>ERZ827469.30-NODE-30-length-230717-cov-41.738670_pt1 | contig 230717 bp, 185 predicted proteins | sample MGYA00519917_ERZ827469 | MGnify/ENA primary metagenome ERZ827469 (study PRJEB31778, sample SAMEA3449314) | human gut metagenome | biome: human gut; feature: human-associated habitat; material: faeces | place: United Kingdom | collected 2010/2012 ... | reverse complement strand
GACATCTGTTGCATTATCGTCCGACAGCTGTCGGACGATAATGCAACAGATGTCGGACGAATAATTCTTAGTAAATGTGGAAATAAAGCACAGTAAGGCTAACTCAAAATCTCTCAAACATCCATTCATCTACCTTCAGCTCCTTGCCTTTAAACACGAAATAAAGGTCGTGAATGCCGTCTTTGTCTGTGTCTATCTTTGTAGAGACAGTCTGCAAAGAGTCTGAATTGAAGGAGGTGGAAGCAGCGGGTGGGCGTTTCCACTGAAGAATTGGGGTGATTTTACCGGACGCGTGTCTTTCTTTCTTGAATCGGAAAGCGCCCACACATCGTTTCCTGCGGATATAGCCGCCAGCAGCAAAGCCGCTGTAAATAATTTGATTCTTTTCATTTGTTTATAGTATGTTATAGAAACCTATGGTAGCCTTTTGATTTTGGCTTGTGTTCTTCAATCACCTCAATCCTTTATTTAAGATTGAAAAATCGGGTTATTGAAAAGTTGCCGCAAATATTGGGAATTACTATGTATAATATAAGGTGTATTATGTTTTTAATAATGTGCCTATATGTTTCAAGTTATCATTGTAATCAGATGGTGCTGTTTTAAACTTGCTTTACTTGCTTTGGGATAATTATGCGGCTATGGATTAAACTGTTTGGAAGGGCATTATGTTTTATGCAAATATATTGGTAGAAGAGCGTTTTTTTATTCTAACGATTCTTGAAAAGAAAAAGCACTGATTATTCCAGATAATCAGTGCTTGAATATCGAGCCGCTAGCCAGACTTGAACTGGCGACCTACGCGTTACGAATGCGTTGCTCTACCAACTGAGCTATAGCGGCAATAAGCTTTTGTTTACGGGGTGCAAAGGTACATCTTTATTTGAAAAGGCAAAAAGAATCTCTGTTTTTTTTAGAAATATTTTAGTGGGATAATTTTCTATTTGAATGTCTTGAACTTTATTGCCATAAAAATTGGATAATAAAACGAAAAGAAGCATCTTTGTCGTAGGTCCTATAGCAAATAAGTCTGATACTGATTATGAATTTAAGAATCTATTATAAATATCTTTCTTCACGCATAGCGTCCAAATGGACGGTGCTGTTGGTAGATGTAATTATCGTTGTGATTTCCATGCTTTCTGCATGTTTTTTGCAATATAGGCTTTCGTCCGTATCTTATGAAATTTCTTTATATGTATGGCTGACCATTTGGGCTGTCTTGTGTAATATCTGTTTCTTTCATATTCTCCGTACTTATGTGGGTGTTATCCGTTTTTCCTCTTTTGTAGATATTTATCGTGTGTTTTGGAGTCTTACGATAAGCTATGTTGTACTGTTTTTAGGGAATTGCTGTTGGTCTGTTTCGGGGCTTGGAGAAACTTTGCCGAACAGCATTCTGTTTATGGCATATATGTTCACCTTCTCTCTGATGGCTTGTATGCGCATTGCTGTGAAGATGCTTTATGAAGCTATTGCTTTTGATGCACGTCATTGCGTGAATGTTTTTATTTATGGATTCCATGGGACTGGAGTCAATGTTGCAAAATCCTTGAGAGTTAGTCGTAATAATCATTATCGCCTGCGTGGCTTTATTTCGGACGAACCTGATATGATAGGTAAACATACGATGGGATGCAGGGTATATCCCAATGATGAGCAGCTGTTTGACCGTCTAAAGAAAAAGAAAGTGGATACAATCATTATCTCTCCAAGCAAGGTGTCGGATTTGGAAAATTCCGGAATGCTGGATAAACTGTTCTCTCATGATATTCATGTAATGACCGTTCCTCCCTTAAGCGATTGTATGGACGATGGACTGATAAAGGACATTCAAATAGAAGATTGGCTCCGTAGAGAACCGGTACAAGTTGACGTGCGTAAAATTACGGCCCATATCGAGGGGCGTAGAGTAATGGTTACGGGAGCGGCGGGAGCTGTAGGAAGGGAAATCGTCCGCCAGTTGGCTACACTGAATCCTTATCAGTTGATTCTGGTAGATCAGGCAGAATCCCCATTGTATGATGTACAGTTGGAATTGTCTGATCATTGGAAGAATCTGGAGGTCCGTGTATTGGTTGCAGATGTTGCTAACCGTACGCGTATGGAGGCTATATTTGAAGAAACACGTCCTCAACTTGTTTTTCATTCTGCTGCTTATAAGCATGTACAACTGATGGATGATTTTGTGTCGGAGGCAATTCAAACGAATATATCGGGGACAGTGAATATTGCAGACCTGGCGGTAAAGTATAGAGTGTCCCGTATGGTTATGATATCTGCTGCTAATGCACGTCATCCGGAAAATGCTATGGAATATAGTAAGCGTGTGGCGGAAATATATGTGCAGTCATCTGATTGCAGGTTGAAACGCGACAAAGGGGAAACTGATATGTTCATAGTACGTTTGGGTGAGGTGTATCCGACGAATACTCATTGTTTGATTACCTTGTCTGAAGCTTGTATGCTCACCCTGGAAGTGGGAGTCATGGGGGATGGGGGAGAAGTGTACATTGTGGGAGGGCCTGGGGATGGACTTTTGGATTCTGTAATCAGTGAAAAGATAAAGCGTGAAAAGGCATCTGTTGATGATTATGAACATGTGCGGGAAGAAGTGCTGGCCTTGGTGCAACATAGTTATACTGAAAAAAAGGCTATTTTGATTGGACTAATGAAAAAAATAGTGCCAATTTTCCCGCTTTCTTCTACCCAATGAAAAGACGTGAAAGTGACAGCTTTTTAATGCTTTTTCTGAAACTTAGAGGTGGAATAAATGTATATTATAAAAATAATATATTACCTTTGTGCCCGATTTATATTTATTACAAGAACTCAAAAGATTAATCAGAATATCTTATGCGTAGATTAATAACACTATTCTTTTTGGTATTTACTTTGTCAGGGGTAGCTTTTGCTCAGCAGATGTCAGATGATCAGGTTGTTCAGTATGTAAAAAGCGCTCAGCAGATGGGCAAAAATCAAAAGCAGATTACTACTGAATTAATGCGGCGGGGAGTGACAAAGGAACAAGTTGAAAGAATTCAGAAAAAGTATGAAAACTCTAAATCTGGAAGTCCGCAGAGCAATACCCAAGATGAGAAGCGTTCTCGTCAACGTGGTGAAATGAGTGGCGTAGTCAAAGGGCTGCGTACAACCTCGGAAACTTATTCTGCCAGACAAACGGATGTTGCAGGGGATTCTTTACAAATGATGGATAATCGTTCCTTGTCTCAAGAGAAGGAAACAGAGGATCCGACTTCGCAAATTTATGGTCATAATATTTTTACTAACGATAATTTGACTTTCGAACCCAATGTGAATGTTGCTACTCCCGAGAATTATCGTCTGGGACCTGGTGACGAGGTGATTATTGATGTGTGGGGAGCTTCTGAAACAACGATTCGACAAACAATCTCTCCGGAAGGAAGTATTCTTGTGAATAATTTAGGACCGGTTTATCTGAGTGGCAAAACTGTAAAGGAAGCCAATAATTATTTGAAACAAGAATTTGCCAGAATATATTCTGGAGTAACCGGAAATGTTCCGTCTACCCAAGTTAAACTGACATTAGGAGAAATACGTTCTATTCAAGTAAACGTTATGGGTGAAGTTGTGGTGCCCGGAACTTATACCCTCTCATCATTTGCTTCCGTATTTCATGCTTTATATCGTGCAGGTGGTGTGAATCCGATTGGTAGTTTGCGCAGTATTAAAGTGATTCGCAATGGAAATACAATAGCGGATTTGGATGTTTACGATTTACTTATGAAAGGAAAAATGAAGGATGACATCCGTCTGCAGGATGGTGATGTAATTCTTGTGGATCCTTACCAGTCCCTGGTACAGATATTAGGTAAGGTAAAACGTCCGATGTTTTATGAAATGAAATCCACTGAAACCGTAGGTACATTATTGAAGTATTCAGGTGGTTTTACGGGTGATGCTTATAAGAAAGCATTACGTATAATCCGTAAAAGTGGACGTGAGCATCAAATTTATAATGTGGATGAGATGGATTATTCCGTATTCCGCGTAGATGACGGTGATAAGATAACGGTTGATTCCGTTTTACAGCGTTTTGAGAATCGTGTGGAAGTCCGCGGTGCTGTATATCGTGAAGGTTTGTACCAGTTGGACGGTATGATGAATACAGTGAAGCAGCTGATTAAGAAAGCGGAAGGACTTCGCGGAGATGCATTCTTAAACCGTGCTATAATCGATCGTGAGCTTGAAGACTTGTCGCATGAGATTATACAAGTAGATGTGAAAGGTTTGCTGAACGGGACAGCTGCAGATATTCCTTTGCAGAAGAATGACATTTTATATATTCCAAGTATTCATGACTTGAAGGAAGAAGCTACACTTACCATCCATGGTGAAGTTGCCAATCCGGGTACATATCTCTATTCTGATAAAATGACAGTAGAGGATTTGGTGTTGCAGGCTGGTGGCTTGTTGGAGGCGGCGGCTACAACAAAGGTTGAAGTTGCACGGCGCATGAAAGATCCGAAGAGTACATCTTTCAGTACTACAGTAGGCCAGAATTTCTCTTTTGATTTGAAAGATGGCTTATTGGTGGGAGAAGGAAGCCAGGATTTCCATCTTGAGCCTTTTGATGAAATTTATGTTCGTAAGAGTCCGTCCTATTTTAAACAACAGAATGTTATGGTGGGTGGAGAAGTCCTTTTTAGCGGTAATTATGCACTATCGAAAAAGAATGAACGTTTGAGTGACTTGATAGCTAAGGCTGGTGGAGTAACTCCCGATGCTTATATAAAAGGAGCGCGTCTTATACGTAGGATGACCGAAGAAGAATTCCGCCGTAAGGAAGATGCTCTGCGTATGGCGCAAGCGGGAGGCGGAGATTCCATATCTGTAAAAAGATTGGATTTGTCCGATACCTATTCTGTAGGTATAAATCTGGGAGAGGCCTTGAAAAATCCTGGTTCAGATGCTGATATGGTGCTTCGCGAGGGAGATGTATTATTTGTTCCGGAGTACGTAAGTACAGTGAAAATCAACGGTGCTGTAATGTATCCGAATACAGTTTTATATAAAAAGGGTGAAAGCTTGAAATATTACATCAACCAGGCTGGTGGTTTTGGTAATGACGCCAAGAAACGCAAGGTCTATGTAATATACATGAATGGTACAGTTTCTCGTTTAAGAGCAGGAAACAAGAAAGCCATTGAACCAGGTTGTGAAATAATTGTTCCAAGTAAAGAACAGAAAAGGAAGATGACTACCACTGAAATTCTGGGAATGGGAAGTACGACAGCTTCTATTGCAGCGATGATTGCGACTATGGTTAATCTCTTTAAGTAATTTGAATTATGAGCGAAGAAAAAATACAAAACATAACCTCTCCACAACCTGAGGAACAAGAAATAGATTTGATAGAACTGGCCCAGAAAGTATGGGCTAGTCGCAAATTGGTTTTTAAGGCGTGTGGTATCGCTGCCCTTGTTGGACTGGTTGTTGCATTTAGTATTCCTAAGGAGTATTCTACAAGTGTGACGTTGGCTCCGGAGAGTGGTGGTAAATCTGGTGGCGGAAGTATGGGAGCCCTTGCAGCCATGGCGGGTATCAATTTGGGTACTTCTTCTGGTGAAGATGCTTTGTCACCCGAACTTTATCCTGATATTGTAAGTTCTACTCCTTTTCTGATTGAACTGTTCGATGTTAAAGTCAAGGATCAGAAAGCAAAAGTAGACACAACTCTGTATGCTTATTTGAAAGAGGAACAGCGTTCTCCTTGGTGGAGTGCAATTTTCTCCGCTCCTTTTAAGGTGTTAGGATGGACATTGTCTTTGTTTAAGGATGAACCGGAAGAGGGGGATGCAAAGCTGGATCCTTTTCGTCTCACTAGAGATGAGTCTGCCATTGCAGATGCTTTAAGTAAACGTATCTCTGTTTCCGTAGACAAAAAGACAGGTGTGACAACCTTGTCTGTTACTATGCAGGATCCTTTGATATCTGCTTCGCTGACGGATACCGTGATGCATTGCCTGCAGAACTACATCACAGATTATCGGACTAATAAGGCTCGTCATGATTTGGCATTTACCGAAAAACTTTATGGAGAAGCAAAGGCCAGTTATGAGTCTGCCCAGAAGAAATACGCAAATTTTGTAGATGCAAACCAGAATATAATATTGCTGAGTTATCGCGCAGAGCAAGAGCGTTTACAGAATGAAATGAATTTAGCCTATCAAGTATATACACAAGTGTCTCAACAATTGCAGATGGCAAGAGCTAAGGTGCAGGAGATTACACCGGTATATACGGTTGTCCAGCCGGCTACGGTACCTTTGAAGCCTGCAAAGCCCAATAAATTGATGATTTTGATCGGCTTCATGTTCTTGGCAGGTGTCGGCAGTGTGGGATGGATATTATTTGTAAAAGATTTATTAAAGGGATGGAAAAAGCAAACAATATGATGACGGATAATGATATGATGTGCTGGCATGCATTGTACACAGCACCCAAGTCTGAACATAAGTTGATGCAGCGTTTGAATGCTGCGGGATATACTACATATTGCCCGATGCAGGCTGTGTTTGTAAAATGGAAAGGGCATACCCGGAAGGTGATTACTCCTCTTTTTTCCGGATGTTTGTTTGTTGCCGGTAATGTGTCGGAAGTTACCTCATTGGCTTCCTTGCAGAAGGCTGCTATATTAGTAAATAATGAAGGAAAAAGTTTGTCTATTGAGGCGTGCAAAGCAGAACTTCCTGCCAAGTTTGCCCAATTGCTGAAGTTATGATGAAGCTGATAACAGAAGAGCTGCTGGATACCGTTACTTCACGAGCTAAGGAGAACTCCCGTTTACGTATGAATTATAATTTTCATGCGTCTATGGATGCTCCTATTCATCGGTTGCTGAATGCTTTGGAACCGGGAACTTATCTTCCTCCTCACCGTCATACAGATAAGGAAGAAACTTATCTGGTTTTGCGTGGAAGTCTGCTGGCATTTTTTTATGATGATGCCGGTAATGTAACAGATAAGGTATGCCTCAATCCTTCGGAAGGTAAATATGGTCTGGAGATTCCTTCTAATACATGGCATAGTATTATTGCCTTGGAGTCAGGTACTGTTATTTTTGAAATTAAAAAAGGCCCATATCAGCCTCTACCCTCAGAGGATTTGGCTTCGTGGGCTCCTCAGGCTTCTGATGTGGAGGGAATAAAGGCTTTTATGAAGCGGATGTTGGAGCTTTAACATTTTCCCCGATAAACCCATAAGAAAGCCTCCCGATATATTTTATTGTATACCGGGAGGCTTCTTTATGTACCATGTTATTAGTCAAACAGGCTCTTGAACTTTTTGAATATTTTCTCTTTAATCGAAGTGTTCGGCTTGAAGTTATCCGATTCTTCCATCTCCTCCAATGCTCTCTTCTCATCCTTGCTCAGCGTTTCGGGTACATATACGCTGACATTTACCAGCAAATCTCCCGTGCCGTACCCGTTCACGTTGGGTAAACCTTTGCCGCGCAGGCGGAGTACTTTTCCCGGTTGCGTACCTGAGTCAATTTTTACTTTCACCTTTCCATCAATCGTGGGAATTTCTACCGCACCACCCAAGGCTGCTGTCGGGAAGCTGAGGAGCAGGTTGTAAATCAAGTCATTTTCATCGCGTATCAGGTTCGGGTCTTGCTCTTCCTCTACAAGAATCAGCAGGTCTCCCGGCACGCCGTTGTGCTTGCCTGCGTTTCCTTTTCCTCCCATAGAGAGTTGCATACCTTCTGCAACGCCTTTCGGAATTTTTACGGTTACTACTTCTTCACCGTATACAATGCCTTCACCGGCACACTCCTTACACTTGTTCTTGATGATTTTGCCCTCACCGCCACATGTCGGGCAGGTGGTTCTTGTCTGCATGGTGCCGAGTATGGTTTGCTGGTTACGGATTACCGTGCCGCTGCCGTTACAAGTCGGGCAGGTCTCTGAACCACCGTCACCTTCGGCTCCCGTACCATGACAGTGGGTACAAGGCACGTATTTCTTCAGTTTGAATTTCTTTTCCACGCCGGTAGAGATTTCCTTGAGGTTCAGTTTCACCTTGACACGCAGGTCCGAACCACGGTAACGGCGTTGTTGTTGTGCTCCACCGCCTCCGCCGAAACCTCCAAAACCGCCGAAACCTCCACTGTGTCCGCCAAAGATGTCACCGAACATGGAGAAGATGTCGTCCATGGACATGCCTCCACTGAAGCCGCCGAACGGACCACCATTACCGGCGGCACCACCCAGTCCGGCATGACCAAACTGATCGTAGCGGGCACGCTTGTCCGGATTGCTTAGTACGTCGTATGCCTCTGCCGCTTCCTTGAATTTCTCTTCGGCTGTTTTGTCGCCCGGATTCTTGTCCGGATGATATTGGATGGCTTTCTTGCGATAGGCTTTCTTTATTTCTTCTACCGTTGCTGTCTTTTCGACTTCCAATACTTCGTAGTAATCTCTTTTTTCCATACAGTTTTATGTTATTCTCCGACTACCACTTTGGCATGACGGATCACTTTGTCGTTTAGGATGTAACCGGTTTGTACACAGTCCAGAATTTTGCCTTTCAGTGCTTCATTGGGTGCCGGAATCACGGCGATGGCTTCGTGATAGTCTGTATCGAGCGGTTGTTCCTTTGTCTCTATTACCTTAACGCCGTTTTGTCCCAATACAGACATGAACTTGTTGTAGATAAGTTCAACGCCTTCTTTTACGGCGGCTACGTCGGTGGCTGTCTCCATGTTTTTGAGGGCGCGTTCAAAGTCATCCACAATGGGTAGGATACTGCTGATACTCTTTTCACCACCGTTCAGGATGAGTTCTGCTTTCTCCTTCATGGTACGTTTGCGGTAATTGTCAAACTCGGCAGACAAGCGCAGGTATTTGTCCTTCTGCTCTTCAATCTGTTCATTGGCCTTTTCCAGTTCCTGGGCGAGCTTTTCTTCTTCTGTCAGGGGAGCTTCGTTTTCTTGTGAAGTTTCTTGTCCGACAGTTTCTTCGTCACATTCGTTAGGAGTAGCTTGAGTTTTCAGCTCCTCTTCCTGGTTGTTTTCTTTTTCTTTCGGATTCATATTGTTATGCTTATTATTCTTGTAAAATGATTTAGCTTTCATTGCTGTTAAGGGTTTAAGTTAATACGATATTAGTGCTCCAGCAAAAACTTTGCCAAAACGGATATTTTTGCCGAAAACGCTGCAAAGGTAATACTTTTATGTCAGATTGACAGCGCTTCTCTGTGTCTATTCATGGAAAAATAACTATCTTTGCACTCGCAATTCGCAGACTAATAGGTATTAAATAGTAAATTGTAAATAAATAAATCGTAAATATAAAGATGATTACAGTCTCTAATGTCTCAGTACAGTTTGGTAAAAGAGTGTTGTTCAATGACGTAAACTTGAAGTTTACAAGTGGTAACTGTTATGGTATCATCGGTGCCAACGGCGCCGGAAAATCTACTTTCCTGAAAACGATTTCCGGGGAGCTGGACCCTACGACGGGCTCCATCATGCTGGCTCCGGGAGAGCGTCTTTCCGTTTTGAGCCAGGACCACTTCAAGTGGGATGCTTTTACGGTGATGGACACGGTGATGATGGGACACACGGTGTTGTGGGATATCATGAAGCAGCGTGAAGTGCTGTATGCCAAAGAGGATTTCACAGACGAGGATGGGCTGAAGGTTTCCGAATTGGAAGAGAAATTTGCCGAGTTGGACGGCTGGAATGCCGAAAGCGATGCTGCCGCCTTGTTGAGTGGTTTGGGTATCAAGGAAGACAAGCATTATCTGTTGATGGGTGAGTTGAACAACAAAGAAAAGGTGCGTGTCATGCTGGCGCAAGCTCTCTATGGAAATCCTGATAACTTGCTGCTGGACGAGCCTACCAATGACTTGGATATGGAGACCGTGACTTGGCTGGAAGAGTACCTCTCCAACTTTGAGCATACGGTGCTGGTGGTAAGCCACGACCGTCACTTCCTCGACTCCGTTTGTACGCATACGGTGGACATCGACTACGGAAAGATTAACCTCTTTGCCGGTAACTATAGCTTCTGGTACGAGTCCAGCCAGCTGGCGCTCCGTCAGCAGCAGAACCAGAAGGCAAAGGCCGAGGAGAAGAAGAAAGAGCTGGAAGAGTTTATCCGCCGATTCAGTGCCAATGTGGCAAAGAGCAAGCAGACTACCAGCCGCAAGAAGATGTTGGAGAAACTGAATGTAGAAGAAATCAAGCCGTCATCACGTAAGTATCCGGGCATCATCTTTACGCCCGAACGCGAACCGGGTAATCAGATTCTGGAAGTTTCCGGTTTGACGAAAACGCTGGAAGATGGTACGGTGCTGTTCCGCGACGTCAACTTCAACGTAGAGAAGGGAGACAAGATTGTATTCCTTTCGCACGACCCGCGTGCCATGACCGCCCTGTTCGAGATTATCAACGAGAATATGAAACCGGATGCAGGTACTTTCAACTGGGGTGTGACTATCACCACCGCTTACCTGCCGCTGGACAATACTGCATTCTTTAATACAGACCTGAATCTGGTGGACTGGTTGAGCCAGTTCGGTGAAGGCAATGAAGTCTATATGAAGAGCTTCCTGGGACGTATGCTGTTCTCCGGCGAGGAGGTGCTGAAGAAAGCAAGCGTATTGTCGGGAGGTGAGAAGATGCGTTGCATGATTGCACGTATGCAGCTGCGCAATGCCAATTGCTTGATTCTGGATACACCTACCAATCACCTCGACTTGGAGTCTATCCAGGCATTCAACAATAATCTAAAGACCTATAAAGGCAATATCCTTTTCTCATCCCACGACCACGAGTTCATTCAGACGGTTGCCAACCGTATCATCGAATTGACTCCGAACGGTATTATCGACAAGATGATGGAGTATGACGAATACATCACTTCAGACCACATCAAGGAGTTGCGTGCACGTATGTACGCAACAAAGTGATAACGGAAGCTAAGGACTAAATAAGCATATTTTAAATCGTTCCATCATGATGGAACGATTCTTCTTTCATATCTTTTTGGTTTAATAAAGGCTTGTGCGATATTGAAAAAAAGAAGAAGGTGTGTTAGAATGATTTTTAGCTATCATTCTGACACACCTTCTTTTGCTATTAAAAGAGTCTCTTTGTTCTTATTAAGGCGGGGAATAGTCTGAGTTATTGTTTCTCCTTATATATAATTTTGCCTTGGCTTTCGCCGAAAAGGTTGTCGCCTAGCGTGGTAATCTTATTCCCCGTGGCAAGCACATAGCGCAGGTTGTCGCATCCCATAAATGCTCCGTACTCAATGGCGGTTACACTGGCAGGAAGCACCAGCGTGCCGCACAAACGGCCGCAGCCACTGAATGCACGCTGTCCAATGCTTCTAAGCTCTTGCGGGAGCCGTACGTTCAGCAGATACTTCTTTTGGGTGAAAGTATAGTCGGGAATTGCAGTGGCATTACTGTTGGTCATGTCGATGGAAACCAGATTGGGCATATAGTCGCGTATCAATGTGAAGTCGGCTTCGTCCATTTTTCCTTCAACGGTCAGAAAGTTAACGTCTTTGGGCTGAAATCCGGCTCTTAACAGTTCGCTGGCAAGGCTGCCCATTTTACCAATCTGCACATTTACTGTCAGTGGTTCTCCTTCAATGAATGCAAAGGTTTCCCATTTCTTTTTGGTACGATAGGAGTCACTGCATCCCAATGGAACAAATATGGCTGTAACGCTATCGGCCAATGCTTCGGACAACAGATTGGGAGCCGTTTTCTTCCGTATCTGGCATATCTTGAGATTTTTGCATCCCTTAAAGGCAGCATCTTCGATGTTCTTGGTCTTGTCGGAAAGGATAATCCTGGTCAGCGTCTCCTTACCTACAAATGTACTGTCGTCCATTTGCTTGCAGAAGGCATATGCCGGAATGCAATTGGCAGGATATACATAAAAACGGTTTGGATAAGTCCCGTTCTTGCCTGCATACATGCTGATGGAGGCATTGGAAATGTCCAGCAGTTGCAGGTTTTTGAATTCATCCCGTAGATGCCTGAAATCTACGGCATTCAGCTTGCCCTGCAGGGTCAGTTGGGTGATTTCATTGGCTTCCGCTTCTGTCATCAGTTCCACCAGGGTGCCAGGTTTGGCCACGTAGTATCTTTTGGATTTTTGTGCCGAGGCATTCAGCATTAACGCCAGTCCGGCAACGGCTAAAAGTATTTTTCTTAGTTTCATGTTTGTCGATTCCAGATTGATTTTTCAAATATAAGAAGAAACCGGCAGGAATACATGAAGTTTTTTCTTTTTATTATTATTTTTGTCGGATATTAATCAAAATGAGATACAAATGGAGACGGAAGAAACAGTGAAGGAAGAGTGTGTTGCTATGAGTAAAACAAAACGTATTTGGCTGGCATTCGTTGATATAGTACTGTTTACTGTACTTTTTATGATTTTTCTGTTTTTGTTTGCCATACCTTTTGCGATTGCTTTCCCTGAGTTGAAGACACAAGCTGGTGGGATGAGCGTCTATTTAATGATGTTGAATGAAGTCTTGATGTTGGCCAGTGGGCTTATTGCCGCTTGTATGGTGCTGGGCTTTAGGAAGCTTCCTTTTTCGGGCTTGGGCTTGTCTTTGAAGGGATGGGGTAGAAGCCTGCTGAACGGAGCTTTGTTTGTCGTGTTCTTGTATGCAGTTGGTTTTGGCTTGTCTTTATTGTTGGGGGCTGTGGAAGTGGCAGGGGTCTTGTTTTCTCCCATTTCGTTGTTGTCGAGTCTTTTGCTTTATTTTTTAGTGGCAGTTACGGAAGAAGTTATTGGACGCGGTTTCATTTTAGGGCGTATGCTGGATGGAGGCGTCAATAAGTTTGTGGCATTGCTTATCTCTGCGGTGTTATTTTCGTTGATGCATCTTTTCAATCCCAGCTTTGCCTTCGTCCCGTTTTTGAATATCATGCTGGCGGGTTGTTTCTTGGGAGCTTCCTATATATACACGCGCAACCTCTGTTTCCCCATTGCCTTGCATTGGTTCTGGAACTGGATTCAAGGTTCTGTTTTGGGATATAAAGTCAGTGGAAATGAATTTAGCAATGAGAATCTGCTGATTCTTCACTTTCCGGAAGAAAATCTGATAAATGGAGGAACTTTCGGGTTCGAAGGCTCTATTCTGTGTTCACTACTTTTAGTGCTTGGTACAGTAATTATCTTAAGACACTATTATAAGGGATTAGGGATTAATGATTAGGGATTAATGATTAATGATTAATACGGAAACCATTAACCACTAATCATTAATCCCTAATCATTAATCCCTAATTCTGTTCCACTCCTTTCATTGTCAGCTGTATGCGTTTCCGGTCCATATCTATGCTGAGTACCTTTACGCGTATATGTTGATGAATGGACACTACTTCATTAGGGTCTGATATGAATCTGTCGGCGAGTTGGGAGAGGTGTACCAGTCCGTTTTCCTTGATGCCTATGTCGACAAATGCGCCGAAGTTGGTGATGTTTCCTACGATGCCGGGCAATTCCATGCCTTCGCGCAGGTCGTTGATGGTGCGCACGTTCTTGTCAAATTCAAATATCTTTATCGGTCCGCGTGGGTCACGTCCGGGCTTGTCCAGCTCTTGCAGGATGTCTTTCAGTGTCGGCATGCCCACGGTGGGGGAGAGGTAGCGTTCGGGATTAATCTTCAGACGCAGCTCCCGGCTGGCTATCAGCTCGGCTACGCTGCAACCCAAGTCCTTTGCCATTTGTTCTACGATACAATAGCTTTCCGGGTGTACGGCAGTATTGTCCAGCGGATTCTTTGCCTGCGGAATGCGTAGGAAGCCGGCACATTGCTCAAACGCCTTGGCACCCATACGAGGTACTTTCATCAGTTCCTTGCGCGAGGTGAAGGCACCGTTTTCGGCACGATAGTTCACAATGTTCTGTGCCAGTTGCGGCCCCAATCCCGAGATGTAGGTCAGTAGATGGCTGCTTGCGGTGTTCAGGTTGACACCTACCAAGTTTACACAGTTTTCTACGGTCTGGTCCAGTGATTTTTTCAGCTTGGTTTGGTCCACGTCATGCTGGTATTGCCCCACACCAATAGATTTCGGGTCAATCTTTACCAACTCTGCCAGCGGGTCCATCAGTCGTCTGCCTATGGACACAGCACCGCGTACGGTGACGTCGTAGTCGGGAAACTCGTCCCGTGCAATTTTAGAGGCCGAATAGATGGAAGCTCCCTGCTCGCTGACGATGAATATCTGTATGTCACGGTTGAAGCGCTGATGTTTCAAGAACTCCTCCGTCTCGCGGCTGGCAGTTCCGTTACCTATGGCTACGGCATCTATCTTATAAGACTCTATCATCATTTGCAGCTTGGCAAATGCCTCTTTTTGCTTGCTGACCGGAGGGTGGGGGTAGATGTTCTCATTGTGGAGCAGATTTCCTTGTGCATCGAGGCACACAACTTTACAACCCGTACGAAATCCGGGGTCTATACCCATCACACGCTTTTGCCCCAGTGGTGAAGCCAGCAACAACTGACGGAGATTTTCGGCAAATACCTTGATGGCTTCCTCGTCGGCACGCTCTTTGCTTTGCGTGGCAAATTCCGTCTCTATGGATGGCTTCAATAGGCGTTTGTAGGAATCCTGCACGGCTTCTGCCACTTGCTGTCCGCAGGCGTTGTTGCTTCGCACGAATTGGCGTTCCAGCCGTTCCACGCACTCCTCATCGTCCGGGCTGATGCTGACTTTCAGCAGGCCTTCCGCTTCGGCACGCCGGATGGCGAGCAGGCGGTGGGAGCTGCATCGCTTCAACGATTCGGAGCAGTCGAAGTAGTCACGGTATTTGGTCGCTTCCTCTTCTTTGCCTTTCACCACTTTGGCGGTCAGTATGCCTTGGCGGGCAAATGCGTTTCGCACGCTGTTTCGGGCACGTTCGTCTTCGCTAACATGCTCGGCTATGATGTCACGGGCACCTTTCAGTGCATCTTCCACGTTCTTCACGTCTCCTTTCACATAACCGGCGGCGCGTTCCTCCGGATGGGGCTCACGTTGCAGCATCAGCAGGGTGGCGAGGGGTTCCAGTCCTTTTTGGCGGGCTGCTTCGGCACGTGTTTTCCGTTTGGGTTTGTAGGGAAGGTAGATGTCCTCCAGTAGGGTGTTGTCCCAGGTCTCCTCGATACGCTTCTGAAGTTCGGCGGTCAGTTTGCCTTGTTCCTGTATGGTGTTGAGGATGGTTTCTTTACGTTTGGCTGTTTCGCTCAGCTTTTCGTAGTGGGTCTTTATGGATTCAATCTGCACTTCGTCCAGTCCTCCCGTCACTTCCTTTCGGTAGCGGCTGATGAAAGGAATTGTCGCTCCATCTTCCAGCAGGCCGAGGGTCTGGCTTATTTGTCTTTCTGATATGCCGAGAGCGGCAGATATCATTCGATGAAAATCTTGTATCATTTTGTATCTCATTTTATAATAGGTGCCAAAAGTACAAAAAACAATTGTTGTTTTTTCTTTAGGTTCCAACTTTTATCTATATTTGTCAAAGCTATGGAGCAATTAAACGAATCAATCAATTGAAACACATATATCGTACAATATTACCATGCGTGGTAGCGCTTTTCTGCTGCCTTTTGCCTGCTTTCTCGATTACGGGAGAGCATCCGGTATTGATTATCAGTTCCTATAATCCGGATGCCGGTCGGACTTCCAGCAATATCTCTGACTTTATGGAGGAATTCCAACGTTTAGGAGGGACAAATACCGTTGCATTGGAAAACATGAATTGCAAAAGTTTTTCCGAAGCTCCTTTTTGGGAAAAGAGAATGGCAGGGCTATTATCCAAATACCAGAATGATAAAAGTCCGGCATTGATTGTTCTTATTGGGCAGGAAGCTTGGGCTGCCTACCTTTCTTTGGAAGACTCTGTACGCGGCAATACTCCGGTAGTGAGTGCGCTATCCAGCCGGAACGCCATATTGTTGCCGGGAGATACCATCGATTTGAAGACTTGGATGCCTGAATCCGTAGATTTTTTCACGGATTTTCCGGATTCGCCTATCAAGGCCGGCTTCGTTTATGAGTATGATGTGGAGGCGAATATCAACATGGTAAAGCAGATGTATCCTGACACCGAGAATATCGCTTTTATATCAGACAACAGTTATGGTGGTGTTGCTATGCAAGCTTATGTAGTGAAGGAAATGAAGAAATTTCCCGAATTGGATCTGATACTGCTTGACGGACGTGTCAATACAATATATACTATTTGTGATAGGTTGCATGAACTGCCGGAACATACGGCAGTATTAATGGGGACGTGGCGCGTGGATATGAATGATGGCTATTTTATGCGTAATGCTACTTATGCCATGATGGAAGCTGCTCCAGCCTTGCCCACATTCTCTTTGAGTTCTGCCGGTTTGGGATACTGGGCTGTGGCAGGCATCGTTCCTGCCTACCGTGCTTTGGGCAAGGAGATGGCAAGGCAGTCTTATCGTCTGCTGACTGACCCGCAGGATGGGAATACTCATATGGAAGTCATTCCGAATGAGACCATACTGGACGGCAAGCTCGTGAAGGAAAAGAAACTGAATATCGCCGGCCTTCCGCAGCCGGTAAAGATGCTGAACGTAACCCCTTCTTTCTACGAACAGTACAAGTATCATATCTGGTCTGTCGGTGCTGTTCTGTTGGTGCTGTTGGGCGGTTTGTTCGTTTCCCTTTACTTTTATTATCATACAAAGAAGTTGAAGGATGAACTGGAGGTATCCGAGGGTGCCTTGCGCGAAGCAAAGGACCGTGCCGAAGAATCCAGCCGTCTGAAGAGTGCTTTCCTTGCCAATATGAGCCACGAAATCCGTACGCCATTGAATGCGATTGTGGGCTTCTCGGACGTGCTGTCTGCCGGAGGAGCCTCGGAAGAAGAACAGCGTGGCTATTTCGAGATTATTAGGACCAACTCTGATTTGCTGCTTCGGTTGATTAATGACATATTGGATGTGTCCCGTTTGGAGGCCGACCGCGTCATCCTTTCTTTGGAGAGTTGCAATGTAGTGCAGATATGCCAGCAGGTAGTAGCTTCCGTGGCCCAGGCACGCAGGTCGACCAATCAATTCTTATTTGAGTGTGAACGTGAGGTAGTGGAGATGCGGACGGATGTGCAGCGTTTACAGCAGGTTGTGATAAATCTGCTTTCCAATGCGGACAAGTTTACAAAAGAAGGTACGATAACCTTGAAGCTGGAGCTGGATACGGCGGGGAATGTTGCAGTATTCTCGGTGACTGACACCGGTTGCGGCATTCCATTGGACAAACAGAAACGGGTGTTCGAACGTTTCGAGAAGCTGAACGAATATGTGCAGGGAACCGGCTTGGGCTTGTCCATCTGTAAGCTGACCGTTGAGAAGTGGGGCGGCGAGATTTGGATAGATCCTGCCTATACGGATGGAGCACGGTTTATGTTTACCCATCCTATGAACTTATAAGAACCGACAAGAAATAAGGAAATATGAAAAGATTTAGTTGTTTTTTTATCTGGATTTTTGTCCTGACAAGCATACTGCTTGCGCAGGAAAGAGAGGTGAAACTGAAAGTCGTACAGACCAGTGATATACACGGAAACTACTATCCCTACGACTTTATACGCCGCCGGGAGGCAACCGGCAGTCTGGCACGTGTGCATGCTTTGGTGCAAAAAGAACGTGAGGCTTATGGCAAAAATCTGATTCTCTTGGACAATGGTGACATTCTGCAGGGACAGCCCACAGCCTATTATTATAATTACATAGATACCGTTGCCCCTCATCTGGCAGCGGAGATGATGAATTTCATGGGGTATAATGCCGGCAATATGGGTAACCATGACGTAGAGACCGGCCGTACCGTTTTCGACCGTTGGGCAGGTGACTGCCGTTTTCCGATATTGGGTGCCAATATTGTGGATACTGCTACCGGAGAAACCCATTTCAAACCCTATGAGGTGCTGGAACGTGACGGAGTGAAAATTGTGGTTCTCGGTATGATAACTCCTGCCATCCCCGTGTGGCTTTCAGAGAATCTGTGGAAAGGGCTGCGTTTCGACGATATGGAGGAGACTGCCCGCAAATGGATGAAGATTATCCGTGAGCAGGAAAAGCCTGATTTGGTTATCGGTATGTTCCATGCCGGCCAGGATGCCCAGCTGATGGGAGGCAAGTATCGCGAAAACGCTTCCGTAGAAGTGGCGTGCAACGTGCCGGGATTCGATATTGTCCTAATGGGGCACGACCATGCGCGCGAATGCAAGAGGGTGTGCAACATAGCCGGTGACTCGGTACTGGTGATGGACCCTGCCAGCAACGGTGCCGTTGTGAGTAATGTGGATATAACCTTGAAATTGCGTGACGGCAAGGTTGTTGGCAAGAAGATAGACGGCATACTGTCCGATACGAAAGACTACGGCATCAGCGAAGAGTTCATGCAACGCTTTGCCCCCGAAAATGAAGCTGTGCAGAATTTTGTTTCCAAGAAAATTGGTTCTTTTACCGAGACTATCTCCACACGTCCTGCTTATTTCGGTTCTTCCGCTTTTATAGACCTTATCCACGAATTGCAGTTGGCAATCAGCGGAGCGGATATTTCTTTTGCGGCTCCTTTGTCCTATGATACGGAAATCCGTAAAGGAGACATTTTTGTGAACGATATGTTCAATCTGTATAAGTACGAAAATATGCTTTACACCATGCGTCTGACGGGGAAGGAGATACGCGATGCCTTGGAGATGTCGTATGATTTGTGGACCAATCGGATGAAGTCTCCGGACGACCATATCCTGCTCTTCCGTGAGAAACGTCGCGAAGGTGCTACGGATAGGGCCTCATTCAAGAATTTCAGCTTCAACTTCGATTCTGCGGCGGGTATTATCTACACGGTGGATGTGACCAAGCCGGATGGCAAGAAAGTAACCATTCTCAGTATGGCAGACGGTACCCCGTTCGATATGGACAAAATGTATAAGGTAGCGGTGAATTCTTATCGCGGAAACGGTGGCGGCGAATTGCTGACAAAGGGGTCCGGCATCTCGCAGGATGAATTGAAGGAGCGCATCATCCACTCTACGGATAAGGACTTACGCTATTATCTGATGCAGTACATCGAGCGAAAGAAGGTGATTGAACCGCGTGCGCTGAATCAGTGGAAGTTCATTCCCGAAGAATGGACGGCTCCGGCTTCCAAGCGTGATTATGAGTTCTTGTTTGGCAAAGTTAAAGAATAATTCACTATCTTTGCGGCTCAGAATCTATAGTATAAGTTTTTGGACGTGAAGCAGAAGAAAAAAATTATAGGTGCATTGAGCTTGCTGGTACTATTTATCATGTACCAGGCAAGCATCACCGCGTTCACTCACGTCCATTATGTGAATGGGGTGCTGATAACGCACTCGCACCCTTTTCATGGCACACACTCTCACTCCCAGACTTCCCTGCTGGTCATTGGGCATTTGTCGGCATTCTGCTCTTCCGGGGCGGATGTGTATGAGGTTCAGCACCCGATGCGTCCTTTGCTGGCCATGCTCAGCGTCAAACCGGCAACGCCTACTGTTAAGGGGGAAGTGATACGTACCCTTTCCCTTCGCGCTCCTCCCGCTCTTTTTTCATAGTCATTAGGTTTAAAAACGCCTGGATTTTTTGTATGTAGATACCAGGCTTTTTAGTCTCGAATGTCTGGCATTTCAGTGAACGAAGTGCGGCATCTCAGATGATTATCTTTTTTCAGACTTGAATTATTTTTTTTATTTAGAGCGCTAATTTGATGAAACAATACATTTTGGCGTTGGTACTTGCAGTGGTAAGTGCCAGCGTAGCTTTTGCCGTAAATCCTATAAAAGAAGGCAATATGATTTCCGGCCATGTGATAGTGAAAGGTACGGAGGAAAATATACCGTATGCCACGGTTTTGATTATCGGCAGTGGTCAGGGAACGGTTTCCAATGAAGAAGGACAATTTGAGTTCCGCAAGCTTCCGGCGGGAAAATACAAGCTCCGCGTGTCGGCAGTGGGCTACAAGACCCAAGAGAAGGAAGTGACGGTGAGCAAGGACTTTACTGCCGTCATACATTTCCCGATGGAAGAGGAGAGTTTCATGACCGATGAAGTGGTGGTATCTGCCAACCGCAACGAGGTAAGCCGCAAGGCAGCTCCGGTAGTTGTAAATGTGATGAGTACCAAATTGTTCGAGATGGTCAACTCCACCGACCTTGCCAAGACACTGAACTACCAGTCGGGCCTGCGCGTGGAGAACAACTGCCAGAACTGCGGCTTCCCCCAGGTGCGCATCAATGGCTTGGAAGGTCCGTATTCGCAGATATTGATAAACAGCCGTCCCATCATCAGTGCATTGAGCGGTGTGTACGGATTGGAGCAAATCCCCGTGAACATGATTGAACGGGTAGAAGTGGTGCGTGGCGGAGGCTCTGCCCTGTTTGGCGCCAATGCTGTGGGAGGAACTATCAATATTATAACCAAAGACCCCATCAACAATTCCTTCCAGGTATCGAGCATGTTCTCCAATATGGACGGCAAGTCCTGGGAGCAATATATGGGTGGCAATGTGTCGCTGGTTGCCAAAGATAACTCTTACGGCATTGCCTTTTATGAGAGTTACCGCAACCGTAACCCCTACGACCGCGATGGCGATGGCTTTTCCGAGCTGGGCAAGCTGAACATGAATACCTTCGGTTTCCGCGCCTATTACCGTCCTACGCATTTCAGCCGCATCAATCTGGAATACCATACCACTAACGAACTTCGTCGTGGAGGTAATAAATTTGATTTGCAGCCGCATGAGACGGACATCACCGAGCAGACCAAGCATATCATCAATAGCGGAGGCGTGAGCTATGATTTGTTCTGGAAAGAGTACAAACATAAGATTTCAGCTTACACCTCCATCCAGCACACCGACCGCAACAGTTACTATGGTGCCCAAAAGGACATGAATGCTTACGGCAAGACGAAAGACCTGACTTGGGTTGCCGGTAGCATGTATGTGGGCAATATGGACAACTGCTTCTTTGCTCCCGCCACCTTCACCGGCGGACTGGAATATCAGAACAACTCCCTGCACGACGTCATGACCGGCTATCATCGTGACATGGAGCAGGATGTCCGCATTGCCAGCGCTTTCGTACAGAATGAGTGGAAAATGAATGTACTGACCATGTTGGTTGGCGCCCGCCTGGACAAGCACAACCTGATTGACAAGCTTATTTTCAGTCCTCGCGTTAACCTGCTCTACAAGCCGACAGATGATTTTCAGGCACGCTTGACTTATTCTACCGGTTTCCGTGCTCCGCAGGCATACGATGAGGACTTGCACGTGACGGCAGTAGGCGGCAAGGGAGTCCAAATCAAACTCGCCGATAACCTGAGTGAAGAACGCTCCAACAGTTACAGCGGTTCGGTGGACTGGACTGCCCATCTGGGTCACTGGCAGGCAAACATCCTGGTGGAAGGTTTCTATACAGACCTGCGCCACGTCTTTGTGCTCGAAGATATCGGCAAGAACGAAGTAGGGGATGTCATCAAGGAGCGCCGCAACGGAAACGGTGCACGCGTATATGGTGCCAATCTGGATGTAAAGATTGCCCATGGCAAGGAGGCGCAGTTCCAGCTCGGATTTACGGCACAGCGCAGCCGCTATACCCATGAGGAAGCCTGGACGAAGGTGGACGGAGAAGACCTTACCACCAAGCGCATGCCCCGTACACCTGATTATTACGGGTACTTCACTTTCTCCTCCGCACCGGTAAAGAATTTTGATTTCTCTCTTTCCGGTACCTATACGGGAAAGATGATTGTTCCGCACTACGCACCGGAAGATGCTCCCGAGGGTGCCTTCTGTAATATCACTTCAGACCGCATGGAGCATACTCCCCAATTCCTGGACCTGAATGTGAAGCTGAACTACACCTTTGTGCTTCACGACCATATCAAACTCCAGTTGAACACGGGTGTACAGAACATCTTCAACAGTTTCCAGAAAGACCTGGATAAAGGGGAATTCCGCGATGCGGGTTATTTCTACGGACCGACGCAGCCGAGAACCTTTTTTATTGGTTTCAAGATAATGAACTAAAAGTTTCCATTTAAGAATTTTTAGAGCTAAATTCCGCAAAATAGTCCTACATTTGTCGCCAAAGCACAAAAACCATGGATACTAAGAGAATACGGAATGTAGACATTTCCCAGATACATCATTTGCCGATGATTGATTTCATCGGCAATGATTTTGCTATTTTTAATGACATCAAGGACATGCCTTTGAGCTCTTATCCCACCCGTTTGAATGCTGCTTGCCTGACTGTCTGCTTGAAAGGGTGGTGCAAACTGGAACTCAACCTGCAGCAATGTGAAATGCGGGAAGGTATGTTGGGTATTATTCTTCCCGACCAGATTGTTCTGCAACGCGAGCGTTCCGATGATTTTTCCGGTCTTTTCATTGCCGTCTCAAGGGATTTTATGGATATGGTGATACCTACCATGCAACAGCTTTTCCCTATGTTTTTCATGATTAAGGAGCGGCCCTTCGTTCACATCACTCCGGAGGAATCCCAATCGTTTCAGGAGTATCACTCTTTTCTTTGGAGCAAGGTGAAGCTGAAAGACAATCCTTTCCGTAAGGAAATCACTCAGGGGTTGCTGTTGGCCCTTTTTTATGAGATATATAATATCTATCAAGGACATGTCATCCAGGAACGCATTCCCAAAAGCAGGAAGGAAGACTTGTTCGAGCGCTTTATCCGTGCTATTTCCGAGTCCTATAAGGAAGAGCGCAGTGTGTCCTACTATGCTGATAAGATGTTCCTCACTGCCAAGCACCTTTCCACCGTAGTGAAGGAAATCAGCGGAAAGACGGCGGGCGAATGGATTGACAGTCTCGTCGTTTTGGAAGCCAAAGCCTTGTTGAAGTCTTCCGAGCTGAGCATTCAGGAAATTGCAGACGAGCTGCACTTTGCCAACCAGTCGTTCTTTGGCAAGTATTTCAAGCATCACACCGGTATGTCACCTAAAGAATATCGCCGGCAATAGGTTCAATGTGACGGAATAATGTTTATTTTTGCGGTAAAGATTTACCCCCAAAATAAACTATCATGGAAAAAAGAGAAATTGACCTTACTGTTTCCTGCTATGGAAAGGTGAAAGGAGTGAAGTATGACGTTGTCATCCTACCTTGGGGAGCTACGGAGCCCCATAATCTGCATCTGCCTTATCTCACTGATTGTATTCTGCCGCATGATATTGCCGTAGATGCGGCTGCACTGGCTTTGCAGAATTCCGGTGTACGCTGTATGGTGATGCCTCCCGTACCTTTCGGTGCACACAATCCGGGGCAGCGCGAACTTCCGTTCTGCATCCATACCCGCTATTCCACTCAGCAGGCCATTCTGGAAGACATAGTTGCTTCCCTCTATGCACAAGGCATGCGTAAGCTGATTATTCTCAGCGGTCATGGCGGCAACAACTTCAAGGGAATGATTCGTGACCTGGCGTTTGTGTATCCCGATTTTCTGATTATCGCTGCCGACTGGTTCAGCATCGTCCCTCCCAAAGACTACTTTGAGGCTGTTGTCGACGACCATGCCGGCGAGTCTGAGACTTCCGTCATGATGCATTACCATCCCGAGCTGGTGAATTTGGATGAGGCCGGTGACGGGGAATCCAAACCGTTTGCCATTCCTTCCTTGAATGAAAAGGTTGGCTGGGCTCCTCGCCATTGGGATAAGGCTACAGTCGACAGCGGGGTAGGGAATCCCAAAAAAGCTTCTGCCGAGAAAGGAGAACGTTATATGAAACCGGTGGTGGAAAAGTTGGCGAAGCTCTTTACGGAAGTCGGTCAAGGAAGTCTGTATTGATGTACTTGGCTTCCGGCTATATATAAAAATAGGCAATAACCGTTGTGGATATTGCCTATTTTTTTAGTGCACCCTAAAAACTAATCTCTTTACTCTTATAAAAACTAATCTTTCTCTATTTAGAGTACAAAATTAGAAGGTTTTTGCGGGTTATGAATTGACATAAGTCAAAAATCTCATTCGGATATTATTTTTTCAAACGTGCCCAAAAGCCCTTCTTTTTCTGCCGGACCGGTTCACTGTTTTCGCGAAACAGTTCTTCGTAGGTCAGCCCGTCATGCACCATGCGGTAGATGCTTCCCCAGTCGGGCAGTCCGCCCAGGTTGCGGTCATCGATAAAGAGATCGGCTTTTACTTTGCGTGAAAAACCGGTGTGTGCGATGTCTTCTTCCGGATAGTCCCGGTTGACGGCATAGAATTCCACACCCCGTTTCCTACACCATTCCACAGCTTCCTCCAGGAGCTTCCCTTCACGTACCGACCATAAAATCAGCCGGTGACGCTCGTTTATCAGCATCTTCAGCGTAGCGGTGGCAAAGGGAATTTCTTCTCCTATCTGGGGATAGCGGTGTTCTACAATGGTACCGTCAAAATCAACGGCTATGGTCATAAATGAATAGCTTTTATTGGTTTCAGACTGTAGAAAAAATTATCCTTGACCGCCTGTGGTGCCGCCGGAGTGCTGGCTGACCGGATTGTTTGAATATTCTTCCTGATGTCCCGTGTAGCTTTTCAACTCTACTTTTACGTCTTTGCTCTGGTTGCCTACCACTACTTTAAAGGTATATGTTTTCACGCGTACCATGCGCTTGCTGCCATACAGCAGTACATGGTTGCCACTGACACTTGCAGTCAGCTTTTGTTCAATTTCATAAGAACCGTTCGTACCTCCCTCTTCAGTTTCAATGTAGTTGTTGATGTATGTGGCCAGTGCATCGGATGCTCCTGCAGCTTTCAGCGCTTCAGCCGGAGAAACGGTATAGTCCCATCCGTTCTTGATTTTAAGGGTCAGGGTGATGTTTTCCAGCGCATCGTAATCTCTGTTCTCAATCTTGATTATCTCGGCTTTTCCATTCACTTCGTTGTAGCCGTCTGCTACACTGGCGGCAGCTTGTTTGGTAAATTTCACTCTAGGTGAATATTTGCCGGCTATCTTCTCGCCTTGCGGAATGGTAATGATGTAATTGTTATTGTTGAATCCTACGGTTTTAGCAGCGGCTCTGGTTGCAGGTGCCTCGCTGGATTCCACTTCCATGTTTTCCGGATCAAAATAGCCCAGGTTGGCATCAGTCGACGGATTGGGAATGGCAATGATGATATCTTCCTTGGCAACAGCGTCAGCCGGCTCTGTCTTGATGGCTACGTTATTTACAGAAGCCTTTGATGCTTCCGGTTGTGTGGAAGTTGCCGGATTGGCCTCACGTGCCTCTTCAAACACGACGGCTGCAATCTTGGTGTTTTCTTCCGTACCTCCGGTGGGTATGTTGATGGTGGCGGCATTCTCCTTTTCCGGATTTTCTATTTTCGGAGCCTCAATGGTGCTTCCGTCAGCCTCCTGCATCTCGCCGAATTCTATGGTTGTTGACATTTTTACATTTACCACCATCAGGCTGTGGTTGGCTGTTCCGTCTGTAAATTCTGCTGTGGCCTCGTAGTCATCATGTCCTTCAGCTGTTACAGTGAGCGTGTAGATGCCGGTTTTGTTCACAGTCAGTGAGTATACGCCTTTTGCATCGGTTGTGGCAGAGTATTCGCCGCTTTTTACGGTGGCTCCTGCCAATGGACCGTTGGCATCGGTAATGGTACCTGCAATGTAGTAGGCTGTTTGACTTCTTAGCGGGTCTTCCACTTCTTCATACTTCTTGTCGTCATCGTGGCAAGATGTAAGGACTGTTGTGCTGAAGGTCATTGCAAACATCAATGCACCTCCTAAAAATAAACTTTTCTTTTTCATAATTTTCGTCATTTGATAAAACTAATCTGTTTAAATTATACTTATTTCGATTTTTCTTTTTGCAGTTCCTTTATAAGGAAATAGCGTATATAGTCCGGCTGGTAGAAGTTGCTGCTTCGGTTTTCGTTAGGGCGTGTACTGTAACTTTTTCCCAGTTGTTTTTCTATGTACTCTCCATCTGCCACCATGCCGTATGCCCATGCAAAGTAGTCAGCCGGTTTTACTCTGAAGAATCCTTTTCTACTCCATTTTTTTCTCGGCAGGGGGATGGCAAAATGAAATCCTCCGTTTATCTCTCCGTCTGTACAAAGGGCATACAAGCCGATGGCATACTCTCCAAAGTGCCGCGTACAGTCTCCTCTCACTCCATAATCACCGTAAATATATCTTCCTGCTTTCAAGTCGAACTGCAAGTTGAGGCGTGGTTCGTAGTACGAAGCATTCAGTGAGGCATTGATACGCTGTTTTCTGCCTATATACCAGCCGTCTTCCCGGGTGATGGCGGAGAAACCGGTGGAGCCTGCCGTTCCGCCCAGTTCCCAACGTCCGTTGTTGGTGCGGTATTTTATTTCCAGTTGTGCACCATATCTGTTGTTGGTGAAGTTACCCACCGTCATTTTCCCGAAGATGTTGTGCCTGAAGCGTACATCCTGCGATAGAGCTATGATTCCCGGTCTTATCCGTTTCATCTCTCCACTCAGATTGGTGGCTACGGGCAGTATCACTTGTGCGGTCATTTTCCCACCTTTCCATAGAGCCATTTCCACTGCCGGATTCAGGTTGATGGCATATGTATACAGTTCGTCAAACGTATTGTTCTCCAAAAACAAATCGGGGTATATCACCAAATCCACCTTCCAGGCAGACGGCACTTCTTCCTGACCGGCATTTTTCAATGCCTTCATGGCCGCATCCGTATCTACCGTAATTCCCATTTGCTGATATACTTGTGTCAGGCTGATTTCTCCGTTTCTGTATGCTGCCGTCAGTGTATCCGGCAGATTGATGCAAAGCCTGGGAATCCGGTTTTCCAGTACCACCAATTGCAAATCGCCCTTCGTCTTGCTTCCCAAGCAGGCATCTATGGCTTTGCCCACTCCGGTGTAGGTACTTCTATATACGTTGTTCTCAAAACTTACAGTGGTTACCCCTGGGGTCTGTGCACATCGTATATTTTCCATACCGATGGCTTTCAAGCTCTCTGTCACTTGGGCATCTGCCATTGCAGAAATACCACAGAACCATATTGCTAGTATCCACTTCAAACCGCTTTTTCTCTTGTTTTTCATCCTACTCTCCAATCCCTTATCTCTCTCTTAGTGCAACAACCTGCATTCATACCGTATTCCTCCCGATATGCTGTTGAATTCTCTGGTAAACACATGGATGGAGAGATGCCTCCATAATCTGGCGGCGGCTCCCACATTGAAACCTTCCGAATCATATTCGGCCATGACAGTCATTTCCCGGCAGAAAGCAGGGGAGTAGCTGATGCCTCCGAAAGGACCGTCTTGTATACTGTGTTTGTTCAGTGGCAGGTAATATCCGGCAGTCAGTGCTAGTCGGTCTCCTTTTGCGATGGAGAAGCCTTTGGTCAGTACGCCATATATGGTTGCAAAGTAGTTGGTTCCAGTGTCTTTGAAAGGGTCATTGGTACCTATGACTATTGCCGGATGATATTTTCCTTCCTCTATCGGACGTATACGTGCAGATAAAGAACGGTCTTGCTGGAAATATCCTTTCTTACCGTCATACCGGGTGGTTTTCAATAGCGTACACCGATAACTCAACTCCAGAAAAGATAAGAATGTGATGTTGACGAAGTAATTTCCGGTGTTGAAGTTAAACGGTGTCATGCCGTTCGGAAGATAATTGCCGCCTCCCATAAAAGTACCGGCCTCCTGCATATCTGCTGTCGGGATGTTCAGCAGTCCGGTGTTGCCCATGGAATATTGGGCCTGCACCCCCATACAGCAACCAAGCAGCAGTAGGAGCAGGCACCATTTTCTCATTTTCGTTTTCAGCATGTCTGGGAAGTGTTTTCACCATCCATTTGTGCCCTCATATAGAGCTTCTTCACAAATGTCATGTCATGTGTCACCATGATTTTCACCAGTTCTTCAAAAGAAGTCTTGCGTGGATTCCAACCCAGCAGTGTCTTGGCTTTGGTCGGGTCACCCAGCAGTTGTTCCACTTCGGCAGGACGGAAGTATTTGGGATCCACTTCCACCAGCACTTTACCGGTTTTGGTATCAATGCCCTTTTCATTCACGCCTTCTCCTTCCCAACGTAGTTCCACACCGGTTTCCTTGAAGGCAAGTGTAGTGAAATCACGTACGGTATGATATTCTCCGGTAGCTATGACAAAATCCTCCGGAGTGTCGTGCTGCAGAATCAGCCACATGCACTCCACGTAATCTTTGGCATATCCCCAGTCGCGCAGCGAATTCAAGTTACCCAGATATAACTTGTCCTGATATCCTTGGGCTATACGTGCTGCCGCCAGTGTAATTTTGCGTGTCACGAAGGTTTCTCCGCGCCGTTCGCTTTCGTGGTTGAAGAGAATGCCGTTTACAGCGAACATGCCGTAGCTTTCCCGGTAATTCTTCGTAATCCAGAAGCCGTATTGCTTGGCCACACCATACGGACTGCGTGGGTAGAACGGGGTTGTCTCCTTCTGTGGTACCTCCTGCACCAGACCGAACAGTTCGGAAGTCGAAGCCTGATAGATTTTCGTTTTTTTCTCCAGTCCCAGGATACGTACTGCTTCCAGCATACGCAGGGTGCCTACGGCATCTGCTTCCGCAGTATACTCCGGCACATCGAATGATACTTTCACATGGCTTTGTGCCGCCAGGTTATAGATTTCGTCCGGCTGCACCTGCTGTATGATGCGGATAAGCGAGCTGCTGTCCGTCATGTCCCCGTAGTGCAGGTTTACGAGACGGTTCTTCTTCATGTCACGCACCCATTCATCCAGGTAAAGATGCTCTATGCGTCCGGTGTTGAACGATGACGAACGGCGCAGAATGCCGTGTACTTCATATCCTTTTTCAATTAAGAACTCGGCTAGGAACGATCCATCCTGACCGGTGATGCCTGAAATCAATGCTATTTTCTTATCCATGATTCGGGTTTTAAAATCAGTTTTTATTTATGTTATGATGTAAATTTCTCTTTTGTGATATTCCATAAGAATAAGCAGTTCCCGATGATATATCTTCTCCACATTCTTTTGGGTTCCTTTATCAGCCGGTACAGCCATTCCAACCCGTGTTCCTGCCACCATACGGGAGCACGTTGCACGTTTTCGGCAAAGAAGTCGAACACAGCGCCAATAGTACCGATGGGACCGTTTACCTCCAGTTCTTTCAGGTGTGTATAAGTCCATTTCTCTTGTTTGGGAGCGGTCATGCCCACCCAGAGCAAATCCGGCTGTGCCCGGTTTACGGCGGCTATCATGGCTTGATTGTCTTCTTGGGTGAATTCCGGCTTGTAGGGTGGGGAATAGGTTTCTACCCGGATATTGGGATATAACCGGACAGCTTTTACCTTTATTTTCCTCAAGGTGTCTTCGCTACTTCCCAGAAAGAAGCAGGTTCCTCCTTTCCGGTTCAGCTTATCCATTTCGTACAGAAACAAGTCCCATCCCGCTGTGCGCTCTATCTTCTCATGTCTCAGGAGTTTGAATGCCAGTACAATGCTTGCTCCGTCCGGAATCAATGCGTCTCCCCTCAGCAAAGCTTCTGCAAAGGCAGGATCTTTCAATGCTGTGTTATACGAGTGCGCATTGATGGTGTTAATCAGCAGTTTGCCTTCGGGCAATGCGTCAAGCTCACTTCTGTGTCCCAGAAGCGAAATTGTCTTTAACTTCAACATGTAAAAAGGAGTATAATTTTCCGCAGAGTACGCTACGCTGTCGCCCGTCACATGGAAAGGTATTTTTGAACGGAACGATGCAATATGTCCGAGAACTGCGGCAAATGTAAAGATTATGTGTGTAATATACAAGAGGAATGTGAAAAATGTAATTTAGTTGGTCTGGTGGTTGATGCAGATACCTTTCAGATACCATTCGTACAAACGGTGTATTCCTTCGTCTATTTCTATTTTATGATGCCATCCCAGGTTATGCAGTTTGGTCACATCCGTCAGTTTGCGCAGTGTGCCGTCCGGTTTCGAGGCATCCCATTGCAGCTCACCTTTGAATCCTATTTCGGCTATAATCTTTTCAGCCACTTCCTTTATGCTGAGTTCCTTTCCGGTGCCCACATTGATGTGGCAGTTGCGTATTTCTTTACTGTCCGGAGCATATGTGTCTTTAAAGTCCACATTCAGCAGTACATGTACACTGGCATCTGCCATTTCTTCGCTCCATAGGAATTCACGCAACGGTTTGCCGGTTCCCCACAAGGTGACCGCTTCCGGGGTTATTCCGAAGTTGGCAAGCTCTGCCAGAATCTCCTCGTTGCCATAGCTGCCGTTTACCCCTTTCACCGGACGCAGGTCGATATCTTTGCGTACAGCATCCCAATCCCCTTCATTGAGGCATTTGGCAAGGTAAATCTTGCGGATCATGGCAGGCAGTACATGGCTGTTTTCCAGGTGGAAGTTGTCGTTCGGTCCATATAGGTTGGTAGGCATCACGGCTATGTAATTGGTTCCGTATTGCAGGTTGAAGCTTTCACACATCTTCAGCCCGGCTATTTTGGCTATGGCATACGGCTCGTTGGTGTATTCCAGCGGAGAGGTCAGCAGCACTTCTTCCTTCATGGGCTGCGGAGCTTCACGCGGGTAGATGCAGGTGCTTCCCAAGAAGAGCAGCTTCTTTACTCCGTGACGGAAACTCTCGCCGATTACGTTCTGCTGGATTTGCAGATTCTGATAGATAAAGTCCGCCCGGTATTGCAGGTTTGCCATGATGCCACCCACGTGGGCAGCAGCCAGTACCACCGCTTCCGGTCGTTCTTCATCGAAGAATTTCTTTACGGCGGTTCCGTCCAGCAAATCCAGTTCTTTGTGTGAGCGTCCTACTAAGTTTGTATAACCTCTTTGTTGCAGGTTGTTCCAGATGGCGGAACCTACTAAACCACGATGCCCCGCTACAAAAATCTTTGCATTTTTTTCTAACATGACTAATACCCTAGTTATAAAATTAATTTTTTCTATTTACTTCTTGTATGAAGCTATACATTCTTTTAAAATATCTTTCATCCGGTTTTCAAACTTTTCCAAAGTGAATTCCCTTTGAAATTTTTCTTTACCGGCTTTACCCATTTCAGCACATATCATGGGATGGTCTATTAAATATTCTATCTTTTCTGCCAGCTGTTGCGGACTATGTTTTTCCACGATAAATCCGGTTTTGCCTTCCTCTATGATACCAGGTATTCCTCCCTCGTTTGTGCTGATGCAGGGGAGGCTTTGTTCCATGGCTTCCAATAGCACCAATGGGAAACATTCATTATCGTAATAGGTAGGAAAAACAAATATATCGGCTTTTTGCAGAAATGCGTCTTTTTCATTATCATATTTTGCTCCATGGGCAAATACACATTCTTTAAGGTTCTGTTTGTTTATTACGTCTTTAAACCTATCTTCTGTAATATTACTCCATTTTCCTACAAAATGGCATTTTATAGGCTTTCCTTTTTTTTGTAATATCGCACACGCTTCTACTAAATCCCATACACCTTTTTCTTTTATCATATTTGACAAAAATAGAATGTTAAATTCTTTTTGAGGAGCTGTAGGTAGATTTTCATGGGTAGGTATTCCATTGGGGCAGATATAAACGTCTTTGTAATTTACGTATTTCTTTATGTCTTGATATAAATTTTCTATCAATAGAATAACTTTCAGATTTTTGAAAAAAGTGCTATATAATAGATTATCAAAATATCTATTTTGTCTGGTAGCTATGCCTTTGTTGTGATAATGTACAACGATGTTTTGTCTCATCATTTTTAAAAGCATAACTACAAAAAAATCTTTGTAGAAAGCACCACCTTTTGCGTTAGGAGTTACATAACAAAGTTGTGGCACTATTAATTTTGTTTGTTTCCTAATTTGTTTTAGTTGCTTATAGAACTCTTTCAGTTTTCTTATTCCTCCTTTACCAATATCATCCAGATCTTTTGCTAATGCAAGATTTAGATAATGACATTCAAAGGCATTATTTATAATTTTACTGTCATGTATGTATTTTCCTACCATGGATGCACCATGTACTGGTGGGGGCATGTGGAGGATAAATAGGACTTTACTATATTTTGTAGATTTGTTCATATTCAAATTGCATTTTTTCTATAGAAAAATTTGTTTTCGCATACCCGTATGCTATGCTTGCGTATTCCTCATAATACGTTGTGTCTTCTAAGGATAAAATTAGTCTGATAAAATCATCCACTTTGTTGTCATTTACTTTTAAAGGCCATGTTTCAGGCAATGTGTCTTTTAAACCGGGGCAGCTATTGATAATGGTCGGCGTGTGTGCCAAACTTGCCTCGATAGGCATTAAGGCAAGGCCTTCGTGATTTGAGGGCATAAATAAATAATCAAAATCTCCTATGTATTGGTTCAGTCCGAAAATCTTGTCATAAAGAGATGCATTAGATAGTGGCTCTAAAGCCTTGTGTACTTTCTCTTTCATTGAGCCATTTCCCACAACGTGAAAGTAAAACTTAGGATTGTCTTTTAATGCTTTTACGACTTCTATCAGCTGATCTACTCCTTTTTGATATTCCAATCTGCCGGCAAATAAGATATTTATTTTGTCCGCTATGATGTGGTTGAATTTTTTCTGTTCTACAGATTGCAATCCATTGAATATGATTTGTGGTGTCTCTCCATAAATATGCTGATAACATTGTTGTGTTGACTCGCTGATGGCTATATTGGCATGCTTTTTAGAATAAAAATATTCAACTTTTTTGCCTATTTGGGCCCATTGATTCCATAGCTCTGTGTTGTGGATTGTTCGTACATATTTTATGGATGGAAACATCCAACCGAATATTTTGTTCCATAAGTATATGCTGAGGTCTGGAATTTCTGTATGTGTATGGATTACTTGTGGTTTCCATTTTAGTGACAGATATACAAACCATAGAGGAAACAATAAAATAGCGATTTTATTGTTTGTAATATGCGAACGGTGGAAACAAATACCGCAATCATGCAGTTCTTTAATGAAAGCCTGGCTGAATTCTCCGTTTCCACGTACTACTTCCACAAGATGATATTCCATCCCTGTAGTTTGTGACTTGGCAATGTTGACAGCTACTCTTTCTGCCCCTCCTATATCAAAATGAGTGATAATGTGGAATATACGCATATATTAGTAGTTTTAGTGTTGTATATAATCCAAAAACTTTTTAGCGGTTGATTCCCATGTAAAATATTCTATGATTCGTTTTCGTGCATTTTGAACTTTTTTACCGGAGAGTATTGTTTGGGCTATTTCTTCCACTGAGTTGCATAGGAACCCACTTCTCCCGTTTTCTATGATACAGTCTGGGCCGGGTGCATGTCGCGCTACTATTGTTACATTATGGTACATTGCTTCAAGAATTGCCATTCCGAAAATTTCATTGGGGTTGAAATTTATCACATAATCAGCAACTTCATAATATGCATGGATTTTTTCATTTGGAAGTTTCCCTATGAATAATATATTGCTATATTTCTCACTTGACTTTAATTTGGCCATATATTCCTCTGTTTGCATCCAAAGGGCTCCTGCATGCACTAATAAGTATTTGTCTCCTAATCTTTCTGCTAAGGGAAAAATATCCATCGGATGCTTGTCCGGTCTTAATGCACACACCAAGAATACGATACTTTTATCTTCAGGTAATTTCAGTTCTGCTCTTTGTCGTTCTTTAGAGCTTGTCGCCAATGGAATAATATCCGTATCTAAGCCTACAGGCGCCCATTCTGCACTTGTTACCCCTTTTTGCTTTAACTCATTTACTACAGCTGGAGTTTTACAAAAGACTTTTGTTTTTCTGAATGCGGAAAAGTTTCTGCTGCTTAACTTGTCCATTATCCAGCGTGAAATTGCTCTAGGCGAAGAGCTATGTACTGTACCTACGTAGCAATAATGTTTCAGACCGTGTTTTAGGCAGAAGTTCACGGCTTCCGGTACACAAAGCAAGTTGTCGCTTTGCAAGTGATACACATCGATGCCAAGTGTTAGTAACAATGAAAAATCAGGCCATACGTGGTGTACCAATCTTCTTTTATAGGGTAAGTACACTTTCTTAATATTAGCGGTCGTGTTTACTTCCGTACCGCATCGCTTGTCTTTGGTAGACATCCAGTACACAATCGTTGTTTGGTGTCCCATCTGTTCCAAGGCTTTTGCCAATCCGATTTCTTGGATGTTATAACTTCCGGTAGTCCATTCCCCATAGTCTAAATGAATATATCCAATGTTCATTTGTCTGTTTTTCATTTAAATTTGAATTACCTTCCGAGTGACGACATCCCAATTCAAGGTCTTCAGATATTCAGCCATCTTTTTCCTTTCTATTGCCAAAAACTCAGGATGCTTAACGGCGTATTCCATCTGTTGCATGAGTGCATTGGCATTTCCCGGTTGAAAAAATAATCCAAAGTCACCATTATTCATTTGTTCTTTCAATCCACCAGCGTCACTGGCGATGATGGGTATTTTGTATTCCAAGGCAACGGGAATAACTCCTGATTGGCTGGCATCTAAATAGGGTAGCACTAAAATTGTATTAGGAATACTGAAATAGTTGTCTATTTCTTTATCTTCAATATATCGATTGACAATGTCTACTTGTGGCAATTCTTTGAACATTGAATCGTATTTGCTGAAATCTCCACTTCCCGCCACCGTCATTGAAATGTTCGAATACGATTGTACAAGTTTTTTGTAGGCTTTTCCTAAGATATGGAGACCTTTATATTCTTCAATGCGCCCGAAAAAGAGAAAATTAATGTTTTTGCAGTCGGTTTGAGGTGCGGTTGTGTTTTGTTGCTTATATGTACTCATTCTTCCATGTGGCATATAGTGAATATGTTCTTTGCTATAACCGAATCGTTTTTCAATGATTGGAATAAAACTTTGCGTAAGCACTATAATATCACTAGCTGTTTTGATGTAGTGGGTAGTCATCCATTTTTCCAATAATCCGACACCTGAATGATGTATAGGGTCGTGACAGATAACTATTTTTTTTCTTGCGTCAAAACATTTGAATACCGTTGTGCTCCAAGGATGATAGAATGTACTGATGATATAATCGAATGTTTTTTTTTGAAACATCCTTTTCAACTTATATTTCTCATTGAAGAAGAAAGATAAGGTTGCTTGGATAGCAGTTTTACGGGTGCCCGTTTCTATGAAAGTTACACTTTTGAATGATTTCTCATTTTCCCAATCCTTTCTGTTGGATATTTTAGAAGAAAGTAACGCGTGTATTTCGCAACCATTTTGAGCCAATCCACGAGACATTTCCAAGGTAAATACGGGGCCAGCACCTTCTTTGAATAAAAATGTGATAAGAATTTTCTTTTGCATTCCATTAGATTTATCTAAACCAAGGATTCCATTGTTGTTGGTAGAGTCCTTTTAAGTTTCGTTGTTTTACATATGTAGCTGGTACACCAGAATAAAAACCGTCAATTTGATATTCTCCTTTTCTCACAGTGCTTCCAGCACCAATCAAGCATGATGTTTTTAAATAACTTCCAGGCAATAAGATTGAGCGTGCACCTATCCATACATTATCTTCTATGTGTATAGGCATTTCGAAGAATTCAAATGTAGGCGATTGCGCATTGTGACTTCCTGTGATGAGAACGGTATATATGCTAATAGACACATTATTGTGGATAATAATTCCACCTCGTGCATCTAAATGACATTTTTCATTGATAATTGAATTTTTCCCTATTTTTATTTTCCAAGGTTTGATGATAGTTGTTCCCATTAAAATTCGAGAGCCTTGACCTATTTTCATACCTAATAGTTGATAGCATAGTTTACGGAAATGCCAGCATGGCACATAGCATACAAAATAGTTTAATATTATGTATATGAGGTCGAGAACAATATTTTTCATCGCTTTAGACAGCTTTTTAACTTTTGTAAACCAATGTGCACATATATCCATTTACATAGCTTAAAATACCATGTTTTTCGTTTATTTAGCTTTTTCATTTCACTGTCTGGCAACCAAGAACCGTTAAACAAATGTATGCAATATGTGTTGGCTGTTTTATTCCAATTTCCCCAAAAATCCATTGGACAGAAGTACTCTCTTGGATATATGTGCATTTCATTGATTACTTGTTCGCCACCTCCAAGTTGCATACCTTTTTTTATCAATCTTTGTGTAATGTCTATAACATTGGCTTCATTCTTATTGATAATTTCTATCGTGAAATCTTGGTTGTAATATTGCATACACGCTTGGATGAAAGGGTGTAATTGCTTTGCGGCAATTACACATGATGCAATGACATCTCCTTTTACATCTTCAAACCCGATGAATCCTTCATTTTTAAGTAGTGGATTAAATGATTTTAGTATTTTTATATCTGTATCTAGATAAATTCCACCGTACTCGTAAAGTGCTTTTAATCTGACGTAATCGGACACAAAAGCATATTTTTTTAGTTCGTATGCGTGCTGAGTCCATAAGGTACTGTTTACATCAAAGTTTTCTTCATTCCATAATTTAAATTCATAATCGGGCAGATGTTTTTTCCATGATTTGATACATTTCTGTATTAATGGAGGTATTTTACTTTCTCCAAACCAACAATAATGGATTATTTTGGGAATCATATTCGTCTTCCTTCCTTTGACACTAGTGTGAGTTGATATATACGATATAATCTGTGTAAAATCCAAAGTTTTATTACTTTCATTCTTTGGTTATGTTGCCATAAGCATTTGAAATATGGGTGGTCTGTCTTATATGGGAATTTGATACTCCAAGGCTTTTCCATAACATAGTGTATCAATATTGGTCTATTTTCTTTTATATAGTTAGGATTTATTTCTGCTACACTAATCATGTAATTATATACTTTAGGAATAGGTATAATTATTTCCCTATACTTGATATTTAAGAAATCTTGATCTGGAAATATGAGCTTCTCTTTCAATGAAAATATCTCATTTAAGAGATTGTTTTCATCATCCATTTTTCTCAATTGTTTAAGATTTAATAGTAATACTCCAGAATTATAATATGTAGTAACACCCTCAGTTGAAAGTCGTTTGCAGGCATATTGATTATCATTCTTTACAGCAGCAATAGTACATGGAATATTGTATAATTCAGATAAATCTCCGGTACATATGACATCTCCATCTAAATATAGAATTTTTTCTACGTCCTTTAGAATATAACAAGCAAACAGTCTGAAATATATTTCTATACTCCAATTTAATCCGTTTATAGGAAGGTCGTTTATATTTCTGTTGAATTGATGAAAAGAAATTGCCTGTGCCCCCCTTAAAGAATGGGTGTAATCAATCAAAATTTGCTTGTTTTTTTCGCTGATGTTGTTATATATGAAATAGAAATGGTGTTTCCCTTGATTGTGTGTAACTAATGAGTGAATAAGCACCTTTACAGTATCACAATATTGGTTGTTGATGCAAAAAAGAAAATTCATAATTTTGTAATAGGGTGTTAGTATAATTCGTATTTTATATGCCGGTTTTCGCCTTTTATATACATTACTAAGCGCCTAAAGGCAACTTTTATATGGAATCTTATCTCATCAAAGTTAAAACAAATATTAACTATACGTTTTAATTTATTTGGACGAATTGGCCGCTTTATTTGAGTGATAGATATTGGACTGGCATCTATAGTGCTACAAAATAAGTTGGGCTTTATGAAAAAATCATCATGGTTTGTTATTTGAACTTCCATTTTCCTTTTTTGTAAATGCAAGTAGGCTAATTCTGTTTTGTTGGTTCCATTTTTGTATTTGTATAAATGACCGGATTGATAATGGAAATACATAGGATTGCTATTCCAACTGGTTGTGAATTCGTGTTTGGTAGGTAAAATATCAGCAAATTCTTTGTCATTCAGATATTGGCTCCATTGGTTTTCTTTCCATATGTCCCACATACCACCACGTTCATCAAACATCTTTACTCCTTTTACTTTGAATACTTCTTTATAATTGTATGAGATTAAATTATGTTCAGTTTTCCATCTGTAATTTATGTTATGCTCATTTTTATAGATGCATAAGTGTCCGTGTTGGTATATGCGGTCGTATGTGTTTAGTCTTTCATCAGTTAGATACTTACTTAAATCTCCAAATATAACATCAGAATCGCAATATCCCCAGTGCGAATAATCCTTTAAATATTCGTGAAATATGCATCCGTATAAGGGCTTGTAGTCAACGATTTTGTATGCATTGGTTAGCATAGGAGGGAAACCGGTTTCGCGTTCTATTCGTTTTTTGATTTCATGGAACTCGCATTGTATGTAAATGATGTTTTTGTATGAGTTTCCTCTTGGATAATTTGTAAAAACTAAGAAATCAATCTCACTGTTTTTTGATGCAGAATATTCCCATAAAGCGAAGTAGTTGGGAAAATTGCCAAAATAGGGCATGATAAGCGCAATTTTAGTTCTTTGTATCATAATTATGTCTTTTTTATGCTATCATGCTTTTTATATTAATAGCTGATATGTTTTTAACCATTTTTTGGTTTTTTTTCTGGGTTACCTACTACTACAGAGTTTTCCGGCATATCTGTTACAACGATAGTGTCACTGCTAATCATCACTTCGTCTCCAATTATAGTTGCTCCATTGATGACCATACATGAATAATATGGAAATCCGAAAGGAGGTATTAATAAAGCTTTTTCATCACTTTTTGTTGTTTGGACTTTATTTTTACTCTTTGTTTGTTGTATTAAGTGTAGCTTATTTATTTATGTTTGCTTTACCTGCTTTTATCCAAAGATTTGGCCAAATACAACGGAGGTGGATTGTGAAATAATGCTTCAGTGCAATACAGAATCCATAATGTCTGTTCTCTAAATGAAATATTTCCATTGGAGGCATTCCATTGGGGCGGTACATAAGTTTCCAACGCTTCTTTAGCGGTATTTCTGGGTCGCACCAGGCATCAATGTGTTCATGCGCATCACATTCGCCAAGTGGATGTCCTACCTGCCATAATTCTATTCCAGCTTTACGGGCGCGCAGCCCGTAATCAAAATCACCGCGCGCATGTGTATAGTAGGGGTCAAGTGTTCCCAATTTCTTGTACACGCTGTGAGGAATCAATACTATATTTCCATTCATCATAATTACTGGCACAGGGCTGTCATCAGAAGATGGGCGTGCCACTTTTCCAGTTTTATCTCTGCCTCCATACGTTAGTTTGCTACGTGTCTGAGTATCCACTGTAGACCCAAGTACGATGGTTCTGTTTTTTTTCAATAGGCTTACACGGAGCAAAGATGCGATACAGTCTTTGTATATGAAGGTGTCATCGTTTAGCCAAAGGTAATAATCATAGTTGCATCCATTTCGTTTTTTTTCCTCGGCCATTTTCCATGCTTCTATCATACCGCGATTCCAGAATACTCCATCTACGGTTTTGATGTTAACATGGGGAAACTGTGTTTTTACGCTTTCTACAGTTCCGTCAGTAGAACCTCCGTCCACTATATAAATGTCAAACTTAGTGTCAGCTGGAAGTGATTGTGCTGTTATGTTGCGCAGGCACTTTATGGTTTTCTCCTTACGGTTAAATACAGTCAAAAGTATGGCTATATGGTTCATATTGCAACTAATAAAGGGGAATATATTATGGCTTAATTTTATGATAAATATATCGTATAAACCATTGTAAGTTCAATCGAGGTGATTTGTGTAGGAAAATTATAGGTTTATACTTATCATTTGGGTGTATTGGAATTTTATAGGCATAGAATGGTGATTTATAGGTTTCGGGGTGCTTTCCACGTTGGCTGATGTCTCGATGGGGGGATATTCCATGTTTTTTGCATAGTAATGAAAAAATGCTTTGATCTTCACGATGAGCAACGAATGCTTCTCCAAAATCGGTTGTAGGAACATCGAATTTTCCTAATCCTGCTGGTGATAATAGTTCAAAATTACAACATAGTGACAGCCATTCTTTCATAAATTTACGTGTGGCAGGAGTTACAAGAAAGCAGAAATAAGTTGCGATGATTTGATTACTTGCTTTATACTTTTCTTCCGCAAGCCCCATCTTTTCAAAGCATACTGGTTTCGTAAAACAAGATTCAAGTAATGGTATATCGCAAACGAACAGAGGCTGTTTTTCTGAAAGATTTGCGATTATCCCCCCCTATAAAGAAAGAGCCTGAATCACAGTAGAATATGATGTCTCCATCAGAACAATCAGACAGAGCCTTATTTACAAAATAAGGTTTCCAAAGCCACAAGCCGTTTCCTCTTTTTTGTGATAGGATGTCGTGATGTAGTTTGGCAAATGATTGATCTATGTCATTAGGAGTATATTCATATACTTTATCAAATCTAGCAATATACCTACCCGTCAATGTATTCCATTTACGGGCGGGCTCATATTGCTTGTTTGCGTAGTTTATAAGAATTTTCATTTATATAGTCCTTTTTCTTTCATTTCTAGGATGGAGGCATCATACATATCTGCTTGTATCTCTTGTGTATTTACCCATTTACAGAATTCGCCTATACCATCAGAAAAGCTCCATTTGGGTTCATACCCCAATATCATACGTGCCAATGTTATATCGGCATAATTATGTCTGATATCTCCTAAACGATAATTTCCAGATATTGTGATGGGAACATTCGTATTGTATTTTTCGCACAGCGTATGTGCTACTGTAAGGACATCGGTGCTGATTCCTGTACCGATATTGAAAGCGTGACCGGCAGCCTCTTTGGTTTCAAGGCCTAAAATAGTTGCATCTACTACATCTTCGATGAATACAAAATCTCTTGTCTCTTTTCCGTCTTCAAAAATATTGATTTCATTGCCATTTTTTATTCTGGTTGAGAATATGGAAAGAATTCCTGTATATGGATTGGAGAGTGATTGACCTGGACCGTATACATTTTGGTACCTGTATGAAACAGCATCAATGCCGATGGAAGGGCATACCAAATGTGCCAATTGGCCTTGTACTTGTTTGGTTATGCCGTATACAGAAGAGGGATGTATCTTCGAGTCTTCAGTGGTAGCCACTAATTGCAGCTTTCCGGCATCAGGATAAGTACATTCAAATTCTCCTTTGCACATATTCTCGTCCAAGCGTTCTTCCGGATACACATCTTTTCCCAATAGTGGGCTATAGTATTTGCCTTCTCCATAGATGGCACGACTTTCAGCAACAATAACGCGCTTTACGTTGTGCTTGGCATTGGTCAAAATATCAAGCATTAACGCGGTTCCACCGATATTAGTATTTACATATTTTTCTATTTCATACATAGACTGCCCTGTACCGGTCTCTGCTGCCAAGTGAATAATGGCTTCTTGACCATCAATGGCTTTTAGCCAATCTTCCCGTGATGTGACACTTCCTTTGATGAACTTGACTTTATCTTTTATAGATAGATAAAGAGGGGATGTCTCTTCCGGTTTTTGTCCGTGTATTTGCTCAGACAAAGAGTCTAATACAGTCACGTTAACTCCTTTATCAACTAACTTTGATGCAATGTTAGAGCCGATGAAACCAGCTCCGCCTGTAATCAAGACATTCTTAAATGTAAGTTTCATATTAATTAGTATTTGCTTTTTTCCCGATTATCCATGGGAAGTAATTGTGAATGAACTGAATGATAGGGATAAAAATGATAATGATAAATAATGCATATAACATTGTAATCCCTAAATTATTCGTTTTGTATATTTCATTGAGAAATATGATGAATAAATAGTGAAATCCCAATATCAATATAGTGCCTTGAGATATTGTCTTGTTCCATTTAAAGGATAAGTTATTGAAGTAGGTTGTGACTAGAAATAGCATGCATATACCTAATACGGCATTAATATAAAAAAGTATGATATTGCTACCATAGTTGTGTGCATAACATTGTATGTATCCATTGTAATGGCTTAAAAGAGTTAACAGACTGAATGTTGTTATTATACAAAGCAGGCGATTGCTTTTTCTTGCATACATTTCTATAATGTGTATATTTTTTCTACAAAAGATGCCTAATATAAAAAGAGGGGCTACACTAAAACAATTGAATAATGCTAAATTGGGTAATTCTAATCTGTTTAATACTATAGCTATGCTGATGCAGGAGAGAACAGTAAGGAAGAGTATTTTCTTTTTGTAAGGTATAAAATATAAACTTGTTCTAAGGATAAATAACGTATAAATAAACCAAGTTGGTCGGGTTATGGGACAAACAGACATTTTCCCTTGATTAGCTCCAATTAGTACTCCTAATAGTGGTTTTATAACTGACTTTTCCCAAGAAAAAGATGAAGTAAAAAAAGTAACAAAAATAAGTGAAATACAGTTGATGAATAAGTATGGAATGATTAAGGAATAGAAATTTTTACGTAAGAAAGTATTAAAACTATCACTTTGATAGAAAAGAAATCCACTGATAAAAAAGAATAAGGGTACACTGAAAGAATATATAAAATTTGTTCCTGGGCATGGGAACATGTGACCTAAAACAATGAGGTATATACCACTTGTTTTCATATAATCAATGTAATTCAATCTTTCTTTCATTGTATATTATTTATGTAATCTTATGAGTTTAGTGGTTTCTGCTCCATTCATGTTAATCACTTTTGCTGGGATTCCAGCTACTATACTGTTTGATGGCATATCATGAGTAACCACAGCATTGGCTCCCACAAAAATATTATCTCCAAGAGTTACAGAACCTAGAATTTTACTTCCTGGTCCCAACACACAATTATTTCCAATAGAGGGTACGCCAGCATTGCTTCCTCCCATTTTTAGAGCTGTTGTTACGCCATGAAATATGGTACAATTATGTCCTATTTGGGTTGCTCCATTAATAATGATACATGAAAAATGATTAAAGCTTAATCCTCCTTTTACGGGGGTACCTAATGGCATCTGAATTCCAAATTTAAACATATAATGCCGATGCATCATCCATGAAAGGATATAGATAGGTAGTACTTTTTTCTTTCCTTTTGACCAACTGCCCAATCTGAACCAAAAACAAAATTTGAATGAGTTATTGGAAATTAAATATCTTAGGATATATAAGTATTCAGATATTTTTCCATGTGGCTGTTGTGTCAGTACCTTACGAAAATCTTCGTGTATTAATTGGCGGCATATTTTGAAGTTCATACTTACATTATTGGATGATTCGGATAAAGTCATTTATTATATAGGAAGCAGTGGTTTGTGCATTATATTCTTCTTCTGTCAACTTTTTAGCATGTTTACTCATTGTTTCTATGACTTCAGGATGTTGCTTTAGGTAAATGATTTTTTCTTTCCATGTTTCGACATCGTAAGGTTCTATTAAATAGCCGATGTTTTCTTTTTCTAAATCTATGTGTATATCGGGGTTATGTGTCATTAGGATTGGAATGTAGTAAGGCAATGCTTCTACTATATTGGTGTAACCTACTCCATATTCTCTTCTCTCACAAGGAATAGCCAATATAGATGCTTGGCCTTGTTGTTGCATAATGTACTCATATTCATTGTTTATATGTAGGTCTTCCATAAATGTGAATTTTATGTATTGACTGTTTTTGAACTTTTCCGCTACTTTTATATTGCTTTCGTGGCGGCGAGTAATGATATGGCAATTTGTCTGAGTTTGTTCGCAGGCTTCACAGAGCGTTTGGTAATCTCTGCTATCCTTTCCTGTTGCCATTACCAGAAAATTGTCTTTTTGGGGAATAAGATATTTTTGATACCATTCGGCTTCTGTTCCTCTGCTCAGTGTTGTTATTTGGCAATCTTTCACAATGTTATGGACTATTGCATGATGTGTGTGGTTGTCAAACATCATATAGATTCGGTCTATTCCTGTCCAATAAAAAAACTTGGTAAGCCAATTTTTAATAGGGTTAGAGTATTCTTTGCAGTAAGTGTATTTCCACGCAACTATTTTACACTTTAAAATTCCGACTCGTTTTAGAGTTATCAGTTCGTTGAGTCCTTGCAGATTATCTAAATATAGAATGTCAGGGCTAACTTCTTTAATAGCTTTCACTAGGCTAATAAAAGATAGAATGCTATTTGCTTTTTTAAAAGATAATGGATTTAACAGATGCACATCAATAAAGTTTGTATTCATCATGCTTTTAATGTAATAAGCAAAATTATCAGGTCTCTTTAAAATTTCTTTTTGGTTATATTTTGTGATATATATTACCTTAATGTTTGATGTCATTTTATAAAATAGAGTATACTGTAACTAGATAAATTTACCAATAACAACCACCTTCTACGTTATTAGCATTAAATGGCTTTTCTGTCTCTAATGGAGAAACCCAAAAATCGTTCATTAGATTTTTATAGTAATTTTCCCTTATAAAAGGGAGTGATTTTATACCGTAGGTAGGATTACTCCAACGTTTTCCTTTGATGCCGAACAACAGTTGTAAGGCTCCTCCTAGGTGAATAGCTTTCTTTCCGCTTCGCTTGATATGAGCTGCTAGAGGAAATCCATATGCTCCACATCCAATTAATGCGATATCATAATCCCGTTTATCAATTTCGTTTTTCATGTATTGTAATGCATCAAACCATGTGTAAAAAGAACTTTGGCCACCGATACTTTGAACTGCCTTAAGTGTTTCTAATTGGAACTCTGGTAAAACTTCTGGATTTTTGAATAATAGTGTTCTCTTGTTTGCATATTGTTGTTGTATTGTTTCAGCGAAAGGATGTATGACAAGTACTTTTTTCCCTTTAAGAATTCTTGACCAAGGGTGTATTGCATGGTATGGTTCTAATAGTAGAAGTTGCACAGCTTTCACATTTTCTATATCAATGAGTCTACGTTCCTCTAAGCGCCATGACCCTAATATATCCACTAACTTCGAGTCTTCAATCATTAGTTCTGCAAATCGTTCTAAATTTTGTTCTGTAAGTGGAAAAAAACCTGCATTGTTTTGCATGCTCTGTATCCCAGTCTTATTCCACCAAAATTGAGGGGATTTATCTGTAATATAATTCCAGATATTGTGTTTGAACTTATTTATTCCTAGGTAGTTGTTGATGCATAAAATTTCTACACTGCCATAGCGAGCAATCATACACGGAATATCTGATTTTAATTGTTGATATATAATGTTGGATGCTTCATTTGGATCTGTTATTCGATCAAGAGGTTTTAGGTATGAACCATAATGGTTAACATAGAGTCGATGTGTTCCGCGTAGAATCTTGTCAGTTAAATAGTTCATTGTTTTATAATGTTTTGCCTATATATGTTTCTTGCTGTTTCTTTATAGTGTCTAGTGATAAGCGTTCTGTTTCTGGATAAAGTCCAAACTCATGTTCCAATATTTCTTTGGGTGTAAATATAAACTTAATGACCTTTGCAGGATTTCCAATAACGATAGAGTATGGTGGTGTACTTTTTCGTACAACTGTTCCTGCTCCTATGATACACCCTCTACCTATTGTGACTCCACTTAATAATGTGACATTGGCACATATTAATGCATCTTCTTCTACAATAATGTCTTTTTCTATATCTGAAAGTCTGTTTCTTATGGAATCATTCAATAAATGTCCTTTGACGTAATGATGGTTGCCAGTAACAACTGTTAGCCCTTGTGCTGCAGTTGAATTCTTTTTCATTATAAATTTTCCGGTTGTATTCAATACTGTAGTAAAGGCTTTAATAGATGTATTATCCTCAAGAAATATATTAGAGGGATTGTGAAACACAAGAGGATACTCTATATAAACATTCTTTCCATATTTTCCTAATTTTTGCGGACGACTATCATAAAAAAGTCGCTTTATAGTTCCTAATGTTGTTCTCAATTGTTTAATATTCATACAATAATGATTATAGATTTATTAATTGAATATTTTTTGTTTGGTCATTTTCTAATAGTGCATTTTTAAGCCATCTGATAGAATAGTTCCTTGTTTCTATTATTAGTCTTGAACATTTTTGATAATCAATATTTTTATCATTTATGAGTAGTTCTTTTAGTTCTTGTGCACTTGAAACGATTCGTTTTCTTTGTCCTATAATGTCTAATAATGATTCAATTCGTTCCATTCGTGTGCCATGTTGCATTACAATAAAATTCTTCTGAAAATTGACTGAGAAAGCAACACCGTGAAAGGAACTAGTTATTATGTAAAAGGCATGTTTAAATAAATTTATAAATTCTTTGGGGCCAGCTGCTTGAATAAATTTATCAAATTTATAAGGAGTTGTTGTGCTGACAGATATTGCGACAATCGGTAACTGTAGAGACAAACGTAAACTTTTTATTATTTGATAACAATTTTCACTTTTATCAAATCCATAATAAAGGATATATTTGCCTTTAATAATAGGGGATGTGGAACTAAATTTAGACCATTGCTCATCGGTGAGTAAAAGTGTTGGATCTAATACCAATGTAGCATCTAATCCTGTTGCTCGTTTAATCAGTTTTACTCCTCCTTTTTCTCGAACACTTAATTTATTAAATTTGGAAAGTAATTGTTGTAATAGTGGATAAACAGAATTAGAAACATTAGAATTTCCAAAACTTGAGGCATAGGAGATGCATATTTCGTTTCTTGGTAGGAAATCAAGAAAATAATAGTATTGTTTGTCTATTTTTCGTTCTATATTCCAAACTTGGTCACTACCCACTAAATGGATATCATATTTTGGTGGATTCTTATATATATCGTTGATACTTTTATACTTTTTAGATAATGGCATGGATTTGTGAAAATCTCTAAATCTTTTGCTCTTTATCCATATCAGTGGATTTATAAGCGCATATAGATTTTTTATAACTGATTTTAAAGAAATATTATTAGTTAGATATGCATTTAATTTTTCATTAGGATGGTCATTTACGATTTCTACATCAATACCAAAACTCTTAATTATATATTGAGTTGCAAATGCTTGCAGCATTGCTCCGAAATTATGTGCTGCGTGTATAGTATAAATTCCAACTTTCATTTTCGTATTTCAATTTCTAGTTTTAATTGATTACCTGCTAATTTTTGCATATAATTTAAGTATTCCATAAAATCATCTTCTTTGGTGTTTTTTTGCCAACAAAACCTATTCAAATTATCGCAATGTTTCGCTAAAGATGGTTTGCCTAAAAATAAAAAATCAAGAAATGTGTTAATTCTTGTATTATGGAAAAAGAATTTAATAGGTTGGTTGATTACCTTCTTTGTGAAAATTGCTATTTTATGCCGTCTACCTATCTCTTTGAGACTACTTGATACGAAAATACTTCCCAGACTCTTTCGTTTGCCATCTACCTGTGTTTTACGAAAAGCATTATAGATTTTGATTCTATTTAAAATATTGTCTACGTTATCTTTATTTGTTGTATTTAATTCGACATATAGTACAATGCCTTTTCCTAAATTTCTTTTTAAGATGCTATTTCGATTAGTGTATTTCAATTCTTTGTTGGTAAGATCGGTGACATTTCCTTGTGGAGTTAGAATTTTTACTTTTTTTACTATATTAGAGATGGAGGTGTTAAATGCTCCGCTATTGTTGATAGCAGCTGCCCCGATAGTGCCGGGAATTCCAATGAAACCTTCATATCCAGTTATGCCTTCTGATGATAATTCCCATGCTATTTTAGTGAGACTATAACCGCACTCAACCCATATTGTTTCATTCGTTTTTTCTATTCCTTTGAGTTTTGTTGTGACTATTATTATATCTCTTTGATAATTGTTGGATAAATAGGTGTTGGTTATTCCTCCCAAAATATCAAAAGAAAGTTTGTCGGTGATAGCTTTAAGATATATACTCTTCAATTGTTCTATGGTTTCAGGATATACAATTAGTGGTAATATTCCTATTTGATTCATGCCTGTAAAATTAGATAATGGAATATATTCCTTGTATGGAATATGATTCTTCGTCAAGAATGTAATCATGTTTTTTTAATTTTATTTATTAATGACTGTATCAGTGACTTTTCTTTTGGGTTTAAGCCTAGGGTGTAAAATGATACTCCGAAAGAAATGATGCAAATACCACTCACCAAAATGAAACGAAAAAAGGATTCTTTAAATCCCCAAAGAGGTAGTAGACCTGTAGAAAGTGTAATAAAAGAAACACTAAAACATGGGAACAGTACATTTTTCACAAATAGTCTTATCCTTAATTTACAAAGTTTTTTCATGAAGTAAACAGAAGAGGTGAATAGTAAAATGACCATAAAAATGAGCACTATATAGATAGTGTAAATTGGAGTACCCCAATAATATAGTAGACAACTAAGTGGTAACATTAAAATCATGATTATGGACGTTATAAAATTACTGTTTTTAATTTTTCCGGTAGCTCCTATTGCGGTGTTGAAAGTAATTGTTAATTGTGTAATAGATAATCGTACCAGAATTAATCTGCAAAATAGTATAGCATATTCTGGAGGCTCTTTTAACCAGATTTTGAGGATAAATGGCATTTCGATACAGAATGGGATAGCAAAAAAAATCATTATAAGATAAGAAAATTTATTTCCAGCTAAAGTAGCCTCTATCATTTTCTCTCTATTATTTGCTCCTTCATTTTTTACGATTATGGGATTTAAGGCTGTGAGCATGGTTCTAGAAAATACCATTATCTGACCGGAAAGCTGATTAGCCACTCCTTGTGCTGCATTTGCTAATACCCCCCAAAATGAATTAAGTATGATTGATACTCCTTGCATGGTCAGAATACTTGCTACACTGCTTGTTAGATTCCATCCGGCAAATGAGGTCATTTCTTTCATTAGTTTTTTATCCCAGTTAGTGTATGGAGAGATGATACATTCTTCATAATGCTTATGACAGTATATTCGCATGGTGGAAAGCATAATCAAGGGAATGCAAGCCATTAGTATTCCATATATGATTAATCTATCGTTAGTGGTGTACATACAAATAATAGCAACTAGCAATTTGAGGGGTACCTCGATCAATCCCATGGCTGCATAGTATTTCATATTTTCATGGGCATTTATTACTGCGTTATATGGAACAGTCATTACCGTGAATACGGTACTGATAATCAAACTGCCATAAACGACCTTTGCTGCAAACTCTCTCTCAATTGGTATGTTGAGTATACCATTGAAGAAAAAATACCCTGCTATCAGCAATACAATTCCCACAATTACTGCAAGAGTAAAGTGAAGAATAAAACTGACATTGAAAATACTTTTTTTTTTATTTTTGTTTCCTTCGCCTTCAGCATAAGACATGAAACGCTGGGTGGCATCTGCCATTGCTGCATTTAGAAAACCAAGCATTCCAATTGCTCCACCTACAATGTTGAAAATTCCAAAATCAGAAGCTCCGAGAGAATTTAGTATCAATCGGGTAGTATAAAGTGAGATGAACATTGTAATGCCCATTCTGGCATAGAGATAACAAGTGTTTCTTAATACTCTGTTAGCAATCTCTGACATAGTATGTATTTGTTTTTTTAAAGCTGTTAGCTATGAAGTAAGGGTATAACATCATAGTAAAGAGGGCAAAGTTCATAATGTGGGGTTGGCCTAATCCCATATTTATCACCAATAAAATCCGAACAATGATATCCCATATTCCTTTGTTGTATTTAAATACCTGATAGAAACAAAAGCCAAATAATATGGAAAATGGCATTATTCCTATGGCAAGAAGTAGGAATAGAAAACCTGCACATCCTCCCACCCCCATATTGCGTAATTCGTCGTAGCCAACTCCAACCAAGGTAATAGGGTGATGGTATATGGTAGATAATACGCTACTTATACTTATGGTACGTGCACCACCGGAACTAAGAGAGAAATCCAATTGACCGTTTGCGTAAATTTTGTGGAATATAACTGTGTTCATGAATTCACTACCAACTTTTGTTGTTGACATGAAAAACACAGTACCAATAATCATAGCTATATATATTTTTTTCATTCGTTTATCTGTAGTTCTTGAGGAATGCAGCAAAAAGCAAAAAATCAATATAGATAAACTTATATAACCGCTTGTAGAAAGGGTTGTAATCAAAGCGAAGAAGAATACAATCATATATAACATTCGTTCTTTTTCTTTGAAAAGAAGGGGGCGAAATAGAGTGAAATATAAGGCGACAGCAAGTACGCATTGATATTGGCCCGGCTCGCCAAATGGACCACAATTTCTATCACTATGTAGGGTGACAAAACGGTATAAAAATCCTCCATAACTATAGATTTGCCCTTCTCTATAGAAGGAGGTATATAGATGTGGAAATACCCCAGAAAACGAGTTGAATCCAAACAAACGTATGACTGTAAAGAGTATAATGCTGATTAAAGCGATATAGAAAGTAAGTTTGACTAATCTTTGGAGATAGTTACGTGGATCTATTTTGTAAGTAGTATATATGATTAATGGTATTGAAGTAACACTGAGTGCTGTGCCTAAACTTAATGTAGAGCCTATTATGACTAGAAGCATTGAAAAAAACAAGCATCCGATGAAAAGTAAGTATTGCTTTTGAAGATGAAATAATGTCTTTTTCTTCAATACATAGTATATTCCCATTAATAGTGTCAATATGATGAAATTATCATTCCCTATATAGGCGGGTAAGGCCATTCCTGCGGAGGATATCATTATGTATATATAGAGGTATTGAATGATACAGGTTGTATATTTATGAATATAATTCATCGGATTTTATAAGGAGTGTTTATCACTTTTTCAAAAAATAGTTTCTTAATCTCTTCTAAAAATATCCCTCGTATAAACTTTCTCTTTCACCTCTTCCAGGCAAACGTCATACCTATTGGCGATAATCGCATCACTCTGCTGTTTGAATTCATTCAGATTATTTACTACTTTGCTGCCGAAGAACGTGCTTCCATCTTCCAGTGTCGGTTCGTAGATGATAATCTCTGCCCCTTTTGCCTTTATCCGTTTCATTACACCTTGAATGGATGATTGTCGGAAATTATCCGAATTGGACTTCATCGTCAAGCGATATACGCCAATTACAACTTGCTTTTCTTTTGCAACATCATAATTACCTTCTGCATAACTATAGTAACCGGCTTTCTGCAATACACGGTCAGCAATGAAATTCTTGCGTGTGCGATTGCTTTCCACAATGGCGGTCATCATGTTTTGGGGGATGCGGTCGTAATTGGCAAGGAGTTGCTTTGTATCTTTAGGTAAACAATAGCCGCCGTAACCGAAAGAGGGGTTGTTGTAGTGTGTGCCGATACGTGGGTCGAGACATACTCCGTTGATGATGGCTGCGGTATCAAGCCCTTTCATTTCGGCATACGTGTCGAGTTCGTTGAAATAGCTGACACGCAGGGCAAGGTAGGTATTGGCGAAAAGTTTTACGGCTTCGGCTTCTTTCATACCCATAAATAGGGTATCTATGTTCTCTTTAACAGCACCTTGTTGGAGCAATGCTGCGAAAATTTTGGCATATTCTTCCGCATTGGGATTGCTGATGGCATTTATAGCTGTATTTTCTTCTGTAAATTCTGTTCCTTCAATAATTTTAGGATAACCTACTATGATGCGAGAAGGATAAAGGTTATCGTAAAGTGCTTTACTCTCACGCAAAAATTCCGGAGAAAAGAGCAGGTTGAATTTCTTGCCTTCCAGTTCCGGATTGTGAAGGAATTGTTGTGCATATTTTATATAGAGTGAACGGGTATAGCCCACGGGGATGGTTGATTTGATGATCATTACCGCATCCGGATTTACGCTGATGACGAGGTCTATCACATCTTCGATATGATGGGTGTCGAAGAAGTTCTTCACCGGGTCGTAGTTGGTAGGAGCGGCAATAACGACGTAGTCCGCATCTTTGTAGGCTGCCTTGCCGTCCAGAGTAGCAGTTAGGTCAAGCTCCTTTTCTGCCAAATACTTCTCTATATATTCATCCTGAATGGGTGATTTCTTGTTGTTGATAAGTTCTACTTTATTAGGGATTATATCGACAGCAGTGACATGGTTGTGCTGTGCAAGCAAAGTTGCAATACTCAGACCTACATAGCCGGTACCTGCAACGGCAATATTATATTGTTTCATAATCATGATTATATTTTATATGGAATAGCTGCTTACTTTTTCTAATATCTATACCATAAAATTCACAGATTCTTGTAGGTAATTTTTCTTTTCAATTTCTGTCAATTTATGTAATCAGTGGTAAGCCGAAATGACACCTGTGTCACCCCTTAAACATAAATACCCGTTACGCGCGCGAGACAAATTATCAATATGCACAGACCTGTATCGTTTGTGTGTGATAAATATTAGCCTAATAGGGAGTATTGGAAAAAGGGTGCCACAAGTGTCAAGGTTGCAAGTGAAGTTAAGGCTTCAGGACTCCGGTATGGATTCTGTAGTTCCTCAAATCACTCTCCAGGCAATCTGCCACCTCTTTCTCAAAACTCTCCCTTTCTTGGTCTGTTTTCGGGAACGACCTCCAGAAATGCGTTATGGCATGTATCTGGTTGATGTTGTTGCTCAGCCCTTTTTTAAAAGGTTGTAGGTTCTGGTACTCATCATCGTTGCTTGGGCGATGGTCTCGTTGGTCAGATGTCTGCCGTTAACGAGCTGTTCTTTCTGGCATTTGCTCAGAAAGGCTCCGAATGCCGGTGTCACCGGCTCTTTCTTTGTCATGTTGACTCTTTTAATTGTTAAACAATAATAAAAACAAGCGAAATCATTTCCATGTAGTGGAAACGACCGGACTTGTGTATCTGGGCACTTATGCGTTCCTTCGCGTCGTAATTTTAAACATAAACAAAAATCAGTAAATTATGGAACACCGCAATATCAGCCTTTTCAGAGGCTATTCGGACACAGAATCAGTAGAAACTTCTCTTGAAGAAATAGTCAACATCATTAAATGCGACGCTGCCCTGCGAGACCGCACCGAGAAACATCGCTACTACTTGCAGCAAGACCTGCGTAGGGATGCCGACCGCGAGAAGTCCGGCTGTCCCTGCTTCGCTGTTGCCGTCTGCTTTGAAGGTGGGAAGACCCGCGAACATATCTGTGCCTGGACCGGCTATACCTTGGTCGACCTGGACCATATCGCTCCCGAGCGGATGGCTGCCACACTGACATTGATTTGTGCCGACAAGTATACATTGATGGCCTACACCACTATCAGCGGTCATGGCATCCGTATCATCTGCCGCATCGATGACCTGAACGGAGCGGAAAAGGGAAAAGCTTTCCGGCAATACGCCAAGTATTTCAATCAAGTCAACGACTACTATTCCTGCCTGGTGGGCTTCGAAAGCGACGGGCAGTGCAAGAATGCTACCCGTATCAGTGGACTGGCTTCCGACCCTCATGTATATTACAATCCCAGTGCCGCTTCTTTTGTTTTGCAAGATAGTCCGATTGCTCCCCAACCGCAGGATAGCGCTTCCGAAGCTGTGCCGACAAAGCGCAACAAACGTTTGGAGAAGGTGGTGAAAGCTGCCGAACGCCTGCTGGAAGAGGAGGGAGTGAGTTATTGTGAACATCATCATAACGAATATGTGATGCGCATGGGGTATCTGCTCAACCAGTACGGAGTGGCCCGGAAGACAGCCGCCGCTTGGGCAGCGGAGCACTTTCCCGACTATGACGGGGATGTGGCAACTGTCATCGGCTCCTGCTACGCGAATACCGGGGAGCATGGCACCCGCTCCCTTGTCCGCAGGGGAGAGGGCGATGAAAAGTTTGCCACGGTGGCAGATATCGAGCAGTTCCTTTCCGAACAGGCGAAGTTCCGCAAAAATACGGTGAGTGGCAAGTTCGAAGTCCTGATGACCGACTGCGGAGAGGAGTATGCGGAGCTGACCGACCGCTACGTCAACACGTTGTGGAGCCGCATGAACAAGGCAGGGATGCTTGCCCGCATTGCGGACATACGTTCCGTGCTCGATTCGGAGTACACGCCGCTTTTCAATCCCTTTGTAGCCTATCTGGAGGGGCTGCCTGCTTGGGACGGTACTACTGACCCTATTGCCCGTCTGGCTGCCGGCGTACATGTGAAGGACGACCAGAAGCTTTTCGGCATCTACTTCAAGAAGTGGCTGGTGGCCACCATTGCTTCGCTGCTCGATACTAAGGTGGTGAATCATGAGATTCTGGTCTTCATCGGTAAGCAGGGCATCTACAAGACTACCTGGATGCAGCGTCTGCTTCCTGTCGAACTTCAGCGTTATTTTTATGTGAAAAGCAACAGCCGGCGCGTCAGCAAGGACGACCTTTTTACGCTGACCGAGTTTGCACTGGTATGCCTTGAAGAGCTGGAGGAGATGACCTCTGCCCAGGTCAGCCAGTTGAAGGCCATCACCGGCATGACAGACGTGAACGAGCGTGCCGCCTACGGACACTTCAAGGAGAGCCGTCCGCATATTGCCAGCTTCTGTGGCACGAGCAACAACGTCACCTTCCTCAACGACCTCAGTGGCAACCGCCGTTGGCTTCCCTTTGAGGTGGATTCCATAGACAGTCCTTTCGATTATCCCATAGACTATGCCGGAGTGTATGCGCAAGGCTATGCCCTCTGGAAGAGCGGCTTTCACTACTGGTTTGAGCAGGAGGAGATTGATGCCGTGAATCTTCATAACCGTTATTTTGAGGTGCCCTGCCTGGAGCGTGAGCTCGTTCAGGTGTACTATCGCCGCCCCATGCCGGGCGAGGAGTGTATGTTCTTGACCAATGCCCAGATACTGGGACATATCAACATAGGTATCCGGCAACCCTTGAGTCCCACGCGCCTCGGTCTGGTGATGAAGCAGGAGGGCTATGAGGCTGTCCGTTCCGGTGGCCGTCGTGGTTATCGGGTGGTCGAGCTGAAAGGGGATGAAATCTACCGCAACCAATGCGCCATGGCGCGCTATGTGGGGGATTGATTCTTTCACGGTTTTCCTAAATACCTGAATATAAGTTCCACCTGCAAGGAGGTGAATATTTTCTGGGAGCCTTTGTAGCCGGTATGCCGCAGGGCTTCGTCCAGTTCCAAATTCAGCTTCATCCATTTGGACAAGCGGTTGAGTGCGGATGCCGGTGAAATGGTGGGGGCGTATGCCTCTGCCAGTTCACGTTTGTAATAGGGGCGGACGGGCCACTCTTTGCCGGGGATATTTTCGTAGTCTTCAACGTACTTCATAAACAATGCTTTAACTGGTTATTACACTGTAAATGTACGGAATTTTTTCTGTATACCCATTGCCGGAACCCGGTATAATCTTACCTAATCTCACATTTTCCCACATCCCTTCATATCACTTCACCGCATCTCTTATTCTGCCCGGAGGTACGTCGTATCTTTGTTCTGTCAGACGATGAAGGGTGAAGATTAGTAATCGTGACGCGCGAAGATTAGTAATCGTAAGCCCCTGGGATTAGTATCGTCTCCCTATCTTTTAATTTTTAACTTATAATTTTTAATTTATGATTAACTACAGTATCGTGATGCGTGGCAATCCTACCGATAAGACGGTTGCCAAAAAAGCGTACGCAAGTGCGCAGTATTCGGAAGTGATGGACATCAACCGCTTTGCCGAGCATATAGCCAGTCATGGCTGCGTGTACAAGCGTTCGGATATCGTTGCCATCCTCACCATGTCCGTGGATTGCATGCGGGAGCAGTTGCTGGCCGGACAAAAAATCCAGTTGGGCGACCTGGGGAGTTTCTACATCAGCATCAACAGTATCGGCGCGGCTTCTGCCAAGGAGTTCAATCCTGCCATCCATATCCGTAGGCTGAATGTGAACTGGACCTGCGGCCAGCGTTTTGGAGAGCTGCTGGAGGAGGCGGAATTCAATCTGGTGGCAACCCGAAGTGCAGCCCGTGCCGTGGTGAAAGCCCTGAAGGCCGGAAAGACTACCGTGGACCTGACCGGAGCCACTGGCGGGGGTGAAGATGCCGGTGGAGGCAGCAACCCGGGAGGCGGTTCGGACGGAGACCAGGGGGAAAATCCGTTAGGATGAAACGAAAAGACAAAAGAGAGAAAATAAATATGTTCTTCTGTCTAAAAAATGCAGCTAACCATAGTGTTTAATTCCTTAATTGCAAATTGTTATGAGTGAGAAAACAAAATCAAAATCTGTATGGGGCATTGTCCTTAAAGTGATTATTACCGTGGCCACTACATTGGCCGGAGTGTTTGGCTTGACTTCCTGCATCAACCGTTAGCCGGATGAAAGCAGGCAGTTTCTATCAGAACTATCGGGAGGTAACCCTCCTGGTAGTTCATTGCAGCGCTACGCGCTGTGACCGTCACTTCTCGGTGGAGGCGCTTCGCCGCAGTCATCTGGCACGGGGCTTTGCCGATATCGGTTATCATTTCTACATCACCCGTGACGGCGAGGTGCATATTTGTCGCCCGGTTCATCAGATTGGAGCCCATGCCACCGGCTGGAACGACAAGAGTATCGGCATCTGCTATGAGGGTGGGCTCGACGAGAATGGTGTCCCTGCCGATACACGTACCTATGCGCAGAAATGCTCTTTGCTTGACTTGCTTCGGCAGCTGAAGACCGACTATCCCAATGCCCGTATTTCAGGGCATCGGCAACTCAGTTCCTCTATCCATAAGGCTTGTCCTTGTTTTGACGCCAAAAGCGAATACGAGACAATTAAAAATTAATTCTCTCCACGTATCCTATCGGCATGTCCACATGTGCGCAGCCCAGCATATCCAGCCGGACTGCCACTTTGCTTTTTCCTCCTATCATGACCAGTTCTCCCTCCAATCCGGCAAGGGGGCCTTTTATTACTTTCACGGCATCACCTGCTGCCAGAGGTGTACTGCAAATCTCTACAGCCTCCGGGCTATAATCCAGCATAAAGCGGAAACGTTCCATCTGTTCCTCGGGAATGACGGCGGGACGGCTTTCACCGCGCAATACCATGTACCGACTGATAGCTTGTAAGGTAAGCGGCAGGGGGCGTTCCTGCGGAGTGACATGCACGAAAATCATCATCGGGATGACCAGGCGGTCCACTTTCTTGCGCCGGTCGCTCCATTGGCGTATTTCGCTTTGTATGGGTAAGTAATATTCCACTCCCATAGCTTTCAGCCGTTCGGCAGTCTTCTTTTCCAGACAAGACTGCACGTATGCCACCAGCCATTGGCGACGAGGAATAATATGAGGGGTGATATCAGTATGGTTCATGTAAAATCCTTTAAAGGTGTATTTCTATGGTCTATAAATAGTTGAGGTTCGGGCGCGCTACGCGGTCGCCTGTCACATTGGAGGGGCGGGGTTAATTAAAAATTAGAAATTAGAAATTAAAAATTAGACACTCGATTATTTACTCTCAACTCTTAATAGCTAGTCGCTAACTCAACTGTATCCGTATTTCTTACCGTAGCCGTAATACTTTCCGTATTTACCATAGCCGTAGTAATAACCGTATTTTTTCTTCTTCATATCGATTCCGTTGACTACTGTGCATAAGTTGGGGAGACGATGATGCTCCTGAAGCTCGTTGATGAGCTGGTAATCGGTCTTATGCGTATAATCTGCACGACAGACGTAGATGCTGGCGTCCGCTACGCGCGAAAGGATGAGCGTGTCGGTCACCATGCCGATAGGGGCTGTATCCAGTACGATATAGTCATATTCTTTGCGTAATGTACTGATGGTGTCTTCCAGTGACTGGCGTGCCAGTAGTTCCGTAGGATTGGGTGGGATGGGACCGCCCAATAGCAGGTCGAGGTTGGAAGTTATGCCGGAAGGCTGTATCAGCGCATGAAGGTCTGTGGATTTGGGGGCGGCAAGGTATTGGGTGATTCCTTTTTCTTTGTGTGAAAGATGGAACAACTTGTTCAATCCCGGTTTGCGTATATCCAATCCTACCAGAATGACCTTTTTGCCGAGCAGCGCCAGACTGAGGGCGAGGTTGGAAGCTATGAAAGTCTTGCCTTCACCGCTTATGGTGGAGGTAACCAGGACGACTTTCTTATCCGGATCGCCCATCATGAAGAGCAGGTTGGTGCGCAGGCTGCGGAAGGTTTCCGTCATGATGTCGTTGTCGTTTTCGCGTACGGCAATGGCAGACTCTTCATGCTTGTTTGAACCGGTAAGGGGGATGTCACCGATAATGGGAACCTTTGTGAGCTTTTCCACATCGGTATGCCCTTCAATGCGGAAACGGAGCAGGTTCAATAGGAAAATGATGCCCAAGGGAATGCCGATGCCGATGACAAAGGCAATCATATAGATTTTTTTGCCTTGGGGAGAAACGATGCCGGCAGGCATGGGCTCTTCGATAATGCGTCCATTGTTGGCGGTTGCAGCCAGTGTGATGGCGTTTTCCTCGCGTTTCTGCAGCAGCATGATGTAGAGGGTGGCCTTGATTTCCTGCTGGCGTGCGATACTCATGAACTCCTGCTCCTGCTTGGGGGCGTTGCTGATGCGGCTTTCGTACTTGCGCGACTGTCGGTCGATGTTGCTCCGGGTGATTTGCAGGCCTTTCAAAACACTGTTTACGGTGGTTTTCACATTGTGGCGCATGGCCTCGATCCCCGTGTTCAGATTGATGATGGCGGGATTGCTTTCGGAGGAGGTACGTAGCAGGCGCTTACGCTCCACGATGAGATTGTTGTACTTGTCTATGGCGGAGGTCAGGTTCATGTCGCTCAGTCCTACGTTGGCAGGGATGATCTCGTCGTTGTTTGCAGGATTGTTGATGTAGTCGCGCAGATAGTTCACGAGGTTGATTTGGGTGGCGTTCTCTGCATATTGCTGTTCGTACTTGGAACTTTCCTGAAGGGCAAGCTGCGCGTCGCTGCTGATGTCGGTCAGTCCGGCGCGTTGCTTGAATTCCGCCAGTTCGGTTTCTGTGGTGCCCAGTTCGTGGTTGATGATGCTGATACGTTCCTCGATGAAGTCGGCGCTTTTCTGGGCCACTTCATTCTTTTCGGTGTTGGTGTCCTGATTATAGAGTATTATCAGTTCTTGGGTGAAATCGGAGGCTCGTTGTATATGGGTGTTTTGTACACTGATGGTGGCAATGGTACTGGTATTGGATATGGGGGCTACGGTCAGACCTGCCCTATAGCCTGCTGCTGCGGCAGTGGGGGTACTGATGATAGCCTTCAGATTGACGGGCTCTTGCGGAGCAGGCAATGAATCATTGTGCGAAATGGTGATGACACCTACCGGGAGTGGTAGAATGGCAGGTAGTTCGTCGAAAGATTTGGTCGTTTCTTGCTTGTCTCCGTTTTGTATATAAAAGGCTGTGACAGTCAGTTGGCCGGTAGGGGAGTATATCAGTTCCAGCCGAATGTTCCCTTCCAGTTTGTCAGCTTCCTCGGCGGTCATGAACACATCAAGAGGGGAGTTTTTGTAAAGTGGAACATCGTAGCCGAAAGATTGTTCGATGGCGATGTTGGTATAAAGGTTCAGACGTGACACGACTTTCTTGATGAGTGTCCTTGATTTCAGAATTTCCAGCTCATTGTCAAAGTTGCTGGTCATGGAAAGCATACCAAAATCCTGCATGGCAGACAGTGCATTGTTGGTACTTTTCTTGTCGTCTTCTTTAATTAGGATAGAAGATGACACTTCGTAGACGGGTATTTGGTAACGGAGATAAGCAAAGGCCAAGCCAGTGCATATCAATACGCTTGCCACAAACCAGGGCCAATGAATGATGTATTTGAAAAAGAGGGCTTGGAAATCTGTTTTTTCCTCTTTTTCGTTTAAAAGGTCATCGTATAAATCTTCTTTCATTTTTTGAGGATTAAAATTATCTTACAATGTTGACAATCAGACTTGCGAGTGAAACAAGGGAAGTAATCACAGAAACCCAGATAGTGGTACTGTTACTGACGCTTGCACTCTTTGCCTTGGTTTTATTTGGAGCTATATAAAGGATATCATTCTGCTGCATGTAGTAGTAGGGAGAATGAAGAATATTCTGCTCGTTCAAGTTTAGGCTGATGACATTTCGCTGGCCGTTACAGTCTTCGCGGATGAGCTTGACGTTGTTTCGTATACCGTAAATGGTCATGTCGCCTGCCATGGCAAGCGCCTCGAAAATATTCACTTTCTCATTATTGATAGTGAAAGTTCCGGGACTGTTCACTTCACCGAGGACAGAAATTTTGTAGTTGGACATACGTACAGTGACAATAGGTATTTCTTTGAGATAAGGACGAAGCTGTTCACGGATAAGGTTCTCGGCTGCATTTTTAGTTAAGCCGCCTACTTGCAGTCTGCCTATCACGGGGAAGTCTATCTCACCTGCATTGTCTACGAGATATTGTTGCAGGGCTGGTTGCGATGTAGTGCTGGCATTGGATTGTGCTATGTTATTATAGGTCTGCATGGTCAGGTTGAACGGTGCGGCAGCTTGCGGATCAGTGGTGTTTATGGTGATATTCAGCAAGTCTTTAGGTTGGATACGCGCATCGTAGAGGGTATCCTGCTGATTGACTTCATTGATGACGATTTCCTTATAACTCTTATCTGTAAGTGATTCGTAACTTTGTAGATAAGGTACTTTTTTGTAAGATTGGCAGCTTGCCAATGTAATTGCCGCCATCAAGATGGCTATACTTTTCTTGTTTTTCATTACTGCTCCTTTTAATTTTTGATTTTCAATTTTAATTCTCAATACGCTTCTTTCTCGCCTTGAATGGCGTTTCTGATTGTCTTGTATATAATGTATAAATCCAATAGAAAAGTCCAGTGTTCCAGATACCATACATCGCGCTGTACACGTCCCTCCATCTGCCAGAGTTCTTTGGTTTCACCACGGTAGCCGGTGACTTGGGCCCAACCGGTGATGCCGGGCTTTACCAGATGTCTGACCATATATTTGTCGATAAGGCGTGAATATTCTTCTGTGTGTTTCAGCATATGGGGGCGTGGCCCTACAACGGACATTTGCCCCAGTAACACATTGATAAATTGGGGAAGTTCGTCAATGCTGGCTTTACGGATGAAATCTCCGATTTTTGTTTTGCGCGGGTCATTGGCGGTGGCTTGTAGTTCGTCACTGTCTATGTTGACACGCATCGAACGGAATTTGTAACACCAAAATTCATTTCCATTCTCTCCGCTTCGTTTTTGTTTGAAGAAGATAGGACCGGGGGAGGATAGCTTGATAGCGGTACCTATGATGATGTAGACGAAGGGGAATACTGTACACAGAAAAACGAGGGAGAAAAAGAGGTCGAAGGCTCTTTTCAGTAGGCGATTTTCCATTTGTGCCAAAGGTTCCTCGCGGATAGTGAGTACGGGGATATTGCCAAACATCTCGAAGTGCATGCGACGATGCAGGTAATTGCGAATATTAGGTACACTATAGAAACGAATCAAGTGATTTTCGCAATAATTGATGATTGGAAGTATTTCATGGCTACGTGCAGAAGGCAAGCAGCAATAGACTTGTTCTATATGGTGTTGCTGTAAATAAGTGACTACTTCTTTAGGCTGCCCTAAATAGGGGACATCTTCGGGAAAATCATCAGAAGGTACATCACAGAAATAGCCGGTAATGCGGAAGCCCGTGGTGGGATCTCCGGTCATTTCCTGATAGAGTTCTGTCATGTTTTTGTTACTGCCGATTAAAATGACGGTACGTGAGTTACCTCCATGTTCTCGATATTTTTTCAGTAAATACCGGAAAAGAAGGCGATATATAGCGAGGCAGATAAAGAAAATACTATAAAAGCATGTAAAAAAACGGAGTGAACTGGTACCTATATCTGCTAAAGTAGCCAAGCTGATGAACAGCGTGGCGTGAAAAGTTGTATTACGGAGAGCCCGACGTACAATGCGTTCCGGACGTACAATACGTTCATGCAGTACGACGCCATTGGAGTAATTGCAAAGTAGATAGACTAGATTCAATAATACCAATAGCTGGGACAATGAATGTGTAAATTCATTGCCCAGTGTTTGGTAGTCAAAAATGTGATATAGCGAGATGAAAATGATGTTCAGTAAGCATAAGTCACCAAAGATAATGACGAACTTAATCACTTTATTGAAATGGAGAACTTGTTTCATAATTCACACTAATTCAATAGCTTTTTTCTTTCTCAATGGTATTGAAAGAGAAAAAACTGTTCATTCTTGTTTGTTTAATAATTCTCTTACTTACAAGGTAAGAGAATATATTTTATGGCTGCAAAGATATGAAAAAGATTATTACAATCACAAAAAATAGATTTATTTTTTAATTCATATCCAACTCATATATAGATATAAGACACATTGCAGCCACTTGTATTTCAGTCTTATATATTTACATAAAAGCCCCCATTTTGAATTCAAAAATTAAATTTAATTATGAGATAAAATATCGTTTTACATTTTAATTACATATATAGTCTTTTAATGTAAAATACCTTTTAATGGCTGGTTTATAAGATTATTCTCCAAATAAAATACCACCTCTTACCTTGTAAGTAAGAGAGTATTGGTATCCATTACCTTGTAAGTAAGAGAATAAAATTGGATAATAAAAGTACTCCTATACAAATAGGAATACTTTTACAAATTCTAGTTTTTAGGGCTTTTTCTTTTTGTTTGGATGGATTGTTGCAATCACTTTTTTATTTGCTTTACTCATCGCATTGTTGTCAAAAGAAGCAAGGTAAACGTGAGTTACCTTTTCAGAAGTATGTCCTAAGCTTTCACTAATCACAGAAATGGCCACTCCTTCGTCTTTGGCAGTGGTGGCCCAGCTATGGCGGGCTACATAAGATGTTAATGGAATGCTTAACCGTAACATCTTCGAAAGTGTGTGTAAATGTTGGTTGTAGAGCCGTAAAGCACTTTTGTATTGTCTGTAACCATCTTCCCCGGTCAGTGATAATATCGGTAGCAAATAGGGGGAAGAGGCGGCTTCGTTTTTATACCTATTTATAATCTGTGCGGCATACGACTCTATATGTACGGACAATTGCTGACGGGTCTTATGGCGGTAATAATAAATGGTATTGTGCTTGACATCCGTTTTGCGGAGATGTACAAGGTCTACGAACGGAATGCCTCGTAAGTAAAAACTTAACAGAAACATGTCGCGGCTGAAACGCAAGGCGGGTTTCTTCTCCAAATCAAGATTTACCAAGCGCCGGATTAGTAAAGGGGAGATGGCCCGTTTGGCGGTAGGCTCATAACCGGTGAATACATAGGCGAACAAATCGTCTATACTGTGTGTGAATGGAATGCCTTGTTCGGCAGCCTGGTGAGAGATGGAACGGAGCATACGCATATAGGTGGATATGGTATTATGGCGCCGCCCTTCGCCGAGCAGCCGGTCTTCGTATTGCTTGATGAGGCTGGGGGTGAGATCTGCAAAAGTGATGGAACGGTGGCCGATGAAGCGGAAAAAGCTGTTCACTGTACTGGTATATATACCGGATGTACTGTATCGTCCGGCTTGTTTTGTCCGCTGTATCAGGGAAGCGGAAAAATTATGTATAGTATTCATAATCTGAATTTTAATATTTTAAATACATATAAAACAACCTTGAGCATGAAATGATTGTATGGCAATCAATGCACGCTTAGGGGAGAAATGGTAAAATTTCTATATAAATTCAGATATGTATTCTCCGGGCAGACAGGAGGAGGGTTACAGTATGCCCGAACGTACCCGACTCAGTGTTTCGGGGGTCATCAGCAGATAGGACGCAATGTGCGACAAAGGAGCCCGCTTGATGACTTCGGGCTGATGTTCCATGAGCTGGTTATAGCGCTCGCGTGCAGTCTCAAACCGCCAGGAGTCAGCCTTTATTTGTGAAACAATCAGGGAATATTCCAGAATCTTCCGATAGAACATGTTTATTTCCCATGAGATTTCGGTAAGTGTCAGCAGCTTGTTGTATGGCAGCAGGTATACGACACTCGGTTCGAGTGCCTCAATCATGAGGTGGGTGGGTTCCTGCTTCAAGGTACTTTCTATGCAGATGATGATGCAGCCTTCATAGGAAAAGTGTTCGGTGACGTCTTTACCGTTTTTATAATAGAATTGGCGCAACATGCCTTTTCCTACAAATACGATATTATGGCTTATCTGCCCTTCATTGAGTAATAATGCGCCCTTTTCTACTTCCTTGCGAATGAGGATTTCCTCTATCAACCTTCTTCCCTCGGGAGCCATGCCTGGATAGCGGGAGTTGATAGCGGCATCTACGGTTTCTTTCAATAGTGCATCCATAAAGCCATAATTTGTTTGTTCGAGGGGCAAAGATAAGGTTTTTACGAGAAAAAATCAGCTCCGTATGAAACTTTTGTTTACCCATTTCATGCCATACCAGCGGCGGACGAAAATGAAGCCGCGGATATTCTCGTCCAACAGGAAGGCTACCCACATGCCGCAGATACCCCAGCCGAAGGGGAAGCCGAAAAGGTATCCCACACCTACAGCTACACTCCACTGCACCACCAACCCTACGTAGAAGGGGTAGTTGACATCTCCTGCCGCACGAAGGGCGTTGGTGGCGAAGATGTTGATGGGGCGGCCTATTTCGAGGAGTACATCTATGATAAGGATGGTGGCACCCATACGTATGATGTCGGGGTTGGACGTGAGCCAGCCAAAGATGGCATGCCCCGAAAGAGCGAGGATGCAGGACAGCATGACGGTAATCATGACGGATTTCTTCATGACGTATTTTCCCATAAGGAAGGCTGCGTGAGGTTTCTTCTCGCCTATCAGATGCCCGATACAGATGGCGCCGCCTTGTGCCATGGAGATGCTGAACAGATAAGCGAACATGATGATGTTGACACAATAGGTACGGGTGGCGAGCGCTTCCACTCCCAGCATGTTGATGAAGTAGGTGATGACGACTTGCGACGAGCTGTACGACAATTGTTCGCCGGCGGAGGGCAGGCCTACCTTCATCAGGTTCTTTAGTTCTATCCACGGAAAAGGGCGGAAGTATGCCGGTGGGAAACGGTGGATGTGCTTGCGGAACAGTATGACGAACAGTATAATCATGGAGACACCCCGGCTGAAGGCTGTGGAGATGGCGGCGCCTTCCACGCCCAGTTCCGGAAAGCCGAAGCGGCCGAAGATGAGGGAGTAGTTGCCGATGATATTGAGGATATTGACTACGACGGTGACCATCATCGGGTAGATGGCCTTGTTGGCACTGCGCAGGGAGGCGGAGAGGGTGAGGGATAGTGCCTGGAAGAAGGCGAAAGCGCCTACGATACGCATATAGTCCATGCCGTCCTGCATCAGTTCAGCGGTGAGCCCCATCAGCCGGAGGATGGGATGGGCGCAGGAGAACAGTACCAGGCTGACCGTGATACCTACCGCCAGGTTGACGAGGATGGATACGCCGACTACTTGCACTACTTTCTTGTGTAGTTTCGCACCGAGATACTGGGAACACAGAACGGACGTTCCGAGGTTGATGACTTCGAAAACGAGGAAAGTGAGCATGATAATTTGGTTGACTACCCCTACGGCGGCAACACTGTTGTCCGAGTGGCGGCTCAGCATGATGGTGTCCACCGCACCGAGCATCATGATGAGAAGTGTCTCTATAAAAATGGGGGCGGCCAGCTTGGCAAGCCGCTTTTTCAGGCTTTCTTGTTGTATCATTGTCCGTGTATGTGCACTATACTTTAAAAATCGCGCAAAGATAAGGAAAGGTTGAAAAGGACGGTTTGATATGTATCAAATTTTTTTTCTTGTTTTAGGGTTTGAGTGTTAACGTGTTATCTCAAATTGTATGAAAACGGTGAAAAAAATATGTAGGAAAGATTTGCACAGTCCAAAAGTTTGCCCTACATTTGCACCGCATTTGAAAAGAATGCTGGTTATAAAAAAGGAAGTTTGGGTGAGTGGCTGAAACCACCAGTTTGCTAAACTGACGTACGGGTAACCGTACCGGGGGTTCGAATCCCCCAGCTTCCGCCAGATGCACTCTTAGCTCAGTTGGTAGAGCAACTGACTCTTAATCAGTGGGTCCAGGGTTCGAATCCCTGAGGGTGTACAAGACAAATGCGAGGGTGGGTTCATCTAACGGTTAGGATACATGCCTCTCACGCATGGTATACGAGTTCGATTCTCGTACCCACTACAAAAACAAGAAAGCGGTTGACTGATGAAACGGTTAACCGCTTTTTGTTTTTCATTTTTCTGTTGTAATCCGAAAATAGTTTCTATATTTGCACCCGCTATGGCGAAATGTATATTCTATATCTTGTTAGGGTTGTTCCTCATATCGAAGTTCACTTCCGTTTCTGATGATATGGAGGGATGTAAGACACTCCCTACTGCGGATGTGCATTATTTCTCCGGAGCCCAGCACAGCTTGTCGGGGGCAGATGGCAGACAATGCCAGGAAAAAGGGGAGGACGCGAATTATAATTGCCTGGCAGATGCCGGTTGCATAGGAAATACCTTCTCATTACGGCATGCCTCTTGCTCGAAATTGTTGAGGCTTAATCCGGACTTCATTGCCGCCAAGGTTGCAAGAACCCTGAAAACTCTGCTCCCGGAAGAAAAGACAACTTCTTTCCCCTTTACTTTCCATCCCCATAAGATTTCATATAGATATTATGTATATACGCTGAGGCGTATTCTTATTTAGTACTTTCCCTTCCTCTCTTTCGGGAGCCGGAGAGATTGCCCGTCTCCCCATGCCGAGTTTTTCTCTATTTTTTAAGTACTGATAATCAATATATAATGGATTTTCTATTAGATTTTATTCTCCATATCGATCAGTATATGATTGATATAGTGCAGGAATATCATATGTGGGCGTATGCCATATTGTTTCTGATTATTTTCTGCGAAACGGGGCTGGTGGTCACACCTTTCCTGCCGGGCGATTCCCTGCTTTTTGTGGCGGGAGCTATTGCCGCACTGCCCGACATGCCTCTCGAGGTCAATGTGCTGGCTTTGATATTGTTTGTTGCCGCGGTATTGGGCGACTCTTGCAACTACATGATAGGGCATTTCTTCGGGCAAAGGCTCTTCAATAATCCCGATTCCAGAATATTCAAGCAAAGCCATCTCGACAAGACCCATGAGTTCTATAAGAAGTATGGAGGCAAGACAATTATCATAGCCCGTTTTGTGCCTATCGTCCGTACGTTTGCGCCATTCGTGGCGGGGATGGGTAAGATGCATTACTATTACTTCATGCTGTACAACCTGATTGGGGGCGCCTGCTGGATTGCCATCTTCTGTTATGCGGGTTATTTCTTCGGTGACCTTCCGTTTGTACAAGAGAACCTCAAACTGCTGATTGTGGCCATTATTGTGGTTTCCATACTGCCGGCCGTGGTAGAAGTGCTGCGTGCAAGACTGAAACAACGAAAACAAAAATAAATTAATATACTTAGTACATTTATCCATTATGAAGAATTCTTTTTTTAGCCGGTTCACACCGAAAGAACCGAAATTCTTTCCTTTGCTGAAGCAATTGTCTGAGATTTTATTGTCCTCGTCGGCTCTGTTGATAGAAATATTGGGCCATGACTCGCCTGAGAAGAGGGCGGAAGATTATAAACGAATCAAAGATTTGGAGCGCGAGGGCGATAAGCTGACCAATCTGATTCTGGATGAACTGGGCACTACTTTCATTACTCCTTTTGACCGGGAGGATATCCATGACCTGGCTTCGGGCATGGATGATGTGATTGATGGAATAAACAGCTGTGCCAAGCGTATCACTATCTATAATCCGCATCCTATTTCGGACAAGGGGAAAGAGCTGGGACATATGGTTCAACAAGAAGCGGCCCTCATCGGCCAGGCCATGGATGAACTGGAGGCATTTCGCAAGAGTCCGGATAAGCTGCGCGCATATTGCAACCAGCTGCATGACATAGAAAACCGGGCAGATGATATTTATGAATTTTTCATCACCAGGCTTTTTGAAGAAGAGAAGGACTGCATTGAACTCATCAAAATCAAGGAGATTATGTATGAGTTGGAAAAAACGACGGACGCAGCCGAACACGTGGGCAAGATTTTGAGGAGCCTGATTGTGAAATACGCATAAACGAACGGACGCATGGAACTATTAGTGATTATCATTGTACTGGCTCTGATATTCGATTATATCAACGGTTTTCATGATGCGGCCAATTCTATTGCCACCATTGTGTCTACCAAAGTGCTTACACCGTTTCAGGCGGTGATATGGGCGGCTTTCTTCAATTTTGTGGCCTTTTTCATCGCCAAGTGTGTCATCGGCGGTTTCGGCATTGCCAACACCGTATCGAAAACGGTGATGGAGCCTTACATTACTTTGCCTATCATTCTGGCCGGCGTGATTGCGGCCATTGCCTGGAATCTGTTCACTTGGTGGAAGGGAATCCCTTCCTCTTCTTCGCACACGCTTATCGGAGGTTTTGCCGGAGCTGCCATCATGGCACACGGTTTTGAGGCCATCCAGTTGAGTATCATTCTGAAGATTGCGGCATTCATTTTTCTGGCTCCCTTGATTGGTATGGTGGTGGCATTCGGTTTTACGTTGTTGGTCTTGTACATTTGCCGCAGGGCGCATCCCCATACGGCCGAGGTGTGGTTCAAGAAACTGCAGCTGGTGTCTTCGGCTTTGTTCAGCATCGGGCACGGTCTGAATGATTCACAGAAGGTAATGGGTATCATTGCTGCGGCTATGATAGCCGGACATTCGGAAGGACTGGGAATGGGGATAAACAGTATTGATGACCTGCCGGACTGGGTGGCATTCTCTTGTTTTACGGCCATTTCACTCGGTACCATGTCCGGCGGGTGGAAGATTGTGAAGACCATGGGGACTAAGATTACGAAGGTGACGCCACTGGAAGGGGTGATTGCGGAAACTGCCGGTGCGTTTACGCTTTATCTGACGGAGTATCTGAAGATTCCGGTAAGTACGACACACACCATTACGGGAGCTATTATCGGAGTAGGGGCCACGAAGCGGCTTTCGGCTGTGCGTTGGGGAGTTACGAAGAGTCTGATGACCGCTTGGGTGCTGACTATCCCCGTCAGTGCTTTGCTGGCAGCAGGGATTTATTGTATCGTATCCCTTTTTTAGAAGTGCTGCTGCATAAAAAATAGACGGGTTCGTTTTATTTTGCATGAGGTTTGCACTATCTTTGCAGCCTGAAACTGTAAAATAGAATGCACATTGGACTGGCTATATAGTTTATTCGTCGAGCACTCCGCCTTGCAGGCGGTTGTGGTACTCTCACTGATTTCCGCTATCGGATTGGGATTGGGGAAGATACATGTTTGCGGCATTTCATTGGGAGTGACGTTTGTATTCTTTGCCGGCATCATTGCCGGGCATTTCGGGTTGTCCATAGACCCGCAGATGCTGAATTATGCGGAAAGCTTCGGGCTGGTGATATTTGTGTATGCTTTGGGTTTGCAGGTGGGACCGGGTTTTTTCAGCTCTTTCCGTAAAGGAGGGGTACAACTGAATATGCTCGCCACGGGTGTAGTGCTTATCGGCACCCTGCTGACTGTACTGGGCAGCTATGGGTTGGGAGTATCCCTGCCGGATATGGTGGGCATACTTTGCGGTGCCACGACAAACACACCGGCACTCGGTGCGGCACAGCAGACATTGAAACAGATGGGATTGGAGTCCAGTACCCCTGCTTTGGGGTGTGCGGTGGCATATCCGCTGGGGGTGGTAGGGGTCATTCTGGCCGTACTGTTCATCCGTAAGACGCTGGCGCATAAGGAAGACCTGGAATTGAAAGAGAAGGATGACGTGAACAAGCCTTACATTGTTGCGTTCCAGGTGCACAATCCTGCCATCTTCAACAAGAGTATCAAGGAAATAGGCGGGCTGAACAGCTATCCGAAATTCGTGATTTCCCGCTTGTGGCGGGATGGGAATGTGAGTATTCCTACCTCGGAAAAGATTATAAAGGAAGGTGACCGCCTGCTGGTGATTACCTCGGAGAAAAATACGCCGGCTCTGACCGTGCTTTTCGGCGAGCAGGAGCATACCGACTGGAACAAGGAAGATATAGACTGGAATGCCATAGACAGCCAGCTGATTTCGCAACGTATCGTGGTGACGCGCCCGGAGTTGAACGGCAAGAAGCTGGGTTCTCTCCATCTGCGTAATCATTACGGTATCAATATCAGCCGGGTTTATCGTAGCGGCGTGCAGCTGCTGGCCACAGCGGAACTGACCTTGCAATTGGGTGACCGCCTGACCGTAGTGGGCGAAGCCGCTGCTATACAAAATGTGGAGAAGGTGCTGGGCAATGCTGTGAAAAGCCTGAAGGAACCGAACTTGGTGGCGGTATTTATCGGCATTGTCATCGGTCTGGCTTTGGGAGCAATTCCTATTTCCATTCCCGGCATCAGCGCTCCCGTGCGGCTCGGATTGGCAGGAGGCCCTATCATCGTAGGTATTCTTATCGGGACATTCGGTCCGAGGATGCACATGGTGACTTATACTACGCGCAGTGCGAACCTGATGCTCCGTGCATTGGGATTGTCTCTTTACCTGGCTTGCCTGGGACTGGATGCGGGTGCCCATTTCTTCGATACGGTATTCCGGCCGGAAGGGCTGTTATGGATTGCTACGGGTTTTGCGTTGACTGTGGTTCCGGTATTGATTATGGGTATCGTTACCTTCAAGTGGCTGAAGATAGATTTCGGAACAATGGCGGGTATGCTGTGCGGAAGCATGGCAAACCCCATGGCGCTGAACTACGCCAACGACACCATTCCGGGAGACAATCCGTCTGTAGCTTATGCTACGGTTTATCCGCTGTGCATGTTTCTACGGGTAATCATAGCCCAAGTGCTGCTCATGTTCTTCATTAATGGATAATGAAGAATGAGGGATATTATCAACTGTCAATTATCAACTATCAATTAAATAACTATGGGAAATATAACTCCGGAAAGTATTGTCAATGACTTGCGTTATTTGCAATTATTATCACGCAGTTTTCCTACCATTGCTGATGCCAGTACAGAAATCATCAATCTGGAGGCCATTCTGAATCTGCCGAAAGGTACAGAGCATTTTCTGACGGATATTCATGGCGAGTATGAGGCTTTTCAGCATGTGCTGAAGAATGCATCGGGGGCAGTGAAACGTAAGGTGAACGAAATATTCGGGCATACACTGCGCGAAAGTGAGAAGAAGGAAATCTGTACGTTAATTTATTATCCGGAAGAGAAGCTGCAACTTATCAAGGAGCAGGAAACGGACCTGGATGACTGGTATTTGATAACACTGAACCAGTTGGTAAAAGTATGCCAGAACGTTTCGTCCAAATATACCCGTTCGAAAGTACGCAAGGCACTTCCGGCAGAGTTCTCGTATATCATTCAAGAGCTGTTGCACGAATCGAGCATCGAACCTAACAAACATGCCTATATCAATGTCATAATCAGTACCATTATCTCTACGAAGCGTGCGGATGATTTTATTGTGGCGATGTGCAACCTTATCCAGCGCTTGACCATCGACTCGCTGCATATCGTGGGCGATATATACGACCGCGGACCGGGTGCGCATATTATCATGGATACTCTCTGTGATTATCATAATTTCGACATCCAATGGGGTAACCACGATATTCTGTGGATGGGTGCCGCATCGGGTAATGATGCTTGTATAGCCAACGTAATCCGTATGTCGATGCGCTATGCCAATTTAGCAACGCTGGAGGATGGTTATGGCATCAATCTGTTGCCGCTTGCGACGTTTGCCATGGATACCTATGCGGATGACCCTTGCACCATCTTTGCACCGAAAATGAACTTTGCCGATGCGGAATACAATGAGAAGACCTTGCGGCTGATTACACAGATGCACAAGGCGATTACGGTTATCCAGTTGAAACTGGAGGCGGAAATCATCAGCCGCCGTCCTGAGTTCGGTATGGAGAACCGGAAACTGCTGCATCTGGTGGATTTCGAACGTGGCGTGTTTGTATACGAAGGCAAGGAATATCCGTTGCGCGATGTGAATTTCCCCACCGTAGACCCGGCAGACCCGTATCGTCTGTCGGACGAAGAGCGTGAACTGATGCACCGGATTCATTCTTCTTTCATGAACAGCGAGAAGATGAAGAAGCACATGCGCTGCTTGTTTACATATGGCGGCATGTATCTGGTGTGCAACAGTAACCTGCTTTATCACGCTTCCGTGCCTCTGAATGCGGATGGCAGTTTCAAGCATGTCCGTATCGGCCAAAAGGAATACTGGGGACGCAAGTTGCTGAAAAAGACCGACCAGCTGATACGTACCGCTTACTTTGACGAGGACGGTTCGGAAGAGAAACAGTTTGCACTGGATTATGTCTGGTACATGTGGTGCGGACCGGATGCCCCTTCCTTCGATAAAGACAAGATGGCTACCTTTGAACGCTATTTTGTGGCCGACAAAACATTGCATAAGGAGACGAAAGGACATTACTATGCCTTGCGCAACGAAGCGGCGGTGTGTGACCGCATTCTTGAAGAGTTCGGCGTGAAGCCGGGGCCACACTCGCATATCATCAACGGGCATGTGCCGGTGAAGACCATTAAAGGTGAGAAGCCTATCAAAGCGGATGGTAAGCTGCTGGTGATTGACGGTGGTTTTTCAAAAGCCTATCAGCCGGAAACGGGAATTGCGGGATATACGCTGGTATATCATTCCCACGGCTTGCAGTTGGTGCAGCATGAACCGTTCCAGAGCCGTCAGAAAGCCATTGAAGAAGGGCAAGACATCAAGTCGACAACCCTGGTTGTCGAATTCAATTCGCAGCGTATGATGGTGAAGGATACGGACAAAGGAAGTGAACTCGTTACGCAGATTCAGGATTTGATGAAACTGCTGGTGGCGTATAGGACGGGGCTGATTAAGGAGAAACAATAATTTATAATTTGAGTATCGTCACCCCGCCCTCTACAATGATGCCTTTGTCATAGGTTTTCCCTTGGGTGTAGTAGCGGCTGCCGCCATAACCGCCGGTGAGGAATATGCCAAAGCGCTCGGTCAGGTGGTATTCCAGATTGACACGTGCCTGGAGGGCATAGAGACGTGCCGGAATGCCGTAGTCCTTGTTCTTGAAGGTTTCTATATGTTGGTATCCCAGATCTCCGCTGATGAACAGCTGTTTGTAGAGCGGTAATTCAAGACCGGCACGGTAGAAGAGGGAAGCGGAAAACTTGTCGCCGAAATCCAGATAATGGGTGCCGCCGCCGAGGATGGTATAGAAGAGCCGGTTCTTGAAACGGGCACCTACATTCAGTTTGGTGGCATTACCACCGAAAAACATCAGTTGAACTTTTGTTTGGGGATTGGCATTGACTAATCCCAGCTGGAAACCGTCTAATTTCTCTTTGTAGTAGTTGAATAGACCTATTTGAAGCCCTTTGGCACGTATAGCCATATTGGCAGCGCCTATTTGTAATCCCCGGGCTGTACCACCCACCACATTGCCCAGGCCGGAAACCTGAACACCGGTCATATCTCCGGCAGTGATGTTGGCAAGGGCGGACATCTGCATGCCATTCAAGTCTTCACCGATTACGCTTAGCAGGCCGGCTCCTGAAAAACCTTTGAAATTTCCGCCGGAAATATTGGCGAGTCCGGCAAAGTGTATACCGGAAGCACCTTCTCCGCTGATATTCAACAAGCCGCCTATGGAGGCGCCACGATTATAGTCCCCACTGATGTTTGCCAGACCGGAAATGATGACGCCTTGCGCATGGTTTCCGGTGATGCCTACCAGTCCCGAAACGGATACTCCGATAAGGTTGTTGCCATTGATGTTGGTAATTCCTGCTATCTGCACGCCTCGCATGCTTCCCCCCACCATATTTGACAGACCTGCCATCTGTACACCGTTCACATCCCTGCCGGTTACACTGCCAAGAATATTCATGCCGAGGCCATTCAGACGGTTCATGGAGGAGAACACACCCAGATTGAAGCAGGTGCTTCCTACGGTGTCAGTCCGCTGTGTGGAGATGTTTTTCCATAAGGAGATATTGATACCTACCGGGCCATGGTCTGTTCGTGGAGAGCGTTGTTTCCGGAAAGATTTCTCGGAGGATTTCTGAATCGTATCCGGCTGTACGCTGTCCGGATTATGTTCTTGGGCAAGAGCTGTCCCTGCAAAAAGCAGGGACACAAGGAGGAGGGAAAGGTTTCGTTTCATACTTTTTTCTATATTTCGTCCGGCCAGGGAGCTGGTTGGCGGGTGGCACGCAACAGAGGGCGCTGCGCATCCACAGACCGGAGGTAATTACTTAATTTCCGTGACAACTCTTTGACAACTTCAGGCTTCTCTCGGGCCATATCATGTTTTTCACTGATGTCGGCGGGGATGTTGAAAAGTTCCCGTCTACCGTCACCGAAATAATACACCAGCTTCCACTCGCCCGAACGGATGGAGCAAGTGGCTCCGATGCCCGGGCCGGAAGGACCCCAGCTATTGGGATAATGCCAGTAGATATCACGGTCTTTCATTTTACCTTTTCCGGTGAGCAATGGCATGAAACTGATGCCGTCGCGTTGCTGTACGGTTGTATAGTTGTCTACGCCTGCCATCTCAAGGATGGTGGGGAAGAAGTCCTCTATCATCAGGTAATGGTCGCATTGGGTTTGGGGCGCTACGATGCCCGGCCAGCGGACAATCATCGGTTCACGTATGCCTCCTTCGTAGGCGGAACCTTTACCACTGTTGAGCGGATAGTTCTGGACATGCAGTTGTCCGGTGCGGGTATGGGCCGCCAAACCGCCATTGTCGGACATGAAGATGAGGATAGTGTTTTCCGTCAGGTTGTTCTTGTCCAGATAATCCATAATGTCTCCCAGACTTTTGTCCATACCCTCAATGAGAGTAGCATAGGCAGCTTCTACCGGAGGAAGGCCTTTGTCCAGGTACTTCTGGTAGAAACGCATGTCAGGTTGTATAGGGGTATGGATGGCATAGTGTGCCATGTACAGAAAGAATGGCTTGTCAGTCTGCTGTGCATCGTCCAGGGCCTTCATGGCCTCTATGGTAAGGGCTTCACTTAGGAAAGTGTCGGTTCCATGATATTTCTCCAGACCGGGTACGGCAGCCAGCGGGCTTTTACCGTCTGTTTTGTTGCCGAAATTCTCCTTGCCATAGTAGCTGGCAGGTGAACCGGCAGCATGTCCGGCTATGTTCACTTCAAACCCCATTTTCAACGGGTCGGCTCCGGGAGTGCCTTCAGCACCGAAGTGGGCTTTTCCGCAATGAATGGTGTGATAGCCATGGTCTTTGAGCACTTCGGCCAGGGAGGTGACTTGTGTGGTCCGTTCCACGCCAGGCTCTTGACAAATGCCGTTAACGTTCCATTCCGGATAAATCATGACCGAGTCGGGTTGTTCATGGGTAGTGTTCTTGCGGAGGGTCCAACTGGTGACTCGATGCCTGGCAGCATTCATTCCCGTAAAAAGGCTGACACGCGTAGGTGAACTGATGCTGCATGCATAGGCCTGCGTAAACATTTTGCCTTGTGTAGCCATCCGTTCCATGTTGGGAGTATGGTACGTATCGTTGTACTTGGTACGCTGTGTCCAAAAGGGGAGGGACGTGTCTTGCCATCCCATGTCATCCACTAGGAACAGAATGATGTTTGGCTGCTCTTTTGGAGCAGGTACGGCATCCCCAGGCGGCATGCCATACGCTTCTCCCGCCATTCCGCATATCGGAAGCATGGCGGATAATAATAATTCGTTTCTCATTTAGATAATAATTTAGAAAGGGTTAGATAGGTTGTAGTTTAATTGTTTTTTACATTATCCTTTGGCCTCCTGATACAAGAAGCGTTTGATAGATTTCTTCGGCGTTTTTTCAAATTCTTCAGGATAGATTTTCATTTTGAATATCTGGCTGTATGCGGGCAGTTCTGCATTCAGTGCCACACGGTTTTCCTCCATGACGCGTTCGATGTCGTCATTGTTCAGCCCATGGGCAAAGGCATCATCGAAGTCGGGGTAAACCAGACCTACCAGTTTCTCATTCTGCTGCACGATGATGCTTTCGGCTACATACGGCATATTGTTCAGTTTGTCTTCTATCTCTTCCGGGTAGATATTCTGACCGCTCGGGCCGAGGAGCATGTTCTTGCTGCGTCCCTTGATGCTTACGTTGCCTTCGGCATCCATCAGGGCAAGGTCTCCGGTGTGCAGCCAGCCGTCTTTGTCGAGTACCTGTACGGTGGCCTCGTCGTTCTTGTAGTAACCCAGCATGACATTGGGACCACGGCAGACAATCTCTCCCGGAATGTTTTCGGGATCGGATGATAGGATTTTCACCTCCATACGCGGTGCGGCCTTTCCGCATGAACCGGGTTTGAAACGGGTCCAATCCTCGTAACAGATGATGGGGCCGCATTCCGTCATTCCATAGCCTACCGTATAGGGGAAATCTATCATCTTTAAGAACTGCTCCACTTCCTGGTTGAAGGCAGCTCCTCCTACAATGATTTCTGCAAAGTTTCCGCCAAAGGCTTGAATCATTTGTTCGCGTACGGTCGCCTTTATCTTGTCATTGATGATGGGTACTTTCAGCAACAGCTTCATGGCGGGAGTTTCCAGCTTGGGCAGTACGCTCTTCTTTATAATCTTTTCGATAATGAGCGGAACAGCCACAATCAGGTTAGGCTTCACTTCGGTGAAAGCCTGGAAAATGATTTTGGGGCTGGGCATACGAGTGAGGAAGAATATGTGGCAACCTACGGCGAATTCATACAGAAACTCGAATGCAAGTCCGTACATATGTGCCATTGGCAGCATGGAGACAATCTTGTCACCGGCTTTCAGCGGCAATACTTCGAAAGCAAAAGTGGTGTTTGACCAAAGGCTGCGGTAGGGCAGCATCACTCCTTTGGAGTAACTGGTGGTGCCGGATGTATAGTTGATGACCGCCAGTTCGTCGGGCTGGTCCTTGTGATAACTGACATGCTCCTTGCGGAAGTTCTTGGGGTATTTCTTACCGAACATTTCGTTGAGATGTTCGCGGGCATAGTCCAACTTTTCGCTGCGGGAGACAAGAATGTAGAAGTCTGCCATCATCATGATGCCCTCCAGCAGCGGCATGGCACTTTCGTTGAGGTTTTCCCAAACCTGGTCGCCTACGAAAAGCAGTTTGGCTTCGGAATGGTTCACGATGTTGTGTACATTGTCTGCCTTGAACTCGTGAAGGATGGGGACGATTACCGCACCGTAGGTCAATGTTGCGAGGAACGTTACGCCCCAGTGGGAACTGTTGCGGCCACAGACGGCAATCTTATCGCCTTTCTTGATGCCGCTTGCCTCGAAAATGATATGCAGCTTTTCTATTTTGCGGGCTACGTCCTTATATTGTAGGGTTGCTCCCTTATAGTCGGTCAGAGCGTCTAAATCCCAATTTTCCTTTATGCTATTCTCTATATAGGCGATAAAACTTTGTTCCATGATATTAATTGCACATTTGGTTGAAAATTGTGCAAATATAAGGGTTTATATATAGAAAGCAAACTTTTATAGGGAAAATAGTTTTTATGGCGGCTATTTGCTAAAACTCGACAGTTATACCTAAAGTAGGCAGGATAGTGCCGCTTTCCTGCTTGAGGTATTTCATTTTATAGCGCTGTTCGGCAACAGGAGCAGACGGATTTTCGATGATGCCCGTACTCATTATCACATCCGGCTGCTTCAGTTTGTTGCCGGTGACACCGTAATCGTTTCCTTTGCATGCCAACGGAATGTTGTCTTGGAGGGAAAGTGGCATACGGCTGTAACGCTTGAAGAAACCTTCTGCAGAAACCATGAACCGGTCTTGCAGGTGCCAGTCCACACCGAGGCTGCTTTCAAAGACCTGCATGTACTTCAGGTTTTTGTTGAGATATTGCCCTTCATTGTCTTTATATCCCAAAGCGGTGTAGGGAGGCAATTGGTGGTAGAGGCCGGTACTTCCGCTCAGGGTCCATTGTTCCGAGAGTTTGTAGGATGCAGAGAGGCGTGGGGAGAACTGTTTCCATAGCTGCCGCATCTTTCGGTTGTAAGTGTTGCCATCCATACGGATACCGGCAGAAAGGGCCAGACGCTTGTCGGCGGTGGTATAGTTGGAAGAGAAGAAAGCCCCCCAGCCGAAGATGTTGAGTGAGGTTTCGTAGATGGAAAGCGTACCCGAATGACTGCCGTATAGTCTTTGCCTGCTGTGGTTTGTATAGATGGAGTTGTTCAGTTCTGCTCCTTCTTTTAGGGTCCATGCTCCCAAGCGCGTTTGGTTTTCGAAACGCAGGGTGGTCTTTTGTTCTGTGGAGCGTAGGCGCAGGGTCAGGTTGTCTTCGGAAGAGTCATCGTTGTTGCGGTATTTCAGATTGCGGTTGTTCAGGTAGTTATGGCTCAGTATAAGGGATTGTACGTGCCTTCCATTGTAGTGTCTGTAAGAGGCTCCGAGAGTGAATGTTTCCTGATGGATAGTGGGGAGATAGCTGAGCAGATATTCGGCATCTTCTCCTTTTTCATCGGTATTCAGTTTCATCTTGTCAATGCCTGCAAGACCAAGCAGGGTCAGCTCGCTGTGCTCGTTGAAACGGGTTTTTGTTTTGAATTGTCCGTCAATGAAATTGGGCAGGAAGGGCAGTCCCAAAGCCTTGAACAAAAGTTGCAGGTAGGACTGGCGTGCGGAGAACAGATAAGTGGTGCGCTGCCCCAGATGGCCTGCTCCGCTGAGCGAGACTTCCGATGCGCCGATGGTGGCTTTGAACGCCTGCTTGTCCGGATTTCCGTCCTTGAGGCGGAAGTCGAGGACGGAACTCAAGGCTCCGGAGCGGTTGGCGGGGAAGGCGCCCGTATAAAATGTAATCTCGCGTATCAGGTCGGCATTGACAATACTTACCGGTCCTCCGGATGCACCCTGAGTGGCAAAGTGGTTGATGTTGGGGATTTCGATGCCATCCATATAAAAGCGGTTTTCGGAAGGAGAACCGCCCCGAACAATCAAGTCGTTGCGATAGCCGATGGGAGAGAAAGAGACGCCGGGATAGGAGCGTACGATGCGCGAAACATCCCGGTTGGCTCCGGGACTTTTCTCTATTTCCTGCAAGCCGATGATACGCATGCTGACCGGGCTTTCGATACTTCGCCGGAAGGGGGAAGGCACCACCACTACTGTGTTCAGCAGATTGGCATCCTCTTCCATCTCTATCTCGATGAACGGGGTTGAGGCTGAAACGATATATTCGGGGGTGGAAACAGTCTGGTATCCTATGCAGGATGCCTCAAGGCTATAGATGCCCGGAGGTACCTGCTCTATCTTGAATGTGCCGAGTGAATCGGTGGATGCCCCTTTCCCGGGGATGCCGGCAACGAAAACGTTGGCGTAGGCCACGGGTTGTCTGGACTGTCTGTCGATGACTTTGCCGCGAACGGAATAGGTCACGGGAGCTATCATGGCATTCATGGTTGGGCTGATACCTGATAAAAGTATCAGCAATATAAACAATACAGTTCCCACCTTGTACCGTATGGCATTCATGGCTAATCAGACGTCACTAATTACTTTCCCAAGTACCATCGGTACATGCGTTGCACACCTTCCTCGATATCAATCTTATGATGCCATCCCAATGCATGTAACTTACCGGGATCGGTCAGTTTGCGCATGGTGCCGTCGGGTTTGGAAGTGTCGAAGGTCAACCGGCCCTGATAGCCTACGGTGTTGACAATCAGCTCTGCCAACTGGCGGATAGTGATTTCCTTGCCCGTACCGATATTGATGTGACAGTTGCGGATTTCCTTGTCGCCCGGCTTGAAGGTATCTTTGAAGTCGACGTGCTCCATGACGAAGACGCTGGCATCTGCCATCTCCTCGCTCCAGAGGAATTCGCGCAAGGGGGTGCCGGTACCCCATAATCTCACTTCTTCTTCGCTGATGCCGTATTTCCGGAGGATATTCAGAATGTCCTCTTTGCTGCTGTCGCCGTTGATGCCTTCCACCGGACGCAGGTTCATGTCGCGGCGTACGGCATCCCAGTCGCCTTGTTTCAGGCAGTGGGCGAGGTGTATCTTGCGTATCATGGCAGGGAGCACGTGGCTGCGTTCCAGGTCGAAGTTGTCGTTGGGACCGTAAAGGTTGGTGGGCATCACGGCAATGTAGTTCGTACCATATTGAAGATTGAAGCTTTCGCACATTTTCAGTCCGGCTATTTTGGCGATGGCATAGGGCTCGTTCGTGTATTCCAGCGGAGAAGTGAGGAGTGCGTCTTCTTTCATCGGCTGTTCGGCATCACGGGGATAGATGCAGGTGCTGCCCAGAAAGAGAAGTTTTTTCACTCCGTGGCGGAAGCTTTCGCCGATGACGTTCTGCTGTATCTGCAAGTTCTTGTAGATGAAGTCGGCACGGTAGATACTGTTGGCCATAATGCCACCCACAAAGGCGGCGGCAAGGAATACATATTCGGGCTGTTCCTCGTCGAAGAAGCGGCGTACGGCAACTCCGTCGAGCAGATCGAGTTCTGTGTGGGTCTTGCCGATGAGATTGGTGTATCCTTTCTCCTCAAGATTTTTCCAGATGGCAGAACCTACCAGTCCCCGGTGGCCTGCTACATATATTTTGGCATTTTTGTCTAACATTGTTGTCTGAAAGTTTAATAGTTCATTCAAAGCTCTTTGCTTCTTAAATACAGTTTCTTCACAAATTTCATGTCGTGCTCTGCCATGATGCGTACCAACTCTTCAAAACTGGTCTGCCTCGGATTCCATCCCAGCAGTGTTTTTGCTTTGGTGGGGTCGCCCAGCAATTGTTCCACTTCGGCAGGCCGGAAATATTTGGGGTCGACTTCCACGAGGACTTTTCCGGTCTGTGTGTCGATACCCTTCTCATCCACTCCCTGGCCTTCCCAGCACAGAGTGATGCCTACCTCCCGGAATGCCAGTGTCGCAAATTCGCGTACGGTATGCATTTCTCCGGTGGCAATGACGAAGTCTTCGGGGGTGTCGTGCTGCAGGATGAGCCACATGCACTCGATGTAGTCTTTGGCATATCCCCAGTCGCGCCGGGCATCCAGATTGCCCAGATACAGCTTGTCCTGGAAGCCTTGGGCGATGCGGGCAGCCGCCAGTGTGATTTTTCTTGTCACGAAGGTTTCACCTCGGCGTTCGCTCTCGTGGTTAAAGAGTATGCCGTTTACAGCAAACATGCCATAGCTTTCGCGGTAGTTCTTTGTAATCCAAAAGCCATACTGTTTGGCTACGCCATAGGGGCTGCGGGGATAGAACGGGGTCGTTTCGCTTTGCGGCACTTCCTGCACTTTTCCGAAGAGCTCGGAAGTGGAGGCCTGGTAGATGCGTGTCTTCTTTTCCATACCGAGAATGCGTACGGCTTCGAGCATGCGCAGGGTGCCTACGGCATCGGTTTCGGCGGTATATTCGGGCACGTCGAAGGATACTTTGACATGGCTTTGGGCGGCAAGGTTATATATTTCGTCCGGCTGCACACTCTGGATGATACGGATGAGAGAGCTGGAGTCTGTCATGTCTCCATAGTGCAGGTTAATGGTACGTTTCTGTTTCATGTCGCGTACCCACTCATCGAAGTAGAGGTGTTCGATGCGGCCGGTGTTGAAAGAGGAAGAGCGACGCAGGATACCGTGCACTTCATATCCTTTCTGCAGGAGGAATTCGGCAAGGAACGAGCCGTCCTGCCCGGTAATGCCGGAGATAAGGGCTTTCTTCATAATGTATGCTTCTTGTTATTATGTCTTTTCGGACTGCAATATTCGTTATTTTCCACGAGATGGCAAAATATAAACTATTTCTTTCCCATCACTTTGTCGATAATCAGTGCGATTGCCCCGTCGCCCGTCACATTGCAGGCAGTACCGAAGCTGTCCATCGCTATGTATAGTGCAATCATCAGCGCTTGTGCCGACTCGTCGAAGCCCAGCATGGATTGCAGGATGCCCAGTGATGCCATGATGGCGCCTCCCGGTACCCCGGGAGCGGCTACCATAGTGATGCCCAGCATGAAGATAAATCCTGCAAATAGAGGGAAATCATGGGGCATGCCTTGCATTATCATCAGTGCCAGGGCGCATGCCACAATCTTCAATGTGCTGCCCGACAGATGGATGGTGGCGCAAAGTGGGATGACGAAGCCGGCAATATCGGCAGAGACGCCGTTCTTCCGACTTTGCGCCAATGTTACAGGGATAGTGGCGGCACTGGATTGAGTGCCTAGAGCCGTGAAGTAGGCAGGCATCATTCGTCCCAGTAGTTTGAGAGGGTTCTTGCGGACAAACAGTGCCGCAATGCTGTATTGGAATACCAGGAGAAAGATGTGAAGCAGGAAGATTACACCGATAATCTTAATAAAGACCATCAGGATGCCGAATACTTGTCCACTGTGCGTCATGTTGAGGAAAATGCCGAAAATATAGATGGGAAGCAGCGGCAATATCACTGCACTGATCATGCGGATGACAATCTCTTGAAAATCGCGTGCCGCATTTTTCAGTACCTCACTTTTCAGATGAGCCAGGCCCAGCCCCAGTGTGAAGGCAAGTACGAGTGCGGTCATAACATTCATCAAGGGCGGGATACCCACGGAAAAATAGGGAAGAATACCTTGAGACTCACTGACTTCTTCTAACGGCACCCCGGTTTCTATGAGGGAAGGAAATACCGCCATACCGGTGAAATAGGAGAGAAAGCCGGAGAATAAGGTAGCTCCGTAAGCAATGAGCGCTGTGACAACCAGCATCCGTCCGGCTCCTTTGCCGATGTCGGCAATGGCAATCGTGACCAGTCCCACAATGATGAGGGGGATGGAGAAGTTCAGGAATTCACTGAAAATGGCATTGAATGTTACGAACAGCCGTACCAGCGAAGCCGGTAGGAAATTTCCGAAAAGTATACCTAAGATAATGGCAATGATGATGCGTGGCAATAGTCCGATGTGGAAGTTCTTCATGAGCATTGGTTTTCTGTCTGGTTGAAAAATAGGCTTTCGCTGACAAAAGTACTATTTTATTTTCGTAATTCATACGAACAAATGCTGTTAGCATTTTGTTTCCATATAAAGACAAAATTTACATGAATATGAAGAATTTAAATAAAACAGACATTGGACTTATCGGTCTGGCAGTTATGGGCGAGAATTTGGCCCTCAATATGGCAGATAAGGGATGGAATGTTTCGGTATATAATCGTACGGTTCCGGGAGTGGAAGAAGGGGTGGTGGAACGTTTTGTGAACGGCCGCGCCAAAGGGAAAAAAATTGAAGGCTATACAGATATAGCCGAATTTGTAACTTCCATTGCCATACCCCGCAAAATAATGATGATGGTTCGTGCCGGCAGTGCGGTGGATGAGCTGATGGAACAGCTGTTTCCCCATTTGTCCGAAGGGGATATCCTGATTGACGGTGGCAATTCCAATTATGAGGACACCAACCGGCGTGTGGCATTGGCCGAAAAGAAAGGCTTCCGTTTTGTGGGAGCCGGAGTTTCCGGTGGAGAGGAAGGAGCGCTGAACGGCGCGTCTATCATGCCCGGAGGCTCTGAAAGTGCCTGGTCTGAGGTGAAGCCTATCCTGCAGAGTATTGCGGCAAAAGCATCTGACGGTACTCCGTGCTGCCAGTGGATTGGTCCTGCCGGTTCCGGTCATTTCGTCAAGATGATACATAACGGTATCGAATATGGAGATATGCAGCTTATTGCCGAAGCTTATTGGGTGATGAAGAATCTGCTTGGTCTGGACAATGGACAGATGGCGGAAATCTTTGCTGATTGGAATGAGGGTAAGTTGCGTAGCTATCTCATTGAAATTACCGCCAACATACTGCGTCATAAGGACAAATCAGGAGGTTACCTGATAGATAAGATATTGGATACCGCCGGACAGAAAGGTACGGGCAAGTGGTCCGTTATCAATGCGATGGAGCTGGGCATGCCGTTGGGGCTGATTGCTACGGCTGTGTTCGAACGTAGTTTGTCGGCACAGAAGGGCTTGCGTGAAACGGCTTCCAAGCAATTTGTATGCCGACGCTCGCAGGCGGTGTACAACAAGTCGGAGATAGTGAAGGATATCTATTCCGCACTCTATGCTTCCAAATTAGTGTCATATGCTCAGGGATTCGCCGTGTTGCAGCGTGCATCCGACGCTTTTGCCTGGAACCTCGATTTGGCATCCATCGCACGCATGTGGCGGGGCGGCTGCATCATCCGTAGTATTTTCCTGAACGACATAGCTACGGCTTTCGAGGCAAAAGACAAGCCCAAACATCTGCTGTTGGCTCCTTATTTCAAAAATGAAATGCAGCTGTTGCTTTCCGGCTGGAAACATCTGGTGGCACAATCCATGAAAGAGGAACTTCCGGTGCCTGCATTCTCGTCCGCCTTGAATTATTTCTATTCGCTGGTGTCTGCCAAGTTGCCTGCCAATATGATTCAGGCGCAACGTGACTATTTTGGTGCGCATACCTTTGAAAGGACAGACGAGTTGCGTGGACAGTTTTTCCATGAAAATTGGACGGGACACGGAGGAGATACGAAATCGGGTACGTACAATGTGTGAGAAAGGGGGAGAAGATGATGAATAAATTAGTGATTGTTATATTCGGCGCTTCGGGTGACTTGACGAAGCGCAAACTGATGCCGGCGCTCTATACTTTATATAGTGGCGGGCGGTTGCCGGAAGGATTCTCCATTCTGGGGATAGGACGCACCGAGTATACGGATGCCCGTTACCAAGAATATATAATGAGTGAATTGAGTAAGTTCGTAGCTTCCAAAGAGCAGGTGGAAGATAAAATGAGGGATTTTTGCAGCCATCTGCATTACCAGACATTGGATCCCGCCGAGGTTGAAGGCTATCATCTGCTGGACGGACGTTTACAAGAGTTTACCGGTGAGCAGAAACCGGACAACCTGCTGTTCTATCTGGCTACTCCACCTTCTTTGTACGGTGTCATTCCCTTGCACTTGAAGGCGGCCGGTCTGAACCGTCTTGATACGCGTATCATCGTTGAAAAGCCGTTCGGTTACGATTTGGAGTCAGCCAGAAAGCTGAATAGCATTTATGCTTCCGTTTTCAAGGAGCATCAGATTTACCGCATCGACCATTTTCTGGGTAAGGAAACGGCGCAGAACATTCTCGCCTTCCGTTTTGCCAACGGAATCTTCGAACCGCTATGGAACCGTAATTATATAGACTATGTGGAGATTACAGCCGTAGAGAATCTGGGTATCGAAGGACGTGGCGGATTCTATGAAGGTGCCGGAGCCCTGCGCGATATGGTACAAAACCACCTCATACAGCTTGTGGCGCTCACTGCATTGGAACCGCCTGCCGTTTTCAATGCCGATAATTTCCGCAACGAGGTGGTGAAGGTCTATGAGTCATTGGCCCCCTTGACAGAGGAGGATTTGGAGGAACACATTGTCCGCGGACAATATACGGCTTCGGGCTCGAAAGCCGGGTATAGGGAAGAGAAGAACGTGGCACCTGATTCGCGTACCGAAACGTACATTGCCATGAAAATCGGTATTAACAACTGGCGGTGGAAGGGTGTTCCTTTCTATATCCGTACCGGCAAACAAATGCCGACAAAGGTGACTGAGATTGTTGTACATTTCCGTGAGACGCCCCATCAGATGTTTCGTTGCGAGGGTGGACATTGTCCCCGCGCGAATAAGCTGATTCTCCGCCTGCAACCCAATGAAGGCATTGTGCTGAAATTCGGCATGAAGACTCCCGGACCGGGATTTGACGTGAAGCAGGTGATGATGGACTTCAGTTATGACCAGTTGGGCGGGTTGCCTACCGGCGATGCCTATGCCCGTCTGATAGAGGATTGCATACAAGGTGACCCTACACTCTTTACCCGCAGCGACGCGGTAGAGGCTTCATGGCGCTTTTTCGATCCCGTGTTGCGTTATTGGAAAGAGCATACGGATGCTCCTTTATATGGGTATCCCGTAGGTACGTGGGGACCTTTGGAAAGTGAAGCGATGATGCACGAACATGGTGCTGAGTGGACCAATCCGTGTAAGAATTTGACTAATACAGATGAATATTGCGAGTTATGAAAAGTTATGTTTACCATTCGGCTACAGCTACGGCACATGCGTTGATTGAACATTTGATTGCGATGATGGAGCGTGAGCCGGAAAAGACCTTTTATTTTGCATTCAGTGGGGGAAGTACTCCTTCGCTGATGTTTGACATTTGGGCCAACGAGTACAAGGAGGTGACTCCTTGGATGCGGATGCGGATTTATTGGGTGGATGAACGGTGTGTGCCGGCAGAGGATTATGAGAGCAATTATGGTACCATGCGCCGTTTGCTGTTGGATGAAGTAGGCATGCCCGATGAATACGTTTATCCTATTTATGGAGTGAACCGCCCGGAGATTGAAGCAAAGAACTATTCGACGCTGGTTTGCCGCACGGTTCCGCTTTGGGGTGGCTTCCCGGCCTTCGATGTCGTTTTGCTCGGTGCTGGAGACGACGGGCATACCTCCTCTATCTTTCCGGGGCAGGAATATCTGCTTTCTTCCTTTCATCCTTATGAGGTGAGTGTCAATCCCTATAATGGGCAGAAACGCATAGCCATGACCGGCTGCCTTTTGTTTGCTGCGAAGAATCTTATTTTCTTTATTACCGGCAAGAATAAGGCGGATGTGGTCCGCGATATTCTTGATTCCGGGGATACCGGTCCGGCAGCTTATGTGGCCCACCATGCCGAGCGTGTGGAATTGTTCCTCGATGCTCAGGCCAATGGCGGGAAAATGTCTACTTAGATGTACCGCTCTCCAGAATGCTTACGATGGAGAATAATGTAAAGCAGATGCCTCCCAAACCAGCCAGTACGCGTGCAGGGACAAAATAGGCATTGTGCAGGCTTGCCATCTCAAACAGAAAGGCGGAGAGAAACAGACAAGCCAGGGCCGTGAAGACCGGAATCAGCGGGATGCGGTTGGCCAGCTTGAAAGTGTTCCGCCAGATGGCGGCAAGTAGTATGACTTTGCTGGAAATGCTGTAGCATACCAGTCCCAGGCCTATCATAATATATCCTGTGGAGGAGAGTGCCGGATTGCTGTTGGCCAAGACCAGAAGTCCCCAGAGAATGCTGATGCTGCCCATTATCAAAACAAGGGCCGGCCATTGTTTCCGCTCAGCCTTTGTATAGTTGTTGCGTATCTGGCGGACGATGGTTGCAACCAGCGCCACCAAGCTGGAACAGATACAAGCAAGTCCTGCCATGACATGGCCTGCTACATAATATGCATTGTGCTCGCTGCTTTTTGACAATAGCCAGAAGGCCCATATCCATGCCATTACTGCCATAAGGGTGGCAACTGCTATCAGGATATATCCCTGGGAGGAATTGAATGCATCGGCAGGTTGTAGCTGGTCGGTACGTTCCGAGTTGGCGGGAATGAGGGTGAAGCGGGTGGAGGCTGTGGCTGTGGTAGCTACACAAGCTGTGATGAAACCGACTCCGCAAATCACGTGTCCTGCCACGAAATTGCTTGCCGTGGCAGCTTCGTGCATGTAACTCCAACCATAGATTACTGTGAGTACGGCTGCCAGGTAACCGATAACCGGAAGTGCGTATCTGACTATCGGATTGTAGGTATGAATGATTTGTCTAATGATTGTTGCCGCTGTGGCGAACAAGGCAATGCAAATCATCCCTAAGGAAAATACTACCGGACCGGCCACAAATTTTGCCGAATCCAGTCCTTCGTGGAGCACAAAGGCTCCGTAGCCGAAACAGAAAAGGGCCATCAACAAGGGTATGGCCCTGAAAAGAATACTGATACCGTAATTCATAACTGTTGTTTTTAGAGTTTCCCCTTCAAACAGCGTTTCTGTGGCTTTGTTCCTCCTTTTAAGATTTATTTGTGATGAGAAGTGTTTCCCTGTCCGTATTTAGGGAGCCAGCCTCTCCTTTTTCCAGCTGCCATCCGCTTGTTGGGAATAGAGGAAACGGTCGTGTAGCCTGCTTTCCCGTCCTTGCCAGAATTCAAAACGGAAAGGGGTGACGGCAAAACCTCCCCAGTTGTCGGGACGTTTGATACTTTGCCCTATCCATGTTGCCGCTTCGCGGACGAACGCGCGCATTATCTCCATACGGCTGCCGATGACGTGACTTTGGGGTGAAATCCTCGCCCCGATTTTACTTTTGTAAGGCCTGCTTGCAAAATAGGCGTCAGAATCGGCAGGAGCGCATCTTTCAGCTTTTCCTTCAATATGTATTTGCCTTTCCAGTTTGTGCCATACGAAAGATAAGGATATATACGGATTTGCAGTCAGTTGCCGGCCTTTCCTGCTTTCGTAGTTGGTGAAGAAGATGAACCGGCCATTTTCCACCCCTTTCAGCAACACTGTGCGTGTAGAAGGATGCCCGTCTGTCGAGACTGTAGCTACCGTCATGGCGGTGGGTTCGTACTCATCACTATGGATAGCATCGTTCAGCCAATGGTCGAATTGCTCAAAGGGATTGTCGTTGAGGTTACCCGGTGTCAGCCTGCCTTTCTTATATTCTCTTCTGATGTCAAAGAGTTGTGATTTCATTATCGTGTGGTTTTATCAGGAGTGATATATTGTTTTTCTATGTAACAGTCTGAGAGGGCTGAATGTTTTTGTTTTTCTGCGGAAAGAAAAATATGGAAGAAGGAAATGGCTGTGTTGATACTTAAAAAAATGGGGGTGTGTCAAAATTCACCACAGATTACACGGATTAACACAGAATGAGCTTAATCTACTGATAATCAAAGATGCTTATCTGTGCAAATCTGTGTAATCTGTGGTGAATACCAGTTTCGACACACCCTCGGATATTGGAGATTACCTTATGGAGACAAGTGGAAAGTGGACACTGGCATGTCTGCTATTGTAATTTAAACATTACGGGAACTGTGAATTTACAACGGACCGGTTTGCCTCGTTGCTCACCGGGTTTCCATTTGGGCATGGTGGAAATTACACGGATAGCTTCTTTGTCCAGATAGGGATCTACGCCTCTTACTACTTTTACATCTACGATGCTGCCGTCTTTGTTGACAACGAATTGTACTATTACGCGCCCCTGGGTTCCGGTCTCTTGTGCAATAGTCGGGTATTTTATACTCTTACCCAGATATTGCATCAGACTCATGCCATTATAAGAAAACTCGGGATTCTTCTCTACAACTTCAAAAATCTCATCCTCTACCGGAATCTCTTCATCTACGGTTGGAGATATGGGTTTGATGATTACAGCTTCACCGATTTCTTCGGAAGAGGCAATGGCTGTTTCTTTCACATTGTCATTATCATCCACAATTGTCAATACCTCGGCAATTGCAGGAGCTTGAGGGGGTGGTGGAGCTACTAATTCGGGTTGCTCCGTGATAGGAATTTCAATTTCCTGCTCAAATACGTTCTCGGTAATAGCACCGCTCATGTCAATCCTAACATCACGCTTCGACCATTCAAATGCAACGAACATGAAGACCAGCACAATTACATAACCTACAAGTAGCCAACTTGACTTCTTGTTTTCCAGGCTTGCTTTGGATGTTTTCTTGATTTCCATAATTTACAAGATTATTACCGTATAATGGTTGTCGCGAAACTAACATTATACAGATGTGATTAGTAAAATCATAAAACATGCGTGCCCACTTGTTTCTGTATTAAAGATAAGAAAATGAATGTTATGTTGGTGTTTGATATGTAGTTATATATAGTTTTTTAAATTTGCTTTGATAATTTTTCTGCTTGTGGATTAAATAGTGTTGATATGTAAAAAGCACTTCCAACGTTCGCTTACGGAGGAAGTGCTTCACACAAAAACTAAACTAGACTTAACTAAACTATTCTATTGGGGGAGTTTCACAACTCCTATCTGTTCGGTGCAAAGATAAAAAAACATATTTTAATATGCAAAAGGATTCTATAATAAATCGACGTTTTTTCCGATTTTATCGACGGATTGGTCGATTTTTTTAGCTTCTTTGGTCTAAAAATTCTTGAAAAGCTTGTTTATAGCTGTCACTTATCGGGATGTAATTCTTTCCGAACACGATGCGGCCACGGTCTATAATACGTATTTTATTCTTCTGAACAATGTAGGAACGGTGGACGCGCATGAAACGCGAGGCAGGCAGAAGTTCCTCCATTGCCTTCATGCTCATGAGAGACAGGATAGGCTTGGGAGAATCCTCCTCGTAGATTTTGAGATAGTCTTTCAGCCCCTCTATGTACAGAATTTTACTCAATTCGATTTGCACCAGCTTATACTCGCTTTTTACGAAGATGCTCTGAATCTCTTCCTTGGGCTGTTGCAGCAATTCAAACCATTGCACAGCCTTGTTGGCAGCCTGCAGAAAGTCGACGTAGGAGATGGGTTTCAGCAGGTAGTCCAGCGCATTGACTTTGTAGCCGTCTATGGCATACTGGTCGAAGGCGGTGGTAAAGACAATGCGGGTGCCGGAATCGACCATCTTCGAAAATTCCAGTCCGTTCAGTTCGGGCATCTGGATGTCGAGGAAAAGCAGGTCGATGTGCTTCTCGGGCAACTCCTTGATGGCTTGTACGGCACTGGAGTATTTACCGACCAACTCCAGAAACGGGGTCTTGTTGACGTAGCTTTCCAGCAACCCCAGGGCGAGGGGCTCGTCGTCTACAATGGCGCACTTCAGATTCATATCTTTATAATTAAAATAGATTTATACTCTTTCATGTCCTCACTCACTCCTTGCTGCCAGTCGTAACGGTCGGGATAGGTCAGTTCCAGACGCTTGCGCACCTGTTCCAGGCCGATGCCGCTTCCGCTTTTATCTGCCACGCTTTTGGGATGATAGCTGTTGGTTATTTCGCAATGTATCTCTCCGGGGCTTTCACTGAAGTGGATACGGATAAAGCTGGGCTCAGTGGGGGAGATGCCATGCTTGAAGGCATTCTCTATGAGGGAAATAAAGATGAGCGGAGCTATTTCCGTACGGCTGTCCGGTCGGACGTCTATCTTTGTTTCCACACGGACGTTGGCGGAGAGACGGATGCGCATCAGTTCGATGTAGTTGCGGATGAAGTCCATCTCCTTGTCCAGGGTGACGAAGTTCTGCTGATTGTCATACAGCACATGGCGCAGCAGTCGGCTCAGTTCCTGCACGGCAGTCTGTGCCTTGTCGGCATCGAAGGCGATGAGGGCGTAGATGTTGTTCAGCGTATTGAGCAGGAAGTGCGGGTTGAGCTGGTTGCGCAGGTTCTTCAACTCGGCTTCCGTGCGGCTTTTCTCGGCTTCCCGGCGGGCGGCGTCCATCTGCGCCCAGCGGCGGCTCAGCTTGATGGCAGCGCTGAGGCCGGCGGTGAGAATCATGGTCGAGATGTCGCGCAAGATGAATATCCATTTGGGAGGACCTATGTGCTGACCGCCATCATCGCCGCGCAGATGGTTTTGGAATGTGTATTCTTGCCAAAGGTGGGCGCCGGTGGTAATGCAGATGATGAGCAGTGTGTTCAGCAGGAGATACTGCCGGATGCGTCCCTCGAACAAGTAGCGGGGAATGAGGAGGCAGTAGTTGATGTAGAATACAAGGAAGAACGAGAGGGTACTGCTGCTACCGTGGCGCAGATAGTCCGCGAGGCTGATGTTGAAGCCGCTGCGTGTCATCATCAGAAAGGGGAAACCGATGACGATACCCCAGACAATGATGTGTATCAGGGTTTCGATGCCGCGGTGGCGTGGGTTAGGGAGCTGTTGTTTCATCATGATACAAAGATACAGATTTTAATGGATATTGGAAATATCCGCTGCCTGCGAAGCAAATCTCTGTTCGCAGGTTGCGGATAAGCGTTTCCAGGTTGCGGATATGTATCCCAAGCTTGCGGATGTCTATCCCAAAGCTTGGGATAGAGATTATCCTTAGTTTCGCATAACTTTTTTCCCTATTGCCGGAAACTTTTTTCCTAATACTTAAGAACTATTTGGTTAACTTCCGGCAAGGGAGGAAAGGTTATTCGTAGCGTATGGCCTCTATCGGGTCGAGGTCCGCAGCTTTCTTGGCGGGATACCAACCGAAGAACACTCCGGTGACGGTACATACGGCGAAGGAGAGGAATACACTCCACGGCTGGATGAAGATGGGCCAGTGGGCAACGCTCTTCACTATCCAGCTGGCTCCGCATCCGATGATGACGCCGATGATGCCTCCGGTGATGCTGATGAGGATAGCTTCGATGAGGAACTGGCTCAAGATGTCGACACCGCGGGCGCCTACACTCATGCGCAGGCCGATTTCGCGCGTGCGTTCCGTCACCGATACGTACATGATGTTCATAATGCCGATGCCGCCCACTACGAGCGAAATGCCGGCTATGCAGGCAAGCAGCGTGGTCATCAGGTCGGTGGTGGAGTTCAGCATGGTGCTGAGTTCCTGCTGGCTGCGAATGGTGAAGTCGTCGTCGTCACTCTCCTTCAGCTTGTGGTTGCGGCGCAGTATCTCGGTGATTTCGTCGGTGGCATTGTCCGTCATGTCCTCGGTGAGGGCGGAGGCGAAGATGCCGCTAAGGTAGGTCTGTGCCAGCAGGCGTTTCATCACGGTGCTGTAAGGGGCAAGCACTACGTCGTCCTGGTCCATGCCCATGGAGTTGTAGCCTTTGGACTTCAGCACGCCCACCACGCGGAAGGGCACTTGGTTGAAGCGGATGATACGTCCCACAGGGTCCTCTCCTCCGGGAAAGAGGTTGTCTTGGATGGTCTTTCCGATGACGCACACCTTGGCAGAGGTCTGTATGTCGGCTTCGGTAAACATCTCGCCGTTCTCCACGCTGAGCTGCCGGATTTCGAGATAGTCCGTGCCTACACCACTCACGGAGGAGGGGTAGTTATTGTTGCCTGCGATGAGCTGCCCGCTGGAGGAGACATTGGGGCTGACGGCAGCCAGGAAGTTGGTTTCGTTGCGCAGGGCTTCGTAGTCGGTCAGCTTCAAGGTCTGCATGGCGCTGGGGTCTTGGCGGACACCGCCGCGCATGTCGGCACCGGGGTGAATCATAATCATGTTGGAGCCCATTTCGGAGATTTGCGCCTGGATGCTTTTCTTCGAACCTTGTCCGATGGCAAGCATCGTGATGACGGACGCCACGCCGATGATGATGCCCAGCATGGTGAGGAATGCGCGCAGCTTGTTGTTGTTCAAGGCTCGCAAGGCTATTTTGAAAAGGTTTGTTCCGTTCATATCGTTTTAATGGAAAGTTTAAAATTAATCCCTAATCCTTAATCCCTTATCCCTCATTCCTCCTCCTGCTTAGGCAATGCTGCCAGGGCTTCGGCTGCATTCTGGATTTGGGTGTTGATGGTATCGTCCTTGATTTGTCCGTCGCGCAGCACGATGTTGCGGCTGCTGTACTGGGCTATTTCGGGGTTGTGGGTGACGAAGATGATGGTGCGTCCTTCGGCATGCAGCTTTTGGAACAGTACCAGAATCTCGAAAGAAGTACGGGTGTCCAGGTTACCCGTAGCTTCGTCTGCCAGGATAACGGCGGGATTGTTCACCAAGGCACGGGCGATGGCTACGCGTTGCATCTGGCCACCGGACATTTGATTGGATTTATGTTCCAGTCGGTCGCCCAGCCCCACGGCTTGCAGGGCTTCGATGGCACGTCTCCGCCTTTCGGAAGCCGAGACAGAGGAGTTATACATCAGCGGTAGCTCCACATTTTCCACGGCAGTGGTTTTGGGCAGCAGGTTGTAACTCTGGAATACGAAGCCGATTTTACGGTTGCGTAGTACGGCGCGTTGAGGCTTGCTCATGGTGCGTACGGAGATACCGTCCAGCAGGTATTCGCCGCTGGTGGGCGTGTCCAGGCAGCCGAGGGTATTCAGCAAAGTCGACTTTCCGGAGCCCGATGTACCCATGATGGTGACAAACTCGCCTTCACGGATGGTGAACGAGACGCCGCGCAGGGCATGCACGGTTTCGTCCCCCACCTGGAAGTTGCGTTTGATATTTTGAAGTTCAATGACTGCTTTATTCATAATTCTTTTTTTGTATTATTTTCCGCTCTTCTTCTTACTTCCCGGAGGGCCAGGCATGAACGGACTCTTCTCACCTCCGGGAGCTTCCTGGCTCATGTCCGGAGCGCCGCTGCCGGGCATGCTGCCGATGGTGGCTTCGGTCACCACTACGGTACCTTCGTTAATGCCGCTGATAATTTCCGTGTTGACTCCGTTGGAGATACCTATCTTCACCGGATGGGCGGTAAAGGTGTTGCCTTCGCGGGTCCAGAGTTTATGTTCCCCTTCGCAATCCTTCACGATATCATTGTCGCCGATAAGCGGTTTTTCGGGGTTGAAGCGCAGGGCACGGGCAGGAGCGCACAGTACGTCTTTGCGGTCGAGGGTGAAGATGGTGACGTTGGCTGTCAGGCGTGGTTTCAGTTTCAGGTCCGGGTTGTGGGCGGAGATGACTACTTCGTAGGTCACAACCGTGCTGGTGCTGGTGCTCGACGTGCTGCTTGAGCTGGCATCTCCCAGACGAATTTGTGTGACCACTCCTTCGAACACGTCATTCGGGTAGGCGTCTACGGTAAACGTGGCGCGCTGTCCCTCTTCCACACCGCCTATGTCCGCTTCGTCCACGTCGGCCACAACCTGCATCTGCGTCAGGTCGGCAGCGATGGTGAACAGTGTCGGTGTCTCGAAGCCGGAAGCCACGGTCTGTCCTGCTTCCACGTCGCGGCTGATGACTACACCGTCGATGGGAGAGGTGATGGTGGCGTAGGAGAGGTTGCGTTCAGCCTTTGCCAGTGATGCCTGGCTGCTTTCGTAGTTGCTCTTGGCCTTCTCGTAGTTATAGACGGACTGCTCATAGTCCGTGGCGGCGATGAGCTGCTTTTCGTTCAGCGTCTTGTTGCGCTCGTAGAGTTTTTTCTGGTACTCGTATTCGGCCTTTGCACCGTTGTAGGCGGCGCGTTGCGAAGCGAGTTCGCTTTGCAGTGTCACGCGGTCCATCTCGGCAATGAGTTGGCCTTTGGTTACTACGGAATTGTAGTCTACATGAATCTTGTCGATGATACCGCTCACCTGGGTACCCACTTCCACTTCCGTCACCGGTTCGATGGTCCCCGTGGCGGTTACGGATTCGGAAATCTCGCCTTTATGGATGGTTGCTGTGGCGTAGGTCACCTTGTGCTTGGCCTTGGCACCACCGAAGAGCCATACGCCGCCGCCCACTATGATTACGGCAGCTACGGCAATGAGGATGATTCTTTTTTTGTTCATATATATAAGGTATTATAATTCGATTTTTTCTCCTTGATAAAACTTCAGTAGCTGCATATTCAGTATGGCCATGTATTTGGCTTGCAGTGTCTCCTGCTGTGCGCTGAGCAGATTGCTTTTCTCAGTCAGCAGTTCTACGGTATTCTTCATGCCCAGGTTGAACTGCTCTTGAATCAGTTCATAGCTGGTCTGCGTACTTTTCAGTTTCTCTGTGGCGGCGGCGTAGCGCTGCTGGGCGCTGTTGGCATCGAGCCAGAGGGTTTCGATGGTCTTGTACAGCGTTTTTTGGTCGTCCAGCAGGTCCAGTTCGCTGGTCTGCTTCTGAATCTTGGCTTTCTCTACGGCACTCTTGGTCTGCCGGTTGCTGAAGATAGGCACGCTTACGGTGAAGCCCAGCGAGTTGTTCCAGTTCTGTTTGACTTGCTCGCTGAAGGTGAAGTCATTGCCGTTGGCATGGCTGGTTCCGATGCCGGCGCTGAGGCTCAGCGTAGGCAGATAGCCAGCGCGGGCAATTTTGATGTCGAGGTCGGATGTCTGTATATTCAGTTTGCCGGCTTCTATTTCCGGACGGAGCACGAGGGCAGAACGGTAAACGTCCGTTTTGGTGGGCAGGGGTGCCAGTACGTTTTCCGTGCCGAGTGTGGGGATGTAGAGGTTCATCTCGGATTCGCCGTCCAGTTCCAGGAGTTGTTTCAGTTGTAGTTTGTAGTCTTGCAGGGTGGCTTGTGCGGTCACCAGTTGGTACTTGTCGGTGCTTACCTGCGCTTCCAGTTGTGCCAGGTCGCTTTTGGCTATGCTTCCTGCTTCGAGAAGCTGGCGGGCGCGTTCGCATTCGGCTTGGCTCACTTCCAGGGTCGATTCGTTCACTTTCACGGCTTCGGCGGCGTAGAGTATCTGTACGTAGGTTTGTGCGATACTTTCTTCGATGCTGTTCTCGCTCTGTGCTACGCTAAGTTCGGCAATGCGGTTGTTCAGTTGCTGTTGTTTGATGGTGTTGAGGCGTTTCCCGCCGTTGTAGAGGGTCCAGTTGGCATCGATGCCGTAGCTGCCGTTATAGGAAGTCTTGCTCTGGCTGCTGGTGATGTTGTCGCCGTCGATGATGGTGTTTGTCTCGCTCTTCGGGCGATTCACGACACGCTGGCTCACACTGGCCGAAAGGCTGGGGAAGAGAGCGGCTCGGGCGGTCTTTACATCTACCTGGGCACTTTCCGCACTGAGGCGGTTCTTGCGGATGGTGATGTTTTGCTGCAAGGCATAGTCGATGCACGCTTGCAAGTCCCATTGGGCGGGCAGGCTGTCGGCTGGCTGTTCGGAACTGCCGGGTATCTGCGTGGAAGTGCCGTTTTGGGCGGCCACTCCCATACAGCTTGCCATACATAGCGCTATCACTGTCAATCTTTTTACGTTCGTCATATCTTCGTTATTCTATGGTTTTACATTTGCAAATGTAGTAGGGTGGAGAAAGGATTGCAAAAGTGATAGACGTTGGGGAAATTTTCCTCGCCTAAAATCTTTTTTGTACCGATGAATGGGAGAAGTCTTTTTTCTGTTCAACTTTTCACCTTTTTATTTGTTCTTTATATAAAAGTATTTTATATTTGTAATCATTATAATTTTATCGGCATGAAACAGACTGCGGTAAACATTTGGCGTTTTTATTTGGAAGGTTTTCGAAGTATGACGTTAGGGCGTACTTTGTGGCTTATCATTCTTGTGAAGTTATTCATCATGTTCTTCATTCTCCGCCTTTTCTTCTTCCCACGGTTTCTGAATACCCCCGTGGTGGGCGATGACAAGGAAGGCTATGTCAGTAATGAGCTTATCCACCGGAGTCTGGGCGACTAAACACGGAGACACAGAGTTTATTTCCTTGCCCTTATAAATTCTCCGTGTCTCTCTGTTCTTACCCGATAACTTAAAAACTTAATAACTCATAACTTATAACTCATAACTTGATTCTTATGCTTGGACACATTGACACTTCCCTGATTGACTGGTCGAGAGCCCAATTTGCCTTGACCGCCATCTATCACTGGATTTTTGTGCCGCTGACACTTGGACTGGCGGTAATTATGGGCATCATGGAGACAGCGTACTACCGTACGGGTGACGAATTTTGGAAACGTACTGCCAAATTCTGGATGAAGATTTTCGGTATCAACTTTGCTATTGGTGTAGCAACCGGTATTATTCTGGAATTTGAATTCGGTACGAATTGGAGTAATTACAGTTGGTTTGTGGGCGACATCTTCGGTGCGCCGCTTGCCATCGAGGGTATTTTGGCTTTCTTTATGGAAGCAACGTTTATCGCCGTCATGTTCTTCGGCTGGGATAAGGTGAGCAAGCGTTTCCACCTGGCATCTACTTGGCTCACGGGGCTGGGCGCCACGATTTCTGCCTGGTGGATTCTGGTTGCCAATGCGTGGATGCAGAATCCCGTAGGTATGGAGTTCAATCCCGATACGGCACGCAACGAGATGGTGGACTTCTGGGCTGTGGCAACTTCGCCGATGGCTGTCAATAAGTTCTTCCATAGCGTGCTGTCCGGCTGGGTGCTGGCTGCCGTGTTTGTAGTAGGCGTAAGCTGCTGGTATCTGTGGAAGAAGCGCGAGAAGAAATTTGCGCTGGCAAGTGTAAAGATTGCCGCATGGGTAGGTCTGTGTGCCGCTGTGCTCTCTGCCTGGACGGGTGATGGCTCGGGCTATCAGGTGGCGCAAAAGCAGCCGATGAAGCTGGCTGCTATGGAAGGCTATTATGAAGGGCGGCAAGGTGCCGGATTGGTAGCGTTCGGGCTGCTGAATCCTGCCAAGCAGACACCGCAGGACGGAGTAGACCCATTCCTTTTCCGTGTGGAAATTCCGAAGATGCTGTCGCTGCTTGCCGAGCGCAAGATGGATGCTTTTGTTCCCGGCATCAATGACCTGCTGAAAGGTGGATATCCGTTGAGCGATGGTACCGTAGCGCTTTCGGCAGAGGAGAAAATAGAAAAAGGAAAAACGGCTATCGGTGCGTTTGCCGCCTATCGTGCAGCCAAGGCTGCGGGCAATGAGGCAGATGCAGAGGTGGCTGCCAAAGTGTTGAAAGATAATGTAGCCTATTTCGGTTACGGTTATATCAAGGACGTGAACGAGCTGGTGCCCAATGTGCCCCTTACGTTCTACATGTTCCGTGTGATGGTGATGTTGGGTGGGTACTTCATCCTCTTCTTTATTGTGGTGCTGTTCCTGGCCTATAAGAAAGACTTGTCGCGGATGCCATGGATGCATTGGGTGGCTATGCTCACCATTCCGCTGGGCTATCTGGCCGGACAAGCCGGATGGGTGGTTGCCGAGTGTGGTCGCCAGCCGTGGGCCATCCAAGATATGCTGCCCACGAGTGCCGCCATCTCTAAGCTGGATGTAGGCTCCGTGCAGACCACGTTCTTTATCTTCCTGGTACTTTTCACTGTCATGCTGATTGCTGAGGTGGGAATTATGCTGAAGGCCATTCGCAAAGGTCCGGAAACCGAAACGCACACACCGTCACATAACTCATAACTTATAACTCATAACTCACAATGAATGCTTATATATTTCTTCAACACTATTGGTGGTTTGTAGTCTCCTTGCTGGGAGCACTACTGGTATTCCTGCTGTTCGTGCAGGGAGGTAATTCGCTTCTGTTCTGTCTGGGGAAGACGGAGGAGCAGAAGAAGATGATGATTAATTCTACGGGACGGAAGTGGGAGTTCACGTTTACAACGCTCGTCACGTTTGGAGGCGCGTTCTTTGCTTCGTTTCCGTTGTTCTATAGTACCAGTTTCGGAGGAGCTTATTGGTTGTGGATGATTATTCTGTTCAGCTTTGTGTTGCAGGCTGTCAGCTACGAGTTTCAGTCGAAGGCGGGAAATCTGCTGGGCAAGACAACGTATCGCACGTTCTTGGTGATAAACGGAGTGGTAGGTCCGGTATTGCTGGGTGGGGCAGTGGCCACGTTCTTCACGGGGTCTAACTTCTATATCAATAAAGGGAATATCGCAGATGCGGCAATGCCGGTTATCAGTCAATGGGCTAACGGCTGGCATGGGTTGGATGCGTTGCTTAATCCGTGGAATGTGGTGCTGGGGCTGGCTGTGTTCTTCCTGGCACGTATCTTGGGAGCGCTTTATTTTATTAATAATATCAATGAGGATGATTTGGTGAAACGCTGCCGCCGGGCACTTTGGGGAAATACGGCGTTGTTCCTGGTATTCTTCCTGGCCTTCGTCATCCGCACGCTGCTTGCCGACGGCTATGCTGTACGCCCGGAAACGGGAGAGGTGTTCATGGAACCTTACAAGTATCTGACGAACTTCCTGCAGATGCCGGTAGTGCTGCTTGTATTCCTGGTTGGTGTGGTGGCTGTGCTCTGGGGCATTATCCGCACGCTGTGGAAGCCGGCATTCGACAAGGGTATCTGGTTTGCCGGTGCAGGGACGGTGCTTACGGTATTGGCACTGCTGCTTGTGTCAGGCTATAACAATACGGCCTATTATCCTTCTACCCACGACCTGCAAAGCTCACTCACGTTGGCAAACAGTTGCTCGAGCCAGTTCACACTGAAGGTTATGGCTTATGTCTCTATCCTTGTTCCTTTCGTTCTTGCCTACATCTTCTACGCTTGGCGCAGTATCGACAATCGCAAGATTGATGCGAAGGAGATGGAAGAGGGAGGACACGCGTATTAATTAAAAATTAAGAATTAAAAATTAAAGGAGGATGTGTCATCTGTGTGCTATTAACTGTTTTGATACATCCTCTTCTTATTCTTTTGTCCGCTTCTCATTTAGCTGGAATTTGGGTACCAGTTTCATCAATCGTAGAATCTGTCCTTGCCTTTTCTTTATGTAAGGGGAGGGGTGTGCTGAGTCGAAGCGTATGGGGTTGGGCAATGTTGCCGCTATTAGTGCGCACTGTCCGGCAGAGAGCTTGGCTGCTGTAGTCTTGAACTTGTATTTGGCGGCAGCTTGTGCGCCATAGATGCCTTTTCCCATTTCGATGGAGTTGAGATAGACCTCCATGATACGTTCTTTGGACCAGAAGAATTCTATCAGTACGGTGAAGTAGACTTCCAGTCCTTTACGTACCCAGGAAGACTGGGGCCATAGGAATACATTCTTTGCCGTCTGCTGGCTGATGGTGCTTGCGCCCCGTTTCCGTTTTCTTGTTTCATTCTCCTTTATCGCTTTCTGTATCTCGATGAAATCGAATCCGTTGTGTGTGGCAAACCGGTTGTCTTCCGAGGCAATGACGGCCATAGGCAGGTGAGGGGATATCTTGTCGGAAGATACCCAAGTGTGGTGCCAGCATGGACTTTCACCCTTAAAGACCTGTTGCACGCTGCGAATAACCATCAGTGGCGTGATGTAGACAGGTACAAAACGATAAACCACTACCGCCAGGATAGTGGAAATAAAGAAGAATAATATGATGTTGCGGAGGAACCGCAAAGGCTTCGGGAGTTTCATGGAGAGAGTGCCAATGTGATTAATGTGTTAATGTGCCAATATGCATATTGGCACATTAACACATTAATCACTTTACCATATTAATTAGCTGCCTCCGCATTCTTAATCATCTGTTCGCTGGCATACATATATACCTCTACGCGTCGGTTCTGGTCGGCAGACAGACTTTCGTCGTATTCGTTGTATCCCACGCCTTCCACTTTCTTGAACTGGGCCGGAGATACACCGCAATCCTGCAAATAGTTCTCTACGGCATAGGCGCGGTTCTTGGAAACTTTCATGTTGGCTTCGTAAGTACCCACTTTGTCGGTATGGCCGATGATGGCGATATCCGTTGTCGGGTCTTCCTTCAGAATCTGTGCGAGTTCGCGCAGGGAAGCCTTTGCCTCGTTGCTCAGTGCTGCGGAGTTGAAGCCGAAAAGAATACCTGCCGCAAAGGATACTTTGACAGCCGGCAAGCCGTTGGCATCCGTCACCTGCTCCACTTGGGCGCCTTCAATCTTGGCAGCTTCGGCAGCCTTCTTGTCCATCTTGTGTCCGATGGCAACGCCGGCACCCGTACCTACTGCAGCACCTACCGCAGCTCCAATGGCTGCCCCCTTGCCTTTACCTATCAGTCCGCCGATAATGGCACCTGCTGCTGCACCGGAGCCACCGCCGATTATTCCACCTTTGGCCTTGTTGTTCATTGTGCCGCAACTGCCCAGCAGCAATGCGCCGCACAAAAGTAATACTGTAAATTTCATCTTCTTCATAACTCTTTTTCTTTAAAAGTTGACTTTATCTTTAATGTTGCAAATTTATGTATATAATAACCATATTCTTCTTTCTAAAGTTCGCCAGTTCTGTCCTTTTTTAGAGAATTTTCCTTTTGATGAGGACGAACCAGGCTGTCAGTATAAGACCTTTGGCAACGGTCGTTCCACTTACTGCCCACCAGATGGCATCCACTCCCATACCCATGTGCACCAGCAATAACGCCACCGGAATACGCATGTAATTGCATCCGATGCTGACAATGGCAGGCGGCACTGTCCGTCCCAGTCCGTAGAACACGCCCTGCATGGTAATTTCCATCATCATGAACATTTGCGAATAGCCGTCGATGCGGAGGAAATCTCCACCCACACGGTAGGCTTCGGCCTCGGGTACGAAGATAGAGAACACCTCGCTGCCGAAGAAGATGAACAGTAGTGAGCAGAGGCTTCCGAATACGCCCGTCATCCACATGGTGGTGCGCCATGCTTGCTTCACGCGCGACTTCTGCCCCGCGGCATAGTTCTGGGCGATGAACGTGCTCAGCCCCGTGGAGAATCCTTGCGAAGTATTCCAGGTGATGGCCTCGATTTGTCCACCGGTGGTGAATGCCATCAGTCCGATGTGTCCTCCCTGCTCCGAGGCGGTGCGCGAGAGGAACATATTGACGAAGGCAAATAGCGTGTTCAGCGTAGCCACGGGCAGCCCGAGCTTGAAGATGCGCCGGGTGTACTTCTTTTTCAGCGGAACGATAAAGGAGAAACCTCCGAGCACGGCGCTTTTCCCCCGGAGCTTGTAGACGAAGATGCCGAATACTGTAGCTTCGGAAAACCATGTGGCAAGTGCCGCGCCCACTGTTCCCCAACCGAAGCCGAAGATGAACAGAGGGTCGAGGAGGATATTCATAATCAGTCCCGTTCCGCTGATGTAGAACGGAATCTTGCTTCGTCCTGCCGCGTTGTAGATGCCCGTGAAGGCAGCGGAGAGAAAGACAAACGGCAGTCCCGTCGACACGATGCGCAGATAAGTCACGGCGGCGTCCGTGATATGCTGTTTCAGCTCGAAGATGTTCAGAATGGGGCGGGCGAAAAGGAAGAGCAGACCTCCCCAGCAGACGGAGATGAGCAGGGCAATCGTAATGTTGTGCGAAGCAAAGCTGCGTGCATCCTCTTCGCTGCGTGCACCGATGGACTGGCCTACGCTGACTTCGGCGCCCACTTTATTGAGCAAGGCGATGGAGCCGGACATCCACGTCAGTATGCCTACCGCACCTACTGCAGCCACGGACTCACTGCCCAGACGCCCTACCCATGCCATGTCCGTCAGGCTGTAGGCCATCTGGATGAACGAGGTGGCCATGATGGGCATTGCCAGCGTGAAAAGCTGGCGGTTGATGGGGCCTTGTGTCAGATTCTTTGTTCCTTGCACGTTGACGGGTTTTTAGGTAAACAATGTGTTGTTCATCCCCTTTTCCGCTTTCTGCGGAGACGGTGGCGGCGTTTCTGCTTGTACTTTCGTATCTTGGCATATACCAGCCAGATGAAGAGCAGACCGAAAACGGCGAAGATGAGCAGCACGATGCCTGTGTTGAGATTGTCACCTTTCACGCGGCTCCACATCTCGAGCACTAGTTCCGTGCGGTCGCCGAAGTCGCGTATCATGGCGCAGCGTTCCACTACTCGGCGGTCAGGGTACTGGACCGGGTCTATCTGCAGGCTGTCGGCTCCGGGCAGGGAGCCGAAGAAGTAGCTGAGGTCGGAGTGCACGTCGAGCGTGGTATCGGTCTTGGCCTCCATGATTTCCGGTGTGGCTACGGCGCTGACGTAGCCGATAGCATCCATGTTGCGCAGTGCCACGGAAGGCTGGCAGAGGTAGTTGATGAAATAGCTTGCCGCCTTCACGTTGCGGGCGTAGCGGGGGATTACCCAGCCGTCGTACCAGATGTTGCTGCCTTCGCGGGGGACGGTGTAGTCCAGTTCCACACCCACGGCATCGGCCTCCTCGATGGCCCAGACGGCATCGCCGCTCCAGGTGAAGTTAATCCACGCCTTGTTCTTGGTCATCATTTCCTTGCCGAAGTCGGCTTCCCAGCCGGCGATGTTGGGTTTCATCTCCTTGAGGCGTTGCTCGGCCAGAGCGATGGCCTGCGGGGAGTTGTCGTTCATCAGTTGCTCTACTGTGACGGTGCTGTCGGCCAGCTCCCGGGCGTGGGCGTAGATGATGGCGGTACCGTAGGCATCGCGGTAGCTGTCCTTCATCAGTATTTTGCCTCGGTTTTTGGAGTCCCAGAGGATGTCCCATGTGCCGGCCTCTTCGGCGGTAATAAACTTTTTGTTGAAGAGGATGCCGGCAGTGCCCCACATGTAGGGTACGGCATAGTCCTCGGTCTGGCGTTCCGGTTGCGAGGTCTTGTTCAGCTCGTGGCGAATGTAGGGCGACACGTTGGGGATGTAGTCCGGCGTGTGGCCGAAGTTGCGGTCGATGGGTAGCAGGAGGTCTTTGCGAAGCATACGTTCGATGATGTACTCCGAGGGGCATACGACGTCGAAGTCCTCGTGCCCGCGCTCAATTTTGGTGAGCATGATTTCGTTGATATCGAACACCTGGTAGATGATACGGAGGTCTTCGCCCGTCTGCTGCTTGTACCAGTCGGGAAATTCGGCAAGCACATCTTCATCGATGTAGTCCGCCCAGTTGTATATCTTCAGTACACGGCTGCGCTCTTCTGTGGAGTTTCCACAAGAAGAGAGGGATGCGATACAGCACAGTAGAATCAGTATGTTTATTATCCTTTTCATCATCTTGTTCTTGACAATTGATAACTTATAACTCATCACTCACATCAATCGTTTTTCGTCCGTTCGGCCCGCTTGTTGATTACAATCAGCAGCACCAGCACTGTCACGAAGATGATGGTGGAGAGTGGCCGCAGTTCCGGCGTCAGTCCACCTTTGCGCGCATCGGCGTAGATGTAGGTGGAGAGCGTTTCCAGCCCCTGGTTGCCGATGGTGAAGATGGTCACGGCAAAGTCGTCGATGGAGAGCGTGAAAGCAAGGATGAATCCGCTTATCATACCCGGAAATATCTCCGGAAGAATAACCTTGCGCAGTGCTTGGAACGGTGTGGCGCCCAGGTCGAGTGCCGCCTCGTAGACATTCTGGTTCATCTTTTTGAGCCGGGGCATTACGCTGAGCACCACGTAGGGCGTGCAGAAAGTGATGTGTGCCAGTACCACTGTGGTGAATCCTTGCGATATGCCGAAGCTGACGAACAGCAGGAACAGCGACACACCGGTGATAATGTCTGCATTCATCATCGGGATGGCATTGGCGAAGTTCATTACCTGCCGTGTGCGCGAGCGCAGATTGAAGATGCCGATGGCTGCAATGCTGCCCAGCGCCGTACTGGCGGTGGCGGCAAGCAGGGCAATGGCGAATGTGTTCCAGATGGCATTTATCAGCGAGTGGTGCATCCCGCCCGTAAACAAGGAGCTGTACAGCTTGGTGGAGAATCCCGTCCAGTTGCCCAGCACCTTTGCCTCCGTGAAGGAGAATATCATAATAATTAAGATGGGCGAGTAGAGCAACGCCAGCAGCAGCCACAAGTAGCCGCGGGTTAAGATTCGTGTCATCATATCACACCTCCGCTTTCATTCGATGCCCCGTCCTCCTCGTTGGTAAAGAGGATGGTGATGCCTATCAGCAGCAGCATGATGAGCGAGAGGGCGGCACCGTAGTTCCACATTCCGTTGTAAATATTCTCTTGCACCGTGGTGCCGAACAGTTTGATGTTGTTCATTGTCAGCAACTCGGCAATGGCAAAGGTAGAAACCGTAGGCATAAACACCATCACTATGCCGCTCATCACTCCCGGCATGGAGAGCGGCAGAATCACCTTGCCGAATACGCGGGTAGGAGAGGCTCCCAAGTCCTGCGCAGCCTCAATCAGATTGTGGTCCATCTTCTGAAGGGTGTTGTAAATGGGGTATATCATGAACGGCAGGAAGTTGTAGACCATACCGAACACAAGGGCACCTTCGCCTAGCGGCAGGTTCAGGAAGTCGAACAGCGCCACTGTGGCAAGCGTACGTATCAAGATATTCACCCACATGGGGAGGATGAACAGCACCACCATGGTGCGTGAGGTGTTGAATTGCTTCTGGCTCAGGATATACGCTGCCGGATAGCCCAGCAGCAGGCAGACCAGCGTGGTGATAACGGCTATTCCGATGGAGTAGACAAACGTGTTCATCGCTTCGGGGTGCATCATGAACTTGCGGAAGTTGGCCAGCGTAAACGCTCCTCCGTCGTCCGTAAAGGCGTAGAGCACGATGAGCAGTAGCGGTACTATGACAAATACAAGCAGAAACAGCGCGTAGGGTACCGTCCAGTTGCGCCGGCGCATAAAGAAATGGGATAACTTATTGAGCACTTCCTTCCTTATTAAGAGATTGAACAATCCGTATATTTTGAGGGGCGATGGTGATACCTACACGGTCGCCGTCGTCCCACACGTCGTTGGTGTCGACAAAGATATCTTCGTCCCAGTCCGTAAACACGGTCAGGTGGTAATGGTTTCCTTTGTAGAGGATGAATTTCACTTCACCCGTCAGTCGGCCGTCCTCTTCGTTGTCTTCGAGGATGACGTGCTGGAAGTCCACTTCCACTTGCACGGCGCTGCCCGGCTCGATGCCCTGCACGGGGAGGCACTCGAAGTTACAGCCCAGGAAGTCTACGTGCGTCTCGTCCACCAGCTTTCCCTCGAAGGTGTTGCAGGTGCGTTCCTTCTTCATCACATGGATGTCGAAGGGCTTCACCAGCAGGCCGACTTCGCGTCCTGCCTCGAAGGCATGGTAGTCCTGCACCATCAGCTCGTAGCCTTCGCGCGTCTGCACCAGCATTTCGTAGTGTACGCCTTTAAAGATGCAGCTGGTTACGGTCCCCGTCAGCTGTGCGGCGTCGGATACATCGAAGATGTAGATGTCTTCGGGGCGAATCACTACGTCTACCTGCATCTGCTCGCCAAATCCCGTGTCCACGCATTCAAATTCGTGTCCGCAGAAGGTGACGGCTTTATCCTTTATCATAACTCCGTTCAAGATGTTGCTTTCACCAATGAAGTCTGCTACGAAGGAGTTGATGGGTTCGTTGTAGATGTCCGTCGGCACGCCTATTTGCTGGATGCGTCCTTCGCTCATCACGACGATGGTATCGCTCAAGGTCAGTGCCTCTTCCTGGTCGTGGGTCACATATACGAAGGTGATGCCCAGCTTCTGGTGCATCTCCTTTAGCTCCATCTGCATGTCCTTGCGCATTTTTAGGTCCAGGGCGGCAAGGGGTTCGTCCAGTAGCAGCACTTCGGGTTCGTTGACGATGGCTCGGGCAATGGCTACGCGCTGTTGTTGCCCGCCGGAGAGGGAGTCTACGTCGCGGTCCTCATAGTCCGTCATGCCCACCATGCGCAGGGCTTGCTTTACCTTCTTCTCGATGGTGGCACCGGGCAGCTTCTTCAGCTTCAACCCGAAAGCAATGTTGTTGAACACGTTGAGGTGGGGGAAGAGGGCGTACTTCTGGAACACGGTGTTCACCGGACGCTTGTGCGGCGGTGTCTGCGTGATGTCCTTTCCGGCAATGGTTATCACTCCTTCCGAGGCTGTCTGAAAGCCTGCAATGAGGCGCAACAGTGTTGTCTTTCCGCAGCCGGACGGTCCCAGTATTGTTACAAACTCGCCCTTACGGACAGACAAATTCACATCATTCAGCACGGCCTTATCTCCGAAAAATTTCGATACGTGCTCCACACCGATGATGCAATCGGACTTTTGCATAAGCGTCTTTTACTTTATCCAAACGAATTAAACAAATCTCAGAAGAAAGCTGAAATAAAATCAAAACAGTTTCTCGGGCTTTCAAAAAGCGGGTGCAAAGTTACATAATTTATCGGGATTTTTCGCCTTACTCTAAAATTCATTATTCCTATGAAGTTAAAATAATAAGTAATACCTTTGTTGGCAGTATTGATATTAAAACTTAATAACATGATGGAAAAGAAGATTGTACTCATCACCGGAGCCTCCTCGGGAATAGGGGAAGGCTGCGCGCGTAAATTTGCCATGAACGGTTACCGGCTTATACTCAATGGCCGTAATGTGGAGAAACTGAATGCTGTAAAGAAAGAATTGTTGGAGAAATATGGAGCCGATGTGTATCTGCTTCCTTTCGATGTCCGCGACCGGCAGGCTGCCCGTGCCGCCCTCGAATCCCTTCCGGAGGAATGGAAGGCGATAGACATACTGGTGAACAATGCCGGACTCGTCATTGGGGTGGACAAGGAACATGAAGGCAATCTGGATGAATGGGACATTGTCATCGACACTAACGTGAAAGCCTTGCTTGCCATGACCCGCCTCGTGGTTCCCGGTATGGTGGAGCGTGGCCGTGGTCACGTTATCAATATGGGGTCCATTGCCGGAGATTACGCTTATCCGGGAGGCAGTGTGTACTGTGCCTGCAAGGCTGCCGTCAAGGCCCTTTCCGACGGACTCCGCATCGACCTGGTGGATACCCCGGTACGCGTAACGAATATCAAGCCGGGGTTGGTGGAAACCAATTTCTCCGTCGTCCGTTTCCGTGGTAACCGGGAGGCGGCCGATAATGTATATAAAGGTATACGCCCGCTGACCGGCGACGATATAGCCGAAGTGGTCTATTTCGCCGCTGCCGTCCCCGAGCATATCCAGATTGCGGAAGTGCTGGTGATGCCTGCCAACCAAGCCACGGGGACAATTGTCAGCCGGAAATAGAATTTGTATAAGGATATGATAAAATGATACTATTTTATCTTCGGGGAAACGCCTACATTTGCGCACAGCTAAATGAATATAGAATCTAAACAAGAAAAGCATGAATTTCAAGAAACGAACAAATTTCCTCTTTGGAGTACTGCTGCTGACCGGCAGTTTGTTGGCTCAAAACGTATGTGTATCCACTCCGAAAACCTCTTTGGTGCTTTCGGCTCCTGAAGGCGGTACACTGAGACACTTGTATTATGGTAACAGACTTTCTGAAGCCGACTTGCAGAATATCTCTGCGGCAGAAGCGAACCATGCAGCCTATCCCGAATATGGATTGAATGCTCCCGTGGAGACGGCCCTCGCTGTGAAGCATGCCGACGGTAACATGACCCTCCAGCTCGAAGTATTGAACGTGACTACCGAAAAGGAAGGGAATGCCGTGACGACTGTCGTGGCACTGAAGGATAAGGTGTATCCCTTCTTCGTCAACGTCTGTTACCGTGCCTGGCAGGATGCCGACGTGATAGAATCCTGGACTGAAATCTCCCATCAGGAGAAGAAGCCGGTGGTGCTCAATCAGTTTGCTTCCGGCTATCTGCCCATCCGCCGTGGCGATGTATGGCTGTCCCATCTCTCCGGTTCCTGGGCCAATGAAGGGGTTTTGACGCAGGAACCTCTCACTCCGGGCATGAAGGTTATCAAGAATAAGGACGGTGTGCGCAATTCCCATACTGACCATGCCGAAGTGATGTTCTCCCTTGACGGCCGTCCGCAGGAGAACACGGGCAACGTGATTGGTGCAGCCCTCTGTTACAGCGGCAACTACAAACTCCGCATTGAGACACACGATGATGAATACCACCATTTCTTTGCCGGAATCAACGAAGAGAACTCTACTTATTCCTTGAAGAAGGACGAGCTTTTCCGCACTCCCGAACTTGCCCTGACTTATAGTAATGAAGGCTTGAGTGGCGGCAGCCGTAACTTCCATCGCTGGGCACGCCTGCACAAACTGGCGCACGGCACTACCCCCCGCAAGATTCTTTTGAATAGTTGGGAAGGCGTGTACTTTGACATCAACCAGCAAGGTATGGACCAAATGATGGCGGACATTGCCTCCATGGGTGGCGAGTTGTTCGTGATGGACGATGGCTGGTTTGGCGACAAGTATCCCCGTAAGAACGACAGCTCATCACTCGGCGACTGGGTGGTGGACAAGAACAAGCTTCCGAACGGTATTGAAGGCTTGCTGAGTGATGCCAAGAAACATGGCGTCAAGTTTGGCATCTGGATTGAGCCGGAGATGGCGAACACTACCAGCGAACTCTACGAGAAGCATCCCGACTGGGTACTTAAAGCTTCCGAACGTGACGTTGTGTTGGGACGCGGCGGCACGCAGGTAGTGCTTGACCTTGCCAATCCTGCCGTGCAGGACTTCGTTTTCGGTGTGGTAGACAACCTGATGACCTCTTATCCTGAAATAGATTACATCAAGTGGGACGCCAATATGTCTGTCCAGAACCACGGTTCGCAATATCTGACGAAGGATAATCAGAGCCACATGTACATCGAATTCCACCGCGGCTTCGAGAAAATCTGCCAGCGCATCCGTGCCAAATATCCCGACCTTACCATCCAGGCATGTGCCAGTGGCGGCGGTCGTGCCAACTACGGAGTGCTGCCTTACTTCGACGAGTTCTGGGTAAGCGACAATACCGATGCCCTGCAACGTGTCTATATGCAGTGGGGAACTTCCTATTTCTTCCCCGCCATCGCTATGGCATCGCATATCAGTGCTGCCCCCAATCATCAGACGTTCCGCACCATCCCTCTGAAATATCGGATAGACGTTGCCATGAGTGGTCGTTTGGGTATGGAAATCCAGCCCAAAAATATGACGGAAGAAGAAAAGGCTCTTTGCAAGAATGCCATTGCCGAGTACAAGACCATTCGTCCCGTAGTACAGTTGGGAGACATTTACCGCCTGCTCTCTCCTTATGACAAGCAAGGTGTGGCTTCTCTGATGTACGTGGCTCCGGAGAAGGACAAGGCAGTCTTCTATTGGTGGAAGACGGAACATTTCTGTAACCAGCACCTGCCGCGTGTGAAGATGGCAGGGCTCTGTGCCGACAAGCAATACCGGGTGCATGAACTGAACCGTATAGATAATGTTCCCTTGAACTACGAAGGAAAGAGTTTCAGTGGTGCCTACCTCATGGCAAACGGGCTGGAGATTCCCTACAACCATAAGGTGGACTATCACAAGCAGAACGACTATTCGAGCCGTGTGCTTTATCTGGAAGAGGTGAAGTGACATAAGCAAAGGTGAGGTTGGGCCGTGTAAAGGTGAACTTGAGCGGCGTAAAGGTGAGGTTTATGGGTACAGTTGGTACAGTGGGTACAGCGTCTCTTCTATCTCACACACGCATGTATATAAATAATGTACGCGTTATGAAGTAATGTACATAAGCGCATGTGTGTGAAGCAGAAGAGGCGCTGTACCCACTGTACCAATTGTACCACTGTTTGGATGTCCAACTTTTCTTTTCGTACCCTTTTGGGACTTTCAGGTAAGATGGAAACATAAAAAAAGTCCCACAATACATTGATATTGTAGGACTTTTTTCTTTTTGTCGCCTTCTGGCTTTGTTTCTATGTGAACCGCTTGGGGCTCGAACCCAAGACCCCAACATTAAAAGTGTTGTGCTCTACCTGCTGAGCTAGCGATTCAATCCTTCATTGCTGTTAAGCGGGTGCAAAGATAGATACTTTTTTGAAATTTGCAAAATAATATCATCTTTTTTCTTATCTTTGTCCCCATCAATCCTTGATATTAATCATTATCACTGAACATTAATCATTAAATACATGGCAACAGTAGACGATAAAAAGATTATCTTTTCTATGGTTGGGCTGAATAAAACCATTCAGCAGAACAACAAGCAGGTACTGAAGAACATTTACCTCTCGTTCTTCTACGGGGCAAAAATCGGTATCATCGGTCTGAACGGTTCGGGTAAATCGACCCTGCTGAAGATTATCGCCGGATTGGATAAGTCCTATCAGGGCGAAGTGGTGTTCTCGCCGGGATATTCTGTGGGGTATCTGGCCCAGGAACCGTACCTCGACCCCACCAAGACCGTAAAGGAAATTGTAATGGAAGGCGTGCAGCCCATTGTGGACGCGCTGGCAGAATACGAGGAAATCAATCAGAAGTTTGGCTTGCCCGAATATTATGAGGACCAGGACAAGATGGACAAGCTCTTCTCCCGCCAGGCCGAGTTGCAGGACATCATTGACGCGACCGATGCCTGGAACCTTGACAGCAAGCTGGAACGCGCCATGGACGCCCTCCGTTGTCCGCCCGAAGACCAGTCCGTAGAACATCTTTCCGGTGGTGAGCGCCGCCGTGTGGCCCTTTGCCGCCTATTGTTGCAGAAGCCCGACGTGCTTCTTCTTGACGAGCCCACCAACCACCTTGATGCCGAATCCATCGACTGGCTGGAACAACACTTGCAGCAGTACGAGGGTACGGTGATTGCCGTAACGCACGACCGTTACTTCCTCGACCACGTTGCCGGCTGGATTCTTGAGCTGGACCGTGGCGAAGGTATTCCCTGGAAAGGTAACTACTCCAGTTGGCTGGAACAGAAGACCAAGCGCATGGAGCAAGAGGAAAAGACCGCCAGCAAGCGCCGCAAGACGCTGGAACGCGAGCTGGAGTGGGTGCGCATGGCTCCCAAGGCCCGTCAGGCAAAGGGAAAGGCGCGTCTGAACTCCTACGACAAATTGCTGAACGAGGATGTGAAGGAGAAGGAAGAGAAGCTGGAAATCTTTATCCCGAACGGTCCCCGTCTGGGTAATAAGGTGATTGAAGCCAAGCATGTGGCAAAGGCGTTCGGTGACAAACTGTTGTTCGATGACCTCAACTTCATGCTTCCACCCAACGGTATCGTGGGTATCATCGGCCCTAACGGTGCCGGTAAGACTACGCTTTTCCGTCTTATCATGGGACTGGAAAAGGCAGACAAAGGCGAATTCGAGGTGGGGGAGACCGTAAAGGTTGCCTACGTGGACCAGCAGCACAAGGATATCGACCCCAACAAGAGCGTATATCAGGTCATTTCCGGCGGAAACGATCTGATTCGCATGGGAGGGCGCGACATTAATGCACGCGCCTATCTGTCCCGTTTTAACTTCTCCGGTGCCGACCAGGAAAAGCTCTGTGGGGTGCTTTCCGGTGGTGAACGCAACCGCTTGCATCTGGCGCTCTGCCTGAAGGAGGAAGGTAATGTGCTGTTGCTGGACGAGCCCACCAATGACATCGACGTGAATACGCTCCGTGCCCTCGAAGAAGGTTTGGAGGACTTTGCCGGATGTGCTGTGGTCATCAGTCACGACCGTTGGTTCCTTGACCGTATCTGTACGCATATCCTCGCTTTCGAAGGAGACTCCAATGTGTTCTTCTTTGAAGGTTCTTATTCAGAATATGAGGAAAATAAACAGAAACGTCTTGGGAAAGAAGAACCCACCCGTGTACGTTATAGAAAGCTCATGAATGATTGATTTCGGTGCGAATTTGAAAGTATATTCTTTTACTTGTTGACAATACGAAAGCCCTGCTGTAGAATGCAGGGCTTTTTTTGTTTAAAAATATCTCAAAAAAGCCTTTCTACCTTCAAAAAATGTAACATAAATATAACATTAATCTCGTTTTTATTAGTTATATTTGCGACTTAAAACATAAATTAATGTTTAATTAACACTATCTATTAACAAAAAACAGAATTATGAGAAAACATCTAATTCAATTCCTGTTGGTTGCAGTGTTGTCGGTATTTAGTGCCGCTGCATTTGCTCAGACTACAGTGAGAGGTCAGCTTGTTGATTCAGAAACAGGTGAACCGTTAGTGGGTGCCGCCGTCATGGTGGAAGGTACTACACAAGGATCGGTGACCGACATTGATGGCTATTTCAAGCAAAGCGTTGCTTCGAATGCGACATTACTATTCAAGTACGTGGGTTATAAAGACCAGAAGAAGAAGATTACGCAGAAGGGCGCTTCTGTGGATTTGGGTGCTATCCCAATGGAACCGGATGCTGTGATGCTGAAGGACGTAGTGATTACATCGTCTATTGCTGTGGCACGCAAGACTCCGGTTGCAGTATCTACTGTCGACCCCGTATTTATTGAAGATAAGATAGGTTCTCAGGAGTTACCGCAAATCTTGAAATCTACTCCGGGTGTTTATGCTTCTAATGAGGGAGGTGGCTTTGGTGATTCCAACATAAAGATTCGTGGTTTTAAGTCAGAATATGTGGCTATGATGATTAACGGTGTACCCATGAACGGAATGGAAAACCAGAAAGTATACATGAGTAACTGGGGTGGTTTGATTGATGTGGCCAGCAGTATTCAGGTACAACGTGGACTTGGTGCCAGCAAGGTGTCAACTCCTTCAGTAGGTGGCTCACAAAACATTATAACCAAGACTACTGATGCCAAGAAAGGCGGCTTCATCTCTTACGGCATGGGTAATGACGGCTACAGTAAAGTGATGTTCAGTGTCTCTTCCGGTCTGACAAAAGATGGTTGGGCCTTTACTTTATTGGGTGCCAGAGATAAACGCGACGGTTATATTCAAGGTACGGAATCCGAGGCCTACACTTGGTTCATGAGTATTGCAAAACGTATCAATGACAACCATCAACTTTCATTTACAGCTTTTGGAGCACCTCAGTGGCATAATCAGCGTAATATGGCAAATGGTTTGAATATCAAGGAGTATCAGCGTGTAAAACAATGGATGGGTGAGGAAAGTCCCTATCGTTACAACTCTACTTTCGGTTATCGCAATGGACAAGTGATGAACTCTTCACGTAACGAATACCATAAGCCCCAGATGTCTCTTAATCATTTGTGGCAAATCAACCATAAGTCAAGCCTCAGTACAGCAGCTTATATGTCTATCGGTACTGGTGCGGGCTATAGTGGTACGGGGGTAACGGGGTACACCAGCTCTTGGTACGGTACGGCCAGTGATGGTACGGTGAACACTCAGTTCCGTTGTCCTGATGGTACTTTTGATTATGATGCTGTGGATAAGCTTAATGCAGATAACTATACTAATCCGGTGAATGTGAGTGGAATGCCCGGTTATAAAGGTTCGCTGATGATTATGAACAAAGCCTCGAACGACCATTTCTGGACAGGATTGATTTCTACTTATACCACTAAGTTTGGTGATTACTTTGATTTCTATGGTGGTATTGACTTCCGCTATTATAAAGGTTTGCACAAGAATGTCATTACCGATCTTTTTGGAGGGCAGTATTATGTAGACTCTTATAACCGTAAGAGTGTATTGGCTGAGAATAGTGTGAATGGTGGAGTCACCTCCTGGGTAAACCAGAAGTTGGGAGTAGGAGATGTGATTCGTCGTGACTACGACGGTTTTGTGATGTACGAAGGTGGTTTTGCCCAATTGGAGTATAATAAAGATAAAGTGAGTGCATTTGTTTCAGGTGGTCTTACAAATACCAGTTATTGGCGTAAAGACCGTTTTTATTATAGTGGTGACAAACAGCTGTCTTCGAAGAAGCATTATTTGGGAGGCAATGTGAAAGCTGGTTTGAATTACAACCTTGATGATTACAATAACGTATTCTTCAATACCGGATTTATCAGCCGTGCTCCTATTTTTGATAATACCTTCATCAATTCTCAGAGTTCACATGAGCGTAATCCCGATGCTAAGAATGAGAAAGTTTACTCTTTCGAATTAGGTTATGGATATCGTAGCCAGTATTTTTCAGCCAATGTAAACGCCTATTATACTATGTGGAAAGACAAGGCTTTATATGATACCGGATCCTATGAAGACGTAAACGGGGCTTCCCAGCGTTGGACAATGAACATGACCGGTGCGCAGGCTAACCACATGGGTATAGAGCTTGACTTTATTGCCAAGCCTTTCCGCTGGATGGAAGTTAACGGTATGTTCTCTTGGGGAGACTGGCGCTGGAATGGGACAGCGAAAGGCTTCATGATGAATACTGAAGGCCAGATTATGGCGAATAGCCGTGGTGAAGTGGTGACAGATATGAGTAATGTAGATCAGTACAAGTATACCATTGAAATGGATAATGTACAGGTGGGCGGTTCTGCTCAGACTACAGCTGCTTTGGGAGTGACATTCCGCCCAATGAAAGGCTTGCGTCTTAATGCAGACTGGAACTTCTTTGCACGCAATTATGCCGATTATGACATTGATGCGAGCCAAGCCACTCAAAAAGAGGCTTACGTGGTGGAAAAACCTTGGGAGATTCCTTCATGGAGCACATTTGATGTAAGTGCAGGATATACCTTTGACTTCGGTAAGATTCGTGCTACACTGAGCGGCAATGTGAACAACTTGTTCAACCAAGAGTACATAGCCGATGCACGCGATGGAAGTAACCATGACTGGGAGACGGCCACACGTGTTATCTATGGTTGGGGACGTACTTATACTGTAAGATTGAAGTTGAATTTCTAAGCGAACATATTTATGAAAAAACATATATTATTAGGAACCGCATTGGCTTCGCTGTTTGCACTTGGGGCCTGCGATTATAACGAGGATAATTTCCCCGGATTTGATGAAAAAGAAACCATCACGGATGTCAGTACCGATACCCTCGTATTGGCTGATGCCCATTATGGCAAAATAGCTTCTATGCCGAAGAACCAAGGGATAGCTCTCGCCAAGGATCCCGAGGGGCAGACTTATCTTACGGCATTGAACCAGCTGGGTAAAACCAAGATGTTTACTGATATGGTAGCTCCTGAAGATTATCTGCCTGCATTTGTCGATTCGCTCTACGCATATCTGTCAGATGGTTCCAAGGTGCTGGTGCAGTACAATATCGGCAAGGAGCAACCTGAATATCTCTCGAAGATAAACGAAGCTCAGACTTTCGATCTTACTTCTGACAATTACGCTACAGTATGGGGGGAAAGCATGGTAGTGAAATATCTCACCCCTTCTACGTTGAAGAAGCTTCCTGCTTTGTTGAAGGAAGGTATCAAGAACCCGAAGACGGGAGATGTGTGCCAAGTGAATTACGCTTGGTCGGAGACCGAGCCCAGTACAGGCGGCGGTGCAGTGAAAATGGTATACCAGAAAGTAACTTCTATTGATGCCGAAGGAGGTAATTATGTCATTGTGGCTCCGACGAAGGACAATACTTGGATTCCTTTCGGTCAGTTCAAAGACCCGGATAAGACGAATGGTTATATGGAGGGTGAACCGGTAGAGATTGCGGATGGTTTCATCACCAGCGATGTGTCCAATCATATCATGACACTTACTCCTACGGAAAAAGGTTTCACTATGCAACGTCCGGATGGCAAGTTCATCTATCAGAGTGGTACGTTTAACGGTTTCAACATCAGTACTTCCATACCCGAGGGTGGGGATTGGAGCTTTGCTTACAACTATGACCGTAAGGCATTTGATGTAAAAAATGTGGAAAAGGACAAAATCATCAAGCTGAATTTCTATGAAAAAGGAAACTCTTATTCATACGGTTCTTATCCGAATGCTACGTTGGGCATTTATATGAATGAGTCGTTCAATGGAAACGAGGGCGGTTTCACTACTCAAAATGTGAAACTTACCGGCACGTTAACTAATGTATGGAAGGTGGATGGTAAATATGGTTGGAAGGGTAGTGCTCATGTAGGAGATAGCGATTTTGAATCGGAAGCATGGGTGGTTTCTCCTATTATAGATTTAGCAAAAGCGAAGGCTCCTCTTCTTAAGGTAGATATTGCCATTAATTTCTTGAATGGTAACAATCGTGCTGATTTTATTGAATTGCTGGCTTCGGAAGATTATGTGGATGATGTGGCTACTGCTGAATGGAAGGCTCTGAATGTACCTCAATGGCCGGAAGGCAAGAATTGGAATTATGTAAATTCCGGTGATATTGACCTGAGTGCTTACGAGGGCAAGAAGATAGCCATTGCTTTCCGTTATAAGAGTACTACAGAGTGTGCGCCTACTGTAGAGTTTAAGAATATGTCACTTACAAGTACCGTATCAGGGTATTATGAGGGTGTGGATATTTATAAGGAGATTCCTGAATCAGAAGCTGAAATGCCTGCTCGTGCCGTTACCCGTGCATCAGACGTGAAGCCAAATGCTTCTGCTCTCTACCAGTATGACGGTTCGGCTTGGATTGCCTACGAAGAAAGCGCAAGTATCGGTATCCGTGTGATGCAACCTGCCGATTATGTTTCTACCGGTTCGGACTATTTGAGCGATGCTGATGCCGTATTGCCCGTTTATCTGAAGAATGCATTCCCTTACGCACAGAGCGGGGATGTCAAGGCAGTAGTTTATTTCGGAAATAAGGAGTATGATGTGATGGCCGATGAATATGGCTTCGATGGCACTGCATGGGTGAAGAAGAATACCGAAACGGAAACTGCTGAAATGGCATTCCTGAAGACTGACGGCAAATGGATGGAAGCAAAAGAGTATTATAGCAATGACTTTGCTGGTGAACTTCATAACGATGCCCAGATTGTGAATGTGAAGCTTGATGGCATGAATTATGTATGGAGTGCAGGTGCAGGTTATACCCGTATCAAGGCAAGCGGTTATTATCAGCGTAACCGCGATACGGAGGCATGGCTTGTAACCGGTGAGGTAGATCTTACCGAAGCTATTGCCCCACAGATGGTATTCACTGCTTCGGCAGACTATTTGTATGGAGGCAAAATTGAGAACGCAGTGTCTGTACATGTGTCCGAAAATTATATCCCTGCGGCTTCTACTGCTACTGAGGAAGAGAAGATTGCAGCATTGCAGGGAGCGGCTTGGAGTGATCCGTTGTCGTTCGAGTGGCCTACAAGCTCTAAAGAGATCGAAATGCGTACTTCCATGGCTGACTATGTGGGCAAGAAAGTATATGTGGCATTCCGTTATGCAAGTAATACTGATCCTGGATTTGCTCCTACATTCTACATGAGTAACTTTGTGGTGAAGGAATAATTCCTGAGGTTGTGCAATAGACAATGTGGTAATGGACTTTACTGTCCATTACCACATTTGCATTCTTAGTATCGTAAAATCAAATTTAGAAACATAGATGAAAAAACTGTCTTACTTATTTCTTTTGCTGGTCGGAATTTGGCTGGCTGGATGTGATGATTCTTCAGAGGCTTCGCTCATTCCCGAGATAATACCTACCGAGCAGGGTTCGGATACTTACGTGATGAAGGGCTATGAGTCGAGCGACAATGGTTTCAACGTGTATAAGCCCAAGGCTATCGGCACCCCTTTCTATATCCAGTCCAAAGCTTTTACCGGGCGTAATTACGCATTTGCTCCTGTTAATAGTGAGTCGCTGGAAGGGCTTACTGCCGTCCCGTCTGCCGATGCTTTCAGCGAAAGCGTTGAGGTGAAACCCTCTACGTGCTATTGGGTGCGTTTCAACCGCTACAATCATTATCAGATGGGCAAGCTCCGCGTGGCCTATATTCACGGTAATGAAGTGGGCATAGAGTATGTGGCTTCTGAGGATATAGATGTGAAAAATGCCAATATTGCTGATAACAATAAAGCAGACAATCTTGAAATCCCAGCTCTCAATGCAACCAATCAATATATTGAATACTATGCAGGCGTGTCTGATGAGGAAGGTGCCGGGCAGGTACTCAATTTCTCTTTGGAATACATCGCTTCCAAGAAGCATTCGGCTTGGGTGGCATTCAGTTTCGACCCGATTACTGCGCAAGACAACGTGAAGCGTGCCAACGAGTGGAATCAAGACGACCCCAATATTGACAACAGCGTGGAGGTGACTGAATCCATGCATAAGAGCGATGGGTACGACAAGGGGCATCTTTGTGCCAGCGAAGACCGCGTGTACAGTAAAAGTGCCAATAAGCAGACCTTCTACTACAGTAATATCTCGCCACAGATAGGGAGTTTCAATCAAAAGTATTGGGCGGCTCTTGAGAAGCAGGTGCAGACTTGGGGACGTTCCACCATCAATGGCACATACGACAAACTTTATGTCGTGAAAGGTGGTACTACTGACCGTTTGCTTACCAATTTCACAGGTGTGAAGAAAGCCAATGACGGGCTTTATCCCACCACCAATGCCGACGGGCTGACACTTGGCGGACTCATTTGCCCCAGCTATTATTACATGGCTCTGTTGAGCGAGAAGGCAGGGGTTTATCATACTATCGCTTTTTTAGTCCCTCATTCTGAATTATTGCCAGAAAAACCTGGAAAAGATGAATTTATGGTTTATGCCGTTTCTATTAAAAATTTGGAGTACGAAACCGGTATCGACTTCTTCTGTAACCTGCCTAATGAGATAGAGAAGACTGTAGAAGCTACTTATAGTGCTGACGATTGGGCTTGGTAAAAGCTTCAGAAACTATAAGGAGAGTCTCCCTTTTTAGTATGACGGGCATGTCATGATTTAGGTAGCTTTCTTAAAAGCTGTTTTTGTTTTGATGGAAACTGACTTCTTATCCGTATCTTTGCATATTGATTAAAAAAGAGATATTCATGGAACTTTCGGATATACTTCATAATTTGAAGATACAAGAACTTACTCCGATGCAGGAGGCTGCTAAGGAAGCCTATCAATCAGCTAAAGATTTAGTACTTCTTTCGCCCACCGGTTCGGGTAAGACACTGGCTTTTCTCCTTCCGCTGGTACAGACCTTGAAAGCGGATATACAAGGTGTGCAGGCTCTTGTACTAGTACCTTCACGCGAATTGGCTTTGCAGATAGAAACTGTGTTCAAGTCCATGGGAACTCCTTTCAAAGCTATGAGCTGCTATGGCGGACGCCCTGCCATGGAAGAACACCGGACAATGAAAGGCATTCATCCCACCGTCATTATCGGTACTCCGGGACGTATGAGCGACCATTTGAGGAAAGAAAATTTCAATGCCGCCACTGTCGTCACTCTGGTGATAGATGAATTTGACAAGTGTCTTGAGTTCGGCTTCCATGACGAGATGGCAGAGGTTATCGGGCAGCTTCCTTCACTGAAAAAGCGTGTGCTTCTTTCGGCCACCGATGCAGAGGAAATACCGCAATTTGCCGGAGTAGGAGGTGATACCCCCTCTTCCGGCTCCCGGTTCATGAAGCTTGATTTTCTTGCTCCGGAAGCCCTTGCTCCGCGTCTGCGGCTGCACAAGGTTGTTTCTCCGGAGAAGGACAAACTGGAGACCCTCTATAACCTGCTTTGTACCCTCGGCTATCATTCCACCTTGGTATTCTGCAATTATCGTGAAAGCGTGGAGCGTGTTGTTGGGTACCTGAAAGCCAGGAAGTTCCCTTGCGACATGTTTCATGGCGGTATGGAGCAACCCGACCGCGAACGTGCGCTTTACAAGTTCCGTAATGGCAGTTGCGCTGTGCTGATATCTACAGACCTTGCCGCCCGCGGATTGGATATTCCGGGTATTGAGAATGTGGTGCATTACCATCCTCCCGTAAACGAGGAAGCCTATACACACCGTAATGGACGTACCGCCCGTTGGGAGGCATCGGGAAATGCATATCTTGTTCTGCATGCCGAGGAGCGGGTACCCGAGTATATTTCTGAAGACATCGCAATGTACGAGTTTCCGGAGACGCTTCCCAAACCGGCCAAGCCCCGATGGGCTACCTTATATGTAGGTAAAGGGAAAAAGGATAAGTTGAACAAGATAGATATTGTCGGCTTCTTGTATAAGAAAGGAGGAATGGCGCGTGAAGATGTCGGGCAGGTGGACGTAAAGGAACACTATGCCTTTGTAGCCGTGCGCCGCAGTAAAATGAAACAATTGCTGACGCTGGTACGCGGTGAAAAAATCAAGGGAATGAAAACTGTTATCGAGGAAGCAAAGTGATTTATCTTATAAATATTCATTTTATTTGCGCTTATTCTTTTGAATATGAAGTAATGAAACCGCCTTGCTTTTAGTTTCTCTAAAAGTATTATCCTTGATAAGTAAAGATAACAAAATGGTGCATATATCTTGTATAAACCATTAAAAAGTAAGCTAAATGCGGCTTAAAAATAGAATTTCATCAGGAAAGGTTTGTTTTGAAGAAATATTTCCGTAATTTCGCAAAGTCGAAAGACATTAATGAACGAAATTGTATAACCAAAACAAACTTCAAATGAAAAAGCATAATTTCAATGCAGGACCTTCTATCCTTCCTCGTGAGGTGATTGAGAATACGGCACAAGCTATTCTTGATTTCAATGGCTCAGGCCTCTCACTGATGGAAATCAGCCACCGTGCCAAAGACTTCCAACCCGTTGTGGACGAAGCTGTGGCATTATTCAAAGAATTGCTCAATATCCCCGAAGGATATTCGGTACTGTTCTTGGGCGGTGGTGCCAGTTTGGAATTCTGCATGGTACCCTTCAACTTCCTTGAAAAGAAAGCTGCTTACCTGAATACGGGTGTATGGGCCAAGAAAGCCATGAAAGAAGCTAAGGCATTCGGTGAAGTAGTTGAAGTCGCTTCTTCCGCTGAATCTACTTATACTTATATTCCGAAGGACTATACAGTGCCTGCTGATGCAGACTATTTCCACATCACTACCAACAATACAATCTACGGTACGGAACTGAAAGAGGATTTGGACGTAAACGTTCCGATGGTGGCCGATATGTCTTCTGATATTTTCTCCCGTCCCATCGACGTATCCAAATATATCTGTATCTATGGTGGTGCGCAGAAGAATCTGGCTCCTTCCGGTGTTACATTCGTCATCGTGAAGAATGACGCGCTGGGTAAGGTATCCCGCTATATCCCGACCATGCTGAACTATCAGACGCATGTGGATAGCGGCTCTATGTTCAATACTCCTCCCGTTGTCCCCATCTATGCAGCCCTGCAGACATTGCGCTGGATTAAGGCAGAGGGTGGCGTGAAGGAAATGGAACGCCGTGCCATCGAAAAGGCCGATATGCTGTATGCTGAAATTGACCGTAACAAAATGTTTGTGGGTACAGCTGCCAAAGAAGACCGTTCACGCATGAACATCTGCTTTGTGATGGCTCCCGAATACAAGGAATTGGAAGCTGACTTCTTGAAGTTCGCTACCGAAAGAGGTATGGTAGGTATCAAGGGACACCGTTCTGTAGGTGGATTCCGTGCATCCTGCTATAATGCCATGCCAAAGGAAAGCGTGCAGGCTTTGATTGACTGCATGCAGGAATTTGAGAAACTTCATTAATAATATTGTTTTTCACCACAGATTACGTAGATTTGCATAGATTGTTTTTATGATTAAACTCTGTGATAATCTGTGTCATCTGTGGTGAGTCTTTTTAATATCATGAAATTATGAAAGTATTAGTTGCAACAGACAAACCGTTTGCCAAAGTGGCAGTAGACGGTATCCGTAAAGAAATAGAAGCAGCAGGTTACGAACTCGTGCTGCTGGAGAAATATGGTGAAAAAGCCAAGCTGCTGGAGGCTGTGAAAGATGCCAACGCTATCATTATCCGCAGTGACATCATTGATGCTGAAGTGCTGGATGCCGCCAAGGAACTGAAGATTGTGGTGCGTGCCGGTGCCGGTTATGACAATGTGGACCTGGAAGCAGCTACTGCCCACAATGTATGTGTAATGAATACTCCGGGACAGAACTCCAATGCTGTGGCCGAGTTGGCTTTCGGCTTGATGGTGATGGCTGTCCGTAATATGTATAACGGTACTTCCGGTACGGAACTGATGGGCAAGAAACTGGGTATCCACGCTTATGGTAACGTGGGTCGCAACGTAGCCCGTATTGCCAAAGGCTTCGGTATGGAGATTTATGCGTTCGACGCTTTCTGCCCGAAAGAAGTAATCGAGAAGGATGGAGTGAAGGCTGTGGGTTCTGCCGAAGAGCTTTACTCTACTTGCGATGTCGTTTCCCTGCATATTCCTGCAACTGCCGAAACGAAGAATTCCATCAATTATGCATTGGTGAACAAGATGCCGAAAGGCGCACTGCTGGTGAACACAGCCCGTAAGGAAGTCATCAATGAAGCCGAGCTTATCCAGCTGATGGAAGAGCGCACCGACTTGAAATACATGACCGACATTATGCCTGCTGCCAATGAAACATTTGCAGCCAAGTTTGCCGGACGTTATTTTTCTACACCGAAAAAGATGGGGGCCCAGACTGCCGAAGCCAATATCAACGCAGGTATTGCCGCTGCTAAGCAGATTGTAGGCTTCCTGAAAGACGGTTGCGAGAAGTTCCGCGTAAACAGGAAATGAGATGAATAGTAAGACTACCTATAAATGTTCAGTTCTTTATTTAGCAATAGGTGCTGGTATATTTTCATTAAGTAGTATATTCAGAAATGAATTGTCAGATTTCGCCCTCGGTTTTTGCGAGGGCGTATCTATTGTACTGATATTAGGTAGTGCAATTTATCTGGTAAGATATTTCGTGAAAAAGAAACCTCAATAATCCATATAAAACACTCTCTTATGGCTATAATTAAACCCTTTAAAGGGATTCGTCCCCCTCAGGATTTGGTGGAACAAGTAGCGTCCCGTCCTTACGACGTATTGAATTCTGCAGAAGCACGTGCAGAAGCGGAAGGTAATGAAAAATCCCTATATCATATTATCAAGCCGGAAATAGATTTTCCCGTCGGTACGGATGAGCATGACGAACGTGTTTATCAGAAAGCTGCAGAGAACTTCCGTATGTTCCAGGAGAAAGGCTGGCTGGTGCAGGACGATAAAGAAAACTATTACGTCTATGCCCAGACCATGAATGGCAAGACACAGTACGGTCTTGTTGTCGGTGCCTATGTTCCCGATTATATGAACGGCGTTATCAAGAAGCACGAGTTGACTCGTCGTGATAAAGAGGAGGACCGTATGAAGCATGTCCGCGTGAACAATGCCAACATTGAGCCCGTATTCTTTGCCTATCCCGATAACGCTGCGCTGGATGCCGTCATTTCCCGTTATACAGTCGGGAAACCGGTATACGACTTTATCGCTCCGGGTGATGGTTTCGGTCATACCTTTTGGATTATAGACAAGCAGGAGGACATTGATGCCATAACCCAGGAGTTTGCCCAAATGCCCGCCCTCTACATTGCCGATGGGCATCATCGCAGCGCCGCTGCCGCTTTGGTGGGTGCGGAGAAAGCCAAGCAAAACCCCAATCACCGTGGTGACGAAGAGTACAACTACTTCATGGCTGTGTGCTTCCCTGCCAACCAGTTGACTATTATTGACTATAACCGGGTGGTGAAGGACTTGAACGGCATGACTCCCGAAGAGTTTCTGGCTGCTGTGGGCAAGAATTTCATCGTGGAGGAGAAAGGTGAGGACATCTATAAGCCGTCCGAACTGCATAACTTCTCCCTCTATTTGAACGGAAAGTGGTACAGCCTTACTGCCAAACCGGGTACTTATAATGATAACGACCCCATTGGAGTACTGGATGTAACCATCTCCTCCAATCTGATACTGGATGAAGTGCTCGGCATCAAAGACCTCCGTTCCGACAAGCGTATTGACTTTGTAGGCGGCATCCGTGGTCTGGGAGAGTTGAAGAAGCGGGTGGACAGTGGTGAGATGAAAGTGGCATTGGCCCTCTATCCCGTTTCCATGAAGCAGCTGATGGACATCGCCGATACGGGCAACATCATGCCTCCCAAGACAACTTGGTTTGAGCCGAAGTTGCGTTCGGGACTGGTGATTCATAAACTGGACTAAATGAATTGATATAAACTGAAACGGGGATGTCTTCCACTAAAAGACATCCCCGTTTTTCGTTCAGAACTCTGGAAGCTTAGGAGTGTGATGTTTGAAATACAGTTTTCTCATCCACCGGTCAAACAGGATGAAAAGCGGAATGGTCAGAATCAGTAGGAGATAAAAGCAAGGAATCTGGATACTTTCTGACTGTGGGAGGGTGGTGGGCGTAAAGGCTTCCCGGATGCTGTCTCCGAAGTACAGAACCAATCCTGTCCCACTGACACCTATCAAGAAGATAGCAGCGGCAATAGTTGCAAGCAGAATTCTTCTTTCTGATTTCTTCTCGCGCAGACGTATGGCTTCTTCTACCTTCTGCATGGTGCGGTAGGTAAAATTGGACGGCAGGCGGAAAGTAGTCTGTTCTCTTACCGCCTTTTTCAATCCTCTATCTTTTAGTTCTTCGTTCATACTTTTTCTTGTTTCATCAACACATAAATCTTTTTACGTATACGGTGTAGCTTCACTTTTGCGTTGCTTTCCGTCAGTCCCAGGATGAGAGCGACCTCATTCAATGTTTTTTCTTCATAATAGAACAGGCTTATCAGTGCCTGTTCCTCGGAATCGAGTTGCTCCATGGCTCTGTTCAATTTGGCAATTTGCTCTTCCCCTTCATCATTTAAGGCTTCATCTACTTGTGTATCGGATATGTTGGCAAGTAGTGCATCATCCATGACAAAGGTATCAAATTTCTTTTTCCGTGCACTCGAGATGGCCGTATTATATGCAATCGAATAAATCCACGTCGAAAAAGAACTGGTGCCCTTGAAAGACGAGAGATGCTGGAAGGCTTTCAGGAAGACATCTTGGGTCAGTTCTTCGGCATCTTCCTGGTTGGAGACGATACGGGCCACCAGGATGAATACCTGCTGGCCGTATGTGTTGAGAAAATGCTCGTAAAGAGTAGTCTCTCCCCTCAAGATGCGCTGGATGATATGTCTCTCGTCGTCTTTCATTTTGTCTGTTAGACGCAAGTTTGTTTGGTTGGTTACAGATTTTCGGAAGAAAAAATATTTTTCCGGAAAAGTGTAACCTCATGTAAACTGCCGCGTCTAAAGGGTACAAAGAAACGAAATTACTAATTTAAATTGAAACGAATATGATGGATTTTATTATGGTGCCTGCGGTGATGACAATCATTACTTTAGGAGTTTACAAATTGTTTGAGCTGTTTGTTTGTAAGAAGGAAAGAATCATGCTGATTGAGAAGATGGACGAGCGGGGACTACTCCCTCAGATGGATACGCCTAAATTACGTGGAAGTAGCTTTTCGTTCTCTGCCCTGAAAATAGGATGTCTGTTGGCTGGTATGGGACTTGGGTTATTGCTGGGTTATCTTATCTGCTATGCGACGATTCCCAATTACTTTACTGCGGACAGAGACTGGATGTATAGGGAGACTGTTTCCCTTATTTATGGGGCTTGTGTGCTGGGTGTTGGTGGAATCGGACTGATAGTGGCTTTTATTACAGAACTAAAACTGAACAAGAAGTAAGGTTATTATGTAGAAAATGCCGACCTTTGCTGAAAAATTAAGAGTATGCAATGAAGGTATTGATTCTTAACGGTAGTCCTCGTCGTCATGGCAACATGTCGAAAATGTTGGAGCTGATGAAGCAGGAACTTGAAGGCTGCGGAGTTGGAACAGTTTATATAGACGTTCCACAGTTGCAGGTACATCCCTGCATCGGTTGCATGAAGTGTCGCAGTTCATTGAAGTGTTGTCTGCCCGAGGATGGGGCACAGAGAGTGTTGCAGTCTATGAAAGAAGCCGATGCAGTGATAATCGGTGCCCCTTGCTATTGGGGAAACATGCCGGGAGAAGTGAAAGTGCTTTTCGACCGTATGGTTTACGGTATGATGGGGGAGAACTCTTGGGGAATGCCCCTTCCGCTTCATAAGGGCAAGAAAGCGATTGTGGTAAGCACTTGTACTACCCCTTATCCTTTCAATATTCTCTATAATCAGACGCACGGTGTGGTGAAAGCTTTCAGGGAGATTCTGAAATGGAGTGGTTTCAAGATTGTGAAAACCATTGAGAGGGGAGGTACTAAGAAGCATCCTGAGCTGACGGAAAAGGATATGCGGAACTGCAAGAAAGCAGTGCACAAATTATTGTAAAGTATTGAAAAAGTCAATATGAGTAGAAAAGAAGAATATAAATTGCAGAACGAACAGTTTCTGGAGCAATTGCGTACGGCAGAAGGAATCAAGGAATTGCCTTGCGGCATACTTTATCGGGTATTGGAGGAAGGCAGAGACGGTCCGACACCACGTCTCAACAGTGTAGTATCTGTGCATTATAAAGGCACGCTTATTAATGGGCGTGAGTTCGATAATTCGTGGAAACGGAATTGTCCGGAGGCTTTTCGTCTGAATGAAGTGATTGAGGGCTGGCAGATTGCCTTGCTACGAATGCATCCCGGAAGTCGTTGGATTGTATATATCCCTTACACCATGGGATACGGTACACGTACCAGTGGACCCATTCCGGCGTATTCCACACTGATATTTGAAGTGGAATTACTAAATATCTCGTGACACTGCTGAACAATTTGCTTTTTTATCTTGTTCTCATATAAGAATTTAGAAAAACTCAATAGGTATGAATATAGATAAGAAAGCAGGGCATATTGACCCGAAAGTAGCATTGTCCCAGGCAGAACATGAAAAGGGAACAGTACCCGGACAACAGATTGGCCTTTACGGTAATGCAGACAAGAGAGATGTTCGTCAGGTCGTAAAGATTCTGAATCCTGACAAAAACAGTATGGAGAGCAGAGGTTAACCCTCTGCTTTTTTATTACATGCCTCTTTCTTCGTCGAGTCCAGATGATTTGTTGGAGGGTTTTGTATCTTTGTACCCGGAAATGAAACTCTTAAAAACAAAAGCAGGATGCTACGGAAAGGAGACCTCACTCAAGGAGGCATAACCGGTACTTTATTACATTTTACCCTACCCATGATGGTAGGGTCTTTTTTGCAGCAATGCTACAACATTGCAGATACGCTCATTGTAGGCCAATGCATTGGTGCAGGGGCGTTGGCGGCGGTCGGTTCGGCATACACATTGATGGTTTTCCTTATATCCGTTTTGCTGGGACTGGCGATGGGCAGTGGCACTGTGTTCTCTTTACATTATGGTGCCGGAAACCATGTAGCACTGCGTCGTAGCATATTCAGTTCGTTTGTACTGATAGGTATCGTGACACTGATACTGAATGTAGCCGTTTTTATCTGGCTCGGTCCTATTCTCCGGTTGTTGCAGGTTCCGCAAGACATATACGGCATGATGCACAGCTACTTGTGGATAATCTTCTGCGGTATAGTTTTCACCTTTATCTATAACTTCTACGCATCTCTGCTGCGTGCAGTAGGGGATTCTGTCACTCCGCTTTGGTTTCTGGCAGTTTCTGTCGTTCTGAATATAGCGCTCGACTTGTTTTTTATCCTACAACTGGATTGGGGGATTCAGGGTGCGGCTGCGGCCACTGTCCTCGCTCAAGGAGTAGCTGCTCTGGGCATCATCATTTATACTTACAGAAGGCGTCCGGAACTGCGATGGCATCATGAAGATATGTGTTTTGACCGTACTTGCTTGAAGGAAATAGCTTCCTTCTCTACACTGACTTGCGTCCAACAGTCGGTGATGAATCTGGGAATCCTGATGATACAGGGACTTGTCAACAGCTTTGGAACAGCGGTAATGGCAGCTTTTGCGGCAGCTGTGAAGATTGACTCTTTCGCCTATATGCCCGTGCAGGAATTTGGGAATGCCTTTTCCACCTTTATTGCACAGAACTTCGGGGCCGGACGTTACGACCGTATCCACCGGGGTGTTCGCAGTGCATTTGTCACGGCTGTTGTTTTTTCGCTCCTTGTGTCCGTATTGGTTTTCATCTTTGCCAAACCGTTGATGCTTATCTTTGTCCGTCCGGACGAAACGGAGATTATTGCGGTGGGAGTGGCGTACCTACGCATCGAAGGTGCTTTCTACTGTGGCATCGGCATCTTGTTTTTGCTGTACGGATACTACCGGGCCATCCGTATGCCGGGCATGTCTGTTGTGCTGACCGTGCTGTCGCTGGGCACCCGTGTAGTTCTTTCTTATTGGTTTGCTTCGATACCTGAGATTGGGGTGACAGGCATCTGGTGGTCCATCCCCATCGGCTGGCTGATTGCCGATGTAGTCGGTATCTGGTGCTATCGGTATGTTAAAGGAGTTAGAGGGAGTTAAAAGAAAATCCGGCAAATTTGCTCCACTGTCCTTCGGATATTTTCTTGAGCAAATTCAGGCTGCATGGCCTGCTCCAAAGAGACGGGAGAGGGGGTAATGGAGAATACGCCCCGGAATCCGGCTGCATTCAGTATCCCGGCATCCTCTATCGCTCCTGCCAGCAGGATGACAGGAATACGTTGCCTTCTTGCTTCCTGCAAGATGCCCGAAGGCACTTTTCCCATAAGAGTCTGCCGGTCCGATTTCCCTTCTCCAGTGATGATGAGGTCGGCATCCTTAATCTTTTCTGCAAAGTCCAGAGTTTCCAAAAAAAGCTCTATGCCGGGTTTCAACTGTGCATCCAGAAATGCGTGGAGACTGCCGCCCATGCCGCCTGCCGCACCGGCACCGGGATGAAAGGATACGTCTTTGCCGGTAGTGTGGAATATGACGTCCGAAAGATGCTGCATGGCAATATCCAGTTCCTTTACCATATCTGCGTCTGCTCCTTTTTGGGGAGCGAATATGTGGGCTGCTCCATTGGGACCGAAGAAAGGATTGCGTACATCACACGCCGCCGTGAAACATGCCTTTTTCAGTGCGGGATGGGCGGAAGAGCTGTCAATGGAGCTGATTGCCGATAGAAGGGCACCGCATAGGGCGATGCCTTTTTTCATGCTTCCCACTTCGTGTCCTTCTTTATCGAAGAAACGGAATCCCAATGCTTGCAGCATTCCCAGACCGGCATCGTTCGTGGCGCTCCCTCCAAGTCCGATGACGAAACGGAGGCATCCCCGTTCCAGGGCATCGCGTATCAGTTCGCCCGTTCCGAAGGTGGTGGTTTTCATCGGATTCCTTTTGTCGGCAGGAACCAGAGGCAGTCCGCTGATGGCGGCCATCTCTATGAATGCGGTATTGCCGTCTCCGGAGATGCCGTAACTGGCATCGCACGGTTGCATCAACGGGTCGTGGGCACGGACGGTGATACGTTTTCCGTTACTGGCTGCAAGCAGGACGTCGAGCATGCCTTCTCCACCGTCGGCCACAGGGAGCACGATGGTCCGGCATTCGGGACATGCGGCATGTACCCCTTGGGCGGCAGCTTCTCCGGCTTCTGCCGAGGTGAGACATCCTTTAAAGGAATCAAGGGCAATCACTATCTTTTTCATAAATGCGGTCTTTTATAATTTCGTCATGCTTCGGATGACAAGTTGTACAATTACAAAGGTATATACAAAATTTCATTTCTTTTTCATGCAAGCATGAAAGTTCTCTCTTCGGTTTGCATTATCTTTGCAGCATGAGCGAAGATACGTATAAAACCATCGTTGCCCCTTCCGAGGGCATTTACACTGAAAAGCGCAGCAAGTTCATTGCTATTGCCCTGCCGGTGCGTACAGTAGAGGAGGTGAAGGCGCATCTGGAAACTTACCAGAAGAAATACTACGACGCCCGCCACGTGTGCTATGCCTACATGTTGGGCCATGAGCGGAAGGACTTCCGTGCCAACGACAACGGCGAACCATCGGGTACGGCAGGCAAGCCGATTCTGGGACAAATCAATTCCAACGAACTGACGGATATTCTCGTCATCGTAGTGCGCTACTTCGGCGGTATCAAGTTGGGTACGAGCGGACTGATTGTAGCCTATAAGGCTGCCGCTGCCGAAGCCATTGCCGCTGCCACCATCATTGAAAAGACGGTAGATGAGGCGGTGACTTTCCTCTTCGAATACCCCTTCATGAACGATGTGATGCGGGTGGTGAAGGAGGAGGAGCCGGAAATTCAGGAACAGTCGTATGATATGGACTGCCGTATGACGCTCCGCATTCGTCAGTCCATGATGCCGAAGTTGCGGGCACGGTTGGAGAAAGTAGAAACATTAAGGTTTGAATAATACAACAAATGGGATAAGAGCCCCTTTTAATAGGGAAGTTGTTCGTTTCCTTTAACGGAACAAGTTGTTTTCCTATGAGGAACAGACTGTTTTCTTTGCGGAAACGGTACCACTTCTTATGAAAGGCTGACTCCCCCCCTTTAAACAAAAGAAAGTTTATGGCATTTAGTGCAACAAAAAGAGAACTGGGCGAGCTCTACACCTTCTTTCGCCTGCTGGCGGATGGAGCTGTGTCACTGGGTACACCGAAAGCTGAAAAAGACGAAACCCTGCGCTGGCCCGTTGCCTTGATACAGAGGGAAGAGCATGACGGTACGCGCCGTTACTATATCGAAGCGCAGGAAGTACGCGTTGTCAGCGGAACTACCGGGAAGGACGGTTCGTTTGTTCCGGGCGAGAAAGAGGAGCTGCGCTTTCCCCGCGAGGACTTTGGCGATGCGGCAACACTTATCCTGCATCTGCTGAAGAACGTTTCGGGCGAGGAAGTGGAAGTGTCCGAAGGCTTGGAAGCCTTCCTGGATGCTGCCAACATCTTCGACCTGGAAGCAAAGACGGAAGACCGTACCGACTTTTCCGTTGCCTTCTGGCATCCCGAAGCACCTCTGACGGGCTTCAATGTCCGTTGTCGTCTCGCCCCGATGAATCCGTTGCTGGACGGAGGGCGCACGGCGAATCTGAAGCTGGAGCAAAGCGGTGTCAAGTTTGCCGTGCCCACGGTGAACAAGGTGAATGCCCTGCCGGAATCTCCTACGGAAGTGGCAGAACGCATGATGATGATTGAGCGACTGGGCGGCGTGCTGAAGTATGCCGACGTTGCCGACCGCGTGTTCCGTTGCAACTTGCTGATGATAGACCTCCACTTCCCCCGCATGCTTGCCGAGATGGTGCGCTTGATGCACTTGGACGGCATCACCCGCATCAGCGAATTGACGGAGCGCATCAAGGAGATGAATCCGCTGAAGATAAAGGACGAGTTGATAAACAAGCACCGCTTCTACGAGTTCAAGATGAAGCAGTTCTTGCTGGCGCTTGCCCTCGGCATGCGCCCTGCCAAAATTTATAACGGTACGGACTCTGCCGTCGAAGGCATCTTCCTGACGGACGGCAGCGGGCAGGTACTCTGCTACCACAAATCCCGTCCGCAGGTCTTTGCAGACTTCCTTTATCAGAACACGCGTTTGGAGAAAGGTGCCGTAGAGAAAGATAAATACGGCTTCTTGGAGCGCGAGAACGGCGTCTGGTACTTCAAGCTGAATGTGAAGATTGGACTGGTGAAACGGTGAAACAGCCCTACTGAATACGCACCGATTTGCATTATCAATAATCAACTATCAATTCTCAATTAAACAAATGAACGAGACATTACAAACTATCAAGGCACGCCGTAGCGTCCGTGCCTATATGGAACAGCAGGTTTCCGCAGAAGATTTGAATCTTATCCTTGAGGCGGCTACTTATGCCCCCAACGGTATGCATTTGGAGACGTGGCACTTCACTGCCATTCAGAATAAGGAAGTACTGAAAGAGTTGAATGATAAAATCAAAGGCGCCTTTGCCAAGAGTGACGACCCTCATACACAGGAACGTGGACATAGCCAGACTTATTGCTGCTACTATCATGCCCCCACGCTGGTCATTGTCTCCAACGAGCCTACCCAATGGTGGGCTGCTATGGATTGCGCTTGCGCTCTGGAGAATATTTTTCTTGCAGCCAAGTCCCTCGGCATCGGTTCCTGCTGGATTAACCAGTTGGGGCAGACCTGCGACGACCCCGATGTCCGCGCTTTCTTGACAAAGCTGGGTGTACCCGAGAGCCATAAGGTATATGGCTGCGCAGCCCTGGGATATGCTCCCGCCGATGCTCCGGTGAAGGAGAAAAAGGTGAAGGAAGGTACGGTGACCATCATCCGCTAAACAGAGATACCCGCAGGAGAGGTGGCGGTCAGGTAATTAATCATACATGAAGCAAAATAACGTATAATTCCGCCACTCTCCGTTGGGCTTCCTCTTCACAGAGGAAATGGGTTATCGCTGCATATTGATGATGCCGCTGTCCGTATCACTGTTGTTCAGCCCCTTGTTGCCTGCCTTGTGCTTGCGTCCGAACTCGAATGTATAACCCACGCGCAGCACGACCATCTGTCCCGTCTCCCTGACGAATGTCTCGGAACGGAAAGGAGCCACTTTGCTGATTCTTTCTTTTCCCACTTTATAGTTATTGGTGAAAGGAAACATAATACCGATTCCCGCCTGAAGGTTCTGCCGGGTGTACATTGCCATGAATGCCGTCTGGTTTTCGTTCTTCTTGATGGTTTCGCCGAAGAAATTGTTCTGCACTTTCCGGAACTGCCCGAGCAGCGAGAAGTCTTTATATTGCACTTGTGCCATCACGCTGTAATAGAATTCATCGTACATATGGCTATAGTTCAGGCCTTCCGACCAACTGCGCGTATATCCTCCCGAAGCATAAAGCGTCAGGAAATCTTTCAGTCCGAACAGTGTAGCGCCATTTATGCCGGCCATCAGTTCCGTATTCAGGCTTTGGAACGACCGCTGGTTTTCATCCTTCAGTATCAGTTTGCCGTCCTCCACGAAGATGCTTTCCATGATGGGATTGTCATAATACTGGTGGCGTACGCTCAGATTGGCATTGAACTGCTTCTTCGAATAGCTGTAAGACAAGGAGTTCGTGAACTGTTGATACGTTTTCAGCAACGGGTTTCCGCGGACTATCTGTATCGTATCCATCGCCTGCTCCACATCCGTCAGCGAGCCGAGCGACGGTATGGCAGGACTGATGTTGAACCGGTAGCGCAGGAATCCCGCCTTCTTCAGATTATAGCTCAACCGCACGGTGGGCGTGAAGGTATAGTAAGCATGGTCTTCCTCACTTTCCTTGAACCAGGCACGTGTCATGCCTACGCTGCCCGCATAGCTGAAGTCCTTTACCTTGCCTTGCACCTCGAAGAAAGCGGATGTTTGCGACTGGTCCATCTTCGAAGTGGTGGGATGGGAACCTTTATACTCATTCTCCGTCCGCATCTGATAGTGGCGGACACCGCCGCTCAGCTTCACCTCCTTGAAGTTCTTTTCATAGATGGCTTCGCCAATGACGGAGCGCTTGTCACCGTCCACCAATGTCTGGATGTCCGCCAGCGGTGCGTTCTCGTCTTTGTACTCCTTGTATTTCCGGTTGTTCTTGGTATGGATGAGCGTTCCCGTTACATTCACCTGGATGCTCTGCTGATGGGGCAGGGTATGCTGGAAGTAAAGGTCGAGTGCCGGAGAGTAGCTGGATGTGTGGTTGTTGACATACGAATAGATGGACTCCGTGCTGCCCGCTGCCCACATCTTGTTCAGCTCATTCTGGTAGGGGGTATTGCTGAGGTTGTTACGGAAGATGGCATTGAATACATATTTGTCCGCTTTCGTCAGATTGTACGTCAGATTCAGGTTGTTGATGAAGCTCAGGGAGGGAGACTCGTCTTCGATGCCTTCCTTGATGCGGTCGATGGTGCGGTCGCCCAGATAGAAGGTTTCATGGGATTCGAGGCGGCTGTGATACTTGCCGTTCTTGTTGAAGTAGTCGATGCCCCATTCGGAGTTCTTGTAATTGAACTTCGCGCTCAGGAAATTCTCTCCCCATAGGGTGTGGGGCGAATCGGAGAGCTGGAAGTTCACGACACCGCCCGTTTCGCGGCGGCGCAGGATAATGTTGACCACGGCGCCCAGCTCGTCGTCGCCGTACTGCTTGCCGGGGTCTTCGATGAACTCCACACGCAGTACGTCTTTGGCTCTGACGGCCGCTATCTCCTTGTCTGTCACTTTAATGCCGTTGATACGGGTTTGTACGGACCCGCCACCGCTGACGCTCATGCTGTTGCTCAGATTGTCCACTTGCAGACGGGCAATGCCGAGATTGTTCAGCAGGTCGTAGGCACCGAACGAGCGTTTCAGCTGGCTTTCGGAAGGCAGGATGATTTGCCGGTCTACCCGCTGCAGCACATTGCTGGCAGATACCGTCACTTCACCGAGGCTCACGGCATCTTCCTGCAACTGTACATCGCCCAGGTCGAGGCTTTTATTCAGTTTCAGCAGTATGTTTTCACTTTGGAGGCCGATGAAGGAGATGGAAAGGCGGTAGTCGCCTGCCTTGATTTTAGGGAGGGCGAACTTGCCTTGTGCATCCGAGGTTACTCCGGTCACCAAAGTAGAGTCTATGGTCCATAATGACACATTGGCGGCTATAACTGCTTCTTGCGAGGCGTCCGTGACGCGTCCTTTGATGGAGAGGCTCTGTGCCTGCGTACGGAGTACGGAGAGGGCAAGCAATAGTAAAAAAAGTTTGGTTTTCATAATCGTTTGTATTAGTCTGTTACTGTTGGATAGGGATGTAAAAGTCACTCTTCCCGCTAAGGGAAGATGCTGAAGCTTGTATATCAGTTGTTTATACTTTCCTCGTCTGTTCGATGAAAGTTAGGAATGCATGAAGGAATAAATCTCGTACATCAGTGTCGAAACTTTGACAATCGTAAGTCCGAAGAGGAGTCCGAAGGTAATCCATAATGCAGTCTTTGCGTATCTCTTCATGAACCGTCTTTTTTAAGTTTGTTATATCGTTCTGTTATTTCTTCTATACTGATGCCGAGTAGCTCCATGCTGCGGAACATGTCGGCAAGCTGGTTGTCAAAAAACTCTTTCTTCTGTATTCGCATCACTTTCTTCACCGCATCTTTGGAGAGGTAGAACCCCATTCCCCGTTCCGGGTAGATGATGTCCTCCGTCTGGAGGTATTCATAGGCCTTCAGCACGGTGCGCGAGTTCACTGCCAGTTGTGTGGAGAGCTCCCTCACGGATACCACCCGCTCTTCCGCCCGCCATTCGCGGGTGAGAATCTTGCTGAAACAGAAGTCTACAATCTGCTGGTATATCGGCTTGTTGGTCTTGAAGTCCATAGGCTACAGTTGTTTTTCTTTGAGCAGGAAGTAGCTCGATACCCATGAACCGAGCAGCACACTGATGGGAGCCGCATAATTGCAGAAAGTCACGATGGCTTGTGCATCGGCCGACAACGGATAGTTGGTGTGGGGCCATGTGGCAATGTTATCCATCCAATATCCGTCCGCTCTGGCTTCGGGCATGAGGGAGGCCACAAAAGTTACAATTCCTATGCAGACGGCAATGGAGCCTACAAAGATGGTGAAGCTTTTCAGCGGGACTTGCCGGCTGAAGGCGAAGTATCCGATGAAGGCGGAAGCATGCAGGATTACATAGGTCAGTATCTGGGTGTTGTGTATCCGGAACATCGTGATGTGCGTTGCGAAATACTGCAGGAACTCGCTGCCGCTTAAGGACAGCAGACCTTTGAGGCAGGCTATCAGCAGGCTGCAGAATAGGGGAAGCAGCAGCAGGTATTTTATCCAGATATGCAGGAACTTCTCGAATGCCGATGCCGGCAGCAGTATATCGAGAGTGGAGCTGCGTTTGCTGAATTTTGTTTCCAGCAGGCAGGGGGCAATGAGGATAAACCATAGTACGTAGCGGGAGAATTCGGTGGCAGAGGTATGTTTGCCGTAGTAACTTCCACCGCGGTTTATGTCGTAGAGAATGCACAGGATGCAGATGAACGATACGACGGCTGCTGACCAAAGCAGGTGCCTGCCGGTCTCATTCCTTTTATATTGTTCCAGTAGCAGGAAGCGTTTCAGATTAAAAGTTGCGTTCATAGTTCTGTTTGTATGATGGATTTTCATTGAAACATGCTCTGTATCTTTTCCGGTTGTTGCAGCACCGCTTTATACAGCAGTTCGATGTCCGGTGTGTTCTCTTCTCCGTCCTCGTTGGGGAGAATGGAGAAATGGCCCGACAAGTCTTGTTCGCTGTAGATGCTTTCTGCCGGCAGGATGTCCGTACGGGCAAAGAGAAGCCGGTTACTGATTTCGTCCAGCGAACGGTTCAGTAATATTTCGCCTTTGCCAAGGATGATGAGGTGGTCCAGCAGGTTCTCGAAGTCGTGTGCCTGATGGGTGGAGATGAGCAGCGTGCTTTCATCGTCCATGCTGCGGCTGATGATACGCTTCAAGGCTTGGCGAGAGGTGATGTCCAGTCCGTTTGTCGGTTCGTCGAGTAGGATGTATGGAGTATGCAGGGCAAAGGCGTATGCCAGCATTGCCTTCTTCTGTTGTCCGTAGGAGATGGAAGAGAGTTTTTGTTTCCGGTCGATTTTCAGTTCTTCCAGGTTCAGCTCGAATTCTTCTTGATTGAAATGTGGATAGAATACGGAATGGCGTGCAGCGAAGCTGGCGATACTCTCGGTTGGCATCTGCAACTCTTCGGGCAGGAAGAAGTAACGGTTCAACCCTTCGGGCTGTCTCTCCGCCGTGTTTCTTCCGTCTATACTGCACTTTCCGTTTTTGGGGAAGAGTAGTCCGCAGATGAGATGCATCAGCGTCGTTTTGCCTACACCGTTTTCCCCCAGAAGTCCATATATACCGTTTCCTATTTCCAAAGATATATTGTTGAAAATAAGTGGATTGGACTTGTAACCGTAGCTTGTGTTCTCTATCGTTATCATAACTTTATTAGTGTTGCACTGATGTACAACACTGCAAACGTAGGGTAAGTTATGGAGAAAAGCAAGGGGGAGAGATGCTTATTAACTTCTTTTAGCGGTTGTGCGCTTGCCGTTTGCTTACAGCATCTTCACCAGTATGTCCCATACAGCCACCATGTGGCAGGCTGAACCGCCCAATACAAAGAAATGGAAAACCGAATGCATGTACCGTGCCTTGCGCAAGGAGTAGAAAGCAGCTCCCGTGATGTAGCATACTCCTTCGGCAATAATCCAGTAGCAGGCTGTAGGGGAGAAGGCGAAAAGCTGCTTGAATACTACCAGTACGGACAGTCCCATCAGGATGTAACACACTGTTTCCACGTAACTGTGCTCCTCCATCTTGCGGAAGCTGACAACAGTGCCGATGATGGCGCATAGCCAGACGAAGCCGAAAAGTCCCCAGCCGCCGTCTTCTCTCAATGCAATGAGCGTGATGGGGGAATAACTGCCTGCAATGTGCCAATAGATGGCTGCATGGTCCCAATGCCGCAAGCGTCGTTTCCACGGATTATGATGTTTCAGGGAGTGGTAGAGTGTGGAGGCAAGATAGGAGCCGCCCATACCGAACAGATAGAGCCATACACCGAATGCTGCCCAAAGGTTCTGTGCCTGGTAGCATTTTATCAGGAATAGTGCACTTACAATTACTCCCATGGCAATGCCGATGCCATGGGAGATGGAATTGATGGTTTCTTCTTTTTTACTATAAAATAGTCCGTTGCGCTTTCTTTTCATCAGTCGAAGCATCCATAGCACGTTGGCAACAGTTTACGGTCTCCCAACGTGTTGTCTACACGTGCCACGTTCACCCAGAACTTGTTTTCGCGCACGCTTTCTATCGGGTAGGCTGCCTTTTGGCGGGTATAGCTGTGCTCCCACGTGTCGGCAATCACCTCATATTCGGGATGCGGGGCATTCACCAGCACGTTGTCCGTCTTGTCGGCTTCGCCGTTCTTCACTTCTTGAATCTCGTCCCAGATGGTCAGCATCACCTGCACGAAGTTATCCAGTTCGGCAAGGCTTTCGCTCTCCGTCGGTTCAATCATCAGTGTGCCGTGTACCGGGAAGGAGAGGGTGGGGGCATGATAGCCGTAGTCCATCAGACGTTTGGCGATGTCGTTTTCACTGATGCCCGTCTCTTCGTGCACCTTGCGGCATTCCAATATCATTTCGTGTCCTACGAAGCCGGTAGCACCGCGGTAAACGATGCCGTATGTATCCTTGAGGCAGGCTGCCAGGTAGTTGGCGCTGAGGATGGCTATCTTTGTGGCCCGTGTCAGCCCTTCTGTTCCCATCATGCGGATATAGCCGTAAGTAATGGGGAGGATACCTGCACTGCCGAAAGGAGCTCCGGACACCTGGTTGGCGGCATTGCCGAACAATTTGTGTCCCGGAAGGAACGGAACCAGATGCTCTGCCACGCAGATGGGACCTACGCCCGGTCCGCCGCCACCGTGAGGAGAGGCGAACGTTTTGTGCAGATTCAAATGGCAGACATCCGCACCGATAAAGCCGGGATTCGTCAAGCCTACTTGGGCATTCATATTGGCGCCGTCCATATATACCTGCGCACCGCAGGCGTGTATAATGTGGCAGATTTCCACAATTTCCGTTTCAAAGATACCGTGTGTGGAAGGGTAGGTGATCATTAGGGCGGCGAGGTCCGCCTTGTTTTCTTCCGCTTTGGCGCGCAGGTCGGCCATATCCACATTGCCTTGTGCGTCGCAGGCGCAGGTCACAGTGGTAAAGCCTGCCTGGATGGCGGATGCCGGGTTGGTGCCGTGTGCGGATGCAGGTATCAGCACCTTGTTGCGGTGCCCTTGCCCGATGCTTTCCAGATAGGCGCGGATGATGCGAAGTCCTGCATATTCGCCTGCCGCACCGGAGTTGGGTTGCAGGCTGACACCGGCAAAGCCGGTAATTATCTTCAGCTCTTCACTGAGGTTGCTTATCAGTTCGCGGTAACCTTCGGCCTGGTCTTCGGGCACCAGGGGATGCATGTTCATGAATTCCGGACGGCTGAGCGGCAGCATCTCTGCGGCAGCGTTCAGCTTCATGGTGCACGAGCCGAGGGAAATCATGGAGTGTGCCAGCGAGATGTCCTTGCGGTCGAGACGCTTGATGTAGCGCATCATCTCCGTTTCCGTATGGTATTTGTTGAATACTTCATGTGTCAGATAGGTGCTTTGGCGCTTCATCTCCGCGCTGATGCTACTTGCCATGGGTACGTCGCTTGTCTTTTCCCAATCCCTTCCGGCGGCAATGGCAAAGATGGAGAGCAGTACATTGACGGCAGCTATATCCGTAGTTTCGTCAATGCTCATGCCTACATCTCCATTCTTGAAATAACGCAGGTTCACTTCCTTGCTTAGAGCGATGGTACGTATCTGCTGTGCCGAAATGGTGTCGGGCAGTGCAAAGCGGAGCGTGTCGAAATATTGTGCATTGACCTGCTTGTACCCCAGTCTGTTGATGCTCTTTTCCAGGAATATGGCAATGCTGTGGATGCGTTCCGCAATGGTGCGGATACCTTCCGGACCATGATATACGGCATAAAAGCCTGCCATTGTAGCCAGCAGTGCCTGCGCGGTACAGATGTTGGAAGTCGCCTTTTCACGCTTGATGTGCTGCTCGCGGGTTTGCAGCGCCATGCGGTAGCACAGCTTGCCGTATTTGTCTTTCGACCAGCCGATGATGCGTCCCGGCATATTGCGCTTGTACTCGTCACGGGTGGCAAAGTAGGCTGCCGACGGCCCTCCATAGAACATCGGGGTACCGAGCCGTTGTGTGGTTCCGAAGACGATGTCGGCTCCCCATTCTCCCGGAGGGGTGAGCAGGGCGAGGCTCAGTATGTCGGCTGCAACGGCCACTTTGCAGTTGGCTGCATGGGCTTTTTCCACGAAGGCGCGATAATCTTCCACGTTGCCGGCGGCGTTGGGATATTGCAGTACGCAGGCGAAGATGTCCGGCGTGAATTCCATTTCATGGTATTTTCCTATACGCAGCTCGATACCTTGCGGAATGGCGCGGGTAGTCATTACTGCCAGTGTCTGCGGGAAGACGGCTTCGTCTACAAATACCACGTTGGCGCCCGATTTCTGCATGTCGCGCGGACGCAGGGCATACATCATCGTCACGGCTTCGGCTGCGGCAGTTGCTTCGTCCAGCAGGGAGCAGTTGGCAAGGGGCATGCCGGTGAGGTCGCATACGGCAGTCTGGAAGTTCATCAGGGCTTCCAGGCGTCCTTGTGAGACTTCGGTCTGATAGGGGGTATAGGAAGTGTACCAAACGGGGTTCTCGAATACATTCCGTTGGATAACGGCAGGAGTGATGGTATTGTACCATCCCATACCGATATAGGTTGTGTAAAGTTTGTTTTTGGCAGCCAGTCCTGCAATGTGCTGTCCGAATTCGTACTCCGTCATTGTCTTGGGCAGAGCCAGCGGTTCTTTCAGGCGGATGTTGGCAGGAATGGTTTTATCAATCAGCTCGTCCAGGCTTTTCACTCCTATTTTTTGGAGCATCTTCTCCTCGTCTTTTTCGCTGATGCCGATGTGGCGGTAGGCCAATAGGTCGTTTTTCATGGCTGTAATGATTTAAAAGTTTGCTGTATATTTACCGGAAGAACGGATTCTCCGCTTTCTCTATTCCTATGGTAGTCGGTGCTCCGTGTCCGGGATAGACAATCGTGTCGTTGGGCAGGATGAACAGACGGCTGCAAATATGCTCTATCAGTTCGTCGAAGTTGCCGCCGGTAAGGTCGGCACGGCCGATGCTGCCTTGAAACAGCACATCCCCCGAGAACATGCAGTGGTCTGCCGCGCAATAGTACACCAGGCTGCCTGGCGAGTGTCCCGGCACATGGATGGCTTCCAGTTCTGTATTGCCGAAGGTGATGATGTCTCCATCGTGCAGATAAGTGCCCAGGGGCACGGGGGCTTCCTGCAGTTGGAAGCCGAACATGCGGCTTTGTTTCGGCGCTTCGTCAATCCAGAACTCATCGGCCTGGTTGGCTTCGGCCTTCAGACCGAACTCTTTCAGCATGAAAGGATTGCCGAAGATATGGTCCAGATGCAGATGGGTATTCAGCAGATGTTTCACATTCAGCCCATTCTTGATGATGAAGTTTTTCAAGGTCTGCTTTTCTTCCTCATAAAAACAGCCCGGGTCAATGACGACCGCTTCATTGGTTTCGTCCCAAAGCACATAACAGTTCTCCGGGAACATATTAAATTCGAATCTCTTTATTTTCATATTATGTATTTAGATTTATCCCCCTACATATACTACTTTCTTTGTCTCGAAGAACTCCTCTTCAAAGAACTCCTTCAAGTCCCACAACGTGGTCTTGTTCTTGACGGGCATGGTTTCGTTTCCCAATTCGCCCCCCTTGAGGCAAATCAGTCCGTTGGGCAATGCATTCTGCTGTTTGGAGGAGATGTTCTTGCGGATAATCTTCAGTAGGTCTGTCAGTGGCATCACGGCACGGCTCACCACAAAGTCGAACTTCCCTTTTTCCTCTTCTGCGCGGGCATGGCGGAAGGTGACGTTTTTCAGCCCGATGCTGTTGGCTATTTCGGAGGCTACGCGTACTTTCTTTCCAATGCTGTCCACCAGATGGAATTGTACTTCGGGGAAAAGGATGGCAAGCGGGATTCCCGGAAAGCCTCCTCCCGTGCCGAGGTCCATAATTTGTGTCCCCGGTCTGAACCTGATTACCTTGGCTATGCCCAGAGAGTGCAGCACATGGTGTTCGTACAAGTTCTCTATATCTTTGCGTGAAATGACATTAATCTTAGAGTTCCAGTCCAGATAGAGGTCGTAGAGTGCGGCAAACTGCCGTTTCTGTTCTTCCGTCAGGTCCGGGAAATATTTGAGTATTAAATCCATTGTGAATTTTATGTTGATAGACAATTGATTACAGTTCCTATTCACCGTCTGCCTTTATAGCACTGCTCAATGTGATGAATTCACCGTTCATCAGATGGGCTATGTCCTCATAAGACAACGTGATTTTGGTTGCTCCCATTACGTATGGGGCAATTTCATATACATTATAATAGAAGGTGATTCCCGTTGGGTCCAGATAGAAATTCTCGATGGGCTCCAGATCGCCGGTGGTGGCGTAACCCATGTCCTCCAGCTCTTGGCGGGTGCTGACGTTGTTGTCTGCCATCAGCTGTTTCCAAAGCAAGTCGGTCAGCGCTTCCTTATAGTCGCCTTCAAAGAGGTCGTCCAGGCGGATGGGGCTTAGGGTCTTTAGGTCGAGGTTGAGGAAGGTGGACATATAGATGCCGTGTGCGCCGCCGGTATATTCGTTGTAATCTATACGGTAGGTCAGCATCAAGGTATTGCACAACTGCACATGGCTTTCGATTCCTTTATAATAGGAATACCAGGCTCCTATGCTCTGCTCGTCCTGCTTGTCCTCCTCGTCTTTCTTGTACATCGGCTCCAGGTCATTGCGGTAGTCGCCGACATATTTCTCCGTATATTTCTTGACAGCTTCTTCGGGTGTCATCGCCATGTACTTGTCGCCGAAGCAGGCAGAGAGGAAGAAGGTGTTCAGACTGTCTTTCAGCCTTACGTCGGATGACTGGCTGGCGTAGGCAAAGTTGAGGATGAGGTTGCAGGCCGGCTTGGCTGTGTCTCCGAAGAGATGTACGGTTTCGTTTACTTGTATACTGTCGAACTCCAACGCGTATGCGTTTTTGTTCACGGTGTTACCGCAGGAAAAGAAAAAGCCGCTTGCCGCAAGCAGAAGGACAAGTAGGCTGACAGTTTGCTTTTTCATATTGAATTTCGTTTATAAATCAACATATCAATCAAAAAACTTTATCGACAAATATAGAACTTATTAACGAACTGCACACATAAAAAAGGAAAAATTAATTCCGGCAAACGGTTAAAACTTTCTATCTTTGCAGCGCTTATGAAGGAACTCCGTTACATACTGGCTGTACTCTTTTCCTCCCTTATCATTATAAGCGGAGTGGGGATTTCTGTAGTTCAGTATTGCTGTGCCGTATGCGAGACGACACAAAGTTGCTGCACCTCCGGCTGTTCCAAATGCCATCATGCACATCGTGGTTCACAAAAAACATGCAAGGATACCGGCTGTACAGCCGTCTACTACAAGGTGGATTTCGTGAAGCATGCACACGAGTCTGTTTCGTTCGTGCCATTCCTTATACTGTTTTGCGAGCAACTGCCGCTGTTTGATCACTCCTTGCCGCAGGTGGCTTGTACTCCGAGAGTTGTTTCAGGAGCACCGCCATATGTCGTCGGCTCGCGTCATTATCTGGCGCTCTATTCCACGCTTCTCATTTAGTGTTGTTTTATACGGGGCAATGACCTGGATTGCCCGGAGGGAACTGTTTGTTTTTTAATCACTTCTTTAAGTATAAAACAGAAATGAAATATAGTTTGATAGCCATTCTTCTGTTCTCTTTCACCGCCTTGCAGGCGCAGGTAAAGGGAACGGTAAAGGATAATTTGGGCGATCCGATTGCGGGTGCCAACCTCTTCTGGCAGGGAACTACTCAAGGCACCACCACTTCGGCGGACGGTACTTTCTCCTTGTCCAAACCCAATGACAAGCATATGCTTGTAGTCAGCTTTATCGGTTTTGAGAACGATACGATACACGTCAGTAACCGCAATGAGACGCTCGACATTGTCTTGCGCGAAGGGGTGGAACTGAGCGAGGTGAATGTGGTCAGCCGTAAGTTGGGCACCATGAAGCTGCGTAACAGTGTGATGAATGAAGATATGATAAGCAGCGCCGAGCTGAGCCGTGCCGCTTGCTGTAATTTGGGAGAGAGTTTTGTGACTAATCCCTCGGTGGACGTCACTTACTCTGACGCCGCCACCGGTGCCAAGCAAATCAAGCTTCTCGGCTTGTCCGGTACGTATGTGCAGATGATGACGGAGAATATCCCCAACTACCGCGGCTCTGCCGCCCCCTACGGACTGGGTTATGTACCCGGGCCATGGATGCAGAGTATTCAGGTGAGCAAGGGCAGTTCGTCCGTGAAGAACGGCTATGAGGCCATCACGGGACAAATCAATGTGGAATTCAAGAAACCCCAGTTGCCCGAGGCCGATTGGTTCTCCGCCAATCTCTTTGCCAGCAGTACCAACCGTTATGAAGCCAATGCCGATGCCACGGTGAAACTCTCCAAACGCTGGAGCACCTCTTTGCTGGCGCATTACGAGAATGAGACCAAAGCTCACGACAGCAACGACGACGGCTTTGCCGACATCCCCCGCGTGGAGCAGTACAACCTCTGGAACCGCTGGGCATACATGGGCGACCGCTACGTTTTCCAAGCAGGCATCAAAGTGCTTACGGAAGACCGCAACAGCGGACAAGTCGGTCATGGCAAAATGCCTCTGACAGACCCTTATAAGATAAGTATAGGCACCGACCGCTACGAAGCTTTCACCAAGAACGCCTATATATTCAACAAGGAGAAGAACACTAACCTGGCATTGATTCTCTCCGGCTCCCTGCACAAGCAGGATGCCTTGTACGGACGGAAAATCTACGATGTGGACCAGCACAACGCTTATGCCTCCTTGCTGTTCGAGACGGAACTGACCAAGCGTCAAAGCCTTTCTGCCGGACTGAGCTTCAACTATGACTCCTACGACCAGCACTACCGCCTGGACAATGACGCCGCACAGCCTTTGACGAAGAAATTCACCAAAGAAGCCGTCCCCGGCGCCTACGTGCAGTACACCTACAACTGGGACGATAAACTGGTGCTGATGGGTGGCATCCGCGGCGACCATAGCAGCGAGTACGGCTATTTCGTCACCCCGCGTTTCCATGTGAAGTACAATCCCAACGAGTATGTACATTTCCGTCTTTCGGCAGGAAAAGGATACCGCACGAACCATGTGCTGGCCGAGAATAACTACCTGCTGGCAAGTAGCCGCCGGATAGACATCGCCAAACGTCTTGACCAGGATGAGGCCTGGAACTATGGCGCAAGCACTTCCGCCTATATTCCCTTGTTCGGCAAAACCTTGAACCTGAATGCGGAATACTATTACACGGATTTCAGCAAGCAGGTGGTGGTAGACATGGATACGGACCCGCATGCCGTTCTGTTTTACAACCTTCACGGCCGTTCCTATTCGCAGGTAGTGCAGGTGGAGGCAAGCTATCCGTTCTTCCCGGGTTTCACCTTTACCGCGGCTTACCGTTGGACGGATGCCAAGACGAATTACAACGGAGAGCTGATGGAGAAACCCCTTACCAGCAAATATAAAGGTTTGCTGACGGCTTCCTATCAGACACCTTTGGGGTTGTGGCAATTTGATGTAACTTTGCAACTGAACGGTGGCGGGCGCATGCCGGCTCCGTATGAACTGGAAAATGGCGGCTGGTCGTGGGAAAGGCGTTATGGCGGCTTCGAGCAGTTGAGTGCCCAGGTGACACGTTATTTTCGCCGCTGGTCTATATACGTCGGTGGCGAGAATCTGACGAACTTCAAGCAGAAGAACCCCATCATCGACGCTTCCAACCCCTGGGGAAGCAACTTTGATGCTACGATGGTTTGGGGACCCATGCATGGAGCAAAAGCCTATGTAGGTGTCCGTTTTAACTTGCCGAGAATATAATATTATTTATTAAATCAATAGCGAAACAATGAAAACAAGAAGATTTTTAATGACTTTGGCAGTTGTACTCTTCTGTGCATCTGCCGCAATGGCAAAAGACATCCGTACAGCCGTGTTCAAGGTAGCACAGATGAAGTGTGAGAACTGTGTAAGGAAGATAAACAATAACATCCGTTTTGAGAAGGGACTGAAGGACTTCCACACAGACCTGAAGACAAAGACGGTAACCATCACGTATGATGCCGACAAGACCAATGTGGAAAAGTTGAAAGAAGGTTTCCAAAAGTTCCATTATGAAGCGGAGTTTGTCAAGGAAACCAAGCAGGACGATAAGAAGTAATTGAACAAACTGCTCATTCCAGTTGTTGCTTTATTAAAGCGGAACAACAACCATCTAAAAAATAAATCGAATGAGCAATATAATTACTAAGGCACATCCCGTGCCGGATATGCACAGCACGGGATTGCGCGTCGTCGGTGCATGGCTTTTTGCCATCGTACTGATACTGTTTTCTACAGTCTTTGTGCATGTACCCTATACCCGTGAAATACAGATGGTACTGGCAATTCCGGTACTGCTGTTTTTCGGCGCTCCTTTTTATGCCGGTGCCTGGAAGGGAACCCGGTCGGGCCGCAACAATATAGACCGTCTGGTGGCGCTTACCACCTCTGTGGCTTTTCTGTTCAGTGTGTTCAACACTTTCTTCCCGGATTATTGGCTGGGCATCGGGCTGGAACCGCATGTCTATTATGGGGTTGCCGCCGTCATCATCGCCTTTTCCCTGACCGGCGAGTTTATGGAGGAACGTGCCTGGCGAAATGTGTCGGCGGCTATCTGCCGGTTGGGAGGCTGGCAGCATAACGCAGCCCGCGTACTGCCGGAGAAGCAACGCATTGACGACCGCGTTGCCGAGCTTTTTGTCCCGGTCATTCTCATCATTTCCCTGCTGACCTTTTTTATATGGGTGTTCTTCGGAGGCATAGATGTAGTGTCACACGGTCTGTTTGCCGCTTTGTCCGTATTGGTGGTGGCTTGTCCGTGTGCGGTAGGGCTGGCCACTCCAGTAGCTTTGGCGGCGGGCCTTAATAAAGCTGCCCGCAATCATATCCTTATCAGGGACACTTCCGCTTTAGAGCAGATGCGCAATGTGGATGTGGTGGTATTCGACAAGACCGGGACCTTGACAGAAGGACATCCTACGGTAATAGGCTGGCTGTGGGCGCAAGGGCAGGAGGAGCATTATAAAGATGTACTGCTTGCTGCCGAGTCTACTTCGGACCATCCTCTGGCAGAAGCAATCGTTACGGCCCTGGAAGGGGAGGAGCAGGTTATCCCTGCCCACCTGGACGGTTTTGAAAACATTACCGGAAAAGGTGTCAGAGTGGCCTATCAGGGTGCGGAATATTGGGTAGGAAGCCATAAACTGCTGAAAGATTATCAAGCCAATTTGTCGGATATCCTGGCCGATATGCTGACACAATATGAATCGGACGGAAACAGTATTGTCTACTTTGGGCGTGAGAACGATTTACTTGCCGTTATTGCCATCAAGGACCAGTTGCGGGTGACTTCTATGGAAGCTATCCGGGAACTGCGTATCCAGGACATCGAGATATGCATGCTTACGGGAGACGGTGAGCGTACAGCTTCTTCCGTGGCCGGCAGTTTGGGTATCATGCGTTTTGTGGCCGATGCCATGCCCGATGACAAAGAGGATTTCATCCATAAGCTGCAGCTTCAGGGTAAAACGGTCGCCATGGTAGGTGATGGCGTGAACGATGCGCAAGCCTTGAGCTGTGCTGATGTAAGCATTGCCATGGGAAAGGGGACCGATACGTTGATGGACACCGCCATGATTACTCTCAGGACTTCAGACCTGCTGCTGTTGCCCAAAGTTTTCCGGTTGTCTCGCCAGACTGTGAGCCTCATGTACCGGAATCTGTTCTGGGCTTTCATCTATAATACAGTGGGTATCTTTGTCGCGGCCGGAGTACTCTATCCCGTCTATGACATCCTGCTGAGTCCTGCGCTGGCAGGTGCTGCCATGGCTCTTTCCTGTGTATCCGTGGCTTTGAGCAGCCTTCGTCTGAGTTCCAGGTTCTGATGGCTGTATTCTCAGCTGTTCCTATACTCCAGCGGACTCATGCCCATGTGCCTCTTGAAGTATTTTCCAAAGAAAGAAGCACTGGGGAAGTTCAAGGAATAGGCAATCTCCTGAATGGTCATGTTGGTTGATTTCAGCTTGGCTTTCACGTCTACGATGACGACGTGGGCGATGATGTCCAATACATTTCTGCCGGTCACTTGCCTCACGGTGGTGCTGAGGTGTTGCAGGGAGATGCCCAGTTTGTCGGCATAGAATTGCGCGCGGCGTTCGCGGGTATAGTTTTCGATGACGAGCTGCACCAGTTCGCGGCATATTTCCTCTTTCCGGCTCTTGTTCCCTTTTTGCATCTGCGGACGGTGGCAATACATTCTGTCTATGCCGCTGAGGAGCATGCTCAGAGTGCTCTGTGCCATTTTGGTGTCAGGAGGATAGGGACCGGTCGTGATGCGTGCCCATAAGGCAAAATAGTCCTTGAAATAGGAGGCGACGGTAGGGTTGATAGCCAGTACCGGATACTCCAGTATGTTGGAGAAGGAGCTTAATGTAGACTGGATGAGGTTGACTCCATTGAGGCAATGGGAAGAAAACCCCACGAATCCCAGGCACACTTTTTCCTTTTGTTCGTAAAACTGTATGATGGTTCCGGGAAGCAGGGTGATAAAATCCCCTTGCTTGATTTCCGTATCCATCAAGTTGATGGATACCGTGATGGAACCTTCTATGCATAGTGCAAAGATGCATGCTTTCAGGCGGCACGACTGTTTGTATATGTTTAGAATGTCTTCCGTTACTTCAGTCCATGCAATCATGTCTACTGGCAGGTCGACTTGAGGAAATTCCATACGCTTTGTCGTTTAGAGTTCGCACAAAGGTAATTCTTTTCCGGGAAAAAGTAACGGAAGACATTCTGTTTTTAAAATGAAATGTTCTTTTTAGAATTCAAAAAAGTACTATATTTGCTTGCATGAAACTGGAAATATCAGATTGGGACATGATTCCTTATGCCGGAGCATGGAGCCGGCAGACGGAATGGTTTGACGCACTTGTACACGCCAAGCAGGCAGGAGAGTGCTATGTCAATCATATTGTGCTCTGCGAGCATCCCCATGTCTATACATTGGGGCGTAGCGGAAAAGAAGGGAATATGTTGCTGGGAGAAGAACAACTGCGCAGGATAGGGGCTACGCTCTATCATATTGACCGTGGCGGAGACATTACGTATCATGGCCCGGGACAGTTGGTCTGCTATCCTATTCTGAACCTTGACGACTTTTCTTTGGGGTTGAAGGAGTATGTGCATCTGCTGGAAGAGGCGGTAATCCGTGTTTGTGCTTCGTTTGGCATCGCCGCCGGACGCTTGGAGAAGGCAACGGGCGTATGGTTGGAGGGCGATACTCCCCGTGCCCGTAAGATTTGTGCCATCGGCGTGCGCAGCAGCCATTTTGTTACCATGCATGGGCTGGCACTGAATGTGAATACCGATTTACGTTATTTCAGCTATATCAATCCCTGCGGATTCATCGACAAGGGGGTCACTTCTTTGCAGAAAGAGCTGGGACATGAAGTGCCGATGGAAGAGGTGAAGGAGCGTCTTTGTAAGGAGCTGGTAAATCTTTTGTCATGAACTATCTGGCACATATATTCCTTTCCGGTCCGAACAGAAAAGTACAGTTGGGTAATTTTGTAGGCGATGCCGTAAAGGGAAGCTCCTATAAGAATTATCCGTCGGATATAGCCAAGGGTATTCAGCTTCACCGCGCTATTGACGACTATACCGACCATCATCCGGCTGTCTGCGAGGTGGTGCATAGGCTTCAACCAGAATTCGGACGGTATTCGGGGGTATTGCTGGATATTTATTTCGATTATTTGCTGGCTTCCCGTTTCGAGTCGTTCTTCGGAGTTTCCTTGAGGAGGTATACCCGGACTTTCTATCTTTCCCTCCTCATCAATTACCGCTATCTTCCGCTACGGTTCAAACGTTTTATCTGGCATTTTATCCTGACCGACCGTTTGCGGAAATACGCCACTCTGAACGGAATAAGAGAGTCTTTGAACATCATGGTGGAATATCATCATATTGATATATCCGTAGATAAGGCAATTCGATACCTTGAAGAGCACGATGAGGAACTGTTTGCTGTGTTCCAGCCATTTTTTATTGAATTGCAGAGGTTTTGCGCTGAATATCAGCATAATTATAAGTCACAATTTTAAGGACGAAGAAGGAATGAATATCGTGTCGGCAAGGAATTAATATCCTGCCGACACGATATTTGTTTTTTGTATCACACGTTGTTGATTTCCTGCATGACATGTTATTGATAGCTTGTGCCCTGTGGAATCAGCTTCCCGTACTCCGCTTCTCCCTTGCCAGTACCGAGATGATGTACCCTCCCTTGCTGTTCACCTTGTTCCAGTTCGTCCCATTGAATATTTTCCAGACGTAGTTTCCCAGCCTGCCGTAGTCCGATAACTTCAGAATCTTCCTGATTTCCTCCCGGTCGGTGATGTAGAGCTTTTCCAGATTCAGCATGAGGCATTCCAGGTTGTGCGTATTCCTGTTGTAGGCATATCCGGGAATGTCTAAATCAGGATTTCCCTGCGCTCCTCCGCTTTCCCCGGGGGGAGTAAGAGGGGGAAGTGCTCTACTTTCTTTTGCTTTGCTTTCTTTTACTTTGCTTTCTTTGCTTTGTTTGGAATTGCATGCATTTTCGGGGAAAATGTCTGCATCCTGCGTGCAATTTTCCCGTTTTTGCGTACAAGTCTTGTCCTTGTCCGGCTTGTCCTCTTCCGTCTCTACCAGCAGATAGGGCAAGGTGGTGAGGTCTCTTTTCCTCCGTTTGGTGGCTTCCAGCCATACCTTCTGTATTTCGATAGAGGTCAGCACCCCTTGTTCCCTATAGGTTTTGGGGTCGAAAAAGACTTTCTCCACCAGGATGTCCACGACTCCCTGCATCTCCTGTTCATTGATGTCCCTTCCTGCCTTGTTGGTGAACAGTGTGCATTGCTCCGCGTTCCATTTCAGGTAATATCCGTTTTCCTTGTGTATCTTGCACAGCAGTTTCATTACCGCCGCCGTTCCTTTCAGTCCGAACCTGGCTTCCACCAGTTCCACTGCTATCTCTTCGAATAGATTTACTTTGAGGGGGAAGTATAGCATTCCCCCGTACATCATGGCCATTGTTTTTAGTGTTTAATGATTAGTGATTAATGGTTAATGGTTAGCATATGGGGCTCCATTCGAGGAAGTTTTCCAGCTGGAAAGTTCTCCATGCCTGCAGTTCCACGTCCCAGAAGGCTATGGTGCTTGTGACTCTTGTGATGTCATAATCTTTTCTGAAGTCTGCCTTGTAGGGCAGTAAGGTGGCTTTCGCCAGCCTGAATGTCCCGTCCTGCTTGTGGTAGGCTATGAGTGCGTGTCCGTATTGCATGTGGTCTATCAGGCTTTCTATCCGTCGGGTCATCCATGTGGCGCATGTTTCCGTGTAGCTCTTTTCCAGCATGATACGTATTTTCCATAGGTTTCTCAGTGCTTCGTGAAGTGAAGCGTGCTTTGTCAACTTTCTCATTTTGTTGTCTTTAAAATTAATAATTGTATTAGTTTGGCAGGAGGTACGCTTGTATATAAAAAAGATGCCGCATTCGTTGAGAAAGCGGCATCTATAGGCGGTGTGGCTTCATCCTTACCAAAGTGGCGGCAAAGATAAGTGGTTTATTCCTTAAGTTGTTTATATTTAATTGTTGTCAATAAGTTTCGTGGTTTCTGCCCTTTTTTGTTTTATTCCCTATATCTCTCCTGCTACCTTCATTTCCCGCCACACTTCACCGAACTCTTGTATTATAGTGTTTTCTGACAGTCTTTTATAGTCTGGCGTTCTGAAGTCGAAATGTGAGTATGCCCATTGTGCCAATGCCTTGTTGCTTGTCGGTTTTTCTTCTATAAAGTATCTTGATTTTTTCCATAGGATGATGTCTTTAATGACTTCTTTCCTATATTGTGGCAGTATTCCTATAACCTCCCCACTTGAGGGACGTCCTACTCCCGCTTTCGGAGCTGATATGCCGTGCTTTACATTCGTTTCTAGGGGGTCTCTTTTTGTTTTTTTTCCTTACTTTGGAGTGTCTCTTTTGCCTTCATTTTCTAATGTTTTTGGGTTAATAATTAAAATTACTGTAGTTTGTAAAATAAATGCAAAGGTATATCAAGTTTTTTGTTTTTGTGGAGTAAGGATGGAGATAAAAAGCTGGGTTTTATCCTTATGATGGGTTAATGCGTTGATATATAAATGGAAATGACTTTGACTTGGAAGTGTTTTTTAAACGTTCGTTTAATGGACACAAAGATAAGACTGTTTTTTATATCCTCAAAATGTTTAATAAAAATATTTTGGAAAACCCATCGTGTCTCAGTTTAATTTACAGTAATTCAGTATATTAAGTATCTTATTTAATATTTAAAATTTCCATTCCCTTTTATTAACTCATTCCCTATTTCATTTCCTGAAATTTGACGTCCATTAAACGAACGTTTAAAAAACGCTTTTTGTTTGTAATCCGTTCGTTTATAGTCTCTTACCAGAAGGTAATGACGAACTGCAAAAAAACTGTTGGCAAGAAGGGCACAATGCTTGCTGTATTTTACATAAAGTGCTCGCAAATGATTGAATACCAGTTATATACCAAGGGTTCAAAGCCCCAGAGGAACACTCTTTTGTGAACAAAACAACGAAAATGGGAACGGATAACGAGGTTGAAGTCTGGCATGCCATGCGTGCCACATACCGCAGGGAGCTTGATGCGGTGCATCTTCTCGAGAAGGAGAACCTCGGCTGTTTTGTCCCCATGCAATATAAGGTAAGTATCCGTAAGGGTAAGAAAGTCCGTACTTTGGTTCCCGTCATCCGTAATCTGGTTTTTGTCCATGCACGTCCTTCCGACGTACAGCGTGTTAAGTCTCAAATTACTTATTTGCAATATATAACCGATACTCGCAGTGGTCAGAAGATAATTATTCCCGACCATGAGATGCAGCGCTTCATCGCCGTTGCCGGAACCTATAACGACCATTTGCTTTATTTCCAGCCCGAAGAGTTGAATCTGTCGAAAGGAACTAGAGTCCGTATTACGGGTGGTGACTTTGCAGGTCAGGAGGGTATTTTTCTGAAAGTAAAGGGTGCACGTGACCGTCGTGTGGTTATAGAGATACAAGGTGTCATTGCTGTTGCCATGGCCACCATCCATCCGGACCTTATAGAAGTGATCGGCTGAATTATAATTCATAATTTACAACTCATAGTTTACAATTCATAATTCAAAAAATGTCCTCCTCCCTTTTCGAAGAAGCAATTAATCTCCAGCGTGCTGCGCACGAACTGATGTATTTAGGTATGGACGGTAGTCCTATCTATAGTGATGACCTTTCCCGCCGCAACGGTGAGGTTTACCGCTTGACTGCGGCTTTGTATGGTTCCAGTGCTCGAGGTACTACTACGGAAGAACAGGCAAACGTCTGTCTTGCTCTCTTGATGGGTTATAACGCATCGTTCATTGACCATGGCGAGAAGCAGGATCACCTCCAGGAGATATTAAACCGTTGTTGGAATCTCCTTGATACCCTTCCCGCTTCGCTGTTGAAACTCCGTCTGCTTACTGCCTGTTATGGAGAAGTGTTCGATGAGCTCCTGGTCGACGAAGCCCGGAAGATTATTTCTTCCTGGGACTCCGCATCGCTCACTGCCGAACAGCAGGAAGCTGTCGAGGAATTCTGGAATGTAGTTGACAATCCCTATCCGTGGGAATATCTTGAGGACTAAAACAGGTGAAAGTTTTCTCGCAAGGCAAAAAAAAAATGGAGTGGAGAATGTAAGAGACACGGGAAAAGTTAAAGGCATATAGAGCCAAACATACAAGTGATATATTCATGTAATGAGTGAAAAGGATTCCACGCATTGTATTACGAAAAATAGCCTCCAGAGAAACGGATTATATGGCATTTCTGCCAATGAATATAGTAAAATAACTTATTATTTGATTAAAAATATAACTCAAAGTGGGTTATACCCCCTTTAGTAGATGCCCAATATCTATTGAATATCCGGGAAGCGTGGTACTAACTCTTTCATTACTACGCGAAGTAATAAATATAAATCACCTTTGGTTCCACCTTCCCGGATTAGTTTGATTTTTTCAGTGTGTGACATATAAGAATCTAACAAACATTAAATTATGCGTCGAATCTTATTTCTGATTTTATGTCTTTTTATTTTCTTCGGTTCTGCCTATGCCCAGCGCATGTCCGACGAGCAAGTGGTTGAATATGTGAAACAAGCACAGGCAGCCGGAAAATCTCAGAAGCAGATGACTGCCGAACTGTTGCGCCGTGGTGTGACCCGCGAACAGGTGCTCCGCATCAAGGATAAATATGAGAACTCGGGTGTTGCTGTCCCGGGTTCCGAAGCTCCCTCACAGATGCGCAAGCGTTCGGTTGCTGTGGGAGAATCCTACGAGGCTGCCGAACTGGATGACCAGAAAGCGGTTGTTGATGAGAGACTTGAAAGCCAGTCCGCCCCTGAGGCTGCCGGCATACAGATTTTCGGTCATAATCTGTTCCAGAACCGTAATCTCTCCTTTGAACCTAGTGTGAATCTGGCTACTCCGGCAAATTATCGGCTGGGGCCCGGTGACGAGGTGATCATAGATATTTGGGGAGCTTCCGAGAATACCATCCGCCAGACCATCAGTCCCGAGGGTAGTATCCAGGTGAAAGATCTCGGTCCCGTTTATCTGAACGGCATGACTGTTAAAGAAGCCAACGCTTATCTGCAACGGGAACTGTCCAAGATCTATTCCGGTATCGGAGGGGGGGATCCCAATTCACAGATCCGTCTGACTTTAGGCGATATACGTACCATTCAGATTCATATTATGGGTGAGGTCACGGTGCCGGGTACTTATACACTTTCGGCCTTTTCTACGGTTTTCCATGCCTTGTACCGTGCCGGTGGTGTGAATAATATCGGTAGCTTGCGTGACATCCGTCTGGTTCGTAACGGAGAGACGATAGAGCATTTGGACGTCTATGAGTTCATCATGCAGGGCAAGATGAATGACGATGTCCGTCTGCAGGAGGGCGATGTGATTATCGTGAGTCCCTACCAATCGTTGGTCGAGATAGTAGGTAAGGTGAAACGTCCCATGTATTATGAAATGAAGCCTGCCGAGACGGTTGCTTCCTTACTGAAGTATGCGGGTGGCTTTATGGGAGATGCCTATAAGAAGGCTGTACGCATCATCCGTAAAAGCGGACGTGAACATCAAGTATATAATGTGGATGAGATGGACTATTCCGTATTCCGTTTAGACGACGGTGACTTAATGACGGTTGACGCCGTACTCGACCGTTTTGAGAACAAGGTTGAGGTCAGTGGTGCCGTCTATCGTCCGGGGCTTTATCAGTTGGACGGTGAGGTGAATACGGTGAAGCAGCTGATAAAGAAGGCTGAGGGACTCCGGGGAGATGCTTTCCTTGCCCGGGTCCTTCTGGACCGTGAGCGTGAAGATCTTACGCACGAAATGGTTGCCGTTGATCTGGAGGGTATCATGAACGGTACGGTTTCTGATATACCCCTTCAGAAGAACGACCATCTGTATGTTCCCGGTATCCATGACTTGAAGGAGAGCGAGACGGTCTCCATTTATGGTGAGGTGCTCAATCCCGGTACTTTCCTGTACTCCGATAACTTAACGATAGAGGATATGATTGTCCAGGCGGGAGGTCTTACCGAGGCTGCCGCCACTACCTGTGTGAGCGTGACGCGCCGCATCAAGGATCCCAAGAGTACTGCCTACAGCAGCAAGCTTGCGGAGACATTCACCTTTGACATCAAGGACGGTCTTCTGACGGATGCCGGTAGTTTCTACCTGCAACCTTTCGATGTAGTCCAGGTTCGTCGCAGTCCTGCCTACCAAGTTCAGCGCATGGTGACGGTTGCGGGTGAGGTGCTTTTCAGCGGCAGCTATTCGTTGTTGAAGAAGAATGAACGTCTGAGTGATGTGATAGGTCGTGCAGGCGGAATTACTCCGGCGGCATATATAAAGGGGGGACGTTTGATTCGCAAGCGCAATGATGAGGAACGTCGGCGTGAGACGGATGTGCTTCGCATAGCTCAGAGTGGTGAGGGGAAGGATAGCATCTCTGTGGACAAGCTTGCCATCTCTGAGACTTACGCAGTAGGCATCGATATGGAAAAGGCTCTGTTTAATCCGGGAAGTGACTATGACATTGTCCTGCGTGAGGGAGATATCGTTTATATTCCTGAATACGTCAATACGGTGAAGATCAGCGGTTCAGTGATGTATCCTAATACAGTAACCTGGGAGAAAGATGCCAAGCTGAAACATTATATCAATATGGCAGGTGGTTATGGCGAAAATGCGAAAAAGAAGAAAGCATACATCATTTATCTGAATGGTACGGTAGCCCGTGCTAAGAAGAGTGACAGTGATTTAATCCAGCCGGGTTGTGAGATTGTGGTTCCCACGAAGTCTGAGAGGAAGCGTCTCCAGCTTTCCGAGATTATGGGGATGAGCTCCATGACTGCGACGATTGCGGCGATGGTGGCTACGTTGACTAATGCTTTTAAATAATAAATAAGTGGAAGATATAAAAAGAAAGGATGCTGATATGAATGACGGACAACAGAATAAACATCCACAGGAAGAGGAGATTGATTTGCTTGAGCTTGCCTTGAAGGTCTGGGCAGAGCGCAAGTGGATATTGAAGTGTTGCGGCTATGCAGTGATTGTGGGACTGGTGATTGCTTTCAGTATTCCGAAAGAATATACAGCTACAGCTACAATTGCTCCGGAGTTGTCGGATGGAAAGAGTGGGGGAGGATTGTCTTCTCTTGCTGCCATGGCAGGATTTAATATAAATACTTCTTCTGGTGCTGATGCTATCTATCCTGATTTGTATCCCGATATTGTGAGTTCGACTCCCTTTATTATTGGTCTTTTCAATATTCCAGTGAAAGACCTAGAGGGGAAAATAGATACTACACTTTATTGTTATTTGGACAAGTATCAACGTTCTCCTTGGTGGAGTGTGATAACTTCTGCTCCTTTCAAGGCTCTTGGATGGGTGGTTTCTCTGTTTAAGGATGAAAAGGATGAGGATAGAATTACAAAGCTTAACCCTTTTCACTTGACAGTAAAAGAATCATCCATTGCAAAACTTTTGAGTAATAGCATCAGTGTTTCTGTTGACAAGAAGACGGGGCTTGCCACTTTGTCTGTTACGATGCAGGATGCTCATATTGCTGCCTGTTTGACAGATAGTGTAATGTATCGTTTGCAGAACTATGTTACGGATTACCGTACAAATAAAGCTCGTCAGGATTTTGAGTTCCAAAAGAAGCTTTTTGAACGTAAAAAGAAAGAATATGAGACGGCACAGGAGAATTATGCGAAGTTCTCTGATACTAACAAAAATATTATTCTTCAGAGTTACCGTGCTGAACAAGTACGATTGGAGAATGAAATGAATCTTGCCTATCAAGTATATACAAGTGTTGCACAACAATTGCAAATGGCTGAGGCGAAGGTACAGGAGATAACCCCCGTCTATACGGTGGTTGAACCTGCAATGGTACCCATTCGAGCATCGAAACCTGGTAAAGGAATGATATTGGTCGGTATTATCTTCACAACCGGAATTGTTTGTATTAGTTGGATTTTATTCCTGAAAAATATATTTTTGATTTTAAGGAAGAAGGGTAATCTCTCAAATAGATGTTAATAAATCAGGAAACTATTGAGGTTTTGTCTTTAGGATAAAAGTAACGGATTTGTCATAGTATTATTATCTGTAGATTGTATTCATAAATTTGTTTTAAATGTCAATTTATACGAGCAATAACAGTCGCATTGCCAAAAACACGATTTTACTTTATTTCCGAATGATTCTTACGATGTTGGTATCGCTTTATACCAGTCGTGTAGTATTGAACACCTTGGGGGTTTCTGATTTTGGTATTTATAATGTAGTAGGTGGTATCGTAGCAATGTTGGGATTCTTGAATGTATCAATGTCTGTTACGACACAACGATTTATTACATTTGAGTTAGGCCGTGGTAATTATAAACGTCTTCGGATAGTATTTAATACTAGTTTGTTGATATTGGCTATACTATCATTGATATTGGTTTTGATAGCAGAAACTTTGGGACTATGGTTCTTATGGCATAAAATGCAGATACCTGTTGAGAGGATGGATGCAGCATTTTATGTGTTTCAGGGTTCTATTGTGACAGCGGTCATATTTATTATGAGTGTTCCTTTTAATGCTATTATTATTGCTCATGAGCGGATGAGTGCATTTGCATATATATCTATTATAGAGGTACTACTCAAGTTGGCCATTGTATATTTATTATTGTTTTTTCCGTATGATAAATTAGTATTGTATGCTTTTTTGATAGTATGTGTACAATTTGTAATTTTCTTGTCCTACAGATTTTATTGTATAGCGAACTTTCAAGAATCCAGATTTATGCTAGTGTTCTGTTATCCGTATTTAAAAAAAATGGCAGGGTTCACAGGGTGGACTTTCTTGGGTAATTTAGCTTCTGTAACCTATACGCAAGGTTTGAACATTTTACTTAATCTATTTTTTGGCCCTATGATTAATGCTGCCCGTGGAATTGCGGTACAAGTGCAAAATGCTATCACTCAGTTCTCAATTAATTTTCAGATGGCATTGAATCCCCAGATAACTAAAATGTATGCCACTGATGATTTGCCGTCCATGTATAAATTGATAGAACGTAGCAGTAAGTTTACTTTCTGTTTATTGTTACTTTTGTCATTTCCGGTGATACTCGAAGCTGATTTTATACTTAAGTTATGGTTGGGTATTGTGCCTAAATATACTGTACTTTTCTTGAGACTGATACTTTGCACTGCTATTATAGATGCTGTTGCAAATCCATTGATGGTGTCTGCGGCAGCTACAGGTAAAGTGAAATTGTATCACTCGGCGGTAGGAGGATTGTTGCTCACTATCTTACCTATTTCATATGTAGTGTTAAAGAATGGAGGTGCTCCTGAATCTGTTTTTATAGTACATTTGCTCATCTGCGTGATAGCATTTGTTGTACGTTTATACATCCTACAATCCTTAATATATTTAGACATAAAGCGTTATTTGTATAATGTTGTTGGTAAGAGTGTGTTGATTATGTTAACAGCGTTGCCCCTTCCTGTAATGTTGAAGTTTTTTCTGGTTGATAACGCTATTTTCTCATTGATGGTGGTCTGTGTAGTATGTTTATTTGCAGTGTCTATATCATCTTTTTATATAGGGCTAGATAAATATGAACGTTGTTTTATAAAAGAGAAGCTATCTGTTTTATTGCTTAAAGTAAAGGGTGGTAAAAAAAATACTTGATGATTTCTGTTACATATGAAAGTTTTAGTCAAGGTTTATGCTAATTATAATTTAGGTGATGATTTGTTTCTACACTTATTGTTCAAAAGGTATCCTACTGTCACTTTTCGGCTGATAGCTCCGGATTCTTATGAGTTCTTTTTGAAGCATTATCATAATGTGGAGCGAGTATCTGAACCTCACTTGAATTTGCCATGGTTAATGATAGTCAGACTCTTTCGATTGTTTTACTGTTATAGATTATCTGGGTGTGTACTTAGAAGAAAATGGATAAAACTCTTTCAGGATGAGTCTCTTACTTCTGATGCCTATTTGTATATAGGTGGTTCTATTTTTATGCAACATGAGCCGAGATTGTTATTACAAGATAGTTTGAATAAGCTGATTAATGAGTATTTTGATAAGTCGTACATTATAGGAGCAAATTTTGGCCCTTATGTACGGCAGAGTTATTTGGTCTACTATCGTGATGAGGTGTTTCCTCGTTACACTGATGTTTGTTTTAGAGATACGTACTCTAGCCATTTATTTAAGGAGTTGAAAAATGTGCATGTTGCTCCTGATATCGTGTTTAATTTGCCACCACTTAATGTTGAAAAAAACTATAAGAGTGTTGGTATATCCGTGATGGATTTTACTAATCGTCCTGGCATTCAAAATATAAATAGTTTGTTTGTGGAAAAGATAGTGGATGCTATTGAATCTCTTTCTAAAGAAGGATATTCTTTTACTCTTTATTCTTTTTGTGAAAGAGAAGGTGATGAAATAGCAATTCGGAACATTCAAAACAAGTTGTCTGATTCGAAATTAGTAAAGACTTGCTATTATAGAGGAAATATAGGTGCTTTTCTGTCAGATTATGCTACTGTGGAAACTATGGTTACCACTCGTTTTCACTCTATGATATTAAGTTTGGTTTTCAAACAACAATTGTTACCCTTGATATACAGTGATAAGGTAATGAATGTTCTGGCTGATTTAAATTATAAGGACAACTTATACCACATTAATGATATAGGTTTGTACAATGTGACGGAGGCGATACGTATGGCGCGCATAGTAAATTATGATAATCAATATTATCAAAATGCGGCTGTTGCACAATTTGAAAAACTGGATCAGTTGTTGTTCTGATAATAATTTGCGTTATATTATGATTAAAGAGTTGCTAAAGGGTATTTATTCTAATATAGTGTCATATCAAAGTAAAAAAAAAATCATGAAATCTCTTAAAAGAAGAGGTGTAGAAATTAACCTTCCTTTTTACATACATGATTATAACCGTTTGATAATTTCCCCTCCTTGCTATATAGGACCTGATTCATGGTTCGTCTTACGTGCAAATTTGTATATAGGGTCTGGAACTATTATAGGACCTCGTTGTAGAATACATACTTCTAATCATAATTGGAGAGGAAATATGTTGCCTTATGACGATAAGTATATTGTAAAAGAAGTGCGTATAGGTAATAATGTTTGGATTGGTGCTGATGTATCCATAATGCCTGGGGTTACTATAGGTGATGGTGCTATTGTTGCAGCATGTGCTTGTGTGGCAAAAGATGTGCCTCCTTTAGCTTTGGTTGGAGGAAATCCGGCAAAAGTGATAAGTTACCGTGACGAGCAATTATACAATAAGTTGGTTGATTCCAGTCAAGTGTATTTGCTTTTAAAGCATAAAGGTGAAACAGTTACAGATGAATCCTTACGTTGTGTAAGTGAGTAGTATTTACGCTTAAATGATAACTAATTGGTTGATAAAAATAATCTAATGACAAAGTTCTCTATAATAGTACCAGTATATAATGTTGTTTCCTATCTTGAAGAGGCAATAATGAGTGTAATGAATCAAGATTATGGAAATTTTGAATTAATTTTGGTGGATGATGGAAGTACGGATGGATCGGATAAAATATGTGATGATTATTCAACTGGAGGAAACGTTCGATGCTTGCATACCACTAATTGTGGAGTGAGTAGAGCAAGAAATATAGGTCTTGATGTGTGTACTGGAGATTGGGTATTGTTTTTAGATTCTGATGATTGGCTTGATAGACATACTTTGTCCCGAGTAGCTTCTGCTACAACATTGGGTGTTGATATTGTTCAGTTTGGATTCACTAAAATATCTAAGAAAGAATATTGGGATCGTATCCCGCAAGGTAGAGGATTATATAATAATATTTTGGACTACCATAACTCATTTAGTTATATACCTGGTATAGCCGGTTACGCTATAAAAAAAGAAATAATAGATAGGTTTGACCTTCGTTTTTCACAAGGTATAAGATATTCAGAGGATCATGAGTTTATATTAAAATGTTTTATTACAGCATCTTCTTTTTTTGTAATTCATAATTCATTTTATTATTATCGGGATAGAGATGGCTCAGCTGTAAATCAACCTAAGCAGTACAGTACGGCTTTAGGGTGTTTAAAGGTTATTAGAAATGTTAGTCGGTATGTAGCAGAACATTCTTTGCCACAATCTTCCTTTTTGTCGTATTGGATTGAATATTCATATCGTGAGTATTATTCAATCATAGCGTTACTTCCTTTTTCTTGGGGTATCTATCGGACTTACTATAAAGATTTCATTCAATATTTGTCAATAATTGATAACAATCAACCGCCTTTATTCCTTTTTTACTTGATACGGATAGAAATAGCTAAATTGAAGCAGCTATTACTTAAATTATATTTGAATAATAAATTGGTGTATAAAATAGTAAGGTCGTTTCGGTGATCTGATGAAATTATGTATTCTGCTCCATATAATTTAGTAATAAGTCTTTTTTCTATTTTGGCATTTTTGTCTTTTAACTACAAGAAGGCAGAAGCAAAGAATTATTATGTTGTATTTTTCATTTATCTCATATTCTTTGGATTTAGGGGCTATGTTGGTTCTGATTTCTTTATGTATTATGAACTATTTCATAATCTGCCGGAGTTTGACACAAATTGGTCTTATAAGATTATAGAAGGTTTAGAATTGGAGAAAGGTTTTCTCCTTTATATGACTTTTATAAAGACATTATGTAGTGATTATTCATTTTTTGTGTTTATAAATTGTTTGATAAATATTACATGTATATTATTATTCATTAGACGTTATTCATCAAATGTAGCTCTTTCTATCATAATATTCTTGGAAATAGGTGGTTTGGTGTTTGAAACGGATGTACTTCGTAATATGAAGGCAATGCTTATATTTTTACTATCCATTAAATATATAGAGCAAAAAAGACTATTACCCTATTTTTTACTTAATTGCATAGGCTTTACTTTTCATAGTTCATCTATTATTTATTTCCCTATGTATTGGATTCTGAATAAGCCTATTGGACTAAAAAAGTTTTGGCTTCTATTTATTTTAGGAAATGTTGTGTTTTTAGGGCAGATACACATCCTATCCATGATGATAACCCCGACTTTATCACTTTTGGGTGGTAGGTTTGCTTTATTGCAAAGTAATTACTTGGACACAGGAATATTGAGTGATTACGGACTTACTATGGGATATTTCTTAAGAATTGCCGTAGCTGTTCTTATAAGTTTCTATTATGACAGTTTAATTAAACTGAAACCATATAATGTGATTTTTTTAAATGCTTTGATGATTTACCTTTTATTGTTCTGTTACTTCAGCGAAATACGAATTTTAGCCATACGAATGACTAACTTGTTTTTCTTTTCTTATGCAGTAATAATTCCCCAAATTGTGTCCCTTTTGCATATCCGTAACAATCAATTGATTTATATTGGGCTGATTTGTATAATATCAATGTTAAAAGTTCGAGGAAAAACTAATATTCCTATTTATGAATATGATTCAGTCTTGTTTGAACATAAGGGGCCTTATGAGAGAAAAATGAATGTTTACGATTTTTATATGAAAATAGAATAGATGTTTAGTGTAGTTATTCCTTTATATAATAAAAAACATACAATAAGAGAGTGTATTGCTTCTGTATTGTCTCAAAGTTATCAAGATTTTGAGTTGTTGGTTATAGATGACGGTTCCACTGATAATAGTTTTCAAGTGGTCAGTGAGTATTCAGATAACCGAATTCGTATAGTACAACAATCTAATGGAGGAGTTTCTAGTGCACGCAATTTGGGGCTGAAACTTGCTAAGTCAAAATACGTGGCTTTGCTTGATGCTGATGATCTTTGGATGCCTGATTATTTAGAAAAGATGAATAGCTTTATAGAATCCTATCCTTTTTGTGCTCTCTATGGTTCACGACAATATGTTGTGGATGGAAAAGGACACAAGAAGTTATCTGATACTTTGGGGCAAGAACAGTTTTATTTATTTCACAAAGAAGAATACTTTAAATATGCTACAGATGCAATTTTATTTCATACTTCCGCGGTAATTGTCAATAAGGAGATTATACAGGCTCATGGTTTATCCTTTAATACAAACTTAAAGAAAGGTGAAGACTTAGATTTTTTCTTTCGTATTGCTTTAAAGGAAAATACAGCATTTTTAAATGAGCCTCTTACTGTTTATAATTTGGAGGTGGAGGGTAGTGCCATGCGTTCGTATTGCGATTTATCCAATAGATTAATTGGCAATATTGGGCAATATAGGGAGGCTATGGAAAGTTACAAAAGTGTACGGATATTCTTTTCAGAATATATTCTTTCTTGCATACCGTTATTGATATTAGAACATGAGCCAACGAGTGTTATAAAGACTCTTTCGCGATTGATTGATGTCGATGCACTACCTTTGATAAAGAAAGTCTACTATTATCTTCCACTTTCGATGAAATTATTTATTTATAAACTATATATGCGGTAGGTATGAAGAGTTTAGGGATTATTACTATTCATCGTATATTTAACTATGGCTCTGTTTTTCAAGCTTATGCTCTTCAACAAGTATGTGAGGATTTAGGTTATAGAACAGAAATAATTGATTATCGCTATCCTAATGTGCAGCATCAGAATAATAGGTTTGCAACAATGGGGAATTCTCAGTCAAATGAGCCTAAATGGATTAAATATCTATTTGTAAAAGCTTTGTTGCGACAACACAAAGGGATCAGTAATTTTGTGTATCGGTATCAGCATTTATCGCCTATCACTTATAATTCTCCGGAAGAACTGAAGAAAAATCCTCCACGGTATGATGTATATATTACAGGTAGTGATCAACTTTGGAATCCGTGTTATTGTAATGGTGATCCGGCTTTTCTCCTTCATTTTGCTCCGGATGATGCACTGAAGATCTCTTATGCTGCAAGTATTGGAATGAGGGATATACCCTTAGAATTGCATATGCTTTATAAAGAACTATTAGACCGTTATAAACACATCTCAGTGAGAGAAGACTCCGGTATAAATGTAATTCGTGATATTACGGGAATGGAAGCAAAAGCTGTGCTTGATCCTACATTGCTTCTTGATAAAGATGAGTGGAATAAGATAGCTGTGCCTAAACGTTTAATAAAAAAAAAATATATACTCTGCTACTATCTTAATTATACATTCAATGCTTTTCCTTATGTGGATGATTTGACCGCTTATATGCAGAAGCAAACAGGTTATGAAATTGTTCATGTGGCAAGGCCCCCACACAAACTGGTGTATGGTCACACATGGTATCGTGTAGGTGCATCTCCGGAAGAATTTCTTGCTTTAGTTAGAGATGCGGAAATGGTACTTACTACCTCATTTCATGGAACTGCATTTGCTCTTAACTATGGAAAGCCCTTGCTTACGGTAGTGCAAGATAGAAATGCAAGTGATAGCAGACAGGTAAGTTTAATGCATAGTCTTAATCTTGATGCTCAGGTATTGTCTGTAAAAGATGTTTTTCCTGATGAAAGCTTATTTTCCTATAATGTGGGCGAAGAACAAATTCGATTATCGGCATTACGAAAAGAATCCAGACAATTTTTAATTGATGTACTTCGAGATGAATAAGATGGAACTCTGTGATGGTAACAACTGTACACAATGCTATGCTTGTCAAACTATCTGTCCTAAAGGATGTATTTCTATGCAGGAAGCGAAGGACGGCTTCTTAGTCCCTGTAATAGATTATGAAGCGTGTATAGCGTGTGGAAAATGTGTGAAAGCTTGTCATAAATTGACTTCATGCATACAGTATCAGACTCCCATAGAGACTTATGCTTGTTGGACAAAGGTATTGGTTGATCGTAAAAAAAGCTCCTCAGGGGGAGCATTTTCGGTCATAGCGCGCAAGATACTTAGTTTGCAAGGTATTGTATATGGAGCATCAATGTGTTCGGATTTGAAGGTAAGGCACATTGGCATAGAGTGTGTTGACGATTTAATTCGGTTGCAAGGTTCAAAGTACTTGCAATCATATGTAGGAAGCATATATAAGGAAATTAAGGCACAACTTTGCAAAGGTAGAAAGGTACTTTTTACCGGGACTCCTTGTCAGGTAGCAGGATTGCTTACATATTTACATCGAAGGTATGACAATTTGTATACTTGTGATCTAGTTTGTCATGGTGTACCTTCGCAGAAGGCGTTTGATATTTATGTTGACAAAATTGGTCTTAGGGGTAAGTGTGAAAATGTGAGTTTTAGATGTACAGATGGCTGGGGATATCAAATGTCCAAATATTTAGTATTCCCAACTAAAAATGAATATAGTGATAAAAGAGTGATATTCCCTAAGAATACTTATTATTTGAGAGCATTTACAAAAGGATTGATGTTTAGTGAAGCTTGCTATTCGTGTGTATATGCCCGACCAGAAAGGGTGAGTGATATTACTTTGGCAGACTATTGGGGAATAGGTGTGAAAATACCATTCAATTATTCTACTTCTAAAGGTGTGTCTTTGATGTTGATAAATAGTGAGAAAGCTTTATCATTGTTGAATGACTGTTCTGATCTATTTATGGAAAAAAGGCCTTTGGAAGAGGCTATAGAAGGTAACTATAATCTTTCACATGTTTCAAAAAGGCCAGAGGGAAGAAATACTTATTTTGAAGATTCTCAAAAATTGTCGATAGATACACTGTCTGCTAAATATGGTATTAAATCTTCTATTCGTGATTATTTACGTCTTTTGAAACAGATGATTAATTCATTTAAATAGAATTCCTTTATGAGAATAAGTTTTGTCGTTCCGGTTTATAAGGTAGAAAAATATTTGGATGAGTGTGTAGAGAGTATTTTGACACAAACATATAAAAATTTTGAGATTATTTTAGTAGATGATGGGTCTCCAGACAGTTGTCCTGCAATGTGCGATGCTTGGGCGGTTAAAGATAATAGAGTCAAAGTGTTGCATAAAATTAATGGAGGTCTTTCTGATGCTCGTAATGCTGGTGTTCGAATAGCGACAGGAGATTATGTGATATTTGTAGATAGTGATGATTTTTGGATAAATAAAGACTGTTTGCAGAAATTGATGGAGGTGGTGAAGAATAATTGCGATTGTGATTTTATCAATTTCAACTGTTCCTATTATTATACAGATACTAATCTTTATCGTAAATGGGTAGCTTTTGATGAAAGATTAGCTTATCCTACAGATAAAAATTCAGCAATGCATTTATTGGTTGCATCGGGTACAATGCCTATGAGTGCATGCTTGAAAGTTATTTCTCGGAAATCTCTTTTAAATATGGGATTGACTTTCGTAAGAGGTATTCGTGGTGAAGATATTGTTTGGTTTATCGATTTGTTGGATGGTTGTGATAAATGTATGTTTGTTAACCATTATATTTATGCATATAGACAAAATGTGGTAGGCAGTATTACCAATACAGATTGTGAACAAAGTTTTAATGACCTTTTTAATCTTCTGAAGTTAGAAATAGAAAGAGTAAATATTCGGACATTTTCAGAGTCTGCAAAGAATGATTTACGTTCTTTTTTAGCTTATGAATTTTGTATTTTGCTTTCTTTAGTAGGCTCACTTAAACTAAATATTCGTGGTGATAAACGCAGGCAATTATTGGAATACAGATGGCTGCTTCGTTTTACCAGTAATCCTAAAGTGAGAATGGTCGCCTGGGTCAATAAGATTCTGGGGATCAGGTTTACCGAATGGTTACTGAAGCTTTATATTAGTAAAATGAAGAGATAAGTGGGGTATAGCGATTGTTTGTAAAAGATATGACAATCAGAAAATATAAAATCATCCGATCTGTAACTGTGGATGAGTCATTAGGCTTTGTTGAACCGATGATTCCATCTTTGAAAGAAAAATATGAGGTGCAATTGTTGTGTTCTCCAGGAAAGAATATTGATCGAATTTGTCAGGAATATGGAGTAAAAGGGCATCGGATATATATGTTCCGTAGAATGTCTCCATTTAAGGATCTTTTATCGTTGTTTCGACTTATTGTAATATTCTGTGAGGAGAAGCCTTATATGGTGCATTCTATGACTCCGAAAGCTGGGTTGCTTTGTATGTTGGCGGCTTGGGTAGCGCGGGTTCCGCGAAGGGTACATACATTCACGGGACTTATTTGGCCAACAGCTTCGGGATTATCTCGCAAGATTTTGATGGTAACAGATTGGTTGACTTGTACCTGCGCAACACATGTGATTCCCGAAGGACAAGGAGTTCTTGATGATTTACAGCGATACATCACAAAGAAACCAATGCGGGTATTGGGATATGGTAATGTTCGTGGCGTGGACATGGTGAAATTCAGTCGTAGGCCAGAGGTTATAGAGCAAGCTAATGTGCTTAGAAAAGAAGGCATGTTTACGTTTATTTTCGTAGGTCGTATTGTGGGAGACAAAGGTATAAATGAGTTGGTTATGGCTTTTTGCAAACTGAACCAGAGATACCCTAATACTCGTCTGTATCTTGTGGGAAGTTATGAATCAGATTTAGATCCAGTGAGGCTTGATATATTGGATACTATTAATACAGATCCTGCGATTGAGGCAGTAGGTTCAAAATCTGCAAATGATTTGTTGGCTTACTATGTTGCAAGTGATTGTTTTGTATTTCCTAGTTATCGCGAAGGTTTTCCGAATACAGTTTTGGAGGCTGGTGCTATGGGGCTTCCATGTATAGTGACAGATATTAATGGTTCCCGTGAGATTATTGAGAATAACAAGAATGGGATGATTATCCCTTCTAAGAATGTGGATGCTCTTTACAATGCAATGAAACAGATGCTTCTGAATAGAGAGCAGACTCAACAATTTATTGCTAATGCAAGACCAATGATCGAAGCTCGTTTTGAGCAAGGATTTGTGCGTAAATGTTTGTATGAATTTTATGAAGAAATAATAAATTGACAGTTTACCATAAATATACCCCCTATGAATGAGAAAATTGTAGTTTTCTGTGCTATCGGAAATTTAGGTGCATATATAGCTATCCATATGAAGGAGTAGGGATATGATGTAATTGCTGTTGGTCATAGGAAAAATGATAACAATTTTTTTGCTGATCGTGGAATAGTTTATTATTCTGTTGACATCAAAGACCCGAAGTCTTTTGATGTTCTCTCACTTGATAATGTATATGTAGTGGCTCATTTCGCAAGCTCATTGCCTTCACGTTATGCGTTTGATCCAATTATTTGAATCCATAACCATTGGTACATTAAATGTATTGAATTGAATGCGAAAAATCAATTGTACAAAAATTGTATTTCCACAAACTCCTTCAGATATGGCAAAATATCATAATTAAAAAGGGCTGATTATACAATTGCTAAAAATGCGGCTATTGATTTAATGGAGTATTATCATGCTGAATATGGAATTTGTTTTTTTTGCACTCCGCTTTTTAAATTTATCAGTATCATCCGAATGCCTACCATTATGAAGATTGTAAAAAGAGAATAATGCCTTACAGAATGTTGATGTACAGGGCGAGTAGAAGTTTACCTATTGAGATTTGGAGAAATTGTAAGAAAAAGAAGGAAATGGTCTATATCAAGGATTTTGTAAGATTAGTTCAGGCTTGCATGGAGTCGGATAAGCAGGGAGGTATTTATAATTGTGATAATGGATGGCAGGTTTCATTAGAAGAGCAGATTAAAGGTATTATTGAAATATTTTCATTTAAAGATAGCCCTTCGGAAATTATTTATTGCCTAGAGAAGCCGGATCCCCTGTAAAATGCTGTTGAGATGACCAAGACTTTTGCTGATTTTCCTATTTATCGTCTGGAATAAATTATTTGGAACAGTTAAGGGATTTTAAAAAAAGAGATGGAAGAGGAACCCATGGTTCAGCTTTGGGGTACGAAAGATAATTATATTTAATAATAATGATGTACGAAAGATATATTAAGCGTATCATTGATTTCATAATAGTGTTTTGTGTATTATTGGTAATCTGGCCTTTTTTGCTCGTAATAATTGTTTTACTACTTCTTTTTAATGAGGGGGCAGGTGCTTTCTTCTTTCAGGAGCGTCCCGGTAAGGGTGGAAAGATTTTCCGAGTAATAAAGTTTAAGACAATGACGGATGAATGTGATGCTGATGGACAGTTATTACCGGATGCTGACCGGTTAACTAAGGTAGGTCGTTTTGTCCGTTCTATCTCAATAGACGAACTTCCGCAACTGATAAATGTGTTGAAGGGGGATATGGCTTTGATAGGACCGCGCCCCTTACTACCTCAATATCTACCTTTGTACAGCAAAGAACAGGCGCGTCGCCATGAAGTTCGTCCAGGTATTACTGGGTGGGCTCAAGTGAACGGGCGGAATGCTATTTCATGGACTAAGAAGTTTGAATTAGATGTGTGGTATGTAGACCATATTTCATTCTTTCTGGACTTGAAGATTATATTCCTTACAATGAGAAAAGTGTTTATGAGAGATGGGATAAATTCGGAGAATGATGCAACAATGGAGGACTTTAATGGAAATAATTAGTCAGCATAAAGATTTGATAACTCCCTGTTTTATTCTTGATCCAAGGGAATTAGTTAGAAGTATTCATGGTTATCAGACTGCTTTGAATAGCCATTTTGAGAAATCAGTCATTGGTTATTCTGTAAAGACTAATTCTACGCCTTATTGTTTGAAGTTAGCTGGCGAAAATGGCGCTTATGCTGAAGTAGTTTCTTATGATGAATATGAGTTAGTTAAGTTATGTGGCTTTGATCAAAGGCATATTATCTACAATGGTCCTATGAAGTCAAAAGAAACGTTTCTTGATGCAGTGATGAATGGGGCGATTGTAAATATTGAAACGAAAAGGGAATTATTATGGCTTCAGGAACTTCCACAGGATAGGATCTTCAGAGTGGGAATCCGTTTGAATATTAATATCAGTCGTATTTCTCCAGAGGATGCTGAAGGGGATAATGATAATAGCCGTTTTGGTTTCTCGGATGATACAATGGAATTTGCTGATGCTATTGGCTTGATAAAGTCTTTATCCAATGTGGTGCTTGACGGATTACATATCCATAGGACAGCTCATAGTCGTAGTATTCGTTTTTATAAAAAATCCATTGGTTATGCTTGTGAAGTAATTAAAAAGTATGGTTTACACTTGGACTACATAGATGTAGGAGGCGGCTATTTTGGCATTTTTTCCAACAAGCCTACTTATCAGCAATATAGTGATAGTTTTTATGAAGTACTGAGCCAACACGGATTGGAACGACTTTGTATTATAGTAGAACCAGGGAATGCATTGGTAGCCTCCTGCTATGACTTTCTTAGTGAGGTAATTGATGTGAAACATGTGGAGGGTGAATGTTGGTTCATTACGACAGATGGTTCACGCAATGACATTGATCCATTTTTCAAGAAATCATCTTATTGGGAAAAAGAGCTTTATCGTACGGAAACATCGGTGGTGAAAAGACAGATTATATCAGGATGTACCTGTCTGGAATATGATCGCTTGTTTACACTTACAGATAAACCGTTACTCAGTGTTGGTGATAGAATCCTTTATAAAAATGTGGGTGCTTATACCATGTGTCTCACCCCGATGTTCATCAGATATGTCCCTAATATTTATGTCAGGGAAATTGATGGTTATTCACTGATAAGGGAAAAGTGGACTGCCGAAGAATATATTCAAAAATCTAAAATTTAAACAGATGGATAACATTTTATTTTGTAGTGTGGGGCGCAGAGCCACTCTACTGAAGGATTTTCGTTTATCAATGAATAGCTGTGGCAAGATTGTGGCGGTTGACCTTAGTCCTGTAGCTCCGGCTCTCTTTTATGCGGATGAGGCTTATTTAGTTCCTCGTATTGATGCTCCGGATTACTATGACAAAGTTCTTGAAATCTGTGAGAAAAGTGACATAAAGGCCATTACTACTTTGATTGATCCTGAAATAGAGCTTCTGGCAAGGCATAGGGAGGATTTGCTTGCAAAAGGTATTTTACCGCTATGTCCTGCTGATTGGACTGCCCGTCTGTGCTTCGATAAATATGAGATGTTTAAGTATCTCCATGAAAAAGGTGTACGTACAGTGCTTACGTATAATTCACTCGAGGGATTGAAAGAAGGTTTGAACAAGGGTGAGATTTTCTTTCCTGTATTTATGAAGCCTATCTCTGGAAGTGGTAGTATAGGTATTGGTAGGGTGAATAATTGGGAAGAGGCAGAGGCTAAGTTTAACGATGGCAAGTTTACTTATATTATTCAAGAATTGATGACGGGTGGTGATTGTGATGCTGACGTTTATGTGGATTGTATCAGTCATAAACCTGTAGCTGCTTTTAGCAAGAAGAAGATAGAGAGCCGGATAGGTGGCGCAAGTAAGACCATTTCTTTCAAAGATTCAAAACTTTTTGATTTTATAGAGGAAGTTTGTTCTGTACTCGAGCTAAACGGTCCTTGCGATATGGATTTCTTTATTAAGAATGGTGAGTATTATTTGTCAGAAATCAATCCTCGTTTTGGTGGTGCTTACCTGCACGCTTATGGAGCAGGTGTAGATTTTATCAAATTGATTCTGAATAATATTCATGGAGTAGAGAACAAATCTGTCATAGGTCAATATGATGAAGACATTATTATGATGATGTATGACGATGTAGTAATTACTCGCAAAGACGAACTGATATCGGATGATTTCCCTTTGATTTAATTGCCAAAATAATCATGTTTGAAAGAAAAAACATTTATCTCTGCCTTGCCCATATGAGCGAGGAGGGTATTGAACAGAAATATGTAAAAGAAGCCTTCGATACGAACTGGGTGGTTCCTCTCGGTCCTAACGTGAATGCTTTTGAAGAGGATTTGAAACGTTTTGTAGGCGAAGGTAAGGAAGTGGTGGCACTTTCGGCCGGTACGGCGGCAGTACATTTGGCTCTGTTGGCTTGCGGAGTGGGACAGGGTGACGAAGTGATTGTACAAAGCTTCACATTCTGTGCGTCTTCGCATCCGGTCACTTATCTGGGGGCTGTTCCGGCATTTGTGGATTCTGAGAAAGAAACTTGGAACATGTCTCCGGAACTGTTGGAAGAAGCCATCAAGGACCGCATTGCCAAGACTGGAAAAAAGCCAAAAGCTATTGTTCCTGTGGCATTGTACGGCATGCCCTATGACTGTACACGTATCATGGAGATAGCCGATAGGTATGCTATTCCAGTGGTGGAAGATGCTGCCGAAGGTTTTGGCTCCCGTTTTAAGGGACAGGTACTGGGGACGTTCGGCAAGTTCGGGGTGCTGAGCTTTAACGGTAACAAGATGATTACTACCAGTGGCGGTGGTGCGTTGATTTGTAAAGATGCCGAAAGCAAGAATCAAATCATGTGGTATGCCACGCAGGCTCGTGAGGCTTATCCTTATTACCAGCATGAGGCGATAGGGTATAACTATCGCATGAGTAATATATGTGCAGGTATTGGTCGTGGTCAAATGACCGTTGCCGATAAGCATATTGCACATCACCGACATGTGCAGGCTCTCTATAAGGAACTGCTTAAGGATGTGGAGGGGGTATTGCTGCATGAAGCTCCTTCGGCTGATTATGACTCTAATTTCTGGCTTTGTACAATCACTCTGGATTCTTCACTTCGCATCAAAGGGCAGGAAAATGCTTATAAGGATGTTGTCAGGACTGCCGTAGGTGGTGCTGTAGGTGTGATTCATGCCGTAGATTGTGCTACAACAGATTGCCAGCCCAACGAGAATGTGGAGGCTTTGCGTGCTTTTATGCTTGGCAAAAAAATAGAGGCACGCCCGGTTTGGAAACCGATGCACAAGCAGCCGGTCTATAAGGATGCTCCGGCTTATATCAATGGGGTATCCGAAGCTATTTTTAAAATCGGTATGTGCCTTCCTGCCGGGCCGTGGGTGACTGATGAAGATGTATATTATATCGTGGAGTGTATAAAAGAGGCCATAGTAAAATAATAGATGAAAATACAGCTTTTTTAACTACGACCTTGACAACGCTGTCGGTTGCCAATACGTTTGTCAATGCGGATTTCATCTATACCGTTGTCTGTTCCGTTCTAGTCTTCTGCTTCTTCAATTTCTGCAAGCGTGCCAAATATTCACCGCCTGATGCTTCATGAGAATATCGGACTACCGCATCGCAAACATCTTATCAGATTATGGCGAATGAGCTGAAGATTCCCCATGTCATAGTATCTTTGACCTATATGGCAGTACAGGCAATCATCATCGTAGGATATCTTGATTAAGTTGGCTTGCCTAATCTGTCAGCTTGTAAATCAATACTTTATGAACTTATCTCAGAAAACAGCTTCAGCGAGGCTGTTTTCTTTGTTTGCAGGCATATATATCCTCACCTTTGCATTGTTGATCAACAAAACGAGATTAAAAACCATGTTGAATTAAAAATGTAAAAAGGAGAAAGAAAGTATGCCTTTATTTTATTATGCAAGACAGTCGTCTCTGGCGACGAAAGAGGGTGCCAAACTTTGGCATCTGAGTTTGAAGAAAGTGGGAAGAGCCGTGGATGCACAACAGCTGGCTGAGGTGATTGCCGAGAAGTCTTCCCTGACTCCGGGTGACGTACATAATGTAATCCGTAACCTGATGACGGTAATGAGGAGCCAGTTGCTGAACAGCCGTACGGTGCGTCTGGATGGCTTGGGCACATTCACCATGAAGGCCCGTACGCGAGGTAAGGGAGTGGCCAAATCTGAAGACGTGAATCCCAATCAGGTGACTGCTCTACGCTGCCAGTTTACTCCGGAATACACGCGCCCGGCTGCCATCGGCACTACGCGTGCCCTGCTCCAGGGTGTGGAGTTTGAGAAATGGACGGGAGTGGTTACGGACGGTAAGGATGATGCCGGTGATGGTGGTAATTCCGGTGGCGGTTCCGACGGTGACCAGGGAGAGAACCCGTTAGGATAAGATGTATTTACTAATTTTGAAAGATTAAGACTATGAAAAAGAACGTTTGGGACAAGATTTTGAAGGTAGTGATAGCTGTTGCTTCCGCCATATTGGGAGCTTTAGGCGCCAATGCAATGAATGTATAAATTGTAGATTTATATAGAATAATAGGAGAAAGGCGGTGAAGGAAAAGCACTTCATCGCCTTTTTGTTATTTTCTTCATTTATAATTCCCTGCCAACCAAAAAATCTTATTACCTTTGCAGGTCACTTTTGGAAACAATAAAAATATAATGATATGAATATCTCTTATAATTGGTTGAAAGAGTATGTCGATTTCGATTTGACACCGGATGAAGTTGCTGCGGCACTGACCTCCATCGGACTGGAAACGGGAAGTGTGGAAGAGGTGCAAACCATTAAAGGCGGACTGGAAGGACTGGTCATCGGCGAAGTGCTGACATGCGAAGCTCATCCTAACTCAGACCATATGCACGTCACTACGGTGAACCTGGGACAAGGTGAACCCGTGCAGATTGTATGCGGCGCTCCGAATGTAGCTGCCGGACAGAAAGTGGTAGTAGCCACGTTGGGTACAAAACTGTATGACGGTGACGAATGCTTTACCATCAAGAAATCAAAACTTCGTGGCGTGGAATCTGTCGGCATGATTTGTGCTGAAGATGAAATCGGTATAGGTACGGACCATGCGGGCATCATCGTACTGCCGGAGACAGCTGTTCCGGGTACGCTTGCCAAGGACTACTATAACATCAAGAGCGATTACGTGCTGGAAGTGGACATCACTCCCAACCGTGCCGATGCTTGCTCACATTATGGGGTGGCACGCGACTTGTATGCCTACTTGATACAGAACGGTAAGCCGGCTACTTTAAAGAAACCTTCGGTAGACGCTTTTGCGGTAGAAAATCACGATTTGGATATTAAAGTAACTGTAGAGAACAGCGAAGCATGTCCCCGATATGCCGGCGTTACGGTGAAAGGGGTTACAGTGAAAGAAAGCCCCGAATGGTTGCAGAACAAGTTGCGTATTATCGGCCTGCGTCCTATCAATAATGTGGTGGATATTACCAACTATATCGTCCATGCTTTCGGCCAGCCGCTGCACTGCTTCGATGCAGATAAGATTAAAGGCGGTGAGGTGATTGTAAAGACCATGCCGGAAGGTACTCCGTTTGTAACTCTTGATGGCGTGGAGCGTAAATTGAACGAACGCGACCTGATGATTTGCAACAAGGAAGAGGCGATGTGTATTGCCGGTGTGTTCGGCGGTCTGGATTCCGGTTCTACGGAAACCACCAAGGATGTGTTCCTTGAAAGTGCTTACTTCCATCCCACATGGGTGCGCAAGACAGCCCGTCGCCATGCGTTGAACACAGACGCTTCTTTCCGTTTTGAAAGAGGTATTGACCCGAATGCCACTATTTACTGCCTGAAGCTGGCAGCTTTGATGGTAAAGGAACTTGCCGGAGGTACCATTTCTTCTGAAATAAAAGATGTGTGCGCCGCTCCTGCCAAGGATTTCCGTGTGGAACTTGCCTATGAGAAAGTGAACTCACTGATTGGCAAAGTTATTCCGGTGGATACCATCAAGAGCATCGTGACAAGTCTGGAAATGAAGATTGTAGACGAGACAGCCGAAGGGCTTACACTGGATGTTCCTCCTTACCGTGTGGACGTGCAGCGCGATTGCGATGTAATAGAGGATATCCTGCGTATCTACGGATATAATAATGTGGAGATTCCGACTACCTTGAAGTCTTGCCTGACTACCAAGGGTGAATATGATAAATCCAACAAACTGCAAAACCTGGTTGCCGAGCAGCTGGTGGGCTGTGGTTTCAATGAGATTCTGAACAACTCGTTGACGCGTGCCGCTTACTATGACAACTTGGAGTCTTATCCGTCGAAGAATCTGGTAATGTTGCTGAATCCGTTGAGTGCAGACTTGAATGCCATGCGTCAGACACTGCTTTTCGGTGGATTGGAAAGCATCTCGCACAACGCCAACCGTAAGAATGCAGACCTGAAATTCTTTGAATTCGGTAATTGTTATCACTTCAACGAGGAAAAGAAGAATCCGGAGAAAGTGCTTGCCGCTTATTCCGAAGACTATCATCTTGGTTTGTGGGTGACTGGCAAGAGGGTGGCCAACTCATGGGCTCATCCGGATGAGAACAGCTCGGTATATGAGCTGAAGGCATACGTTGAGAATGTCTTTGCCAGATTGGGGCTGCACATGCATGATTTGGTTGTCGGCAATCTGACTGATGATATCTATGCTGCCGGTTTATCCGTACAGACAAGGGGTGGAAAGCGGTTGGCTACTTTCGGTATTGTAACAAAGAAGCTGCTGAAGGCATTCGATATTGACAACGAGGTTTACTATGCCGATTTCAACTGGAAAGAATTGTTGAAGGCCATCCGCAATGTGAAGGTGAGCTATACGGAAATCTCCAAGTTCCCTGCCGTGAAACGCGACTTGGCGTTACTGCTTGACAAGAAAGTGCAGTTTGCGGAAATTGAGAAGATTGCCTACGAGACGGAGAAAAAGCTGCTGAAGGAGGTTTCTCTCTTCGACGTTTATGAGGGTAAGAATCTGGAAGCCGGTAAGAAGAGTTACGCGGTGAGCTTCTTGCTGCAGGATGAGAATGCCACGTTGAACGATAAGCAGATTGACAAGATTATGTCCAAACTGGTGAAGAACCTGGAGGACAAGTTGAATGCCAAGCTGCGTTGATTCATTATTTATAATTCATAATTTAAAATACAGTTCCAATGGGAAGAGCGTTTGAATATAGAAAAGCTGCTAAATTGAAAAGATGGGGTCACATGGCAAAGACCTTTACAAGACTGGGTAAACAAATTGCTATTGCGGTGAAGGCCGGTGGTCCGGAGCCGGAAAACAACCCGACACTGCGTTCGGTTATCGCTACTTGTAAGCGTGAAAACATGCCGAAGGATAATATTGAACGTGCTATCAAGAATGCGATGGGTAAGGACCAGAGCGACTATAAGGGTATGACTTATGAAGGATACGGTCCTCACGGTGTAGCTGTTTTTGTGGATACACTGACCGATAACACTACCCGTACAGTAGCCGATGTGCGTTCCGTGTTCAACAAGTTCGGTGGCAACTTGGGAACAATGGGTTCACTGGCTTTCTTGTTTGACCACAAGTGCGTGTTCACTTTCAAGAAGAAAGACGGTATCGATATGGAGGAACTCATTCTTGACTTGATAGACTATGACGTAGAGGAAGACTACGAAGAGGATGAAGAAGAAGGTACTATCACTATTTATGGTGACCCGAAAAGCTATGCAGCTATCCAGAAACATTTGGAAGAGTGCGGTTTTGAAGATGTCGGTGGAGAGTTTACCTATATCCCGAACGATATGAAGGATGTGACTCCCGAGCAACGCGAAACCATCGACAAGATGATAGAGCGTCTCGAAGAGTTTGATGATGTACAGACGGTTTATACTAACATGAAACCGGAAGAAGGCGGAGAATAATGACATATACATACAAGACGCAAGGTACGTGTAGCAGTAACATCGAACTGGATGTGGAAGATGGTATTGTGAAAGAAGTGGCATTTTGGGGTGGATGTAATGGAAACCTGCAAGGACTTTCACGTTTGGTGAAAGGCATGCCGGTAGATGCGGTGATTGCCCGTTTGGAAGGAATTCGCTGCGGAAGACGTTCCACTTCCTGCCCCGACCAATTGTGCAAGGCATTGCACGAGATGGGGTATTGAGCCTCCTGCCTGAAAGAATGGATGAGAGCCCTTGACATTGAAAGATGCCAGGGGCTTTTTTTGAACCTAACATGGAGGTATTTGTTATTATTTGAGTATTTTTACGCTCTTAATTGAACAGACACAATGAAGAATATTTTTAAAGACTTGAAACGGAGAGACCACAAACGCTATCTGGGCGGTCTGGACGTTTTTAAATATATAGGTCCCGGACTGCTGGTGACTGTGGGCTTTATTGACCCGGGGAACTGGGCATCTAATTTTGCGGCAGGGTCTGAATTTGGCTATTCATTGCTGTGGGTCGTGACTTTATCCACTATCATGCTGATTGTATTGCAGCATAATGTGGCGCATCTTGGCATTGTAACCGGCTTGTGCTTGTCCGAAGCCGCTACCAAATATACTCCTTCCTGGGTGTCGCGTCCCATATTGGGTACAGCAGTGCTGGCTTCCATCTCGACTTCGCTGGCAGAGATATTGGGAGGTGCCATCGCTTTGCAGATGCTGTTTGACATTCCCATCATATGGGGTTCTGTCTTGACTACCGTATTTGTAGTCGTCATGCTTTTCACTAATTCCTACAAGAAGATAGAACGTTCCATCATTGCTTTTGTTTCGGTCATTGGGCTCTCCTTTATCTATGAGCTGTTTCTGGTGAAGATAGATTGGCCGCTGGCCGCACAAGGGTGGGTGACACCTTCGTTCCCGCATGGGAGCATGCTGATTATCATGAGTGTGCTCGGTGCGGTGGTGATGCCGCATAATCTGTTTCTGCACTCGGAAGTGATACAGAGCCATGAATATAATAAGAAAGATGATGCGTCCATCCGTAAGGTGTTGAAATATGAATTGTTCGACACGCTGTTCTCTATGATTGTGGGATGGGCCATCAACAGTGCCATGATACTGCTGGCTGCGGCAACTTTCTTTAAAAGCGGTATTCAGGTGGAAGAGTTGCAGCAGGCCAAATCTTTGCTGGAGCCGTTGCTGGGGAGCAGTGCTGCCGTGGTTTTTGCATTGGCATTACTGATGGCGGGTATATCTTCCACGATAACCAGCGGTATGGCGGCAGGTTCTATCTTTGCCGGTATTTTCGGAGAATCCTATCATATCAAAGACAGTCACTCGCAGGTGGGTGTGATTCTGTCGCTGGGCATTGCACTGCTGCTGATTTTCTTTATCGGAGACCCGTTCAAAGGACTGCTGATTTCACAGATGATACTGAGCATCCAGCTGCCGTTTACGGTTTTCCTGCAAGTGGGACTGACTTCTTCACGCAAAGTGATGGGGCAGTATGTAAACAGCAAATGGAGTACATTTGTACTTTATGCCATTGCTGCGGTGGTCACTGTGCTGAATATCATGCTGCTGGTATCCGAGTTGACATCTTGAATAATTCATTTTTAAGAAATCAAATAAGTAGTATGAAGATTATTACATATAACGTAAATGGGCTGAGGGCTGCCGTGACAAAAGGTTTTCCCGAGTGGCTGGCACAAGAGCAGCCGGATGTGCTTTGTTTGCAGGAAACAAAGCTGCAACCGGAACAGTATCCGGCAGAGGCGCTGGATGCTTTGGGGTATAAGCATTACCTGTATTCTGCACAGAAGAAGGGGTATAGCGGAGTCGCTATTTTGAGCAAGCAAGAACCGGACCATGTGGAATATGGTATGGGTATTGAAGAATACGATAACGAAGGGCGCTTTATCCGTGCCGACTTCGGCGATGTGTCCGTTGTGAGTGTTTATCATCCTTCCGGTACCAGCGGCGACGAACGTCAGGCCTTCAAGATGGTCTGGTTGGAGAAATTCCAGGAATATGTATTGGAGCTGGAACGTACGCGTCCTAAACTCATTCTTTGCGGCGATTATAATATCTGCCATGAGGCAATAGACATTCACGACCCTATCAGGAATGCCACCAACAGTGGCTTCCTGCCTGAAGAGCGGGAGTGGATGACGCGCTTTCTCAATGCGGGATTCATAGATTCCTTCCGTTGGCTTCATCCCGACAAGCAGGAATATACGTGGTGGAGCTATCGCTTTAATTCACGTGCCAAGAACAAAGGCTGGCGCATTGATTATTGCATGGTGAGTGAACCGGTGCGCCCGATGTTGAAGGAAGCGAGAATATTGGGTGACGTTGTTCATTCGGACCATTGTCCGATGTTGTTGGAAATTACAGAATGATTATGGAAACAAAAGACAGAATAGAAAAAGCTGTGGAGCTTTTCAAGAGTGGCTATAACTGTTCGCAATCGGTAGTGGGAGCTTTTGCAGATATGTATGGCTTTACAGAAGAGCAGGCTTTCCGGATGTCCGCCTCTTTTGGTGGTGGCATAGGTCGTATGAGGCAGACATGCGGTGCTGCATGCGGCATGTTCCTATTGGCCGGATTGGAAAAAGGAGCTGTGGAAGGCAAGGACCGTGAAGGTAAGGCGGCAAACTATGCGTTGGTGCAGGAGCTGGCTGCTGAATTCAAGAAACGAAATGGCTCTTTGATATGTGCTGAATTGTTGGGGTTGAGAAAACCGGAAGGTTCGTCCGTTCCGGAAGCCCGTACCGAGCAGTATTATGCTAAACGCCCGTGTGCCAGGATGGTAGAGGTAGCTGCCCAAATTTGGACCGAATACCTGGAAAAAACGTCCTCAAAGTAAGAAAAAAGAACTTTTTTACTCCTTAGTAAGAAAAAAAGTGCCTAATAACGTGTTGTATAACATAAATATACCTATCTTTGCAGCGATATAAAAACACCGACATCTCTATCTTTGGAGATGAGGATAACGTTTAACTAAAAGCAAATAGAAATGTTAAAAGAAAAAGCTGGTAATGTTGCAGGACAGATTTGGACTGCACTGAATGGCACAGATGGCTTGACTCACAAGCAAATCAAGAAAGCAACTAAACTGATCGACAAGGACTTCTTCCTGGGATTGGGCTGGTTGTTAAGAGAAGACAAGGTTTCTACTTCTGAAGTGGAAGGCGAATTGTTTGTAAAGCTGAACTAAGCGAGGAATTGATTGGAATGTTATAAAAAGATGCGTTGGTACATGAATATGTTATCAACGCATTTTTTTTATTTGCTCTGTTTTCATTATCTTTGCGCACCCAATTAATAGATAGTTATTGACAATGAAGAATATACGAAATTTTTGCATTATTGCCCATATCGACCACGGTAAATCAACCTTGGCAGACCGTCTGCTGGAATTTACCAATACTATACAAGTAACTAACGGACAGATGCTGGATGACATGGACCTTGAGAAGGAAAGAGGTATCACCATCAAGAGCCATGCCATACAAATGGAGTATACATATAAAGGCGAAAAGTATATTCTGAACTTGATAGACACTCCGGGACACGTGGACTTTTCGTACGAGGTGTCACGTTCCATCGCCGCTTGTGAAGGGGCGCTGCTTATTGTAGATGCTTCGCAGGGAGTGCAGGCACAGACTATCTCAAACCTCTATATGGCGATTGAGCATGATTTGGAGATTATCCCCGTCATCAACAAATGTGACATGGCAAGCGCCATGCCCGAGGAAGTGGAGGACGAAATCGTTGAACTGTTGGGTTGCAAGCGTGATGAGATTATCCGTGCTTCCGGCAAAACGGGCATGGGAGTGGAAGAGATTCTGGCTGCGGTCATTGAGCGTATCCCCCATCCGGAGGGTGACGAGGAAGCTCCGTTGCAGGCGTTGATTTTCGATTCTGTCTTCAATTCTTTTCGTGGTATCATTGCATATTTCAAGATAGTGAACGGTGTGATTCGTAAAGGGGATAAAGTGAAATTCTTCAATACAGGCAAGGAATATGATGCGGATGAAATCGGAGTGCTCAAAATGGAAATGATGCCACGTCCGGAGTTGCGTACGGGGGATGTGGGCTATATCATCTCGGGTATCAAAACCTCGAAGGAAGTGAAAGTGGGTGATACGATTACGCATATTGCCCGTCCTTGCGAAGAGGCCATCGCCGGTTTTGAGGAGGTAAAGCCGATGGTTTTTGCCGGTGTGTACCCCATCGAGGCAGAAGATTTCGAGGACTTGCGTTCTTCTTTGGAGAAGTTGCAGTTGAATGATGCTTCGCTGACTTTCCAGCCTGAGTCTTCATTGGCTTTGGGCTTTGGTTTCCGTTGTGGTTTCCTTGGGTTGCTCCACATGGAGATTGTGCAGGAACGCCTTGACCGCGAATTTGATATGAACGTTATCACCACCGTGCCCAACGTTTCCTACAATATCTATGACAAGCAGGGAAATATGACCGAAGTGCATAACCCCGGCAGCATGCCCGACCCTACCATGATAGACCGTATTGAGGAGCCTTATATCCGCGCCTCGGTGATTACCACTACTGATTACATCGGCCCTATCATGACTCTTTGTCTGGGCAAGCGTGGCGAGCTGGTGAAGCAGGAATATATTTCAGGTAACCGTGTAGAAATATACTATGACATGCCTCTTGGCGAAATAGTTATCGATTTCTATGATAAATTGAAGAGTATCTCTAAGGGATATGCCTCTTTTGACTATCATCCCAACGGTTTTCGTCCTTCCAAACTGGTGAAGCTGGATATTTTGCTGAACGGTGAGCCGGTGGATGCTCTTTCTACCTTGACACACTTTGACAATGCCTACGAATTGGGACGCCGGATGTGCGAGAAGTTGAAAGACCTGATTCCGAGACAGCAGTTCGATATCGCCATTCAGGCTGCTATCGGTGCCAAGATTATTTCCCGGGAAACGATTAAGGCTGTGCGTAAGGACGTAACGGCCAAATGTTATGGAGGTGACGTGAGCCGTAAACGAAAATTGCTTGAGAAACAGAAGAGAGGTAAGAAGCGTATGAAACAGATTGGTAATGTGGAGGTACCTCAGAAAGCGTTCCTGGCAGTCTTGAAGCTGGATTGATGTCGAAAGGATGAAATCTTAAATCAAATATACTTCTTTATGATTATTTTACGTACTGTGAAAAACTTCTCGTCGCTGAATATAGCGGCGAGCATCTTGCTGTTTTTGATGGCTATTTTGGCGGCCGTTATTGCTAATTCGCCGATGGCTCCGTTGTATCAGGGCTTTCTTTTGCAGGAACTGCATCTGCGCATCGGAGACTTTAATTTGTTCTCCCATGGCGGTCATCCGTTGAAAATGATTGAGTTTATAAACGACTGCTTGATGACTGTTTTCTTTCTGGCTGTGGGGTTGGAGATAAAGCGGGAACTGCTGGTGGGTGAACTTTCTTCCTTTCGTAAGGCTTCTTTACCCTTTGTAGCGGCATGTGGCGGTATGTTGGTGCCGGTCATTGTCTATTCACTTTTGGTCGTTCAGGGTACTCCGGAAACGCGCGGTATGGCTATACCGATGGCTACGGATATTGCTTTTTCATTGGGTGTACTCAGTCTGCTGGGTAAACGGGTGCCTTTGAGTCTGAAAATTTTCCTGACGGCATTTGCAGTGGTCGATGATATTGGCGGCATTCTGGTTATTGCCATTTTCTATAGTTCCGAAGTGGCATACGGATATCTTATTGTAGCTGCTGTCCTTTATTTCTTCCTTTACTATATGGGGAAATTCGGTATGACACAGAAGATATTCTTCCTGCTTATCGGGGTAATTATTTGGTATTTGTTCCTTCAGTCGGGCATTCACAGCACTATTTCCGGAGTGATACTGGCCTTTGTAATACCGGCCCGTCCCCGTTTGGATGCCGGGAAATACATTAAACGCATCCGCGACATTATCGGTGATTTTCCGGTTACCAAATCAGATAATATTATATTGACCAATGAGCAGATTGCCACTCTAAAACAAGTGGAGCGCGCTTCTGATCATGTAATTAGTCCTTTGCAATCCCTGGAAGACAATTTGCATGGTGCGGTAAACTTTGTGATACTGCCGCTCTTTGCCTTTGCCAATGCCGGTGTGGTGTTCAGTGGAGGCGGTGGCGTTGTTGGAGCTGTTAGTATAGCGGTGGCTGCAGGATTGCTTCTTGGCAAGTTTATCGGTATTTTTCTGTTTACCTGGCTGGCGGTCAAGAGTGGTTTGTCCTCAATGCCTCCGGGAATGAATTGGAGAAGTGTTGCCGGAGTATCCTTGTTGGGGGGTATTGGCTTTACGGTATCTTTATTTATTGCCAACCTTTCTTTTGCAGGAGAATATCCGGATCTGCTGAACCAGGCGAAGTTTGGTGTATTGCTGGGAACGATTGTTGCCGGTATGTTGGGATATATGGTACTGAATGCGGTGTTGCCGAAGGTTAAGAACAAATAGATCTCCACTTTGGAATACTGGACGAAGAATCGGTTCTTTAGGGATATTCGGTAAATCCTCTGAAAGATAAGTTGGGATGTGTCAATGATTTAAGAAAACGTATTCTTTGTTACAGAAACAGAAGAAATAGTCCATTATTCTTAAAAAACATTCGTATCTTTGCTGATACAAGTCGAAAAGGACCTTCCGGATATGAAGCACATAAAGGCAGTTGCCGGATACATATTGATTCTTTCTCTCTGCCTCGTGTGTGCACACCCTGCCCATGCGGAGACACGGCGTATTGCGCTGATACACTCTTTCGAGCCGGGCTATCCGCCTGCTGCGAAGGCTCTGGAACTGTTGCAAAAAGAGTTCAGCCTTCTCGGCTTGGACTGCGATGTACGCGAATACTATCTGGACTGCGACCGCTACATGGAGGAGGCAGAAAACCTCCGTATGGCCGGTTTCGTGGACGACCTCTCTGCCTGGGGAGCCGAGTTGATAGCCGTGCTCGACGACCAGGCTGCCTATGCGCTGATGGCATGCAGACACCCGTTGGCGCATGAAATACCCGTTGTGTTCAGCGGTGTGAACTATCCCAACATATCTCTGCTCCTGCAATACCCCAACATCACGGGCTATGCCGACACGCCCGATTACTTGCGTACCATACGCATGATAGAGAGTATCATGGGAAAGTCGCGCATCTGCCTGATGAACGGACAAGTGTTTCTGGACCGCAAGATATGGCATGCGTTGAATGAGCAGTGTCGTGGGCAGGGGTTCGCCATCGTGACCTCTACCGAGGGTGCTTACTTTGCCGGTTCCTCCTATCACCGTGTGCGCGAGAGGGAGACTATCAGCCCTATACTGAAACGGCAGAACATAGACGTGTTGCTGGACACCACGAAGATTGTGCGCATGACGAGCGACTCCATAGCGATACGCCATCTGATGTGGCTGGGACGCGGCGACAATACGTTGCTGCTCTACACCAAGCGAGACTATACCACCAAGCGTGTGGGCATGCTCTTCGACAATCCCACGTTTCAGACCATCAACGAGGGCTTCGGCTTTGCCGACTACTTGCTGGGAGGATATTTCACTCCACTGGAAAGCCAGATAAGATACATGGCGACCGGTATCAAGGAACGCCTCGAAGGGCGGATGCCCCGGCAGCAGGTGACGGAATGCGCCAAGCAGTACGTGCTGAACTGGCATGTGCTGCAGAAGTATGGCATCCCGCTCGAGAGCATTCCGGCAGAGTACACTGTGATGTATATCCCTTTTTCGGAGCGCTACCGCTATCCTATACTTATCGGTTCCATCTTGGGCGCAGTCTTCGTGCTGACGGTGATAGTCTTGCTCTCCTTCAGCCTGCTGCGCGAACGCAGGCGCAAGCGTGAGGCATTGCGAAACCTCCTCTACGAGCATGAGACCCTCTGCCTGGCCATCGAAGGAAATTCTACCTACGCCTGGCGACTGGAGGGAGATTCCGTGTCCTGCGACTCGCAGTTTTGCGAGCTTATTCATCATCGCCCCGGCCGTCTTCTGCTCGATGAAATCACTCCCTACATCCATCCCGACGACTTACCCGCCTTCCGCAAGAACATAGCGGCAAGGCATGAACGCACGCACCACAAGGGGCAGTATCGCTGTAACTTCACCGGTGAGTTCCAGTGGTGGGAGTTCAGCTACAATACCATCCACACCCCCGGACACGCACCCATCATAGCCGGATTGCTGCAGAATATCCAGGAACTGAAAGACCACGAGCAGGAGCTGATAGAATCCCGCGAGCTGGCGGAGCAGGCCGAACTGAAACAGTCGTTCCTCAACAACATGAGCCACGAGATCCGCACTCCGCTCAATGCCATTGTCGGCTTCTCGGACATGCTGGCCAATGAGCCGGAGTTTTCAAACGAAGAGCGGCAAGAGTTTGTGGACATTATCAACACCAATACCAAACTGCTGCTGAAGCTGGTGGGCGATGTGCTGGAACTGTCGCGCATCGAGTCGGGTAACCTCTCGTTCACCTTTCAGCGGGAGAGCGTGTGCCGGTTGCTCGATGACGTCTATCAGACGCATAGCCTGCTTATCCGGCCGCCGTTGCAGTTCCTCAAGGATTTCCCTCCCGAAGATGTGCAGGTGAATGTAGACCCCATGCGACTGACACAGGTACTCACCAACTTCCTGAACAATGCCAACAAGTTTACGAAAGGAGGCAGCATCCGGCTGGGGTATTGCTGTCCGTCCGGCATGAGCGAGGTACATCTTTATGTGGAAGACACCGGCATAGGCATTCCGCACAGCGAGCAGAAGATGATTTTCGAGCGTTTCTACAAGCGCAGCGAGTTTTCCCAAGGCGTCGGGCTGGGCTTGTCCATCTGTGTGCTCATTGTCGAAAAGATGGGAGGACGCATCGAACTCCAGTCCGAGGAAGGCCGTGGAAGCCGTTTCACAGTGGTACTGCCTTGTATTGAATAAATCCTTAAAAAATGTAATCGCGTTGTAATGCCTTTATATATAATTTTGCGTATCTTTGCCAATGTTTTAAGAAATATAACGTTTTAAGAAACTAATTTAAAAGACATTATGTTAAAGAGAGTAAGAATTATACTGACGGTGCTGCTGTTACTGGCCACCGTGGGTGTAGATGCGCAGGTCACCACTGCCTCTATGGCAGGTAAGGTGACGGATGCAAGTAATGAGCCCATTATCGGCGCCACTGTCCAGGCTGTTCACCAGCCTTCCGGTTCGCGCTACGGAACCGTGACCAACGTTGACGGACGCTATTCCATCCAGGGTATGCGCACCGGTGGTCCCTACCGGGTGGAGATTTCCTACATCGGCTATCAGACGGTTATTTATAAGGACATCACCCTTCAGCTGGGTGAGGTATACAACCTGAACGTAGAGATGAGTGAATCTTCCGAGTTGCTGAACGAAGTGATTGTGACGGCTGCCAAGACCAAGTTCACCGCTGAAAAGACGGGTGCCACTACCAATATCTCGTCTGCACAGATGACGCAGCTTCCCACCGTGAACCGCAGCATCAGTGACATTGCCCGCCTTTCTCCCTATGCTAACGGCATGAGTTTTGCCGGCGGTGACGGACGTTCCACGAACTTCACTATCGACGGTGCCAACTTCAACAATAACTTCGGACTTAGCTCCAACCTTCCCGGCGGCGGCAACCCTATCTCCATGGATGCCATCGAAGAGGTGCAGGTAGTGGTGGCTCCCTTCGACGTGCGCCAGACGAACTTCATAGGCGGCGGCATCAACGCCATTACCAAGAGTGGTACGAACACGTTCAGAGGTACTGCCTATACCTATTACCGCAACCAGGACATGCGCGGTAACCGCATCAACGGCGAGGACCTGGGAGCACGTTCCGACGAGTCCAAGACTACCTACGGCTTCACGCTGGGCGGTCCTATCATCAAGAACAAACTGTTCTTCTTCGTGAACTACGAAAAAGAGAAGACTCCGGGAGAGGTTATAAAGTATCGCGCGCGCGAGGACGGTGAAGATGCGAAAGGTATGGTGTCCCGTACACTGAAGTCGGACATGGAGAAGGTGTACAACCATCTGAAGGACAAATACGGCTATGATGCAGGCTCCTACACCAATTTCCCTGCCGACGAGGAGAACACCAAGCTGCTGGCCCGCATCGACTGGAACATCACGGACCGCCATCGCTTGAGCCTCCGCTACAACAATACGAAGAATACGGCTTGGAATGCCCCGAACGGCAACTCTTCCGATACGGGATATCGCCTGAACAATACTTACCGCGTAGGTACACAGTCTATGGCGTTTGCCAACAGCATGTATTCCATGGACAACAAGGTGCAGTCTTGGGCGGCAGATTTGAACAGCCGCTTCACCGATAAGATTTCCAATCAGCTGCTGTTCACCTACACCAATATAGAGGACATGCGCGGCACCAACTCTTCTCCTTTCCCTTTTATCGACATCATGGCAGGCAAGGACGAGAACGGAAACCAGATTCTGGAACCGTATATGAGCGCCGGTTACGAGTTGTTCACCTACAACAACGGTGTGAAGAACAAGATTACGAACATTACCGATAACTTCACCTTCTTCACCGGTAACCACAAGCTGACGGCAGGTCTTAGCTACGAGCACCAGTTTGCCAACAACGCCTATATGCGTAACGGTACGGGATATTACCGCTATAACAGTCTGGAAGATTTCCTGAGTGGCGCAGCTCCCGAATCATTCGCTTTGACTTATGGCTTCAACGGTGTGGCCAACCCCAATGCCCAGGTTACCTTTAACCAGCTTGGCTTCTATGCCCAAGATGAATGGAATCTCGGCAACAGTCTGAAACTGACCTACGGTATCCGTTTCGACAACTTGATGTTCGACAACGACGATCTCCAGAGAAACGATGCCATCTATGAGCTCGACTTCGACGGGCAGCACATCGACACCGGCAAGTGGCCGGATTCCAGATGGCAGATTTCTCCCCGTGTAGGTTTCGTTTGGGATGTGTTCAAGGACAAGTCGCTGAAAGTACGTGGAGGTACGGGTGTGTTTACCGGACGTCTGCCGTTGGTTTTCTTCACCAATATGCCGACCAATGCTTCTATGGTACAGAACTCCGTTACCTTTAAGACCCAATATGACAATGGAAAAGTGGTGGGCCACGATTCCCGTCTGGATCAGTTGGCAGGCGGCATGATTACGGACATGAACCAGATAATCGACAAGTTCAACCTCCCCACCACGATTGAGAAACACGTGGCGGGAAGCAAGATTTCGGGTGTGGCCAAGGACTTCAAGATGCCACAGGTGTGGAAGTCATCTATCGCGGTGGATTATCAAGTACCCGTATCTTTCCCCTTGACCGTGACGGGAGAGTTCATGTTCACGAAGAATGTGAATGCCGTTACCATCAACAATATCAATATCAAGAACCCCGACGAATGGAAGTACAATAAGCTGACCACCGTCAAGGGCGCTGATGGAAAAGACGTGACAACTACGGAACTGCTGCATACGGGTATGCAACGTTTCAATGGTGCGGATAACCGCATGGTGTACTCTTATTCTCTTTATGACAACCCCGACAAGAATGTGAAATATGCAGGCGACTTCGTGCATTACAATGGCAAGAATGCCGTGGTGCTCGACAATACATCCAAAGGCTACGGCTATACGGCAAACATTACGGTGAATGCCCAGCCGGTGGACGACCTGATGCTGATGCTGGCCTATACGCACACGGAGTCCAAAGAAGTTTCCGGTCTTCCGGGCAGCGACCCCATCTCTACTTGGCAGGGACTGAACACGATTGACGGTTCCAATTATGTGGATGCACAACGTTCACAGTATGTGGTTCCCGACAAGGTGATTGCTTCTGTGGGCTACTACATTCCCTTCAGACACAAAGGCCTGCTTCGCGGTACACATCTGAATCTGTTCTATTCCGGCTATTCTTCCGGCGGTTATAGCTTCTGCTACACCAACGACATGAACGGCGACGGTATCAACAACGACTTGATGTACATTCCGAAGGACGATAGTGAAATCAACTTCAAGACAGAGGAAGACCGCGTTGCCTTCTGGAAATTCGTAGAGCAGGATTCGTACCTGAAGAATCACAAAGGACAGTATGCTGAGGCTTATGCCGCTCGCGCTCCGTGGGTACACCGTTTCGATTTCCGTCTGCTGGAGGACTTCGAATTCAAGATTGGCAAGACCAAGCATTGCTTCCAGTTGAGTTTCGACATCATGAACGTGGGTAACCTCATCAACTCCAAATGGGGTATCTCCAAGACCAACACCGTTTCCAACAGCAACCGAATCCTGAAGTATGAAGGGGTGAAGAGCGCCACTGACCTGACTCCGGTATTCTCCATGTATAAGGTGAACGGTGAATATCCTACCAAGACTTACGACACCTATCAGAACTACAGCGAATGCTGGAAACTGCAAGTCGGTATCCGTTACGTGTTCAACTAATCGGGTGCAGATAACCTCCGTTGAATGGCGGAATATGATAAGGCAAGGGCTGTTCCGGGATTTCCGGGACAGCCCTTATTGTTTTTGGCTTTCTTTACTTTATTGTATTTCAACCTCCATAATCACAGGATTGTGGTCGCTGCACAAATCCAGGTCTGGAGAGTAGTATGCAATACCCTTCAGGCTGGGGGAGTGGAAGATGTAGTCAATACGCAACATGCGTTTGGCATAGCGGTAGGTGTACATGTATCCGTTTCCGGCAGTGCGGAATCCGTCTTTGAGGGTTTTCCTCAAATGATGGTAGGTGTAGGAGGAAGGTATTGAGTTGAAGTCGCCGCATAGCAGCACGGGATAGGGGCTGGTCTTGGCGTAGTGGCTGATGACGTAAGTCTGCGTGGCCCGCTTCATGAAGTTTTCGTGCAGGGTGCCTGCGGCATCTTTGGCTGCCTGGACTTCGCGGCGGGTGTCGTCGGTGGCCAGCTCGCGTTCCCACTTCCTGCGCTTCTGGCTGACGCTGGTGGTCTGCAGGTGGTTGTTTATCAGACGTATGGTATCCGTACCCATCGCTACATCGCACATCATGCTACAGTTGGAGCTTTGCTGGTAAGTGATGAAACGGTGGTTCGCCAATGGATAGCGGCTGAATACGGCGATAGGCAGTACGCCCTTGACGGAGTTTTCGGAAGGGATGAGCGCGTGTGACCAATGCGAGAGTACGCGCCGTATGCAGTCCGTGGGGAAGTCACTGTTGTCTCCGAACTCCTGGAAGCACAGCACATCCACGCCTTCCTGCTGCATGTACCGGGCTATCTCCTTGCAGGAATAACCGGTAATCTCACCTCCAAAGTTGTGTATGTTGTAGGTGGCTATCTTCAGATACTTGCCTGCCGGGGTCTTGTCTTTCGGCAGGTGGAGCTGGAAGACAGACGTCAGATATCCCCAGTTGCAGAAGAATGCCACCAGCGGAATCAGTGCCCAGCGCTTACGGGCCAATGCCCAGCAGAGTGCCGTTATCAGATTGACAATCAGGAGTACGGGCACTGCCAGCCCCAGTAATGGCATGATGACGGAATCGACCGGAGCCATGTTTCCTGAGAAGGCTGCCACTATGGTGATGGCGCCCAAGATAAATGTCGCTGCTATCAGGCAGATGTAGAACAGACCTTTTACGGCAGACTTTCCCATGTTGTTTGCTTATTTATTCACTACGTTCACCGGCTTGCCGTCTTGGTAGGCCTTGATGTTCTCGAGCATAATCTGCATGAGGCGTTCGCGCGCGGCGGTGCTTGCCCAGGCAATGTGCGGAGTGATGTAGCAGTTGCGGGCAGAGAGCAACGGATTGTCGGCACGGGGAGGCTCCTGCGAGAGTACGTCTACGCCGGCGGCATAGATGGTGCCGTTGTTAAGTGCGTCGGCAAGGTCTTGTTCGTTGATGAGCGGGCCGCGTCCGGTATTGATGAGGATGGCGGTGGGCTTCATCAGTCGGAGCCGTTCTGCATTTACCATCTCGCGGGTGGAGTCGGTGAGGGGACAGTGCAGACTGATGATGTCACATTCGCGGAACAACTCGTCCAGCTCCATCTTGCGGATTTCGGGAGGAAGCTGGAAGTTGGTCTTGGAGGTGTAGGCACATACCTTCATACCGAAGCCGATGGCGATGCGGGCGGTGGTGAAACCGGTGTGGCCCAGGCCTACGATTCCGAGCTTCTTTTCGCGCAGTTCGATGAGCGGCGTGTCCCAGAAACAGAAGTCCTTGCTTGCTGTCCAGCGGCCCCGGTGCACCTCTTCGGAGTGGTGTTGCACTTGCTGGGTGATGTTTAGGATGTGGGCAAAGACCATTTGGGCTACGGAGTCGGTGCTGTAGGCGGGAATATTGGTGACGATGATTCCGCGTTCTTTGGCGGCAGTGGTGTCTACGATGTTATATCCGGTGGCCAGCACACCGATATACTTCAGTTCGGGCAGTGCCGCCATGTGTTCAGCGGTGAGTACAGTTTTGTTGGTCAGCAGGATTTCTGCACCAGCGGCGCGTTCCAATACTTCCGCAGGGGCGGTGCGGTCGTAGATGGTGCACTCGCCCAAGGCTTGCAATTCGTCCCAGCAGAGGTCGCCGGGGTTGGCGGCATAGCCGTCTAATACTACTATATTCATGGAGTTATGAGTTATGAGTTATTTGTTGTGGGGATTTTCTGTATCCGACTTTTAATCTCTAATTTTCAATTTTTAATTTGAATTGATAGTTTACCATTTCTTTTCCTCTCCCCAGAGTTGCTGCATCCGTTCCTTGTGCTTCTGCTCGGCAGGGTTGAGTTGTGGCTCCCAGATACGGCGGTCTTTCAATTCGTCGGGCAGGAATTGCTGCTTGACGAAGTTGCCGGGGTAGTCGTGGGCGTACTTGTACTTCTCGCCGTAGCCCAACTGCTTCATCAGCTTGGTGGGCGCATTGCGCAGGTGCAGGGGGACGGGGAGGTTGCCCGTTTCGCGTACCAGTTCCAGGGCATTGTTGATGGCCATATAGGCTGAATTACTCTTGGGGCTGGTGGCAAGGTATATGGTGGCTTCTGCCAGGGGGATACGTCCTTCGGGCCATCCCACTTTCATCAACGTGTCGAAGCAGGCGTTGGCAAGCAGCAGCGCGTTGGGGTTGGCCAGTCCGATGTCTTCGGAGGCAGAGATGACGAGGCGGCGGGCTATGAAGGCAGGATCCTCACCGCCTTCTACCATGCGTGCCAGCCAGTAGATGGCGCCATCCGGGTCGCTGCCGCGAATGGATTTGATGAAAGCGGAGATGATGTCGTAGTGCATCTCGCCGTCCTTGTCGTAGGCAAGAGGGTTCTGTTGAAGGCGTTCGGTCACCATGTCATCCGTGATGAGGACAGGATCGGTGGCTTCGGAATCTATCACCAGTTCGAGGATGTTGAGCAGCTTGCGGGCGTCTCCTCCGCTGAAGCGGAGCATGGCAGTGGTTTCTTTCAGTTCTATTTTCCGTTCCTTCAGCACGGTGTCCGTGGTGATGGCGCGTTGCAGCAGTTCCAGCAGGTCGTCCTTCTCCAGTGACTTCAGGGTATAGAGCTGGCAGCGGGATAGTAGCGGGCGGATGACCTCGAACGAAGGGTTCTCCGTGGTGGCGCCTATCAGCGTCACGGTGCCTTGCTCCACGGCTCCCAACAGCGAGTCTTGCTGCGACTTGCTGAAACGGTGTATCTCGTCGATGAAGAGGATGGGACTGGCTTGCGAGAAGAAGCGGTTGCTCTTGGCACGCTCTATCACGTCGCGTACATCCTTCACACCGCTGGTCACGGCACTAAGTGTATAGAAAGGGGTTTCCAGCTTGTTGGCGATAATCTGTGCCAGGGTTGTCTTTCCCACTCCCGGAGGGCCCCATAAGATAAACGAAGAGATACGTCCTGCATCAATCATCTTACGCAGCACTGCACCCGGTCCCACTAAATGTTTCTGACCGATATATTCATCTAATGTTCTTGGTCTAAGCCGTTCTGCTAATGGTTGCATAGTATGTAACTCTTAAAAAATCATTAATATCATGAAGCGTATACCGCCCTTCTTCACTCCCGGTATATCCGTATAGGTCAGTCGGCGTACATATTCTATGTGGAGCAGCTTGAAGATATTGTAGATACCTACACTGGCTTCCACATAGGGAGTCTTGCCCATGACGTGGCTGGTGGGTACACCGTCGCGCATGGGGAAGAGGAACAAGTCGGGATTGTTGCTCTTGTATGGGTTGTTCTTGTCCGTCAGCGTGCCCCACAGGCCACGGATGCGGAACATCTCACGCCACTTCAGCTTCTTGATGAGCGGGATGCGGTTGAAGAGTTTTCCGTTCATGTCGTAGCTTAGGTTGAGGGAGGCGTAACGGTCGTTCAGGAACTCCATGTTGTTGATGAGGTTGAAGGACTCGTTGTTCTGCGTGATGTACGAGAGGTTTGCCATCGGTAGGTTCAGCAGGGGGAAGGGAACGGTGTTCCATTGCGCACCGGCACGTGCCGTTACGTCCAGCTTGCCCCACGAGCCGAGCCAGAAGCGCTTCCGGATGCTGGCTTCCGTCAGGTTGAAGTTGTACTCTCCACCCAGCACGCCCTTGAAACCGGCGGTGTGGGAGAGGGTGAAAGTAGGCGCATCCAGCGACACGGGCACACGGCGTTGCTTGGTGTTGACGAAGGTCTCGCCGGGAGCGTAACGCAGGGTCACACCCAGCTCGGTGGTGGTGATGTCGTGCACCAGCGTATTCTTTTCATCCCATTGTCCGGGGGGCTCTCCGTTGTTCTTCCAGTATTGCAGTTGTCCGGCAGGTTGGTCGTTACGATGGCGTGCCATGGCCTGGACGGAGAAACCGGTATTGGTTTCCAGCTCGTAGGTCAGGGTGGCATCGCGCATGTAGGACATCTGGTCTACCGTCGTCCATTTCCAGCCGACAAACAAGTTGTCCTTGTCCGTGGCGAGGTACTTGTCCATAGGAGACATCACGTCGTAGGTGTACTTGAAGGCGATGTAGTGCTTCGGGAACTCCCACAATACGTATTCGCGCTTGTTGAAGGAGTAGGCCACCTGTCCGGAGTAGAACCATTTCTTGTCCTTGGTTCCGTAGGCGCCGTAACCGCTTAGGCTCCAGTGCGGGTCGAGGTTACCGGTTGTCATGCCGCTCAGACGGAAGCGCGTGCCGTTGACGTAGTTGCTGGTTATCATTGTATTGATAGGACCGAAGTCGAACTTACTGGGATGCTTCTTGCTGCCCGTTTCCACGAAGTTCTCAATCAAGGCTTTCGCCCCGAAGATGACGTACTTGAAGCCGGGAATCTGTTCGATGCGGTTCATGAATACGTCCATCGTGCTCTCCTTCTTGGTGAGGGGCACTTGGCGCACTTTCGCCCAATACTCGTCGCTCTTGGCAAGCATGTTCGCCTCCTTGATGACATTTCCTTTCAGGCGGAAGAGGCGGGGTTCTATCTCCGTGAACTGATAGTCGCTGTACTTGGTGGTCCGCTGCACTTCCAGGCCTTGGATGCCTTTCACGAAGTGCAGTTCCACGGTCATGTCGTCATCGGTCAGCACCCAGTTTCCGTCGGGCAGTTGTTCGAACTGCTGCACGATGTCGAGGTTTTCCACGAAGTTGACACCCGTCTTCTTGGGCAGGTTCATGGTACATTTCTTCACGGCATAGGTGGAGTCCTTCACCACGTAGAGGTGCCCCGTGAAACCGAAGTCCTGCGGGTTCTGGGGAACGAAAGTCAGATGCACGCACTCCTGCCTATCCACCATGAGCGTGTCCATCAAGTAGTATTTGTAGAAGCTGATGGCTCCGCGGCCGATGGGGCTGACGAAGCGGCGTTGCAGCAGGCGGATGTCGTCGTCGTAGATGTTGATGTCGGAGAATACGTCCGTAAGGATGGTCCCCAGCATGTCTCCGGTGTTGAAGAACTCTTCGATACCGGTGGAGTTCATACCTTCGATGATGGTCTTTTCGCTCTTGGGGTTTTTACGGAAAATGGTCTTGCTGGCCGTCTCCTTGATGGAGATGGGTAGAATCATTTTGTTGGTCTTGGGTGATACCTCCACCTGGTCTTTGAAGAAGGAGAATTTCTTGTAGATGCCTTTCTCCATTTTGTCAGGGGTGACGTCGTTGAGCGACATCTTCATCTTTTCGTACTTCTGGTACTGGTAGTAGTCGTTCTCTTCCAGTTTCAGTGCCTTCTTGTTCTCGATGACCTTCTTCATGAACTCCACGGCGGGGTTGTTCTTGCGGGAATATTTCTCCTTTTTGGGCTTCACCACGACCTCGGAGAGCATGATGTCATCCGATTGCAGTTTGACGTTCAGCACCCGGGTGCCGGGTTTCAGTTTTACTTTCTTGGTGATATAGCCTACGGCGGAGAACGTCAGCTCATCCCAGCCTTTGCGGGTTTCCACCTGGTATTCACCGTTTGCGTTGGAGATGCCGCCTACACCTTTCCCTTCATACTGTACGGTGATGTACATCAGCGGTTCGTTCGTGAGGGAGTCTGTGATGACACCCTTTATCTGGGCGGATGCGCTGATGGAGACGAACAGTGACAGCAGGAAAAGGGCGTAAATTGTATATCTTTGCTTCATAAGTTACAGATAATTCGGGCGCAAAGTTAACAAATTAAGGTTAATCAAGAAGCAAATATAGACTAAAGAAACGGGAGATATGGTTAAATGAACGTGAAAGTCGTATGTCTTGTTTGCCGGATACAGATAAAAAACGTACAGAATCCTTATAGAAAAGTTGCCGGATATAAAGGATAAAGTTGCACAACGTATGGAGAAAGTTCTATCCCAAGCCTTGGGATAGAAAGACCCAAGCTTGGGATAAGCGTCCGTAGGTTTGGGATAGACGTTTGCAAGCTTGGGATAGAATTTATGGAGGATTATGAATTGTTGCCGTTCAGTAGTGTCTGTACGATGCGTTCCGCCGTTCGTCCGTCCCAGCGGTCGGGCAGGGTGGTGTGCTTCCATTCTCCGTGCAGCAGCTTGTCGAGCGAGGCGGAGAGAGCGAAGGAATTTTCGCCTACCAGCTCGTTGGTACCGATGCGCCAGGTTTCGGGATGCTCGGCATAGGTATTGAGGGTGATGCAGGGGACGTCGAGGAAGGTAGCTTCTTCGGCGATGTTTCCCGAGTCGGTGACGATGCCCCGTGCCTGGTTGATGAGGAATCCGAAGTGCAGGTAACTCTGCGGAGGCAGGATGTGCAGGTTGGGAGCATTCACTTCCAGCGACTTCACCGCCTTTTGCACGTAGGGGTGTAGCGGGGCGACGATAGGCATGCCGCCGGCCTTCTCGATGACGGTCTGGAGCAGGGAGTGCAGTACGGCTTTCTTCTCCAGCAGGTCGCGGCGGTTGAGGGTGAGCAGCAGGTAGTTCCCTTTCCGCAGGCCGAGGCTGGAGAACCACATGGGCTGCACCAGGCGGTGGCGGTTGAAACGGATGGTGTCAATCAGTATGTTGCCCACGTAGTGGATATATTCGGGTATCATGCCCTCCTGGTTGAGGTTGCGGTTGGCCACCATGCCGGCGGTGAAGAGATAGTCGGAAATGGCGTCCACGATGGTGCGGTTCACCTCGCGGGGCATGTTCATGTCGAAAGAGCGTGTGCCGGCTATGACGTGCGCCACCTTCAGTCCGCGCTTCTTGGCGACGATGGAGCAGCTCATAGTGGCGGTCATGTCATCTACCACCAGTACGACTTGTGCCGGATGCCCGTCCAACTCCCGCTCGAAGGCGAGCATGATGGAGGCTGCCACCTGCGAGTGGTTGTGTCCGGTGACACCGAGGTAGGCATCCGGTTTCCTCATGGAAAGGTCGGAGAAGAGCGAGGCATCCAGGCTGGTGTCATCCTGCGGACCGGTGTAGACGATGCGGTAGGAGATGTTCTTTCCTGCCTCTCTGGCGGCGTCGATGGCGCGGCAGATGGGGGCTATTTTCATGAAGTTGGGGCGTGCGCCCGATACGATTGTTATTCTCATTGTCGTAGTTGGTGAAAAATGATACGACAAAAATACGTTTTCTTAGGGAAATTATTTGTTACTTTGCCTATTATTTTCAGAGTGTCTGTTGAAAATACACACTTATTCAATGTTTAATTTATAATTTTTAATTTTTAATTCTCAAAGTGATAATGCCAACATTTGTTCAGATACTCGATTTCATTGGCACATTTGCCTTTGCCATCAGTGGCATACGCCTGGCCTCGGCCAAGCGGTTCGACTGGTTTGGAGCGTATGTGGTGGGTTTTGTGACGGCCATTGGCGGCGGTACGATACGCGACCTGTTGCTGGACGTCACCCCGGGCTGGATGACGGATCCTATTTACTTGATTTGTACCGGACTGGCCTTGTTGTGGGTCATCCTCTTCGGTAAACATCTCATCCATCTGCACAATACGTTCTTCATATTCGACAGTATCGGCCTGGCACTGTTCACGGTGGTCGGCGTGGGCAAGAGCATCGCGCTGGGCTATCCCTTCTGGGTGGCCATCATTATGGGCAGCATCACCGGGGCTGCGGGAGGTGTGATACGTGACGTATTCATTAACGAAATTCCGCTGATATTCCGGAAGGAGATTTATGCGATGGCTTGTGTGGTGGGAGGAACCTTCTACTGGATGTGCCATCTTCTGGGGATGGAGTCTTTCGTGTGTCAGATTGTGGGCGGTGTGACGGTGTTCGTTACCCGCATACTGGCGGTGAAGTATAGGATTTGCCTGCCTATCCTTTCGGGCAATGAAGAGGAGCAGGAAGGGTAGTCCGTTATCCGTTGCCTGAGAACCTCCGGGATTCTCCGGTGAAATTCCGGGCAATGTGCAAAAGAACTTCAGGTGTTAAAAATAAGATTCCCCGGCATTTGCAACCGAAATGTCGGGGAATCTTTCATATTCCTCGTTCTCCTGATAAGGGGGAAAGAGGATGGGATTGCTAAGGGGATAAAACAAGGTTAGAACAATGCATCCTTCGTGTTGAAAAGTTTGCGTTCGTTCAGTTTCACTACCTTGCCGAATTTTTCCAGTCGCTTCAGGTCAATGTTCTTTGGGTTGCCCATGATGGAAATGCAGTAAGGTTTGTCTTTGATGTTCTCTTCGTAGAATTTCACGATGTCGTCAAAGGTCAGTGCATCTACTTTCGGCAGGTTTTCCTTTGCTGGGTCGTCTGTGTAGCCTCTGTAGCCCAAGTCTACCAGTTCCATGGCTTTGTTGCGGAAGCTGGGGTGACTGGTCAGCATGGCTTGGCGGAGGTAGCTCTTGATGTTGTCGATACGTTCCGGATTTTTCGGCATGTCGTTGACGAGACCCATCAGTACGTCCAATGCATCGTTTGCCTTGTCGTTCTGGGTACCGATGTAGCCGCGCAGATAGCTTGCTTTTCCGGCTATGCCTTGCGTGCCGACGAATGCGTAGGCTGTATAGGCCATGGAGCGTTTTTCGCGGATTTCGTTCAGAACGATGCCGGTGAAGTCAAGACCGAAGTATTGGTTGAATGCGCTACGCAGCACGTCGTCCTTTTTGTCAGCCTTCTGCATCGGGATGTAGAGGTGGATTTGGGCTTGTTCTGCATCGTTGTTAGGCAGGAAGTAGACGGTGTTTTCGGTCACCGGCATCATGTCCTTTGCCTGTGGGGAGTTGGACGGGCGTTCGTTGGCCACCAATGGGAGGTTCTTGCTCAGGATATCGTATACTTGGTCGAAGGGGAGTGTTCCGGTGAAGAACACCTTTGCCTCGTAGTTGGAGGCGCGGTTGATGTCGCCCGTCAGTTCTGAAATCTGTAATTCGTAAATCTCCTTGTCGGTCAGTTCCTTGATGTAGTCTGATTTCTCTCCGTAGAGCATGTACTGCCGCAGTGCTTCGTTCAGGATGCTGACGTTGTCTTTGCGCTGCTGGCGCATACCCATTGCCGAACCTTTCAGACGTGCCAGTTGCTTTTCGTCCAGTTTTGGCATCAAAATCTGGCGTGAAAGTAGCTGGCAGGCTTGCGGCAGGGTGGCTTCGTAGCCCTCCATGATGATGTAGAGGTTGTCATCATCGGCTGTCACGTGGCAGGTTGCGTTCAGCTTGCTGAGTTCTTCTTTCAACTCTTGCGGTTCGTAGGCCCCCATGATGCCTGCGTTGTTCATCAACTGGGCGGCATAGCCAAGTTTTGGGAATTCGCGTTCACCGGCTCCGTATTGTACAACCAACTGGAATACGTTATTCTCCTTGTTGGGTGTGTAGTACATCTTTGAACGGTCGTTCAGTTGCTTGATTTGCACTTCGCCGTAGTCTGCGAATTTCTCCTCCATCTGTCCGATGGGCAGGTTTTTGAATTGTGTTGCATAGAGCGATTCTTTTCCTATCGGAGGTTCTACGGGTTTGTAACCCGGCTTCTCAATCTTGGCGTTCTTGTCAGGCTTTCCTTTTTCGATATATAGGGCCAGGTAATTGTCTGACAGATATTTCTTGGCTACTCGCTTGATGTCGTCAGTGGTGATGGCCATAATCTTGTCCTTGTAATTGAGTATGTCGCCCAAGTCCTGCTCGTTGTAGAAGGCGTTCATCAGTATCATGGCCTTGTCCTCGTTCGACTCCATTTCCAGGTCGAACTGGCGGCATTTCTCGGCTTTGATGGCATCAATTTTCCAGTCCTCGAATTCTCCGTTGGCGATTTGCTGGATGGCTTTCAAGGCTTTCTTTTCGGCGCTCTTGGTCGACTCGAAACGGCGCTGGTTTTCGTCGTAGAGGGGAATGGCCGCTACGATGGCGCGTCCTTGTTCGCGGAAAGTACGGGTGTAGGCTCCGGCGCTGGTCAGTTCACCGTCCAGTACCAGCTTGTCCATAGTTCCGGTCTGACTGTTGTTGTTCAGCAGTGCCAGGGCGATGTCCAGAGCGTCTTCGTCGGGATGTCCGGCAGGTACTCCATTGAATACCATTGCCACTTGCGGGTAGAATCCTACTTTAGCCGAATACTGTTTGCGGCCCTTTATTTCGAGGTTCTGGTAGACCTTGCGCTCGGGTGCGGGCTTAGCAGCCAGACGTCCAAAGGCGGCATTGATGCGTCCGCTGATTTGTTGGGCTTTGATGTTTCCTACGAGTACCAGTACCATGTTTTCGGGGACATACCATTGTTCGTAAAATTCAATCAGCTTGCTCAGGCGGGGATTCTTCAGATGTTCGGGCAGGCCGATGATGGAACGGGAGTAAGGATGTCCCTCAAAAGCTTTCTCCATCACGAACTGGTTCTGTGCACGTCCCTGGTCATCTTGTGAACGGTTGTATTCTTCGTACACGTTTTCCAGCTCCGACTGGAAGGAACGGAATACGGGATGCAGGAAACGTTGTGAGGAGATTTCCAGCCATTTGTTTATCTGATAGGCAGGGAAGGAGCTGTGATAGAAGGTCCAGTCATAGTAGGTGCCTGCATTCACCCCTTTGGCACCCATGCTTTCCATCAGGTTGGAGTATTCGTTGGGAAGTCCCAATTTTCCAGCTTTGACGGTCAGCTCATTGATTTCCTTGCTGATGGCTTCTTTTTTTGCCGGGTCGGCTTCTTCGGCCATCTGGTCGTACTTGGCGATGATTTCCTTGTAGATCGGTTCTTCTTCCGTCCAGTTCAGCGCGCCTATCTTGTCTGTTCCTTTAAACATGACGTGCTCCAGGTAGTGTGCAAGTCCCGTGTACTCTTCGGGGTCGTTGATGGAACCGGCACGTACGCCTACCAGTCCGAACACGTCCGATTTGGATTCATCTTCCCATATATATACGGAAAGACCGTTCTTCAGCTTGAACGCCTTCAGTCCTTGTCCGAAGGAGGGCAGGGAAATGATAAGGGTAGTCAGCAGAAGAAGTGACTTAAATTGAAATGATTTCATAAAATAAAGTGTTTTTATGTAATAAAAGTGTTTTCCTATATGTAGGCAAAGCTATAAAAAAATCACGTAACATTTACGAAATCTTCGGAAAAATGATAGTTTTCAGTATATAATATCACCCGTAAACTATCAGAGAGGGGGGGGTAAACTGTCAAATGATAGTTTTCACCCCTAATAAAAACCGTATTCCGTCCCCCGGGGCTTCAAATCTTCCTTATACTTGCAATCGTAAAACCTAAACCATTATTAACTATTTAAAAATTGAGCAAAGTATGAATACTTACAGTTTTAGAAAAGATTTGCTTGCAGTGCAAGAAGAACTGCTTCGCTTTGCATACAAGTTGACAGCCGACCGGGAAGAAGCGAATGATTTGTTGCAAGAGACATCTCTCAAGGCTTTGGATAACGAAGACAAATTTGAACCCGACACCAATTTCAGAGGTTGGATGTATACCATTATGCGCAACATCTTTATCAATAATTACCGGAAAATAGTTCGCGAACAGACTTTTGTGGACCAGACGGACAATCAGTATCACCTCAGCATGCCCCAGGACTCTGGTTTTGCCAGTACCGAGGGTGCCTACGACCTGAAAGAAATGCATCGCATCGTCAATGCCCTTCCACGCGACTATAAAGTCCCTTTCTCCATGCATGTGTCCGGTTTCAAGTACCGCGAGATTGCCGAACGCCTCGGCCTTCCGCTCGGAACGGTGAAAAGCCGCATCTTCTTTACGCGCCAGAAGTTGCAGGATGAATTGAAAGATTTCATCTGATAATAATTTGATAGTAGCAATATGATATATAACATATTGCTTATGATGAATTTTTAAGGGTTATTCTTGACTATATGTCAGAATAATCCTTTATATTTGTATATGTTAAGTTAACCGAAGGAAAATCTCTTATTATTGACTATGATGAAAAAGGAAATTAAATTCAGTCTTGTTTACCGGGACATGTGGCAGTCGTCCGGTAAGTATCAACCCCGGGTAGACCAGTTGGTACGTATTGCTCCGTTGATAGTTGAAATGGGTTGTTTTGCACGCGTTGAAACAAACGGAGGAGCTTTTGAGCAGGTAAACCTTCTGTATGGTGAAAATCCCAACAAGGCTGTACGCGCCTTTACCGCACCTTTTAGGGAAGCAGGCATACAGACGCATATGCTCGACCGCGGGCTAAATGCACTGCGCATGTATCCCGTTCCGGCAGATGTGCGCCGGCTGATGTACAAGGTGAAGCATGCCCAGGGTGTGGACATTACCCGTATCTTCTGCGGATTGAACGAGACGCGGAATATAATTCCTTCTATCAAATATGCTCTGGAAGCGGGCATGATACCGCAGGCTACGCTCTGCATCACGTATTCTCCCGTCCATACGGTGGAATACTATGCCAGTATTGCCGACCGGTTGATTGAAGCCGGGGCACCTGAAATCTGCTTGAAGGATATGGCGGGCATCGGACGTCCGGGTATGCTGGGACAGCTTGTCAGAACCATTAAGGAGAAGCACCCCGATGTGCTGATACAATACCACGGGCATAGCGGTCCCGGACTTTCCATGGCTTCCATTCTCGAAGTCTGTGAGAACGGTGCCGACATCATCGATGTGGCGATGGAACCCATGTCGTGGGGCAAGGTTCATCCGGACATCATCTCCGTGCAGGCCATGCTGAAAGACCTGGGTTTCCAAGTGCCCGACATAAACATGAAAGCCTACATGAAAGCCCGTGCCATGACGCAGGAGTTCATTGACGAGTTCTTGGGTTATTTCATGGACCCCACCAATAAACATATGTCCTCACTCTTGCTGAAGTGCGGTTTGCCGGGTGGCATGATGGGCTCCATGATGGCCGACTTGAAGGGAGTGCATTCCGGCATCAACATGATACTGCGCGGTAAGAACGAGCCGGAACTCAGTCTGGACGACCTGCTCGTTATGCTGTTCGACGAAGTGGAATATGTATGGCCCAAGCTGGGTTATCCTCCTTTGGTGACTCCTTTCAGCCAGTATGTGAAGAATGTGGCTTTGATGAACCTCATGCAGCAGGTAAAGGGAGAGGAGCGTTGGACGATGATAGACAACCATACGTGGGACATGATTCTGGGCAAGAGTGGACGCCTCCCCGGTACTTTAGCGCCCGAGATAGTGGAACTGGCTAAGTCCAAAGGCTTTGAGTTCGTGGATACGGACCCGCAGCTGAACTACCCGGATGCTCTGGATACATACCGGAAAGAGATGGACGAAAACGGTTGGGAATATGGCGATGATGACGAGGAACTCTTCGAGCTTGCCATGCACGACCGGCAGTATCGCGACTATAAATCCGGCGTTGCCAAGAAACGTTTTGAGGATGACCTGCAGCGTGCCAAGGATGCGGCGATGGCCAAAAACGGATACTCGGAAGAAGAAATCAAGAAGCTGAAGCGTGCCAAGGCAGACCCGATAATCGCGCCTTCCAAGGGGCAAGTGCTTTGGGAGGTTTCCGTCGAAGGTCCTTCTTCTGCTCCTTTCATCGGACGCAAGTACCAGCATGATGAGGTGTTCTGCTACATCTCTACGCCGTGGGGCGAATACGAGAAGATATGGACCGGATTTACCGGACGTGTGGTGGAAGTCTGTGCCAAGCAAGGGGATGTGGTCAATAAAGGGGATGTGATTGCTTATATCCAGCGAAGTGATATTTTTGCATAAAGTGGAGGATGACTGTTTTTCAGTCATCCTTTATCATCCAGCCATTTCTTGATGGTTTCCTTCAGCACTTCTTGAGTGAAGGGTTTGGTAAGGAAGTCGTTGCAACCTGCTTCCAGGGCAGCTTGCTTGTCGTGCTCGTAGGCATAGGCCGTAAGGGCGATGATGGGGACGTCCGGTACCAGTTCACGGATGATGCGAGTGGCGTCGATTCCGCCAAGGTTGGGCATTTTCATGTCCATCAAGATGAGGTCGGGGTGGACTTCCTCGAACATCGTTACGGCTTCCATGCCGTCTTTGGCATGTTTCAGCCGATAGAGTCGGCCTAAAATGGCGTTAATTAGGATGAAGTTGCTTTCTGTATCTTCGGCAATCAGGATGGTCTTGGAAGGAGGGGTAGGGAGTGCTCCGACCTCTTCATTCTTCGGGGAATCTCCGGGGGCTGCATTTTTGCCCCTCTGCTCTGTGGAGTGTGTCTCTGCTGTCGTTTCCTGGTTGTCCTCTTCTTTCTTTTCCGCCTCTGTTTTGCTGGTGGATTCCAGCGGGAGAACAAAAGTAAATGTGGTGCCTTTACCCACCTCTGAAGTGACGGATATGTTGCCACCCAGACGTTCGATGATGGTTTTGCAGATAGAAAGTCCCAATCCGGTGCCCTGGGCAAAGTTGTTCACCTTGACGAAACGTTCGAATACCCGGTCCACCTTGTCCGGTGCAATGCCCATACCCGTATCGGTGACGTGGAATGCTACATACTTGCCTTCCCGGCGATACCCGTAACTGATGTGCCCGGTGGTGGTGAACTTGAAGGCATTGCCTATCAGATTGGAAATGACCTGGAAAATCCGGTTCTTGTCTCCGTCAATCACGATATTCTCGTCAGAGGGTTCGTATATCAGTTCCACTCCTTCGGGACAGCGGAAAATATGTGCGTCGTGTATCTCCTTGCAGAGTGGATGGAGGCGTACGGGCGTGATGGTGAACTCCACGATGCCCGATTCTATTTTTGATAAGTCGAGGATTTCGTTAATGAGCTGGAGCAGGCGTTCGTTGTTCGATTCCACTATTTCGTAATAGCCTAGCCGTTCTTCCTCGTCGGTACTTTCGGCAATAATTCGTGAGAAGCCTACAATGGCATTGAGCGGTGTGCGTATCTCGTGGCTCATGTTGGCGAGAAAGGCAGATTTGAGCCGGTCGGAGGTCTCGGCTTTCTCCTTGGCTACGAGCAGTTCCCGTTTCATCTGTTCCATTTCCGTGATGTCCCATTCGATGTTCAGCAGGATGGGGGAGAAGTCGTTGCTTTCAATCTTCATCTTCCGTTTGTCCAGATAGATGGGATTTCCGTTTCCGTCGCGTTCTTCCGCAATCCAGTGCATCTCTTTGCCGGTTCTGGCTATTTCGATGTCTTGCGCCCTCTTTTCCTGAGCAGTCTCCAGAGGATAAAAATCGAAGTCATCCTTTCCCAATGCCTCTTGTATGGGGATTTCGCGGTTATACGATTCGCGGTTGCGGTAGAGGTACTTGAAGTTGTTGTTGATGTCCTTCACAACAATGCCTGCCGGGAGGTTTTCGATGATTTTGTCCAAAATCAGGTTGAACTGTTTGATTTGCTGCTCATGCCGGATGCGTGTCGATACGTCTCTTCCGAATGTCCAGATGGTTCCTTCCCCTTTGTCGCTTGTCACCCAATAAGCGTTTCCTTCAATGGCGAGTACTTCCGGACGCTTGGGCAGCGGATGGTAGACGATGTATCCGTGGTTCGTCTCTCCACGTTTGACACGGTTGGCAAACTCTTTCCAGGATGTTTCATCCCTGCCGTATGAGGGCAGGTCGTATATCTTCATCCGGGTGATGTCTTGGCCATTACCGATGCCATGCCGTTCCTTGAAGCAACGGTTGCAGAATATCAGCGTGCCGTCTTCGTGTGCCGAATAAATGTCCTCGGTGGAGTTGTTGATGGCATGTGTTAGCAGATTGATGTCGTTGCGCCGTTTCTGTATGTCGGTAATGTTCTGTATGTATCCTTCTATAGTGACATTCCCGTCTTTCTGCCGTTCGCGGGCAAACGCTTTGAGGCGGATATAGAAAATGTTTCCTTGGAGGAAGATGCGGTAGTCCACGCTGTTTTCCATCTTGCCTTTCAGATTCTCTTTCATCCAGCCGGTAAAGCTTTTCCGGTCTTCAGGAAGGATGAGTTCCAGATAATTGTCCATATTGATGTGCTGCACCTCTTCCGAACACATGATGCCCGTATGGCCTGCATAACAGAATATGCGGGTCTGGGTATCGTATTGCCAGTTTCCGATGAGGGCGGCCTTTTGTATTTCGTTGAGCTCGTGGTTTTTCTTTTCGAGTTCCAGTTTGCGCTGGCTGCGTTCTGTGATGTCGCGGTACTGGCAGAGGACCATGCCGTCGTACGGGTACATGATGCATTTAAAGTAATAGGTAGTGTGACCCAGTGTCATTTCGTAATTATGGACTGAACGTACCTTTTGCGTCAGTACCTTTTTGAACTCCGGATATACTTGGTAGTAAGTGGACGGCGGTATCAGTTGGAACAGATTCTTGCCCAGCAGCTTTGCTTCCTTCATGAACCAAAGGTTTACATTGTGCACTGCGATGTCCATGCAAATGCCGTCCCGGTTCAGAAGGAGCATGGTATCTGACGTCAGCTTCAACAGTCTCTCGGCGTTTTCAGCTTGTTTCAAAATGTTTTTCATTCTTACAGTATTAGTTTCATGCCCTTCTGGCCTTCTCCCATGCGCCGCTTGCATTGCCTTTGCGCTTGTGCAGGTAGTTGAATCCTCGTATGACGTTGACGTTCATGAAGAGGAAATAGTAGGGGATGAAAAGTATCTTATTTTTTATATGCTTCATTGAAAGGTAGTACCCCCAACTTCCCATGAGGTAGAAAAGAGCTTGTAACAGCCAAATGATGGCATACAGTAATGGCGTGCTTGTCGTAAAGATGAGAATTGTGTTGAGGGGAAGCAATAGAAACAATAGGATAGGAGTGAGCGACCAGCGCAGCACCCGGTGGGAAATATATTGGAAACAGAATGTGCCGTAACGGAATGGGTTGAGCAGCGGACGCAGCCGCCAGATGGACTGTAAGCCCCCGGCAGCGATGCGCACCTTGCGCTTTTCTTCCTCGCGCATGTCTGCCGAGCCGCTTTCTACGGCATAGGCATTGGCACAATAGGCAATGGTGTGCCCCTGCATGACGATGCGCAGGGAGAGTATGAAGTCGTCGAGCAGCGTATCTGTCTGCATTTCCTCGAACAGCTCGCGGCGCACGGCAAACAGTTCACCCGCTGCGCCTACTGCCGAATAGAGGCGTGCGTCGAGCGCTTTGAGGGTGGATTCGTATTTCCAGTATAGCCCTTCTCCCCCCGAGGCAGCATTGTCCTTGCTTTGCACGGCGATACGTTTTTCGCCTGCCACGCATCCCACTTTAGGGTCGGTGAAGGCATGCACTATCTCCCGCAGAGCTTCGCGGTTGAGGTGCGTATTGGCATCGGTGAACACGACAAGGGGCGTTTCTACGAAATGTATACCGCGGTTCAAGGCGGCTGTCTTGCCTTGGCGTTGGGGGTGGTGGAGGACAGTGGCTTGTGGCCAGTGGGAGAGGCGTTCGTTGGTATGGTCGTTGCTGCCGTCGGTCACCCAGAGGATGCGTAGCTTGTCGGCGGGATAATCCAGCTCCAGGCAGTTGCGCATTTTTTCATCCACTACATTTTCTTCGTTGTAGGCGGCGATAAACAGCGTCAATGGGGGTAAAGCATCGTCGGCAGGCATCGGACGGGGCGCAGGCTTGCGGAAACATTCTTTTATCTTGACCAGGATATATAATAATATACCATATCCTATATAAGTATAGAATACTATGAATAAACTTATCCAGAAGAGTACTTCAAGGGCTTCCATGTATCCGCTCGTTTGCTTTCTTTTTTGATAAAAAGAAATGTGATTGCCAAAAGTATGGATAATCTTTTACCGATGCAAGAAAAAGAAAAGAAAAATAAAATGTTTGTTTCTCAAGGGGTAATGTTTGTTTCTCAAGGTGTTTCGATGTTATAAGGAAGTGGGCTTCCTATAGAGGTGAGTTTGAATAACATTTTGAGTGAGAGGCGATTAAAGGCTTTTAATCATCATTCTCCATAGGAAAGGGATGGGCAGGTAGGCAGGGCGTTACTCAAAACGCTTCTGTCATATTGAAGTAAAACAACATCTGGTTGTTTACCGTGTTTTTGCCTAAATCCAGGCGGACGTTCATGCGTGGCTGTACCTCAATGCGCAGACCTACACCATAGTTGGGCAGTACACCCTCTATCTTGCCGGGAGTGGGGCCCATGAAGCCGCAGCCGGTCCAGGCTACAAACCCTATGTGGTTGAGCATCCGCTTCAACCAAGTGCTGCGGTCGGTATTGAGCATCTGTCTGTACTCCGCCATGACCACATGCGAGGACTTGTCGCGATATTGCCCCATGTAGTAGCCGCGCAGGTCGAAAGGCGTTCCGGTGAGGGCATATTGCGTCAGAGGGACGTCGCCGAACACGTTCTTGGTCTGTGCCGTCCACGCAAGTACCCTGCGCTTGCCCAGTGATTTGTATTGGCGGTAGTCTATCTCCAGGCGGTAGAAGGTCTGGTCGCTGCCGATGAACTTGGCGTACATCATGCCGCGGAAATCCAGATACATGCCACGGTAGGCGTTGGCAGGGACGTCACGGCTGTCGTATGTCAGCAGGAAACCGAGGCCGGAGTTGAAGTTGTTATAGCCATTGACCGTACCGCCTGCCTCTTTGTACGAGGGTTCGTCCACCAAGAACTTGCCGGGCTCCGTCAAGTGGTCGTAATTGATGTCGATTTGAGGTCCGGCAAAGATATTGCTGTTGCCCAGTCGGAAAAGGAACCAGGGGTTGATTTGCACGCCGCTGTACCGGTATTTGCTGGTACTGTCGCTTCGTACATAATCTTTATTGGTATTATAGCCGATGCCGTAAAAGTTTTCTTCCGTATTTTTATAGCTGAACTTTCCGAAGATACGGAAACGGTCGCCCTTAAAGAAGAGTTGCGGTTTGGAGAAGAGATTGATGCCACCGTTGAACATGAAGGCGATGGCCATGGGCACTACGGAGCGCAGCTGCGTGGTATCGCTGGGGTTCATGCGGAAGGTCATTAGGGCGCTTCCTCCCAGCACGGCACCGAAGTCGGGGGTGTAGCTGGGTCCGCCCAGAATATTGTAATGCAGATTCCGACGCGCTACCTTTTGCTTGCGTAGTTCTTTTTTGGTCAGTGCAGGAACGCTGTCGTTTGTGGCGGCCGCAGTCTGTTCCTGGGCATAAAGGGTGGTGGCGAACAGCACCAGTGCGATAATGCTTAGTATATATCTTTTCATGTCGTACGAAATGTGGGTGCAAAGGAAACTATTTTATTCCGAATAGTTTTCACTGTAATAGATAATAAATCTAAAGATGTCACTAAAATTATCAAAAAAGACATTACTTTTGTCTGCTCCACGAAGCAAGACATCAATAACTAAAAACACATAATCTGAATGAAGAAACGATTTTTATCTGTAATTGTTCTGAGTGCCGCACTGCTCTCCGTGCAGGCACAAGAGGGAAAAGGGGGGATCAGCCCCGAAATGCTTGGACAAATCAAGCAAAGTTATCAAGGCACGGCTGCCGACAAGGCTCTTCGCAATGCCATAGGCAATAACGACATCCGCAAACTGGCACTCAACCAGGAGAACATGCAGGGCATGGATACCCACTTCTCCATCAAGGTAGAATCCAAAGGCATCACCGACCAGAAGTCGTCTGGCCGCTGCTGGTTGTTTACGGGGCTGAATGTGATGCGTGCCAAGACCCTTGCCGAATACGGTTTCCAGTCTTTCGAGTTCTCCGAAGTCTATCCCTTCTTCTGGGACCAGTTGGAGAAGGCAAACCTCTTCCTGCAAGGCGTCATCGACACAGCCAAGAGTCCTTTGACCGACAAGACCGTGGAATGGCTCTTTCAGCATCCGTTGAGCGACGGAGGTACCTTTACCGGTGTGGCAGACATCGTCTCCAAATATGGCCTCGTTCCCAAAGATGCCATGCCCGAAACTAACAGCAGTGAAAATACCTCCCGCATGGCCAACCTCATCTCTCTGAAGCTGAAAGAGTATGGTCTGCAACTGCGTGACATGGCTGCCGCCGGTGCCAAGCCCGCAGCTCTGGAGAAGGAGAAAACTACGATGCTCGGAACCATCTACCGCATGCTGGTGCTGAACATCGGTGTACCTCCCACGGAGTTCGACTATGTCCGCCACGATGCCAAGGGTAATCCTGTGGAGACAGAGCATCACACTCCCATGTCTTTCCTTGAGAAATATGGAGACAAACAACTGCTGACCAACTACGTAATGCTGATGAACGACCCCAGTCGCGAGTATTACAAGTGCTATGAAATAGACTATGACCGCCACCGTTACGACGGCAAGAACTGGACTTATGTTAACCTGCCCGTAGAAGACATCAAAGAGATGGCCATTGCCTCCTTGAAGGACAGCACCATGATGTACTTCTCCTGCGACGTGGGCAAGTTCCTGAATTCCGAACGCGGTCTGCTCGATGTGAAAAACTATGACTACGAATCACTGATGGGCACCACCTTCGGGATGGACAAGAAGCAACGTATCCAGACTTTCTCCAGTGGCTCTTCCCACGCCATGACCTTGATGGCCGTTGACTTGAACAAAGACGGAAAGCCCGTAAAATGGATGGTAGAGAACAGTTGGGGAGCCGCTTCCGGTTATCAGGGACATCTCATCATGACCGACGAGTGGTTCAATGAATACATGTTCCGTCTGGTAGTGGAGACAAAGTATGTTCCCGCCAAAGTGATGGAACTGTTTAAACAAAAGCCCGTCCGCCTGCCGGCATGGGACCCGATGTTCGCTGAAGAAAAGTGATGATAAGGATTAGGGGTTAGGGATTAAGGATTAGTGGGCTGCACTATGATTCCGCAGGGTATTAATCCCTAATCCTTAACCCCTAATCCTTATTCTCGTGTTCGTTAACGAAAGGGATTACGGAAATTTCTCCGTAATTCCTTTCTTTTTTACTCTTTATTCACGTTCTTTTTTGCTACTTTTGCGGCAAATTAATGAAACCATTATTTTAAATAAACGCATGGCAAATGTAATTAAGTTACGTAAAGGCCTTGACATCAACCTGAAAGGCGCTGCTGCCCAGGAACTTGTGTCTGTTAAGGAACCGGGATTCTATTCACTGGTTCCCGATGACTATACAGGCATCACTCCGAAAGTGGTGGTCAAAGAGCAGGAGTATGTGATGGCCGGGGGACCCTTGTTTATCGACAAGAATCATCCTGAATTGAAATTTGTTTCGCCCGTCAGTGGCGTAGTGACAAGCGTGGAGCGTGGTGCACGCCGCAAGGTGCTGAACATCGTCGTAGAGGCTGCCACTGAGCAAGATTACGAGGAATTCGGCAAGATGGATCCGTCCAAGATGAACGGCCAGCAGGTGAAGGAAGCTCTTTTGCAGGCAGGTATGTTCGCTTTCATCCGCCAACGTCCGTACGACGTTATCGCTGACCCGACGGTGACTCCGAAAGCTATTTTCATTTCGGCTTTCGACAGTAATCCGCTGGCCCCCGATTTTGAATTCGCTCTGAAAGGAGAAGAAGCAAACTTCCAGACAGGACTCGACGCTTTGTCAAAGATGGCAAAGACATATCTGGGTATTAGTGTGAAACAGAAGGCTGCTGCCCTTGTGCAGGCCAAGAACGTTACTGTGACAGCTTTCGACGGACCGCATCCGGCAGGCAACGTGGGTGTGCAAATCAATCACATCTCTCCCATAGTGAAGGGCGAAACGGTTTGGACTATCAGTGCTGAAGCCGTACTCTTCATCGGACGTCTGATGAATACCGGTCGTGTAGACTTGACCCGTACGGTAGCCGTAACAGGTTCCGAAGTGTTGAAACCCGCTTATTGCAAGCTGAAAGTCGGCGCTTTGCTGACGAACGTTTTCAAAGGCAATGTGACTACCGATAAAGACCTCCGCTACATCAGCGGCAACGTGCTGACCGGTAAGAAAGTTTCTCCGAACGGTTTCCTCGGCTCTTTCGACAGCCAGCTGACAGTTATTCCCGAAGGAGATGAAATCCATGAAATGTTGGGTTGGATTATGCCGCGTTTCAATCAGTTCAGCGTCAACCGCTCTTACTTCAGTTGGTTGATGGGCAAGAAGGAATATGTGATAGATGCCCGTATCAAGGGTGGTGAACGTCACATGATTATGTCCAACGAATACGACCGTGTATTTCCGATGGACATCTTCCCCGAATACTTGGTGAAAGCAATCATTGCAGGTGACATCGACCGTATGGAGGCTCTGGGTATCTACGAAGTAGCTCCCGAAGACTTCGCTCTCTGCGAATTCGTATGTTCTTCCAAGGTGGAAGTGCAGCGCATCGTACGTGCAGGACTCGATATGCTTCGTGCCGAAATGGCATAATCGGGGCGTATGGCAAATCGTAAATTGTAAATCGTAAAATCGTAAATATATTAATGAAAGCGTTAAGAAATTATCTCGACAAGATAAAGCCGAACTTTGAAGAAGGCGGCAAATTCCACGCATTTCGTTCGGTGTTCGACGGCTTCGAAACATTCTTGTTCGTGCCTAATGCCACTTCGAAATCGGGAACGCATATTCACGACTCCATTGACAGCAAACGCATCATGTCGATGGTGGTTATTGCGTTAGTACCGGCACTGCTGTTCGGTATGTATAACGTAGGTTACCAGCATTTCCATGCTACCGGTGCCACCGGCGGCTTCTGGGAAATGTTCATCTACGGTTTTCTGGCTGTATTGCCAAAAATCATTGTATCTTATGTAGTAGGTCTCGGCATTGAGTTCGTAGTGGCTCAGTGGAAGAAGGAGGAGATTCAAGAAGGCTTCCTGGTTTCCGGTATCTTGATTCCGATGATTGTTCCGGTAGACTGCCCGTTGTGGATTCTAGCGGTGGCTACTGCATTCTCTGTAATTTTTGCTAAGGAAGTATTCGGTGGTACGGGTATGAACGTGTTCAACGTAGCTTTGATTACCCGTGCATTCTTGTTCTTTGCTTATCCTACGAAGATGTCCGGTGATGCCGTTTGGGTATCGGGCGACAGTATCTTCGGTCTGGGACAGTCGGTAGATGGTCTGACGGTAGCTACTCCGTTGGGTGCAGCCGCTACCTCGGGCGCCGTTCCGGAATTCTCTTGGGACATGGTGACCGGCCTTATTCCGGGTTCCATCGGTGAGACAAGCGTAATTGCCATCGCTCTGGGTGCCATTTTGCTGTTGTGGACGGGCATTGCAAGCTGGAAGACGATGTTTTCCGTATTCGTAGGTGGCGCCTTCATGGCATGGGTATTCAATACAATCGGTCCCGACACCCCGATGGCACAGATGCCTTGGTACGAACACCTCGTGCTGGGTGGTTTCTGCTTCGGTGCCGTGTTCATGGCTACCGACCCCGTTACATCGGCACGTACAGAGACCGGTAAGTATATCTTCGGATTCTTGATTGGCGTCATGGCTATCATTATCCGTGTGCTCAACCCCGGTTACCCCGAAGGTATGATGCTTGCCATCCTGCTGATGAATATCTTCGCTCCGCTGATTGACTATTGTGTGGTACAGGGCAACATCAGCCGTCGCGAGAAACGTGTAATCAAGTCTAACAATTAAATACCGGAAAAGAAATGAATACCAATAGTAATAGTTATACTATCATTTATGCTTCGGTAATGGTTGTTATCGTTGCATTCCTGCTGGCATTCGTAAGTTCTTCCTTGCGCGAGACGCAGAACAAGAACGTGGAACTTGACACGAAGAAGCAGATTCTTGCTGCACTCAACATCAAGGACGTAAAGGATGCCGAAGCTGAATATAATAAATATGTAAAGGGCGATATGCTGATGAACGTTGACGGTACGCTGACTGAGAATACCGGTGCATTTGCTACCGCTTACGAGAAGGAAGCCAAAGAAAATAACCGTCTGCATGTATTCGTGGCAGAGGTTGACGGTGAGAAGAAATATGTATTTCCCGTTTACGGTGCCGGTCTTTGGGGCGCTATTTGGGGATATGTTGCACTAAACAGCGACAAGGATACCGTTTACGGTGTTTACTTCTCCCATGCCAGTGAGACTCCGGGTCTGGGTGCCGAAATTGCAACTCCCCAGTTCCAGGGTGAGTTTACTGGAAAGAAAACATTGGAGAATGGCGAAGTTGTTCTCGGTGTTGTGAAGAACGGTAAGGTCGAAAAACCTAACTATCAAGTGGACGGCATTTCCGGTGGTACCATCACTTCTGTAGGTGTGGATGCCATGTTGAAGGCTTGTCTGAGCAGCTACAAGAACTTTTTAACTAATAATAATGAGGAGGAATAAGAATATGGGACAATTGTTTTCAAAGAAGAATAAAGAAGTATTCTCTACTCCGCTGGGACTGAACAACCCCGTTACCGTGCAGGTATTGGGTATCTGTTCTGCTTTGGCTGTTACTGCCAAACTGGAGCCTGCCATTGTGATGGGTCTTTCAGTGACGGTGATTACAGCATTCTCCAATGTAGTGATTTCACTGCTGCGCAAGACGATACCCAACCGTATCCGTATCATCGTTCAGCTGGTGGTTGTTGCCGCGTTGGTAACTATTGTAAGTGAGATTCTGAAAGCTTTTGCTTACGACGTAAGTGTGCAGCTTTCTGTATATGTAGGTTTGATTATCACCAACTGTATCCTGATGGGACGCTTGGAAGCATTTGCCATGCAGAACGGTCCCTGGGAGTCTTTCCTTGACGGTGTGGGCAACGGTTTGGGATATGCCAAGATTCTGGTAATCGTAGCTTTCTTCCGCGAGCTTCTGGGTTCGGGAACGTTGCTCGGTTTCAACATCTTGAACTATGAACCTCTGCAGAAGTTGGGCTATGTGAACAACGGCTTGATGCTGATGCCGCCAATGGCGTTGATTCTCTGCGCTTGCATCATCTGGTATCAGCGTGCACGTCACAAAGAATTGCAGGAAAAGCAGTAATAAATAAATGAAGAATGAAAAATGAAAGAATGAAAAATGGGCTGCTCTGCTGCAGTACAAGTTCTCATTGCTTTAATTCTTTAATTCTTTAATTCTTAATTTATCGAAGAGATATGGAACATTTAATAAGTTTATTCGTCCGCTCTATCTTTGTGGACAACATGATATTCGCGTTCTTCCTCGGTATGTGTTCTTACCTTGCCGTATCGAAGAATGTGAAGACTGCCGTAGGACTGGGTATCGCCGTAACTTTCGTGTTGGTGGTTACGCTTCCGGTCAACTATTTATTGCAGACCAAGGTGCTGGCTGCCAACGCAATCATTGAAGGCGTTGACCTCAGCTTCCTGAGCTTTATTCTTTTCATTGCTGTAATCGCAGCTATCGTTCAGTTGGTGGAAATGATTGTAGAGCGTTTCAGCCCTTCGCTGTATGCTTCACTGGGTATCTTCCTGCCGCTGATTGCTGTAAACTGTGCCATCATGGGTGCTTCTCTTTTCATGCAGCAGCGCATCACGCTGGGTGAGAGCGACCCGAAATTCATCGGTGGCATTGCTGATGCTGTCTCTTATGCGTTGGGCTCCGGTATCGGTTGGTTGCTGGCTATCGTAGGCTTGGCTGCCATCCGTGAGAAAATGGCCTATTCTGACGTTCCGGCTCCACTGAAAGGACTGGGCATCACGTTTATCACTGTAGGTCTGATGGCAATGGCATTTATGTGTTTCTCTGGTTTGAACATCTAAAAGAAAGGAATAAAACAATGGATATGAATATGATATTAGCAAGCATTGGAGTATTCCTCGTGGTTGTCATCCTGCTTGTTGTTATCCTGCTGGTTGCCAAGAATTTCCTGGTGCCTTCGGGTAATGTAAAACTGACTATCAATGGTGATAAGGAACTGGACGTAGCTTCCGGTTCTACATTGCTGAATACGCTGTCTGTAAACGGTGTGTTCCTTTCCTCCGCTTGCGGTGGTAAAGGTTCCTGCGGACAGTGCAAATGCCAGGTAATGGAAGGTGGGGGTGAAATCTTGCCTTCTGAGACTCCGCACTTCAGCCGTAAGCAAATACAAGATCACTGGCGTCTGGGTTGCCAGGTGAAAGTGAAAGGCGATATGGCCATCAAGGTTCCCGAAAGCGTACTGGGCGTAAAAGAGTGGGAGTGCGAGGTTATCTCCAACAAGAATGTGGCTACGTTCATCAAAGAGTTCATCGTTGCTTTGCCCAAAGGCGAGCACATGGATTTCGTTCCGGGTTCTTATGCGCAGATTAAGATTCCTAAATATTCGATGGATTATGACAAGGACATCGACAAGAGCCTTATCGGTGATGAGTATCTGCCTGCATGGGAGAAATTCGGTCTGCTGGGCTTGAAGTGCCGCAATGACGAAGAAACCATCCGTGCTTACTCCATGGCCAACTATCCTGCCGAAGGCGACCGCATTATGCTGACGGTACGTATCGCTACGCCTCCGTTCAAGCCGAAAGACCAGGGACCGGGCTTCATGGATGTAATGCCGGGTATCGCTTCTTCTTATATCTTTACCCTGAAACCGGGTGATAAGGTGACCATGAGTGGTCCTTACGGAGACTTCCATCCGATATTCGACTCCAAGAAGGAGATGATGTGGGTCGGTGGTGGTGCCGGTATGGCCCCGTTGCGTGCACAGATTATGCATATGACGAAGACACTGCACACTACAGACCGCGTGATGAATTACTTCTACGGTGCACGTGCATTGAATGAAGTGTTCTATCTGGAAGACTTCCTGCAGATTGAAAAGGATTTCCCTAACTTCAAGTTCCATCTTGCACTGGACCGTCCCGATCCGGCAGCCGATGCAGCGGGCGTGAAGTACACTCCGGGCTTCGTACACAACGTAATTTACGAGACTTACTTGAAAGACCACGAAGCTCCCGAAGACATCGAATACTACATGTGTGGTCCCGGCCCGATGTCGAAGGCTGTTGAGAAGATGCTCGACGACCTCGGCGTTCCGGCTCAGAACCTGATGTTCGACAACTTCGGCGGATAATCTTCCTTGTCCGTCTTGAGATAAAAAAACTCCGGCTTGGCCTTCAGGGCTTTGCCGGAGTTTTTGGTTCGAGGCATTCCTCTCTAATGAAGATTCTTCGTAGCTTTTTCTTTATTCCTTGATATGAATCAGTGCATTGGCCAGAATGGCTGTTACTCCTCCGGTGGTAATTCCCGAAGAGAAGATATTTCTTAATGTTTCGGGAAGTTGGCATAATATTTCCGGAACAAGTTCTACGCTTAGTCCCAAAGAGAAACTGATAGCCATGACTAATGTTGCCTTACGGTTGATTTCTTGTGCAGCGATAATGCGTATGCCTGCCGCTGCCACTGTTCCGAACATAAGCAGGGTAGCGCCGCCCAATACCGGTTCCGGCATCAATGAAAATACCAGGCCTACGGCGGGGAAAAGCCCGAGTATTACCAGGAATCCTGCTATATAGTAACCTACATAACGGCTTGCCACTCCCGTCAGTTGTATCATCCCGTTGTTTTGGGCAAATACGGAGTTGGGAAAAGAGTTGAGCATACCTGCCAGCATGGAGTTGAAGCCGTCGGCAAGGATACCGCCCGAAGCGCGTTTTACGAATGTTTCTCCTTCCACCGGTTCGCCGGATATGAGCGAATTGGCTGTGATGTCACCGTATGCTTCGATAGCGGTAATCATGAAAATAAGTCCTAAGGCAATGATGGTTGAGATGCTGAAGTCCAATCCGTAACGGAACGGCATCGGGAGATTGAAACCGCCATAGCTTTGTATGGATGTAAAATCTACTATCCCCATGAACCATGCCACGATATAGCCTATAACCAATCCGATGACAATGGAACTCATCCTCATATACCGGTTGGAACTACGGTTGAAGGCAATGATGAGTAGCAACACCAGGGCCGCCAGTCCCACATGGCGCAGACTGCCGAAACTGCCGTCCGCTTGCGCTGCCGCACCGCCTCCGCAAGCAGTAATTCCCACTTTTATCAGACTCATTCCAATGAGAGTGACAACGATTCCCGAAATGAGGGGCGTAATAATTCTCTTGGTATATTTCAAAATCCGGCTGATGAACATTTCCACGGTAGATGCTGCGATGCAGGAACCGAAGATAAGCGGAAGCCCGCCCATCGTTCCGGCAGCAATAATGGGTCCGATAAAGGAAAAACTGGTTCCCTGGATGCAGAGTAACCCCGTACCCAATCCTCCGAACCTGCGGCACTGGATGAACGTTGAAATGCCCGAAGCGAACAATGCCATGGATACCAGATAACCGGTGGTTTCGGCATCGAGTTTCAGTGCTCCGGCAATAATGAGGGGAGGGGTGATGATGGCAACGAATATGGCAAGCAGGTGTTGCAGGGCGGCAAAGAATGCTTCCTTGAAAGGCGGCTTGTCATTCAGTCCGTATATCAGCCCGTTTTTTAACTTTTCTCCTTCTTGATTGTCCTCCATGTGTGCAGCGGTTTATCTGATTTTGATTTCACAATTATCCAGACTCTCGATGATGGCAAGTGATTCCACATGGATGCCTTGTTCGCGCAATTCGTCGCCACCATGCTGGAATGCCTTCTCGATGATGAATCCCATACCGGCCAGTTCGGCACCTGCCTGCTTCACAAGGTCAATCATGCCTTTGGCTGCATTGCCATTGGCCAGAAAGTCGTCAATGAACAGTACCTTGTCACCCGGACAAAGGAAGTCCTTGCTGACACAGACCTCGTACGAACGGTTCTTGGTGAAGGAAAATACGGTGGTGGTCAGCATGTTTTCCATGGTACTCGGTTTCTTCTTTTTGGCAAATACTACGGGCAGTTCCAGCAGATAACCTACCATGATGGCAGGGGCAATTCCGCTCGCCTCTACTGTAATGACCTTGTTGATGGAGGTGGAAGCGAACCGTCTGACAAATTCCACGCCGATGGATTTCATCAGGATGGGGTCCATTTGGTGATTAATGAAGTTGTCTACTTTCAGAATGCCTCCGGGGAAGCATTTTCCGTCTTTGAGAATGCGGTCTTTCAGAGTTTTCATGTTGGATGATGTTTTATTGAATGTTATCGTTTTCCTCTTCTGTTTCTTCTTGAATGGTGTCTTTGGGCAGCAATCTTGGAGAAATGCGTTTCTTGGGAGTGAGGCTCATGCCTTTCAGCATTTCGGCTTGGCGCACTACGCTGCCGTTACCGTCCGAGAGCTGGTTGAAGGCTTTGTCGTAATCCCTTTGCAGACTGGCCAACCGGTCGCCGATACCGAGGAAGGTATCGGTAAAGCCTGCAATCTTTTCATATAAGATGGTGCCGCGCTTGATGATGGCCTGCACATTCTTTACCTGGTTCTCCTTCTTCCAAAGGTCGAGCGAGAGGCGCAGGGCACTAATCAGGTTGGTGGGGCTCATCAGTACCACCTTTTTGTTGTAGGCATATTCCCAGAGGTGGGCATCACTTTGGATGGCGAGGAGGTAGGCACCTTCGGTGGGGATGAACATCATAACGAAATCCGGTGATTGGGCGTCATAATGCGAGTAGTCTTTATGGCTGAGCTCGTCGATATGGGCGCGGACGGATTGCAGGTGTGCTTTCAGGAAGTGTGCCTGCTCCTCCTTGCTTTCGGCAGAGGTGTAGGCAGCATAGGCAGTCAGCGACACTTTGGAGTCGATAATCATTTCCCGTTCGTCGGGGTACTTCACGATGATGTCGGGCTGCATCTTCTGCCCGCTTTCCTCGTTGATGATGGCTTCGCCCCGTTCGTCTTTTAGAAACTCCTGGCGGAAGTAGTGTTCGCCTTCAATCAGTCCGGAGGCTTGCAACAGACGTTCCAGAATCATTTCGCCCCAGTTGCCTTGCATTTTGGAGTCTCCTTTCAGGGCACGGGTCAAGTTGTTGGCATCTTCGCTGAGGCGGTTGTTCAGCTCCATCAGTTCCTTGATGCGTTCACCCAGCGAGAAGCGTTCTTTGGCTTCGGTGCTGTATACTTGTTCCACCTTTTGGCGGAAGTCCTTCAGGTTATCGCCCAGCGGGCGGAGCAGATTGCCCAGGTGTTCGGTATTCAGCCTGGTAAAGTCTTCGGCTTTGCTCTGGAAGATACGGTTGGAGAGATTCTCGAACTCGGTGTTCATGCGCTTGTGCAACGCTTCGGCTTCTTCCTTCTGCAGCTTCAATAATTCTATTTCCTTCTTTGTCCCGCTGATTTCTGCCCTCAGTGCGGCAGACTTGCGGTCTGCCGCCAGATAGCCGACTACGGTTCCGATGATTATCCCTATAATCAGTAATACTATCTCCATAGGTGTTTTGAAGTGTCCGCCTTATTGTGTCAATATTTCGTTTCCGTCTTCAGTAATCAGGATTTGGCTTTCCCATTGGGCAGAAGGCAGTCCGTCGTCTGTGCAGACGGTCCATCCGTCGGCTTCGTCGATAAAGACTTCGTAGCTTCCCATGTTAATCATCGGTTCGATGGTGAACGTCATGCCCGGCACTATCAGCATGCCCGTACCACGTTTGCCGAAGTGTTCCACATCCGGTTCTTCGTGGAACTTGACGCCGCAGCCATGTCCGCAGAGGTCGCGTACCACGCTGTATCCGTTCTTTTCCGCATGCTCCTGGATGGCGGCGCCTACGTCACCGAGGCGTGCCCAGGGCTGTGCGGTCTGTATGCCTATGTCACGGCATTCTTTGGTGACCTGTACCAGTCTCTGCATGTCGGGGCTGACTTCGCCAATCATGAACATGCGTGATGCGTCGGCAAAGTAACCTTTGTAAATGGTGGATACATCGACATTTACAATATCACCGCTTTTCAGGAATTCCCTGGTGCTGGGAATGCCGTGGCACACTACATCGTTGATGCTGGTGCACACACTTTTGGGGAAGCCTTCGTACATGAAGGGGGCGGGGATGGCGTCGTGGTCTGTGGTGAAGCAATACACCATATGGTCAATTTCGGCTGTGGACATGCCTTCGCGAATGTTCTCGGAGAGATAATCCAGCAGGGCCGTGTTGATTTTGGCGCTTGCGCGGATACCGGCCAACTGCTCCTCGGTGCGGAGTGCGCTTCGCATCGGCAGTTTATATCCTTCTTTCTTATAATGTTGAATTTTGGCTTCTACTTCGTCGGAATAGTTTTTAGGAGTAAACCGGACTCCTTTCATGAACTTTTTCATTGTCTTTTCTTTTTTATGAGACTGCAAAAATACACAATAATGCAGGTGCTTGTACTATCAAGAGCCGAAAACATTCGTTTTCTTTATCCCGATGCCGGCTTAGAGGGTATTCACCACTTCTATTTCGCTTCTTGAACTGTCTATTCTCCGTACTTGTATCTGGGTCTTTATGCGCTCTTTCAGTCCTTCCACGTGACTGATGATGCCTACCTTCTTGCCACCCATCCGGTGCAGTTTTTCCAATGTGTCCATAACGGTGTTCAGGTAGTCGCTGCTCAGTGTGCCGAAACCTTCGTCGATGAACAGTGTGTCTACCGAGAGGCTTTGGCGGCTGAGGGAAGAAAGCCCGAGGGCAAGCGACAGAGATACCAGGAAGCTTTCGCCGCCCGATAAGGTGCATGCCGGACGTGCCGAGCCTCCTTGATGGAAGTCGCGCAGCAGGATGGTGAGCGAACCGGCCTGGCACTCCAGTTCGTAGCGGTCGGTCAAGCGTTGCAGATAGAAATTGGCGCCTGCCAGCAGTTCTTTCAAGACGAAGCTCTGGGCTATGTTGCGGAAGTTCTTTCCCCGTTCGTCACCGAAGTGGCGGCAGAGGCGGTCCCACTTCAGATACTCTTCGCGCAGCCGGTCGGCACGTTCCTTTTCTTCCTTTATCCGGTCGATGTTGCGGGTGTTTTCTTCCAGGCGTAACTTCTGCTGGCCGATGGATTGGTTGCCGGCGGTTATCTTTTCTTCGAGATTCGCGATGAGTGCATCCAGGGTTTCGAGGTTTTCGTTTTCTTCTATTTCGGGCTTCCGGTTGATGTGCTCTTCCACTTGTCCGGTGGCCAGATGAAAGGAGGTCGATGCAGCTACTTCTTCCTCTTTAAGTGTCTGCAGTGAGGCACGCAATGCTTCTATCCGGGAGCCGGACCAAGCGGATAGGACGGTGATACGCTCCTCGTCGAGAGTGGGGTTGGCGGCATAGAACCCGGTTAAATCCTTTTGCAGCCTTGCCATCTGGTCTGCGGTGGAGGATATGCTTTGTTTCAGTCCGCTTGCTTGTGTGTTCAGATTATTCCAGGCAATCCCCAGGTCCTTGATTTCCATTTCCTGTGTTGCTGCAGGTGCGTTGCGCCAGTCGGGGAATGCGGCATCGATGCTTTCCCTGTTGATGTTTATCCCCTCCAGCTCTTTATGGATAAGGGCAATGGCGGACTTCAGTTCTCTTTGTTTCTCCTGCGCCAGCCGGTAGTTGCGCGTGGCTTGCGCCAGGCGTTCAATAAAGGAGAGGGGGGAGTTCGTCCATTCCGTGTTCCATCCCTCCCAGAGGATGTGGGGAGTGACGCGGTCTATGGTGGCACGTATGTTCTCTTTTTCGTTGGCAGTGAGCGACTCGTAATTGACGATACTGTTTTTCAGCTCATTCAGCACTCTGTCGGCAGAGTTGAAGGCTTGGCGCGCAGCGTCCACATGTTTTTGGCATTCGTCCTTTTGCCGTTGCAGAGTTATGATTTGTGTGCTGAGCTTTTGAACTTCCGTGAGCTTTTCGTTCAGTTTGTCTGCTTCCAGCTTGTTCTCTTCCAGTAGCTTCTTCAGAGCGTCGCCGGTGGTTGTGGAGAGGCCGATGCCGTTGCATTGGGCGCATTTGGCTTGTGCGTTAGTACGGGCAAGGTTGTAGCTCCGGAGCGCTCTTGCTGTGGACTGACGGGCATTCTCTGCCAGCGTTCCGTAGGTCTTGGATTCTGTCCGGTTGTTGTTCAATGCCTGCTCGGCTTCCTTGTATTCTTTCTCTTTTGTTTCCAGGGAGGTGCGTATGGGAGCAAGGACAGACTGGAAATCTTCATCTTTGCAAAGCGATTTTATTTCTTGTCCGCACACGGGGCAAGTATCTCCGACGGCAAGCCGGGAGCGTGCTTCCTTTGCCCACTCTTCTACGGCTTCCTTTTGCTTGTCGTAGAGGGTGCGGATGTCATCATAACTTGTTTTCTTGCTGTCGAATGCCGTTTGCAGGAGGACGTATTGCTTTTGGCACGCCTCCACTTTGGCGTTCAAAGCCTTTTCGTTTTCCTTTGCCTCGTTCAGTGTCCTTTCCGTTTCAGCCAGTAAAGACAAGGCGCTCAATGCTTGCAGCAGGTTCTCCCGTCCGGCATCGAGTTTGTTTTTCTTGTCTTGCAGGGCAGGGTGGTCCATGGTTTCAAGCTGCTTGTTCCGGAGGTTTATTTCGTTTTGCAATGTATGGTTCTCTTGTTCTTTCCGGGTGAGGGCAGCTTCCTTGTCGGTACGCTCCTTGACTTTTACGGGTTGTTGCGCGGCAAGTCTTTCAAGGTGCGCGTTGTAGGTGCCGATGCGTGTTTGGGCATCGAGTGCGGATTTTAGGCCGGTAATGATGGATTGGCTTTGCTCGAACATGGGCAGTAAGGGCGAATGCTCTTGCAAATACTTCTCGGCACGATGCAGCTTGTCTTCTTGCTCTTTCAGGAAACCGCATAGCCACTTGCTTCCTCCGTCCAGCCGGGCAAAGGATGCTCTCAGTATCCCGGCTTGTGCATGGTTCTGTTGTTGCTGCTGTTGCTGCTGTTTCAAGGTAGAGAGCCAGTTGCGGGCGTCGGCGGTGGCATTCCATTCTTTAATCAGGAGTTCTTTCTGTTTGAATTCGTCCGATTGCAGTTGCGCTTGCTTCCCTTCCCACATCTTCTTTTGCTGTTCACGGGTGAGGAGGAGTTCGGAGTATTTCTTCAGCCAGTCCCTTTTTGCGAGGGCGGTAGTTTTCTGCTCATTGGCTTCCTTGACTCCGGCATTTTGCGTGGCTATGGCTTCCTTGATTGCAGTGACTTCTTCTTCTGCCAGGATGTGGATGCCTTCCAGCTTCCGGTTCTGGTTTTCGTATTCCGTCCGTCTTTCCTTGGTGGCAGCATATATTTCGGCACCTATTTCGGAGTAGATACTTGTACCGGTCAGCTTTTCCAGAATATCCGATTTTTCGCTTTCCTTGCTTTGCAGGAACTTGGTGAAGTCGCCTTGCGCCAGCATGGTGGTGCGGCAGAATTGTTCGAAGGTCAACCCCACTGCAGCTTGTATTTCCGCCTTTATCTCATTCTTTTTGTTGAGCTGTGCGCCGCTTTTCTTGTTTTCCAGTGTCCAGCGCACATCTTGCACGGCTCCTGAAATCTTGCGGTGTGCCCGTGCCACGTACCATCGGGCGGTGTAGGGCGTTTCGTTCGAGCCGGTAAACTCCAGCTCCGTCCATGCTTCACTGGTGTTACGGCGCATCAGTTGCCGGCTGTCGTTGATGGCAACATCTTCCTTTTTGGCAGAGAAAGTCTGGCTCAGGTCTTTGTATTTTTCGTTCTCGGCATGGTCCATGCGGGGCGTTTCGTTGTAGAGTGCCAGGCAGATGGCGTCGAGAATGGTTGTCTTCCCTGCACCCGTCTCGCCGCAGATAAGGAAAAGGGATTCCTCGCTTAGCGGTCCGTTCTCAAAGTCGATGACGGCATCTTCTATGGAGGCAAGGTTCTTTATGGTCAGTTTCTGGAGTTTCATGGTTCGGACAAATGATTAGGAGTTGTTCTTGCTTTTCACTTTTTGCATGACAGTCTCCATCAGCTGGCAAAGTTCTGGGTCCATCTCTTCTCCTTCGGTTTCGCGGTAGTAGAGTCTGGCTATTTCTAGGGGAGACATTTCCTGCATCTCTTGGATGGAGATAGGCTTGCTCTCGTCAGTGTCGGTCTGCCGCTCTCGGGTCGTCTTGATGTAGCAATATTTGCATGCCTTGCCTTTGGCGGCATTCGAGGCTTTTTCGTTGCAGTCGGGGGGCAGGTAGCCTTTTGTCAGCACATTCAGACGGAGGTATGCAGGTTTCTCTTCCGGATATTCTTCCAGCAGTTTCAAGGCGTCTTCGAAAGGCGTCGGGTCATGTGGAAGTGTGACGAGCGGAATCGGATTTTCAATTTCCCTTGTACTGATTTGTGGCTCTGCCCCTTTCTCCAACTCGATGATGGAGACGGAGTGCGGATAGGTTTCGTCAAAGCTGACGGGGAGGGGAGTACCGCAATAGCGTGCGTGGTGATGACTGCCTTTGATGTCCTGCGGGCAGTGGATGTGCCCGAGGGCGAGGTAGTCGTACCCTTCTCCCATAGCGCTGAGGGGAACATACTCTATTCCGCCGATACTCTCATCGTGCCCGCTACGGTCGCTGCCTTCAATGGAGAGATGGGCCATGAGGACGACGGGAAGCTGTGCCGTATTCCGTTTCTTCACTTCGTCCAGCAGTGCCTGGAAGAAGCGTGCCTGTCGTTGGTCGCGCGGTGTTTCAGTGTCCAGCAGGGGGAAGTTTTGCGGATAGACGTGGGGCACGGCAATGACGTAGCCTATTGTCTTTTTTTCATTGTTTATCTCGATGATGTGCTTGTCCAGATTCACTTCCTCGGCTGTACGTTCGATGTTTCCCACAACGTTCAAGCCGAAGTGCTGCCAGAGGCTGCTGTCTATCTCCAATTTGGAGCTGCTGTCGTGGTTTCCGGCGGTGACTACGATGGCCATTCCGGGGCAGGCTTGGTGAATGTTCAGCATGGCGTCGGTGTACATCTTCTGCGTGGCGGCAGCGGGAGAGGAGTAGTGGTAGATATCTCCGCTTACCACCATGGCGTCGGGCTGCTCTTCGGTTACTATGTGGGTGAGTTGCCGTAGGAAGGATTGCTGCTCGGCGGTGCGGTCGTAGTTGTAGAGGGTGTGTCCCAGGTGCCAGTCGCTGGTATGTAGTATTTTCATTGTTTTTGTTACTTCAATGGATGTGGGTTATGGTTTCCTTAGAATATAAATCTTGTGTGTTCCTCGTCCTTTGTAGTCGATGCCCGATTCGGGATTGGCTATCCATTCGCGCAACTCGCGGGAGGCGGCGGACTTCAATAAGCCGGTCAGTTGGCAATAGTCGGCTTGGGTCATGAAGCTGTTCTTTTCCAGGTATTTTTTTGCCCGTTCCAGCCGTTCCTGCGGAGAAAACACTTGTGAGGAGCGTTGGAATTTGTCGGTGGAACGTTTCAGGTGGCAATGGCGAGCGGTACGGTACAGTAGTTCTTTGTCCACCTTGAAATGTATGTCCTTCAGGCAGATGCTGACGGCGTTTCGCTTGGTGTCTCCTTCTTCGCCCGTCTCCCGTTCACGGTCTTGCCGCAGACCGAGGGCAGGGGTGAATACTCCTAAGTTGTCAATCTTCACGGAGTAACCTTGCCCCATTTGGTAGGCTATTTCGTCGGTGATGGCTTGTACCAGTCCGATGATGTCTCCTCGTGTGAAGGATGAGGCGTATGCTATCTTTTCGGTGATGGTTTCCAAGTCCACCTGCCCGTATAGTTTCATTCGTGGGTAGAGAATGCGTTTGCCGTCTTCTCCCGGCAGGTTCAGTTCCTGCATGTTGTATTCTGCCATGATGGTAGCGTTGTTATGAGGTTCGTTTGTTTATTGGGGCTTACAGAGTTTGTCCCAAGGTTGCGGATGTGTATGCCAAGGTTGGGGATTTCTATCCCAAGGCTTGGGATAGACAAACCAAGGGCGAAGGTAATTCTTTATCTCTATACTTGCAAACTTTACTATTAGTAGTTAGGAAGTTTTTTATTGGTAGTCGGGAAGTTTTTTGTTATAGGTTTGAGAGAGGAATTGAAAAAAACGTTATCTTTGTTACATAAGAGAAGTGCATGAATGATGAACAAAACTAAAATTAAGCGATATATGAAATATTATCCGGACTTATTATTGTTGTTTACCTTATTGTCCGTTACCACAATGATTAAAGCACAAATATCGATAAGACCTTATAGCGAATGGGAAGCAACCCAGTTTGTTGCAGTGAACGGACATCAGCCCGAAGACTATGTAACGCCAGATAATAATTGGGAAATACTATACAATTTACGGACTCCACGTACTCAAGCCGAACTTCGTGAAATGGGTATTAAATGCTCTGATAGCCAATTATTGTTATTGGAAGTAGGTGGACTTGTCAGTAAAACAAAAGGAAAATGGAAAGCTACTATACCCATTCTCGACAAAGAACAGACCAATTCTCTAAGAAGCTTAAGTAAGGAGATTGCTGAATCCATGTATGTCAAAACAAAGGCAGACTTTATATCATTGGCACAAACTATCAGTGAAATGGGATTCAAGAACAATGTACTCTCACTTGTTTTTTCATACCTTCTGGATGGAAAAATGTGGACAAAGTTAGTCTTGTTTGAGGATGTTGACAATTATACAAGCTGGAGTGGCTGTTACTGGGTATTATACGAATCAAGAAATGGCTTTGCATGCGGTAAGAATGGTTTCGGAGAACAGAATTTGATTTTGACTTACATCAATAGCGGCATTGCTCCTGACAACGACATTATGGACCATTGTGCTGATGAAATAGCACAATTCGGAAAAGTAACAGATGCCAAACTCGTTTCTCAGTTAAAACCTTATGGGCTGGTAGATGATAATGGAGATGTATTATTTCCTATTATAAAGAAACGGCAAGACCGCTTTCATCAAATAACTGAAAAATTGGTAAACTCTATCAGTGCGGAACTAAAGAATAATTGTGGCTCCTTAGCAAGCCAATATGGTATTGACAATGAAAAAGTGGCAATGGTGATGCTGTACCATGAAGTCATGTGGGATTTGGTAGATAATCTGATTCAAGATAGGATAATCTTTACTCCAGCTATTTTCAAAGATGAAGAATCGAATAAAGAACGATTGAATGAAGTCGTTTTCTTCATAGAAGGAGGATTAATGCAATAATAATTCGATAGAGAAAAGGACATTTGACTTTGAAGAGTTTTCTGTAAATGCATTTCAAGTGCATAGAAAATAGCCAATTAAAAATAAAGAATTATGTACGAATGGGCCAATGAAATGAACTGTGCCGTAACTGTATGCGACACAAAGGGAATCATCCTATATATGAACGAGAAAGCATGCCGTACGTTTGCCAAACACGGTGACCTGATAGGCAAGAATCTCTTTGATTGCCACAACCCGCAATCGCAAGCCAAGATACGCGAACTGCTGGAGACAGGGGGAGTGAATGCCTACACCATTGAGAAGAACGGTGTCAGGAAAATGATTTATCAGACGGCATGGAAGCAGGACGGAGTGGTCGGTGGCCTGGTGGAGATTTCGATGGAAATACCCGGAGAGATGCCACACTATATGAGAAAATAACAAAATGATATATGATATGAAAACACTTTCTAATTCAGAACTGACAATTAAAGTTTCACCGCATGGAGCCGAGTTATGCAGTATCTTGCATGATGGAAAAGAATATCTTTGGCAGGCAGACCCCGCTTTCTGGAAACGGCATTCTCCGGTGCTTTTTCCCATTGTAGGTAGCGTTTGGGAGAATGAATACCGCCACGAAGGCGTTTCCTACGCATTGACGCAACACGGTTTTGCCCGCGATATGGATTTTGAATTGATGCTTGAACTGGAAGATGAAGTGCGTTATCGACTGGTTGACAGTGAGGAAACACGCAAGAAATATCCTTTCCCGTTTTGCCTTGAGATAGGCTATCGGATAGAGGGAAAGAAGATTGAGGTGCTTTGGAAAGTCATCAATACCGGAACACGCGAAATGCACTTCCAGATAGGGGCCCATCCGGCTTTCTATTACCCGGACTATGATACGGAGACAACGGACCGTGGATATTTCGGCTTTGATAAGACGGAAGGTTTGCACTATATCCTTATCTCCGAGAAAGGATGTGCCGCTCCGGATAAGGAATATTTGCTTGAGTTGACAGATGGCCTGCTGCCTTTGGACATCCACTCCTTTGATAAAGATGCCCTGATTCTGGAAAACAGTCAAGTGAAAGAAGTTACATTATATAATAAGGAGAAGAAGCCCTATCTCAGTCTGTATTTCGACACTCCGGTGGTGGGGTTGTGGTCGCCTCCGGCCAAGAATGCTCCGTTTGTCTGCATCGAGCCGTGGTACGGGCGTTGTGACCGTGCCCATTATAAGGGCGAATATAAGGATAAGGACTGGATGCAGCACTTGGCGCCGGGAGGAGTCTTTAAAGGTGGGTATACAATTGATATAAGATCACTACTGTCCCGTAAAAGTGGATAAATAGTTCTTTGAAATTATTGAAATATAG
>ERZ827469.29-NODE-29-length-235835-cov-8.730957_pt1 | contig 235835 bp, 205 predicted proteins | sample MGYA00519917_ERZ827469 | MGnify/ENA primary metagenome ERZ827469 (study PRJEB31778, sample SAMEA3449314) | human gut metagenome | biome: human gut; feature: human-associated habitat; material: faeces | place: United Kingdom | collected 2010/2012 ... | reverse complement strand
TGACTTTGCCGACGTGGCCCGCCTGGCCCCCCTGACCCAGCGGGCCGCCACCGCCGCCGGGGCCGAGGGCGCGGACTTTGCCAACACCCTCATGGCCGGGGCCAAGTCCGGCCAGTTCGCCTACGGGGATGCGGAAAAGGTCTTCGGCATGATGCTCACGGCCGGGGCCAGCGGCAGCTTTGAAACGCGCGACATGGCCCAATACCTGCCCGGCATCTTCAATGCCACGGGCGACATGCGCGGCATGACCGGCACGGCCTACCATCTGGCCGGTCTGGAGACCATCCGCGATGCCACGGGCGACAGCGCCGAGGCCGCCAACCGCTACCAGAACCTGCTTTCCTTCCGCAACAGCAAGGAGGCCTACAGCAACCTGTCGAAAAAAGGCATCAACCTGGCCCACGTCTATCGCGATGCCGCCAAACGCGGCGAGGACATGAACCTGGCCTTTGTGGGGGCCATCCAGGGCCTGGTGGAACGCAACAAGGAGTACAAGCGCCTCAAAAAGGAACTGCCGGGAGCCACGGGCGCACGGGCCGACGAGATACGCAACCAAATGGGCGCCATCCAGAACCGCATCTTTTCCGAGATCATCGGGGACATGCAGGCCCGGCAGGGGGCCATCGCCCTGCAAAACGGCCGGGGCCGCTACGGCGAGATCTACGGCGACCTGACCAAAGCCCCCGAGGCCATGATCGACAAGCTGTTTTCGGTCATGACCAGTGCCACGCAGGAAAACTTCAACCGGCTGGGCAATGAATGGGAAAAGGGCATGGACCGCGTGCTGGACGTGGTCAAAGGCCCGTTGCAGGACGCCATCCAGTGGGCAAGCTCCCTCATGGCGGACAATCCGGAACTGACGGCCGCCGCTGCCGGAGCCGTCACCGTGGGCGGCATGGCGGCGGCAGGAAGCGGCGTGGCGGCAGGTCTGCGCGGCCTGCGTGGTCTGGAGGGCAGGGCAGCCCCGGCGGCAACAGGCCCGCAGGCCCCCGCACAGGCCCCTGTATCCGGCACGGGCAGGGGAGGGCAGGCAGCGGGGCCGGGCAGCAGTACCACCCACAAGGCCAATGCCGCTCTGGTGGTGCTGTCGGCGGCCGGGCAGGCCTACGCCACAGAGACCGACACCAGCCTCACACGGGAACAGAAAAACGCCGCCCATGCGGAAACAGCGGGCGGAGCCGTGGGCGCACTGGCCGGGGCACAGGCCGGGGCTGCCGTGGGGGCCGTGGCCGGCCCTGTGGGCGCAGCGGTGGGCAGTGTGGCCGGGGGCGTCATCGGCGGCCTGGCCGGAACGGAGCTGGGTAAGGAGGTCTATGCCTATCATCAAAACGTCCAGCGCTCGCTGGACGCCTTGCCCTATGACCCGGACGATCCTGATGCCTACCTGCGCAATCTTTCCGCCCGCACCGAGGCCACGGGCCGGGGACCGGAACAGCGCCCGGACTCCTTCGATGACTACGGCGCGGCGCTGTTCGGCGGCACAACGTCCTTCCTGGACACCGGCGAAGGACTGGAAGAACGCCTGGCCACGCTGGCCAGCCGGGACGATGACCGCCGCGCCCAGGAGGAATTGAAGGCCGCGTTGCTGGAGGCCGCCCGCAATATGCAGACGACGCAGGAACAGCCCCTCAAGGTGGAGCTGCACAGCACGCTGGAACTGGACGGTGCCGTGCTGGCCCAGAGCCGCGAGGACATCATGATCCGCGAAGCCGCGCGCCGTTAGCGCAAACCCACGCCGCCGGGGAGGGGCGTTAGCATGGCATGGAATCTGACGTTGCAGGACGCCTCCTTCCGGGGCGTCACCTTTGAAGTGCAAAGCGTGGAAGACCGGGGCGAGAAGGCCCTGTGCGTCCATGAATACCCGTACCGCTCCGGGGCCGAGGTGGAGGACCTGGGCCGCAAGCCCCGCGTCATCCCCGTGACCGCCATTTTTTGGGGCGTGGCCTATGAGAGCAGGATCAAGGCCCTGGTGGCCGCCTTCGAGGAGGCTGGACCGGGCGAGCTGATCCATCCCGTTTTCGGCAGCCTCACCGTGGCCGTGCGCCGCTGGCAGATACAGCACAGCGCGGAGCGGCACGACTACGCCACCGTGACCTTTGAGGCAGTGGAAGCCGTCACGGACAACCCTTTTTTCGGGGCCACCTCCAGCCGCAGCCTGGCCGAACAGGCGCTGGCGGATATTTCCTCCAGCCTGGACGAGGCCCTGGGCCTGTCGGAAAGTGAGCTGGGCAAGACCCTGGGCCAGTGGGCGGATACCGCCGCCAATATGAAAGCCCGCGTGGAGACGGAATTGCAAGGCGTGCTGGATGTACTGGATTCCGGGCGCAGTGTGGTGCGTTCCGTGCTGTCCTATGTGGACGTGCCTGCCGCCTTCGTGGCCGACGCGCAGGCCATCGTGCGCGGCCTGCAAGCCGACGCCGCCAGCGCTTCCTCGTCCGTGGTCTCCGCGTTCGGTGTCCTCTCCACGGCACTGCCGCTCATATCCCTCACGGCCCCGGAAGCCGTCAAAGCCTACGCCACAGGGGCCGGAGCCTATGGCCCCGCCTGGGTATCCGGCCCGCAGAGCGCCCTGTCAGGCAAGGCCGAGGCGCAGCTGGCCCTGCGCGTGCCCCGCCCCGCCGTGGCGACCATCCCGGTGCCGGATGCGGGCAGCGCCCGGACGCCGCAGGGCGTGGCCGTCACCCATGTGACCCTGCTGGAGGCCCAGGCCACGGCACAGGCCGCCAGCGAGGCGCTCAAGGCCGATATGGCCACCCCCGCACTGACGCCGGGCGAGATCGAAGGGCTGGCGGGAAATGTCCGGGCACGACTGGATGACGCCCTGCACTATACGGCGGCGGCCCTGCCCCAGGGCAGCGTGCATCCCGTCTGCGAGCGCCTGCGCACAGCGGCTCGGGCCATGCAGCAGCTGGCCGAGGCCGCCCTCAATGCCCGTCCGCCGCTGGCCATACGCACCGCCGGGCTGGCCTGCAATTTCCATTTGCTGGCCCACCGCCTCTACGGCGACTTCACCCGCGCGGACGAACTGCGGCGCATCAATCCGCAAGTGCGCAATCCCAACTTCATCGCCAAAGATCAGGAGCTGCTCGTCTATGTCCGTTGAGCACACGGAGCATCTTTCACCTTACCGCGTCGGCCTTGCTGTCGCCATCCGTAACTTCCTTCGTCGTAACGGCTGGCGCATCGACCCCAATCAGGAGCTGCTTGTTTATGTCCGCTGATACCGATGCCATCACCCTGGCCATCGCCGGGCATGAGCACAGGGACTGGGAACGCTACAGCATAGACAGCGACTTTTTCACGCCCGCCGATGCCTGGAGCCTGTCCCTGGGCATCCCGGCCACGGCCATCCCCGACTATGTAAAGCCCTGGGCCGAGGTGCAGGTGCGTCTGGGTACGGACGTCATCCTCACGGGCCGTGTGGACGCCGTGCGCCGCCGTCTGGCCAAGGGCGAACATCGCCTGGAACTGCACGGCAGGGACCGGGCGGGCGTCCTGCTGGACTGCTCCGCGCCCGTGCTGGCCCGGCGCGAGCTGACCCTGGCGGAGATATGCGCCACCTACCTGCGCCCCCTGGGCATTGACCGCATGGACGTACAGGGCGGGGACAGCCGGAAGAAGGTTACCGTGGAACCGGGCATGAGCGCCTGGGAGGCCCTGGAGCGGGCCGCCGAACTGGCGGGCCTGTGGCCGTGGTTCACGCCGGACGGTGTGCTGAAAGTGGCCGCCCCGGACTATGGCCGGGCCGTGGACGCCGAGCTGATCCTGGACACGACGGGCACCAAAAACAACGTGCTGGACCTGTCCCTGGAGGATACCTGCCAGCGCCGCTGGTCGGAGGTGACAGTGCTGGGCCAGGGCACGGGCGACGAACACGAGGGCGCACAGCCCGCCATCAAGGCCGTGGCCCGTGACGCCGAAGCGGGCTTTTCCCGGCCCCTGATCCGCGATGCCGCCCACCTGGAGACCACGGCCCAGGCGCAGGCCAGGGCCAACAAACTGCTTTCCGATGCCATCTTCGAGAGCTGGCAGGCCGTGGCCCGCGTGCGGGGCCATCGCACGGACAGCGGGGCCGTATGGGAGCCGGGCATGCATATCCGCCTCATTTCCCCGCCCCTGGGCCTGGACGTGGACACCATGCTGGCCCGGCGCACCCTGTCCTGTGACCGTCAGGGCGGCACCGTCTCCACCCTCTACCTGCGGCCCTGGGCGCTGTGGCTGCCGGACACGGCCCCCAAGGCCAGACGCAAACACCACAAAACAGGCGGCGACTGCTGCACCTGCGACCTCTGCGCCGGATAGACCATGAACATCATCGAAATCATCGAAAGCCGCATCGCCCGTGCCCTGCGCGGACCGCGCTTCCCCTACCGCGCCCGCCTCACGGCCCGCAATGACGCGCCGGGCCTGCAACTGGCGCAGGCCGATGCCCTGGCCGGGGAACAGGCCCAGGCCGTGGAGGTGCTGCAACAGTTCGGCTTTTCCAGCGGCGTGCCCGAAGGCAGCGACCTCATCGTGGTCCCCCTGGGCGGGCGCACCTCCGCCAGCGTCATCATCGCCACAGAAAACGCGGCCTACCGCCTCAAGGTGGGGCCGGGAGAAGCGCGCATGTACAGCCAGGAAGGCGCGTATATCCATATCAAACAGGGCCGCGTCATCGAGATTGACTGTGACGAGCTGGCCATCACCGTCAAAAACAGCGCCCGGCTGACGGCGGGGCAGCAGGTGACGGTGGAAGCGGGCAGCGGCATCGTGCTGGATACCCCGCAAACCACGGTGACGGGCAACATGACCGCCACCGGCCAGAAGGGCGACCGCGTGGAGATGACGGCGGACATGACGCTGCGCGGCAACATCACACAGACCGGCAGCATCACCTCGTCCGGCGATCATACGGCGGGCGGCATCAGCCTCACCGGGCACACGCATACCGGTGTCCAGACAGGCGGCGGCTCTACCGGCAAGCCGCAGTAAGCACGGCACCCCCAACACACAAAGAAGGGTGGAAGCGCTGAACAGCTTCCCCCTTTTTTTTGCGCCCATGCCCGCTAGTCTGCAAGGCATGGATACCTGGATAGACCCTGCCACCGGCGACTATGCCGGCGCGCGCATCAGCCGCCTGGAAAATGCCGTCTACCTGCGCCTCATGACCCCGCTGGGCGCGTGGTGGGCCGATACCTCCCTGGGCAGCCGCCTGCATGAGCTGGCGCGGGAAAAGGACGTGCCGCGCATTGCCCTGCTGGCCCGCCAGTACGCGGAACAGGCCCTGCAAGGCCTGCTGGACGACGGCAGGGCGCGGGCCGTGGAGGTCAGCGCCGAGCAACCGCATGACGGGCGCTGCCTGCTGCATGTGACCGTCACCGACGCCACGGGCCAGCGCTACAGCTATGAGCATTTCGTCCCTGTGGGAGCCTGACATGCCCTACACCATCCCCGACTTTGCCACCATCCGGCAGCGCATGCTGCGCGATGCCGCCAACCTTGACCCCACGGCCCCGCAGGACAGGGACAGCGACCATTTCGCCCGCTCCAGCGCCACGGCCTCGGCGGTGTCCGGCCTGTACGACTTCCTGGCCTGGCAGGCCCGCCAGCTGCTGCCGGACACGGCGGACCCCGAATATCTTGAGCAGCACTGCGCCCTGCGCGGCATCACCCGCAAGGCCGCCACACGGGCCACGGGCACGCTTACCCTGACGGGCCGTACCGGTGCCGTGGTGCCCGCAGGCACGCAGGCCAAGGATCTGTCCGGCGTGCTGTACCGCACCACGGCCGGTGCGACGCTGTCCGGAGCGGCAGAGGCCGCCACGGCCGCCGTCCCCTGCGAGGCCGTGGATGCCGGGGCGCTGCCCGACCTGGACGATGCCCCGGTGACCCTGCTGGCCGCACCGTCAGGCGTGCAGTCCGCCGCCCGCCTGACCCTCACCGGCGGCAGCGATGCCGAGGACGACGCCACCCTGCTGGCCAGGCTGCTGGAATACATGCGCAACCCGCCTTCCGGCGGCACGGCGGCGGATTACCGGCGCTGGGCGCGGGAAGTGCCCGGTGTGGCCGATGCCCAGGTCTACCCGCTGCGGCAGGGCGCGGGCACGGTGGATGTGGTCATCACCGGCCCGGACGGTATCCCCGGCGAGGACGTGGTGGCCGCCTGTCAGGCCCATATCGACGCCGAGCGGCCCGTGACGGCCCTGGCCACGGTCTACGCTCCTCTGGCCCTGTCCGTGGACATGACCCTGAAGCTGCGCGTGGCCGCTTCCGCCACTCTGGAGAGCCTGCGTCCCGACGTGCGGGCCGCCCTTGAGGCCGAGATAGCGGACCTGCGCCCCGGAGAGCCCCTGGTGCTGTCCCGTTGCGCCGCCGCCGTGTCCGGTCTGGCCGGTGTGGCCGATGTGGTCATCACCGCCCCGGCCGCCAACGTGCAGCCCACTGACCTGCAATGGTGCCGTCTGGGCACCCTGACGCTGGAGGCCCTGTAATGCCGCACGCCGACCTGCTGGCGGCCCTGCTGCCGCCGGTCAGCTATGCCCCATCCGGGCCGCATCTGGCCGCCTCGCTGGCCATGGAAGGCCGGGAGCTGGATCGCGTGCAGGCCGATGCCGCCCATGCCGTGGGCGGGCTGCGGCCCTTCCTCTATCAGCAGTGGCTGGAGGATTACGAGCGCGTCTACGGCCTGCCCGGCCCCTGCGCCCTGGGCGGCCAGCTGTTGCAGGAGCGCCTGGCCCTGCTGGCCGTGGCCTTGCAGGAGCGCGGCGGCATCTCTCTGGCCTGGCTGCGCCGCTATGCGGCCCTGGCCGGATATGAGGCCAAGGTCACGGAATACCGGGAGTTCAAGGCCGGGCACAGTGCCGCCGGGGATGCCCTGACCAATGGCGGCTGGTGCCATGCGTTTCTGGTGACGGCCCCCGGCGATGCCCCGCGCGAGTTCAAGGCCGGGCAATCCGTAGCGGGCGAGGCCCTGCGCACCTGGGGCGATCCCATTATTGAATGCATCATCAACTGGCGCAAGCCCGCGCATACCGTGGGCCTTGTGGCCTACATCGAGGAATAGCCATGCATCGCATCGACACGTCCACGGCCACGCCGGACAACAAGTTCACCGAAGGCGATCCCGCCGTCCCCGTGGCGGCCACCACCGTTTCCGCCGAATGGCTCAATGCCGTGCAGGAGGAGCTGGTGGCGGTCATCACCGGGGCCGGGCTGGAGCTGAAAAAAAGCGACAATGGCCAGCTCTGGCAGGCCATCAGCCAGCTCATCGCCAACGCCAAGCCCGGACTGGCCACCAAGGCAAAGCCCGGCCTCGTGCAGGTGGGCGGCGGGCTGAATATCACGCCGGAAGGGCTTCTCTCCGTCCTGGCGGCCAGTGTCACCCAGGCGGGCATCGTCCAGCTGGCGTCCGGCCTGTCCGATTCCACGACCACGGCCCCCACCTGCAAGGCTGTCAAGGACGCCATCGAGAGCAAGCTCTCCGCCGTCAATGTGCCTGTGGGCGGTATCCTGGCCTTTTCCGGCACCTTCGGCGGTGACGGCAACCGCTTCCCCATCCCGCTGGGGGAAGATGCTCCGGACATGCACTGGTGCCTGTGCGACGGCACCACCACCAATGGCCTGCCCGTGCCTGACCTGCGCGGCCGCATGATTCGGGGCGCGTCGGATTCCGTGCCCGCTGGCTCCACTGGCGGCTCGGAGAAGCATTCGCACAGTCTGTCCGGCACTGTGGGGGAGACAACGTTATCCACTGAGCAATTGTCCAGTCATAAGCACACCTTATCTGTACCAGCTGCAACCGGAGGCGGAGCTGGAGGTAATTTCTACATGCGCGACGGAAACGGGTATTATCCCTCGACTCAAAACGCTGGCGGCAGCCAGCCGCACACGCACGCGCTCTCTGGCGAGTCTGGCAGCGCCAATTCCCTGCCACCCTATTACGCCCTAGCCATGATCATGCGCATCTCATAATCAACGCCAGAGCGTAATACGGGGGCAGGCCGTTGGCCTCGCTAGATGCACCGTCCAGCGTGTGGGTGTGGGGTTGAGAGCCACCGGCAGACCCCGTTTGTCTCTGTCCTGCAACCTCGCTTCGCTGGCTGCCTCCTGCGGCATTTGTCGTGCCTGAATTAGTGCTGTGGCTGTGAGATGGCATCTGCTGTGCCGTGAGCGTTGTCTCCCCGACAGTGCCGGACACACCTGGTCATGGTCCCGCAGACCACGCCTGCCGCCGGATTAGGCCGTCCGCATGATGTACGAAAGGGCGTAATACGGAGGCATGGAGGACGCCTCTCCAGATGCTCCATCCAGCGTGTGCGTATGGGGTTGAGAGCCACCGACGGCACTGGTGGTTGCTGTCGCCTCCCAGATACCAGTTCCCCCGCCACCAAAACCGCCAGAGGCATTCCCCGTACCTCGTACTGTATGTTTATGACTGGCCAGCTGTGCTTCCGTCAGCGTCGTGTCCCCGACAGTGCCGGACAGGCTGCTGAATAATTGGAAAGTTCAACAATAGAGGATCGTTATGTGGTTTGAACTGGTACCGCACGGAATGCGGGCGATAACAGACGATGAAATTGTGGCCAGGGCAGAGCAAATCAAGGCGCACCGTGCTTTGCAAGGCGGAGCCGGTCGCGAAACGACGCCCCCGACACTCTATCCCTGGCAGATGCCTTCCCATTCTCACACCGTAAGCCCCTGTGGAGGTTGCTACCATGCCCACTGTTACTGTTGTCCCCTCCGATAGTCTGATCATCGTCGATGGCAAGGCCCTCGTTTTCCCGTTTGACGCCCCGACAAATCTGCATGCCCTGCAATGGCGTGGGGACACTGGCCATACCGAGTGGACGGACGGCCCCAACAAGCCGCTGACTGCTGAGGATTATGCCGAGCAGGTCGTGCCGTATGTGAAGCTCTGGCAGGCGGAAAAAGCTCGCCTGGAGAAGAGCGCCGCCGAGGAGGCCGCCGCCCGTGCGCTCCCCGATGCCAAGGCCGCCAAGCGCACCGAGATCCAGGGCGGCTACGATGCAGCCTTGGCCGCATCCTTGACCATGCCCGCCACTGCCCCTACGGCGCAGGACGTAGCCGTGGGCGCGGCCCTGTTGGCCGTGGAGGATGCGGAGGGCCTGACCTATGTGCAGTCCCGGCATGCGGTCCGGCGGGACGAACTGCTTGCTGCTGTGGACGCGGCGGACAGTGTGGATGCCGTGCGGGCCGTGGTCGTGAACTATGACGTGTAAGGTAGCGGGCCAGCATATCACCGCTCCGGATGCGGGCGGGCATGGCTTGGACATGAGCAACGGGCAGGACTGGCTGGTGGAGGACTGCGTCATCGACCTGTCCGCCTGCCCGCTGGATCAGCTGGATGAGGCTGTGGGCGTGGTATGGGGCAGCAGTGCCGTTTTTCGACGCTGTGTCATCCGGGGCGCGGGCAAGTTGGTGCTGTGCGGCTCCGGGGATACGGATAAATTGACCGTTGAACGCGGCAAGACCGTCACTTTCGAGGACTGTATCCTCGAGGACTTCGGACGGCGAGGGCCGGAAGCACAGTCCGGCATGCGGGTCATGCTGCGGGGCTGCCTGATCCGCAACTGGGGCGTTTCGGAGCGTTTCGACGTGCGGGCCTTCGGGGCCTGGGCGCATCGCGGCGGCCGAATTGAGGCCGAGAGCTGCGTCTTTGACCAGCCCTGTTTTTGGCGCGGCTGGCACATCATGGTGCGGGACTGGCTGGCTCACATCGGCCAAAGCTGGAACGACGAAGGTCTGCGCGGCCTGCTGCGCCCGGCCAACTGGCTGCCCGGCGTCTGCCGGGGCCTGGTGGCCACAGCGGGCGGACAGGTCCGGGCCGCAAACTGTCATGCCACACGCTGGTGGATACGCCTTGAGGGGCACAGTGGCCCGCGTATGGGCCGGAAAGAGGCTTTCGCAGTGGTGGAGAGGCGGGAAAGGCTGCGGGCGGAGCTTACCGGCCGTTTTCCGGCGGCAGCATGCCCAGGGCGATGAAGGCCTGCCGGATAAGCGGCAGCATTTCCGGGGGACAGGGATGTTTGCGCGGGAGCGGCGAGAGGCGGGGCTTCTTGGGTAGGCCGAGCAATTCCTTGGCATGGGCGATATAGCACGTTTTGATGCCCGGCCCACGCCGGGCCTCGAGATGCTGCTTCGCGTACAGCTCCCTGCACATGGCCAGAATTTCTTCATAGGTCGCCATATCTTCCCCCTGGTGACCGGATGACAAGTGGCGGGGGCGTTGCAGCGCCCCCACCGACGGGCCTGACAAGCCCGCCACGGCCCCACGGAGAGAAAGGACGACCCTCTCCCCGCAGAGTACCCGCCGATTGTTGTGCTCAAGACGAGCGCACAACAGCCTATCAGGGCGGACACCGGGGCGCAACCCATAACCGTTAGAGATGGAGACCATTACCGAGATCCGCTGCCGCCATTGCGGCAAACTGCTGGCCAGAGGCCGGGCATACGATGCCCATATCGAGTTCAAATGCCCCCGCTGTGGGGCGTACACCATCCTGCGGGCCACGCGCCCCGATCATGCAGGCCGTGGAGCCTCTCCTGTGGAGGCACTGTGGCCGCAAAACGCAGACCATACCATCCGCCGGTCCTGAGCGACTGGCTGCCACCCCTGGCCGGGCCGCCCGGCTACATCATGGGGGAAACAGGGCCGCAGGGCTTCGGCACGGCCGACTTCTATGTGGCCCAGATCCCCTGTGCCACGGCCCGCGCCGTCATCATCGAGCACCATTACAGTCACCGCGTGGTCAATAACAGCTACCTGCACCTGGGCGTCTTCCGCGAAGGCGCGTTCGAGGGCGTCCTGCAATGGGGCTATGCCCTCAACCCGGCCAGAGCTGGCAAGATCGTGGAAGGCACCGTGCAGGGCCAGTACATGGAACTGAACCGCATGTGGCTGTCGGACGATGCCCCGCGCAACAGCGAGAGCCGGGCCATCAGCTACGCCCTGAAATACATCCGTCGCGCCTGCCCGTCCGTGGCCTGGGTACAGTCCTATGCGGACGAACGCTGCCAAGGCCTGGGCGTGGTCTATCAGGCATGCAGCTTCCTGTACCTGGGATTCCATGAAAGCCCGTTCTACGAGCTGGACGGCGAGGTCTACCACAAATTGCTGGTAACAGCCCACCTCAAGAGCGGTAAGCGTGGAGCATACCTGCGGGCCAATTTAGACCGGGCAAAGCTGCACAAGCTGCGACAGTTCCGCTATGTCCGCTTCCTGAAAACGGATTGGATCAAGCGCCTGCGCATGCCGATACTTCCATACCCCAAACGACAACCGGACTAACAAAAAAAGGCGGGATTTCTCCCGCCTTGCTTTTTGCTTTTTTACTGCCAATACGCGCGCAAATTGCTGCCAATAGCGCCGCAAACTTATTGCCGGAACCCCGCGAGGCATTTTGTAAGCATGCGTCTGTAAACAACAGACTGCAATAATAAAACGCTTCTGTAACGCAGTGAAATCTTTGGCGTCCCCAAGGGGATTTGAACCCCTGTCGACGGCGTGAAAGGCCGTTGTCCTGGGCCGGCTAGACGATGGGGACGCGCTATGAAGTTGTGATGGCTGGGCTGCAAGGACTCGAACCTTGATTAGCGGAGCCAGAATCCGCCGTCCTGCCAATTGAACGACAGCCCATCGCGAAAATGGAACCTACGTAATTTCTGAACGGGTGTCAACAAAAAAATAAAAAATTTTGAAGAACAGCAGACGGAAGAAAAAAACGAGGGGGAGGCGGCAGGTGATCAGAGGGTTTGGTGCCATGGTCGGGAGCATCATTACAAAATATTTCACATGCTGCCTAACATGTTGATTTTTCATTGCTAAGGCACAAGGAGAATGTTTCTATCCTGTTAAAATAGTTTACTTTACTTTGTTGTTTTGCACGGTATTATCCTTGCATGGCGGTCTGTGTTCGCCGCAAGGACAAGATGGTTTGTGAAAAAAGTCTCTGTCTTTTTTCGGGAGGGGAGGGATGCGCTTCCTGAGAGACCTTCTTGTTGCCATTTCCAACATGATGTGGCGGGGAGCAGCCCGGCCGCAAACGGAGGTTGTCTGTTATGGAACAAAACAACGAAGTCGTTGTCGACCGTGCCAAGTCACAGTGGTCCGACTTGTGGAAGAAGGAAGACTACTGGGCCATCTGAATCGGCTTTTTCTTCCTGATCGTGGCCGCGTGGCTGTGCTTTGGCCAGCGTCCGGCCCTGGAAGCCAGGTTCAACGAATATGGGACCATCATCACGGCCGAGGAAAGCAAGCCCTTCAAGACCATCGAATGGTACAAGGCCACGGCTGCCCAGAAAAACGTGCAGGCTCAGAAGCAGTCGCAGGTGGCTGAGGTCATCGCCTATCTGAAGACGCCCGCCCGCTGGACCGACAATCCTCTGGATGCCCTGATGATGGATCAGGCCCGCGCTGATGAGCGCAACGCCGCCCTCAAGCCCAAGGTCGAAGCCGCCAGGCAGGCCGCTGCCGAAGCCCTGGCCACGGCCAGGGCCGCCCAGGATGCCGCCGCGGCGGCCGGTTATCAGGATGCCGGTCTGAACGATGCCGCCACGGCCGCCATCGACTCCTGGCAGAACGCCGAGAAGAAGGCTTCCAAGGCTGCCTCCGGTCTGGCCAAGCCCTTCAACCGTATCCCCACCCTCATCGTGCTGGGCCTGGTGCTGGGCGCCCTGTGTACCGTGGGGGCCGTGTTCATGGGCATGAACCCCGGCAAGTTCTTTGTTTCCTTCCTCATCATCTATGCCCTCTGCGTGCTGGCCAACATCCTGGGCAACCAGAAGACCATGCGCCTTTACGGCATCAACGCCGAGATCTGGTCCATCGCCATCGGCATGATCATCGCCAATACCGTCGGCACGCCCAAGCTGGTCAAGGACGGCGCCCAGGTGGAATACTTCATCAAGACCGGTCTGGTGCTGCTGGGTGCCGAAGTGCTGTTCCACAAGATCCTGGCCATCGGCATCCCCGGCATTTTCGTGGCCTGGGTGGTGACCCCCATCGTGCTCATCAGCACCTTCATTTTCGGCCAGAAGGTGCTCAAGATGCCTTCCCGTACCCTGAACATGGTCATTTCCGCCGACATGTCCGTGTGCGGCACCTCGGCGGCCATCGCCACCGCCGCTGCCTGCCGTGCCAAGAAGGAAGAACTGACCCTGTCCATCGGCCTGTCCCTGACCTTCACCGCCATCATGATGGTGGCCATGCCCGCCTTCATCAACTGGGTGGGCATGCCTGAGATCCTGGGCGGCGCCTGGATCGGCGGCACTGTGGACGCCACCGGCGCCGTGGCCGCTGCCGGTGCCTTCATCGGTCCCAAGGCCCTGCAGGTGGCCGCTACGGTCAAGATGATCCAGAACGTGCTCATCGGTGTGACGGCCTTCTGCGTGGCCATGTACTGGTGCGCCAAGGTGGACGTGCAGGAAGGTCAGAAGGTCAGCGCCATGGAAATCTGGCACCGCTTCCCCAAGTTCGTGCTGGGCTTCCTGACGGCTTCCGTCGTCATGTCCGTGGTCAGCTCCTCTCTGGGGGCTGACGTGGGCAAGATGCTGGTGGACAACGGCATCAACAAGGTCTCCGTTCCCCTGCGCGGCTGGTTCTTCGCCCTGGCCTTCGTGTCCATCGGCCTGACCACGAACTTCCGCGAACTGGGCAAGTATTTCAAGGGCGGCAAGCCCATCCTGCTCTATGTCTGCGGCCAGTCCCTGAACCTGGTCCTGACCCTGCTCATGGCCTGGATCATGTTCTACAAGGTCTTCCCCGAAATCACGGCCAAGATCTAAGCTCCATCTAAAATCAGGGGGGGCGTTCCGGGAACGGCCCCCTTTTTTTCCCGGATGTTCCGGTGTAGGGGGATCCTCATGAATGACAGAATGTTCAAGATGGGCAAGCTTGTCCTCTGGGGCGTGGGCCTGTGGGTCTTTTTTGCGCTCGTCACCCCGCGTCTTGTGGCCCTGAGCCCGGCCTGGCAGCAGTATGACCGCGTTCAGGAAGAGCATGGTCTGGACAGTGGTGCCCTGTATTACACCAATGTCCCCGTGGTGCAGTCCGCCGAAGAGGCCATGAAGCGTGCCGTCAAAGCCGGGATGGCCGAGCGGCGTGAACTGGCCATTGCGGAACGCCGGGAGGTGGAACGGTAGATGGCCCCGTCCCGTTGCCGTTTCGTGGTCAGCGCCTGCCTGGCCGGGGAATACTGCCGTTATGATGGCGGGAGCAACGCCTGTGCTGCGGTCCGGGAACTGGTGCGCAGGGGGGCGGCCGTCACGGCCTGTCCTGAAGGACTGGCCTGCCTGCCCGTGCCCCGTCCGCCGTGCGAGATCAGGGAAGGGCGCGTCCTGTCGCAGGATGGCAGGGATCTGACGGCGGATTTTTTCCGGGGGGCCCGGCTGGCCATGGAGATAGCCCGCAGACACGGCTGCACGGCGGCCATCCTCAAACGGCGTTCGCCGTCCTGCGGTGTGGGGCAGATCTATGACGGCACGTTCAGCCGTACTCTCTGTCCCGGTGACGGGCTGTGGGCGCGGATGCTGCGCGAGGCCGGTTTCGCCCTGTACACCGAAGAGCATCTGCCCGAAGATATCTAGACCTGTGCAAGGTCGTTGCCGTCGTCGCCCGTCTTCCCTGAGGACGGGCTTTTGCTTTGGGGCGCTGCGGCTTGTGTTTCTCCTATCCATCAGATAAGAAAAAAGGCCGGCAGACGCTGCCGAATGGACTTTTTACGGAACGAGGAACCCATGAAAACCGAATCGCTTTGCCTGCATGCGGGCTATACTCCCAAGAATGGTGAGCCCCGGGTAGTGCCCATCGTGCAGAGCACGACCTTTACCTATGACTCCACGGCCGAAGTGGCCAAGCTTTTTGACCTGGAAACTTCCGGCTTTTTCTACACCCGTCTGGGCAACCCCACGGTGGACGCCGTGGAGCAGAAGATCACGGCTCTGGAAGGCGGCGTCGGTGCCCTGTGCACCTCGTCGGGGCAGGCGGCCAATCTCATCGCCATCCTCAACCTGGCCCGGAGCGGCGACCATGTGGTCAGCATGGCCAGCATCTACGGCGGTACCTTCAACCTGTTCGCCGTGACGCTGAAGAAAATGGGCATCGAAGTGACCTTCGTGGATCAGCGGGCCGATGACGCCGAGATCGAAAAGGCCATCCGCCCCAACACTAAGGCGGTGTTCGGCGAGACCCTGACCAATCCTTCCATGGACGTGCTGGATATCGAACGTATCGCGGCCCTGGCGCATCGTCACGGCCTGCCCCTGATCGTGGACAATACTTTTGCCACGCCGGTGCTCTGCCGCCCCTTCGATTTCGGTGCCGACATCGTCGTCCACTCCACCACCAAGTATATGGACGGCCATGCCCTGCAGATGGGCGGCGTCATCGTGGACAGCGGCAAGTTCGACTGGACTTCCGGGCGCTTCCCCGAATTCACCGAGCCCGATGCCTCCTATCATGGCCTGATCTATACCCAGGCTTTCGGCAAGGCGGCCTATATCGTCAAGGCCCGCGTGCAGCTCATGCGTGACCTGGGCTGCTGCCAGACGCCGCAGGGAGCCTTCTACATCAATCAGGGCCTGGAGACCCTGCCGCTGCGCATGGAACGCCACTGCCGCAATGCCGAAGCCGTGGCGACCTTCCTGGCCGGGCACGGCAAGGTGGAGAGCGTCTGCTATCCCTGGCTGCCGGACAGTCACGACAAGGCCCTGGCCGAGAAATACCTGCCCAGGGGATGCAGCGGCGTCATCTCCTTCTCGCTCAAGGGCGGCCGCGACGCCGGTGCCCGTTTCATCGACAGCCTGAAGATGGTGTCCCTGCAGGTGCATGTGGCCGATATCCGTACCTGCGTCCTGCATCCGGCCAGCTCCACGCATCGCCAGCTCACGGACGAACAGCTCACGGAAGCGGGCATCACGCCTGGTATGGTCCGCCTGTCCGTCGGTCTGGAAAATATCGACGACCTTCTGGAAGACCTGTCGCAGGCACTGGCACAGGCCTAGGCCCTGGCGATACGGCAAAAAACGGGAGAGCGGACCCCGCAAGGGGCCCGCTCTCTTTGCGTCATGCCGGGAAATCCGCCGTCGTTCCATCAGGAAAAGGGCAGGGGGACATGCGGCGTTCTTTACTGTCTTTTGCAAACTGTTTCAGTCTGCATTGCTGGCGATCTCGGCCATGGTGGCGCCGGTGGCCCGGCACAGATCGTCCGGCGAAAGGCAAAGCTGCACCCCGCGCTGTCCGGCGCTGATGTAGATCCGCTCCCAGAGGATGGCGTGCTCGTCCAGGAAGACGGGGTAATCCTTTTTGGCTGCCAGCGGCGAACAGCCTCCACGGATGTAGCCTGTCAGGGGCAGGACTTCCTTGAGATGGACCATCTCCACATGCTTGTTGCCGGATGCCGTGGCCAGTGCTTTCAGGTTCAGTTCCGCCGCGGCGGGGATGCAGGCCATGATGACGCCTGTCCTGTCGCCGCGGGCCACCAGGGTCTTGAAAACACAGCCGGGGTCCACGCCCAGCTTGCGGGCCATGGTCACGGCGGAAAGGTCGCTTTCGTCCACATCGGCCTGATGCAGGGTGAAGGGGATCTCCAGGCGCTCCAGCAGGCGCGCGGCATTGGTCTTGGCTATTTTTTTGCTGCTCATGGTATGTGCGGTATGCGTGTGCTCAAAACGAGGGATGGGCGTCACCTGGCCTGCCAGCAGGCCGTGACCTGCCGGAGGATGTCTTCCCGGGCCTTTTGCCGCAGTGCGGCCAGCTGTTCCAGCAGGGCAGGGACACGGGCGCGAAGGTCCGCCGGTGTCCCGGCGTTGTCCAGCACCAGGTCGCTGGCCGCTTCCTTGCGCTCGGCGGGCCACTGCCAGGCTTCCAGGGTCGCGGCTTTTTCTTCGCTCCAGCCGCGGGTGGCCATGATGCGCTGCAGGCGGATCTCGCGCGGGCAGCGGACCGTCAGGCTCAGGGCGCCGGGCAGGCCGCCGGCCTTGTGCCAGCCGCATTCGAAATACAGGGGGATCTCCGCCACGGCACAGGCCCGTCCCCGGGCTTCCGCCCTGTCCCAGAAGCTCAGGATGGCGTCCCGGACCAGGGTATGCACCATCTGTTCCACTTCCCTGCGCAGGCCGGGAGCCTGCTGCATGGCATCCAGCAACGCGCTTTTGCATACGCTGCCGTCCTCTTCCAGCAGGCGGTCCCCGAAGCGGCGGCCCAGATAATCGGCCATCTCGCCGCCGGCGGCATAGAGCTGCGCCACCAGGGCGTCGGCACTGACAGCGGGCAGGCCCGCCTCTTCCAGCGCTCGGGTGAGGGTCGATTTGCCGCACCCGGGGTTGCCGGTGATGACCAGCCGCTGCATGCGGCTACTGTTGTCCAGGATGGTCCGGACCATGTCGTCGGGCGGCGGGCAGAAGAATTCCAGCTCCTCCCCCGACAGGGGGTGGCAAAAACTGATGTGCCAGGCATGCAGCATCTGGCGCGGGGCGCGGGCCGCCACCGGGGCCGGGGCGTACAGGGCATCGCCCAGCAGGGGGTGCCCCACATGCGCCATGTGGACGCGGATCTGATGGGTGCGCCCGGTATGGATGCGTACGGCCACCAGCGAGAAATCCTTGCGCGGGCTGCTCCAGAGCACACGCCAGTCGCTGTGGGCCGCCTTGCCGCCCCGGTTCTCCGGGACCACGGCCATCTTGATCTTGGCAGTGGGATGGCGTCCCAGAGGTTCCCGGCAGGTCCCCGTCTGCGGAGGCACGCCCTGCACCAGGGCCAGATATTCCTTGCGGACTTCCCGCCGGGCAAAGGCCTCGCTCATGCGCAGGCGGGTGGGCTCGTCCAGGGCCACGAGCAGGAGGCCGCTGGTGTCCTTGTCCAGACGGTGGACCACACCGGGGCGCAGACCTTCCTGTTCCCGCAGACGCGGGAAGTGGTGCAGCAGACGCTGGACAAGCGTATTCTCGGGGCAGGAAGGGCAGGGATGGACCGTCAGGCCCGCGGGCTTGTTGCACAGCAGCAGGTGCTCGTCCTGCCAGAGTATGTCCACCGCTTCCTCTTCGGCGCGGAGCTCATTGGCCGTATCGGGCAGGGCGAGAACGACCTCCTGGCCTGCCCGGAGCTTGAGGGAGGCCGTGGAGACCGGCATCCCGTCGATGCGGCAGGCCCCGGCCGTAATGGCACGCTGCACGGCCGCCCGGGAAAGGCCGGGCAAGAGGCCGCACAGGGCCTTGTCCAGCCGCTGTCCCGCCAAGGCGCCCGCCACGCGGAAATCCAGCCGGCGAGGACTGTCCCCGCTCATCAGCGGCCTCCCAGGATGGTGATGCTGTTCACGCGGTCGCCGAAGGTGGTGGTGCGGTACAGGTTGCGCAGCTCGCTGCCGGGCGTGATGGAGCTGACCACGGCACGGCCTATGACGAAGCGTTCGTTGTCGCTGTCGCCTTCCACGGTGCGCACGCCCCAGACATTGTGGAAGATGGCGGGCCGTCCCTTGTAGGGGCCCACATAGAGCATGATGTGCCCGCGCAGCCAGACCAGGGTCAGGAAGGGGACGCCGTCGCGCAGGATGGTCTTTTCCTTTTCCTTGATGCTCATGCCGTCCAGCATGATGCGCCGCCCTCCGCGCGCCTGGGACAGGGAGTTGCGGGGCAGCCAGATGCCGAAGGGCGTCAGCAGTTCGCGGGTCAGGGCCGAACAGTCACGGTCGCCGAACATGCCGCCCCAGCCGTAACGCTGGCCCATCATGACATTGCCGATGAGAGCCACCTGCGCCGGGGTCATGGGCAGGGGCTTGATGGCGGCGTCTTCGTGGGCCAGCGTCAGCGTGACCACGTCCGCCCGGCTGCCGTTCCTGACGGGGACCAGCACCGCCAGACGGGTGCTGTCGCTCTGGGACGGGGCCAGGGGCAGGACCGTGCCGATATTGACCTGTCCGGCAAGGCTGCCGGGCAGGGGGACGTTGTCGCGCAGCACGGCCACATAACTGCCTGTCTTGTAGCCGGCCTCGAAGGCATCGTCCACCAGGCCGACATCACTGGCGTCCACCCAGCCCGCGGCCACGGGGGTCTCCACATAGTACCAGTTGCCGTCACGGCTGGTGTGGGCGATGAAGACCGGCGTACCCACAGGCAGCAGGGAATACTGGAAGTAGTCGAAGGGATTGGTGCGCGGATCGGGCGTGGGCTCGCTGAAACGCGGCGTGTGGCTGGGCATCTCGCGCAGGTCGGCATTGCGTACCGTGATGCCGTGCATGGCCGCATTGGGGAAGCTCTTCAGGCGGGCATTGGCGCGCATGGCGTCCCATTCGTCCTGGGTCCAGCGCACGTCGCCGTATTTGTAGCCCCTGGCCTTGCGGAAATAGATCTCTACCTCCCGCTTGCGGATGGAGGTCTTGTGCATGTCCCAGGGACCGAAGAAGATGCGGTTGAAGCGCGCATCCTGTTCCGCCTGGGCCTGGCTGTCCAGCAGGGGCGTGTCGGCGCCGGCCTGCCGGGCGAACACGGTCAGATCCTGGGGGAAGGTCCGCATGTCACGGATGGTACCCAGATGCGGGGAAGGGATGCCGTCACGCGGAGGGATCTGCTTGCCGCCGCAGGCGGCCAGCAACAGCAGCGCACACAGCGCCGCCAGCCGTATCCCTGTCCAGAGGAAAGACCGAGTCATGATGCCCCCTTATTTGAAGCTCACCTGATACTTGCGCAGAAAGTCCGTCGGCAGATAGGTCATCTTGGCCTGACGCAGGCCTTCTTCATCCAGATCCTGGGCCCGGTTCAGCAGCTCGAAGCCGTTGCCCGCCTCGCGGGCAAAACAGGCATTGATGGTCTGGTAAACGCCGCGAAAACCGTTGAGGCCCTTTTCATAATGGACCCCCAGCGTCTTTTCGTCCAGTGCTTCCCCCACGCTGAAGGCCACCATCTGGCCGTCCACATACAGGGAACCGCCGCACAGGCCGTCCAGGAGCTCCCAGTGGGAGAGCACGCGGTTGATGGCCTCGTTCTCGGCACGCAGGGAAGGGGAGTCCTCGCATTCGTGCCACTGGCACCAGTCGTCCTGCAGGCCCAGCACGTCTTCCACCATGGCGTCGTCCAGCGGCCGGTAGTCGATGCCGTAAGCCTTTTCGAAGCCGCGCAGGTGGTTGCGCTTCTTGTGATAGCGGTTGCCGGGCAGGGTGGCCAGGTCGCTCTGCAAATACAGGTATTCCCACTGGCCGCGCGAATCGTGCTCCTCGACTTTGTCCGGCAGGGCCGCACGCCAGCGTTCCAGCAGTTCTTCGGGCACGCGGATGAAGCTGTGGCAGGTTTCGATGCCGCTGGCTGCCCAGTCCACGGCATCCCAGTCGCCCACGGGGGCCCAGTAGGTGACGAAGGGCACGGTCTGGCGCAGCCAGCACAGATCGCCGTCAAAGGCCCATTGCAGGCCGAAATACTGCTGCCAGCCCCAGATATTGGGCAGGCTGTAGTCCAGGGAACGCCGCGGGGTCTTGTGCCACAGTTCATAGAATTCGGAACGGCCGTCCAGGGTGACGGGGGTGAAGGCAAGATTTTTCATCAGGCAAACCTGTCGTTATCTGTTGACATGATGGTGCCGGGCCCGCATGGCAAAGCGGGCCCAGTCGCGGTACAGCAAAACATAAAACATGATGGCTGTTTGTAAACACTGCGAGACCAGCATGGCCAGGAACACGCCGGAGGCCGTGCCCCACAGCCAGTGGCCCAGCAGCCAGCCCAGCGGCAGACGTACCAGCCAGAAGGTGCCGCCGTAGACCATCAGATTGTAACGCGTGGCGCCCGCGCCCACCATGACGCCGCCCATGACGGTGCTGGCGATGGAAAAGGGCGTGGAAAGCAGGTTGTAGGTCAGGTAGTTGATGATCTGGGCCTGTGTGCCCGCCTCATGGGAGAGCAGGGCCGCCAGGTCGGCCCGGAAGGGCCAGAGCAGGGCCGCCACGGCGCTCATGCCCAGCGAGGCGATGACGATCATCTGCAGGGCGACACGCTTGGCCTTGGCGGGTTCGCCCATGCCGAGACAGTTGCCCACCAGGACGGAAACGCTCATGTTGAAGGCCATGCCCGGCAGGAAGAGCAGGGCTTCGATGCGCAGTCCGGCGGTGAGGCCCGCCAGGGCATTGATGCTGTCGAAGGGCAGGGATGCCACCAGGACGAAGAGCATGAGGTAGCCGGATTGCCAGACGATCTGGGCCGCTCCCGCGGGCAGGGCCACCTTGAGCAGATAGGGCAGGCCGCCCCGCAGCCAGCGCATGGTGGGCAGGGCCCGGCGGCACAGGTATCCGGCCCGGCAGAGCAGCAGGCAGTTGGCCACGGCCCCCAGGCACTGGGCACCGGCATTGGCCCAGGCGATGCCCATATAGCCCATGCAGGGCAGGCCGAACCAGCCCAGACCCAGCCCCAGACAGCCCAGCAGGTCGAAAATGCAGACCGTGGCCGCCACCCAGAGCGGCGGCAGGACCTGCCGGGTGGCACGGAACATGACGCCGGTGGCGGCGTAGACATACTGGGCGGGCAGGGCCAGCATGGTGATGCCCCAGAAACCGGCGGTGACCGGCAGGATGCGTTCCGGGACCTGAAGGGTGCGCAGGATGGGACTGCCCAGCTGCCAGCCCAGCAGGGCCACCAGGATGCCGGCCAGCAGGCTGCCCAGGACGGTGGTGCCCACATAGCGCTGGGCACGGCGCAGGCGCTTGGCCCCCAGCGACTGGCTGACCGCTGCCGTGGCGCCGCTGGACATGGACATGGCCACGACCATGAGGAACAGGCCGCATTGGTTGACCATGCCGAGCGCGGCCTGCACGTCGGCGCTGATGCGTCCGGCCACCCAGATATTGATGAAGCCCATGAAGAAGACCAGATACATCATGAGCATCTGCGGCCAGGTGAGCTTCCATATGGCGCGGGGGGAAATGCTGAGATCCGGTTCCGGCATGGGGCGTTCCCAAAAGGTTTGCGTGCGGGTGGCACGGAAAAGGTTGCTGGACGGCAAATGTCCCCGGGCCGGACAGGCCGGGGAGACATCCCGCTCCGGCAATCCGGCGGCAGATCATACCCGTATGTCCCTGTTGTTTGAAGGGGCCGCACGCTCTTCCGGCAGGGCCGGAGACCCGGGGGGCAGGGCGGTCGCCCGGATGCCGCGCGGGCTTTCCTGGCGCGGGACAGGACGGACCTTTCTGCTGCGGCAGATGGACGGGGCAAAAGTTCCGTATGGCCGGAAGCGCTCGAAAGGGGAAAGGGGTGCTTTCCCGCCGGGAAAGTCCCCTTCCCCCTTATGGAGAATCGGGCAGATGGCCCAGGATTACAGCAGGCCCTCGTAACAGGCGGCCAGGTCCTCCAGGGTCTCGCGGCGGCGGATCAGGCGCACGCTGCCGTCGGTCTGGATCAGGATCTCGGCGGCCCGGCAACGCTGGTTGTAGGAGGAAGACATCACGAAGCCGTAGGCCCCGGCGTCCAGCACGCCCAGCACGTCGCCTTCATGCAGCAGGGGCAGCTGGCGGTTCTTGGCCAGGATGTCGCCGCTTTCGCAGATATTGCCCACGACGCTCTGCTCCACGGTCCCGGTATCCGGGCCCTGCGCGCCCTGGCGATACACTTCCACATCGTGGAAGGAGTCGTACATGGCCGGGCGCACCAGCACGTTGAAACCCAGGTCGGTCCCGGCATAGCGCCTGTCGCCGTTGGTCTTGGTGGCATTGACGCTCCCCAGCAGGATGCCGCATTCGGCCACCACATAGCGGCCGGGCTCCACCAGGAAGCGGCCGGTGTAGCCGGTCTTTTCCGCCCAGCCGCTGATGAGGCCGTGCAGGCGGCGGCCCAGGTCGTCCATGTCCAGACGGGGCTGGTTTTCGTATTTGTGGTAGGGGATGCCGAAACCGCCGCCGAAGTCGATGACTTCCAGCTTTTGCAGCACATCGGCGGGCAGGCGTTCGGCCAGGTGCAGCAGGACGTCGGCGGCGGCGATATAGCCGTCGGCTTCCATGAACAGGGAACCGATGTGCTGGTTGATGCCGGCCAGATGCAGGTCATGTTTCTTCAGGATGGCGAACAGATCGTCCAGCAGTTCCGGCGAAACGCCGAATTTTGTCTCCTTGCCGGCCGTGACGACCTTGGCGTGATGGCCCGCACCGATGCCGGGGTTGAAGCGCACCATGACCTTGCCGCCGGGGTTGACGCGGCCCAGGGTCTCCACCTGGGAAAGGGAATCCACGCTGACCAGCACACCGTGCTCGACGGCATTGCGCAGCTCGGCCTCAGAGATGTTGTTGGAGATGTAAAGGATCTCGTCGGCGGTGAAGCCCGCCAGCCGGTCCATGTACAGCTCGCCGGGGCTCATGGCATCCACCACCAGGCCTTCTTCACGGATGATGCGCAGCAGCACGGGGTTGGTGTTGGCCTTGACCGAATAGTTGACACCGAAGCCGGGCAGGGAGGAAAGGGCCTTGAGTTCGCGGCAGCGCTGGCGCAGCACGGCCTCGTTGTAGACATAGAGCGGCGTACCGAACTGTTGGGCCAGATCCAGAGGAGAATGGCCTTCATAAAAATTGATACTGTCGGTATAGCTGGAGCGGATCTGGGACATAGGGGATTCCTTGGTCTGAAAGGCTGCCGGCTCTGGCCGGCTCAGGCATTGTTTGGGCGCTCAATATATGCTGTCGCCTCCCCTAGCTGTCAAGATGGCAGGCCCGCGGCAAGGGCGATTTCATGGCGGCCCGGGCCGTGCCGCAGGGGATGGCAGGCCCGCCCGCATTGACATGACAGCCCCCCTGCTTTATTCCAAAACAGCGGAACGGTGGAAAATGCCCTGGCGGCATCCGGGTTCCCGCCTTTCACGCGGCCTTTTGCCGCGCATTCTTTTTTTGTAATCAACCGGGCTTGCCCGAATCATACGGAGTATCCATGGCTATCAAGAATGGCGACACCCTGCGCGTGCACTACACCGGCACTCTCAGCGACGGCACTGTTTTCGATTCTTCCCGCGAACGCGATCCCCTGGAATTCACCATGGGCAAAGGCATGCTCATCCCCGGCTTCGAAGCCGCCGTCATGGGCCACGAAGCGGGCGAGACCGTGACCGTCACCATTCCCCCGTCCCAGGCCTATGGCGAAAGCGACCCCGAGCTGGTCTTCACCGTGGACCGCGCCCAGGTGCCCGACCACATCCCGCTGACCGTGGGCGTGCCGCTGCAGCTTTCCAATGAACAGGGCCAGATGGACGTGACCATCACCGAAGTCACGGACGAGGAGATCACCCTGGATGCCAACCATCCCCTGGCCGGCAAGGAACTGACCTTCGAAATCGAAATCGTCAGCGTCAACTAGGGTCCCGACGTTGACAAGGGAGCTTTCATGAGCAGCAACTCCGCCCGCAGAAGTGCCGTTCAGGCCATCACCACCTACAAGCCGGAAGCGTCGCCGCTGAATTTCTATGATACCAAGCCCACCGACATTTTCGGCTGTAACGTGTTCACTGACAAGGTGATGCGCGAACGCCTGCCCAAGGATGTCTACAAGGCCCTGCACAAGACCATCGAATTTGGCGAGCGCATGGATCCCGGCATCGCCGATACCGTGGCCGCCGTCATGAAGGACTGGGCCATCGAAAAGGGTGCCACCCACTTCACCCACATTTTTTATCCCCTGACCGGCCAGACGGCGGAAAAGCACGACAGCTTCCTGATGCCTGACGGCCAGGGCCGCATCATCGCCGAATTTTCCGGCGCCATGCTGATCCGCGGCGAACCCGACGCCTCGTCCTTCCCCTCCGGCGGCCTGCGCTCCACCTTTGAGGCGCGCGGCTACACGGCCTGGGATGTGACCAGTCCCGCCTACATCATGGAGAACCCCAACGGGACTTTCCTGTGCATCCCCACCATGTTCCTTTCCTGGACCGGTGTGGCCCTGGACAAGAAGACCCCGCTGCTGCGTTCCGGCCAGGCCCTCAACCGTGAGGCCCGCCGCGTGCTGAAGCTGTTCGGTATCGAGACCAAGCTGCCCGTGGTCTCCTATGCCGGTCTGGAGCAGGAATATTTCTGCATCGACCACAACTTCAACTTCGCCCGTCCCGACCTGCAGGTGGCGGGCCGTTCGCTCTTCGGTGCCCGTCCGGCCAAGGGCCAGGAGTTCAGCGACCAGTACTTCGGGGTCATCCCCCAGCGCGTGCTGTCCTACATGATGGAAGTGGAACGCGAGCTCTACAAGCTGGGCGTGCCCGTGCGCACCCGCCACAATGAAGCCGCGCCCAGCCAGTACGAGATCGCGCCCCTGTACGAGGCCAGCAACCTGGCCGTGGACCACAACCACATCATCATGTCCACCCTGCGCAACGTGGCCAAACGCTACGGGCTCAAGTGCCTGCTGCACGAAAAGCCCTTCTACGGCGTCAACGGCTCGGGCAAGCATGTGAACTATTCCATCGGCAATGCCGAGCTGGGCACGCTGTTCAACCCCGGCGAGACCCCGCACGCCAATGCCAAGTTCCTGGTGTTCTGTGCGGCCATGATCCGCGCCGTGCACAAGTTCGGCGGCCTGCTGCGCGCCACGGTGGCCAGTGCCAGCAATGACCACCGTCTGGGTGCCCATGAAGCTCCGCCGGCCATCATGTCCATCTTCCTGGGCGACCAGCTGACGGAAGTGTTCGAAGCCTTCCGCGCCGGCCGTATCGACGATGCCGCCAACAGCAAGAGCGGCCGTGTCATGAACGTGGGCGTGGATACCCTGCCGCCCCTGCCCACCGATCCCGGGGATCGCAACCGCACCAGCCCCATCGCCTTCACGGGCAACCGTTTCGAGTTCCGTGCCCTGGGCTCCAGCCAGTCCGCTGCCGGTTCCATCACGGCCCTGAACGCCATCATGGCCGATTCGCTGGGCCATGCGGCAGATTTCCTGGAAGGCGAACTGGCCCGCGGCAAGGATCTCAATACGGCCATCCAGCACTATGTGCAGCATGTCATCGAGGAGCACAGCGCCGTGATCTTCAATGGTGACGGCTACTCCAGCATCTGGCATGCCGAAGCCGAACGCCGCGGCCTGCCCAATCTGCGCACCACGCCCGAGGCCATGCCCGAGCTGATCCGCCCCGAGGTCATCGACCTTTACGAGCGTCTGGGCATCCTGAACCGTGCCGAGCTCAAGGCCCGTTACGACATCTATCTGGAACAGTACTGCAAGACCGTGCGTACCGAAGCCATCCTGACCACCCGCATCGCCCGGACCATCATCTTCCCCGCGGCCATGCGCTATCAGGGCGAACTGGCCGAGACAGCGGCCCGCATGAAGGCCATCGGCAAGGACTTCCGCACCATGACCCTGGACGAAGTCACCGAGCAGCTGCGCGGCCTGCAGGATGCTACCCGCAGTCTGGAAGCCACACTGGCCAGCGTGGACGGCAAGGGCGATTTCCTGGCCCGTGCCACCCGCTACTGCACGGAAGTGCTGCCCCTCATGAGTGAGGTGCGGCGCTATGCCGACCTGCTGGAGACCCGTGTGGCCGATGACCTGTGGGATCTGCCCAGCTATCAGGAGATCCTTTTCGGAAAGTAGTTGACAGCCGGAAGGAATTGTGATTTTCTACTCAAAGAAATTTCAACCATCAGGATAGTTTCCATGTCGTGCACCTTCTCCCATATATGCTTCCGCACCTTCTGGTGGCGCGTGAGTCAATGTACGGGGGACGTGCAGGCATAGCCTGTTGCGATTGATACGTCACATGCATTGAGCAAGCGCCGTTCCCCCCACGGGGAACGGCGCTTTTTTTATTTTGAAGGACGGACCTTATGAATACCACTACTTCTTCCGACGCGGCTCCCCAGGCTCCACTTGTCTCCTTGCGGCAGCAGGCCCGCTGGCTGCCCGCCGACATGGATACGCCCATCAGCCTTTATCTGGGCATGGTGGGCCGGCAGGACGGCATCCTGCTGGAAAGCGCGGAGGTGGACGGCCGCTGGGGGCGCTACAGCGTCCTTGCCTGCGATATGGCCCTGTATGTCCGCTGCCGCGAAGGGCGGCTGGACCTGCGCATCGAGGATGCACGCCTTGCCCCTCTTGCCGTTTTGCAGGGCCTGCCTTTTGTGGAAGGCCTGCGCCGCCTGATGCAGGGCCTGTACCTGGAGGCCCCGGCGCAGATCGAAGGCCTTCCGGCCATCACCCGCGCCCTTTACGGCTGGGTGGGCTTCGGCATGGCCTCCCTGTTCCAGCCCCGCCTGGCCACGGTCATGCCGCCGGAAGAGGCGGAAAGCATGCTGGTGCTGCCCGGGACGCAGCTGGTCTTCGACCATCTGTACAATCGGCTGTGCCAGATCAGCCTGGGCGAACACCGCGAGGTACGGGGCAGCCGCGATGCGGAAGGCAGCTTCAGCGTCAGCGGCGACGTCCGCGCCGATCCCGGGGAAGCCGGCTACAAGGCCATGGTGGAAAAGATCAAGGCCATGCTGCATCAGGGCGAGGCCATACAGGTGGTGCCGTCCGTGAATTTTTCCGTGGCCTGCGAAGGGGATCCCTTCGTGCTCTACCGGCGTATGCGCCGCTATAATGCCTCGCCCTACATGTTCTTCATGCGGCTGGCAGACTTCTGCTTCTGGGGGGCCTCGCCGGAAGTCATGGTGCGCTGCCAGAAAGGCCGCCTGCAGCTGTCGCCCATCGCCGGGACGCGGCGCCGTGGCCGGGACGATCTGGAAGATGCCCGGCTGGCGGAGGAATTGCGCAGTGACCCCAAGGAACAGGCCGAGCATGTGATGCTGGTGGATCTGGGGCGCAATGACCTCGGGCGGGTGGCCCAGCCCGGCAGCGTGAACCTGGAGCGCTGCATGGATGTGGAGCGTTTTTCCCATGTCATGCATCTGACCAGCCGTGTCACGGCCCGCCTTGCCCAGGGGCTCGATGCCCTGGACGTGCTGGCGGCCACCTTCCCGGCGGGGACGGTGAGCGGTGCGCCCAAGGTCAGGGCCATGGAGATCATCCGCAGCCTGGAAGGGCGCGCCCGCGGGCCGTATGCGGGGTGCATCGGCTGGCTGGGACTGGACAAGGACAGTGTGGACCTGGACATGGGCATCGCCATCCGCAGCATGTGGAGCCGTCAGGGCCGTCTGTTCTGGCAGGCCGGGGGCGGCATCGTCCACGATTCCGACGCCGCTCTGGAATGGAAAGAAGTTTGCAACAAATCAGCCATCATGCGCCTTGTGCTTGAAGAGGGTGACGCTCATGTTCCTGCTCATCGATAATTACGACTCCTTTACCTACAACCTGGTCCAGGCGTTCTATGCCCTGGGGCACGAGCCCGTGGTGCTGCGCAACGACGACCCCGCCATCCTGGACATGGCCGTGGACCCCGCCCTGGAGATGGTCTGCATCTCGCCCGGGCCGGGACATCCCTCGCAAACAGGCTTCTGCCCCGAATTCCTGCGCCGCCTGCCGCATCATGTGCCGGTGCTGGGCGTCTGCCTGGGCCATCAGCTGCTGGGCCTGCATGCCGGGGCGCAGGTGGATGTGGGCCCCTGCATCATGCACGGCAAACAGTCCGAGATCGTGCACGACGGCAGCGGCCTGTTCGAGGGCCTGCCCAATCCCATGAAGGTGGCCCGCTATCATTCGCTGGTGGTCCGTACCGGGGAAGAGGAGGGCAATGCCCTGTTCAAGGTGACGGCCCGGGCCCCCGAGGGCGAGGTCATGGCCCTGCAATACCGTGACAGGCCGTGGGTGGGGGTGCAGTTCCATCCCGAATCCATCCTGACGCCGGACGGCCTGCGCCTGCTGGGCAACTTCCCCCAGGCCATCCTGCCCCGGCAGGGACGGGACGGCGGCATGGCCGAGGTGCTGGAGCATCTGGCACGCCGGGAGGATTTGACGGCAGACATGGCGGCACGCAGTTTTGGGGCGCTCATGGACGGCAAGCTCACGCCTGCCCAGGCCGGGAGCTTCCTCATGGGGCTGCGCATGAAGGGCGAAAGCGCTCTGGAGCTGGCCCATGCCACCCGGGCGGCCCTGGCCCGTGCCGTGCGCGTGGAAGGCATCCCTGGCCCGTGCATCGACGTGGTGGGGACCGGCGGTGACGGCCGCCATTCCTTCAACTGCTCCACGGCTACCTCGCTGGTGCTGGCAGGCATGGGCTACAAGGTGGTGAAGCACGGCAACCGGGCCGTCTCGTCCACCTGCGGCAGTGCCGATGCCCTGGAGAGCCTGGGCATCCCGCTGGATACCGATCCCGCGGCAGTGGCGGACATGGTGGCCAGGCGCAACTTCGCCTTCCTCTTCGCCCCGCATTTTCATCCGGCGTTCAAGAATATCGGCCCGTTGCGCAAGGAACTGGGGGTGCGCACCCTGTTCAACCTGCTGGGCCCCATGATTAATCCGGCCCGGCCCAGCCATCTGCTCATGGGCGTGGCCCGGCCCGAGCTGGTGCCCCTGCTGGCCGATACCCTGTCCCAGTCCGCGCTCTACCGGGCGGCGGTGGTCTGCGGGGCCGGCAACTATGACGAGCTGACGCCCATGGGCCCGGCCACGGCCATGCTGCTGCACAACGGCAGCGTCCGGCCCCTTGAGCTGGATCCCGCCAGCTTCGGCTTCCAGAGCTGCACCCCGGAAGAGCTGGCGGTGGAGAGCCGTGAAGAAGCCGTGGCCGTGCTGCGGCGCCTGCTTGACGGTGAAGGCCCGCGCCCCATGCGCGACATGGTGGCCCTCAACGTGGGGCTGGCCATCTTCCTCATGGAAGAGAGCATGCCGCTGGATGTCTGCATGGCCCGTGCCCGCGAAGCCGTACGTGCCGGTCTGGGAAGGAGGGTCCTCCATGCTGCTTGAGCGTTTTCTCTGGGCCAAGGCTGACGAAGTGGCACGGTTGCGGCGGCAGGAAAGGGAAGACGGCCTGCCTGCCCCCTACAGCGGGCAGCGCGGCGATTTTGCCGCGGCCCTGCAGGGGAGGAAGGAGGGCGCGCCGCTGGCCGTCATCGCGGAATTCAAGCAGGCTTCACCATCCCGCGGGCGCATCTGCGACACCCTGACGGTGGAGGAGGCCGCCCGGCAGTATGTGAACGCCGGCGCGGGAGCCCTGTCCATCCTCACGGAGCGGCGCTTTTTTGCCGGTGAGCTGGACTTCCTGGGGCGGGCGGCCGCCCGCTGCCCCGGAACGCCCCTGCTGCGCAAGGACTTCATCTTCGATCCCCTGCAGGTGCGGGCCACGGCGGCCACCCCGGCAGCGGCCCTGCTGCTCATCGTGGCCCTGACCCCGGATGCCGCGCTGCTGCGGCGTCTGCGCGAGCAGGCGGAAAGTTTCGGCATGCAGGCCGTGGTGGAGGTCTGCGGCAGGAAGGATCTGGCGCTGGCCCGGGAGAGCGGGGCGCGCCTCATCCAGGTCAATGCCCGGGATCTGGACACGCTGCGGGTGGACAGACGTGCCTGCCTGGAACTGGCACGGCAGTTTCCGCCGGAGCAGGGCGAGATCTGGATCGCGGCCAGCGGCATGGATCGTCGCGGGCATCTGGAAGAAGCCGCCCGGGCCGGATTTTCCGCTGCGCTGGTGGGGACGGCCCTCATGGCGGACGGAGAACCTGGTGCCGCCTTGCACCGGCTGCTCCACGGCCGGGAGGAAGGGCATCATGCTGCTTAAATTTTGCGGGTTGCGGCGGCAGGAAGATGTGGCGCTGGCCGCCCGGCTGGGAGCCACGCACTGCGGTTTTGTGTTCCATGCGGGCAGCCCCCGCTGTGTGGATGCCGTGGCGGTCTCCCGTCTGGAGAGCGGCGCCATGCTGCGCGTGGGCGTTTTCACCGGGCAGGACAGCGGCGAGATAGCCCGCATCATGCGGCTGGCGCGACTGGACATGGCCCAGCTCCATGCCGGGCAGTCCGTGGAGTGTGCCCGGCGGCTGGGCCCTGAGCGGGTGATCCGTGTCCTCTGGCCGCAGCGGTACGGGGATGCGGCCGCCCTGGAAGCCGCGGCAGGGCAGTATGCCGACAGCTGTGCCCTGTACCTGCTGGATGCCGGCAGGACAGGCGGCGGCAGCGGCCGCACGCTGGTCTGGGAAGACTTGGAAGATCTGCGTCTGCCCCATCCCTGGCTGCTGGCCGGGGGCATGTCGCCTGCCAATCTCCGGCAGGCCCTGGCACGGTGCCGTCCTGACGGCGTGGACTGCAATTCCGGCGTGGAAGATGCGCCGGGGCGGAAAAATGCCCGGGCCATGACGGACATGGCCCGGCTTGCCGGACGCTCCTGACGGGAGCGGGCGTCCGCTTTGGGGGGCGGGCGCGGGGACTGCTCCCGCCCGGGCTGGAGAGCCGGACGGATACACGGTATAAAAAACGATAAACGATACAGTTCAGATACAGTGGAGTACGACCATGAAAAAAGGGTATTTTGGCGAATTTGGGGGATGTTTCGTTCCTGAATTGCTGATGCCGCCGCTGCTGGAAGTGGAAGCGGCCATGCGGGACATCATGCCGACGCAGCAATTCCAGGACGAGCTGCAGGATCTGCTGCACAACTATGCGGGACGGCCCACGCCCCTGACGTTCTGTCCGCGTCTTTCCGAAGAACTGGGGTTTGAACTGTGGCTCAAGCGTGAAGACCTGCTGCATTCCGGCGCCCACAAGATCAACAATACCCTGGGGCAGGCGCTGCTGGCCAAGTATATGGGCAAGACCGCCCTGGTGGCCGAGACCGGCGCCGGACAGCATGGTGTGGCCACGGCCGTGGCGGCCGCACGCCTGGGCATGAGCTGCACCATCTACATGGGGGCGGAAGACGTGGAGCGGCAGGCGCCCAACGTCATGCGCATGCGCCTGCTCGGTGCCACCGTGCATCCGGTGGAAAGCGGCTCGCGCACGCTCAAGGATGCCATCAACGAGGCTCTGCGTGCCTGGATCGTCAGCCAGCAGACCACGCATTACTGCTTCGGCACGGCTGCCGGGCCCCATCCCTTCCCCACGCTGGTGCGCATGTTCCAGCAGGTCATCGGCCAGGAAGTGCGGGAACAGATGCTGGCCCGGGCCCGGCGCCTGCCGGACGCCGTGGTGGCCTGCGTGGGCGGCGGCTCCAATGCCATCGGCCTGTTCCATCCCTTCCTGGATGACGAGGGCGTGCGCATCATCGGCGTGGAAGCCGCCGGTACGGGCGAACCGGGCTGCTTCAATTCCGCGCCGCTCAATCTGGGCAGCCCCGGCGTACTGCACGGCAACCGCACCATGCTGCTCCAGAACCGTGACGGCCAGATCGAGCCTTCGCATTCTGTCTCGGCCGGGCTGGACTATCCCGGCGTGGGGCCGGAGCATGCCTTCCTGCACAAGACGGGCCGGGTGCGCTATGTGATGGTCCGTGATGCCCGGGCCCTGGCCGCTTTTGAAAAACTGTGCCATGCCGAAGGCATCCTGCCCGCCCTGGAATCCTCCCATGCCCTGGCCTGGGTGCTGGATCATCCCGAAGAGTTCGAGCCCGGCAGCAAGGTGGTGGTCAACCTCTCCGGCCGGGGGGACAAGGACCTGGCCATCGTGCGCAAAGCCCTGAACCTGCCGGAAAGCGGGGATATCTGCTAGAGCGGCAGCCCCACCGGCGGGCGCGTGGAAAGGCACGTTCCCCTGCAAGGGAACGCCGCTCCCGCGTCATGTGGCCGGAGCCTGCAAAATGGCCCTATCCCGGTGCCCGCGCCGAAATGGCGCCGGCAGGGGGCCCTATGGAACAACAGCCATAACGGGGGCGGTCGTCAACGACCGCTCCGGGAGTTTCACCATGCATATCCTTGAAGAAAAGATTCGTGCGGCCCGTGCGGACGGGCGCCATGCCCTGATCCCCTTTGTGACTTTTGGTTTCCCCGATGAAAAACGTTTCTGGCCCGCGCTGGTGGAGCTGGACGAGAGCGGGGCGGACATCATCGAGATCGGGGTCCCCTTTTCCGACCCTGTGGCCGACGGGCCTGTGGTGGAGGAAGCCTCGCGCCGGGTCCTGAGCGACGGCGTCTGCCTGGCCCGGATCATGGAAGAGCTGAAATTGCGTGCCGGGGTCTTCCGTGCGGGCATCGTCCTGATGGGCTACCTGAACCCCTTCCTGCAATACGGGGTGGAGAAGCTGGCGGTGGAGGCCCGTGAGGCCGGTGTGCACGGCTTCATCATCCCGGATCTGCCCTATGAGGAATCCGGGGAGATCCGGCGTATCCTCGCCGCGCAGGGGCTGGCCCTGATCGCGCTGGTGGGGCCCAATACCTCGGAGGAGAGGATGCGTCTGTATGCGGAGGTCAGCGAGGGCTATGTCTATGTGGTCTCGGCCATGGCGACCACCGGCCAGCGTGCCCGCATGGAGATGCAGGTGGCCGAGACCCTGCAGCGGGCCCGTTCCGTGTTCCGTCTGCCGCTGGCGCTGGGCTTCGGCCTGGAACAGCCGGAGCAGCTGGCCGGCCTGCCGCCGGACACCCTGCCCGATGCCGTGGTTTTCGGCAGCGCGTTGCTGAAACATCTGGATGCCGGCAAATCCGCGGCCCAGTTCCTCGCGCGCTGGAAGTGACCTGGAGGAGGCGTCGTTTTTTAATCCGGTGGGGGCAGTGCCGTGTGCTGGTCCTCACCGGGAACGGGGGCCGTTTCTGCTGATGCAGGGCGGCCCTTTTTTGTGGGGGAGGCAGAGGATTTTTTTTCTTGACTTTGAAATTCGTTTTCAATTAAGTTGGATTTGCAGCATGTGGGGGCTGAGCGTGAAAACAAGATAAGGAGCCATATATGTGCGTCACTCTCATCGGCGGAATGGACAGACTCAAGCAGGACTATATCGCCGCTGCCCGTCAGGGAGGGGCAACCCTCAAATGCATCAGCCGCAACGAGCGGAATTTTGTGGACAAGATCGGCAACCCTGATGCCATCATCGTGTTCACCAACAAAGTCTCGCATGAGGCCAAGCGCAAAGCTCTGCTGCATGCCCGTTCCCGCAACATCCCCATCCATCTGGTGCACTCCTGCGGCGTGTCCAGCCTGCGTGATTGTTTGTCGTCTTCATAAATATTGACATTCATTTTCAAGTTGAGTAGGGTTCGGGAAATGAAATTCGTTTTTTCGAACCCTTACCTTTGTTTTGCCCATTGGTCACACAAGGCCTCAAAGAGGAGTTTTTGGAATGAGTGCTGAAGCCCGGTTTGATGGTGGTCAGGGAAAAATGGCCACGGGAGCGTTGCGGATCGCTCTGGCAGGCAATCCCAACTGTGGCAAGACCACGGTGTTCAATGCCTATACAGGCGCGCGACAGCATGTGGGCAACTATCCCGGCGTCACGGTGGACCGCAAGGAAGGCCATGTGCGCCACGGCAACGCCGACATCACCCTGGTGGACCTGCCCGGTACCTATTCCCTGACCGCCTACTCCATGGAAGAGCTGGTGGCCCGTGCCGAGCTGGGCAGCGGCGATGTCCAGGCCGTCATCAACGTGGTGGATGCCTCGGCCCTGGAACGCAACCTGCTGCTGACCGTGCAGATGATGGAGATGGGCCTGCCGGTGGTGCTGGTCTGCAATATGATGGACGAAGCCCGCAAGGCCGGGGTGCATATCGACATGGACCGGCTGTCCAGGATGATGGGCATCCCTGTGGTCTCCGCCGTGGCCCGTACCGGAGAGGGCCTGCAGCAGGCCCTTGGCGAGGCGGTGCGCCTGGCCGGGAAAGGGAAGCGCCGGGTGCTGGAGATCAATTACGGCGCGGACATCGACGAGGGGCTGCGGGCCATGTGCGGGATCATCCGGCGTGAGGGCCTGCTGCCGAAGTATGAGCCCCACTGGATCGCCGTGAAGCTCATGGAAGGTGACGCCGAGATCCGCAAGGAAGTGCAGCAGGCCGGCAGCGCCGCCGCGGCCGAACTGGATGCCGTGCGCCGCAAGGTGGCGGAGCATATCCGTACCGCGCACAACATCTCCATGGAAGCCTACATCACGGATGCCCGCTACGGGTATATCCGCGGTCTGCTGCGTGACGGCGTGGTGCGCCAGGATGCCGGCAAGGACCGTCTGGCCCTTTCCGACAAACTGGACAAGGTGCTGACCAATGCCTTTTTCGGGCCGCTCATCATGCTGGTCGTGCTGTACGGCCTGTTCTATGTGACCATCGAGGTCGGTGCCTATCCGCAGGGCTGGGTGGAAGACGGCTGCGCCGCGCTGGGGGAATTTTTTGCCGGCATCATCCCTGAAGGGGAGCTGCAGTCCCTGGTGGTGGACGGCATCATCGGCGGCGTGGGCGGCGTGCTCAGTTTCGCGCCCCTCATCGTCATCATGTTCGCCCTCATCGCCTTCCTGGAGGACAGCGGCTACATGGCGCGCATCGCCTATATGATGGACCGCATCTTCCGCGCTTTCGGCCTGCACGGCGCCTCTGTCATGCCCTATATCATCGCGGGCGGTATCGCGGGCGGCTGCGCCATCCCCGGCGCCATGGCCACGCGTACCCTGCGCAGCCCCAAGGAAAAACTGGCGACCCTGCTGACCCTGCCGTACATGAGCTGCGGCGCCAAGCTGCCCGTGTTCCTGCTGCTGGCCGCGGCATTCTTTGGCGATCAGGCCCCGACGGTGATGATGCTGGTCATGCTGTCGGGCTGGGTCTTTGCCCTGCTGGTGGCCCGCCTGCTGCGTTCCACCATCATCAAGGGCGAGGCGACCCCCTTCGTCATGGAACTGCCGCCCTACCGTCTGCCCACCCTGTTCAGCGTGCTCATGCACTGCTGGGAACGTACCTGGATGTATGTGAAAAAGGCCGGTACCGTGATCCTGGCCATCTCCATCATCATCTGGGCCGGTCTGACCTATCCCAAGCTGGATGAAGCCGATTCGGCCAGGTTCGACACGCGGATCGAGCAGCTCACGGCCCAGCTGGACGCCCTGCCTGACGAAGACGAAGGCCGCGCTGCCCTGGAAGAGCAGATCACCAGGCTGGAAGAAGAGAAAGGCGCCGCCGAGCTGGCTTACAGCTATGCCGGTCGCCTGGGCAAGGCCATCGAGCCCCTGACCCTGCCCGCCGGTTTTGAATGGCGTACGGACATCGCCCTGCTGGCCGGTGTGGCCGCCAAGGAAGCTGTTGTCTCCACCATGGGCACGGCGTACTCCCTTGGTGATGTGGATCCCGAAGATGCCCAGAACCTGGGCCAGCTTTTGCGGAGCAACCCCAACTGGAACAAGGCCACGGCCCTTTCCCTGATGCTCTTCGTGCTGCTGTATTCGCCCTGCTTCGTCTCCCTGGTGGTCATCCAGCGTGAGGCCGGGGGCTGGCGCTGGCTGATCTTCAGCATGGTCTTCAATACGCTGCTGGCCTTTGCCGTCTCCGTAGCAGCCTACCAGATCGGGCTGGTGGTCTGGGACTAGACCCGTACAGGCTGAACGTCCGGCGGCGGATAACGGCTGCCGTCATGCGGGAGGGGCTTTCTGGAGCCCCTCCTTTTTTGGGCTTTCTGCGGCGGTCATGGCACAAGGAGCCCGGCGGGGCTGTATGGAGCGCAGGGCCGATCGCGCGGCCATCCCGCAGCGGTCTGGGATGACAATCCCGTCCATCCCCGTTCGCCTGCAGGCCGCGGGCATGCCGGACAGCGAGACCGGAAGATGCCGCCCCGGCAGACTGTCTGCAGGGAGAGGGGACTTCCCCTGCCTTGACAAAGGCTGCGGAGCACGGGCATTATCCCCACGATGGGGCATTCCCTGATCCGGCGGACATGCGGTCCGCAGAGCAAGGACGCGTGCGCAGCCACATGGTCGGACTGTGCACGAAAAGGAGATGCCCGGACTCACGACGGGGCCGTTTCGTCCGCATGCGGTGCGCCGTGGCAAAGAGCAGACAAAGGAGTGTTCATATGTCCGCTGACTGGAGCAAGGGCGTTGAAGAACTGGTGCAGGCCTGGCAGAGCGATCCCCTGAATGCCCGCGCGGCCTTCCTGGCATATCGTGACTATCTGGCGGGCCTGGAGAACGTTTCGCTGGAGTTCAAGGCCCGCCCGGGCGTCAGCTATTCGCTGCGTGCGCGCAATGCCGCCCAGAAACGGCGAGAGCTGTTCGTTCTGGTGGATGTGGTGGATGACGAACCGGAAAGCCGCTGGCTGTCGGTCTGCTTTTATGCCGACATGATCCAGGATCCTGACGAGCTGGGCGACTATGTGCCGGCCGGGCTCATGGGCGAGGATGCCTGCTGCTTCAATTTGGATGAAGATGATGACGCCATGCGTGCCTACATCGCCGACCGCATCGCCGAGGCTGCCCGCAGCGCGGCGGAGGGCAAGGAGTAGCCCCGTATGATGACAGGCCGGTATGTGGCCCTTGATTTTGAAACTTCCGGCTATGCGGCCCACAGCGCCTGCGCTGTGGGCCTTTGCCGCATCGAGGGCGGTGTGGTGACGGACCGCTTTTACAGCCTGATCCGTCCGCCGTCCTCCCGTGTTCTGTTCACCCATGTGCACGGCCTGACCTGGCCCCTGCTGAAGGATGCCCCGACCTTCACGGAACTGTGGCCGCAACTCGCTGCTTTTATGGAAGGAGCGCAGGCCCTTCTGGCCCACAATGCCGGCTTCGACCGCAGGGTGCTGCATGCGTCCTGCCAGGCTCTGGGGCTTGTACAGCCGCAGCTGCCTTTTTTGTGCACGCTCAAAGGGGCACGCCGCAGCCTGCCGCTGGCGTCGCGGGCGCTGGACAGCGTCTGTGACTACTTCGGCATCCCGCTGGACCACCATCACGCCGGCTCCGATGCCCGGGCCTGCGCGGAGATCTATCTGCGCCTTCGCGGCCTGGGGGTCACGGACGGCCAGATGAAATTGTGACGGTTGCCGGACGGCACGGAGAGGAGGCCCCCTTGGACGGATGGCCTCCTTTTTTTATGGCGGAAGGATGGCGAACGGGACACGGGCGGATGGGCGAGGCCGCGCGACCGTAAGGAAAGACAGGGATCCGGGAGGAGAGATGGATATCGTCCATGTCCGCAGTCATAAAAAAATCTGGTTGCCGCTCTTGCTCGTAGGGGATGAGAGCGAGGCCATGATAGACCGTTATCTGGAGCGCGGGGAGCTGTTCGTCCTCCATGACCCGGATGCCCGGGGGCTTTGCGTCGTGACCCGGGAGAGCGGGGGCGTGGCGGAGATCAAGAACCTGGCCGTGGCAGCCGCCTGGCGCAGACGCGGTTACGGCAAGGCGTTGATAGAGTTTGTCTGTGCGCGCTATGCCTCGTCCTGCCACAGTCTGCAGCTGGGCACAGGAGAAGTCCCCTCGACGCTGGCATTTTACCGGGCCTGTGGTTTTGTGCCGTTTGACCGCATCCCTGCGTTCTTCACCCGCAACTATCCCCGGCCCATCGTGGAAGAGGGCGTTCTTTTGCGTGATATGGTGTACCTGCGGCGCCGGCTGTCTGCCGGGAGATGAGGCGGACAGCGTGGAGCCGTTCCGGGAAGCCGAGTGCGTCATTTTTTTGAATGTTCACGCGCAGTCATTATGAGAAAGATATTCAATATACTGTAATTAATGATTATTTATAAATGGCATCCTCTTTGCTAGTTGAGTGTGGATACAACTATCCAGGGGGAAATCTGACCGTGTCGGACAGCAGCAACATTCAGGAGCGCCACAGGGCGACAGGACGTGCCCGGCAGGCCGCCGTTGCGGTGGCCGCGTTCGTCTTCCTGCTGCTGACCGTGCTTTTGGGGGGCTTGTCCTTGCAGGGAAAGGGCGCGTGTTCCGCCGATGAAAGGGCGGTCGCCCTTCGCCATGAGCGGGAGACGCTGCTGGCCCGGCAGCTGGAGCAATTTTCCTGCATCCGCCAGGCGCGGGTGCAACTTTCTCCCCGGAGCTGGCAGCCCGGGGCAGTCATCGTCCTGGAGCCTGTCCGGCCGGAGGCCATGCCGGATGCGGCGGCGCTGGACAGGATGCTGGATGCCCTGGCTCTGGTGCCGGACGGGCCGGACAAACGCCATGTCCTTGTCTTCGACCCGGAGGGGCGGCGCCTGTATCCCGCGGATGAGACAGACGAAACGGCCCTCCGGGAACAGGAACTGGCTCTTGAACGGCAGGCCCTGCGGGTCTTGCGCCCCCTGCTGGACTGCGGCAGGGCAGATGTGCTCGTCAGCCGGAATGGTGCAGAAACGGGAAAGGGCCGGGCCAGCCGTACGGTCTCGGTGCTGCTGGAGGAAGATGCGGTCCCGGAAGCCGTGCGACCGCATCTTGAGGCCCTGCTGCGGCAGGCCTGCGCGCTGGAAGAAGAGCGGGGCGATACGCTGCGGGTCTGTTTCCTGCCTGCCCGGCGGGACGGGGCTGTCCTGCGGGGCCTGGCCCTGGCCTGCCTTGTCCTGTCTCTGGCCTGTGCAGTCGCGTTCTTTTGCTTGCGTCGCCGTGGGCCTTGCCCTTCCGCGCCTTCCGGGGTGTCCGAAACCTTCCTGCCGGGCGGGACAGGGGCGGATGGCAGGGAGGCAGGCGACGACGGCAGCGTACGCCAGCAGACGGAAGCCTGTGTCAGGGAGCATCCCGGGCACGGGGCGGCCTTGCTGCGGCACTGGCTGGCACAGGAAGATGCGGCGTCCAAAGGGCCGTCAGGGCCAGCGGGAGGGCAGGGGCCGCAACTGACAGGCAGCCAGCGCTGTGCCGTCTTCCTGCTGGACGTGGGCGAGGAGGTGGCCGCAGCCATGCTGGGCGGCATGCAGCGGCAGGAGGTGACCCGGATCACGACGGCCATGGCCTGCCTGCCGCATATACCTGAAAGCGGTGTGCGGGCCACCCTGAGGGAAGCCCGTGTATTCCTTGAGATGCAGGCTGGCGGTATCGGTGCGGACAGGGAGCTGGCCGGGCGCCTGCTGGCCTATTGTCTGGGAGAGCGTGAGGCCCGGGAGGCCATGCGCGGCTGGGCCCCGGAGAAGGCTGTGCGTCCGTTCGAAACGTTGGAGCGGATGCGCCCGGGGCAGCTCTATCAGCTGTTGCGGCAGGAGCATCCCCAGACACTGGCGCTGATTCTTGGCCACCTTTCCGCATCCCAGGCGGCGGCTCTGCTCATGCGCCTGCCGACGGACATGCGTTCCCTGCTGCTGGAACATATCGGCGGCCTGGCCCCGGTGGATGCGGACATACTGGATGAGATGGACAGGGTGCTCGCCCGGCAGGCTGCGGAACGATCCGCACAGGACTGGCAGCCCGGCCTGCAGGTGGCGGCGGAGATCGTGGCGGCTGCCGGCAGGGATGCGGGCACGGAGCTGCTGTCGGCTCTGGAGAAGCAGGCTTCACGCCTGCCTTCACTGCTGGGCAGGATGGTACACAGTCCCGAGGACTGCCTGACACTGGAGGACGGCCTGCTGGAAGAAGCTTTGGAGGAAACGTCCGGCGAGGCTCTGGCCGGTGTGCTGCATGCGTGCGGACCTGCCGTGCGCACGGCCCTGCTGGAGCATGTTCCTGAAGCACGGCGGTCCGCCGTCGAACGGCGCCTCCGCGATGGAGCGCCGTCTCCCGGGCAGGCGGCCGGATATCGCGACGATTTTTTGCGCCGTGTGCGGCAGTTGCAGGCAGAGCGCATGCAGGCGGATCTGGATGCGGCAAAAGCGGCGGAACAGCGGCCCGGATCATGAAAAACAGCCCGGAAGATGCTCTTCCGGGCTGCTGCAGTCTGAGTCAGGTCCAGGGCGCTTATTTGTCCAGGATCAGGGCATTGGCCTCACAGCTGCCGTCATTGGCCAGCAGACCGTTCTCCTGCAGGTACCGTCTTCCCTGGGCGGCAAAGTCGGCATGACTGATCTCTTTGGGGATGCCGGGGCAAAACTCCTTGGCCAGATGCAGGCTGACGGGATCTTCTATGTTGCCCCGGAAAAAGGGCCAGGCTTTACAGATGGACGGTTTGCCTTCATGGACGATGCAGCCTTTGCCTTCCCGGAAGAAGATGCAGTAGCCGTCCTCGCCCACGCGGATCTTGAGCTTGCTCCCCGCATATTCCCCGAACCGGCGTATCACCTCTTCCGCCTCCATGTGGAGGGTGGCACAGAGCCGCTTCAGGTCTGACGGGCTGACGACGATGCCGCCTTTTCCCTTGCAGCAGTGGCCGCACATCTTGCAGGAAAAGGCCTGGGTTTCTTGGCTCATTTCGATATCCTCAGAATTGTTTTGGCGAAGGAAGCAGGCGGGTGTGCTCGACCATGATGCAGAGATCTTCCACCACAAGGATATGCTCGGGTTCCAGCAGGGCCCGTGCCTCGGTGGAGCGGATGCCTTCCTGCATCCAGAAGCAGCGGGGCTTCCAGGGCAGGGCCAGCACCTCCTGCGCATGGGCGGGACAGTACCGGGGAGCGCGGAAAAGGTCGATGATGTCCACCGGCCGGGGCAGGGACGCCAGATCGGGATAGGCCGTCAGGCCCCAGACGGTCTTGCGCACGGGATGTACCGGGAAGATGGTGTAGCCCTTGTCCATCAGGTAGCGTCCCACCCTGTCCACGGGCTGGCCGGCCCTGTCCTTGGCGCCAACGATGGCGATGCTGCGGGATCGCTGGAGTACGTCCCGGATGGCGGTGAAAGAAAGCATCCATGCCCTCCATAAGGGATTGCCCCGGCACAGCCGGCGGAAAGTCGAATATACGGGCTGACAGGGACAAGTGCAAGCCTGGGCCCGGACATGGCGGAAACTTTTGTCCCTGCCGCGGCATCAGGCCTGGGGAACTTTCTGTGCGCCCGCAGCGCCGGGATCGGCGGGTGCCGCACAGATGACCGGCTTGACGGCAAAGAGCTTGTCCGTTTTGCCGAACAGGTAGAGCAAGTCGCCGGCCTCCATGACGAAGTCGGCGGGCGGGGAAGCTATCACGTCCTGCTCGCCGCGGGCCACGGCCACCACGGTCACGGCATGTTCCCGGCGCAGATTGCTCTGGGCAAGGCTGAGCCCGCACAGGGGCGAGCCCGCTTCCAGGCGCATGGTCTGCACGCCCATCTCGGGCAGACGGCTGGCAACGCTTTCCAGACTGTCCGCGGCACTGCTCATGCGCCGGATCATGCGGTAGTTCTGCTGGCGCAGGCGGGCGGAGAAGGCGTCGATGTCCTGACGGGGCACCAGATACTGGGTCAGCACCTGGTTGAACACCTCGATGGAGGTCTCGAACTCCTCGGCGATGACCACATTGGCTCCCAAGCGGCGCAGCGGGGCGACCTCGGTGATGAACCGGGTGCGGGCCACGATATAGAGGTCGGGGTTCATGCGCCGGGCTTCCAGGGTGATGGCGCGCACGGCCGCCGGGTCGGAAATGATGATGGCCAGGACCCGGGCCGTATAGACTCCCAGATGCTCAAGGATGACGGGCTGTGAGGCATCCCCGTGCGATATGGGCTCCTTGTTCTTGTAGCGGCTCACGGTCTCGGGGTTCATCTCCAGGATGATGTAGGGGATGCCGGACTCCTTGGCCACCTGGGCCAGATGCTTGCCGCTGATGCCGAAGCCCACGATGATGAGATGATCCTTGAGGCTGCTTGTCTTCTGCTGTTCGTCTTCCGGGCTGGCGGCTTCCTTGCCGCGTCCTCTGGTCAGCAGGGCAGCGGCGCGGGGAGCCAGGTTGATGAGGAAGGGCGTGAGCATCATGGTGATGACGCTCAGGGCCAGGAAGGACTGGTAGCCGATATCGTTGAGCAGGCCGGCGGCCAGACCGGAGGCGGCCAGCACGAAGGAAAATTCCCCGACCTGCGCGAGGCTGAGGGACGTCTGGATGGCCGTGCGCAGCGGGTAGCCCTGCACCAGGACGGCGGGCATGGTCAGCAGGCTCTTGATCAGGATGAACAGCAGGGTATTGAACAGGATGGCCCAGACGTGCTGGAGGAAGAAGGACAGGTCCAGCATCATGCCCACGGAGATGAAGAACAGGCTCATGAACACGTCACGGTAGGGCATGATGCCCGAGATGACGCTCATGCTGTACTGGGAGCGGGCCAGCATGAGGCCCGCCAGGAAGGCCCCCAGCGAAAGGGAAAGGCCCAGGCTGTGGGTCAGCAGGGCCATGCCGAAACAGGTTCCCAGCGTGGAAAGGAAGAGCAGCTCGCGCGAACGGGTGCGCATGACCGCTTCCATGAAACGGTTGAGGCCCAGATGCGCGGCCAGCAGCACGGCCCCGAGGATGCCCCCTACCTTCAGCACCGAAAGCAGCATGTCCAGGGGAGCCATGTGGAAATGCCCGGACAGCAGGGGCACACAGAGCATCATGGGCGCGACCATGATGTCCTGAAAAACGAGGATGGCCAGGGACAGGCGCCCCGTCGGCGTGCTGGTGATGCCTTTTTGCTGGAAGATCTGCAGGACGATGGCCGAAGAGGACAGGGCCACGAGACAGCCCCAGAAGATGCCGCTGGGCAGGCTGGTACCGTCCAGCAGGGTGGTGAGCCCGGCTACGGCCAGGACCGTCAGGCCGATCTGCAGGCTGCCCCCAAGGAACACGGGGCGTTTCAGGCGGCTCAGGGCATCGCCGGACAGTTCCATGCCGATGGTGAACAGCAGCATGGCCACGCCCAGTTCCGCCACATCGCTGATGGACTGGCTGTCCACGATGCCCAGCAGGGAAGGCCCGCACAAAACACCGGTCAGCAGAAATCCCACGGTTGCCGTCAGCTTTATCTTGTTGCATACAAGATTGACGACGATGGAAAGCAGGAAAATGATGACCAGTTCATCAAGCAGTTCAAAATGCATGTGTACCTCCGGTGCAGGTGCGAACCCGCACGGCATGCGTCGCTCCCGGACCGGCTGGGCATGCCGTTTGCAAGGGAGCCATCATAAAAAAAGGCGGCCAAAGCCGCAAGGGAGTACTTATGGACGTGTTTGAAGCCATCAGGACCCGGCGCAGCATCCGTTCCTTCACTGAGGAACCCGTCAGCCAGGAAGACATGGACCGCATGCTGGAGGCTGCCATGTGCGCCCCCAGCGCCAACAACCGCCAGCCCTGGCATTTCGTCGTGATCCGTGACCGCGAGATGCTGCGCAGGGTGGCGGAGGTCCATCCTTATGCCAGGATGGCGGCAGGGGCGGCCGCAGCCGTCATCATCTGCGCCGACCTGAACGAAGAGAAGACCCCCGGCTTCTGGGTCCAGGACTGTTCGGCGGCCACGCAGAATTTCATGCTGGCGGCGCGTGCCCTGAACATCGGCACGGTCTGGTGCGGCCTGCACCCCGTCGAGGACAGGGCCCGGCCGTTCCGCGAGATCTTCCATATGCCGGAAAGTGTCCGGCCCCTGAGCCTGATCGTCCTTGGGCATACGGACCAGGACTTCAAGGCCGTGGAGCGTTTCCGCGCCGAGCGCGTCCATAACGAGGACTGGTAGGCCGGGACGCCCGTACGGCTGCGGCGGCTGCGGAGGAGAGCCATGAAAAAAGCCCGGCCATGCCGGGCTTTTTTCATGAGAGTCGGGAAACAGGTCTAGCAGACGCCCTGAGCGATCATGGCATCGGCCACCTTGCGGAAGCCGGCGATGTTGGCACCCAGCACCAGGTTGCCGGGCTGGCCGAATTCTTTGGCGGTCGCGGCAGCGTTCTTGTAGATATTGCCCATGATGTCCTTCAGCTTGCCGTCGACGGTCTCGAAGGTCCAGCTCTGCATGCCGGCATTCTGCTGCATTTCCAGCTGGCTGGTGGCCACGCCGCCGGCGTTGGCAGCCTTGGCCGGGCCGTAGGCGATGCCGGCTTCCAGGAAGGCGTGCACGGCGTCCAGGGTGGAAGGCATGTTGGCGCCTTCGGCCACGCACTTGCAGCCGTTGGCCAGCAGGGTCTTGGCGTCAGCCAGGTTCAGTTCGTTCTGGGTGGCGCAGGGGAAGGCGGCAAAGCAGGGCACGGACCACACGGCATTGCGGCCTTCGGGGTATTCGGCCACCGGGGTGTGCTTGGCGGTGGGCACCAGTTCGGCGTAGCGGGTCAGGGAAGCGCGTTCCACTTCCTTCACCTGCTTGAGCACATCGACCTTGATGCCTTCGGGATCATAGATCATGCCGCGGGAGTCGGACACGGTGACGGGCCTGGCGCCCAGCTGGAGCAGCTTTTCGCAGCAGTAGGTAGCCACGTTGCCGGCACCGGAAACGGCGCAGACCTTGCCTTCCAGGTTTTCGCCGCGGTCTTCCAGCATGTTCTGGGCAAAATACACAGCGCCGTAACCGGTGGCTTCCGTACGGGCCAGGGAACCGCCGAAGAGCAGGTTCTTGCCGGTCAGCACGCCTTCATAGCTGCGGGTCAGGCGCTTGAACTGGCCGAACATGTAGCCCACTTCACGGCCGCCCACGCCGATGTCACCGGCGGGCACGTCGATGGTGGCACCGATGTGGCGGTGCAGCTCGGTCATGAAGGCCTGGCAGAAGCGCATGACTTCGTTCTCGGACTTGCCCTTGGGATCGAAGTCGGAGCCGCCCTTGCCGCCGCCGATGGCCAGACCGGTCAGGGAGTTCTTGAAGATCTGTTCGAAGCCCAGGAACTTGAGGATGCCCAGGTTCACGCTGGGATGGAAGCGCAGGCCGCCCTTGTAGGGGCCGATGGCGGAGTTGTACTGCACGCGGTAGCCGCGGTTGACCTGGATCTCACCCTTGTCGTCCACCCATTCCACACGGAAGCTGATGATGCGTTCGGGCTCGGTGATGCGCTCGAGGATCTTGTTCTTCTCGTACTTGGCGTCTTTGTCCAGCAGGGGCTGGAGGGTCATCAGCACTTCTTCCACGGCCTGGAGGAAGACAGGTTCGCTGGCGTACTTCTGTTTCAGGCCTTCAATGACTCGTTGAGCGTAAGACATGGGTGCACTCCTCTGTGCTCTGTGTGCGCATAGCGCAAAAAAACGTTGAATCCTGCCGTGAGAGGCAGGAACTTTTCTTACGCAGTTTCCCCGAGCCTTGCAATACGTTTTTCGGCGCTCAGTGGGAGTTGTCAGGCAGGCAGGCGTCGTGGCGGCGCATCCTTTTCAGGTCGCGGAGGGGCGGTTCGCCGAACAGGCGTTTGTAATCCCGGTTGAATTGTGCCGTACTTTCGTAGCCTACGGCCAGTCCCGCGCTGCCCGCGTCCATCTCGCCGGCCAGCATCAGGCGCTGGGCTTCATACAGGCGCAGCCGTTTGTGGTACTGCAGCGGGCTCATGCCCGTGACCTCCTTGAAATGCCGGTGGAAGGTCGATGTCCCCATATTGACCTGGCGGGCCAGCTGGCTCACCAGCAGGGGGGTGCGGTAGTTCTTGCGGAGCCAGTCCGTGGCCCGGGCGATGCTGTTGGCCTGGGTGCCGTGGGTGTTGAGCTGGCGCAGACCGGCTCCCTGCGGGCCGATGAGCAGCAGGTAGTGGATCTCGCGGATGACCAGCGGCGCAAGGATGGGGATCCTTTCCGGTGTGTCCAGGAGCCGGGCCAGCCGCAGGAAAGCGTCCAGAAGTTCAGGGCTGCTCGTCCCCAGGCTGACACCGCTGTCCGGGCGGGCCGGGGGCGGGGCGGCATCGGCCATGTCCTTGACCATCTGGCCGGTCAGGCTCCTGTCCAGCTCCAGCGACATGGCCAGGAAAGGATGCTCACGGCAGGCCTTGAGGACGCGGAAGGCGTTGGGCATGTCGATACCCGTGACCAGGCACTGTCCTTCTCCGTAATGGATCTCCCTGTCCCCCAGCATGGCGATCTTTTCTCCCTGCACGATGATGGATGCTGAAGGTTTGCCGAGGCATGTGGTGGTGTGGCAGGTTTCGAGCCTGCGCGTGACCAGGCCGGGCACGGGACTGTCATATGTGCCCGTGTCGGGCATGTGCCGGAGCAGGATCTCCTTGATGCGGGCATTGATGCGGAGCAGTTCGGCGTGCGGGTCGAGCATGGGGACATCCTTCGTTGAAAAAGGCCGTAACGTTTCAAATATAAGCAAGTTGCCGTGACCTGAACAGTGAAAGAGAGGATTTGGCAAAAAAAGAGCATGAATGTATCGCCTGCGGGCACAGCTGCCCGGACCGGCAAAGCCGGAAGGGATACATGAAGGCCCCCGTGTCCCTGCCGGTCATGAGCCGGCATGCGACCGGCGTATTGTCCGAAAGTTTTTTTTGGGGCACAGTGACCGGAAGTGACGGAAGGCCGGGCATCCCGCCCGGCTGCAAGCCCATCAGGAGGAAAAGCATGAAGTTTTCCCGCATGGCCAGCCTGGTCTGCCTGCTGTGTCTGTTCCCCTTCTCCATCCCCGCCCAGGCTGCGGACAGCCTGAGGATCTCCAGCACCATCGGCCCGGTGGATGCCGGCATCCTGCCGCTGCTGGCCGACACCTTCAGCCAAAAGACCGGCATCACCATCAGCATGGAAAAAGCCGGGACCGGCAAGACCCTGAAAAAGGCCGAGAGCGGGGCCTTCGACCTGGTGATGGTCCACGCCCGCAAGCTTGAGGACGCCTTTGTGGCCGCCGGTTTCGGCGTGGATCGTCGCGATGTCATGTACAATGACTTCGTCATCCTGGGCCCTGCCGGTGACCCGGCGGGCATCAAAGGCATGAAGAGCGCTGCCGCAGCCTTTGCCGCCATCGCCAGGGCCGGTGCCCCCTTCGTTTCCCGCGGGGACAGGTCCGGCACCCACGTCAAGGAAATGGACATCTGGCAGGCTGCCGGCATCCAGCCCGCAGGCACCTGGTATGAGGTCTATGCCGACGGTGCCAAGGGCAACAAGGCCACGACGCTGTATACGGACAGAAAGCAGGCCTACACCCTGATGGATCGTGCCACCTGGCTGACCCTCAAGGATACGGTCACGGTGGTGCCGCTGGTGGAGAACGACCCCATCATGCTCAATCTCATCGCCATCATCCGGGTCAATCCCGACAAGTTCCCCCAGGTCCACAAGGATGCCGCCCTGAAGTTCGCGGACTGGCTGGTGGGGGATGAAGCCCAGACCATCATCCGTGATTTCGGCAAGGACACGTACGGTCAGCCCCTGTTCTTCCCCAATTCCGACCAGTGGCATGCCAGGCACGGCAAGTAGGTGATGGCTGCGGGGGCCCCGCATGTGGATGGCTTTCCGCTTCTCATACGGTACCATGCGCCGGGCGAGCGCATGACGCCGGCCTGGCGGTCCGTTTGCGGGCATGGCATCCAGCGTGCCGCATGCCAGCGCGCACCGCATGGGGGCATCCGTTTTGCCGCGGGCCTTGACCGGGCAGATGGGATGGGTCACTATCCTTGCAGTGAAATTTATAAAATTCAGGATATTGAAAAGACAAATCAGCGCAACAGGAGGCTGCATGAAACGTCTGACCGTCATCGGTGGTGGCCCCGGCGGCTATACGGCGGCTTTTGCCGCTGCCCGTGCGGGCATGGAAGTGACGCTGGTGGAGGCCGCCCGTCTGGGCGGGACCTGCCTCAATGCCGGCTGCATCCCCACCAAGACCCTCAAGGCTTCGGCCGAGGCCCTGGAGACCGCCCTGCGTCTGGCCGAGTTCGGCATCACCTGCGAAGGCACGCCCCGCGTGGATCCGGCCGCTGTGCTGGCCCGCAAGGAAAAGGTCGTCGACATTTTGCGCGGCGGTCTGGAAAAGACCTGTGCCCGCCTCAAAGTGCGCCTGTGCACTGGTCACGGCAGGGTGCTGGATGCCCGCCATGTGGAGGTGGGCATGGCCGACGGCAGCGTGGAAGTGGTGGAGAACGACGCCCTCATCCTGGCGACCGGCTCCCGGGTGGCGGAGCTGCCCGGCCTGGCGTTCGACCACACCCACATCCTGAGCAGCGACGATGCCTTGCAGCTGGACCGTGTACCCCGGCGCCTGGTCATCGTGGGCGGCGGCGTCATCGGCTGCGAGATGGCCTTCATCTATCGCGCCTTCGGCGCGCAGGTGACCGTGGTGGAAGGCCAGAACCGCCTGCTGCCCATGCCGTCCATGGATGCCGATGTCAGCACCCTGCTGCAGCGCGAGATGAAGAAGCGCCGCATCGCCTGTGAGCTGGGCCGTACCCTCAGGGATGTGCGGGTAGAGGAGGGCGTGGTGCGCGCCACGCTGACGGCCTCTCCCTTCGTGGACAAGCCTACGCCCGCCCAGCAGAAGGAAGTGCCCGTTGAAGCCGACATGGTGCTGGTGACCGTGGGCCGCTGCCCGGCCACGGAAGGCCTGGGACTGGCCGAGGCCGGTATTGCGACCGACCGCCGCGGCTGGGTCGTGGTGGACGATGCCCTGAAGACGTCCCTGCCCGGAGTGTACGCCATCGGCGATTTGCTGGGCCCCTCCCGGGTGATGCTGGCCCATGTGGCGGCCATGGAAGGCCTGTGCGTGGTGGAGAGCCTGTGCGGCAAGCCGCGTGCCATGCGCTATGATGCCGTGCCGTCCGGCGTGTTCACCTCGCCCGAAGTGGGCAGCGTGGGCCTGAGCGAGCAGCAGGCCCGTGAACAGGGCCTGGACGTGCGCTGCGTCACCTTCCAGATGCGCGAGCTGGGCAAGGCCCAGGCCATGGGCGAGCTGCCGGGCTTCTTCAAACTGGTGGCAGCCACGGACAGCGGCCGTCTGCTGGGGGCGCACATCGCGGGTGCCCATGCCTCGGACCTGGTGGCGGAAGCCGCCCTGGCCGTGGCCAACGGCCTGACCCTGGAGCAGGTGGCCCATACCATCCATGCCCATCCCACGCTGGCCGAAGGCCTGTATGAGGCCGCGCTGCTGGCACAGGAGGGGTAGGGAAGGGCCGTGCACTGGTTGCTGCTCCTGCTGGCCATCGGCTCGGAGATCGTGGCCACATCGCTGTTGAAAGAAACGCAGGGCTTTACCCGCCTGCTGCCGTCGCTGCTCTGTATCGGCGGGTATGCCCTGGCTTTTTATCTGCTTTCGGTGGTGGTCAGATATGTGCCCGTGGGCATCGCCTATGCCTTGTGGTCAGGCATAGGCGTGGTCATCGCTTCCCTGGTGGGCTGGTTTTTCTTCCACCAGAAGCTGGATGCACCGGCCATGATCGGACTGGGCCTCATCATCGCCGGAGTGGCCGTCATGCATCTTTTTTCCAAAAGCATGGAACTGTGACGAAGAGGGCGGCAGGAGACATCCTGCCGCCCTTCCTCTTCAGGAGGACGGCATCCTTTTTTGTCCAGGCATGCCGGTTCTTGCCGGAATGGCCGGTATCCGCCCGCTGTCCTCCGCTTTTCCGGGGCAGAGGCGCGCGGAACAGCAGGGGATGTCCCGCAGGCATCCTTACTGGGCGGACAGCAGTCCCGTCTTCCGCAGCCAGGATTCCACCTGCTGGCGGGCGCCATCCACCCGGCTGCCGCGCACGGCCAGCCCTTCGCGTATCTGCGAGGCAGGGCACAGGCGGCGCAGGTCGGCAGGAGCGCTGCCAAGGCCGGACCCTTCGTGCGTGATGAAGGGGACGAGCGTTTTTCCGTCCAGGGCCGCCGTGGACAGGAAGGTGCGTACCGGACCGGCAAAGGTGCCCCACCAGCTGGGCGATCCCACAAGGATGACGTCATAGCGGCTGACCATGTCCAGCGAATTTTTCAGCGGCGGCAGGAAGCCCTGCTGCTTTTCCTTCTTGGCCTCGCTGACGACCGTGTCATAGTCGCGGGGATAAGGCGTGACAGGTTCCAGATCCAGCAGGTCACAGCCGGTCAGGGCCTGGATATGCCGGGCGATGGCGCGTGTATTGCCCGTATGGGAATAAAAGACGACAAGCATGTGGTGTGCCTCCTGCGTTTGAAGGGCAGCGCGGCCCGTGCCCGGAAGGAGCAGACCGCCTGCGAGGGATGCGAGGGCCATCAGGATCTGACGGCGTCCGTTGGTGTGCTTTTCCATGTCGATCCCCTTTGTGTTCAGCGGCCGGCGTACTGGCTGTCGGTAACGGGTTCCAGCCATTCCACGACCTTGCCGGGCTCTGTTTCTTCGCAGATGGAGATGTGCGTCATGGCGCTGCCGGGGGCGGCTCCGTGCCAGTGCTTGACCTTGGCCGGGCAGATGACCACGTCTCCGGCCCTGATCTCCTGGATGGGCTTGCCCCATTCCTGGGTCAGGCCGACCCCGGCGGTGACGATGAGCACCTGCCCCACAGGGTGGACATGCCAGTGGGACCGGGCGCCGGGCTCAAAGGTGACGCTGCCGCCGCTGGAGCGCATGGCGTTGTTGGCGGCGTACAGGGGATCGATGCGCACGGTCCCGGTGAAAAAGCGGGGAGAACCTTTGACGGGCGTCTGCTGCCCGCAGCGGATGATCGTCTGGCCGCGTTCCTGGGCGGATACGCTGGCAGGCTCGGTGCAGACAGCGGCCAGCAGGCCGCCGCACAGGGCAAGCAGGGAAAGGAAACGTCGCATGGCATGACCTCCTGTCAGGACAGGGAAACAAGATCGTAGCGGGTATGGCCCATGCCCAGGGCCTCCATGTATTCCAGCTGGCGCAGGCCGCTGCGGCTTTCGATGCGTTCCACGAGATCATGGCGCTGCCTTTCGGGCAGGGCATAGACCATGTCCACGGACGCCTGGTCCACGGCCAGCAGATCGGTGGAGGCCAGGATGCCGATATCCGGGGCGGTGGGTTCGGCGGCGCCGGTCCCCGCGCAGTCGCAGTCCACGGACATGCGGCGCAGGACATTGATGTACGCCATATGTCCTTTGAAGTGGGTGGTAATGGCCTTGCCGCCTTCCACCATGCGCTCCATGAACAGCGGGCCGCCCGCCCACAGATTGGTGCCGTCGCTGTGCAGCTGCGCCTTGCCGGTCTTGCCGGAAGCGCAGCCGATGGCGATATTCTTGAGCGAACCGCCAAAACCGCCCATCGTATGGCCCTTGAAGTGGGTCAGCACCAGCATGGAATCATAGTTGAGCAGGTTCTTGCCCACGGCCACTTCCTTGAGGTGCCGTCCGCCGGGGATGGGCAGGGAGACGTCGCCGTCGGCATCCATGATGTCCACCGGGCAGAAGGTCCAGCCGTTGGTCCGCAGGGTCTCGCGATGGCCTTCCGTGGTCTGGCGGGGACTAGGGTAGAGGACGTTGCACTCCACGATGGTGCTGTCCGGGATGCGGGCCTGCAGGGCCCGCACCATGTCGCGCGGCAGGATGTTGGGGCCGTGGGGCTCACCGGTGTGGAGCTTGATGGCTATGCGCCCCTGCAACGGGGCACAGACCTTTTCATAGATGCGCAGCAGGCTCTCCGTCGTGATCTCGGACGTGAAGTACACGGTGGCCTTCGTTTCCGAGGGTCGGGCCTGCAGCGGCAGACTGTGGACAGCCAGGGAACCCAGGGCAAGGCCGCCCGCCTTGATGAACTGTCGTCTGTTCACGGACATGGTATTTCCTCCGTCGTTGGGTGTGGGAACATCAGCGTAGGGCGAGCACCCTGCGGGCCACAACGCGGGCCGCATCCGCCTCCTGCCTGCCGACACGGGCCGCCAGCAGGTCAAGGAAGCCCTCCAGCTCCTGCTGGTCCAGCCCGCAGTTCATGGCTGCCCCCATATGGAATTGCAGCTGGCCTCCCAGCCCGGGCAGGCTGGCCAGGGCGGCGATGGTGCACAGTTCGCGTTCTTTGCGGTCGAGCACGTCACGGGCGAAGATGTCCGCAAAAAGATGTTCCTTCAGAAAGGTATCGATGACCGGGGCAAAGGCCAGGACGCCGGACGGGGGCTGGATCTCCTTTTGTCCGCCAAGGTCGGCCCGGACACGGGCGCCGTACGCCTCCCGGTCCAGGTCAGGCGGCAGGGGAGAGGCGGCCTTTCCTTCGGTGTCCGTGATGCCCCGGGCACGGCGCTGCTCCAGGACTTCCATGAAGACCTGCAGCCCGTTCAGGCTGCGGGGAAAGCCGATGTAGGCATACAGATGGGTCAGGACTTCCTTGATCTCATTGATGCTCAACCCGGCATCCAGCGTCTGGTCCAGGGCAGGGCGCAGGCGGTCCAGATCGCCGCGGGCGGTGTAGGCGGACACGAGCACCATGCACTGCTGCCGCCCGTCAAGGCCTTTGGCCGGGCTGTTCTCCGCCTGCAGCAGCGGGAACAGGAACATGAGGATGACCAGGAGGGGAAGAAGGTATCTGCGTCGCATGGCAAGCTCCTTGAGGAAGATCATGGAACGAACCTAGCGCGCCCGCGGCGGGGGGGAAATATCCGATCGACGCTAAAAATTGTCTGATCGTCGCAACGACGGAGGAAAGACGGAAAAAAGGAAGGAAAGGCGGCCGCCAGGCGGCATAAAAAAGGGACGGCTGTTGCCGTCCCTGTGAAGATCGTTGGCCTGATGCGGCTAGACGTTGAACAGGAAGTGCATGACGTCGCCGTCCTGCACCACATATTCCTTGCCTTCCACGCGCAGCACGCCGTCGGAACGGCAGGCGGCCTCGCTTTCGTGGCTCATGTAGTCGGCATAGGAAATGACTTCGGCACGGATGAAACCGCGTTCAAAGTCGGTATGGATGACACCGGCGGCCTGGGGAGCCTTCCAGCCCTTGTGGATGGTCCAGGCGCGCACTTCGTCGGGACCGGCGGTGAAGTAGCTGCACAGGCCCAGCGTGTCGTAGCCGGTGCGGATGATGCGCACCAGACCGCTTTCCGAGATGCCGTAGGAGGCAAGCATCTCTGCCTGTTCCCCGGCGGAAAGGCCCTGCAGCTCTTCTTCCAGCTTGGCGCAGATGCAGGCGAAACCGGAATGGCGTTCTTCGGCCAGCTGCTGCACGCGGGCCACAAAGTCGTTGCCGTCGGCCACGGCGGCTTCGTCCACGTTGGCGCAGTAGATGACGGGCTTGGCGGTCAGCAGGCCCAGTTCACGCCAGGACTGGAGGAAGGTCTCGTTGTCGGGCAGCTCGAAAGAGCGGGCGCCGTTACCGGCATTGAGGTGCTCCAGCAGGCCCTGCATGATCTCTGCGGCGGCCTTGGCGTCCTTGCTGCCCTTGGCCATCTTCTGCAGCTTTTCCAGGCGGCGTTCCACGCTCTGCAGGTCGGCCAGCAGCAGTTCGGTCTCGATGGTGTCGATGTCGCGCAGGGGGTCCACGCTGCCGTCCACATGAGTGATGTTCTCATCCTCGAAGCAGCGGATAACTTCCACGATGGCGGCGCATTCGCGGATATTGCCCAGGAACTGGTTGCCCAGGCCTTCGCCCTTGCTGGCGCCGCGCACCAGGCCGGCGATGTCGATGAAGTCCACACTGGCGTGGATGGTCTTTTTGGGCGAGACCTTGGCCGAAAGCGCGTCCACGCGCTCGTCGGGCACGGCCACGGTGGCCTTGTTGGGTTCGATGGTACAGAAAGGATAGTTGGCGGCCTGCGCGTTCTGCGCCTTGGTCAGGGCGTTGAACAGGGTGGATTTCCCCACGTTGGGCAGACCCACAATGCCGATGCTGAGGGACATGGCCTCTCCTTGCGGGCTTGGAAGTTCAGGGCCATGCGCCGGTGGCGCAGGCGGAAAAAGGCGCAGGAGCGCCCGGAACATGTCGTTGGAATGGGGAGTTTATAGGCAAAAGCCGTACGGCTGGCAAGTATGGCGGCAGCGGGAGCCGCACAGCCCGGTACCGGAGCGGGGCAGCCGGTACCGGGTGCACGCCGTGGTGCGGCAGCCCGGCGGGCGGGAAAGTGGCGCCGCCGTGTTTCCGCCCCGGACAGGACTTGGCTTGCCTGCTGAAATAGCATAAGACACTGGCGGCACTTTTGCTGCAAACCCAAATTTTCGAGGTCTGCCATGCAGGAAAAACGTATCAGCCGGGGCATCAGGCTGGGCAAGCTGACCATCGGCGGCGGCGCGCCGGTGATGGTGCAGAGCATGACCAATACCGATACCCGTGACGTGGAAGCCACGCTGGCCCAGATCGACCGCCTTGTGCGCCGCGGTTGCGAAGCAGTGCGCGTGGCCGTGCCCGACATGACGGCGGCCAGGGCCTTGCGGGCCCTGCATGACGGTTCGCCCGTGCCCCTCATCGCGGACATCCATTTCGACTACCGTCTGGCGCTGGCTGCCCTGGAGGCCGGGCTGGAGGGGCTGCGCATCAATCCCGGTAACATCGGGCCACGCGAGCATGTGGACCGCGTGGTGGATGCCGCCAAGGCCAACGGCGCCGTCATCCGGGTGGGCGTCAATTCCGGTTCCGTGGAAAAGCATCTGCTGCAGAAATACGGCGGCCCCTGTGTGGAAGCCATGGTGGAGAGCGCGCTCAGCCATGTGCGCATGCTGGAGGACCGGGGCTTCTACGATACCAAGATCTCCCTCAAGTCCTCTTCGGTGCTCGATACCATCGCGGCCTATCGCCTGCTGGCCAGATCCTGCGATTATCCGCTGCACATCGGCGTCACCGAGGCGGGCGGGCTCATGCGCGGCACGGTCAAGTCCGCCGTGGGCCTGGGCATCCTTCTGCATGAGGGCATCGGCGACACCCTGCGCGTCTCGCTCACGGCCGATCCTGCCGAGGAAGTGACCGTGGCCTGGGAGATATTGCGGGCCCTGGGCCTGCGCCGTCGCGGGCCGGAGATCATCTCCTGTCCCACCTGCGGGCGTACGGAGATCGATCTTTTCGGCCTGGCGCGTGCCGTGGAGGATGCGCTGGCCGAGTCCACGGCGGACATCAAGGTCGCGGTCATGGGCTGTGTGGTCAACGGCCCCGGCGAGGCCCGCGAGGCCGACCTGGGCGTGGCCGGCGGCCGCGACAAAGGCATCATTTTCCGCAAGGGGGAAGTCATCCGTTCCGTCAGGGGACAGGACGCCCTGCTCGCGGCTTTTATGGAAGAACTTCAACGACTGCTTAAAGAAAAGGAAGCTCACTGATGCGTTTCAGCTCCACCTACATCCCCACGCTCAAGGAATCCCCGTCCGAAGCGGAAGTGGTCAGCCACAAGCTGCTGCTGCGCGCCGGCATGGTCCGCAAGCTCACCTCCGGCGTGTACATCTATCTGCCTCTGGGCCTGAAGGCCCTGGAAAACGTGCAGCGCGTGGTGCGCGAGGAAATGGACGCCGCCGGTTTCTCCGAGCTGCTCATGCCCATGGTCATCCCCGGCGACCTCTGGAAAGAGACCGGCCGCTGGGAGTACTACGGCAAGGAACTGCTGCGCTTCAAGGATCGCAACGACCGCGACTACTGCCTTGGCCCCACGCATGAGGAAGTCATCACCGACCTGGTGCGCGGCGAAGTGCGCTCCTACCGCCAGCTGCCCGTGCGCCTGTACCAGATCCAGACCAAGTTCCGCGACGAGATCCGCCCCCGCTTCGGCCTGATGCGCGGCCGTGAATTCGTCATGAAGGACGCCTACTCCTTCGATGCCAGCGATGCCGGTGCCGACGAAAGCTACAAGCTGATGTACGACGCCTACTGCCGCATCTTCAGGCGCCTGGGCCTGCGCTTCCGCGCCGTGGAGGCGGACACCGGCTCCATCGGCGGCAATTTCTCGCACGAGTTCATGGTGCTGGCCGATACCGGCGAAGACACCATCGCCGCCTGCACCGGATGCAGCTACGCCGCCAACGTGGAACGCGCCGAAGTGGTCTGGAACGGCACGCCCTGCACCGAGACCTGCGCCCCCTACGAAAAGGTCGCCACGCCTGCGGCCCACACCGTGGAAGAAGTGAGCGCCATGCTCAAGGTGGCTCCTTCGCAGGTGGTCAAGACCATGCTTTTCGTGGTGGACGGCAAGACCGTGGCCGTGCTGGTGCGCGGCGACCGTGAAGTCAATGACGTCAAGCTCAAGAACCTGCTCAACGCCACCACCGTGGAACTGGCTCCGGCCGCTGTTGTGGAAAAAGTCACGGCCGCGCCTCTGGGCTTTGCCGGTCCTGTGGGCCTGGATGTGCCCGTCTACGCCGACCTTGAGCTGCAGGGTGCCACCGATTACGTGGTGGGCGCCAATGCCGCTGACGCGCATCTGGTGCACGTGGACCTGCGCCGTGACGTGAAGGTCACGGCCTACGCCGACCTGCGCTGCATCACCCTGAGCGACCCCTGCCCGCGCTGCGGCGGCGCCATCGAGCTGCCCAAGGGCATCGAAGTGGGCCACATCTTCAAGCTGGGCACCAAGTACAGCGACGCCATGCATGCCGTGTATCTGGACGAGAACGGCAAGGAAAACGTCATGATCATGGGCTGCTACGGCATCGGCATCTCCCGTGTGGTGGCCTCTGCCATCGAGCAGAACCACGACGAGCACGGCATCATCTTCCCGCCCGCCGTGGCTCCTGTGGAATGCATCCTGCTCAACCTCGACCCCGGCAAGGAAGAGGTCAGCGCCAAGGCCGAAGAGATCTATGCCATGCTGTGCAGGGCCGGTGTGACCGTGCTGCTGGATGACCGCGAAGAACGTCCCGGCGTCAAGTTCAAGGATGCCGACCTCATCGGCGCGCCCATGCAGCTGGTGCTGGGCGGCAAGGGCCTGTCCCGCGGCGTGCTGGAATGCAAGGACCGCCGTACGGGCGAAAAGGGCGAGCTGCCCGTGGATGCCCTGGAAACCGCGCTGCCCCAGTGGATGGAAGGCGTGCGCAAGGCCTGGGCCGAACGCCGCGCCTAGGACGGCTGACAGCGGAGCCCCTGCATGCCCGCTGCGTGCGAACAAGAGCGCATCCTGTCCGTCACTGAGCTGACGGACAGGATGCGTCGTACTCTGGAGGGGACATTTCCCTTCGTCTGGGTCCGGGGCGAGATAGGCGAACTGTCTTTCCCCGGCTCCGGGCATGTCTATTTCACCCTCAAGGATGCCGGTGCCCAGCTGCAATGCGTCTGGTTCCGGGACCGCCAGATGCGCGGCCGGAACTTCGACCCTCTGACCGGCGAGATCTTTGCCGAGCCCCGGCCGGATCCCGTGCGTCTGCTGCGGCAGGGCTCCGAACTGTTCTGTGCCGGACAGATCAGTGTCTACGGGCCGCGCGGCAGGTACCAGCTGATCGTGGAACTGGTGCAGGCCGGGGGGCAGGGCCTGCTGGCCCAGGCCTTTGAGGAGCGCAAGCAGGCGCTGGCTGCCCGAGGTTTTTTCGCTGCGGAGCGCAAGCGTCCGCTGCCTGCCTGCCCCAGCCGCGTGGCGCTGGTGACGTCGCCTGCCGGGGCCGCCATCCATGACTTCATGGAACTGGCCTCCGTACGGGGCCTGGGGGCCGAAGTGCGCCTGTTCCCGGTGCGGGTGCAGGGGGAGGGCGCTGCCGGGCAGATCTGCCGGGCCCTGGACGAGATCAACCGTCAGGCCTGGGCGCAGGTCGTGGTGATCATCCGGGGCGGCGGCTCGCTGGAAGACCTCTGGTGCTTCAATGAGGAAGACGTGGCGACAGCCATTTTTTCCTCAAAGATCCCGGTGCTGGCCGGTATCGGCCATGAAGTGGACGTGACCCTGGCCGACATGACGGCCGATGTGCGTGCGGCCACCCCGTCCCATGCGGCCCAGCTGCTCTGGCCCCTGCGGCGTGAATACTGGCAGCGGCTGGATGAACTTTCCCTCGCACTGGAACGCGCACGGCAGGGATGGCTGCAACGGCAGGAAGACCGGTTCCAGCGTTGCGAGCGTGCCCTGCGCCTGTGTTCGCCCGCCCGCCGTCTTGAAGGGGCGCCGCTGCAATGGCAGCAGTGGCAGCAGCGCCTGCTCCAGGCCGGGGAACGCCTGCTGCGGGATCGCGAACTCCGCCTGCAGCACCACCAGGAACGTTTGCGGGCCCTCACGGGGCCGGGACGGCTGGCACATCTGCAGCAGCGTCTTGCGCTGCTGGAACAGAAGTTTGGCAACGCCGCGCATCTGATGGTGCGCGGACGTGAGCAGGTCGTGCGGGACTGCACGCGTGATCTGGCACGTCTGGGGCAGGAAGCCGTCTCGCGTCGCGGGCACGAGCTGGAATGTCTGGAGCTGCGCCTGGCGGCCTGCAATCCTCTGGCGCCGCTGGGGCGCGGCTATGCCGTGGTGCGCACGGCCGAAGGGCGTGTGCTGTCTTCGACCGGGCAGGGCAGTGCCGGGCAGGACGTGCGTATCCTGCTGCGGGACGGGGAACTGGAAGCCAGGGTCACCGCTGTGCATCCGTATGACGGACAGGGAGGGGAACATGTCTGAGCAGTCTTCTTTTTTCCAGCGGCCGGGCAGCGGCATCCTGGGGACCGTGATCCTGCTCCTGCTGTGGGCCGTCCCGGCAGTGGCGGCCATGCATCTGGAGCTTCCCGCGAGGGCAGCCCGCGGCGATGCCATCCGCGTGCAGACCTCCGGTGACGGGCCAGTCCTGCCTGTGACCGTCTCCTGGCTGGAGCGGGAGCATGTCATGGCGGCGCAGCCGTCAGAGGGCGGCTGGCAGGCGGCATTCCTGCTGCCCGTGCCGCTGGACAGCAGCGCCAAAAGCCTTGTTCTGAAAGTACGGACGCACGACGGACAGCAGGCGGAGGCCCGTGTGGTCCTGTTCGATAAAAAACGTCCGGTGCAGGCCCTGCGGGTGGACAAAAAATATGTGGATCCACCGGCAGAGGTGCAGGAGCGTATCCGCAGGGATCGGGAAAAGGCCGGCAAGGCTTTGGACAACTACAGCCCGGAACGTTCGTGGACGGCTCCTTTTGCGCGGCCCGTGCCGGGGGGCGTGTCCAGCAGGTTCGGACTCAGGCGGGTCTTCAATGACCAGCCGCGCGGGGTGCATCGCGGGCTCGACCTGCGCGGTGCGGAAGGGACGCCCATCCTGGCCTGCGCCGACGGCCGGGTCGTGCTGGCCGACGATTTGTATTTTTCCGGCAATGCCGTATATATTGACCACGGGCAGGGAGTGTTCACTTCCTACCTGCACATGTCCCGAATCCTTGTCCGGCCGGGCGATGTGGTCCGGCGTGGCCAGGTCATCGGTAAAGTTGGGTCCACGGGACGGGTCACGGGGCCGCATCTGCATCTTTCCCTGATCGTCCTGGGGCAGGCGGTGGACCCGGAACCCCTGCTGGAAGACCGTCCCGCTGCCCGGAGATAACGCATCATGAAAGCCAGAGCGAGCAAGAAGAACCTGACTTTTGAAGAGCGCATGGCGCGCCTGCAGGAGATAGTGGAAACCCTGGAGAACGGACAGCCGTCACTGGAAGAAGGGATGGCCCTGTACCGGGAGGGCATGGAATGTTCCCTGCAATGCCGGCGCCAGCTGGAGCAGGCCCGGCAACAGCTGACGGTCTGGCAGGACGGACAGGTCCGGGCGTTCCGGCCGGAAGAGAGCGCGGAAGATCCCCTGCAACAGAGTGTGGAGCAACGATGATGATGTCTACAGAAGCCATGAAAGCCCTGCTGAAAGAACGAGGGAAGCTGGTGGAAAGCTATCTGGCGACCTGCCTTGACGGGCAGGAGATGCCGCCCCGGTTGCGGGAATCCATGCTGTACAGCCTGCAAGCGGGCGGCAAGCGCCTGCGTCCTGTGCTGTGCCTGAGCTGTGCCGCCCTGTGCGGCCTGCAGCCGGCGGCCGTGCTGCCGTTCGCCTCCGCCATCGAGATGGTCCATACCTATTCCCTGATTCACGACGACCTGCCCGCCATGGATGACGATGACCTGCGCCGCGGCAAGCCGTCCAATCACAAGGCGTTCGACGAGGCTACGGCCATCCTGGCCGGGGATGCCCTGCTGACGGATGCCTTTGCCCACATGTGCCGGGTGGAGCTGCCCGCCGGCCAGGTGCTGCGGGCCGTGGCGGAATTTGCCCGTGCCGCCGGTTCGTCCGGCATGGTGGGCGGGCAGGAATGGGACATGCTCTATACCGGCCTGCCGCCTGTGGGCATGGCGGAGCTGCGCCGCATGCACGCCATGAAGACCGGGGCCCTGCTGCGGGCCTCCTGCGTATGCGGTGCGCTGCTGGCCGGCGCTGCCGACGATGTGTGCGAACGCATCGGCCGGTACGGTGCCGCGCTGGGGGTGGCCTTCCAGATCGCGGACGATATCCTGGATGTTGTCTCCGACACGGCCACCCTGGGCAAGCCTGCCGGCAGTGATGCCGCACAGGGCAAAAACACCTATCCGGCGCTGGTGGGGCTTGACGAGAGCCGCCGCCTGGCCCGTGAGCAGGCGGATGCCGCCTGCGCCGCGCTGACCGGTTTCAGCGGGCCCGAAGCCGAATTCCTGCGTGCCCTTGCCGGGTACACCATCACGAGAGCGGCCTGAGACATGACGGAGAACACTGCACAGTCCCTGCTGGACAGCCTGACATCACCGAAACAGGTGATGGATCTTTCTGACGAACAGCTCCCGCTGCTGGCCGCGGAGCTGCGCAAGCGCATCATAGACGTGGTGTCCAAGAACGGCGGGCATCTGGCGCCTTCGCTGGGGGTCGTGGAACTGACCCTGGCCCTGCTGCATACCTTCAACATGGAGAAGGACAAGATCGTCTGGGACGTGGGGCACCAGGCCTACGCCTACAAGCTGCTGACCGGACGCGCTTCCCGGTTCCATACCCTGCGTACCCTGGGAGGGATCGCGGGCTTCCCGCGCCGCAGCGAGAGCCCCTATGACCGCTTCGGCGTGGGGCATTCCTCCACCTCCATTTCCGCGGCCCTGGGCATGGCCATGGCCCGCGATCTGGCCGGCGGCAAGGAACATGTCCTGGCCGTCATCGGTGACGGCTCCCTGACGGCGGGCGAGGCCTTTGAAGGTCTGAACCTGGCCGGGCATATGGGGCGCCGGCTCATCGTGGTGCTCAATGACAACGAGATCTCCATCTCGCCCAATGTGGGGGCACTGTCCCTGTTCCTGAGCCGGACCCTGTCCCGGCGCTGGGTGCGGCAGATGCGCAAGGATGTGCTCCAGCTGTTGCGCTCCATCCCCCGCATCGGGCAGAAACTGGCCCTGTACGCCATGCGCGGTGAATGGAGCTTCAAGTCCTTTTTCACGCCCGGCATGCTGTTCGAGGCCTTCCGCTTCACCTACATCGGGCCTGTGGACGGGCACGACCTGCCCGCCCTGTGCCGTCATTTGCAGATGGCGGCGGCCGTGGAGGACGGGCCGGTGCTGCTGCATGTGCGCACCTGCAAGGGCAAGGGCTATGCCCCGGCGGAGAAAGACCCCACCCATTTCCATGGCGTGGGCCACTTCGAGCCGGAAACGGGCCTGCTCATCCCCAGCGGCAACAAGACGCCTTCCTTTACCGGCATCTTCGGCAAGACACTGGTGGAGCTGGCGGAAAAGGATGACCGCCTGCTGGCCATCACGGCGGCCATGCCCGAGGGTACCGGGACGAACCTTTTTGAGGAGAGGTTCCCGGAGCGCTTCGTGGACGTGGGCATCTGCGAACAGCACGCCGTCACCTTTGCCGCCGGTCTGGCGGCCAGCGGCTTCCATCCCGTGGTGGCCATCTATTCCACTTTTTTGCAGCGGGCCTATGACCAGATCGTCCATGATGTCTGCCTGCAGAAACTTCCCGTGACCTTCTGTGTGGACAGGGCCGGTCTGGTGGGCGAGGACGGGGCCACGCATCATGGCGTCTTCGACATCGCCTATCTGCGCCATATCCCCGAAATGACCCTGCTGGCCCCGCGGGATGAGAACATGTTGCGCCATTGCCTGCTGACGGCCACCACATCCGGCCTGCCCTGTGCCGTCCGTTATCCGCGCGGTGCCGGTATGGGGGTCCCGCTGGAAGCCGGACTGCGCCTGCTGCCCTCCGCCCGTGGCGAGATCATGCAGGAAGGGGAGCGGGTGGCCATCGTGGCCGTAGGCAACCGTGTGCGCCCGGCCCTGGAAGCTGCGGCGGCCATCGAAAAGGAATTCGGCTTCCGGCCGCTGGTCTTCGATCCCATCTGGCTCAAGCCGCTGCCCGCGGCGCAGCTGGCCGGGATAGCCCGGGCGTTCGATCGTATCGTCTTTGTGGAAGAAGGCTGCCTGGCAGGCGGTTTCGCCTCGGCCGTGCTGGAGCGCTGGGCCGACGACGGCCTGTTGCGCGGCCAGCGCATCCGCCGGCTGGGCATCGGCGATGCCTTTGTGGAGCACGGCACCCAGGCCCAGCTGCGCGAACTGGTGGGCCTGCGGGCGCCGGACATCATCCGTGCCGTTCGGGAACTGGTCCTGAAGGACTGAGCCTTTTACCGAGGCGACGAAGACGAAAGGGGCGTACCTGTGGCGGGTGCGCCTTTTTTGCATGCTGCGGAAGAGGGAGGAGGCAAGGTCCTCTGGATGCGGGGAAAGCACAGGGGGAATGACGTTCCGGCAGAGAGACAGAAGAAGGCCCTCCAGGGGGCCTAGGAAAGCGCAGGCGGGAGACGGGAGCGCGGCATAGGGCCCGGGCAGTGCCGCTCCTCATCTTCTCTGCCTTGCTTGCCGTTTTTCGACATAAAAGCGGATACTGCCTCCGCTGAGACGGGCCATGATATTGCCGGGCAGCTGAAAGGTGGTGCCGCCCCGGCCTTCCTGCCAGGCCTGATCCAGGGCCAGCAGGGTGGCTGAACGGGCCTGGCCGCCGAAGATGCGGGCCAGCTTGGCCACAGCCCTGTGGTAAAGACGCAGCCGCAGGGCCGCATGCATTCCCCGCAGCAGGGCACGGGGCAGGGTGACGCTGCCGGGGGTTTCCTGCCAGGGGCAGCGGGCAAGATGGCGCTCCATTTCCTGCCGCCAGTAATCGCCGTCAATGCCGGCCAGCTCCCAGAGATGCAGACAGGTTTCCTCAAGGCGGGGATTTTCCGTGCGCAGGAGCGGGAGAAGGGTATGCCTCAGGCGATTGCGGGTATAGCGAATGTCCGCATTGCTGGCATCCTCCCGCCAGGTGATGCCGCAATGATGCAGCAGCTCTTTCAAGACACGGCTTTCCGTACACAGCAGGGGGCGCAGCAGGTGGCGTTCCGCATCTTCGGCCCGCATGCCGCCCAAGGCCGGCCAGCCGGTGCCGCGGAGGAAGCGGAGCATCTGGTCTTCAGCCACATCGCCCCGGTGATGCCCCAGCAGGATGGCTGTGGCGCCGCATGCCCGCCGGGCCTGCTCCAGCAGGGCATAGCGTGCCCGCCGGGCCGCCTCTTCCGTCCCCAGGCCGTTTTGCCGTGCCAGTCGGGACACATCCGCCGTCAGGATGCGGCAGGGGATGTGCCAGGTCCGGCAGAGTCCGGCCACGAAGGCGGCATCCCCGGCGGATTCCGGCCGCAGCTGATGGTCCACCGTCGCCACATGCAGCAGCCAGCCATGCCGGGGCGCCAGAAGGGTCATGATGCATAAAAGAGCCGTAGAATCCGCACCGCCGGAAACAGCCAGCAGCCAGGCCCTGCTGTCCTGCATCTTCAGGCGGTCACGGCAAAAACGCTCCACATCCAGGCACAGGCGGGCCAGCCGGGAAGGGAGCGTTCGCAGTTCGGGGACGGGGATCATGCCGCAGGGCATCGCCACTTAGGTGGGAATATGGAGTTCTTTCAGGGTATCCGTGATGTAGTCCATCATGTGCCGCTGCAGCTCGGGCGACGCATAGGCCACGCATTCGCAGCGGATACGGCCCCGGGCGCGTACCAGCAGCTCCAGGCGCAGGCTGGTCTCTTCGCATTCCAGCGCCATGACATAGGGACCGCACTGGCTTTCGTGTTCCTTCTGCACGGCGCTGAGCATATGGGCGGGGATGGGCAGCCAGTAGATGCCGTCCAGCCCGGCACCCAGATCCATGGCGTCCAGATGTTCGCACAGGCGCCTGGTTTCTTCGGCCCGCAGGTCATCAATGAGGAAATAGCGCATTATTCGTGCTCTCCGTTGTTCCGGGCACTACAGGTACAGCCCTGGTCAAGGTTGAAGATGCGGCGCATGAGGCTGATGCGCGGCGCGCTGCCTTCCTGCGACATGGTACCGCGCTTGAGGAACATGATGGGATCGTGGTTCAGCTTGCGGACCAGGGCCAGGGCCATGACCTCGATGGCTTCGCGCGTGGCGTCGTCCACATGGCCCAGACGTTTCAGGGTGCGGGCCACTTCTTCGTGGGCGGCGTTCTCGCCGTGCTGGATGAGGTCCACGATGGTGGGCTGCACATCCAGGCTGCACAGCCACTGCCGGAAGATGTCCACTTCCTCGCCCACGATTTCGGCGGCTTTCTGGGCTTCGTCGCGACGGGTGGCCAGGTTCTCTTCCACCACTTCCTTGAGGTCGTCGATATCGTAAAGATAGACGTTGTCCAGGCCGTTGACGTCGGGGTCGATGTCGCGGGGGACGGCGATGTCGATGAAGAACATGGGCCGGTTCTTGCGTGCCTTGAGCACACCGCGGATGTCGCGGGCACGGATGACGGGATCCGGCGAACCGGTGGACGTGATGATGATGTCCACTTCCGTCAGATGGGAAGCCAGGGATTCGAAGGGCAGGGCCCGGCCGTTGAACTGCCGGGCCAGTTCTTCACCGCGCGAGAAGGTACGGTTGGCCACCAGGATCTCGTCCACGCCGGCCTGGAGCAGATGGGTGGCGGCCAGTTCGGCCATTTCGCCGGCACCCACCAGCATGGCCTTGTGGTGCTGCATCTCGCCGAAGATGCGTTTGGCCAGCTCCACGGCGGCATAACTGATGGAAACGGCGCTGGAGGCCACGGCGGTCTCGGTGCGCACGCGCTTGGCCACGGAAAAGGCCTTGTGCAGCAGACGGTTGAGGATCACGCCGGTGGCGTGGCAGGCGGCGGCCTTGCGGTAGGCGCTCTTGAGCTGCCCCAGAATCTGGGGCTCGCCCAAGATCATGGAGTCCAGGCTGGAAGCCACGGAGAACAGGTGCCGCACGGCATCCATGTTCTTGTAGACGTAGACATAGGGCCGGAGTTCTTCGGGGTCGGTACCGCGCGCGGCGGCCCAGCGCTCCAGGATACGGCCCGCCACGTCCCCATGGCCGGTGGCGAGCAGCTCCACACGGTTGCAGGTGGAAAGGATCATGGCTTCGCCGATGACGTCGTCACACGGCAGGGCCCAGTTTTCCCGGCTGCAAAAATCCACAAGGGCGAAACGTTCGCGCACGTCCACACCGGCGGTGCGATGGTTCAGGCCAACAAGTACGATATCACAATCCATAGCAACGTCGGTGGATTAAGGTTTGATGAAGGAATGATGCGTTTCCATCAGGGTATTGACGACCACGATGGAGAAAAGGCTCAGGCCGAAGACCAGCACCATCAGACGGGCGGGCTTGCGGCCGCGCCAGCCGGTGGCAAGGCGGCCGTGGAACACATAGGCCATGAGCAGCCAGACGATGATGCTGACCACTTCCTTGGGGTCACCGGTGAAGGTGGCCCCGTAGACGGGCTTGGCCCAGAACAGGCCGGAGACGACACCCAGCGTGTACAGCGGAAACGAGGCCGCCACGCCGAAGGCATTGATCTTGTCCAGCAGGGAAAGAGCCGGCATGTCCTGCCAGAAACCTTCCATGCGCAGTTTGTTTTTGATGCGCCGTTCCAGGAACAGGAAAAGGGAGCTGGCGGCGAAGGCCAGGGTCATGAGGCCCATGCTGAGGAAGAGCGCCCCCACATGCAGTGCGTAGAAGGAGCCCTTGAGCTGTGGAGGCACCTGCACCACGGCGGAAAGGTAAGGGGCGGAAACGGCAAACAGGATGAGGGCCAGCGGCGTGGCCAGCAGGAGCAGGGCCTCCTGCTTGTACCGCAGGCGGCTGACAAGCCCGCACAGCAGGACGAACCAGGCCAGCATCTGCAGATAGCCGCCAAGGCTCAGTCCCGTGGGCATGGTCTTGTGGAAGCCGAGCAGGAGGGAAAGCGTCTGGCAGACGAATCCCAGCCCCGCCAGCCAGCAGCCCAGACGCCGCCAGAAGGCATTGCGCAGCAGCATGCCGGCCAGGCCGGCCACAGTGGCAGCGCCGTAACAACACAGGGTCAGGAGGGTGGAGGTCTCAGGCGATAACATCAAGCAACTCCGGGATGCGGTCGTGCAGCTTTGGCGGCAGCAGGGCCTGCAGACAGCGCAGGCACGCCTGCCGGTCGCCCTGTTGCAGATGATCCTGCAGGGGCGACTGGGCCAGAGCGCGGAACAGGGCCGTATTGTGCCCTGTCTCGTCGTGCAAGGCAAGGACCATGGGACGCAACTGTCCCATCAGACGGACCATTTTCTGGCGGGCGTCCAGCCAGGACGCCAGTTCGTCCTTCCAGCGCCGGGAAAGGGCCGGGCTGGCCCCGCCGGTGGAAAGGGCCAGCGCCATGCCGCCGGAGCGGGCCACGGCGGGCACGATGAACGAGCCTTCCGCAGGGGCGTCGATACAGTTGCACAGGATGTGGCGTTCCCGGCAGAGAAGGGCGATATGCCTGTTGACCGCGGCATTTCCCGTGGCGGCAAAGACCAGCTGGCGGCCGGCCAGGTCATCGTCACGGAAGGGCCGCTGCTCAAAACGGACACAGGGCCGCTCCAGCAGTGGGAGCAGACCGGCGGCAGGGGCTTCCATGTCCAGGGCCAGGATCGAAGCCGGTGCGCATTGCAGCAGCCCCTGGAGCTTGCGGCTGCCGACCCCCCCCAGTCCGGCCACGAGGCAGTGCAGGCCGCTCAGGTCCAGAAAAAGGGGATAAAAATTTTTTTCCGAAGATTGGTGAGACATGGGCAATGTTCCCGGCGGCGGCCCGGACGCACGACAGCCAGCGTGCCTTCACCCATCAGAGAAAGATGGCACGCTGGCTGTCATGTCGGCTAGAGCCGGATCAGTTCCATGAAATAGGGCAGGGTAAAGCCCATGGACAGCAGCAGGCCGATCACAAGGGCAGGCTTCTGGCGCAGAGGCGTGGCACTGCGCACGACCAGGGTCCAGAGCAGGGCCGGCAACAGCCAGAGCAGTACCCGGACACTCTGGAAAACGGCATCCTGCTGCATGAACACACCGCTGGTCTGCCAGGTCTGCCAGATCTCCAGTCCGCTGGACGCCACCAGCAGCAGCCAGAGCAGGATCCAGGCATTGCGGGCCCAGCGCGTGCACCAGGGGACCATGGTATTGTAATAGTCCCGGCCAAAGTCATCGGCCTTGCGGCGCAGGAGCAGCCATACGGCGCCAAAGGCTCCGGCAAGGGCAAAGATCAGGGGCAGGGTATAGCACAGGGCGCTCAGGTAGGCCTGACCGAACTGGGGCGTGAACAGCTGCGGGATGGTGATGCTGCTGGCCTCGGGCAGGGACAGGGCATTGTACAGGCGGGTGACGGCCATGACCCCCGCGCAGGTCATCAGGCCCTGCAGGAAGGCGATGGCGCCCAGGATGATGTGCAGTACGGGATAATTGGCCAGGAATTTCCAGAGCATGAAGTAGCAGCAGGAAACGATGGCCGCAAAACCGAACATCATCCAGGTGGCTTCACTGAGCAGGACGATGATGCTGTAGGAGTCGAAACCGTCCAGCGCCAGGATGAGCCACAACCGGCCCCCCAGCAGCATGAGCCAGCCCAGCAGCATGCTCAGGCAGGCCAGCTGCCGCGCGCATTTGTTGTAAGCGGAGCGTTTGCGCCGCAGGGCTATGATCTCGCCGCAGATGGCGATGAAGGTAAGACCGAAATAGGCATAGAGCAGGGCAAAGGGCACGATGATGCTCCCCATGTCCAGCCCTGTCTGCAGCAGCGGATTGTCAGCGATGAAGGCGCGCACGCTTTCTAAAAAGTTCCCCATTGTTCCTCCAAAGATTCACCGGATCCCGGCCCTCTGGCGGGGAGACGCCGGGTTCGTGTTGGTTGTGCCTCAAAAATGGCCGTGCTGCAAGCAGCGCTTGCATTGCCGGAGCGCATCGGGCAGAAAAAAGACAGGAGTCTTCCATGAAAGCACATGCCCTCAGTCTGTCCTTGTTGCTCGCGGTCCTGCCTGCCCTGTCGCATCCCCCGGCCGTTCCGGCCGCGGATGCGCGGCAACCGCAGGAAAGCTGGCAGCTGCCGTGGGCAGAGGGCGGCAGCGGGCCCGTGCATTCATATCGCGGGCCCGTTCGTGAAGAGTTCCTGCAATGTGAGCGGGGGCAATGTCCTTTGCCCGTCCATGAGGGAACCGCCCCGGCCTGCGGAACCGGCGGAGCGCTGCCGCCTGCCGTGGCGCCTGCGGCGTCCTTGCGGCAGGATGAGCCTGTGGCGCGGGGCAGGGCTGGGGAAAAGAAGGGCCCGCCGGCTGCAAAAGGGCAGGAGGCACATGCGGAGCAAGGAATCCCGTCCCGGGCAAAAACACCATCCGCGACCGCCGCGACCGGCAGTCCCGCTGCCGCCGGAAAGGGCATGGCGGCCCGGACAAAGGGAGATCCCTCCACGCAGACGTCCTCCGGGGATCCGTCCGAAAAGAGGCAGTCCGCCACTTCTGTCACCACTTCCAGACAGGCGGCAGGCACGGTGTCCGGGGCCGCGCCGGCGCCAAAGCCTGCTGCGGCCAGAGATGCGGCCCCTGTATCCGGCACAGACAGCCCGTCCGGTACCGCAGCGGGGGACACGTCCGCGCCCGTCATCGACGAAAAGGCTGCCTATCAGGCGGGACTGGAGCTTATATTGTCGGGCCGTCTGGACGAAGGCATGGCCCGTATGCAGGCCTTGCTGGAGCAGTATCCTTCCGGGTCGTATGCGGCCAATGCCGAATACTGGCTGGGAGAGGCCCTGTCCAGCCAGGGCCGGAACGAAGAGGCTCTGGCGCATTTCCGTAATGTGGAGGCCCGGTATCCCCGGCACCATAAAAATGCCGATGCCCTGCTGCGTACGGGAATGATCCTGAAGCGGCAGGGAGACGCGGCAGGGGCCGGCAAGGCTTTTCGGCAGGTGGTGCAGCGTTTCCCCTCGTCCGCAGCGGCCGATCTCATCCGCAAAAAAGGACTCGTGCAGCCATGACGGATGCCGCAGCGCCCCTGTCCGCCCGCTGGGCCCATATGGATGACCGCGCCCGGCGTGAATACTGGGCCGGTCTTGCCCTGCGGCATTGCCGCGGGCTGGGGGCCCGTTCCTGCTGCCGGCTGCTCCGCCATTTCGGCTCGGCCTTCGCTGCGCTGGAAGGCAGGGAAAGATGGGCCGATGCCGGGGTGGACAGGGGCAAGGCCGCCGAGCTCTCCACGGGCTCGTGGCGCGTCACGGCCCGGGAGGAGTGGGATGCCGTCCGTGATCTGGATGCCGTCGTCGTCCAGTGGCATGAGGCGGCCTATCCGGCCCTGCTGCGCACGCTGCCCGACGCCCCTGTGCTGCTGTACTGCCTGGGGGATCTTTCTCTGCTGGCCAATCCGGCCGTGGCCGTCATCGGCTCGCGCAAGGCGACGCCCCGGGGACAGGCTCTGGCCGGACATATGGCGGGGGCCTTCGCCTCCTGGGGCATCACGGTGGTCTCGGGCATGGCATGGGGCATCGACAAGGCGGCGCATGAAGCCGCGCTGGACAGGACAGGGAGCAGTATCGCCGTGCTGGGTACCGGCATAGACATCCCGTATCCCCGGGCCAACACCCGCCTGTATGACAGGATGGCGGCAAAGGGCCTGCTGGTCTCGGAGTTCGCTCCCGGTACACCGGCCCTGCGGGAGAATTTTCCTGTCCGCAACCGCATCATCAGCGGGCTTTCCCTGGGGGTCGTCGTGGTGGAGGCCGCCAGCCGCTCCGGGACCCTCATCACTTCCCGGCTGGCCCTGGAGCAGGGACGTGAGGTCTATGCCGTGCCGGGGGCGGCCCTGTCCGGCCAGAGCCTCGGCTGTCAGGAGCTTGTCCGGCAGGGGGCCAAGCCGGTGTTCGCACCGGAGGACGTACTGGAGGATCTTGCCGGGGCATTGCGTGATTTTGGTGTACAGGCCGAACATCTGGCACGGGAAGCCGCGGAACGCCGCCGCCGGGCCGAAGCCGAGGGCACGGGCCTGTCCCGCACGCTTTTTGCCTGCATGCCGCCGGAGACGGATGAACCGCCACGAAAGGACGACCCCGGCAGGGAAGGAGAAGTGCCGGCGCACGGGGAAGACGGGGATGCGGACGCCGCCTCTCCGGCACAGGACAATATCGTCCCGCTGTTGCGGGAGCAGGGCCCCCTGCATGTGGATGCCCTGGGGACCGCCCTGGGGCGCAGCCCCGCCGAGCTGGCCCCGGTGCTGCTGGGTCTGGAGATCATGGGCCGCATCCGGCGCCTGCCGGGCGCGCGTTACGAGGCTGTATAAGAATGGGACGGCATACCGGGAGGAGCACGGTGGAAGAGGAGCTCGATCCCCGCACTACTCTGGAGATAGAATCTTTTCTGGCCTGGCTGGACGTGCAGCGGGGCCTTTCGCCCACGACGCAGATCGCCTACGGGACGGATCTGCGCCAGCTGGCTCTTTTTCTCGCGCAGCGCGGCGCCAGCCTTGCCCGGCCGGCCGAGGTGAGCAAAAAACATATCCAGGCCTGGGTGGCCCGCCTGTACGCGCTGGGCGAAGCCAAAAGCTCCATGGCCCGCAAGCTCGCGGCGGCGCGGACGTTTTTCCGCTATCAGCAGCGCATGGGGCGCACGGAAAACAATGTGGCGGCCCAGGTGCGCAATCCCAAACAGGAGCAGCGCCATCCCCGTGTGCTCAACGTGGATCAGGTCTTTGCCGTGCTGGACACTCCCGATACGCTGGCCGGGGGCGGCTGCCCGCGTGTCTCCCCCGCCACCGGGGATGCCCTTGCGGCCCGGGATCATGCCCTGGCGGAATTGCTGTACGGCTCCGGGCTGCGCATCTCCGAAGCCCTGGGGCTCGATATGGCGGATCTGCAGCTGGAAGAGGGCGTCGTCCGCGTTTTCGGCAAGGGGGCGCGCGAGCGCATGTCTCCGCTGTCGGATACATCCGTGACGGCGCTGCGGGCCTGGCTCGGGCAGCGGGGCGCACTGGCGCCCGAGGGAGAGCAGGCCCTGTTCGTGGGGGCACGGGGCGGCCGTCTCGACCGCCGTGAAGCCATGCGCCGCATAGAAAGGCTGTGCCGCAATGCGGGCGTGGACCCTGTCTCGCCCCATGCCCTGCGCCACTCGTTCGCGACACATCTGCTGGATGCCGGTGCCGACCTGCGCAGCGTGCAGGAGCTTCTGGGGCACCAGCGCCTGACCACCACGCAGCGCTACACGCGGGTCAGTCTGGAGCGACTGATGCACCTGTATGATGAGGCGCATCCGCGGGCACAAAAAAAATAAAAAAATCACAAGTTCGTTACTGAAAATAAAAAGTAATGGAAATCAGGGTAATAACAATAATTTCTCAGTAAATCCGGTCAGGTTTTTTTTTATGGGGGGCTTGGCAAGGCCCAGGTCTTGTGCTAAAGGTAACAAGCGTAAGGCGACTTACACACGTAACTGTGCAACGAAATTCCCAAAGAGGAGATATACCATGGCTGCACTCGTTCTTGGTCACATGAACCCCGATACCGACAGCATCATTTCCGCCATCGCCGCTGCTGACCTGTACAGCAAGCGTGGCTTCGAAGTCACCCCCGCCGCCCAGGGTGCTCCTACCCCTGAGACCGAATTCGTGCTGAAAAAGTTCGGTCTGACCGCTCCTCAGGTCGTGGAAGATGTGGCCGGTAAGGACCTGTACCTGGTCGACTACTCCGACCTCGCCCAGGCCCCCAAGGGCATGGACTCCGCCACCGTGCTGGGTATCGTTGACCACCACAAGCTGGGCGATGTGACCACCTCCAGCCCGCTGGAAGCCTGGATCTGGCCCGTGGGCTGCACCGGCACCGTGCTGAAGAACATGTACGATTTCTACGGTGTGGAACTGCCCAAAGCCATCGCTGGTGGCCTGCTGTGCGCCATCCTGTCCGACACCGTGATGTTCAAGTCCCCCACCTGTACCGAAGCTGACAAGAAGGCCGTGGAAGCCCTGGCCAAGGTCGCCGGTGTGGAAGACGTCATGGCCCTCGGTATGGAAATGTTCACCGTGAAGAGCGCTGTTGACGGCGCCTCCATGTCCGACCTGGTCTTCCGTGACTACAAGGACTTCGACATGAACGGCCACAAGGTCGGTATCGGACAGCTGGAAGTCGTCGACCTGTCCATCCTCGACAAGGTGAAAGACGGCCTGAAAGCCGAAATCGCCAAGGTCAAGGGCGAAGGCCGCCACAGCGTGTTCCTGCTGCTGACCGACATCATGAAGGAAGGCTCTGAAATGCTGATCGTCTCCGATGATCCAGCCGTGGTCGAAAAGGCCTTCGGCGTGAAGCCCGACGGCGACAGCGTGTGGCTGCCCGGTGTGATGAGCCGCAAAAAGCAGGTCGTGCCCAACTTTGAAAAGGCCTTCAAATAAGGCTTTTGCTCAAAGCTGATACTGGGGCCGCTCCCTTCGGGGGCGGCCCTTTTCTTATGGGCTTTAGCCTGTTGAGCGCCTGACAGGCGCGAAACAAAAAAACACCCGCTATGCGGGTGGAGACAATTTGCGGGTTATGCGGCTGTTCCTCCAGAAGGCCGAAAGCGGCCTGCCTCTACGGGCAGGCCGCTTTCGGCGCAGGTTTACAGCAGGGATACGGAATAAAGCGGTGTTTTGCTGTTTCCGGTCACGGAGCTATTTTTCGGGGAACAGCTCCCGGGCCTTTTCCGCGAAGCGGCGGCCGAAGATCTCGAAATCGGCCTTGCATCCTTCATAATGGTTGCCCACGGCATCCAGGGCCACAGGTCCCAGATGGATGTAGGGCTTGCCGTGGGCAGCACCGCCGGAATAGACCAGCATGCCCTTGACCAGCATGTGGGGCACCAGGGTCATGATGGCCACATCCGCGCCGCCCTGGGCATAGTGGGCCGTGGCAAAGACCCCGCCCAGCCTGCCGGCCAGCCTGATGCCGCGACAGCCTTCATCGAACCACCGTTTCATCTGCCAGCAGGTATTGGCCAGGTAGGTGGGTGTGCCGAAAATGACACCGGCACACTGGTCGATGTAGTCGGCATCCACGGTGTCTTCCACGGAAAAAAAGCGGGGCTCGCCGCCTGCGGCGGCCAGGCCGCGGGCGATGACTTCGGCCATTTCACGGGTATGGCCGGTCTTGCTGTAATAGATGATGGCAAATTTCATGTTCTGGATCTCCTTCAGGAGGCAGCCGCAGGAAAAGCAAGGGCTGCCTGCCGGTTTACATCTGTCCCAGCATGCGCGGCACGAAGGTCGAAAGATCAGGGAAGATGATGATGACCACCAGGGCCAGCAGGGAGGCGAAGATCAGCGGCAGGGCCGCCCTGCTGATGCGTTCCATGCTGATGCCGCTGATATTGGCGCCTACATACAGATTCACGGCCACGGGCGGCGTCACCTGTCCCACAGCCAGGTTGACTGTCATCATGATGCCGAACCAGACCGGATCCCAGTTGAAATGGGCCATGATGGGCAGCATGAAGGGCAGGAAAACATAATAGATGGAGATGGCATCCAGCAGCATGCCCGCCAGCAGCAGGATGATGTTGATCATCAGCAGGACGACCCACTGGTTGTCCGAAACGGCCAGAAGCACGGCGGACCCCTTTTCCACCAGCCCCACAGTGGAGGCCACCCAGGAGAAGAGCCCCGCACAGGTCACCACCAGCATGACCACGGCCGTGGCCCGGATGCTGGCCGCGAAGATCTCGATCAGGATGCTGAGGCTGTTGATGGTACGGTAGATGAACACTCCCACGAACAGGCCGTAGAACACGGCCACGGCAGCGGCTTCCGTAGGGGTGAACACGCCGCCGTAGATGCCGCCCAGGATGACCACGGGCGTCATGACCCCCCAGAAGGCTTCCTTCAGGGCCGTGCCCACGGCCTTGCCGCTGGCGTGCCCCCTGTAGCCCCGCTTGCGGGAGATGATGAGCACGGCCGCCATGATGAACAGGGCCACCACGATGCCCGGTACGAAACCGGCAGCAAACAGGGCAGGTACGGAGACATCGGCCACGCTGCCGTACACGATGAAGGCGATGCTGGGCGGGATGACGATGGCAAGGCCGGATGTGACGGAGACGGTGGCCGCGGCAAAGGCCTTGTCATACCCGGCCCTGGCCATACCCGGGATCAGGATCAGACCCAGGGCAGCTACCGTGGCAGGCCCCGAACCGCTGACAGCTCCCCAGAAGGTGGCGACGGCCACGGTGGCCAGGGCCAGACCGCCGGTCATGGAGCCTACCAGGGTCTCCATGAGGGCCACGATGCGTGCGGCGATACCGGAACGCTCCATGATATAGCCGGCCAGGATGAAGAAGGGGATGGCCAGCAGAGGGAATTTGGCCACGCCCGCAAAAAAGTTGTAGGAGAGCATGCTGAAGCCCAGGTCCCATTGCCAGACGACGACCAGGGCAGAAAAGCCCAGGGCCAGCGCGATGGGCACACGCAGGATCAGCGGGATGGCGAACAGGACCAGCAGCCAGAAAGCCGGATCGTGCAGTAGGGATGTGGTTTCCACACGGGCCTCCTAATAGCTGCCGCTGCGCAGGTCGGCGCAGGCACGTTGCAACATGCGGAAAATGATCAGTACGGAAAAAAGCGGGGTGGCGATGGTATACCACCAGACAGGGATGGCCAGCGCTTCGGAAATGACCTCCAGTTCGTACTCGTCCCGTACTTCCAGCCAGCCCGTCCAGGCCAGGGCCCCGAAAAAGACGAGACAGAGCGCTATGGAGAACAGATAGCAGCAAAAGCGTAGCGGCTTGGGCAGGGCATCATACAGGATGCTCATGCCCAGATGGCTGCCGTCGCGAAAGGAACGGGCCGAACCGAGCAGGACGATCCAGACAAAGAAGTTGATGGTCAGCTCCTCCGTCCAGGCAAACGAGAACGGTGTGCAATAACGCACGACCACATTGACAAAGGCGATGGTCACCATCACCGCCAGCAGCAGCGCGCCCAGCAGCTCTTCCAGGCGTGTATCCAGAAAACGCAGCATCGAATCCATCCGGTGGTTGAAAAGGGGAGGGCGGACCCTCCCCCGCAAAATAAAAAAACAGCGATCAGCAATGCCTGCCGTACGGGGGGCTTTCCCTAACGGACAGACGCCATGTCCTCCTCGGCGGCCTTGACAAGGTCAGCGCCGATTTTGGCGGTCCAGTCCTTGCGGACGCCTTCCGTGGCCTTGGCCAGGGCGGCGATCTGTTCGTTGCTCAGGCGGGATACCGTCATGCCGTTGGCTTCCATGACCGCATAGGGATCCGTGGTCTCGGGCAACTTGCCGATGCTCTTCAGATAGGCCAGGGCCGAACCGTCATCCATGCCCAGGCGGGAAAGGGCCTTGCCGTACTTTTCCGTTTCGGCGGCGCATTCCAGCAGCAGTTTCTGGTCTTCAGGGCTGAAGGACTTCCAGACGCGGGGATTGACGCCCAGCATCAGGGGGTCGATGATGTAGTGCCAGTCGCAGTGGAACGTGTGGTAATCCCATATCTTGAGCGGGATATTGATGCCGTTGGTGGGATTTTCCTGACCGTCCACCACGCCCTGCTGGAAGCCGGTGGTGGCTTCGCTCCAGTTCATGTTCACGGGGTTGGCGCCCAGGGCGCGGAACGTTTCGATGAAGATGGGGCTGCCCACCACGCGGATCTTCAGGCCGCGGAGGTCCTCAGGCCTGGTGATGGGGCCCTTGGAGGTGGTCAGTTCCCGGAAGCCGTTCTCGGTCCAGCCAATGATCTTGACACCTTTCTTTTCCACAGCCTGGGTCATCATCTTGCCGGACTTGCCGGCCAGGATGGCATCCATGGCCTTGTAGCGGTCGGGCTGCACGGCCAGGAAGAAAGGCAGGGCAGGCAGGTTCAGTTCCTTGATCTGGGGGGACCAGTTGATGGTGGAGGCCAGGGCAAAATCGATGGCACCGTTGCGCAGCAGCAAAAATTCCGAGGTCTGCTTGCCGGCCAGCAGCTGGCTGGAGTGGTAGACCTTGATGTTGATGCGTCCCTGGCTGCGCTCGCGCACCAGATCGGCAAAGAACGTGCCGGTCATGCCCCAGCCGGAAGTGGCGCCGGGCACGACGCTCAGTTTGTACTCGCTTTTGTACGGGGCTGCCGTCGCCGGCAGGGCCAGCAGACAGGCACACACGGCCATGACTGCCCAGCGGTAGAAAGCTTTCATGAAACATCCTCCTCAGGATAGAACGTCCTGTCGTGGCCACAGGTCCCCACGACACGCGGCAGCATCTCACAACAGCGGCAGGACGAAAGACAGCGCAGGCAAAATGACGACCAGGGCCAGGGTGGAAAAGATCCACAGCGCATTGGCCATGTCCACATCGAGCCCGAACAGGGCCGGGGGAACCAGGGCCGTCATGGCGACAGGCATACAGGAAAGCACCGTCACGATCCGCAGCGGCAGCCCCCCGTCTATGCTGCCGAGCCCGGCCAGGGCGGCCAGCGGTACCAGCAGCACGGGGACGCCGACAAATTTGACGGCCGCCAGGGCCGCGGCCTCGCGTGCGTAGCAGGACACGCGGGAAAGGCGCAGCCCGAGCCCGATGGCAAAAAGGAAAAGCACGGTGGCAAGGAGCATGGCGGCCGCAGCCAGGGATCCCAGCGGAGCGGGCCGGGGCACCCCCAGGACGTTGAGGGCCAGGCCAAGCCCCAGAGCCGTCAGGATGAGCAGCAGTACGGGATCAGGCCGGAAGGAACGCAGGCTGAAGACCCCTTCGCCGCCTCCAAGCCGGCGTGCCACGGGGAAAGAAATGCCGAAGTAGAACATTTCCTCGCAGAGCCGGAACAAGGCGACGATGGCGATGGCTTTTTCGCCAAAAAACAGGACAGAGACCAGTGCACCTATCGCGCCCAGATTGGCGAACGTACCGCAACAGTAGAAGCTGCCGGTACGCGGCCCATCCAGATGCAGGCCACGGGCGACCCGCAAGGAGAGTATCCCGCCCCAGATCCAGGACGCGATGCCCAGAAAGGGCAGGACAAGCAGACGGGAATCCGGTGAGGGCAGGCCCCACAGGGAGAGCATGGCGGAGCAGGGGATCAGGCAGAAAACCGCAAGGGACTGCAGGCGTTGCCGGACACGTTCCAGCAGGGGGCGGGGAATGCGCAGCAAATGCTGCACGGCATGACCCGCGGCAAGGCTGAGAAAAATGAGGCAAAGGGAAAGGAGCAACCTGTCCATAAAAACGTGATCCGGCTTCTGGCATCGGGCGCATGACGGCAGGGCATGTCATTTCTGATTCCGATGGCCCTGTCATGCTAGGCGCAGGTCCTTATCTTGTCAAAGCCTATCTGGCGTCTGGCTGTTGCCACGGAACAAAGGGCTGGCTATGCTGGCTTTCAGGAGCGTGTGCGGCCGTCCGGGCAGACGGCCCGTCTTTTTCCCTTCCCCGCCAAGGAGATGCCGATGCAAAAAACACTGCGTGCCCTCGTCGCCCTGCTGCTGTTTCTGCCTGTGGCCGGCATGGCCAGGGATTTCAACGGCTTCAGGGCCGATGTGCCTCCGGGATGGGAGGTCATCGGGGAAAAGGACGCTGTGGTGGGCTTTGTGTCGCCCGGCAGGGAAGCCGTAGTGACCGTGACCGTGGCCTCGGCCAGGGATGTCGATCCGGCGTCCTTCGCTGCGGAGATGGCCCGGGGGCTGGGAGGCAGTGAGCCTGTGGAAGAGGATGGCGTCTACAGGTTCACGTTCGGGAACGATGGCATGGCTGTCGTGCATGCTGCCGGCGCGGACCTGCGCGTGATCTCCCTCACCGGAGGACATGCCGCCATGGAAGAGCTGATCGACAGCATAGAGTGGCAATGAACTGTGCGGGGAAAGCCCCCGCAGCCGTGCCTTTCCTGCCATGCGGGGAGGACACGTTCCGGCCGCCGGCATGTCCCTGCTCCGGTCGGGCGCTGACCAGGGGCGCATCACCGCCACGGGCGTCACAGCCCGGGGCCTGCCGGCATAAAGACTGTGACAGGGCAGGGCGGACATCCATCGGGAGTGGATGAGCGCGCCCTGTCCGTTTTTATGATGGGCCAGAGGAGGCCGCAGCGGATATCCGCAGCGCGGGAACAGGACCGCCAGTCCTCCTGCCCGGCAGCAGAGGGACCGCCTCGTCGCCTCAAGGATACGGCATCTCCCGGGCAGGTTTCCGCACGGCTGCTGTACTAGTGGCCCTGCCCGGCCGGCAGCGTGTTCCGGTGCGTCCACCAGTGGAGCATGCCGACGAACAGGGCACCTCCGGCGATATTGCCCAGGGTGACGGGGATGAGATTGCGGAGCGCGAAGTTGCTCCAGGTCAGGCTGGCCAGAGCGTCGGCGGACAGGCCCGACGCCGTGGCAAAAAGCTCATTGCCCGCTGCCATGATGCCTGCAGGGATGTAATACATGTTGGCTACGCTGTGTTCGAAGCCGGAAGTGATGAACAGCCAGATGGGAAAGAAGATGCCCAGCATCTTGCCGGTCTGGCTGCGGGCGCTCCAGCAGAACCAGACCGCCAGACAAACGAGCCAGTTGCACATCAGACCCAGGTAAAAGGCAGGCAGGAAATCCAGAGCCACCTTGCCTGCGGCGATGCGCAGGGTCACACCGCCGAGCAGTCCGGCGCCGCTGGCAAGCTGGCCGGACATGACGATCATATGGGCAACGAAGACGCTGCCCAGGAAGTTGCCGAGGTAGACGAACAGCCAGTTGCGCAGCATGGCCGTCAGGATGATGCGTTTTTCCGCAAGGGCCATGCACATGAGCGTATTGCCGGTGAACAGCTCCATGCCTGTCAGCATGACCAGCATCAGGCCCACGGGGAAAAGGGTCCCTGCCAGACATTTGCCCAGGCCATAGGTCTCCGGGCGGGCGAGCAGGTTGAATGCGGCCATGTTTGACCCTTCCGCGGCAAAGGCGATGAAGGCTCCGGCCCAGAAGCCCAGTACGAGCTGGCGCAGCCAGCAGGCTCCGGCCTTTTTTTCTCCCGCGGCTATACCGAAGGCCACGGTTTCCGGTTGACTCAGCATAAGCGCATCCATCGCTCCTCCCGGGGATTGTGCTCTTTTGTGCGGGACCCGAAAAAAAATTGCCCGGTGAAAACACCAGGGCAGTCTTTTTTCGTTTTTTTCACTGATTGTCAACAGGTTGCGAAAACAGAGAGCATCAATCCCCCTGTGGGGAGGTCCCTCCGGCCCCGTGGGGGATGCCGTCGGCGATGTCGGCTAGGATGGCCATCACAGCGGCCGCCACCCGACGGGATGCCTGGCCGCTGGTCCCGGGCAGGCCCGGATGCGGACAGGGCCGGAGCAGCGCATCGCCGGCGGCGGCCAGATCCGCAGCAGAGGGGCAGGCCTTGTGCCAGCCGTCATGGACAGCGACCTGATCAGGACGCAGCGGGGGCAGAAGCAGGGCACGCTTGCCGGCATACAGGGCCTCCCGCAGCAGCGAGGGAGAATCGCTCACGGCAAAAACGCAGGCACACAGGAGCGAAAGGAAGGCAACATGCGTCAAGGGGGGCAGGATGCGGATACCAGACGGGAGTTGCCGGCCAGGATCCTGGAAACAGGAAAGGGCGGACGGATGCTGTACCAGCAGGATGGAGAGGCCCTGCCGGGCGTGCAGTGCCTGCAGGCCTTCCAGCAGGAGGCGCCTGCGCTCAGGGCTGCGGAGGGTCGCCGGATGCCGGAGATAGCAGAGGATGAACGTGCCAGCAGCCATGCCGTGGCGCTCCGCCTCCTCGAAGGGCCGCAGGCGGGGACGGTCCATTTCGAACAGGTCATAGAGGGTGTCCCCCGTGACGCAGCTCCCCCGCTCCATCAGTTCGGCATGCAGGCGCTGCTCATCAGCAGGGTCAAGGCAGCAGAGCAGGCTGGACAGGCGGTCCGTGAGGCCGGCATGCCGCCCTTCCGGGCAGTTCATGTCTCTCGGCAGCTGCCCGGCTCCCACGTGGATGACCGGGATGCCGTGTTCCGCCGCGGCCAGAGCCGCCGCCAGCGTCGTGACGGAATGGCCGTAGACCAGCACCGCGGCAGGGGCTTCTCGCTGTATCAGCAGACTGGCCCTGCCCATGATGTGGGCCAGCAGGCTCGCATCGGAAAGGGATGCCGGGGCGGGGCCCAGCCGGTGGCAGGGGCTGATGGCGTAGTCCTCCAGCAGGGGGGGCCAGAGGGCGTGATCCCCCTTTTCAGCGGAGAGGACAAGACGGGGTTCCCAGGCCCGGAACGTTCGTACCGTACGTTCCACAGGGACATGTTGCAGCAATTGTGAACGCGTGCCGGTAAAAACGAGAACGTGCATGCTCATGGACAGGGCTCCTGTGTCACGAGAGCCGGTGGGGACGACGCAGCCGGGCCCAGATACTGCTGAGGGCGAACCAGACGCAGGCCACGAGGATCATGGTGGCGCCGCTGGCCGTGGACAGCCATTCCTGTGCCGAGAGCAGCAGTCCGGCTATCCCGGACGTGATGGCCACCACCTGGGCCCACCAGAACATGCCGCCCGCCGTCCGGGCAAAGTTGCGGCCTGCCGCCGCCGGTACGATGAGCATGGCCGTGACCAGCAGCACCCCAACGGTCCAGACACAGAACATGACGACCAGGGCCAGCAGGCCGGAAAAGGCATATTGCCACAGGCAGACATTGATGCCGTGGACACGCGCCATGACAGGATTGAGGGCGATATAGAGCAGGCGGTTGTAACCGATGATCTGAAAGACCAGCAGGGCGATGAAAAGAATGGCCAGGCACAGGATCTCGCCCTGGCTCACGGTCAGCACATCCCCGTAAAGAAATTGCTGCATGGTGCGGGCCATGCCCGGCTGGCGGCTGACAACCGCCAGACCGAAAGCCACCACAGCGGAAAAGACGATGCCGATGACCGTATCCGAGGAAAGGGCGCTGCCCCGGCGCACGGCCATGACGGCCAGTCCCACCAGCACGCCGAACGCAGGCATGGACCAGTGCGGATCCACGGACAGGAGCAGGCCCAGGGCCACACCGGCAAAGGCCGAGTGCCCGATGGCATCGGAAAAGAAGGCCATACGGAAGGAGATGACCTCCACGCCCAGGGCCGCCGTCATGGGCATGAGCAGCAGGACGGCCATCAGGGCCTGCTGCATGAACCCCAGCTTGAGGCAGTCCAGCGGCAGCAGGGAAAACACATGACAGATGGAGGAGATATCAGGCATGGCGCTGCCCCCTGTCTTTCCTGCCCGAAGGGGCCATGCGCAGGGCGTGGCACAGGGCGCCGCACTTGTCGCAGGCGGCTTCAGGGTGTTCGCACTGGTTGGGATAAAGATGGATGGGCACGCCGAACAGCTTCATCAGGGTAGGGGCCAGCAATGTCTGCTGGGGCGGTCCCTGGGCGATGATTTTTTTGTTCAGCCCGATGACGTGATCGGCGTAATGGGCCGCCAGGGGCAGGTTATGGGTCACCATGAGCTGGGTGAAGCCCTGCTGCCGCCGGGCAGCGTCAAGGACTTCCCAGAAAAGGCGCTCTCCCTGGAAATCGACCCCCGCAGCAGGCTCGTCCAGCAGCAGGATCTCGGGTTCGCGGGCCAGCGCAGCCGCCAGCAGGACGCGGCGCAGCTCCCCGCCGGAAAGATCGCTCATGCGGCGCCGGATAAGGTGTTCCGCATGGACGGGCGCCAGCGCCGTACGGGCACGCCGGGAGGCGCTGCCCTTGATGCCGAGCCAGAGGGGACGGCGCTGATGCCCCAGAGAGAGGAATTCGGCCACGGTCAGGGGCAGGGCGCTGTCCATCTGCAGGTTTTGCGGCACATAGGCCAGGCGCGGCCGGCCGTTGCGTCCCTGCATGCGGATCTCGCCGGTATAGGCGATCTCGTCGATGATGCAGTGCAGCAGGGTGCTTTTCCCGGCACCATTGGGGCCGACCAGAACCGTGCTGCTTCCCTGGGGGATGGCAGCGGAAATGTCCTGCAGGATATGGAGATCCCCGCGGCGGACGTCCACATGGGCGATGGTGATGGCGGCAGCCTGATCAGCGGGAGAGGGCATCTTCAAGGATCTGGCAGTTGTTGCGCATTTGCTGTTCAAAGTAGTCCGCAGGAGCATTCTCCGGTCCCGATGCCACGGAATCCAGCCGGATGACGGGGATGCCCGTCTCGGCGGCCAGCGTTTCCAGGGGGCGGGGCGAGAACTGGGGCTCGCCTATGAGCAGGACGGGCCGCTCTTTCCTGATATGGTCAATGCACTCCAGCAGCCTGGCGGCGGAGGGGGCCTGTTCTTCGTTTTCCTGCAGGACATCCATGACGTGCAGGCCGGCGGAACGCATCATGTAGGCCAGGGAATCGTGCTGCAGCAGTACGCAGGCGCCGGGGTGGGCGGCACCCAGGGCAGCAAGCCGTTTTTCCAGATCCAGCAGATTCTTTTGCAGGGCAGCCGCATTAGTCCGAATGGTCGCCGTCTGTTCCGGGCAGGCGCGGATCAGGACTTCGGCCATGCTTCCGGCCATCTGGGCGGCGGCGGCAGGAGAAGTGAAGATATGCGGGTTGGCATCATGCGGATGGTCGTGCCCTTCCTCCTCATGGCCGGAGCGGCCGGCAAGCAGGGCGATGCCCTGACTGCAGTCGGCCTTGCGGGCGTCCGCCTGGGCCAGCGCCGGCGCAAAGGCCGCTTCCAGCCCCAGACCGTTCATCAGGATCACGTCCGCAGTGGCGACCTTGGTCAGATCGGCCGGGGTCGGCGCATAGTCATGCGGGCAGCCGGTGGCGGCGGGGATGAGCAGGTCGAGCCGGACATTTTCCAGTCCGGCCACCAGGGGACGGGCCAGTTGCCAGACAGGATATGTCGTGGCCAGAACGTGGACGGGCCGGGAGGCCGCCTGCGCGGGCAGGGCCAGCAGCGAGAGGAGGCCCAGGATCAGGAGGCTTGCAGCCGTTTGAGAGCTGTGCCGGGGTGCGAGTGCGTGCATAGGATAAATCCGAAAATGATTTTCAAAAAGCCTAGTAAAGAACTTGGCTGTCTGTCAACCACAGACTTGCCAGCCTCTCCGGCGGGCATTATGCTGGCAGGAAGACATCTTGGCAAGGCCTTTTGTGGCCGCCAGTGGCAGGAGGGAACGTGGTACGGATCGCCGGTGTCGTTTTGGCGGGGGGGCGTTCCCGGCGCATGGGCCGGGACAAGAGCCTGTTGCGTCTGGGCGGGGAGAGGGCCCCGACCCTGCTGGAACGGAGCCTGGCCGTACTGCGGCCGCTGTGCGCGCCGGTCTGGGTATCGTGCCGGACAGGGCAGACGTTTGCCGGCCAGTGTTGCGTGCAGGACATATTGCCGGTTTCCGGCCCCATCTGCGGTGTCCATGCGGCGCTGGTCCGTGCCCGTGCGGAGGGGATTCCGGCGGTGCTGGTGCTTTCGTGCGACATGCCGTTCATGCATACGGCGATGCTGCGGCGGCTGGTGACGGCAGCGGCCGCCTCTCCCCCAGAGGCCCTGATGACGGCCTTCATGGCGCCCAACGGCTGGACGGAATCCCTGGCCGCCATCTACCGGGTGGAGGCCGTGCCGTTCCTGGAAGCCGCCGCAGCTCAGGGACGCCTCAAGATGCGGGAGGCCGTGCCCCCGGAGCGGCAGCGCTTCGAGCCGTACGGTGCGGAAGATGCCCGTGTTTTTTTCAATCTCAACACTCCGCAGGATCTGCAGCGGGCGGCGGCCCACCCGGCGGGCAGCATGGCGCAAGCCGGGCGGGAAATTTGCCGAAATCCCTGACCGGGCTTGAATCTGCGGCTTGCTTGGGATATTATGCACAATATTCTGCAGATTGTTTTCCCTGTTTTCTGCAAACCGGCGGACCTCTGTCATCCCTTGTTTTCCCGGACGAGGAGAAGAATGTTTTTAAGCAAGTTTTTCAAACGCTTTGCCAGTGACAAACAGGGCACTTCCGCGAGCGACGGCAGTCCTGAGCATACCTTTGCTGTCCGCCACCATCGCTTCAAGCTGTTCCTGACGGCCTGGAACAAGTTCCAGGAGAATATGACCTCACTGGAATATACCCTGTGCTGCGACCACCCTTTCGGCCTGCACCGGGTGCGGGCCCTGTGCACCAGCGTGGCCACGCAGGTGTACCAGTGCATCCAGCACCTTGAACGGCTCAACCCTTCCCCGTGCAAGGCGCTGCATGAGCGTTTCGACCATCTGCAGACCGCGGTGGCCAGTGAGGTCTACCCGCATGTGCCGTTGCTGGAGGGGCCGTATGTCATCCCGCTGGCAGAAGCGGGCCGGGCAGCGGAGGCCCATCTGGCCGACAAGTCCACTGCCCGCCTGGGCGAGCTGCGCCGGCAGAACCCCGATGTGGTCCCGGACGGTTTCGTCGTGACGGCCGCGGGCTGCATGAGCCTGTTTGCCGGTACGGGCATGCTGGAAGAGATAAACCGGCGCATACAGGCTGCGGGGGGCTGTCTTCCCGAGACATTGCAGGAGCTTTCGGAAAGCCTGCGCGAGCTGACGGAAAGCACGCCCTTGCCGGAGCGGCTGGTGGAAGAATTTTGTGCCGCACTGGCGGCGCTGCGCAAACGGTGTCCGGGAGAGATGCGCCTGCTGTTCAAGGGACGTTTGTGGCCCTGCATGGATGACGGGGAAGACACGCAGGGCACGGATCCCGGACTGCTGGTCTGGGGGCCCACCGTATCCCTGCACGCCTCCGACATGGACATCCTGGCGTGCCTGCACACGACGCTGGCCCGCAAGCAGCAGGCCCAGGCCCTGGTCTACCGGCGTGCCCGCGGTCTGATGGAAACCAATGCCCGCATCTGCATCACCTGTCTTGCCGTGGAGGAGGGCAGCTTCGGGGGCATGGCGCATACGGCCAATCCCATCGACCTGAAGGGCGGCAACGTCCATATCTATTTTTGCAGCGGCCTGCCGCAGGACATGGAATATTCCCTGGTGCCCGTCAACGTGATGCACGTTTCCCGGACGCCGCCCTACAGGGTCAGTGCCCGATGTATGCATGATGCCGAGGACGGCAGCTCCTTTTCCGACCAGGCCGCTGCGGACGTGACCGCCCTGGCCATGGAGCTGGAAGGCCTTTCCGGCCGCCCCCAGTCCATGGTCTGGCTGCGTACCCCCTCAGGACGGACACAGGTGGTCATGGCCCGCCCCATGGTCATCAAGGCCCGGACCCGGGAAGAACGCGAGGAAGAGGCCGAGTCCCGCGCGGACGACAGCCTGCCTGCGCCCCTGCTGACCGGCGGCGTCACCACCAGCCGCGGCCGGGCCTGCGGCCCGGTGGTCATCGCCCGTTCGTGGTCCGATGTGCTCGATTTCCCTGACGGCGGCATCCTTGTGGTGCAGCGCGACCTGTACCTGTGGGCTTCGCTGGTGGACAGGGCCGGAGCCATCATCGCCGAGGACGGCCTGCTGGGGTCCCGCCTCTTTTCCCTGGCACGCGAATTCGGCATCCCGGCCATGTTCGGCCTGGCCGGTGCCACGGAAAAGCTGACACCGGGAGAAAAAGTGACGGTCTGCACGGAGATGGGCTGTGTTTTCACCGGCCAGCTGGACGAGCTCCTGGCCCAGGCCCGTCCGCCCCGTGACTACCTGCCCGGCAGCCCCGTCTACCGGGTGCTGCAGCATGCGGCGGAGCATATCCTGCCGCTGACCATCGACGTGGACAGCGTGGACTTCAAGGCAGCCAACTGCCAGACGTATCACGATATCGCCCGTTACTGTCACGAAAAGGCCGTCAGCGCCATGTTCACCCTGGGGTCCGACAAGCAGTATGCGGCCCAGCGCATCAAACAGCTGCGGGACAAGGTCCTCAAGCAGTTCTGGGTCGTGAACCTCAATGACGGTTTCGGCAAGGTCCAGCCAGGGCCGGTCATTGATGTGGAGGACATCACCTCCATCCCCATGCAGGCTATCTGGCGCGGCATGAACGCCTATCCCTGGCAGGGGCCCCCGCCGGTGGACGGCAAGGGCTTCCTTTCCGTGCTGTTCGAGGCTACGGCCAATCCCAATCTGGATCCGGCGGCACAGACGGCCTATTTCACGGAAAAGAACTATTTCATGGTGTCGCGCGATTATTGCAGCCTGCATTCGCGCTTCGGCTTCCATTTCGTGTCCGTGGAATCCCGGCTGGGGGACCGTACGCCGGAAAATTATGTGGCCTTCCAGCTGCGCGGCGGGGCCGCCAACATCGAGCGCCGTATCCTGCGGGTGCGCTTTGTGGCCGATCTGCTGTGGGAATTCGGTCTGACGCCGGTGGTCCGCAACGATGCCGTGACCGCCCGCCTTGAGGGCATGGATATGGAAGAAGGCCAGTGTCTGCTGGCTGTGGCGGGATATCTGACCATCCACACCCGCCAGCTGGACATGATCATGCAGGACAGCGCCAAGGTGGCAGCGACCCGCAAGACCATGCTGAATCATTGCCGTATCCTGCTGACTGGCGGAGACCTTTCCCAGATTTCAGCCAAGGAGGAGTAGATGCCTTCCACACGGGAATACAGACGCATCTTCCGCCGTCTGTTCGTCACGCATCTGGGGCTTGCCCTTTTGCCGCTGGTGGCATTGGGGATCTTCAGCATAGACCGCATCAATTCCATCTATGATGAAAAGATCTCTGCCGGTATCGAAGCCGTGTGCAGCAGTAAGCACCGGGCCCTGGATACCTTTCTGCATGAGCGTGTTTCCCAGATAAAAATACTGGCCTTCACGCATGGCCTTGCCGAATTGCGGGATCCCGACCGTCTGAGCCGCATCTTCACGGTCATGCAGCAGAGCGGACGCTCCTTTGTGGATCTTGGCATCATCGGCATGGACGGCCGTCACATCTCCTATGTGGGGCCGTTCGATCTGCGCGATGCCAATTACGTCAGTGCGCCCTGGTTCACGGAGGTATTGCGCAAGGGCGTGTTCGTCAGCGACGTGTTCATGGGCTTCCGCAATGTGCCGCACTTCATCATCGCCGTCCTGCGTCATGAAGGGGGCGAGAGCTTCATCATGCGCGCCACCATCGACATGGAGGCCATCAACAGCCTGCTGCAGCGCGTCTATTCCGGAGAGCGCAGCGATGCGTTTCTGATAAATGAACAGGGCGTGCTGCAGACGGATTCCCGTGACTACGGCCGCATCATGGAGCAGTTCAATGTCACGCTGCCCAATGTGCTGCGTCAGGGTATCGCCCTGGTGCCCCTGCCGTCCCAGCCGGGGGACAGCGGCAGCAAGGAGCCCCTGGCGGCCATGATGCACCTGGATTCCATGCCGTGGCTGCTGGTGGTGGTGGACGATGTGCGTGAAAGCCTCGCCCCGTTGCACCGTCTGCGCATCTACATCCTGCTTTTCGTGGGCCTGGGCGCCGTACTGGTCACGGTGGGGGCCTTTCTGGGAACGCGGTACATCGTTTCCTGTCTGGCCGCTGCCGACCGCAAGCAGGCCCATATCGACGCCCGCATGCTGCAGTCCAGCAAAATGGCGGCCCTCGGCAAAATGGCCGCGGGCGTGGCCCATGAGGTCAACAACCCCCTCATGCTGATCCAGGAAAACGCCGGCTGGATCCGGGACCTGCTGCAGGATGAGAACCCCGGGAACATGGTCAATTATGACGAGATCATGGAGAGCACGGACAAGATCGAAAAGCATGTGCAGCGGGCCAAGGGGATCACGCAGCGCATGCTGGGCTTTGGCCGGCGCATGAACCCCGGCCGTTCGGAGATCATGGTCAACGTGCTGGTGGATCAGGCGACGGAATTCCTCAAGACCGAGGCCCGCGGCCGCAACATCACCATCACGAAGGATTTTTCTGCCGATGTACCTGTCATCCTTTCCGATTCGGCCCAGCTGGAGCAGGTGTTCATCAACATCATCGACAATGCCATCGATGCCATCGGCAAGAATGGCTCCATCACCGTGCGTACCGAACCCTGGGAAAATGGCGCACGCATCTACTTCAAGGATACGGGGCCGGGCATGGACGAAGAGACCATGCAGCGCATCTTCGATCCTTTCTTCACCACAAAGGCAGTGGGCGAGGGTACAGGGCTTGGCCTGGCCATCTGCTTTACGATTCTGGAAAAACTTGGTGGCCGTATCGAGGTCAGCAGCGTTGTGGGGCAGGGGACGACGTTCTGCATCAGCCTGCCCGCGGAACCGCCGAGCCAACCCCTTGAAACCAGTGAAGACGCTTAGGAGAATGCCATGCACGCACTCTTTGTTGATGATGAAGTGGAATTCCTGCAGCTGATGGAAAAACGTCTTTCCCGTCGCGGCATGACCATCGTGACGGCTCCTGACGGGCAGAGCGCACTGGATATCGTCACGGAGGCCATGAAGCAGCCCGAGACCATGTTTCAGGTGGTGGTCATGGATGTGCGCATGCCCGGTATGGACGGACTGGAAACGCTGCGGCATATGAAAAAGCTCGCCCCCCAGCTGCCGGTCCTGCTGCTGACGGGCCATGCCTCCCTCGGCGTGGCCGTGCAGGGTATGGATCTGGGCGCTTACGACTACATGCTGAAGCCCGTGGCCATCAACGAGCTGATCATCAAGATGGAGGAGGCGGTTCGCGCCGCTGCGTGATATGTCCATATTCACACGACTGCGACACTTGCTGGGCGGGCAGAAAGAGCTGAGCCCCGAGGATCTGGCACACGAGGAAGAGCTGAAAAAGCAGCTCCGCGAGCGTTGCGCCCGTTTCCGTCGCCTGCTGTCCTCCAACAAGAACGCGCTCGAGATCATGAGCGAAGTGGAAGAAGCCCTGGCCGGTTCGCATCCCTTCGGCATGAGTTATGTTCGCGGTGCCGGTACGCTGGCGGCGACGGCCGTATACCAGATGGTGCGCGAGCTGAATGCGCTTTCCGACAACCAGTACGAAGATCTGCAGGCCGCCTTTAATGACATCAGCGGCCGCATCACCGGCGTGCTGGAACGGAAGAGCCTGGTCACGGACGGCCCCCTGCTGCTGCCCCTGCCGGACATCCGCCTGGGGGACATGCCGCAGGTCGGCGGCAAGATGGCCAATCTTGGCGAAGTGTCCGCCAATGTGGGGCTGGCCGTGCCGGACGGCTTTGCCGTGACGGTCAATGCCTATCATGCCTTCATGGAATACAACGGCTTGCGCGACGAGATATCCCGCCGCATCCAGAGCGCGGACATGGAGAGCATGGATGACCTGTTCAGTCTGTCGGCCGCATTGCAGCAGTGCATCCTTAACGCGCCCTTGCCGCCGCAGCTGGAACAGGCCATTGAAGCGGCCGTGGCGGGCATGGTGGAACGCTGCGGCAGCGAGCTGCGCCTTGCCCTGCGCAGCAGCGCCGTGGGCGAGGATGCCCTGGGCGTGACCTTCGCCGGGCAGTACCGGTCTGAACTCAATGTCCTGCCTGAAGAAGCCTGCGAGGTCTGGAAGGAGATCGTGGCCAGCAAATATGCCGTCACGGCCATGAGCTACCGTTTCCAGCGCGGCATCCCGGATGAGGCGGCCCCCATGAGTGTGGGCGTGCTCAGCATGGTGCAGGCACTGGCCGGCGGCGTGGCCTACAGCCGTGATCCCGTGGCCAGCCGGCAGGGACGGGGCCAGGTGACGCTCAATGCCGTCCCCGGGCTGCCCCAGGCCGTGGTGGACGGGGCCGTCACACCCGACGTGTTCGCCTTCAGCCGTCAGAATCCTCCGGAATTGCTCGAAAAGCACATCGCGCACAAGGCCTTTCGCCTGGATTGTGCTCCTGAGGCGCTACAGGGCGTCGTCCGTTCCGATCTGGAAGGCGAGGCAGCTGTCCGTCCCAGTCTGACGGATGCCCAGGCCCGCGAGCTGGCGCAGGTGGCCCTGGCGCTGGAAGAATTCTACAACGAGCCGCAGGACGTGGAATGGGCGCTGGAGCCCTATGAAGGCAACACGCGCATCGTGGTCCTGCAAAGCCGTCCGCTGTTCGAAAGCGTGTCCGACCAGGCGGCGGAGCCCCCGGCGGCAGTGGCAGGGGACAATCTTCTGGGAGATCTGCCCGTCCTGGCCCAGGGGGGGATGGCCGTCAGTTCCGGGGTCGCCGTGGGGCCCGTTTTCGTGGCCCGCAAGGATGCGGACATGCTTTCTTTCCCGCGGGGCGGCATCCTGGTCATCGAGCGGGCCCAGCCCCGCTGGGCCACGCTGCTTTCCCGGGCTGCGGGCCTGATCAGCGAAACGGGCGGCATGGCCGGCCATCTGGCCTCTGTGGCGCGGGAATACAAGCTCCCGGCCTTGTTCAGCCTGAAGGATGCCGGCCGATTGCTGGAAAACGCCGGTGAGGTCACGCTGCTGGCCGACCGGGGCACGGTGCTGGCTGGCAGCCATCCCGAACTGATTCCGGCGGGGACGACGCCTCCCAACCTCATGGCCGGGAGCCCTGTCTATCAGCGCCTCAAGGAACTGGCGGCCCTGATGACGCCCCTGCACCTGCTGGATCCTGATTCGCCGGATTTTTCACCGGCCAACTGCACCAGCCTGCACGACATCACGCGTTTCTGCCATGAAAAGGCCGTGGGCCTCATGTTCGACAGCGAGGCGGCCCTCAGCCGTAACATGGGCAAACAGCTCAAGGTGGGTGTCAAGCTGCAGTACTGGGTCATCGACATGGATGACGGCTTCAAGCGCAGCATCAGCGGGCCGCTGGTGGAGCTGGGGGATATTGCCTGCAAGCCCATGCTCGCCTTGTGGAACGGCATGGTGGCCGTGCCTTGGGCCGGGCCGCCGGCGACCAGCGCCTCGGGCTTTATGAGCGTCGTGTTCGAGAGCACCATGAACCGCGAGCTGGAAAGTACGGCGCCCACGGCCATGGCTGACAAGAACTTCTTTATCATCGCCTCGCGCTATATGATCCTGCAGGCCCGGTACGGCTATCATTTCTGCACGGTGGAATGCCTTGCGGGCGAGAATGAACACGAGAACTTCGTCAGCTTCCAGTTCAAGGGCGGGGCAGCGGATGTCAGCCGCCGCATCCTGCGCGCCAGGATGCTGGCCGATTTGCTGGAGACCCACGGTTTCCGCGTGGACATCAAGAACGACTCGATGTTTGCCGTGGCGGAGGCGTACAGCGCCGAAGAGACCCTGCGCCGGACGCGCCTGATCGGCTACCTGCTCATCCATAGCCGCCAGGTGGACATGATCATGAAGGATACCGTGCGTGCGGCGGCCCTCAAGGAAAAGCTGGCCGGCGACATGGCAGCGCTGATGGCAAAGCCCTTGCAGTTCAGCTGATCCGCGAGTGCGGTTGACACGCATACGACGTTATATTAGAAGACGGCATGCCTTTTCCGCTCTGGAAAAGACAGCCCGGGCAGTTAGCTCAGCTGGTTGAGCACCGCCCTTACAAGGCGGGGGCCACAGGTTCAAGTCCTGTACTGCCCACCAAATCACGAGAGCGAGGGGGTATATGCAAAAATATCTCCTGATCATGAAAGTCGTTTAGACGTGTGTTACATCATGTGCTAAATCGCTTTTTTATTGCCGGCCGGGAAGGGGATGCCCCTCCCGGCCTTTCTTGTTGCATCGAAGCGGTCAAAGGTCCTAGCAAGATCAAGGTCGCATGTGCTCTTGAATAAGTTTGCGGCGCTACTGGCAGCAATTTACGCGCGTATCGGCAGTGGAACAGCAAAAGGCGGGGCGGTTTTTTCCCGCCTTTTTTGTTAGTCCGGTTGTCGTTTGGGGGATGGCGGGACCGGCATGCGCAGGCACTGGCCCCGGTCCGTTTTCAGGAAGCGGATGTACTTGGGCTGCCGTGCCCGGTCAGTGCTGCCCACCTTGCGGCCAGGAGACAAATGTCACTTTCTGTGGAGGCGGGAATCCGTTTTTCCTCTGTCGGTATCTGCAAGGGCCTGCAGTCTGACACGGTACTTGCTGGGGGCCATTCGCGATTTTTCCCTTATGGTTGCAGGCAGCAAGGCCAGCAGGCTTCGTTCCTGACGATAACATTTTATCTTCAGCAAGTCATAGTATTCGCCCCTCTGGGATACAGCACCTGGACATGGCTTGCCCGGGGAGGGGGGAGGGTCCAGCCTGGTGGCATGGGCTGAACGGCAGTGATTTTTTATTGTAGGAAAATTTTGCTTTTTTTCTATTTTCGTACTATCAAACAAAACACAGGCGGGCATGCCGTGTCCATACGAGGCGAGATGGAGCGGGTAGGGCAGGCTATCCGTCTTTTTTTCAGCTGGATAGCTGCGAGGGAAATGGCCGGGGCGTCTGCGCTGCCTGCTGCCGTGGCCGCGCGAGGCTGTTCTGTTGCAAGTCCAAGAGGTCAGCAGACCTTTGTGTCACAGGAGTTTCCTTCACGGATGGCCGCCAGAGCCTGTTCAGATCGCTAACATGCTATCCCATCCATTTTTTTGTTTTTCAGATACTTCCCTGAAAAGGTGAAGCGTCATGCCGCCACGGCGACAGAATGGAGTTTTTATGGAAAGAAAGTTCCCCTATTTGTGCAAACCCATCACCATCGGGCGTGTCACGTTCCGCAACCGCATGTTTTCCGCTCCCATGGGTGGTACGGACATCACCAACGACGGCTGCATCGGCCCCAAGTCCACCGCCTTTTATGAGCTGCGGGCCAAGGGCGGCGCCGGTGCCGTCACCATCAGCGAATGCATGGTGCATCCGAAGACCGACGGCAGCCATGCCTATCATCTGGATACGGCCATTTTGAATTCTCTGGCCTCCTTCACCTACACGGCGGACGCCATTCGTCGGCATGGCGCCATCCCCAGTGTGGAGCTTTCGCATTCCGGCATGTATTCCGGTACCTACATGACGGACAAGAGCCGCCAGCACGGCCTTGCCCAGTGGGGACCTTCGGCCTGTGTGCGTCCCGACGGTGTGGAAGTGGGCGAACTGACCCATGAGATGATCGACGAGATCGTGGCCGCTTATGGGCAGGTCGCCGGTCTGGCCAAACGTGCGGGCTTTGAGATGATCATGGTTCACGGCGGTCACGGCTGGCTCATCAACCAGTTTTTGTCGCCCTGGTTCAATCACCGCATGGACGAATACGGAGGCAGCATCGAGAACCGTTGCCGCTTTGCCCGCCGGGTGCTCCAGGCCGTGCGCGAGGCCGTGGGCCCTGGTTTCCCCATCGAATTCCGCATGAGCGGTTCCGAGCTGTTCGAGGGCGGCTATACGCTGGAGGACGGTATCGCCATCGCCCGGGAGCTGGAAGATGGCATCGACCTTTTGCATGTTTCCGCCGGTACCTACCAGCGCGGCTTTGGCGACACGCATCCTTCCATGTTCAAGGAACACGGCTGTAACGTCTATCTGGCGGCGGAGATCAAAAAGCATGTCTCCATCCCCGTGGCCACCATCGGCGGCTTGAACGATCCTGCCCAGATGGAGGAGATCATCAAGTCCGGCAAGGCCGACGTGGTCTATATGGCGCGTGCGCTGCTGGCCGATCCTTTCCTGCCGGAAAAGGTCATGGCCAACCGGGACGAGGAGATCGTCCGCTGCCTACGCTGCTTTACCTGCATGGCTGAACGTGCGGCCACGGCCACGCGTCGCTGTACGGTCAATCCGCTCATCGGGCGCGAAATGGAAGGCGACCGCGTGCTGCCCGCACCGGAAAAGAAAAAAGTCCTGGTGGCGGGCGGCGGCCCCGGAGGTCTGTATGCGGCCTGGACAGCGGCCCGGCGCGGCCATCAGGTGATTTTGTGCGAAAAAGAAGACAGCCTTGGCGGCATCCTGCGCAGTGAGCAGGCGCTCCCCTTCAAGTACGAGATGTATCAGCTGGCCGGTACCTACACCCACCTTGCCCGCAAGGCTGGCGTGGAGATCCGCCTCAATACGGAAGTGACCGCGGAATATGTGGAGCGGGAGGCGCCCGATGCCCTGATCATCGCCGTGGGTTCCCGTCCGCTGCTGCCGCCCATCCCCGGCCTGAAGGGCGACAATGTGGTCGTGGTCAACAATTACTACAAGGAAAAGGACAAGGTCGGGGAAGATGTGGTCGTTTTCGGCGGCGGCCTTGCCGGGTGTGAGTGCGCCATCCATCTGGGCCAGGAAGGCAGGACCGTCCACATCGTGGAGATGCGGGATGCCCTTGCACCTGATGCCAATGTGCGCCACCGTCCTCTGCTGCTGAAGGAAGTGGAGAAGTACGCCACAGTCCACACCGGCTGCCGGGGGCTGGAAGTCCGCCCTGACGGCATCTGGTGTGAAGACAAGGAAGGGCATCAGTTCCTCGTGCCCGGCAAAAGCGTCATCGCGGCCCTTGGGCAGCGCTCGTGTACGGATATCGTGGAAGAATTGCAGGATGGCGCGCCCTTTGTGCGCATCATCGGTGATGCCGCCCGCGTTTCCACCATCACCAATGCCGTCTACTGGGGCTACCACGCCGCTCTGGATATCTGATCCTGATACCGTCTGCAGCGGGGGCGCTCGTGCGCTCCCGCCAGTTTCCAAAAGGACTGTCGGCAGGGGGATTACCGGGAGGCGACGGGCAAACGCGTTGACGCGCCCTTGCCCTTTTGCCGACCGTCGATATGGAGAATCAAACCTGCCCGAGCGACTGCCTCCTAAGCAAGTAGGCGCACGCAGGTTTGCCACAGCAACATGCGGGGCGTAACAGGCGACAAGAGGCAGCGATGATGCTTTACCTCAGGCGGCAGGCTTCTTTGATGGCCAACGGGAGCTCCTTGGAACACCGCAGCACACCTTTGCCCGGCAGGAGAGGATGTGGATACATGGCTGTCATTCCTCTTCAGTCTGTAGAAGCAGGCTTATGGCCTGACCCGCCGTACTACGGATAACGGGTACGATAACTGTGCCGTCGTTGAGAGGACTCCACAGGGGACTTGTTCAGGTCTTTCTTTCCCTGAGATGCCTAGCCGATTGCCGGTGCCCTAAAGTCCCTGAGCCGTGAGGACTTGGGACTTTAGGGCACCGGAGCGTGCAAGAACGAAACTGTCCTTGTGAATAAAGTCAGGATGCTAGACACACCGTTGTGGTCTTCCTACGCCTACCGGACAAGCTGATCCCCACGATTCGATATCTTTTTACTGTGCAGCTCCCAGCGAGGCCGCGGATAGTCCCCTTTGATACAGGCAAGGAACTGTTTGTAGGGGAATTGCTCGTCATCGTACAGGCCAAGTTCACCAAAAAAGCATTGTCCATCCGGGCTCATGACAGCTGATTTTATGGTTCGCTCCGAAGGCAGAGATAGCCCGAAATGTTCCAGATAGCGCGCGAGCGGCATGGGACGGGGAATGCTGTCATGGGGCAGGAGGAGGTCTTCATTCCAGATCCAGATTTCAGCATCCATCTCATAGAGGATGGTTTTGCCGTCATCGCTGATATCCAGCCCCATCAGCGCCGGGCCATCGTCGATGGGGATATCGTTTCCCTTGGCATCCAGCCGGACCAGAACGGTCAGGGTCTTGGAATCAAGGAGGAACGGGCGGGCAGGCTTCTTGGGCACTTGCTTCAGATAGAGTGCACACAGGGTGAAGCGGGCATCAAAGCTGGGGATGGAACAAAATAAATCGTCAAGTATCCAGTCCGCATGCAGGGGGCTGTCTGGAGCCGCTTTTTTCAGTTCGCTGTCCGAAAGAATGCGGCTGCGCCGGAAGCCCGACCATCTTCCCCAGCGAAAGAGAGGATTTTGCGGATCACCCGCCTGCAGGATGCGTTTCTCCCCCTTGGCCAAATCTACAGAGGCGTGGGGCAGCACACCGCCAAATGTAAGTGGACGTAGTTTGCCTGTTTGCAGATCGACGACCTGAACGCTGTTATTTTGCTGCTTTTGCAGCAGCTTTTTGCCGTCGCGACTCAGGAGTCTGTAGTACGGGCTGGCGTCAGGCCGGGCGATTTTGTCCAGTACGCGGAATTGATGCCTGTTCCTGACGGAGAACCAGCGGTTGTAATACGGCGTCAATTCCAGATTTTCAGCAGCTTTGCCTTTCGCAGCTGCGGGGGAAGAGGGGGGATTTCTTTTGCCATACCCCAGGGCGGTCTTGCCGTCCGCCGACAGACCGTACCATTCGACATCTGCGATGCCGTGTTTGGACATATACTGCAGCGGTTCGCCGTAGCGCCAGATGAACCCGGGGCGTGCCCAGGTCTGGCCGTACGGAGCAGAGTGGATGGCATCATTGATGGATACGAACCCCAGCATGGAGCGCCCGTCATCGCTGAGGAAATCCCCCATACCGAAATGTCCTTTCGGAGGGGCAAGGCGGACCAGACCAAAGTCCCGGCTCCAGACAAAGGGGGCGCCATCAAGAAAGCCGGTCATAGCCCGGCAGTCCGGTGCGATGGCCTTGATCCGTCCATTGCTGCCAAGGAGCGGAACCATATCCATGATGAAGCCTTCCGAAGGGGCGGAGGGAACGGCATATATCATATCGGGACAGGAAAAAAACAGAGGCGATATGAACAGCAAAAGGATGCAAAAATAATATTGATGGCAATGAAGGAGCCGCTTCATACTGAAACCTCCCGTTGATCAGTATAGTGCTCAGGAAGGCAGCAGGCTGTCAAGATTACGGGTAAATGTCCTCCCCGTGTCCTGCGTGTGGCTTATATTCTGCACAAGGGCAGAAAATGGAAAACAGCATCCTTATATTCTGTAGAAATATTAATAATTGTAATTATTATATATTGAATTATATAGTTGATAAGTATAGAGTATAAAAGGAGGTTTATATGAAAAATATCGAACGTACTAAAGATAAGAATATAGATAAAATACTTTTTACAAGAAATTTTTATCTAATCTGTATTGCAAATCTATGTACATGCATGGCAATATATTCAGTCATGCCCGTACTTCCTCTGTATCTGATCGATGTCCTGCATTGCAAGGAATCGGTGATGGGGATAGGGCTTGCAGCATTCCCCCTGATTGCCCTTGCAGTACGTCCTTTCTCTGGAATGATGTCAGATATGATGGATTGCAAGCGGCTCCTGCTGATTGCCACCACCTGCTGCGCCATTTTTTTCCCTCTGACATACATGGCAGCGACAATATCGATTTTTATCTGCATACGGTTGTTGCACGGTGTAAGCTTTTCCATCATGACGACCTCACAGGCAACGATGGCAGTCGGTTTTATTCCTGAGAAAAAACTGGGGATGGGGATCGGGGTATTCAGCAGCATGCTGTCGCTGGGGATGATCCTTGGTCCCATGCTGGGCTTGTATGTAACAAGCAGATTTTCTTATGCTGCTGCTTTTGGCTTGCCCTTTATCTTTGCCATGTTGGGTACCTGCTTGCAGCTCTTCATAACATCACCGCAAAAAATACAGGCGGCAAAATCCAGAAAGCCTACCTGGGACATGCTTTTCATGCCGCAAGGCCTCTACGCCCTGTCCTCATTGTTCATTGCAGCATTCATGCTTGGGATGATCTCAAATTATACCTCAGTACTGGCCAGAGACACCGGTCTGGACTCCTATGCCAGTGCGTTCTTTTTGCTGATGGGGATAGGGCTCCTGGTGAGCCGTCTGTTTTCCGGCTATATTGTGGATAAAGGATATCTCGTCCTTCTTGTCTGCATGGCGGATCTGGTGGCACTGGGCGCTGCGCTGCTTCTTGCCCGGACGACATCGCCGGTACTTTTTCTGGGATGCGGTGGGCTGCTGGGCATGTCGCTGGGGGCGCTCCTGCCCAGCTATCAGACAGTGCTTGTACATCTGGCGGACAAAACAAAGCGGGGGGTTGCCAATGCCATGTACTTTATCGGGATGGATAGTGGCATATGCCTTTCCCTCCTGATGGGAGGTGTTATCTCACAGTCATTGGGAATGGATGTCGCCTATATGGTTGCAGCCTGGGGACAGCTTGTTTCACTGGGGATATTCCTCAAATTTGTTGCACCCCAATATCGCGCTGTTCTCGGTTCTGAATAATGCGGCGTGCTGGCACGACATCCCCTGTTGTCCTGCGACCAGAGGAAAAAGGAGGACGTTTTTTGGCAGCAGCAGGCAGAGCACAACGAAAATAGAAGATGCGGCCCACGCAAAGAAGATGATGGCCGGAACGACGGGTTGTTGGGTGGGAGTGGCAAGTGCCGTGCGGGTGAGCGGAAGAAGCGGCAGCGGATGGCATTTGAGGCACCTTTTGTACCACCTGTTTAACCCAAATTCGTAAAGGCAGGAAAAACAGGGGACAGGATGGGCTTGCTGCACTGCTCGAAACAACAAAAAAGAAAGGGTTGCGGCTACTTGCCACAACCCTTGATGTCTTGCTGGTGCCGAGGGCGGGAATCGAACCCGCACGGCGGTTGCCACTACCACCTCAAGATAGCGTGTCTACCAATTCCACCACCTCGGCACAAGTGGAGTGATACAGAAAACCGCTGGCCTTGGCAAGAACTTTTTTTCGTTTTGGAAATTTTTTTTGTCCTGTCCGTCCAGGAGCCTGGGGGCTTGCGTTGGGCACAGCTTACCGGTACACCAAGAAACGGCAAACTTTACCATTGTTTTGCCTGGAGAAAGATCATGGATGACGCTGTTCGCTCATTTTTGCAAAAAACAGGCCCTGTCCTTTGCGTTGACATCGGCAGCGGCACGCAGGACGTCCTTCTGGCCCGCCCGGGACTCGAGGTCCATAACTGGCCACGTTTTGTGCTGCCTTCGCCAGCCCGGATGGCAGCACAGCGCATACGCGAACTGACCCTGCTCAAGCAGGCGGTATGGCTCTATGGAGAAAATATCGGCGGCGGTTTTGGTCTTGCCGTGCGCGACCATATCAAGGCCGGCTTCACTGTCTGCAGTACGGCCAGCGCTGCCAGTGCCCTGCACGACAATCCTGCGGTGGTCCAAAGCATGGGCGTGCAGATAGCGGAGCAATGCCCGCCCGGGGCTGTGCCGGTGCCGCTCTCAGATTATTCGCCGGAATTTTTTGCCGGACTGCTGCGGCAGGCCGGGCTCCCGTTGCCCCATCTGGTGCTGGCGGGCTGTCAGGATCATGGCTTTCATCCCAATGGCAACCGCATGGGACGCATGCAGGCCTGGACGGCCCTGTTGCAGTCCTCGGCCTTGCCTGCCAACTGGATCTATGAGCAGCCACCGGCGCAATGTACCCGTTTGCTGGCTTTGCAGAAAAGGACAGGAGGCCCGGTGGCTGATACCGGTACTTGCGCGCTGCTGGGAGCCCTGTGTGTGCCGGAGGTCATGAAGCGGAGCTGGCGCGAAGGGATCACCATCATCAATGTGGGCAACAGTCATACCGTGGCGGCGCTGGTCTATCAGGGACAGGTACGCGGTATCTACGAGCACCACACCGGCATGCGCACCCTGCAGGAATACCTTGCGGATCTTGAACAGTTCCGGCGTTCCTGGCTGCCGTGCGAGGAGGTCCTTGCGCACGGGGGGCACGGTACGGCGTTTGGCCCTTACTGTGAGGAAGCCGGAGGCTACGAACCCACCTATATCCTGGGGCCGAAGCGGGAATTTTTGCAGGGACAGGGACAGTTCCTGGCCCCGTATGGCGATATGATGCTGGCGGGTTGTTTTGGCCTGCTCTGGGGATGGGCGCACAGGGGCGATGACGCCGGGCGTTTATAAAAGATGGACAAGCAGCAACAAGGTTTTGACATGGAAGTTTTCGATACAGCGGAATTGTGGAGCAGGGATCAGATTGAACACACCCAGCTGACGCGTCTCAGGGCCACGGTGGCCCATGTGCGCAAGAGCGAGTTCTATCGCCGCCGTCTGGATGAAGCCGGCGTGACGCCCGGGAGCATCACGTCGCTGGACGATATCCGGCGCATTCCCTTCACCACCAAGCAGGATCTGCGGGACCAGTATCCCACGGGGCTTTTGTGCGTGCCGCGCAGCGAGATCGTGCGCATGCACTGCTCCAGTGGAACCACGGGCAGTCCTGTGGCCATCTGCCATACGCAGAACGATATCAACTGCTGGGCTGATCTCATGGCCCGCTGCCTGTACATGGTAGGCGTACGCCGTGATGATGTGTTCCAAAACATGTCCGGTTACGGTCTGTTCACCGGGGGCCTGGGGATCCATTTCGGCGCCGAGCGCCTGGGCTGCATGACCATCCCCGCCGGCCCCGGCAACTCGCGCCGCCAGATCAAGCTGGCCAAGGACTTCAGGACCACGGTCGCCCATATCCTGCCGTCCTATGCGCTCATCCTTGGCGAGCATCTGCGCAATATGGGCGAAGATCCGCGCGACTTTCCCCTGCGCATCGCCGTGGTGGGGGCCGAGCCCTATACGGTGGAATTCCGGCGCCGTATCGAAGAACTCTTCGACATGAAGGCCTACAACTCTTACGGCCTCTCCGAGATGAACGGCCCGGGCGTGGCCTTTGAATGCCAGAACCAGAACGGCCTGCATGTCTGGGAGGATGCGTACCTGCCGGAGATCGTGGATCCCAGGACCGGCGAGCCCGTGCCCGACGGCGAGATCGGCGAACTGGTCATGACCTGCCTGTGCCGTCAGGGCATGCCCATCCTGCGTTACCGCACCCGCGACCTGACCCGTTTCCTGCCCGGGGAATGTTCCTGCGGCCGTCATCACCGCCGCATCGACCGCATCCTGGGCCGCGCGGACGACATGTTCATCATCAAGGGTGTCAATGTCTATCCCATGCAGATCGAGCAGGTCATCATGACCTTCCCCGAAGTGGGGCAGAATTACTGCATCCTGCTGGAGAACGACGGCATCGGCGACGTCATGCGCGTGCAGGTGGAGATTCGCGACGAATACTTCGTGGAAGACATGCGCTGCCTGCAGGGCCTGCAGAAAACCATCGCCCAGCGGCTGCGTGACGAGATCCTGGTGACGCCGCGTGTGGAACTGGTGCAGAGCAACAGCCTGCCCAGTAGCGAAGGCAAGGCCGTGCGCGTGTACGATACCCGCGTCAAGAAGTAGGGTATGGAAGGGTTCATCGCGCTGGCTTCGTTCAGCCTGGCCTATGCGTTCATCGTCCTGCTGGGGCTGATCCTGCTGCTCAACATCCTTGGCCTGCCCGCCAACTGGGTGGTAGTGCTGCTGGTGGTGCTGTGGAAATTCCTGCACCCGGCCGCCGGGGCCCTGGATGTCTGGTTCTGGATCATGTTCCTGGGCCTGGCCGTCCTGGGCGAGGTGCTGGAAATGGGCGTACAGGTCATGAACGCCAGACGGCACGGCTCCAGCACATCCGGCACAGTGGCCGGCATGGTGGGGGCCATTGCCGGGGCCATCTTCCTGGCGCCGCTCTTTTTCGGGCTGGGGGCGTTTATCGGGGCTCTGGCAGGCGCCTGGCTGGGCTGCCTGGTCATGGAGCTGCTGCGCGGTCGCCCCGGCAAGGAAGCCTTTGATGCAGCCTTCGGCACCATGATGGGGCGCTTTCTGGGAACGGTCTGCAAGCTGGGCACGGGCAGCGCCATGGTCGTGCTGACGGCCCGTCGCATCTGGCCGGATGCCGTACCGGTGCCGCCGCCGTTGCATCCTGCAGTGCCGGAGCCGGGGCAGGTCGTGATGCTGTTGAAGAACTGGTTGTGTTGAGGTGATCATGTCGCTGGATTTACTGCAAGTGGTTCTGGTTCAGACGCGCTTCCCCGAAAACATCGGCATGGCTGCCCGCGCCTGTGTCAATATGGGCAGCCGGAGCATCCGTCTGGTGGCACCGGAACGCTGGGACAGGGAAAAGGCCCGGCCTCTGGCTACCCCCAAAGGGCAGGGCGTGCTGGATGATGTGCAGGTCCTGCCGGAGATGTCGGCAGCTGTGGCGGACTGCTCGCTGGTCATAGGGACCACGGCCCGGACCGGGGGCTGGCGGCGCTCCCTGCTGTCCCCCGAGCAGGCCGCGGGTGAAGTGGCCCAGGCCCTGGAACGGGGGGAAAAGGTGGCCATCGTGTTCGGTCCCGAAGACCGGGGCCTGGATAATGATGCCATCCAGCACTGCCAGCGGCTGGTGACCATCCCCACTAATCCTGAGGCCAGCTCGCTCAACTTGGCGCAGTCGGTATTGCTGCTGTTGTATGAGTGCGCCAAGGCCGTGCGGGCTCGTCAGCATGAGCCTGCCGGAGAAAAGGCTTCGGCGGAGGGCGGCTCCGGCCGCGTCATCTCCTCGGCCGACTATGAGCGCCTTCTGGACAATCTGAAGGACATGCTGCTGCGGCTGGATTGTCTGCATGGTGGCAACCCGGACTACTTCCTGATGCCCTGGCGGCGTCTGCTGGCCCGGGCCCAGGTACGCCGGCATGAATATGACGCGCTGATGGGCTTGTGCCGTCAGGTCCGCAACAAGCTGGATGGCAGCAAAAAAGCATAACTGCTGCGACAACAGAAGAACGTATGGACAAACAGCTCCTGCAAAGGAGCTGTTTTCCTGCCTGGCTTCACCCGGATGGAGGGAAAAAGCCCCGCCCGCACGCGGCAGGAAAGGCCTGTACCTGGCCGCCGTTCCAAGATTTTTTACCGCAAAAGGTTGACGAACGTTCCGGCAAGGCAGACCATCGTCCCGGGTGCAGGGCTGGGCGCCGCCATTGCGTCCGGCCCTGGCCAGTGTATGCAAGGAGAAAGATCCATGAGTGGAAAAAACATCCTCGTCATTTCTTCCAGTCCCCGCCGGAGGGGCAATTCCGATCTGCTGGCCGATGCCTTTATCGAGGGAGCGCAGGAAGCCGGTCATACCGTGGAAAAGATAAGCCTGCATGACAAAAGGATCGGTTTTTGCAGGGGCTGTCTCGGCTGTCAGAAAACGCAGCGCTGCATCCTTCGGGACGATATGGATGACATCCTGCCGCGCATGCAGCAGGCCGAGGTGATCGTTTTTGCCAGCCCCGTCTATTTCTATTCGCTGTGCGGTCAGCTGAAGACCCTGCTGGATCGTACCAATCCTCTGTTCGCCGGGGACTATGCTTTTCGCGACATCTATTTACTGGCCAGTGCTGCCGACACGGACGAAAAGGCCATGGAAGGCCCCAAGAAAGCTCTGGAGGGCTGGGTGGTCTGCTTTGAAAAGGCCCGGCTGTGCGGCGTGGTACAGGCCCTTGGCGTGACGGAAGCGGGTGATATCCGGCGGACGCCTGCGGCGCTGGATGCTGCCCGCGATCTGGGCAGGGGTATCCGCTAGAGGTATGGTTTGTCTGCCGGATCCTCTGACAGGCGAAACAGGGCAGGGGACAGTGGCCTTTGGTTGCCTGCATTAGCAGGCAATATCAGGAGTGGCTGCTGTCCCCTGTTTTTTTAGAAAAGACTTTGTTCAGGAAGGTTGGCTTATTTGTCCGACAGCCCTGTGACGCCTTCCAGCCATGCCCCTTCCAGGCAGGTATCTCGCAGACTGGCACCACTCAGGTCGGCTCCCCGGAGGCTGGCACTCGTCAGATTCGCACCGTCCAGCAGGGCATTCTCCAGGATGGCACCATTCAGCCGGGCTTCCCGCAGGTCGGCACTCCTCAGGTCTGCTTCATTGAGTGCCGCTCCGGCCAGATTGGCCCAGGAAAGATTGGCCTTGGCCAGCTCCGCGCTGACAAGGTTGGCCCCGGCCAGATCGGCCAGCTCCAGATCGGCGCCCCGCAAGTCGGCCCCGGCAAAATTGGCTCCCCGCAGCTCGACGCCCCGAAAATCCTTGCCGGCAAGGCTGGCATTGGCAAAATTTTTCCCCGCCATGCTTTGCGGGTGGGGATGCTGATGGCTCATGGGATTCCTCCAGAAGCGGTTTCCGGCCATGATAGACCAGACGGCCACTTGGTCACAACTGTTTTGTCGGGACGGGTGCGCTGCTGCTCCCGCAAAAGGGCATGACCGGGAAATTGGGGGCACGCCTTGCCCTGACGTGCGCCAGACGATTCCACAGGGCGGCCCGCTGCGGTAGGGCCTTGCCGGCACTATACGCGAGGATGGGGGGGGTCCGTACCTTTATGCTTTTGGCGGAATCGTGTATCTTGTACGGCACGGGCCGGATGCGGAGATGTCTTGCCCGGCTCGGACAGTTCAAAATCCATTTCGGAGAGTACCTGCCATGAAAAAAATGCTCGCCATCCTGATGGCCCTGGGGCTTGTCTGTTCTTCCTCCGGTCTCGTCCTGAGCGCGCCTGCCCAGCAGGCTGCCCCGGCGACGGCCGCGGCTCCGGCCCCTGCCGCCAAACCTGCTCCCAAGGCTGCGCCCCAGAAGGTGGAGGCGGGCTACCGCGGCAACCCGGAAAGCAAGATCTACCACAATTCTTCCTGCCGCTATTACAAGAGCAAGAGTGCCAGCAAAAGCTTTGCCTCTCCGGCGGATGCCAAGGCCGCCGGGTACCGTCCCTGCAAGGTCTGCAAGGGCTAAGACAGCATCATAGCTGATTGGTGGACGGCTTCTCCTGTTGCGGTACCACCTTTCTGTTCCCTGCGTTGTTTTGACGTCAGCAGCCTTATGGGCTCTTGGGTCTTTGTGAGGCATCACTGCCTGCGCTGGGACCCGATAGGGAAAGGGGGAGGTCTGTCATCCTGTTGACGTTGGGGGAGGGCCTGCTCCGCAGCAGGGCAGGACACACCAACGTGTGGCAAAGAAAAAAGCAAGCTCTCGATTTTTTGCTTGACGATGGCCCGTATTTCCCGTAGATACTCCTCATCGCGTCCCCATCGTCTAGCCGGCCCAGGACAACGGCCTTTCACGCCGTCGACAGGGGTTCAAATCCCCTTGGGGACGCCAAACTTAAGGACAACAAAGAACGCCAAGATGCATAATGTCTTGGCGTTCTTTGTTTTTTCTTCCCAGTAGGATTTCTCGAAGTCCAGCCTCGTCCGTCTGCATCCAAGCATTATGGGTATATCCGTAGGTAGAAATGTTGTATGACATTTTTGATACCTACATGAATAACAGCGCGGAATCAAAAATATTTTTATCCATGTGGGTATCTCCCCGTCCAATGATAGCCAGGGAGTGCCCATGCCTCTTACCGATACCCATATCCGCAGTCTGAAACCCGACCTGAGGCCCCGCAAATATTTCGACGGCGGCGGTCTGTTTCTTTTCATTCCCACCAGTGGAAGCAAGCTCTGGAGAATGGCCTACCGTTTTGACGGAAAGAGCAAGCTGCTCAGTTTCGGGGAATATCCTACCGTATCTCTCAAGGATGCCAGAGAACGCCGTGATGAGGCCCGGCGTCTGCTGGCGAAGGGTATCGATCCCTCCGAGTACAAACGGCAGCAGCAAGAAGCCGAAGAATTGAGGCAAGCGAAGCCTTTCTCACGGTTTTATGGGAGCGAAAAATGTCATTTTCGCGATGGTGCACCTGGATGAAAAGACGCCGCACATGCACTTTCTTCAAGTGCTCGTGACACGGGATGGACGTCTGACTGTCAGGGAAGCCATCTTTGCCCTGGCCCCGACACTGGGGCGGATGCGCATGCACGGCTTCGAGCTTGCCGAACTGACGGAAAAGCTGCACGACAAGGGCATTAAGATCAGCGTACCGATGCTTTGCCGGTATCTCAACGCATGGCGACGGCAGAAGGCAAAAAAGGCAAGGCACACCCCGCCCAGTCCAACGGACAGGACATAGTGTTTGTTTCTTCTGGCAATCTCGCCGGTACCGTTGCTTGCGGAATACGGCAGAGCTGGCTATACTGAAAAACCATGGTCCTTTAAAACTCTGCCCTTTGGTTTGCCAGCTGGCATAGAGATAGTTTTATGCTCTGGCACTGAAACAGTTGCTGACGCCGCTGGGCTGCTGTTACTATATTGCGCCCAACAAGTTCTTTCGGGCGGCCTACGGCAAGAACTTGCGCAGTCTGCTGACGTCACACTTGGCGCGTGTACTCTCCCTGATTGATTTTGGCGATACGCAGCTTTTTGACGGCGCCACCACCTATCCGGCCATTGTGCTGGCACAGCGGGCAATGACACTGCCGCAGTCTTCTGTCCGGTACTGCGAAGTCCGGGACATCACCCTGCTGCCGCAGCTCTGGCATCATGTGCAGCAACGGGGACACGCCGTCCCGGTAAGCCAGCTGGCGCCCGACGGCTGGCAACTGGACGATCCGGCTGTTGCGGCGCTGCTGCGTAAACTGCAACAGAACAGCACCCCGCTGGGCAGTTTGCCCGGCGTGCAGATGTATTACGGTATCAAGACCGGCTGCAATGAAGCCTTTGTCATTGACGGAGCCACGCGCCGGCGCCTGCTGGACGAAGACCCCAACAGCGCGGATGTGATCTTTCCCTGGCTGCGGGGCCGCGACCTCAAGCGCTGGCAAACCGAACCTTCGGGGAAGTTTGTCATCAACATTCAGAATGGCGGCAATCATCCCTGGCCTTGGACGGGAAAAGAGGAAGGCGAGGCGGAAAAGCTGTTTGCCACAAGCTATCCGGCCATCTACCGGCATTTGCAGCCCTTCAGGGAAAAATTGGAAAAGCGCAGCGATCAAGGAGAATTCTACTGGGAATTGCGGGCGTGCGCCTACAACGATGCTTTCTTGAAGCCCAAAATCATGTGGCCGGATATGGCACAAAAAATGCGTGTCACCTTTGATACGTCAACAGCATTTTGTGGCAATACGGCCTACTTTTTCCCTACGGATGACCTCTTTTTTCTTGCCCTGTTCAACAGTAGTGTGATTGCTTTTGGGGCAAGCAAAACTCTGGCGGTATTTCAGGGCGATACGTTCCGGTTCTTTTTGCAAAACGTATCGCAATTCCCTATTCCCGTGGCTGATGATGCGGCCAGACAGTCCCTTCGCAATGAAGTTGCCGCGATTATCGCCAGAGTACAAGCTGATTCCGCTGCCGATATTACGACACAGGAACGCAAGATAAACGAACTTGTCTATGATTTGTATGGTCTGACCATACAAGAACGCGACATGATAGAAAACGATATACGGCAGAGAGGCTGACAATGGCGGAAGAGATGCGACTGGATAATGACATGACGACGGTAGTTGTCCCCGAAATGGATGCGGAGCCGGAAGGGAATGATACCAGCACCTTGCCGGAAGAAAAGGAAGCACGCATTACCCAGCCCTTTGATACGCGGGCCATCCGCATTGAATCCAAGTCCGGCAATATGAATACACTGCTATCCCGGCTGGAAAATGACGAGATCGATCTTGAACCGGATTTCCAGCGCCTGGGCGGTATCTGGAATAAAAAAAACCAGTCCCGCCTCATGGAATCGCTCATGCTGCGCATTCCCATTCCGGCATTTTATTTTGATGGAACAGATGATGAAAAATGGCTTGTGGTGGACGGCCTGCAACGTCTGACAGCCATTCGCCGTTTTGTTATCGATCAGGATTTGAAGCTGTGCGATCTGGAGTACCTTAAAGAACATGAAGGCAAGACCTTTTCCGAGCTTCCGCGTCCCTTGCAGCGGGCCATCCGGGAGGCGGATCTCGTCTGGTACCTCATCATGCCCGGAACGCCGGATAATGTGAAATTTGACGTTTTCCGGCGCATCAATACCGGGGGCCTTCCCCTCAGCTCGCAGGAAATTCGTCATGCCCTCAACGGCAAGCCTGTGACGGACGTTATCCGCAAGCTGGCGGAAAGCGAAGAGTTCAAGCAGGCGACCGCATACGGCCTTTCGGACAAGCGCATGGATGACCGCGAATGTGTGACCCGCTTTCTGGTTTTTGCCGTGTTTCCGCCGGCGAGCTATGACAAGGACGACTTCGACGCCTTTCTGAATAATGGCATGCACCATCTGAATGCCCACCCGGAACTGCTGGAGGACTTGCAGCGCCGCTTTCTGCGGGCCATGCGGGCGGCGGAACGCATCTTCGGCAATGACGCCTTTCGCAAACGTTATTACAGCAATGCCACGCGCTTTCCTGTCAACAAGGCCCTGTTCGAAAGTTGGAGCGTCAACCTGGATGCCTGCACTGATGAGGGCTTGCAGCGCCTGGAACAGAAAAAGGACGTGCTCAAGGAAGCCTTCATGCGCCTTATGCGTGAAGACAGCGTTTTTGAAAAGGCCGTCACACAGGGAACAGGTTCCATTTCGCGTGTCAAATGCCGTTTTAGAGAAATTCGCAAGCTGATTCAGGGGGTGCTGCATGCTTAACGGTATGGAGTTGACGAATTTCAAGTGCTTTCAGCGCCAACGGATAGACTTTCGCCCGCTGACGCTGCTGACGGGCGTGAACAGCGCGGGCAAGAGTACAGTGATTCAGGCTCTGCTCCTCCTGCAACAGAATTTCACTTCCCGCGGAGAAGATGCGGCATTCTCCTGCCCGCCGAAACAAGGTGAGGCAGGGGGGAAGCTGTTTCTGTCCGGGGAACTGGTCAACCTCGGCCTGCCGGAGGATGTGCTCTACAGCAATGCCGATGATGATACCTTTGGCATCGCCATTGAACGTGATGAGGCGACCTTCTCCCTGAAGGCAGTTCTTGACGGTGACGAGCTGTATGCCGAGTGGGATTTTATAGCCTGCCCGGAACTTGCGCACTTCCAGTACCTGCATGCGGATCGCCTGTGCCCGCAAACGCTGTTCCCCATGCCGAAGGCCGGGCAGCTCTCTTTTAATGCCATCGGCAACAAGGGGGAATTTGCCGCCTATCACCTGCACGCCTTTGGCCAGACAAAAATTGTTCATGCGGACACTTCCGGGCCAAACCTGCTGGCCCCTGATGCCGCCGGGGATTCCACAAGTCTGCACATACAAGCCGAAGCATGGCTTTCGCAGCTGGGATCACCGGTACGCATCCAGACGGAACGGCCCGCGGGCACGGATGCCGTGGTGCTGCGTTTTTCCTTCCCGGATATTTCCCGCAGCTACTACCGTCCCACCAATGTGGGCTTTGGCCTGACGTATGCTTTGCCCGTCTTTGTCGCTGCCCTGCGCGCGCCGGTCGGCTCGCTGCTGATCGTGGAAAATCCCGAAGCCCACCTCCACCCCAGGGGACAGGCGCTTATGGGGCACTTTCTGGCACGCGCCGCCGCCTGCGGCGTTCAGGTCATCATCGAGACGCACAGCGATCATGTACTCAACGGCATCCGGGTCGCCGTCAAGCAGGGCGCTATTGCGCATGGCAACGTACAAATCAATTTCTTTCATCAACAGGACGGCACAAGCTGCGTCAGTACCCCGCACATCGACAAGGACGGGCATCTCGATCTCTGGCCGGAAGATTTCTTTGACGAGTGGGACAAGCAGCTTTCGGAATTGCTGTAGGGGGCGGGCATGGATCAGGTCTTCAACGAGCTGTCGCTTTCCGCTTCGCTGCCGGATAGCCATGCCGCCCAGGCGGCCCTGCTGGAACTGAAAAAAGCTTCCGACAAGCTGAAATCCCTGGGATTTTCCCCGCAAATCCGCGTCACCGAAGACTTTGCCGTTCGTCACGTCACGCCGGGCTGCACAATCCACGAGTATCTGAGACGCCCGGCCGGAGGCATTGAAAAGACATTGTGTCAGCTGCTGCTCAAACGCTTTTCCGATGCGCCCTATGTAGAGCAGCTTTGCACTGATGCGGGAATGACAATTCTTGAAGAATACGTCATCGACGAAGAACCATGCAAAGGTTTGGCATTGGCATCCCTCTGGGATATCCCCGCGCTTTCTCTTGCCGGGGATGCCCGTTTTGTTCCTCCCTATGTCACGCTGACGCGTAACAGCCTCAATGAAGCTGCTTCCGCCGTTTCCGAGGAAGAATGCCAGGTCGGGCTTATTTGCGGGGAAGAGGACATCCCCCACCACGAGGAGAGCATCAAAGCCCGGCTCTACGAACCGACCAACACGGGGAAGGAACTGCTGGAGTATGCGCACCGCCGACTGACGCATCTGCTTTTCAGCACTATAGCGGAAGACCAGCTCAGGGATATGCCGCAAGGCCATGTCCTGCTGCCGCGCATCCGCAAGATACTGGAAGAACTTCAGCGCGCCATGCGGGAAGCTGTGGAGACGCGAAACTTTTGCCCCAAGGGATTCAAGTATACCCAGGCAGAAAGCAGTACCGCCACACAGGGCGCAAACAGAGAAAAGCATACATTCAGCTTTGCGAATACCGATGCACAGGGAAACACTATAAAACGCTCCCTGCTCTGCGAATCCCATATGCGCATTACTGAGGGGGATCGCATCTACTTCTATGCCGATACCGGCAAAAAAAACGTCTATGTTGGCCATATTGGCGAACATTTGCCCGGTAAGAAGTATGGGTAGACAGTCTTTCTTAGAGTGGGTTTGGAAACTTCAGATTTTATAGTTGCAAAAAGGTATGCGAGCAGTATAAGGGCCCTAATGTCCCTAGATGCGATGCGTCGCAACCGGCTATCAGTAAAGTATTTTTTCGTCGATGGAGACTATGGACGCAAGGTATGACTGAAACGCTTTACTACCGACGGCATGAGTTTCTCGAGCATGCTTTGCTTCCGACGGCGGTAAAGATATCCCGGTACTTTTTTTGAAGATGGATTTTGTGGAACGAAAAAGTTTAAAAATGGAATATTAAAGGAATGCTGAAAGCGGGAAGGCGGTCAAGGCTTTCCTTGCTTCCAGCAAAAAATACTTGGAGGTGACAGACGAGAAAGCCTCCGTGGGAGCTCTGTCAAAGAAATCTGGCAACTGCTTTCCACAGGACAGCCCGAAATCTGACATAGAGGAGCAGATCACAGACAACGATGTCTATTTTTAGGATAGTACTATGTTTTTGAGATGTAAAAAAATATTTTCGGATTTTTTATCGCATTGGGGTATTCAGAGAGGTATTTCAGGAAAAATTTAAATATAATACATAAAAGTCAATATATTATATTAATCGTATTTATCTCCTAGGGCCAACAGGAAATCAAGGCACGTGCAGTGATGCAGGTGCCTTTTTTTGCATCAGTTCATTGGAAAATAGCCGTTACCATAAGCGAAGGAAGCGGGCCCCGCCGAAAAGGAGAGGCCCGCTTCCTTCATACTTTATATCTGGTGGTGTTATCTACAGCGACCGTTCCTGCAGGCCGGAGCGCGGCGTGCTGTCCGGGCGGGGCGGTTCGGTCACGCCTTCCATGCCGGGAAGGGCATCATGCACGTCCGTGGGGGGCAGTTCGCCTTCGCCCACGCGGGGGATGGCGCGGCTGTCACGCACGGTGAGCTTGCAGGCCAGGCCGTAGCATTCGTACACCGCGGCCACAGTGGCCTGCAGGGGCTCGCCCTTGCCCAGCGGCGGCGGCACCAGCACATAATAAGTGCGGCTTTCGGAGCCCAGGTGCGGGCGGACATCACAGGCGATGAGCCATTCGTCCTTTTCGTCGTTGTTCCAGTCCACGATGCCCAGCATGGCCAGATTGATGGTCTGGGTGGGATGGATGATGGTGAAGCCGGTCTTGCGCACGGTGGCATGACTGGAGGGCGTGCGCGTGGCGGCAAAGGTGCTGCCCAGATAGACGTGGCCCCTGTCAGTATAGAGGAATTCGGGGGAGAGCTGGCGGAAAAGGATCTCGCCGTAGTTCTCGCCACCGCCACCGGGCAGGGAGATATAGCTGCCGTCATCGGTGAGCAGTCCGCGGGCTTTCAGTTCCTGGGGCATGCGCTGGCTCATGGTCACGAAGCCGGACCTGTCCACCACGGTCACGCCTTTGGCGCCGCAACCGGCCAGTAAAAAGGCCGCGCAAAGCAGCAGAAGAAAACGGGTCATTGGGTACCTCGGTAAAAAATCGTATCAGGAAAAGAGGTGTACGCGCCCGGGCCGGGCTTGTAAAGGCGCTTTCTGCCTGTCTTTTCGGGGAGCAGGGAAGGGCCGGCAGCAGCAGCCGGCAGGCCGGGCGGAGACCATGGAAAAGGGAGAAAGCCCCATGCAGCGGCTTTCTCCCCGACGGTTATGAACACATGATCTTTATTTAAAGTGATGCTTTAAGTTCTTCCAGGTGCGTGCGGGCAAAGTCCAGCGAAGGATTCACTTCCAGTGCGGCCGCCAGATGTTCCATGGCGGCTTCCCTCTGGCCCAGGAATTTCTCGCACAGGCCCAGATTGGCCAGATCCATCACCGAGCCCTTGTCCACCTTGAGCACGGCGCGGAAGGCAGCGGCAGCCTCTTCATAGCGCTTGAGCTTGAACAGGCAGACGCCCAGCAGGTTGCCGTATTCCTTCATGTCCGGGCACAGGGCCACGGCATCGCGCAGGGGAGGCAGGGCCCTTTCCCAGTCGCCGGTCAGCGTGGAGACATAGCCTTCGTAAAAGGCGGCCAGACCCTTGGCGTCGTTTTCCGGCTGCAGGGGGCGGGCCTGGGCGAAAAGGTCGCGGGCTTCTTCAAAACGCTCCGCGCGCAGGGCCAGCATGGCGCGGAAAAAAGGCAGGAAATGCGCGCCGGGATAGCAGCGCTCCAGCACGGCCAGACCATGCAGGGCCGTTTGCTCATCTGCCTCTTCGGCCAGCTTGCGGCCCACGAACAGGCCGATGCTCTGGTTGCGGTCACGTTCGCGGAAGGCGAGGCCCGGAGCGATGCAGTAGTGGGCCGGGACCTCCAGTGCGGGGTGGGTGGTTTCCACGGCGTAGACCTGCACCGGCTCCAGACCATGCAGCGCCCGGAGCAGCTCGTCGCGAATGTCGGGCGCTTCCACGCTGGGCAGGTCGGACAGACGGCAGACGGGGCCTTCCAGCAGCCACCGGATGTCTTCCAGGCGTTCGAACTTGGAAAGACCGGAGGCCTCGTAGCAGGCCTGCGTGCAAAAGTCACCGCCCAGCTGGGCGATCTCCGTGACGGCACGGATGGCGGCCTTGGCCGGAGAGGCCGCGGTACCGGCCGTGAACACGATTTCGGAGCGGGCCGGGAAGGTGGCCGGGTCCCAGGCTACCGCACCGACAGTGGGCAGCGGCATGCCCAGGGAGAAGTCCTTGAGCATGATGTGGATGCCTTCCCGCTCGAAAGCGGCCAGCAGATCGCGCAGGGTGGGATCGTCCACTTCGTGCGGATCGATAGTGGGGGTTGTCAGGCGTTCCCGGTCGATACGGCAGCAGACATGGCGCTCCACCAGCTCGGAAAGCCCCTGCAGCAGGGATTCTTCCGGGCTGTTGCCTGCGGACGTGCCGTTGAATTCCCCCAGCAGCTTGAACCAGTCCAGCGGCAGCCAGACAGTGCGGCCGTCAGCCAGATGTGTGGCAGGAAAGAAATGCCAGCGCAGGGTGCTCATGGCTTCGCGGGCTTGTTCCGGGGAAAGGCTGTCCTCCACGGAGCGACAGATCTCCTCGATGGGCAGCAGGTCCTTGCCGAAGCGATCTTCGGCCTCGGCCCAGGTGGCGCTGACCATATGCGGCAGGCGTTGCCAGAAACTGAAAAAGGCAAAGCGTTCCATCAGCTCCATCAGGGCGGAGGCACGGGCCTGTTCCGGCGAGGAACCTTTGCCCATCTGCTTGCGGGTGGGCATGATGCCGCGGGCGTCCCTGCCGCAGACACTGAGGTAGACCGGGATGCCCAGACGGCCCACGTCCACGCGGCGGACTTCGGCCAGGATGTCCAGACCGGTGGCCTGCATGCGGGCCTGGACGCGTTCATAGGTCTCCTGGGGCGAGATGGTCTTGTCCAGGTCGCGGGTATAGCCCTTGGGGCAGGGCTGCAGACGAATGACAGGAAGAGTGCTCATGGCTACTGCTTGCGCTCCAGGATATGCAGGACGTAGATGCGGCGCTGCTCATTGCCGTCGCCATCCTGGCTCTTGACGCCGATATGCCCTTCCTGCACCTGGAAGGTCCTGGCGGCCAGCTTGGCGAAATGCGGTTTGGCGCGGGCCATGTCCGTGCAGAACACGGCCTTGCCGCCCGGGGCCAGATGGCGGTCAACGAACTTCAGCAGCGGCCGGTGCAGGTCATCAAGGTACAGGAGCTCCGACGCGACGATGCGGTCGAAGCCTTCGGGGAAGCGCTCGTCCTTGCCGGGGCGGGAAACATCCAGATAGCAGACGTCGATCAGGTCCTGCAGGTTGTTGCGCAGCACGTTGGCACGGGCGAACTGGAGGGCATCGTTGACGATGTCGCTGGTCACGATATGGCGGAATCCGTAACGGGAGGCCACCAGGCTGAGCACACCGCAGCCGCCGCCCAGCTCCAGCATGGTCTTGCCCTCGGGCTCCAGCTTGCGCAGGAAGCGTCCCAGCACGAAGGACCCCGGCCAGACCTTGGCCCAGAGCGGCAGGTCCTTCAGCGGGTCATGGATGGCATGCCGTGCCAGCAGGCCGTCCAGATGGCTCTGCATATTGTTGATGTTCAGGACCTGCAGCTGACCGTCATCCAGCTGCAGGGGGACAAAGTCCACGTCGAAGGTCTTGCGGATGTCCGCAAGGATTTGGTCCAGCATCGTCGTCTCCCGTATATCTTGCCCGCCATGACCGCACAGCAGGAAGGACGTGTCTAATCCACAGGAAATCACTAAGAAACCCGTAAAAGCTGAAAAAAAGGAGGCGCCCCATGAGGAGACGCGCTCGTGAAAGAAGCCTGTGAAAGGCTGATGCCGACAATCCATACAGACATTTGCCTTGCAAATCAACATGCCGTCTTGACAGGGCCCGGTGTGCGGGCTAGGCAGAATGCATGAAAACCATCCATCGCCTCGAAATTGTTGTTGCGGAAAGCGATTATGACTGCACCACCGGCCTGCTGGCCCTGGAAGCGTCTTTTGGCTGGGAAGAGCAGAGCCTGCCCACCGGTGAGACGCGCTTCCGGGTCCACTGCGAGCAGAAAGATTTTCTGGAACGGCTGCAACGGCTGCTGAAGCAGGCCGTCCCGGCCGCGGAGAGCGCACTTTCCGAACTGGAGGAGACCGACTGGCTGGCGGCCTGGCGCCAGTTCTTTACGCCCGTGTGCTGCGGCAAGCGGTTCGTGGTCCTGCCGCCGTGGCTGGCGGATACGCCGGACTTTCCCGGGCGGACGCCCATCCTCATCGAGCCCAAGAGTGCCTTCGGCACCGGGCATCACGCCACCACGGCCCTGTGCCTGCGCGTGGTCAGCGATCTGCTGGAAGCCGGACGCCTGCAGGCTGGGCAGCATTTCCTCGACCTGGGCACCGGCTCCGGGGTGCTGGGCATCGGCTGCTGCAAGTCCGGTCTCACAGGCGAAGGTCTGGACATCGATCCGCTGGCCGTGGACAACGCGCTTGAAAACCGTGTCCTCAATGCCGTCGCGCCCGAGAACTTCACAGTGGCCGAAGGCAGCATCGGCGCCGTGGCCGGGAAGCGGTTCGACCTTGTACTGGCCAACATCCTGGCCCGTCCGCTGATCGAGATGGCGGCCGATATCGTGCGCGCCTGCCGCCCTGGCGGTTGCCTCGTCCTTTCCGGCCTGCTGGAGATCCAGGCTGATGGTGTGGCTGCGGCCTACAGGGCCCAAGGCCTTCCCGAACCGCGCCGCATCATCGACGGCGAATGGGCAGCACTGGTCTGGGATTCCATTAACTAGGAAATGTTCTTGACAAGGTCGGGTTCTCCTGATACGCAAAAACATCTTGAACGTAAAAGCCGCAAGGAGCTTTTTATATGAATACCGTCACTTTTATGGGCAATCTTCTCCACCTCGAAGGCAACCTGCCCGCCGTGGGCCAGAAGGCCCCTGAATTCACCGTGTGCAACAACGGCCTCGAACCCCGCAGTCTGAAAGACTATGCGGGCAAGATCGTGGTCCTGGTGAGCGTGCCCTCGCTGGACACGCCTGTGTGTGACATGGAAGTGCGCCGCTTCAACAAGGAAGCCGCCGCCCTGTCCGACAAGGTGCAGATCCTGGCCCTGAGCTGCGACCTGCCCTTTGCCCAGGCCCGCTGGTGCGGCGCTGCCGGCGTGCAGGCCGTAGAAAGCCTGTCCGACTACAAGGACGTGGATTTCGGCAAGAACTACGGTGTGCTGATCCAGGAACTGCGCCTGCTGGCCCGTGCCATCTTCGTGGTGGCTCCTGACGGTACGCTGGCGTACAGCCAGCTGGTGCCCGAAGTGACCAACGAGCCTGACTACGACGCCGTGCTGGACGCGGTAAAGAAACTGGCCTAGCTCTTTTTGCCATTGCTCCGATGCTTCCGGGCTCCCTTAGGGGAGCCTTTTTTGTTGTATGCATCCGCCTCTGTTTTCCTGTTCCCGGGCGGATGCCGGCAAAGGAAAGCTTGTGCATCTGCGCAAGGCGCATGCTGCGGCACTCACACGCAACGAAAGACGCGGAAAAGGAGAACAGGGCATGGCTACTGCACAGCCTGACCAATAAAAAAGGCGCTCCGAGGAGCGCCTTTTCGAAAAGCAGGTACAGGAGGGCTATTTGCCCATGGCGTCCATGAAATCCTTGTTGGATTTGGTCCCCCGCATCTTGTCCAGCAGGAATTCCATGCTGTCGATGGAAGACATGGGCGCCAGGATCTTGCGCAGGATCCAGACACGGTTGAGGATATCGTCGGAAAGCAGCAGGTCTTCCTTGCGGGTGCCGGTACGATTGATGTCGATGGCCGGGAAGATGCGCTTTTCCGCCAGATGACGGTCAAGATAGATCTCCATATTGCCGGTCCCTTTGAATTCTTCAAAGATGACCTCATCCATGCGGGAGCCGGTGTCGATAAGGGCTGTGGCGATGATGGTCAGGCTGCCGCCTTCCTCGATATTGCGCGCGGCGCCAAAAATACGCTTGGGACGTTGCAGGGCGTTGGCGTCCAGGCCGCCGGAAAGCACGCGGCCCGACGAAGGGGTCACCGCGTTATAGGCGCGGCCCAGGCGGGTGATGGAATCCATGAGGATGACCACATCCCGCTTTCGCTCCACCAGACGCTTGGCTTTTTCCAGTACCATTTCACAGACCTGCACATGGCGCTGGGGCGGTTCGTCAAATGTGGAACTGATGACCTCAGCCTTTTTCACGGTGCGTTCCATGTCCGTGACTTCTTCGGGGCGTTCGTCGATGAGCAGGACGATAAGATAGACATCGGGGTTGTTGGCATTGATGGCATTGGCCAGCGATTGCAGCAGGACGGTCTTGCCGGTACGCGGCGGAGCCACGATAAGACCGCGCTGGCCACAGCCGATGGGCGACATGATGTCGATGACGCGGTTGGAGAGATTTTTTTCGCCGTTCTCCATGATCAGCTGGTGATCAGGGTAGATGGGCGTCAGATTGTCGAACAGGACAAGATTCTTGGCGTTTTCCGGTGGCTCGAAGCCGATCTCCGTCACCTTGAGCAAGGCAAAATAGCGCTCGCCTTCTTTGGGGGGCCTGATCTGGCCGGAAACGATGTCGCCTTTGCGCAGGGAAAAGCGGCGGATCTGGGAGGGAGAAACGTAGATGTCGTCCGGGCCGGGCATATAACTGCACAGGGGAGAGCGCAGGAAGCCGAAGCCGTCGGGCAGTATCTCCAGGACACCATCCCCGTAGATGGCGCCGTTCTGGGACGCACAGGCCTGCAGCAGTGCGAAGATGAGTTCCTGTTTGCGCATGGAACTGGCATTCTCGATCTCGTATTGTTCGGCCAGCTCCATAAGAGCCTGCATGCTGCGGGTTTTCAGTTCTGTCAGGCTCAGGCCGCTATCTGAAAGCAAGGCAGGAGCAGCCTTTTTTTTACGGACATATTTACGGGGTGCTTTTTCCATGGGCGTAGGAAGCACGCATCGCCATACGGCAATGCGATGCAAAAAAATGTTATGGGTCGGGATAAAAAGGGCGTGTGAAAAGCGTGTAGCCTATCTTTGGGCCGGAAGCAAGTAAAAAATGGTTAATGCGCAGTGCTTGCAGGCTGCTTGGCAGGCGGGGAATAGAGGGAGATGAGCTCGGACTGCAGGTCCCGCTGTTCCGTATGGAGAACTTCTCCCAGTTCTCCGGTAACAAGGCTCATGGCCTGTTCCAGAAGGCGCCGCTCACCAAAGGAGAGATCCTTTGTCCGGCCGATGAGGAGGAGTTCGCGCAGTACATTGGCGACGATGGACAGATCCGGGCTCTTGAGACGCTCGGAGTATTCGCGAAAGCGCCGGTTCCAGTTCTGCCCCGTGTGGACGGTCTGCTGGGGATTGTTGCGCAGCGCGTTCCAGATGTGCTCTGCTTCCTTGGTGCTGACCAGGGTGCGCAGACCGACATTAGAGGCATTTTTGACAGGCACCATGAGGGTGATACTGTTGGCCCTGATGCGCACGATATAGAAATCGCACGCCGAACCACCAATATTCTGGCTGTCGATGCGCTCTATCTGGCCCACTCCTTGAGCTGGGTACACTACAAGCTGTTCGGATGTAAACATTTCCGTCCAAGGGTTGAAGTGCCCGCGCCAAACGCGAAGAAAAATAGCAAATGTGGAAAAGATTCAGGTAATCTTTTCCACTGTTAAAAGAACATAGCGCATACCCGATCATTAGTCCAGCAAAAAATTTTTTTTATGAATGGCACTGCCATAAAAAAAGCCGGCTCACGCCGGCCCGGGATCAGGAGCGGGTCGCCCGTACGGCGGCTTCCAGCCCTTTGCCGGCAAATATCTCCAAAATATCAAGTGCCTTATGGATAGCTGCCCGTATTTTTTCGGCATCTTCACTGTCAGGACGCCCCAGCACCCAGTTGATGACATCCCCCTTCTGGGGCGGACGCCCGATGCCGATGCGCAGTCGGTAGAAATCCGGCGTCCCCAGCAGCTGGGTGATGGACTTGAGCCCGTTGTGGCCCGCATTGCCGCCGCCTTTTTTGAAACGCAGCTCTCCGGCAGGGATATCCAGCTCATCATGCACCACAACGAGCTGATCCGGGCGGATCTTGTGCCAGGCCAGTAGGGGCTGGACGCACTGGCCGCTCAGGTTCATGAAGGTCTGGGGCATGGCCGCCAGCCAGTCGCCGGGCAAAGCTGCATAGCGCAGACGCCACAGCTCACAGGAAAACTTGCCTCCGTTCTGGCTCTGTACCTGCCCGCCTTCCCGGCGGGCATGATCCAGCAGGTTTTCCACGAAGGCAAAGCCGCAATTATGGCGCGTCCCGGCGTACTGGTTGCCGGGATTGCCCAAACCAACGATGACACCACCAAAATCCATGACAGTTTCCTTACAGGTGAAGAGAGAGTGGAAGGCCGTGCCCGCTGGCCAGAACCGCCACATGGGCAGCAGTCCTGGCGGCCACGACAGGGGAAAGGATGGCCAGATGACCGCCGCGAGGCAGCCAGATACAATGTTTTTCCGGGGCCGTCACCGCGGCGAACGTCTCCTCGATCAACGGCCTGGTGAACAGGGCATCATCACGGGCATTGAAAAGATAGAACGGACAGTGGACCGTGGACGCCACCGAGGCAGTGAACAGTGAGTACAGAAAGGACAAGGGATAACTCGTCCTGGCCTGACGGCGATCCAGGGGCAGCCGCAGACAGCCGCCAAGGATCTTTTTGACCGACAGATAACTGAACACGGGCAACGGCAGTCGGGGCAGGCAGGTACTGAGTATCTTCAGACCGGCAAGCAGGCGCTGGCGTTGCGCCGCCCAGGGGGCAAAACGGGTCAGCTCGATGGCCCGGCGGCTTTGCGGGAAGATCCCGCTGAAGGCGAAGCAGGCCCGCATCTGCCGGCTGCGGGATGCATGGGCCATGGCCAGGATCCCCCCCTGGCTGTGTCCGCCAAGAAGCAGGGGACCGATACCCTTGTCGCGCAGCCACTGTTCCGCGTCCAGTCCGTCCCGCAGCAGATCGGAAAAGGTGAACAGGCGGTGATGCGGGTTGACGCCATGCCCGGTAAGATGCAGGGCCGCGACGGCAAGACCGTTTTTCCAGAGACTGTGCAGGAACGTCCGATACTGCAGCGGGCAGAACATGGTCCCCGGATAGAAAACAAGGCAGGCCGCGCCAGGTCTGGGCCATAATTCGATGCATACCTGCCGGTTGCCGTTGCGCAGGGTGTGTTGCTGCAGGGGAGGGAGACTGGGCATGGCATAAAAATCAGGCCGGCCTCAAAAGAGACCGGCCTGAAAAAACTGCAGTGACAAGCACCTTACTCGGCGGCTTCGGCAGCGTCCTTGCTCTTGGAGAACACGCTCACGATGGCGAAGTTCTTGTCGAACACGGCCTTGACGTTTTCGGGGAGCGACAGGGTCTCCACGGTCACGCTGTCATTGATACCCATATCGGTCACGTCGATGGTCACCTTCTTGGGCATGTCCAGGGGCTTGCAGCACAGGCGCACGCTCTCGCGATAGGTTTCCATCACGCCGCCCAGCTTGACGCCGCGGGAAACGCCCACGAATTCGATCGGCACATCGACCTTGACTTCCTTGTCCAGGTCCACGCCGTAGAAGTCCACATGGGTAAAGGCTTTCTTGTAGGGATGCTTCTGCACTTCCCAGAACATGACGGGGTGCACGGTCTTGGTGCCGTTATCGTCGATTTCCAGGTTGAACACGGCGGTACGGCCCATTTCGGTGTACATTTTTTCCAGAGGCAGCGCGGGAGCCTGCACAGCGATGTTGTCACCCTTGGCGGTGTAGAACACACCGGGGATCATGTCCTGCGTGCGCGCACGGCCCGCAGGGCCTTTGCCGCTACCTTCACGCTTTTGCACGCTCAACGTCTTTTCAATGGTCATGTTTAACTCCTTACCTAGTGCCGCATGAAAGTGCGGGAAGTTTTCTTATATTATGGAGCCGGGAAAACCCGGCATCTATACAAAAAGAACGCTGACGGAGGAACCCGTGTGGATGTTGTGGATGGTCTTGCCCAGCAGGGCAGCCACGGATACCACCTGCAGTTTGGGACACTGCACCAGTTTTTCTCCCATCGGGATGGTATCGGTCACGATGACACGATCCAGAGCCTCGGTAGCGTTGATGCGGTCGATGGCAGGACCGGACAGCACGCCGTGGGAGGCGCAGGCGATGATTTTTTTGGCACCGTACTTGAGCAGGACGTCGGCACCGGCGCACAGGGTGCCGGCAGTGTCGATGATGTCGTCAACGATGATGGCCGTCTTGCCTTCCACATCCCCGATGACGTGCATGGCCTGGGCCTGGTTGGGCTTGTCGCGACGCTTGTCCACGATGGCCAGGGGGGCGTTCAGGCGCTTGGCATAGGAACGGGCGCGCTCCACACCGCCGGCGTCGGGAGAGACGATGACGATGTCGCCTTCGATCTGGCGCAGGGGCTCCATCATGACAGGAGCGGCATACAGGTTGTCCACAGGGCAGTTGAAGAAGCCCTGGATCTGACCGGCATGCATGTCGATGGTCACCACACGGCCGGCACCGGCCACGCTGATGAAGTCAGCCACCATCTTGGCGCTGATGGGCGCACGGGGGCTTACCTTGCGGTCCTGGCGGGCGTAACCGTAGTAGGGGATCACAGCCGTGATGCGACCGGCGCTGGCACGCTTGAGGGCGTCGAGCATGAGGCAGAGCTGCATCAGGTTGCGATTGACCAGCGGGGGACAGGTAGGCTGGACAACGAATACGTCATCACCGCGTACGTTGTCACCGATTTCAATACGCAGCTCGCCATCGCTGAAGGTGGTTGCCAGAGTAGGAGTAAGCTGACAGCCGAGATGATCGCAAATGGCTTTGGCCAGCTCGGGATTGGAAGAACCCGTGACAATCTTGAGATCGCTGAACATGGTCCGTTCACCTTGCCGATAGCGGCAGCAGTTATGGTTTGGGTGTGGCTGGGATGGAAGGGCTCGAACCTTCGGATGACGGAGCCAAAACCCGTTGCCTTACCACTTGGCTACATCCCAGCATTCATGGGCAGCACAAAGACCTTCCCGTACTGCGGGGCCAGGCCCTGCGCTGCCGCCTCGGCTGCGTGACGGGCTGGGAACAGGCCGAACATGCTCGATCCGCTGCCGCTCATGCGGGCACAGGCGGCTCCTGAATGGAGCAGGTAGTGTCGGATTGTCTCCAGCTGCGGGTATTCACGCACAACGGCGGGCTCCAGATCATTGCGGATATGGAGCACGTTCTCTGTGGTGACGCGGAACGTCGTTCCCGTCACGATTTTACCCATCACGAGAAGCGTTTCATTATCCTTGCTCCCCGGATTTGTCAAGCATTTGCCGCCAGCTTTTTCCGCTTCTGCCGTCAAAGCGTCATAGGCCCGATAGGCCCACGGTGTGGAGACATGCACCGGAGGGCAGACCAGGACGAGCCACCAGCCGGGCAGATCGACTTCGGCCGGTGTCAGCACTTCACCGATGCCGGTCACACGCCGGGGCTGACCGTGCAGGAAAAAAGGGACGTCCGCGCCGACGTTGATGGCGGCTTTCTCCAGCTCTTGCAGCGGCAGGGGGGTCTCCAGGCAGGTATTGAGCCACAGGAGCAGGGCAGCGGCATCACTGCTGCCGCCCCCCAGGCCTGCGCCGTGGGGGATGCCCTTGCGCAGGGTGACCTCCACGCCTGGGCAGGCCGCCTGTTCCGGCAGCAAGGCCGCAAAAGCGGCGTGGGCCCTGGTCAGGGTGTTGTGCTCCAGATCGATGCCGGGGGTATCACAGTACACGCGGATGCCTGCCCCTTTCCTTCGCTCCACCAGCAGGCTGTCGAACGGACGGGCCAGAGGATAGAACACGGAATCAAGGGTATGGTAACCGTTGGACAGGACGCCGGTTATCTCCAGCCCCAGGTTGATCTTGCAGCCGGTGCGGATCTCCACGCTGTTCCCCCTACAGGGTCTCGACCACGAAATGGTCGTTGGTGTAGACGCAGATCTCCGAAGCGATCTTCATGGATTCCAGGGCCAGTTCCCGGGCAGGCAGGCTGCTGTGGCGCAGCAGGGCGCGGGCTGCGGAAAGGGCATAGGGGCCGCCGCTGCCGATGGCCGCCACGTCATCATCGGGCTCGAACACGTCCCCGTTGCCGGAGAGCAGCAGGATGTGCTCACCGTCAGAGACCAGGAGCATGGCCTCCAGACGGCGCAGGTACTTGTCCTTGCGCCATTCCTTGGTGAGCTCCACCGCGGAACGCTGCAGGTTGCCGCGAAATTCCTTGAGCTTGGCTTCGAACAGCTCGAACAGGGTGAAGGCGTCGGCCGTGGCGCCGGCAAAACCGGCCACGATCTTGCCGTCATACAGGCGGCGCACCTTGCGGGCGGTATGCTTCATGATCATGGACTGGCCCAGGGTGACCTGGCCGTCCCCGGCCATGGCTACCTGCCCGTCCTTCTTGACTGCCAGGATCGTCGTCGCGTGCGTTTCCATCATCGGTCTTCCCAGATTTCCTTGCGTTCTTTGTACACCGCATCCAGCTTGCGGAACGCCGCGCTGTCGGCGGATTTTTCCGTCTTTGCCTTGGCCTGCTTGAAGTAGCGCTCTGCCAGCTTGCGGTTGTTGGAATAGATGGCGCTGTAGGCCATGTGGATATAGGCCAGCCCTGTCCTGCCTGTGGAGCCCAGCGAGCGGGCGTAGGCTTCGTGGACATCGGCGGCTTCCGGCACGACCCGCAGGACTTCCGTATAGTACGGCTGGGCCTGCCGGGCACGGCCGGTCTCATCCAGCATGCGCGCATAAAAGAATCTGGCCATGAAATCGTTTTTGTCCAGCTGCATGGCCTGACGCAGCAGACCTTCCGCCCTGGCCATATCGCCTTTGCGGTAATGGAAGGTCCCGGCTTCACGCAGCACCAGCGGGTCTTTGGGAGCCAGCCGCAGGGCCTGGTCAAAGGCGGCGGTGGCCTCGCGGATGTTGTTCTGCCGCGAAAGGACCATGCCCCGCCCCATGCAGGAAAGGGCATCCTTCCCGGAAAAGCGCTGCAAGGCCGCCTGGACATCACCATAACGGCCCCAGAGGATGGTCTGGACCCTCTTGAAGCGACGATTGTCGAACGAGCGGTTGCGGATGCTTGCGGGGAAGGAGCTCAGACGGGCCTGGATGCCGTTGATGCGGTCACCGATATCCGGGTGGGTGGACAGGTAGGCGGGCACACTGGCGCCTGTCATCCAGCTTTTCTGGCGCATGATCTTGAAACCGCCCACAAGACCCGAAGGAGGATAACCCGCCCTGGTCAGATATTGCAGGCCGATCTGGTCGGCTTCGTTTTCATCCAGACGGCTGTAGTTGAGCATGGCGGACTGTCCTGCGCCCAGGGCCCCCACGGCCACGGCACCGCCGGCGGGCCCGCCCACGGCCACACCGGCGATGGCCAGCAGCAAACTGCCCACCGACAGATACTGGGCCCGTTCCAGGCGCGAGGCCACATGGCGCTGGGTCACATGGGCCAGTTCATGCGAAAGGACGCCGGCCAGCTGGCTCTCATCCTCGAAGTTCATGATCAGCCCGGTGAAGACATAGACATGGCCGCCGGGGATGGCAAAGGCGTTCATGGCATTGTGCAGGATGACGCCGGACGTGAAGGTGAAAGGTTGGGGCGGGATGGCCTTGACCAGACGGCGGACAAGGCCATCCACATAGTTGCTGACCTCAGGGTCGTCGACCATGGGCAGGCTGGAGCGGATGGCCACATCGAACTTGTGCCCCATCTCCTTCTCGTCCTTGAGGGAGACCCCTCCAAAGAAGAACGCCCGGGCCGTCAGCGGCAGAAGCAGCTGGGCGACCAGGAAGACACTCAGCATCACCAGCGCCACAGGGCGACGGAACTTCCCGAAACGATGCAGCATCGTCACCTCGCTAGGCTATGTCCCAGACCTGCCCTTCCACGGTATCACGCACGGCCACACCCAGTTCGGCAAGCGCGGCGCGCAATTCGTCGGAGCGGGCAAAGTCCTTGGCCGCACGGGCCGCGGCACGCTCGTCCAGCAAAGCCTGCACGCGCGGCACGTCGATGTTCAGGCGGGCCGCCCGCTGGTCTCGCAGGGCCAGCAGGAAGGTGGCGGGGTCCTGTCCGAACAGGCCCAGCTGGGCCGACCAGTCGCTGCGGCGCTCAAAGAACTCTTCCAGCAGCCGGCGGGCACCTTCGCCCGCGCGCAGGGCCTTGTCTTCCAGCACGCGGTTGACCAGACGTACCTGGGAGAAGATGTGCCCCAGGGCCTGGGCCGTGTTCACATCGTCGTCCAGGGCAGCGCTGAAGCCCTGGCCGTGATCGTCCCATTCCTTGAGGATGTCCGCGGGCAGGTCGACTTTTTTCCACTTGGCCCGTTCCAGAGCCTTCCCGGCCTCCAGCTGGCATTCGTAGATGCGCTGCAGGGCCTTTTCGGACTCGTCCATGATGTCGGCGGTGAAGTCGATGGGGCTGCGGTAATGCTTGCCCAGCAGGAAAAAGCGCAGGGTCTCGGGCAGGTAGCTGCCCAGGATATCGCGGATGGTCTTGAAGTTGCCCAGTGATTTGGACATCTTCTCGGCATTGACCTGCACGAAGCCGTTATGCACCCAGAAGCGGGCCAGCTGGCAGTTGCAGGCCGCTTCGGTCTGGGCGATCTCGTTCTCGTGATGGGGGAAGATGAGGTCCTGGCCGCCGCCGTGGATATCCAGCGGCAGATATTCCTTGCTCATGGCCGAGCATTCGATATGCCAGCCGGGACGGCCCTTGCCCCAGGGACTTTCCCAGAAGGGTTCGCCGGGCTTGGCCGCCTTCCACAGGGCAAAGTCCAGCGGGTCCTGCTTTTCTTCACCGGGGGCCACGCGGGCACCGGCCTGCAATTCGTCCAGGCTGCGGCCGGAGAGCTTGCCGTAGGGCGGATAGGCCCGCACACGGAAGTACACGTCGCCGGACGGCACGGCATAGGCCTTGCCCTGGGCAATGAGCTCGGAACAGAGATCCTGCATCTGCTGGATGTATTCTGTGGCGCGGGGCTCGTGATCGGCACGCACCACATTCAGGCGGTCCATGTCTTCATGGAAGGCGTCGATATAGGTCTGGCCCACTTCGCGCCAGTCACGTTTTTCCTCATTGGCGCGGCGGATGATCTTGTCGTCCACGTCGGTAAAGTTGCGGACAAAGGTCACATCCAGTCCCAGGGCGCGCAGGTGGCGCACCAGCACGTCGAAGACCAGGGCGGAACGGGCATGGCCGATGTGGCAGTAGTCATAGGCGGTGATGCCGCAGACATACATGTTGACTTTTCCGGGCCGGACGGGGACGAATTCTTCCTTTTTGCGGGTGAGGGTATTGTAGAGCTGCATGACAGGCCCCCGGACTAGGCATTGAGGAGGTCGATGCGGCGCTGATGGCGGCCACCCTCGAACCCGGTGGACAGGAAGGTGTCGACGATGGCAAGCGCCAGCTCCACGCCCGTGACCCGGGCCCCCAGGCACAGCACGTTGGCATTGTTGTGCAGGCGGGTGAAGCGGGCATGCAGTTCCGTGGTGCACAGCGCCGCCCGGATGCCCTTGTGGCGGTTGGCCGCTATGGACATGCCGATCCCCGTACCGCAGATCAGGATGCCGGGCACACCTTCAGCTTCGACAGCATGGCACAGGGCGTGGGCGAACACGGGGTAATCGCAGCTTTCCTTGCTGTGGGTGCCGTGATCGGTGACCGTATAGCCCATCTTTTCCAGATGGGCGCGCAGGGTTTCCTTGAGTTCGATACCGGCGTGGTCACAGGCCATGTGGATGGATTTCATGATCTCTCCTTGAGGTTATTGCTGGGGAACCGTGTAACGTTCCAGGGGCAGTACCGGGGTGCTGTCCGGCAAAAGCAGACTCAGCTGCGCATTATTGAAAGGAGCCGGGGCCTGACGTTCCTTGACCAGCAGCACGGCCGTCTGGCCGTCAGGGTGGCGCAGGCTCAGGCGACGGGGCAGGCCAGCGTCATCGTAGGCGATGGTCATGCTCCAGCCGCGACGGCCGTTTTCCTGCCAGGCCACGGCCTGGCCCTGGGCGTCGATCTCCAGAAGGCCGCCTGTGGCAGAGGAAAGGGTAAAGCCGACATGCCCGTTGGCAAGGGCCCGGCTGTCGGAGTAGCGGTCGCCGAAGACCGTCACGAGGCGGCCGTTGAGCAGGGCCGCCAGCTGATCCAGGGCAAAGGGCACCGGCACGCCGACGCGCAGCAGGGGCTTGTTGCTGCCCTGATGGAAAAAGGCCCGGTTTTCCGTGGGACTGTAAACGAGGAACTCATCGCCGGATTCCCAGATCTTGGCCACCACGGCCCCGATACCGGCCATGACATCCATGCGCAGGCTCCGGCTGTCATTGCCCCAGAGCAGGGCCGTGACGCGCCGGGTATCGCCTTCCGTGCCGAAACGCAGGCTGGCGTTCAGCAGGTAGGGGGCTTCCTTGATGGCTTCGCTGCGGGCCACGAAAGCCTGCCAGCGACCGGCGCCGTCAGCCGGCGGTACAGTCACGGGCTGGCGGGCACAGGCCGAAGCCATGAACATCAGGACGATGAGACAAAGGATCTTTTTCATAGGTCCCCCAGACGCAGGCGCAGGGAATCCGCATTGGCGGGTTTGAGTTTCAGGGCCTGTTCGTAGGCCTTGCGGGCTTCTTCTTTCTGACCCGCGGCGGCGGCGATATCGCCGTAGTGTTCCAGGATCTCGGCTTCAGGCGAGGGGGTGAGGGCCACAGCGCGTCGGATGGCCTGCAGTGCCTCTTCCGTACGGCCCAGGCGGAACAAGGCCCAGGCCAGGGAATCCACGATGAAGAACTGGTCAGGAGCCAGACGGTCGGCCTGCTGCAGCAGCTCCAGAGCGTGCTCCAGGTCCTTTCCCTGCACGGCCAGACTGTACCCCACATAGTTCAGGGCCTGATAGTGTTCGGGATGGCTGGCGATGATGCCCCGCATGACCTTCATGGCTTCATCATGTTTGCCGAGGCTGTCCAGGAGGCTGCCGAGGGTAAAGGCCAGCTCCGGGCTGTCCGGTACAAGCGTCACGGCCTGGCGGGCCTTGTCCAGTGCTTCGTCCATGGCGTGCATGCGGGCCAGCAGGCGGATCTCCAGCAACAGCAGGGTCTCGTTGCGGGCATGGCGCTGCTGGAGGCTGCGCACGGAGGCCAGGGCCTCCTTCTCCTTGCCTGCATCGGCGAGGATCTGGGCTTTCAGGCCCTCCGCCCGTACGGCTGCGGGGCTGGTAGCGGGGATCCTGGCCAGCCAGCTCAGGGCCAGCTCCGTGTCGCGGCGCTGGTCACGGGCGATGCCGGCCAGCATCAGGAAAACATCGGGGGGCACACCGGGCTCGTCCAGCATCTCCTTGAGCAGCCGCTCTGCCTGCAGGTAATGACGGCTTTCCAGGAACATGCTGACGGCTGTGAGCTTGAAGGCCGCGGAGTCCGGGCCCTTGCGGAAATATTTCAAGGCCTTTTCCGGCTGGTTGAGACGCAGTGAAAGGTGGACGAGACGCAGACAGACATCCTGTTCCGAGACCTGGAGCTTGAGCAGCTTCTCATAGACGGAGCGGGCCTCGTTCCACTGCTTCTGCTGTTCGTAGGCATAGGCCAGCTCCACCAGGGCCTCGACGAAATCCGGCATGGCCTGGATGGCCTTCTGGAGCAGCGGTATGGCTTCCGCACGGCGCTGCATCCCGATCAGGGCCCGGGCATGGTAATAGTCCACCATGGGCGTGCGCTCGCCGGCAGCGATACTGCCGATATGTTTTTCCGCCTCATCGAATCTCTTGGCCTTGACCAGCAGCAGGATCAGCTCCATGCGGGCATCCAGGGAGTCGGGATGCCGCGTCACGAAGGCCTGTATCTGTTCCAGCCCCTGTTCGGCCTTGCCGTGGGCCGCCAGTGCCTCGGCATTGAACAGATTGAGGGGCAGATCGTCGGGCCAGACCTGCAGGCCCAGTGCCAGCAGGGAAAGGACTTTCTCCGAATGGCGGCTGTCCAGCCACAGGGCACCTTCCAGCCAGGCCTTGGGCGGAAGGGTCCCGCCGGTCATCTGCCGGGCCGCCTGCAGGAGCAGTTCTTCATCCTCGTCGGCAAGGGCCTGCATATAAAGGAGATAGGCGTAGGTATCCTTAGCGGCCGGCGAAAGCTCTTTTTCCTCGGGCAGGATCTCGATGCCCTGGAAGGAGGGAGAGGCGGCCCCGCTCCGGGGCTGGGTGGAGGCACAGCCGCCACAGCCCAGCAGGGACAGGGAAAGCGAACCGCTCAGCAGGGCAGAGCAGAGCAGGAAGATGGTCTTGTTTCTCATAACTCACTGAATCCAGGCGTCGGAAAAGTCCTTGATGTCCAGGGCCAGGTGCTGGCGGATCTTCTCCAGAAGACGGGCTTCCAGCTGGCGTACACGCTCGCGGGTCACGTTATATCGTTCACCGATCTCGCGCAAGGTGACGGGGTCGTCTGTCAGCAGGCGGTTCTGCAGGATGTAGAGTTCCTTTTCGTTGAGCTTGGGCAGGATGGTCTTGAGCTTTTCGCGCAGCAGTTCCGCCACTTCGGAATCCCCCAGGCTGTCTTCGATGCCTGGTCCCAGGGCCGGCAGGAAATCCATGCGGGTGGCACCGCCGGCCTCTTCACCCACCTGCGCATTGAGGGAAAGGTCATTGGCGGCAAGGCGCTGATCCATCTCGGTGATCTGTTCCTCGCTGACGCCCAGACGCTCGGAGAGCATGGCAGCATCGGGGTCGAAGCCCTGGGCCACCAGCTTTTGCCGCTCGCGGTTGAGATTGTAGAACAGCTTGCGCTGCACCTGGGTGGTGCCGATCTTGACCATGCGCCAGTTGTCCATGATGAACTTGAGGATATAGGCCTTGATCCAGAACGAGGCATAGTAGGAGAACTTGATGCCCTTGTCGGGGTCGAACTTGTTGACGGCCCGCATAAGGCCCACATTGCCTTCCTGGACAAGGTCGAGGACGTTCTGCATCCAGCGGCGCTGGAAATCCATGGCGATGCGTACCACAAGGCGCAGATGCGACGACACCAGCCGGAAGGCGGCGTCTGGGTCATTGTGATCGCGTACCCGCACGGCCAGCTCGTGCTCTTCCTCGGGCTTGAGCATGGGGAAACGGCTCACCTCGCGCAGATAAAGCTGCAGACTGTCCCGGCCGCCGGTAGACGGCAGGCGGGGCATGGACGGCGCAGGGAGGCTAGATTCGTCATGGCTGCCTTCCGTGAGCAGCATGGGGCCGTCTTCGCCCACATCCAGAATCTCACCCTGGTCGAGGCTGTCCTCGTCGAGCTCTTCCAGGGGGGCCAGAGAGCTGTCTTCGTCGGCGGCATCCAGGACTTCCACGTCCGCCACGGGCGCGGAAGAAGAGGGGTCAGGGACATTTTTGTTGCTTTTTTTCATTATGTTCCTCAGGGGGCTGATGACATCCCTGATGTCGGTGCAGCCCCATGCTATAGTTTTGATTTGTCCTTTTCAATGATTTTCAGTAGTAAAAGCCTTGCGGCTGCTTGCGGCCGGCCCGCTGACGGGCGGATGCCACATCTTATTTTATAAAAGGCTGGGTACAGGAATGAAATTTGTTCAGCGCCTTGCGGAAAGGCGCCCGTTGTTGCTTGATGGCGCCATGGGGACCATGTTGCAGGCTTCCGGCCTGCCGGCCGGGGTCAGCCCGGAAGAGTTCTGCATGGAGCGGCCGGATATCCTTCAGGCTATCCACAAGGCCTACCTTGATGCGGGAGTGGACATCATCACGTCATGCACGTTCGGCGGCAATCCCTGCAAGCTCCCGGCCTCCCTGGATGTTTTTGCCTTCAACAAGCGAATGGTGGAGACAGCGCGCGCCGCGGCCGCCCAGGCCGGACGCCCCGTGTTCGTGGCCGGAAACGTGGGCCCGAGCGGTCACTTTGCCCGCCCCCTGGGCGATATGGAGCCTGAAGATCTCATCAGGGCCTTCGCGGAGCAGATACGCGGCCTCGTGGCCGGTGGCGCGGACCTCATCTTCATCGAGACCCAGTTCGACCTGGCCGAAGCCAGGGCCGCCGTGGCGGCCGCGCGCCAGGTCTGCGACCTGCCCGTCATGGTCTCCATGACCTTCGAACAGGGCGTCAGCCTGACGGGCTCTTCTCCCACCATCTTTGCCGAGACCATGCAGAACATGGGCGTGGCGGCCCTGGGCACCAATTGCAGTCTGGGGCCGGACCAGATGCTGCCCGTGGTGGAAGAGCTGCTGTCGGCCTGTTCCTGCCCTGTCGTCGCGGAACCCAATGCCGGTCTGCCGGAGCTGCGCGGCTCGGAGACCGTCTTCCCGCTGGGACCGGAAGCCTTTGCCCAAAAAACGGCAGCGTTCGCGGCCCGTGGGGCCCGGGTGCTGGGCGGCTGCTGCGGCACCACGCCCCGGCATCTGGCGGCCCTGCGCCAGGCCCTGGAAAGCGTGTCCTGCGAAGAACGTCCGCTGGTCAGCCCTGCGGGCATCTGCCTGACCAGCCGTTCGCAGCTCCTGCGTCTGGGAGGAGGGCAGCCGTTCAGCGTCATCGGCGAGCGCATCAATCCCACGGGCAAGAAGGAGCTGACCCGCCAGCTGCAGGCCGGACAGTTCGACGAGGCCTTCCGCCTGGCCGATGAGCAGCTGCAGGCCGGGGCCCGCATCCTTGATGTGAACGTGGGCGCCTCGCTGGTGGACGAGACCGTGCTCCTGCCCGACCTGGTGCAGCGTCTGGTCTCCCGGGTGGACGTGCCCCTCTCGCTGGATTCTTCCAGCGCCCAGGCCATCGCCCGTGCCTTGCCCTACTGTCCGGGCTCCTTCCTTGTCAATTCCATCAGCGGCGAAGCCGGGCGCATGGAGCTGCTGGGGCCGGTCTGCCGCGATTTCGGCGCGCCCTTCATCCTGCTCCCCCTGCAGGGGACGAAACTGCCCGTCCGGGCCTCCGAGCGCATCGCCATCGTGGAAAAGCTGCTGGAACAGGCCGATGCCCTGGGCATCCCCCGCCGTCTGGTGATGGTGGACATCCTGGCCCTTTCCGTGTCCTCCAAGCCCGAGGGCGCCCTGCAATGCCTTGAGATGGTCCGCTGGTGCCGCAGCCAGGGGCTGGCGACCACGCTGGGGCTTTCCAATGTTTCGTTCGGCCTGCCGGCCCGCGACCTGCTCAATGCCACCTTCATGGCCATGTGCGCGGGCGCCGGGCTCTCGTCCTGCATCGCCAATCCTTCCGCGCCACGCCTGCATGAGGCCTGTGATGCCGTGGCCGTGCTGCAGGGGAGCGACAGCAACGCCGGTTCGTTCATCGCCTCCTATGCCGACTGGAAAGCCAGCGGCGGTGTGGTCAGGGCAGGGAAGGGGCCGGGCGCCGCTGCCGAGACGTTGGGGGATGCCGTCCTTTTCGGGGACCTGGAGAACGTGCTGCCCCTGCTGGAAAAAGAGCTGGCCGCCGGTGCCGAGCCTTTCGCCCTGGTGCAGGACGTCCTGATCCCGGCCATCACCGAAGTGGGCGCGCGCTATGAGCGCCGGGAGTACTTCCTGCCCCAGCTCATCCGTGCGGCGGAGACCATGCAAAAGGCCTTTGCCCACCTCAGGCCCCTGCTGGAGAAGAGCCGTGGCCCCGAGGAACGGCCCGTGATCGTCATGGCCACCGTGGAAGGGGACATCCACGATATCGGCAAGAACATCGTCTGCCTGCTGCTGGGAAACCACGGCTTCGAGGTCATCGACGCCGGCAAGGATGTCCCTGCGGAGCAGATTGTCGCTTGCGCTTTGGAACATAAGGCGCGTATCATCGGCCTGTCGGCCCTGATGACCACGACCATGGTGCGGATGGAAGACACCATCCGCCTGGTGCGGGAGCGTGAGCTTCCCATCAAGGTGCTGGTGGGCGGCGCTGCCGTGACCCAGGCCTTTGCCGATGCCATTGGTGCGGACGCCTATTGTGAAGATGCGGTCAGCGCAGTGCGGGCCGCCAAACAGTTTGTCACAGGATAATCTCATGAAGCGATTCGTTTTGCCCCTGCTGCTTCTGGCGCTGCTCCTGCCCTGCCTTGCGCAGGCTCAGGACTTCAAGACCGTGGAGCTCAAGGACCTGACCGCCATAGTGGCCCAGAACAAGGGCAAGGTCGTCATGCTCAATTTCTTCGCCACCTGGTGCCCCCCCTGCCGGGAAGAGATCCCGTTCCTTGTCAGTCTGGCGTCCCGGTACGAAGGGAAAGCCGTCATCGTGGGGCTTTCGGTGGACGAAGACGCGGGCGCGCTCCCGGCCTTCCTCAAGCGGCTGAAGGTCAATTACCCTGTTTACAGGGCCAGCGAGGATGTGATCCGTGCTTTCAACGTGCGCACCATCCCGCACAACGTTTTTTACGGCAAAAATGGTCGGCTGGCCCTGATGGGGTCGGGCATGGTCTCGAACAAGGAACTGACGGAAATATTCGATTCTCTCGGAGAGCAAAAGTAATGAACGATACCTACACGGTGCGCCGTGCGACCATGGACGATGTGAAGGATATCCACGCCCTGCTGATGGACAGTGCACGCAAGGGCCTGCTGCTGCCCCGCGCGCTGATCTTCCTGTACGGTCATGTCCGCAATTTTCTGGTCATCGACGATCCCCGGGGCGGCCTGGCCGCCTGTTGCGCCCTGGCGCCTGTCTGGGAGGACCTGGCCGAGGTCTGTTCGCTGGCGGTGCGCGAAGACCTGCGCAAGCAGGGTCTGGGCCGCAAGATCGTGACGGCCTGTGTCGACGACTGTCGCAGCCTGCATCTCAAAAAGGTCTTTTCCCTGACCTATCAGGCGGCTTTTTTCGAGCGCATCGGCTTCCATGAGGTGGACAAGGGCGTCCTGCCCCAGAAGATCTGGGCGGACTGCGTGCATTGCGCCAAGTATCCCGACTGCGACGAAACCGCCATGTTCCTGGAGCTTGCATAGCATGAACACCATCAAGGAGCGCAGGATCGTCTTTACTGCCGGCCAGATCGCCGAACGCGTGCGTGCCATGGCCGCCGAGATCGATGCCTGTTACGGCGATGACCCCGTGGTGGCCGTCTGCGTCCTCAAGGGGGCGGTGTTCTTTTTCACCGATCTTGTCCGGGCCATGCGCTCGGAGAACCTCGAACTGGATTTCGTCCGTCTGTCCAGCTACGGCAGGGGGACATCCAGTTCCCGCCATGTGGTGTTCAGCAAGGACGTGGATTGCGACATCGCCGGCAAGCATGTGCTGATCGTCGAGGATGTGGTGGACAGCGGACTGTCCATGCAGTTCCTGATGCGCCAGTTCGAGGCCCGCGGGGCCCGCAGCCTGCGCCTGGCCGCCCTGGTGGACAAGAACGAACGCCGCGAAGCGGATGTGCGCGTCGATTTTGCGGGCTTCAAGCTCGAGGAAGGCTTCATCATCGGCTACGGCCTTGACTATGCTGAAAAATATCGGGCCCTCCCCGATGTGGAAGAGCTGGTCTTCGAGCCTGCCGCCGATTAGCATCCGCCCGCACCTGGAGCCAAAAGATGGAAATCCAATGCCCCCACTGCGCCAGCCGTTTCAACCTGCCGGAAGACCTTGCCCGGCCAGGTGCGAAACTGCGCTGCTCCGTATGCAGGACGGTCTTTGCCCTGCAAATGCCCGAGCCTGCCCATGAGCCCATCCCGGATCTCTTGCCGGACGATGTGGAACAGCCCCGTCCCCGGCGGCGCTGGCTGTTCTGGCTGATGCTTCTGCTTTTGCTTGCCTGCGGCGGCGCCGCGGTCTACTGGTACTGCTGGCATGAGCGCCCCTTGGCCCCGGTCCAGGGGGCGGCGGCCGCTGCCGAAAATATTGCCCTGCTGACCATGAAGGACGTGCGCCAGTATTATGTGAACAATGAAAAAATGGGCAAGATACTGGTCATCGAGGGCAGGGTGGTCAATGAATTCCCCCAGCCCGTGAGCATGATCACCGTGGAAGCCGTGCTCTACGGTCAGGATCAGAAGGCCATCGCGTCCAACCGCCAGACCGCCGGCAACCAGCTGACGCCCCTGCAGCTCACTGTGCTGGACAAGGGAGCCATGGCCAGCCGCCTGGCTGACCCGGAAAAAGAGCAGGGGGCCAATGTGACCCTTCTGCCCGGCGCCAGTGCCCCCTTCATGGTGGTATTCGACAGCCCTCCCGGTGATGTCAGCGAATTCTACGTTGCCATCGTGGATGCGCAAAAGGGCGTGCCCCTGCCCCGTTAGGTATCCGCCAGACTGATTCAAAGCCCCGTGACGGGGCTTTTTTTATGCCTTTGGGCATGCCGTGGAAGCAGCCGGACGGCCGCCGGTTGTGCATGGTATGGCTGACTCCCGCGGTGGGGAAAAGGGGATGGATATATCACCCTGCCATGTATGTGATAGGAAACACAAGTAGCGGGATGGATCTTTGGCGCAATTTCGCATCATGACTGCATCCATACAGGCGCGATACTGCAACATCATCCCCACGAAAGGCCAACCTATGCCGCCATGCTTGCATGGGCTGCACTTTTTTTTTATTTTTTAGCCATGGCTAAAACGAGAGAAGTCTTTATCTGTTCTGCCTGCGGGGCACAGACCCTGCAGTGGCGCGGCCAGTGCCCCGGCTGTCATGAGTGGAACACCCTGCAGGCCGCGGCCCAGCCCAAAGCCCTGTCCCGCAGCAGCGCCAGGGGATCCGTACCGGCAGGCAGCCGTCCCGTGCCGCTGCAGGACGTGACCGAGACAGGGCATCATCCCTATCCCAGCGGCATCGCCTCGCTGGACAGGGTGCTGGGCAAGGGCCTGGTACCGGGGGCGGCCATCCTCATCGGCGGTGAACCGGGCATCGGCAAATCCACGCTCCTGTTGCAGGTGGCGGGGCTGGTCGCTGCCCAGGGGGGCCGGGTGCTTTACGCCAGCGGCGAAGAATCCCTGCCGCAGATCAAGGCCCGGGGACAACGGCTCGGCATGCTGCACGACAACCTGCTGGCCATGTCCACCTCCAGCGTTGACGAGGTCATCGCCGCTGTGGAGCTGGCCCCGCCGCGTTTGCTGGTGGTGGACTCGGTGCAGACCATGAGCAGCGTCGATGCCGAGGGCCTGCCCGGCAATGTCAACCAGGTGCGTGCCGTGAGCATGGCCCTGCTGGAGGCCTGCCGCCGTCTGGGCGTCACGCTGGTGCTGGTGGGCCATGTGACCAAGGACGGTGTCCTGGCCGGGCCCAGGCTGCTGGAGCATATGGTGGACACCGTCATCTCCCTTGAAGGCGACCGCCGCCAGATGTTCCGCCTGCTGCGTGTCTTCAAGAACCGCTTTGGCCCCAATGAGGAACTGCTGGTCTTCCGCATGGGGGGCCGGGGCATGGAAGTGGTGGACGACCCGTCCACGTTTTTTCTGGGCGACCGCGACGCCTCCCTGTCCGGCACGGCGGTGGTCATGGCCGTGGACGGCCAGCGCCCGCTGGCGGTGGAAGTACAGGCCCTGGTGGCCCGGACTTTCCTCAGCATCCCCCGGCGCGCGGCCCTCGGCTTTGATGCCAACCGTCTGCACTTGCTGCTGGCCGTGCTGGAAAAACGCCTCAAGCTCAATTTCGGGCAGGTGGACATCTACGCCAAGGTCGGCGGCGGCATGAAACTGCAGGAACCCGGGCTTGACCTGGCCCTGGTGGCGGCGGTGCTGTCATCCTATTATGACGTTCCGCTGCCGGAAAAATGCGTCCTCTGGGGCGAGGTGGACCTCAACGGCCAGGTGCGGCCCGTGGCCGCCCATGACCTCCGCCTGGCCCAGGCACGCCGTCTGGGCTTCGACCCCGTGATCCATCCCGGCAAGGGCGGTATCGCGACCATCGCGGCCCTGCAGCAGAAACTTTTCCATCGCAAACAGTGAGCATAGCATGGCTCTTGAAATAGAACGCAAATATCTCGAGGTCGATTTCGACAGCTTGCGCCAGCGCCTGCGCCAGTGCGGCGCGCAGGGAGGGGAGGTCCATCTGGAACGGAACCGTATCTATGACCTGCCTGACGGATCCCTGCGTGCCGGACATCATTTGCTGCGCCTGCGCACGCAGGAATGGCCGGATCACGTACAAAACGTGCTGACGCTCAAGCTGCCGCCCGCCTCCGTGCCGGATGCGGCCTTCAAGGTGCGCGAAGAACGGGAAACGCCCGTCACCGATGCCGCACAGATGCACGGCATTCTGGAAGGCCTGGGCTATGTGGTCCGTGCCTGCTACGAAAAGATCCGGGAGACCTGGACGCTGGAGCACACCACTGTCGACATGGATATCGTCCCCTTCGCCCGTGTGGTGGAACTGGAAGGACCCGAGGAGGAGATCCTGCGCCTGGAAGGCCCGCTGGGTCTTGACGATGTGCCTGTGAGTACTCAAAGTTATCATTATCTGCATCAGCAATGGCGACAGCAGAACGGTCTGCCGCCCGACCTGTCGTTTGTCTTCGAGCCCGAAGAACTGGCCCGCCGGCGCCGGGATCTGGGCCTGCCTACCGTGGAGGAGAGCCCTCATGGCCGATGAAACCTGGAACGAGCCGGGAACGGATACTGCCACCATCGTCACGAAAAAGATCAAGGAGCCGGACCGTTATGTGGTCCTGCTCCACAATGACGACTACACGAGCATGGATTTCGTTGTCGGCGTCTTGTGCGATATTTTTCACAAGACGCCGGAAGAAGCTACGGCCATCATGCTGGCCGTTCATCAGCAGGGTATCGGCCAGTGCGGTGTCTACACGCAGGAGATAGCGGAAACAAAGGTGGCGCTCGTCAGGCAACGGGCCCGGGCGGCGGGGTTTCCCTTGCGCTGCACCATGGAAAAATATCGTTGAGGATCATATGCTCAGTGCTGCTGTCCAGGAAGTTTTGAAGGTTGCCGTCCAGGAAGTGCAACGCCGCCGGCATGAATTGCTGACGGTGGAGCACATCCTGTTCTCATTGACGACCGTGGCCCCCGGCCGTCTGCTGCTGGAAGGCAGCGGGGCCAGTGTGGCGGTGTTGCGCGAACAGCTGGAAGGCTTTTTCCGTAACGAGATGCAGGTGCTGCCGGATCAGGGAGAACACGAGGTCCATCAGACGGCCGGCGTGCAGCGGGTGCTCGAACGGGCCCTGGGGCATATCCACGCTTCGGGACGGAGCCAGGTGGAGCTGGGCGACCTGTTCGTGGCCATCCTGGATGAAGAGGACAGCTATGCCCACTACTTCCTGACGCGTCAGGGAGTGGATCGCCTGGATGCGCTGACCTTCATCTCGCACGGCATGCCAGAAGGGGGCGGATCCCGGGGGGTGGCCCCCGATGCGGCCAAAGGGAAGGAAGAGGGCGAAGCCGGGGAGAATGTTCTGGAAAAGTACGCCACCGAGCTCACCGCCCGTGCCCGTGAGGGCAGGATCGACCCCCTGGTGGGACGTCAGGAAGAACTGGACAGGGCCATCGAGGTCCTGTGCCGTCGCCGCAAGAACAATCCCCTGTTCGTGGGCGATCCCGGTGTGGGCAAAACCGCACTGGCCGAAGGCCTGGCCCTGCGCATCGCCCAGGGGCAGGTCCCCAAAAAGTTCAAGGACGTCAAGATCTACGCCCTCGATATGGGTCTGATCCTGGCCGGCACCCGCTACCGCGGTGAATTCGAGAGCCGTCTCAAGGCCATCGTGGAAGAGCTCAGGGCCATCCCGGATGCGGTGGTCTTCATCGACGAGATCCACACCATCGTGGGCGCCGGGGCCACTTCCGGCGGTTCCATGGACGCTTCCAACCTGCTCAAGCCGGTGCTGGCCAGCGGGGAATTGCGTTGCATCGGCTCCACCACCCATGAGGAGTTCCGCAACCATCTGGAAAAAGACCGGGCCCTGACGCGGCGCTTCCAGCGCATCGACGTGGGGGAACCCGATGCCGAGGACTGCCTTGCCATCCTCAACGGCCTGCAGGCCCATTACGCAGGGCACCACCGCGTGCGCTACAGCGAGACCGTGCTGCGCAGCATCGTGGACCTTTCCAACCGCTATGTCCGTGACCGCCTGCAGCCGGACAAGGCCATCGACGTGATGGACGAAGTGGGGGCCGCCGTTGACCTGCGCCGCAAGGATGACAAGCGGACGGCCGCCGTCACGGTGGCGGACGTGGAACGCGTCGTGGCCCGCATGGCCGGTGTGCCCGTGAGGACGGTCTCCGGGCAGGAGCGGAACCGCCTGGCCAATCTGGAAAAGAACCTCAAGCAGATCGTCTTCGGGCAGGAAGAAGCCGTGGAGCAGACCGTGCGCGCCATCCTGCGCTCGCGCGCGGGCCTGGGGCAGCACCAGCGGCCCACGGGCGCCTTCCTCTTCTATGGTCCCACCGGTGTGGGCAAGACGGAGCTGGCCCGCGGGCTGGCCCAAATCATGGGAGTGGAGTTCCTGCGTTACGACATGAGCGAATATATGGAGCCGCATACGGTCTCGCGGCTCATCGGTTCGCCGCCGGGCTATGTGGGCTTCGACCAGGGCGGTCTGCTGACCGAGGCCGTGCGCAAGGCCCCATATTCCGTGGTCCTGCTGGACGAGATAGAAAAGGCCCACCCCGACATCTTCAACATCCTGCTGCAGGTCATGGACTACGGCACCCTGACGGACAATTCCGGCCGCAAGACGGACTTTTCCCATACGGTGCTCATCATGACGTCCAATGCCGGGACGTTCGAGATGTCCAGGGCCAGCATAGGCTTTGGCAAGGCCGCGCCTGAAGATGCGGCCCGCAAGGCCCTGGGAGCCGTGGAACGGTTGTTCACTCCTGAATTCCGCAACCGTCTCGATGCCATGATCCCGTTCCGGGCCCTCACGCCCGCCATGATGCAGCGCATCGTGGACAAGTTCCTGCGCGAGATCGGGAACAGCCTCGCGGAGCAGCAGGTCACGCTGGCCTCCACGCCCCGTGCCCGTGCCTGGCTGGCGGAAAAGGGCTATGATCCCGCCATGGGCGCGCGTCCGCTGCGGCGTCTGCTGCGCAGCCGGGTGGAGGACGCCCTGGCCGGCGAGCTGCTCTTTGGCCGGCTGCGCCACGGCGGTCTCGTCCGCCTGGGTGTCAAGGACAATGAACTCGTGCTCCAGTTCCCTGACGCGGCCCCTGCCCAGGGCGCGGAAGCGAAGGAGGGAGATGACGGCCGCAACGATGCGTAAGCAGATAGCTCTGTATGCGGCGCAGTTTCCCACGCCGGGATGCTGCACCGCAGAAGGGATATTGTGTGCCGGTGGCGACCTGCTGCCGGCACGTCTGCTGGCGGCCTACAGCCGGGGCATTTTTCCCTGGTACGGTGAGGATACGCCCCTGCTGTGGTGGTGCCCCGATCCCCGCTGCGTGCTGCCGCTGGAGGACTTTCATCTTCCGCGCCGCAGTGCCCGGGCCTTGCGCAATCGCCCGTTCGAATTGCGGATGGATACGGCCTTTTCCCGCGTCATCCGGGCCTGCGCGGCGCCCCGTCGCGACAGTGAAGGGACATGGATACTGCCCGAGATGATAGCGGCCTATGAGCGCCTGCATGCCCTGGGCTATGCCCATTCCGTGGAGGCCTGGCGGGATGGAGAGCTGCTGGGCGGCCTGTACGGTGTGGCCTTGGGGCGGGCCTTTTTCGGGGAATCCATGTTCCACCGCTGTCCCGAGGCCTCGCGGGCGGCCCTTGCGGGCCTGGTGGCCTTCCTGCGCGGGCGGGATTTCCTCCTGCTGGACTGCCAGCAGGCCACGCCCCACATGCTGGCCATGGGCGCGCGGGACATCCCCCGCAGGGAATTCCTGGCGCTCCTGCGGCAGGCGGTGCCTGTCCCTGATCCTGAACCTGTCTCCCAGCTGCCGTGGCTGCCGTGGCGGATGTCTTTCCGCTATGATGCTGCCCTTGGCTGGATTCCCGATGAACGATGATGAACCAGTCCCCTTTCAAGCTCCATAGCGCCTATGCCCCCACAGGTGACCAGCCGGAGGCCATCGATTCCCTGGTGGCCAATCTGGAAGCCGGTGTGCCGGAACAGATACTGCTGGGCGTGACCGGCTCCGGCAAGACCTTCACCATGGCCAATGTCATTGCCCGTTGCGGCCGTCCGGCGCTGGTGCTGGCCCCCAACAAGACGCTGGCCGCCCAGCTCTACAACGAGTTCCGCGAATTTTTCCCGCAGAACGCTGTGGAGTATTTCGTCAGTTATTACGACTACTACCAGCCGGAAGCCTATGTGCCCGCCTCGGACACCTACATCGAGAAAGATTCGTCCATCAACGACAATATCGACAAATTGCGCCATGCCGCGACCCATGCCCTGCTCACCCGGCGCGATGTGATCATCGTGGCTTCGGTCTCCTGCATCTACGGCCTGGGCTCGCCCGAATTCTATGCCCGCATGATCATCCCGGTGGAAGTGGGGCAGCATATGTCCATGGATGCCCTCATCACCCGTCTGGTGGAAGTCCAGTACGAACGCAACGACTATGACTTCCATCGCGGCACGTTTCGTGTGCGCGGGGACGTGCTGGAGATCATCCCCGCCTACCATCACGAGCGGGCCCTGCGTATCGAGTTTTTCGGTGATGACATCGACTCCATGCGCGAGGTGGATCCGCTGACCGGGGACGTACTGGCGGAAGTGGGCAAGACCGTCATCTATCCGGCCAGCCACTTCGTCTCCGCCCAGGACAACCTCAAGCGGACCACGGCCGACATCCGGCAGGAATTGCTGGAACGCCTGACGGCCTTCAAGGCGAGCGGGCGCCTGGTGGAGGCGCAGCGTCTGGAGCAGCGGACCCAGCTGGATCTGGAGATGATCGAGGAGCTGGGCTACTGCAACGGCATCGAGAACTATTCCCGTCATCTGGACGGCCGCAAGGCCGGGGAGCCGCCTTCCTGCCTGCTCAACTATTTCCCCGAGGACTTCATCCTGTTCGTGGACGAGTCCCACATCACCGTGCCGCAGGTGGGCGGCATGTTCAAGGGCGACCGCTCGCGCAAGCAGACCCTTGTGGACTACGGTTTCCGCCTGCCCTCGGCCCTGGACAACCGGCCCCTGCAGTTCGACGAGTTCCGTTCCCTGCTGCATCAGGTGGTCTACGTTTCGGCCACACCGGGCAAATACGAGATGGATCAGTCCCAGGGCATCATTTCCGAGCAGATCATCCGGCCCACGGGCCTGGTGGACCCGGAAGTGGAGGTGCGTCCCACCAAGGGACAGATGGAAGACCTGCTGGGCGAATGCCGGGAGCGCATCCGGCGCGGGGAACGGGTGCTGGTGACCACCCTTACCAAGCGCATGGCCGAAGACCTGACCGAGTATTGCTGCACTATGGGCGTCAATGCCCGCTACCTGCATTCGGATATCGACACCCTGGAGCGTTTGCAGATCATCAGGGCCCTGCGGCAAGGGGAGTTCGACGTGCTGGTGGGCATCAACCTGCTGCGCGAAGGCCTGGACATCCCCGAGGTCTCGCTGGTCTGCATCCTTGATGCCGACAAGGAAGGTTTCCTGCGCTCCACGGGCTCGCTCATCCAGACCTTTGGCCGTGCGGCGCGCAATGTCCACGGACACGTCATCCTGTATGCCGATACGGTCACGGCCTCCATGCGCGCGGCCATGGACGAGACCGAACGGCGCCGGGCCAAGCAGACCGCCTATAACACGGAGCACGGCATCACGCCGCGGAGCACCCGGAAAAGCCTTGAATCTCCTCTGGATGCCCTGTATGTGGATACCGGTCCTTCATCGCGGGGCAAGGGCAGGGGACGTGCGTCCCGACAGGACGATGCCGTGCCCCTGACTGCCGAATATACCGCGGCGCTGGTCCAGCGTCTGGAAAAAGAGATGCGCGAGGCGGCCCGTGAACTGGAGTTCGAACGTGCCGCCGCCCTGCGGGACCGTATCCGGGCCCTGCGTGAACGCCTTATTGCCCTGCCGGAGTGATCATGAGTCCAGAACAGCTTTCCCTTTTCGGTGCACCTGCCGCCAAAGACCGGGCCGGGAGCAAGGCAACAGGGCAGGCCCCTGTGCCGCCCGCCGCATCCGCGGCGCCTGTGGATCCCCTGAGCCTGCCCGAACCGTCCAGGGATATGCCCCGGGAGCGGATGGCATGGCTTGTGAACATCCTGGAGCACCATAACTATCTGTATCATACGCTGGACAAGCCGGTCATCAGCGACGATCAGTACGATGCCCTGTTCCGGGAGTTGAAGGCCCTGGAGGAAGAGCATCCGCAATGGCGCAGCCCCCATTCGCCCACGCTGCGCGTAGGGGGCGGACTGCTGGGCGGGCTGCCCAAGCAGCGCCATCGCCAGCGCATGTACGGTCTGGACAATGTTTTTTCCGCCGAGGAATGGCAGGAATTCGTGGCCCGAATGCAGCGCGCCCTGCCTGAGGTGCCGCTGGCCTTTTGGTGTGACCCCAAGCTGGATGGCCTTGCCCTGGAGATCATCTATGAAAACGGCATCCTGCAACAGGCGCTGACCCGCGGGGACGGGGAGGAGGGCGAAGTGGTCACCGAAGCCGTGCGCACCATCCGTACGGTCCCCCTGCGCCTGCGCGGGGCCGGTCCCTTCCCGGAACGGCTGGAAGTGCGCGGCGAGGTGGTCATCTACAAAAAGGATTTTGCCGCCATCAACGAGCATCGGGAATCCCTGGGCCAGAAGCTGTTGGCCAATCCGCGCAATGCCGCTGCCGGGGCCCTGCGCCAGCTGGATGTTGCCAATACCCAGCAGATGCCCCTGCGTTTTTTGGCCTACAGCCTGGGCGAGGCCCGCTGGGGGCGGGCGCTCCCCTGCCATTTCCAGCATGAGCTGGCGACCCGTCTGCGTGGCTACGGTTTTTTGACGCCGCCCGACGGCAGGCTCTGCGCCGATCCGGCAGCTGTGGAAGCCTATGTGGAAAGCGTGCGCCAGGGCAGGGCGGATTTCCCCATGGAGATCGACGGCGCCGTGGCCAAGCAGGATGATCTGGAAGCGCAGGAGGCCCTGGGCTTCACGGCCCGCGCGCCACGCTTCGCCATCGCTTTCAAGTTCCCGGCCATGCAGGTGCATACCCGTCTGACCGGTATCGAGATCCAGGTGGGGCGTACCGGCGTCCTGACCCCTGTGGCCCGGCTGGAGCCGGTGGCGGTGGGTGGGGTCATGGTCACCCGTGCCACCCTGCACAACGAGGACGAGATCCTGGCCAAGGATGTGCGGGTAGGGGATACGGTCATCGTGCAGCGGGCCGGCGATGTCATCCCCGAAGTGGTGGGGCCGGTACTGGAGGAACGCCCCGCGGGGGCAAGGCCGTTCGAATTCCCGCATATCTGTCCTGTCTGCGGCGAGCCCGCCCACCGTGAGCCCGGTGAAGCGGCCTGGCGCTGCGGCAATATCTCCTGCCCGGCGGTACGCTTGCGCTCCATCTGCCATTTCGTGTCCAAGGCCGGCCTGGACGTGCAGGGCGTGGGACAGAAATGGATGGAGCAGCTGGTCAGCAGCGGCCATGTCACCAGCCCGGAACAGCTGTTCCGGCTCACAGTGCAGGATCTGCTGCCCTTTGACCGCATGGGGGACGTGCTGGCCCAAAAGATAGTGGACGCTTTCGATGACGCCCGCCATAACGCCACGCTGGCCCGGCTCATCAGCGCCCTGGGCATCCGTCATGTGGGCGAGCAGACCGCCCGCATGCTGGCGGCGCATTTTCACGACATGGATGCCCTGGCGGCCGCCGATACCCAGCGCCTGCTGGAGCTGCCGGATGTGGGGCCCGAAGTGGCCAGCTCCATCCGCAGCTTTTTTGAAAGCCCGGCCAACCAGCATATGCTGGCCGGATTACGCAAGGCAGGCCTGTGGCCCGTGGCTGCGCCAGAACCTGCCGCGGCCGGTGGGGAGGGCCCCCTGCAGGGGAAGAAAATCCTCTTCACCGGTACGCTTTCCATGCCCCGGGGCAAGGCCAAACAGCTGGCCGAAGCGGCCGGTGCCGTGGTGCTGGGCAGCGTGAGCAAAAAACTGGATATCCTTGTGGTGGGCGAAGATCCGGGCAGCAAACTGGAAAAAGCCCAAAGCCTGGGGATCGCCGTCCTGGACGAAGCGGCCTTTCTGGGCCTGCTCGCTGACAGGACGGACGCATAACTTTCAACAGAACAGGATGGAGAAGCAATGAGCACGCCGATCATCGTCATGGGTGCCAATGGCCGCATGGGCCGGACCATCTGCACGCTGGTGCAGGAAGACCCCGCCTTCACGCTTGCGGGCGTGGTGGAACGCAGCGAGTTCGCCGCCGGTCTGGACGCGCTGCCGTGCCCGGTGAGCCAGAATGTGGAAGAACTGCTGCAAGGCCTGGACGGCAAAGCTGTCGTCGTGGATTTCACCGCTCCCGAGGTCAGCCTGGCCACGGCCCGCAGTGTGGCCAGGTTCGGTGCGGCCCATGTGATCGGCACCACCGGCTTCACCAATGAGCAAAAGCAGGAGCTGGCCAGGCTGGCCGAAAGCTGCCGCATGTTCTGGGCGCCCAATATGAGCATCGGCATCAACGTGCTGCTCAAGGTCCTGCCCGAACTGACCCGAGCCCTTGGCGACAAGTACGATATCGAGATGGTTGAGCTGCACCATAACCGCAAAAAGGACTCCCCCAGTGGGACTGCCCTACGCCTGGGCGAATGCCTGGCCGAAGCCCGCGGCTGGGATCTGGACGACGTCCGCTGTTCCGCCCGAGACGGCATCATCGGCGAGCGTCCCAAGGCACAGATCGGCATCCAGGCCATTCGCGGCGGAGATGTGGTCGGTGTGCACACGATCTATTTCATGGGCCCCGGCGAGCGCATCGAAGTGACCCATCAGGCCCACTCGCGCGAGACCTTTGCCCAGGGGGCCCTGCGGGCCGCTGCCTGGCTGTGCGGGCAGCAGCCGGGACGCCTGTACGGAATGCAAGACATTTTCTAGAAAATATCTTGAATTTTGGCGGGCCCTGCGGTAGGCTTCTGAAAAATCTCGCAGGAACAGGGCGTCGCAGACGCTTACGGGGGCCCCATGCCACAGGTAGCAGCACGCATCAATGACGAACAGGAACGCTGGCTCAAGGATTATTTTCGCACCAAGAGCGCCGGCGCGGAATTCATCCTGCCCTGGGCTGTGGATACCTTTTTCCGTGCCATGGCCAGCATCAAACAGATGTTCACCGCTGCCGAGCTGAAGACCATCGTGGAAGCGCACAAGGATACGCGCCTGCTGCCTGACCACACGCGCCTGTCCTACCTTCTGCTGCGGGTCAGCGATGCGTGCGAGCTCAACAATCTGCATGCCCGGCATGGCGCCAGCCGCTCCAGCCTGGAAAGCAAGCTCAAAAGTCTGGACGATACCCAGGCAACGGCCCTGATGGTCTGGGCATCGGCTTTCTGGGTGAGCCGGAACTGCTCTGCCGGCAGTCTGGATGAATACATCAACGCCTATTAAAGAAGGACGCCCTGCGCAAGCAGGGCGTTTCTGCATGTTTTTTTCTGCACTTTCCGGCCTTCACAGGCCTTTTTTTCGGTCTTATAACTGGGAAAGTCAGGCCGCACATGGCGGCCATTCTTTTCTGCACTGCCGTACCCGGCATCAAACCGGCCTTTTATTATGCGCGTACTTCATACATCGGACTGGCATCTGGGCCGCCCGCTTTTCGGCCAGAAACGCTACGAGGAATTTTCGGCTTTCCTGGACTGGCTTGCCCGCACATTGCAGGAAAAAGAGGTGGATGTCCTGGTCGTCCCGGGGGATATCTTCGATAGCGGCACGCCCAGCAACAGGGCCCAGCGCCTGTACTATGACTTTTTGCGGCAGGTCTATCTCTCACCCTGCCGTCATGTGGTCATCACTGCCGGCAATCACGATTCGCCGTCCATGCTGGGGGCTTCACGCGAGATATTGCAGGTCCTGGATATCCATGTGGTGGGCAACCTGCCCGAAGATCCCGCGGATGAGGTCAAGGTCCTGCGGGATGCCCAGGGCAAGGTCGCGCTCATCGTCTGTGCCGTTCCCTTCCTGCGTGATACCGACATGCGCCTGGTGGAGGAAGGGGAGAGCAGCGGCGACAAGGAAAGCAAGATGCAGGAAGCCATCCGCCGGCATTACGCGCAGGTCCTGGAAGAGGCGGCGGCGCTGCGGGACCGTCTGGCGCCTGATGTCCCCCTGCTTTGTATGGGGCATCTGTTCACTGCCGGCGGGCAGACCGTTGACGGCGATGGCGTGCGTGATCTTTATGTGGGCTCGCTGGCGCATGTCCCGGCGTCCATCTTCCCGCCGTGCATCGATTATCTGGCCCTGGGGCACCTGCATGTGCCCCAGCGGGTGGGAGGCATGGAGCATATGCGCTACAGCGGCTCGCCTCTGCCTATGGGCTTTGGCGAAGCCTCGCAGCACAAAAGCGTCTGCCTGGTCGATTTCAGCGGGCGCTCGGCCCGTGTGGAACTGCTGCCTGTGCCGGAATTCCAGAAGCTGGAGCGGGTGAGCGGTTCCATGAGTGAGATACTCAGCCGTCTGGCAGCGCTCCGGGACAGCGACAGTTCCGCCTGGCTGGAAGTGGTCTATACCGGTGATGACCTTGAGGGCAGCCTGCGCCGGCAGGTGGAGACGGCTGTGGCCGGGAGCGGGCTGCGCGTCCTGAAGATCCGTAATGCGCGCCTGCCGGACAGCCAGCCGAGTCTGGACGATACGGGCAGGAACCTTGAAGAGCTGGGCGAGACAGAAGTTTTTTCGCGCTGCCTTGCAGCCCGGAAGATCGAAGGGGCCCAGGCCGACCTGCTCATGCGCCTGTACGGAGAGATCCTCACCGCCATGCACGAAACAGACAGCAATGCCGAATAGGGGCCGCCATGCGCATCCAGAACATACGTTTCCAGAATCTCAATTCCCTGACCGGCATCTGGGAGATCGACCTGACCCGGCCAGACTTCGTCTCCGCCGGGATCTTTGCCATCACAGGCCCCACGGGGGCCGGCAAGACGACCATCCTGGACGCCATCTGCCTGGCCCTGTACGGCCGGACGCCGCGGCTCAAGACCCTGAGCGACAGCGAGAACGAGATCATGTCCCGTCAGACCGGCGAGTGTATGGCGGAGGTGGTCTTCCAGATCGCCTCCGGGCGCCGTTACCGCTGCCACTGGAGCCAGCGCCGGGCCCGGAAATCCCCGGAAGGCAGGCTCCAGGCGGCCCGGCACGAGATCGCGGACGCGGACAGCGGCCAGATCATCTGTGCCCAGAAAAGGGATATGGCCAGGGTGGTCACCGAGATAACCGGGCTGGATTTTGACCGCTTCACCCGCTCCATGATGCTGGCCCAGGGAGGTTTCTCGGCCTTTCTGGATGCTTCGGCCGACAGCCGGGCCCCCATACTTGAGAGCATCACCGGCACGGAGAAGTACAGCCGCATCTCCATGCTGGTACATGAACGGCACCGGCAGGAAAAACTCCTGCTGGAGGACATGCGCAAGGAGCTGGCCGGCAAGCCCCTGCTGGCCGCGGACGAGGAGCAGGCCTTGCGGCAGCAGCTGTCCCGGCTGGAAGAGCAGGGCCGGCTGCTCAAGACACAGGCGCAGCAGATGCAGCAGGCCGTGCAGTGGCTGCGGGGGCTTGATACGGCCCGGAGCCAGCTGGCCCGGATAGAAGCGGAGGAGGAAAAACTTTCCCTCAGGGAGCAGGCGTTCCGCCCGCAGGCTCTACGGCTGGAACAGGCACAGCGGGCTGCCCGCCTGGAAGGCAGTTATGCTGCTTTGCTGCAATTGCGTCATCAGCAAAGCCTGCTGATGGAACAGCGGCAGAACCATGCCACGGAGCTGCCCCGCTTGCAGGAGAAATTGCAGGAAGCCCGGCATAAACAGGAAGCGTGTGCCCGTCAGCTCGAAGAGGCCAAAGCGGAGCAGGCACGCCAGACGCCGTTGCTGCATCAGGTACGGGCCCTCGACATCCAGCTGGAAAGCTCGGAAAAGGAGGTGCGTCGTGTCCTGCTGGATGTTCGCCAGCAGGAACAGGCCCTTGCCTCGTTACAGGCCCGCCGCGACAGTCGGCGGCAGGCGCTCGATGATATCCTCCGGCAGCAGGCCGCCGTGAAAAGCTGGCTGGACAGCCATGCGGCAGACGCCGGGCTGATGGAGCAGCTGAGCGGCATCGAGGCCGGTATCCAGCGGGTGCACGATCTGGAGCAGAGGCAGCGGCAACGGGACATGGCCCTGCGACAGGCCAGCCAGCAGCTGGAGAAGGACAACGCACGGCTGGCTGAACGTCTCCGGCGTCAGGAAGTCGCCGCCACCGAACTCTCTCAGCTGGAAAGCAGACGCCGGAACTTGCTGGCGGAAAAAGAAAAACTTCTGGAGGGACGTTCCCTGCTCCAGTGGCAGGAGGAATATAGCGGCATCCAGAAAAAGATCCTGCTGTTACAGGCCATTGAAAAATCTCTGAATGATGTTTTTCTTTACCATACCGAGTTACAGCGCTGGCGGCAGCAGTTGCAGCAGTGGCAGGAACAGCATCAGCAAAACAAAACACTTCTGGAACAGCAGCAGGCTTTGCGGGATGCGCTGGAAGTCTCGCTGGCAAGTCTGGAGCGGGAACGCATGCTGGCCCTGCGCATCGCCAGCCTGGAGCAGCATCGGGCTGCGCTCGAGGAAGGACATGCCTGTCCCCTGTGCGGCTCACTGGAGCATCCTTACCTGCTGCAGGGGCTGCCGACTTCCGACAGCTGGCAGCAGATAGAAGATGTCCGTCAGCGCTTCACGGTGACGGATCAGCAGTGTGCCGCCTTGAGGGAGCGATTGACAGGTCTGGAACAAAGCCTGCTCGTCGGCATGGAGAATGCCCGGTCGCTTCAAGACAAGCTGCAGAAATCCCAGGAGTATCTGGCACAACTGGCAGAGAAGGCCGGGCTGCCTTCCCTGCTGCGGGAATCCCTGGAAAGTGCCACGAACTTCGTACGGGAACAGCAGGAAAGGTTGGCCGAACTTCTGCGGGAGCTCTATCAGCGGATATCCACGGCAGACAAGCTTGAAAAGACCTGCCAGGTGCTGGATGACAATCTCCCCCGCCTGCAGGAACAAAAGGCGATGCTGGATCAGGCCGTCGAGCAGCTCAGGCATGAGCTGGACATGGCCACTGCCGAGCAGCAGCGGGTACGTCAGGAAGTGGAGCAACTGCGACAGGAAGGACAGCAGGGGAGACAGGCCCTCGACACGATGCTGGCTGCCTATGATCTCGGCACCGCCGATGCTGAACTTTTGTCCATAGTGTCTGCCTTGAAGACCCGCCGTGCGGAATGGGAACGTCAGACGGCGGCCCTTTCACACCTGGCCGCTTCCCGGCAGGAACTTGAGCTGGCGGCAGGGCAGCATGATCAGGAAGTGAGATCGCAGCAGGCACACCTGGAGGCGCAGCAGCGGGAAGCCCGGGAACGGGAAGAGCAATGGAAAAAGCTGCACGAACAGCGTCTGGCCCTGTTTGCCGAAAAAGATGTCCAGGAAGTCGAGGCCGGGCTGGCCCGGGCAGTGACACGAGGTGAGCAGCGACTTGCCGACCAGACCGCCGTGGCCGGCAGGATGTCGGATGTGGTCACCATGACAGAATCCGCCATCAGAGAAAAAGATGCCTTGCTGGCCGGTATCGCCGGCCAGACAGAGCACGCCGGGCAGGCCTTCGCGCAAGGCCTGCAGCAGGAAGCCTTTGCCGACGAACGGAGTTTTTTGCAAGCCTGCCTGCCTGCGGACGAAAGGGGAGAACTGGAGCGGCTTTCACAGGAACTGCACGAAGCCCGCATGGAGCTGTCGGGGCGGAGCAGAGCGGCCAGGGAGCATCTGGCCACCGAGACTGCCAGGGCCCTGACGACAAAGAACCAGGAAGAACTGGAACAGGCACTGGCTGCGCTGGATCAGCAGCAGGCAGCACAGCAACAGGAACAGGGAGCATGCCTGCAACGGCTGGCGGACAATGAGCGTTTGCATCAGGAACAGCGCGTACTGGTAGAGCGCATGGAACAGCAGGAACGCGTGTTCGAGCAATGGTCCGCGTTGCAGGAACTGATAGGGTCCGCTGACGGGAAAAAATTCCGTAACATCGTCCAGCAGATGAACCTTGAGTTGATGGTCGCCCATGCCAATGGGCAGCTGGTCAAAATGACTGACCGCTATATGCTGGAGGTGGGCAGCGGGCCGTTGGAGCTCAATATCCGTGATAACTACCAGGCCGGAGAGCTGCGCAGCACAAAAAACCTCTCTGGAGGCGAAAGCTTTCTTGTCAGCCTGGCCCTGGCCCTGGGGCTCTCCCAGATGGCCAGCCGTACTACCAGGATCGATTCCCTCTTCCTTGATGAAGGTTTCGGTACGCTGGATGAAGATGCGCTGGACACAGCGCTGAGTACCTTGGCCAGCCTGCAGCAGCGGGGGAAACTGATCGGTATCATCTCCCACGTACAGAGTTTGAAGGAACGAGTGCCAACTCAGATAGAGGTGCTTCCCATCGGTGGCGGCAGGAGCCGCATCCTTGGTCCCGGGTGCCGCCATAAAAGCGAATGCGAAAATTGATAATTGCTTTTATTTAGATCACTAAAAAAGCAAAATTCCCCAGAAAGGCTCAGAATTGATTTTGAGCCTTTCTGGGGAATTTATGATTATTGGGACGGAAAATTTTTTTTGAGGGCTTAAAATCAAAATATGGGCCATACTTTTTCACGCATTATTCCTAAAAAACGGCTGACATCTGCGCCTGCAAGATGAAAAACGGCGGCTATCGGAAAAAATCCTTCCTGGAGGGCAATTTTTTAAAGTAATACATTAATTTTTTGAGGAGCCTCCCCCTCCCTTGCCCTTCCGGGATCAGCGTCCAAAAATTGGCCACCTGTTCAAAAATTAGTCAGGCCCGCGTCGGGATTGCTGCCAGCATCTTTGTTGTTTTCTGGCGGTGAATGCGCTATACAAGGGGACTTCACAGGAAATTATTTGTTTAAGGAGCAAATATACCATGACTGACGAAAAGAATCTGTCCACCTTCGAAGAAGGCAGCGAAGACTTCGCCGCCATGTTCGCGGCCCAGGAAGCCGGCACTGTGCGCCTGCAGCCTGGCCAGAAAGTGACGGGCACCATCATCACCATCACCGGCGACTCTGTCTTTGTGGATGTGGGCATCAAGCTGGATGGCATCATGGACCGCAAGGACATCCTCGATGCCGACGGCAACGAAAGCGTTGCCCCTGGTGACAGCATCGAAGTCTATGTCGTGGGTACCTCCGCTGGTGAGATCCGTCTGTCCCGCTCCATGAGTGGCGCCGGCATGGCTGCCCTGGAAGACGCCCGCGACGCCGGTGTGCCCGTGGACGGCCGCGTGACCGGTACCTGCAAGGGCGGCTACACTGTCAGTGTGATGGGCAAGAACGCCTTCTGTCCCGGCAGCCAGATGGACAGCGTGAGCGTGACCGACGCCGAAGCCCTGGTGGGCCGTACCATGCAGTTCCTCATCATCCGTGTGGAAAACCGCGGCCGCAACATCGTGGTCTCCCGCCGTGCCCTGCTGGATCGTGAGCGTCAGGAAAATCTGGAAAAGGTCCTGGCCTCCCTCAATGTGGGCGATACCGTGGAAGGCCGCATCACCCGTCTGGCCTCCTTTGGTGCCTTCATGGAACTGGCCCCCGGCGTGGAAGGCATGATCCACCTCTCCGAACTGTCCTGGTCCCGCGTGAACAGCGCTGACGAAGCGGTGGCCGTGGGCGATGTGGTGCGCGCCAAGCTTCTGTCCGTCAGCAAGGACGACAAGGGCCGTACCCGTATTTCCCTGTCCCGCAAGAAGGCTGAAGGTGATCCCTGGCTTCAGGTCGCCGACCGTCTGACCGCCGGCAGCGTGGTGGAAGGAAAGGTCGTGCGTATCGCTCCCTTCGGTGCTTTCGTGGAACTGCTGCCTGGCGTGGAAGGGCTGGTGCACCTTTCCGAAATGTCCTGGACCAAGCGCGTGAACAAGGCCGAGGACGTGGTGAGCGTGGGCGACGTGATCTCCGTCAAGATTAAGGATATCAACGTGGAAAGCCGCCGCATCTCCCTGAGCCTGCGTGACGCCGAAGGCGACCCCTGGCAGGATGCCGACCAGCGCTTCGCTGCCGGTACCGTGGCGACGGGTACGGTGGAAAGCCGCAGCCAGTTCGGCCTGTTTGTGAGCCTGGCCCCCGGCATCACCGGCCTGCTGCCCGCCGGCGTGATCAAAAATGCCAAGAACAGCGGTGAATTCTCCAAACTGGACAAGGGTGACAGCGTGACCCTGGTCGTGCAGTCCGTGGATACGGCTGCCCGTCGCATCAGCCTGGCTCCCGAAGGTATGGAAGAGGCTTCCGCCGCTGAAGACAAGTCCTGGAAACAGCACACCAGTTCCGCTCCCAAGGATGCCGGCATGAGCATCATGGCACAGGCTTTGCAGAAGGCTCTGCAAAACAAACGCTAAGGAGTGTGCCCTGTATGAGGATTAAACACTTTCTCCCTGCCGTGCTGGCTCTGGTCCTGTTCACGGCAGCGCAATTCGCCCAGGCGGCCAGCCTTCCCGAGTTCAGTGAGCTGGCTGCCAAATGCGGCCCGGCTGTCGTCAACATCAGTGCGGAGCGTACCTCTCCGGCTGCGGCCGGCCCTGAGGAATTCTTCGGCGAGATGTTCCGCGGTATGCCGCCGGGAGCGGACCGCTTCTTTGAATTTTTCGGCGGTCCCAATGCGCGCGGAAAGCGTCCTCCGCAAAAACAGATGTCGCGTGGTTCCGGTTTCATCATCTCGCCTGACGGTTATATCGTGACCAACTACCATGTGGTGGCCGATGGTGACAGCATCCAGGTGACCCTGGACGAAAGCAACGGCAAAACTGCCCCGCTGACGGCCACGGTCGTGGGGACGGACGAAGATACGGACCTTGCCCTGCTCAAGGTCGATGCCAAAAAGGACCTGCCCTTCCTCAAGTTCGGCGATTCCGATGCCCTGCTGGTGGGGGAATGGCTGCTGGCCATCGGCAATCCTTTCGCTCTGGACCATACGGTCACGGCCGGTATCCTTTCGGCCAAGAACCGCAACATCCATGCCGGTCCGTTTGACAACTTCCTGCAGACGGACGCCTCCATCAATCCCGGCAACAGCGGTGGTCCGCTGCTGAACATGAAGGGCGAGGTCATCGGCATCAATACGGCCATCATCGCCAGCGGGCAGGGGATCGGCTTTGCCATCCCCAGCAACATGGCGGCCGGTATCGTGGAACAGATCAAGAGCGGCAAAAAGGTCAGCCGCGGCTGGATCGGCGTGACCATCCAGGATGTGGATGAAAACACGGCCAAGGCTCTCGGCATGGAACATCCCGCCGGTGCCCTGGTGGCCAGCGTCCTGGACGGTGAGCCGGCGGCCAAGGCCGGCATCGAAGCCGGTGACGTCATCACCAAGGTCAACGGCAAGAGCGTGGAAGATGCCTCCGCCCTGTTGCGGGCCATCGCGGCCCACAAACCTGGTACGGCAGTGACCCTGGCCGTGTGGCGCAACGGCAAAGCTGTTGAGCTGAACGTGACCCTGGGGGATCGTCAGGCAGGCGTCAACGGCGGCAAGCCTTCCGAGGCCGGCCAGAAGCAGCAGAACCAGGGCCAGCTTGGCCTGACCGTGCGTCCCCTCAAGGATGAGGAGCGCCGCGAGCTGAAGCTGGACGGCAAGGGCGGCCTGCTGGTCCTGGATGTGGATTCCAGCAAGCCTGCTGCCGAAGCCGGTGTCCGGCCCGGTGACGTCATCATCAAGGCCAACCGCCAGACGGTATCTTCTCCCGAAGACCTGTCAAAGATAGTGACGGGCGAGGGCAGCAAGCGGGGTGCCGTCATGCTGCAGATCAACCGCCGGGGCGAGAATATCTTCCGCGCGGTTCCTGTAACCGGTGGCAAATAGTCCAAACATATGATCACGGGGGGCCTGCAAGGCCCCCTTTCTTTTTTACTGGCTTGCGGGTCGGCAGGGGAAACGGTAGAAAAGGGGCAGGAGGATACATCATGGCAGTACATCCCCATGCCGGCAAGCTGCCGGCGCCCGAGACACTGGAAAATATTCCCGCGCTCGTCAGTGCCTACTACACGGAATCCCCCGATCCGCACCAGGCTGCGCAACGTGTGTCCTTTGGTACATCCGGGCACCGTGGCTCCTCGCTGAAACAGACCTTCAACGAACGCCACATCCATGCCATCACCCAGGCCGTCTGCGATTACCGCAAACAGCACGGCATCACCGGCCCTCTGTTCATGGGCGGGGATACGCACGCCCTGTCGGAACCGGCCTTTCGCAGCGCTCTTGAAGTCCTGACAGCCAATGATGTCCAGGTGCGCATCTCCCACGACGGCTCCGCCACGGCGACCCCCGCGGTCTCCCATGCCATCCTGTGCTGGAACAGCGAATACGGCAGCCAGGCCCTGGCTGATGGTATCATCATCACGCCCTCCCATAATCCCCCGGCTGACGGTGGTTTCAAATATAATCCACCGCATGGCGGACCCGCCGAAACGGCGGTGACCGCCTGGATCGAAAACCGGGCCAACGGCTATCTCGACCATCTCAATTGTGACGTCCACCGCCTGCCATACAGCAGTGCCCGACGTTCTTCTCTGGTGCACGGTTATGATTTTACGGCCCGCTATGTGGAAGATCTGCCGCGCATCTTGGATATGGACAGCATCGCTGCTTCCGGCATCGCCCTGGGGGTCGATCCTCTGGGGGGTGCCAGCCTCTCGCTGTGGGAACCCATAGCCGAGCGCTACAAGCTGCGCCTGACCGTGGTCAACAAGGTCATTGATCCCACGTTCCGTTTTGTCCCCTGTGACAAGGACGGCAAGATCAGGATGGACTGTTCCTCTCCCTATGTCATGAGCGGCCTGCTTGGGATGCGCGACCGCTTCGATCTGGCTTTTGCCTGTGACCCGGACTCGGACCGCCACGGCATCGTGGCCAAAAGCGGTCTGATGAATCCCAATCACTATCTGGCCTCCGTGGCCTGGCATCTTTTCCGCAGCCGCTTCCAGTGGCGGGCCGATGCCGGTATCGGCAAGACCCTGGTGACCAGCGCCATGCTGGACAGGGTAGGCCGGGAGCTGGGACGCAAGGTCATCGAAGTCCCGGTCGGCTTCAAATGGTTCGTGCCCTATCTGACGGACGGCAGTTGCGGTATGGGCTGTGAGGAAAGTGCGGGGGCTTCCTTCCTCTGCTTCGACGGCAGCCCCTGGAGTACGGACAAGGACGGACCCTTGCTCTGCCTGCTGGCAGCGGAAATGGCCGCCCGGGAAGAGCGGGGGCCGGACGAGATCTATCACAGTCTGACGGAACAGTTTGGCGCGCCTCTGTATCAGCGCCAGGATGCCCCGGCTGATGACCACGTGCGTGCCTGCCTTAAAGCCCTGAAGGCGGAGGATATCCAGATGCAGACAGTGGCGGGATCCCCGGTTACCGGGATCCTGACGACGGCACCGGGGAATGGGGCCGCCATCGGCGGTGTCAAGGTCTGTAGCCAGGATGGCTGGTTTGCCATCCGGCCTTCCGGGACCGAAGCTATCTGCAAGGTCTATGCAGAAAGTTTTCTTGGTGAACAGCACTTGCATGCCCTGCAAGAGGAGGCCCAGGCCTTGTTGCAGCGTCTGCTGGCGTGAGCCGGCAATCAGCCAGCCCTCGTAACGTATAAAAAGGACGCCAGCAGGCGTCCTTTTTATGTGATCTCATGCTGTGACGACTCGTATGGCATCTGCCGTCCGGCCCTTCCGGCAGACAATTTGCCCGGTTCAGCTCTCCCCCGTTTTGAGGCTTCCTCACGCATGGCTAGCGGCGCCAGCGCTACCTAAATCCTTTACCGCCGGATCTCCGCAGCCTGGAACAGGGCAGCGACTTCTGTCCCGGACAGAAAGCGACAGCTCCCTGGAGGAAGATCACCAAGGCCAAGGGGGCCAAGCCGGATACGCTTCAGTCGCAGGATGGTCAGGCCGAGATCCCGGCACATCCGGCGGATCTGACGGTTGACCCCCTGGTGCAGTACCATCCGCAACCGGGTGTGGCCATTGGCCTGCATCCGGCTTTCCACTTCGACCGGACGCAATGCCTCTCCCTCTGCCAAGGTCATGCCACGGCGCATGGTCGCCAGGGCTGCTGCCGGAACCGTACCGCGAACAAGGACATCATAGGTCTTGGGCTGATGATGGCGGGGGTGCATCAGACGCTGCGCCAGCTCGCCATCATTGGTCAGCAGCAGCAATCCCTCTGAAAAATAATCAAGCCTTCCAACGGGATAAACCCTGTTCCGCCGCATTTCTGCCGTCAGGCAATCCAAAACCGTGGGACGCCCCTGCGGATCGTGCGCTGTACACATGACCTGTATCGGCTTGTGCAGCATGATATAGGAAAAAGAGGTGGGCAAGGCCGCAAGCCGTCGGCCCTCGACCAGGACGACATCGTCAGGAAGGATGCGCCTGGCGGGGGCGTGCTCCACCATCCCGTTGACCTGGACAGCACCGGCAAAAATGAGCTCATCGGCCTTGCGACGGGAGCAATAGCCGGACGCCGCGATGAATTTGTTGAGCCGGATCCCGTCCTGCGGATCTTCCTCCAGCCCAGATGGAGCAGAACTTTCCCGTGGAGCAGGGGAGGAATGACCGTTTTCAGGCGATCTGGATGCAGGCATACCTGGATGGCGCCGGGAGCGTCCACCATGGCTATGGAAAGAAGAGGATTTGGCGTGCATGCTTTAGAGGTGTGGCAAAAAAGCAGCCATGTCAAGCGCGCTGCACGGAATGCCTCGGATGGCAGAAGATCAGCACAAAAATTTTTTCGTGCATGCGGTGAGCGGTGAAAGGCAAATTTATTTCAAGTGTGACTTTAGGAAAATGCGCGCCGAAAAAATACCAGCCCCATCCAGGGAGAGGAGTGCGATTTTTGTGCTCACATGAATAAAAGTTTACATAATTATCATTATGGGACAATTTAAAAATCAAATAAATAACCATAGTTAAAATATTTTTCAGATAGATGGCCTGCTAAAGCCCATATCTGGTGCCGCTGCTTTCCAATCCTCAACCAGTACCTGAATAAACTGCCTTTCCCATGGCTGATTGCCATAGGCCGGCACGGCAAATCCGGGTTGTACGGCGTCATACCTCTGGCAAAAACATGGGGCGCATCTGACGCCCGGGCACCTTTGCCATCCACAGCCATCAGCCCGTATGGGCTGACCCCCCTTTTCCACGGCGGAAGCCCCTCCCGGCAAGGCGCTGTTTCCCCGGACGCTTTTGCCATGCGTACATTATATAATGTTGCTCCTGCCTGCCCACGGAAATCCACGGGGTTCGGACTTGCAAGAATCTGCCGCACTGCGTACAAGAATGACACGCCTCCTGGCGGATATCACTTCAAGGAGCCAGTATGGGTTTTTGTAATGCTTCGTGCAGCTTTACCCGTTTCAGGATCATCGACCCCATCCCTTCGGAACTCTGGACGCAGATCCCCGACAAGCTGCGCCAGTTCTCCTTCCGGGACATCGACGACCTGCCCGAGATGCAGGCTCATGGCTGGGTATGCTTCGAGGACATGCTGGACTCCGAATGGCGGACGGCCCCACCACATAAAGGAGCCTATCTGCTCTTTTCCCTGCGCCTGGATACCCGGCGCATCCCGGCCGCTGTCATCAAAAAGCATCTGACCCTGGCCCTGAAGGCCGAAAAGGAAAAGATGCAGGAACAGGGCAAGAAATTCATTTCCCGTGAACGCAAGAAAGAACTCAAGGAGCAGGTCCTGCTCCGCCTGCGTCAGCGCTTTCTGCCCATCCCGGCCGAGTTCAACGTTATCTGGGCAACGGACCGTAACGAGGTCTGGTTTGCCTCCACCCAGGGAAAGATGATCGATCTGTTCATGGAGGCATTCCTCAACTCCTTCGAGCTGCATCTTGAGCAGCTCACCCCGTACAGCCTGGCCGAGACCATGCTCGATGAAGCGGCCATGAGCCGCCTGGATCGCATCGAAGCCACGCAGTTCGCCGCCCTTTCCTGATTCGTGAGGTCATCCCATGAGTGATACACCCTGTCTGGATTCTACGGACAACATTCTTGGCCAGGAGTTCCTCACCTGGCTGTGGTATCAGAGCGATGTGGCGCCCGGGGCCTTTGTGGACAAGGAGGGCCAGCCCTTCTCCGTCTCCATGGAACAGCGTATCGTCGTCCAGGGCGGTGAAGGCGACGCCAAGGAAACAGCCACCGTTGCCGGCACGCTCTCCCCTCTTCGCGAGGCCCGTTTCGGCCTTGGCACGGGGAAAAAAGTCACCCGTGCCCTCATCCGGCTGGAGAAGGAAGAGCTGGCCTTCCAGTTCACCCTCAAGGCCGAGGACTTTACCCTGGGCAGTCTGAAGACCCCCAAGGTGGAAAAGCCTGAAGAGGACGACGACCCGGACGCCATGCTGCTGGAAAAGATCTACCTGATGGAAGTCTGCCTCGGCCTGCTGGACAGTCTGTATGCCCGGTTCCTCCAGCTGCGCCTTTCGCCGCAATGGCAGCAGGAAGTGGCCGACATGCGGCAGTGGATGACCAGGACGGAATAGCAACGGAGGATATGCGTGCAGGCGATCTGTTCATCCCGCAATGCGGCCCTGCTGCAGCTGACGTTGCGCATCGTGCGCAAAGTGCTGTGGATGCTGCTGGTGTTATGGGGGATCACCCTCATAAGCTTCTGGGTCATCCACCTGGCGCCCGGTTCTCCCACCGACATGGAAACGACCCTCAACCCCCTGGCCGGTGAGGCGGCCCGCCAGCGGCTGGAGGCCCTGTACGGTCTGGACAAACCCCTGCATGTCCAATATCTGGACTGGCTCGCGCGCCTGGTACGGCTGGATTTCGGCCTGTCCATGTCAGCGGACGGACGCCCCGTGCTGGACAAGATCATGGAACGTCTGCCCCTGACCGTGGGCATGAACGTCATCTCCCTGATCCTGACGCTCATCATCGCCATCCCCATCGGTATCCTTTCGGCCTGCCGCCAGAATTCCCTTCTGGACCGGGGCGTGACGGTCTTCGTCTATCTCGGCTTTGCCATGCCCTCGTTCTGGCTGGCATTGCTGCTGATGCTCTTTTTCGGTATCCACTTGCAATGGCTGCCTATTTCCGGTCTGACGTCCATGAATTTCGACAGTCTTGGCCCTGTGGACAAGGTGCTCGACCTGGCCCGGCATCTGGCACTGCCGATCCTGGTCTACACCATCGGCAGTCTGGCAGGCATGTCCCGCTACATGCGCGCCTGCATGCTCGAAGTCCTGCGCCAGGATTATATCCTGACCGCCCAGGCCAAGGGTCTGTCCCCCCGCACGATCATCTGGCGCCATGCCCTGCGCAATGCCCTGCTCCCGGTCATCACCCTGCTGGGCCTCTCGGTCCCCGGGCTCATCGGCGGCAGCGTCATCATCGAATCCATCTTCGCCCTGCCGGGGCTGGGGCAATTGTTCTATGCGGCGGTCATGGCCCGTGACTATACCATGATCATGGGCAATCTGGTCCTGGGGGCCGTGCTGACCCTGCTGGGAAACCTGCTGGCGGATGTCTGCTACGGTCTGGCCGATCCGCGCATCCGCAGCAGCCGGGAGGTTCGCTGACATGTGTGGTCCCTTGCTGCGTCGTTTCCTCGGGCGCCATCTCATGCTCTGCCTGGGGCTGGGCATCGTGCTGGTCATGTCGCTGGCAGCGCTGGGCGCCCCCCTGCTCGCCCCCTATGATCCCAATGCCCTGCATCTGGATCACATCCTGGAGCCGCCGTCCTCCATGTTCTGGCTGGGCACGGACCGCCTGGGGAGGGACGTTTTTTCCCGCCTCCTCTACGGCGGCCGGATCTCCCTGTGGGTCGGCTTTGTCGCTGTGGGCATCTCCGTCAGCATAGGCACGGGGCTGGGCCTGATCAGCGGGTACTTCGGCGGTCTGGTGGACGAAGGGATCATGCGCGGTGTGGACATCATGCTCTGCTTCCCCTCGTTTTTCCTGATCCTTTCAGTCATCGCCTTTCTGGAGCCGAGCCTGACCAACATCATGATCGTCATCGGCCTGACATCCTGGATGGGGGTCGCCCGTCTGGTCCGGGCCGAGACCCTGAGCCTGCGTCAGAGGGATTTTGTTTCGGCGGCGCGTCTGTCCGGCTGTTCCACCTGCCGGATATTGCTGCGCCATATCCTGCCCAACACACTGGCCCCTGTGCTCATTTCCGCCACGCTGGGCGTGGCCGGCGCCATCCTGGTGGAATCCGGGCTCAGTTTTCTCGGACTTGGCGTCCAGCCGCCCACGGCCAGCTGGGGGAACATGCTCATGGAGGGCAAGACCGTTCTGGAAGATGCCCCCTGGCTTTCCTTTTATCCGGGTGTCGCCATCCTGGTGACCGTGCTGGGCTACAACCTTCTGGGTGAAAGCCTGCGTGACCTCCTTGATCCCCGTCTCAAAAAATAGGTCCTGTCCATGCTGGAATATTTGCGTATCCGCAATCTCGCTCTCATCGAAGATGCCGAACTCGACTTTGCCCCGGGCATGAACGTGCTCACCGGCGAAACAGGGGCAGGCAAAAGCTTTATCCTCAAAGCCCTGGGCTTTCTGCTGGGCGACAGGCTGGGCGCCGATATGGTACGGCAGGGAGCAGAAAAGGCCCAGGTCGAAGCACAGTTCCAGATGGACGGACGGGAGGTGGTCATCCGGCGCAGCCTGCTGGCCGAAAGCGGCCGCAGCCGTCTGTATGTAGATGATGCCCTGCGCTCCCAGGAATGCGTGCGCTCCCTGCGGGAACAACTGCTGGTCCACGCCAGCCAGCACGGACAGCAGCAGTTGCTGCAGCCAGCCTTTCAGGCACGGCTCATGGAAAGCACATTGAAAGATCCCGGCCTGCTGCACCGGCGTGACGAATTGCTGGAGCAGCTGCGCGCTGTGGAGGCCCGCCGCAAGGAACTGCGGGCCCGGGAAGCCCACCTCCTGGAACGCCGGGACATCCTGGAGATGCAGCAGCAGGAGATCGACCGGGTGGCCCCCGAGGCCGGAGAAGAAGAACGCCTTGAAGAGCAGCGGGCCATCGTCCGTGCCGCCGAGCAGACCCGCGAACAGTATGAACTGGCGCTGGGCCTGCTGCATGGTGAGGAAGAGCCCGGCCTGCTTGACATGCTGGGCCGTCTGGAGCGCTGCCTGCACCAGATGGCACGGACAGACGACTCTGTCAGCGAAGACGCCGATGCCGTCACGGCCCTGCGGCAGCAGCTTTCCCATCTGAGCGGCCGCCTGCGCCGTCCTCCCCTGCCGGACGACATGCCCGATGTGGAACAGATGGAAGAGCGACTCTATGCCTTGGCCCAGCTCAAGCGCAAATTGCACCGTTCGCTGGACGAGATCCTTGAGCTGCGCGAGGAGATCCGCGAAAATATCTCTTTCCTTGATGCCTGCGCGCTGGATATCACCCTGCTGGACAAGGAAGAGAAACAGCTGGCGGCCCAGCTGCAGGAGGTGCTTTCCGCCCTGCTCCCCCAGCGCCGCGAAGCCGCCGGGGACTTTGCCCGGCAGCTGGAAGAGGAACTGCGCCAGCTGGGATTCTCCGAACAGGTCCGGGTCATTCCCGATTTCATGCCGCAGGAGGTCTGGCCCGGCCTGATGGATGAAAAGGTGCGCATCCTCTGGGCCCCCAATCCAGGCCAGGCTCCCCAGCCCCTGGACAGGATCGCTTCGGGCGGCGAGCTTTCCCGCTTCCTGCTCGCCCTTATGAGTGTCCGCCCCAAGGCGGAAAGCGCGACCTATATCTTTGACGAAGTGGACGCCGGCGTGGGGGGCCTCACACTGAACAAGCTTGCGGAAAAACTGGAAAATCTTGCGAAGCAGCGGCAAATGCTGGTCATCACGCACTGGCCGCAGCTGGCAGCCCGGGCACAGAAGCACTTCCAGATCAGCAAGACCATCCGGGACAATGCCACCTTCACGACCTGTATCCCGCTTGATGCCCGCCAGCGTCACGCGGAACTGGTGCGCATGGCAGGGGGCGGCCAGCAAGGCGAGGCTCTGGCAGCCAGTCTCGAAGGGCGCAGTTATCAGCTGACGATGTTTTAAGCGCTTATTTCTTAAAGTATAGCTTTAATTTTTAACAAGGTATCACCACAGTCCACTGGGGATGCCGGCAGTTTTTTGATCCGCTCATGGCGGTCTTGCGCTGCGCGCATGGAAACGCTCTGGCTGTCGGCATACACGAAGCCATACAAGAAAGGGCCCTTCCCCGCAGGGAAGGAGCCCTTCTTTCAGATCTGCACAGCAAGTTTTCTTCAAGCCGCGCTGCCCTGCGTCCCCCGGGACGCATCCGCCACGCTGTGCGGCAGGACAGCCCGCACGACGTTTTCCAGGATATGGACCGCCGCCGCCAGCTTCCCGGAGTTGTCGATGCGTACGAGCCGCTCAAGAGCAGTGGCAGGCAGCGGCGCCGGCGCACGCTGCAAACGTTCCTCCAGATCCTGGCCCTGCTCTCTTCCCCGGGCCAGCAGGCGTTGCCGCAGTATGGCCGGATCCGCCTCCACCAGCACGGGAAGAAGGTCAGGATAGCGCCGCAGGGCTTCCGGCAGGTATCCCCGTGAACCGTTGACGATCACGCAGATGCCGTGCTCCAGGCTGCCGTCGATGGAGCGGCCGATGCCGTACTGGCAGCCGTGACTGCTCCAGCGCATGGCCAGACGCCCCTGGGCCTCCATGGAGAGGATGCTCCCGGCGGAAAGCGCCATATGCTGCTCCCCTCCGGCGCAGGCCGGACGGCTGATGTAGCGCCGGGCAAAGGCTACCGGCAGGCCGCGCAACCGGGGCCGCAGGGCCGACAGCAGACTGTCCTTGCCGGATCCCGACGGTCCCATGACATAGATGAGGGTGCCGCGCATCAGTACACCTGCACGCCCTGACGCCAGACATTGCGGACCAGCGGCATGTCGTCCATATGATGGACGCGGACCATGTCCGCACGGCGCCCGACATCAATACGGCCGCGGTCATCCAGGCCCACGCTTTCAGCCGGATTGGCGCTGACCAGATTGACGGCTGCGGGCAACGGCATGATCTCCCTGGCGGCCAGCTCAAAGACCGCAGCCAGCAGGCTGGCGGGCACATAGTCGGAGGACAGGGCCCCCAGATGCCCTTCTTTGGCCACGTCCAGGGCCGAGGCATTGCCGGAATGGGATCCTCCGCGCACCACATTGGGGGCTCCCATCATGACCAGCATCCCGTTTTCCGAGGCGCAGCAGGCCGCCTCCGTGGTGGTGGGGAACTCGCTGATGGAAATTCCGTTGCTCAGGGCCTCCTCCACATGCTCCACCAGCGTATCGTCATGGCTGGCCATGGGCAAATGATGCTGCCGGCAGAATTCCATGACCGAGGCGGCGTTGTCGTTGGCGCAGCTGTCCCGGACCTCTTCCAGCTCGTGCATCATGGCCGTGAACTCCTCATCGGTCCAGGACCTGATATTGCTGTAATAGGTGCGGTAGGCCGTGGTATCGCGCCACTGGCGCTGCCCGGGCGTGTGGTCCATCAGGGAGACCAGCTTCAGGCAGGGAGTATCCGACAGAGGAAAGAACAGGTCACGCATGCGGGGATCGGCCACCTCACAGCGCAGATGCAGCAGATGGTCGGCACGCAGCATGCCTGACCGGCGGCAATGGTTCAGGGCATCCACACCGCGGCCCAGCATGGCGATACGTCCCTTGTCATGGTATTCGCCCACGGACAGGGCATCGAACACGGTGGTGATGCCGGCCGCCACGATCTGGGCATCATGGGCGAAAAAGGCGGGTTCCGCCTGCGGCCAGACCACTTTGGGACGGGGCACCAGATGCTTTTCCAGATTGTCGGTGTGCAGTTCCACGAAACCGGGCAGCAGATAGTCCCTTTCGCAGTCGATGCATTCCAGACCGGCCGTGGGCTGTATGTCGCCTTCGTCCACATCGGCCACCAGGCCGTCACGCACCAGCACATGTCCGTGCATCACGGTGGCGGGCGTCACCACCCGGGCGTTACGCAGCACATATTCTTTCATGGGTGATCTCCGATTATGCTTCTGTGATCGTTGGTTCTTGCGGGGGCGTCGCAGCTTACGGCCTGTCCATGGGGACGATCCTGTCCGCCACGGCATTGCGGGCCACGTCATCATGGAAGATGCCCACGATGGCGCTGCCCCGCTGCCGGGCCTCATGGATGAGGTCGATGACCACCTGCCGGTTGATACCGTCCAGGGAGGCCGTGGGTTCGTCCAGCAGCAGCAGGGGCATGGGACGGATGAGCCCGCGCGCGATGTTCACACGCTGCTGCTCCCCGCCGGAAAACGTGGCCGGGGCCACGTGCCAGAGGCGTTCAGGCAGGTTGAGGCGGGCCAGCATCTCCTGCGCGGCATCAAGAGCCGTTTCACGGCCTTCACCGGCGTCCAGCAGAGGTTCGGCCACCAGATCCAGGGCACGCACACGCGGGATGACGCGGAGGAACTGGCTGACATAGCCGATGCATTCCCGGCGCACACGGCTGATGGCGCGTGTGGAGGCCGTGGCCATATCCGTCTCGCAGCCGTCACAGCGGACGATCACCTGCCCGGAACTGGGCAGATAATTGCCGTACAGCGTCTTGAGCAGGGTCGATTTACCGGCCCCGGAAGGCCCGTGCAGGGCCACGCATTCCCCGGCGCGCACGTCAAAATTGACGTCCTGCAGCGCCTGGATGCGGATGCCGCCCTGCTGGTGCAGGACAAAGGTTTTGCACAAATGGCGCACCTCCACCACGGGAGCGTCGCCAGCAGGATGGTTGAACGGATGCATGTGAACGCTCCTTGTCAGCACTGCAGGATGGAAGAGACCAGCAACTGGGAATAGGGATGCTGCGGATCGTCCAGGACCTGATCCGTCAGACCGGTCTCCGCCACTTCACCGTGGTACATGACGATCAGGCGGTGCGAGAGCAGGCGGGCCACCGCCAGGTCGTGGGTCACGAGCACCACGGCCAGCCCCATGTCGCGCACCAGATGCCGCAGCAGGTCCAGCAGGCGGGCCTGGACAGACACATCCAGACCGCCGGTGGGCTCGTCCATGAAGACGAGGCGCGGCGTGGTCACCAGGTTGCGGGCGATCTGTAGACGCTGCTGCATGCCGCCGGAATACTGGGACGGCGTATCATCCACGCGCTGCACGGGGATCTCCACCCGCTCCAGCCAGTCCAGAGCGGTGGCCCGCAGGTTTCCGTAATGCCGGGCCCCGTTGGCCATGAGGCGCTCGCCGATATTGGCACCGGCACTGACCGACATGCGCAGGCCGTCGCGGGGATGCTGATGGACAAAGCCCAGTTCGGTCCGCAGCAGACGGCGACGATGGGCTTCATCCAGGCTGTGGATATCCAGCACACTGCCGTCAGCTGCCGTGTAATGGATATGGCCGGCAGAGGGTTCCAGACGGCCGGAAAGCATGTTCAGCAGCGTGCTCTTGCCGGATCCGGATTCTCCCACGATGCCGAGGACTTCCCCGGGCCACAGATCCAGCGAAACGTCCCTGCAGCCGATGCGGCTGCCGTAACGCCGCGTCAGCTGGCGGGCGGAGAGGACGGGATCGAGATTGGTATCCAGAAGGCTCACGGCTATTTCTCCTCCCTGGAAGCGGCAGGGCCGCCCTGCCCGGCCACGCGCCGGGCGCAGTTGTCGGTATCGGAACAGACGAACATGCGCGTCCCGGCGTCATCCATGACGATCTCGTCCAGATAGGTGTCTGTGGCGCCGCAAATGGCGCAGCACTGGTCCCAGCTCTGGGGGGTGAAGGGGTAATCCTCAAAGTCGAGACTGACCACATCCGTATAGGGCGGGATGGCGTAGATGCGCTTTTCCCGGCCGGCGCCGAAAAGCTGCAGTGCCGGACACTGGTGCATCTTGGGGTTGTCGAAACGCGGGATGGGCGACGGGCTCATGATGTAGCGGCCATTGACCTTCACGGGATAGTCGAAACCGGTGGCGATATCGCCATGCCGCATGATGTCCTCATACAGCTTGATGCTCATGATGCCGTATTCTTCCAGCGCATGCAGGGTCCGGGTCTCCTTCTCGCTGGGTTCGAGCCAGCGCAGGGGCTCCGGCATGGGCACCTGATAGACCATGATCTGATCCTCGCGCAGGGGCTGCTCGGGGATGCGGTGACGAGTCTGGATGATGCTGGCTTCTCCGGTGCGGGTGGTCGTGGTCACGGCCGCGGTTCGTTCGAAGAAGCGGCGGATGGAAACGGCATTGGTCGTATCGTCCGAGCCCTGGTCGATGACCTTGAGCACGTCGTCCCGGCCGATGATGCTGGCCGTGACCTGGATGCCGCCCGTCCCCCAGCCGTAGGGCATGGGCATCTCCCGGCTGGCAAAAGGCACCTGGTAGCCGGGGATGGCCACCGCCTTGAGCAGGGCCCGGCGCACCATGCGCTTGGTGCCCTCATCGAGATAGGCAAAATTGTAGCCTTCCAGGCCGGAGGCCGCAGGCGTTGTCGTCAGGTTCTCAGGCATGGATGGCCTCCGCATGTTTTTCGGACGCGGCAGCAGCCTGCTCTTCCGCGTGCTTGCGTTCCCGCAGCTGGCGGATCAGGGAAAGTTCCGCCTGAAAGTCCACATAATGCGGCAGCTTGATGTGCTGCACGAAACCGGACGCATCCACGTTATCCCCGTGCATGAGCACGAATTCGGGATTCTGGGCAGGGCCGATCTGGTCTTCCTGCAATTCCCGGGCGCGCAGGGCACGGTCCACGATGGACATGGACAGGGCCTTGCGTTCGTTGTTGCCGAAGACAAGCCCGTAACCGCGGGTGAAGCAGGGATCGAGGGCACGGCCGGTGTACCGGCTGACCATGTCGCATTCGGTGAACTCCACCTCGCCCAGGGTGATGGCAAAGCCCAATTCTTCCGGGGTGATGCTCAGCTCCACGAAGCCGCGGCGCAGTTCCCCCGTGAAGGGATGGACGGCGCCGTAGCCGCGCTGGGTGGAATAGGCCATGCCCAGCAAAAAGCCTTCATCGGCACGGGCCATGGATTGCAGGCGCACGGCGCGGTCCCCGGAACCGTCGGCCGGCAGCTCCAGCGGCTGGCGGGTGATGTCCGGGCAATCATTGCCCTCATGCGAAGGGGACACGGATTCCATCAGGCCTTCGCGGCCGAGGGCGTCCATGGCTCTGGGCAGCGGCTCCTGCAGCAGGGCCTGCGTATCGGTCGCCATCATCGCCAGATCTTCCGACGTCCTTTCGGGCTCCGTGTCCCGGGGAGCCGTCCCGGGCACGGCCAGGCCTCGATCCAGCAGGCGGTGCGTATAGTCAAAGGTGGACCCCAGGATCTGGCCGCCGGGAAGGTCCTTCCAGGTGGCGGAGATTCGCCGCTCCACCCGCATGCGGGAAGTATCCACGGGCTCGGAGACACCGAAGCGGGGCAGGGTCGTGCGATAGGCCCGCAGCAGGAAGATGGCTTCCACGGCATCCCCCCGGGCCTGCTTGAAGGCCAGCGCGGCCAGCTCGGGGCTGTACAGGGAGCCTTCGGCCATGATGCGGTCCATGGCCAGCTTGAGCTGCCCTGCCAATTGTTCAAGTGTCACTTCAGGAATTTGCACATCGCCCCGCCGTTCACGGGCAAGCAGGGCGTGCGCCGCGGCAATGGCCTTTTCGCCACCTTTTACAGCTACATACATGGAGGCACCTCGTCTGCTGCAAGGGTCAGACAGGTCGTACGGGGCAGGCCGGTCAGGCGGCCCGGCCCGCAAAGCAGCATGTCCACCCCCAGCGGGAATCGCTCATGGTTGCTCCGCCACTGGGCCAGGAAACCAGCCGGCATACGGCAGGAAAAAATGCAGCTTTCCACTATGCCGGGACCGGCAGCGGTGATGCCGGCCGTTTTCCCCTCCTCCACCCCGCCAAGGCAGACGGTCGTGGAGCGATCCGGGTATTCAGCCTCTCCCTGATGGAAACAGCGCAGGTCAGGCAGCGCTTCCGTACCGGGGACGAAGGCGAATGCGGCCTGAGAGGGCTCAGACACCAGGACCGCGCCGCAATGAAAACGGAACCAGGCCCTGACGTTTTCCGTATCCAGTCCGGGCGCCAGCCAGACCGCGGTCTCGTTATCGCACAGCGAAAGGGCCAGGGCCGCCAGTTCCGGGCTCAGTCCGGCAGGCAGTTCCTCAGCGGCGGCATCCGCCGGACAGGGGACGAACCGATACGTCCGGGCAGGCCGGGACAGCGCGGTGAGAGCCAGACGGAACACCTGCTGTGCCTGCCCCACAGGATCCGTCCAGGACAGGCGGGAACATTGCTGATCGCTCACTGGTCTTCTCCGCGGACAAAGGTGAAAAAGTTGACTTTCGTACCTGCCGCATCGCGGGCGGCAGCCTTTCTTTTGGCCTCGATGGCCTGCTCCAGGCGGGGGCGCAGCTTTTTATCCAGCAATGTCGCGCAGCTTTCCCGCTGCCACAGGGCATCGCACAGGGCCGCCAGTTCCGCATGGCGGGGGGATTCCCCCATGATCCAGGCATGGCCAAGCGTCTCGTCTTCCAGCTGGACGGCGCAGCGGGTGACCAGAACTTCCCCTATGTTGAAGACATCACCGGTATTGCCGACGCGTCCCCGGGCCATCACGAGCCCGGTCTCGGGCCCACGCACGATACGGTAGCCAGGCAGAATGATCCCGGACAGGGCCGCATCAAGACAGGTCTCCGGGGCAAGCGCCAGCAGGCGCATGCGTTCCTGCCGCAAATTCATGTTCATGATACTTCCAATCGTCATTGTGTTAGGCATTCCCGGTCCGCGCCAGCGCGAAGCGGGTCGTCAGACGAAAGGGCAGCGCCCGGTCCGTCTGGCAAAAAAGACATACAGAATCCATGACCAGGGGCTTGTCAATCACCGGTTCCAGATACTGGTTCAGGGCCGCTTCCACCCGATCCGCTCCTTCATGGGGCAAGGGGCCTGTCAGGGTGATGTGGAAATGGAACAGGTCCAGCACATGGTGGTAGCCCCAGCGCAGGAGGTTGCGCCGTTCGTCCCGGCTCAGGGGCTCCCGCCGCTCCACGTCCCCCTGGTCAAGGGGAGCCCGGAACCTATCCAGTTCCGTCACGCAATCCCGCTCCAGAGCGGCCATGGCCGATTCCGACGCGGCATCCCCCTGCCGGGGGACCAGGGCCAGAAAAAAAGCCTGGCGCTCTCCCGAGTGGGCGGGCAGCCGCTGCAGTCCCAGCGGCGCCGTCAGCCAGCGTGCATGGCGCTCCGCCACCTTCCGGCAGGCCTCCCTCAGGGCGGCAACCATGCCCTCCGAAGTGGACCGCAGCTCAAAAGGCGCCTTGAGCGTGGCATGCAGGCCGTAATGGGCCGGTGTTCTGGCCAGGGATGTCCACAGATCGTGTTCCACCCCCGCAGGGGCCACGGGGCCTCCCGGCAGGCGGCGGCCGTCCCGGCAGTCCCGGCCGAACAGGGGAGCCATCAGACGGTACAGGGGCTCGTCCCTGCGGGGGGCGTAATAAAGAGCGTAGCGGGCAGCCATCTTACAGCACCATCTTGCGCAGACGCTGGGAAAGCAGGTCGAACAGGGTCACCACCAGCACGATGATGGCCATGACCGCACAGGTCTGCCGGAAGTTGAAGCTGCGGAACAGTTCCCACAGCACCATGCCTATACCACCGGCACCGACCATGCCCACCACGGTGGCGGAGCGCACATTGGCTTCGAAACGGTACAGGGAGTACGATATCCAGAGGGGGAACACCTGGGGGATGACCCCGAAGATGATCTCTTCCAGAAAGCTGGCCCCGGTGGAGCGGACACCTTCCACCGGCGAGACCTCGATGGCCTCCACCGCCTCGGAAAAGAGCTTGGCCAGCGTGCCCGTGGTGTGCACCCAGAGGGCCAGCACGCCGGCAAAGGGGCCCAGGCCCACAGCGACCACGAACATCATGGCGAAGACCATCTCGTTGATGGCGCGGGCCGCGTCCATGAGGCGGCGCACCGGCTGGCAGATCCACCAGGGGGCGATATTCTCGGAAGACATGATGCCCAGCGGCACCGCGCAGACGACCGCCAGCAGGGTTCCCCAGACCGCCACATGCAGGGTGACGATCATCTCCTTCATGTACATGCGCCAGTCCGTGAAGTCCGGCGGGAAGAAGTCGGATATCAGGGTAAGGATGTTGCCGCCCTGCTCCACCAGCGCTACGGGCTTCATCTCGGCGCCGCGCCAGGCCCAGGCCAGCATGGCCAGGACAAGGCCCCAGATGACCAGGCGAAAGGTCCTGGCACGCAGATCGCGCGGCGGCTGCAGGGCCATTTTCATTTCAGCTTCCATAACGATGCGTTCCTTGTGCCCTGTCCCCGCTACTTGCCGAGCTCGGCCAGCTTACGTTCGATCCCGGCGATCTTGTCGGCCTTTTCCTTGGCATCCATATCCTGGTTGCTTTCCAGCACCATCTTGGCGCGGAACAGCTCCAGCTGGCGCAGAGGGATCAGCTGGCTGTTGTCGGATTTGATGAAGGGGCCCCACTGCAGGTCGGTCAGGATCTTGCGGGCCTGCTCCACATTCTCGCCCTTCACGCCGTAGCTGAAGATGAAGTCCGTGATCTTTTTCTTGGTCTCGTCGGACAGATCCTTGCGCCAGACCAGGGGATCGCTGGGAATCAGGGGGGACTTCCAGATCACGCGCAGTTCCTTGGCCTTTTCGGGAGCGGTGATGGCCAGACGGGCCAGTCCTTCATTGTTGCAGGTCGCCACATCCACGGTGTTATTGGCCACGGAGAGCGCATTGGCCTCGTGATTGGCAGACACGGTGCGGGCGAAGATCTTCTGGGGATCCTTGCCGTTTTTGGCAAAAACGTAGTAGCCGGGCACCAGGAATCCAGATGTGGAATTGGGGTCGCCATTGCTGAATCTCAGCCTGGAGGCCTGGGCGAACATGTCGTCAAGGTTCTGGAGCGGGCTCTTCCTGTTGACGATCAGGCAGGAGTAGTAGCCCTTGCTGCCGTCGGGGGCCGTGGTCTGGGCAAAGACCTCTCCATTGGCGCGGTCCACCATCACCATGGCGCCCTTGTTGCCGATCCAGCTCAGGTCGACTTTCTTGAAGCGCATGCCTTCGATGATCCCCGCATAGTCACTGGCAAAGAAAGCCTTGACTTCCATGCCCAGGGCCTTGCTCATGTCCCTGAGGAAAGGCTCCCAGAGCACCTTGAGGTTCTGGCTGGCCTCGGTGGAGATGATGCCGAAGTTGAGGGTCTGCTGTGCCTGGGCAGTCAGCGCGCTGCCCAGCAGCATGGCAGAGATCAGCAGGCCGGAAAGAAGACGGAAAAACATGTATTTTCTCCTTGGATAAAGGGACGGGGCAACAATCTGTGCGGTCAATGGAGGACATCCCAGAGACATCAGGCAGCGCGGGACGTCTTGCACACAGGGCTGACGGGCAGGGCCGCCTCCCGGACGCCGGTCCTGGCGGCAAAAAGCTCGTCACTTTCAGCACCGTAAAGTTCCGCCAGGAACCGGGGAGTCAGACGTTCCGTGGGACCGTCATAGACGATCTCGCCTTTTTTCAGAGCCACGGTACGGGGACAGAAATGCATGGCATAGTCCACCTGGTGCAGGGTCACCACGACGGTGAGACCATCCTTCTGGTTGAGGTCGCGCAGGGTCTGCATGACATTGCGGGCCGATTCAGGATCCAGCGAGGCGATGGGTTCGTCGGCCAGCAGGACACGGGCCCGCTGCACCAGTGCGCGGGCGATGGCGGCCCGCTGCTGCTGCCCGCCGGAAAGGGTACCGGTTCGCTGCCAGGCCTTTTCCCCGATCCCCACACGGGACAGGGCCCTGAGGGCCAGCTCCCTGTCATCAGCGTGGAAAGCGCCGGTCAGGCTGCGCCACAGGCTGGTGCGGGCCAGCGCCCCCAGCATGACGTTGCGGGCCACGCTCATGCGCTCCACCAGGTTGAACTGCTGGAAGATCATGCCGATACCGGCGCGGATGCGGCGGATGTCCCGGCTGATGCAGCCGTTTTTCTGCACGATCTCGTTATCGACCTGCACCAGGCTCTCACCCCTGTCTCCGGCGGTCAGGCCGCAGATATGGCGCATGAGCGTGGATTTGCCGGAACCGGAAGAGCCGATGAGGGCCACCATCTCTCCCGGCGCCACATGCAGGTTGATATGGGAAAGCCCCTTGCTGCTGCCAAATGTTTTATTGATATTGCTGATGTGGATCATGCGAATGCTCCCGTTGAAATTGACTGGCTCACAATGGGCAACGCGCATGGCAAAACGATGACGTGCCCGTGATGAAAGGCCGGCGTTTATGTCACCGTTTGCAAAATGGGAGGGCTCGACAGCCTTCCATCCCCTTTTCCAAAAGCAAAAGGCATCCTGCCGATGAGGAAGGATGCCTTTTGTTTTCATGAGGATGGGAACAGCTGCATCTACCAGTGACCGGGGTCACGGCATTCCTGCCGCCCAAAGGTGCAAACGCCGCACATATCTGAGCTGTCCACGAAATGCCCGTCCATGGTATAGAAATCGACCACGGGCCCATGCCCGCAAATGATGCACTGACGTTCATAATCCGGGCGAGCCCGGCACAGGGACGGGACATCCTGGCCGCCAGTCATCATCTTTTCCGTCGTGACACGCGTGAATCCCTGCTGGGACATGATGCTTTCAAACATATCAGAAGAAGGTGCGCCGCAAGGGACGGTTCATGTTCCGGGGGACGAACTGACAGCGGGAAAGGCCAAAGCATTCGGAACGCTCACCGCAGGGGAGACGTGAGGCAGTCAGATGCATGCGCGGGCAGGTGGCCAGGATCCCCTGGTCCAGCATATCCTGCCAGCGTGATTCCACAAGCTGCACCGGCACACGCACCGGTTCCACGGGTCTGGAGGAACGCGCCTCCACGTTCGGCCGATCCCGGGCATCCGCTGCCCGGGGGGCCTTCTGGACTCCGCGGGCAGACGTTTTTTCCCGGTTCATCCGGCGTTCCTTCTGGCATTGGGGGCAGATATGGCCGCGTGGCCCGGGTGCAATGAAGGAACGGCCACAACGACTGCAACTGACAGGACAAAATGAGGGAATCATGCGCCACCTCCCTGAAAGGGGCTGGGTGCCGGACAGGATCGAGCAAGGAGGGGCAAAAGACAGCATCTTGCCACCGGCCTGCTTCCTGACCGGATGTGCTTTCAGGCTGCCCTGCCCTTTTGTCAACACCGTGAGCGCCAAGTGACAATTCAGCTCCACTTGCGGCGGTGCATAACGGTACACGAAAGTCTTCGGCCCTTCCCACACGTCCCGTCCCGTGCTCTCTCCTGAAGGCCGCATGGCTGCCCTCCCGCACGATCCCGCATATCTCTTATCCTCCCGCAGCATCGTGCCGTGCAGCAGCCGCAGGGCCTCGGCCGGGCATAAAAAAAGAGCCGGATGTTCTCCGGCTCTTCATATCCATGCTCTGTTGCAGGGGGCCCATCAGCGCAGGGCGCGCTTCAGGGCATCCCTGTAAATGCGCAGGACCATCAGGCGGGCATGCTTCTTGTTCTCCGCCGGGATCACATGCCAGGGAGCCTCTTCCGTACTGGTCCGCAGGAACATCTCGTCCGCTGCGCGGGCGTATTCAGGCCATTTGTCACGATTCCGCCAATCCTCATCGGTGATCTTGTAGCGCTTCCACGGGATGGCCTCACGCTCCCGGAATCGCCGCAGCTGTTCCTCCGGCGAGATGTGCAGCCAGAACTTGAGCAATATGTTGCCCTTGCTGGTCAGCTGATGCTCAAAATGATTGATCTCGGCATAGGCGCGGGCCCAGTCTTCCTTGGGGGTCAGTTTTTCCACGCGTTCCACCAGGACACGGCCGTACCAGGAGCGGTCATAGATGGTGATGAAACCGGCGCGGGGGATGTGCCGCCAGAAACGCCACAGATAATGGTGGGCGAGCTCTTCGTCCGAAGGCGCACTGATGGGGATGACGCGCGTGATACGGGCATCCGTCCCGGCCGTGAGGCGCCGGATGGCCCCCCCCTTGCCGGCAGCATCCCAGCCTTCAAAGATGAGTGTGGACGAAATGCCTTTTTTGTACGCCCGGAACGAGAGCTGATAGATCTCCTTCTGCAGGCGCTTCAGTTCCTTCTGGTAATGCTCGGGAGCCTGCACGCTGGAAAGGTCGATGGCATCCAGGGTGGAGACCAGGGACTCGCGGGCATCTTCTTCCACGTCGGGCACGGATTCCAGCACCTTGAGGCGGGCGGCACGGGCATCCTGCGCGGCGATGGTCCGCTCGATGCCGGCGATGATGGCTTTCACCACAGACAGGTTGCGGAAATTGGGATCCGCGGCATCAATGATGCTCCACGGCGCATTGTCCCGGTCTGTCAGCATGATGGCCCGGGACGCGGCACTGACCATGCCGTCATAATCCGCGGCGATTTTTTTGTCGGATGGCGAAAAATGCACCAGGGAGCGATTTTCCTGCCGTTCTTTGAGCGCACGGGCATGGTCCTTCTTGTTGAGATGGAGCCAGAGCTTGATGATGGCCATCCCGGATTCTGCCAGCCCGGATTCCAGGGCCTGCCAGCGGTGCATGCTGGCAGTGAACTCGTTTTCCCCCACATCCCTGCAGCAGCGCCGGCGCATGGCTTCACCGTACCAGCCGTCATAAAAGACCGCCGTCTGTCCGGCAGCCGGAAGCTGCCGCCAGAAACGCCAGGGCCAGGGACGGGCCTTCTCTTCGTCGGTCACCAGCCAGAAAACATGGTTCTGCACATGCTTGCTGTCCATCCATTCCGACAGGAGGTTGATGATGGCCCCCCGCCCGGAACCGACCAGACCGGCCACCGTGATCAGGACGGGGATCTTGCGCTCGATGCACTGCAGCTGCGCATTGAAAAGGCGCATGCGCAGCTGGGGGGCTTTTTCTTCAAATTCCTTGTTACTGCATGATCTGCCGAGGGCTGCCGATTCAAACATGGTATCTCCAACCTTGCTCAAGATGTTTGCACGGGAAGCGGACACGCAGTTTCGAAACGTTCCCGGCACTCCCGATAATCAACGCACTGTCTGTGCCTGGAGTTTTGCAAGAGCATAGCTTTTTTCTTGCGCTTCGTCAGCCTGGGCAAAGAGGGATATCCTGCGAAACCTGCCCTCTTTTCCTAACCGGATATCAGGGAGCCCGGCACGTTACGCAGCAGGTGCCGCTTGCTCCGTCCACCTGTGGCACGCTGCAAACGGCGCGGCCGCTCCATGCGAGGCCTGCCGCCCTGATGCATTGCATGTGACCTTTCCGCCACCTGCAACATATCCAGCTGAGCCTGAACATATTCGCGCATCGTCAATGGGCCTCCCTTTTGTCCCTGAGCCACCAGGATGCCAAGGAGCATGACGCACCTTGCCAGGATGTCCACGAGCGACTGATCGTGCTTCACGTTTTCCTCCGTTGCAGTCATAGTCATGCGATCACCTCCATGCGTTCTTCGCAAACAATCTGCCCAAGGATCGTTCCATAGGACGGAATCGCCTGCTCATACCCCAAACGGGCCAAAAGCACACAAGGGGAAACCGCGCCTGCTGTCAGCATGGCAGAGGAAAAGCAAAGATCCCGGAGGCATCCCGCATCAGACGTGTCTTCCTGTCGCCAGGCCTGTCAGCCGTATGGGCACCACAAATACTGCTGGAAACAAAAAGGCCCACGGTGCATTTTGGTACACCGTGGGCCTCTGGGACATGCGCTGATGGTGGAGGCGGGGGGAGTCGAACCCCCGTCCGAGAACATTCCACGCAAAGCGTCTACAGGTTTAGGTCAGGAACAGATTTCACCACCCTGCTCGCCCCTGACCGGGCACAGGGCAGCAATCCCGCCGGTACAGATCTCGTGGAAACTCCCGGCAGGCGCCAAGCTCCACCAGCCTGATGCGATGTCGCCAGCCGGACGTATCAGGCGTCGGCCCGTCTGACGTGACCATCAATGTGGTCAGGTGCCTCGCTGTTTTTAGGCAGCGTAAGCGTAGTCGTAATCGTTGTTGGCAATTACTTTTGTGCCGCTTTTTACGAGGCCAGCGGCGCCTCGACCTGCAACTTTGGTTTCCACATCCCCGTCGAAACCAATGCGCCCCCAATTGGGAAGTACTACTATAGGTTACAGCCCCCGCTTTGACAAGCTGTTTTTTATGGTCTGTGCACGACAGGTGAAAAGGTTGCACAAAAAAACTCCAGACGCTACAACCAGCCCTCCTGGAAGGTTCTTCAACCCGCACGGAGGATGCATGGCTCCTGCCACTCGAGATCACTTTTCTTCACGACTGGGCGTCCTGGCGGCGACGCTGGGCTCCGCCGTCGGGCTCGGCAATATCTGGAAATTCCCCTCACTGGTCGGCCAGAACGGCGGGGCCTCATTTCTTGTGGTCTATCTGCTGGCATCACTCTGCATCGGGCTGCCGCTGATGATATCGGACCTCAGCCTCGGCCGCGCCGGGCGCAGCAACGTCATCAGCATCTTCCAGAAGCTGGCCCCCCGCACCGGCTGGTGGCTGATAGGCCTTTCAGCCATCATCAGCTGCCTGCTGATCCTGGGCTTTTATTCCGATGTGGCCGGCTGGGTCTTTGCCTATATCCTCAAATCCGCCACAGGCACCGTCTCATCGACGGATCCGGCCGCGGCCCAGGCCAGCTTTTCCTCTTTGCTGAACGACGGGCCTGTGTCGCTGTTCTGGCAATGGCTCGTCCTGATGCTGACGGGGGCCATCATCATGCGCGGCGCCTCGGCCGGCATCGAAAAAGTGACACGTGTCCTGATGCCCGTCCTCTTCCTCCTGCTGGTAGGCGTCTGCATCCGCAGCCTGACCCTGCCGGGAGCCTCGGAAGGCTTGCGCTTCCTGTTCATGCCCCAGTGGGAACGGGTGGACGCTTCCGTCATCATGATGGCCATGGGGCTGGCATTTTTCAAGATGTCCCTCGGCATGGGCTGCATGCTGACCTACGGCAGCTACTTCAAGGAAGACGTCAATATCCCGCTCATGGCCACCCGCGTCATGATCTGCGACCTGCTGGTCTCCCTGCTGGCCGGCATCGCCATCTTTCCCGCCGTCTTCAGTTTCGGTTTCCAGCCTGCCGAAGGACCTGCCCTGCTCTTTCTGACCATACCGGCCGTTTTCTCGTCCATGCCGGGCGGAACCTTCTTTGCAACGCTTTTCTTCATCCTGTCCGCCATCGCCGCCACGGGCGCCATCCTTTCCCTGCTGGAAGTCCCTGTGGCCTGGCTCTCCGAGCGCTTTTCCCTGCCGCGGAGCAAGGCAGTGCCCATTCTGCTGGCCGGGCTCGTCCTGCTGGGCCTGCCGGCGACCCTCTCCACCGGTCCTGCGCTTCAGGATGTGAAACTGTTCGGCCTGACGTTCTTCGACCTGTACGATGCCCTGTCGTCCACCATCCTGATGCCGTTGAGCGGCATCGTGACGAGCCTGTTCGTGGGCTATTTCTGGGAAAAAGAGCAGATGCTCGCCGCCCTGGGGGGCGGGATGCCGGCCAGACTGGTGCGGGCCCTGTGCCGTACGGTGACGCCGGTGCTCATCACGCTGGTGCTGCTGCACGGTCTGAACATCATCTGAGGTGACGGATCAATCCTCTGCCGTTTGTTTCAGCACTGATCGCTGAGGATCGCTCTGGTCATCGCCCCCAGGGAGTGTTTCCCTGCATGCCCGGCTCCAGCCGCTCCCTCACCACAGCGCCACGCAAAAAGCCCGGCATGGACCGGGCTTTCCTGCTTTCTGGTTTCCGGCTTCCCCTGTCGCGTCAGCTGTCAGACAGGACGGCCCGGCAGACTGTTTATTCTTATTATTAAAGCATCACTTCAAAAAAGGATGGATCATATTTTCCGGCAGCAGCAGCTCATCCAGTTCTTTCCGTGTAAGCAACTGCTTTTCCAGAACAAGATCCATGATAGAACGCCCGCTTTCCAAGGCCTCTCTGGCGATGCCGGCCGACGTCTCATACCCGAGGCGGGTATTCAGGGCCGTAACGATCCCGATACTGTTCTCCACCAGCTGACGACAGCGGTCAGCATTGGCCGTGATCCCCGCGACACAGCGTTCCTGCAGGGTGCTGAATGCCCTGGCCAGCCTGCGGATCCCTGTAAAAAGCGTGAAGGCGATGATGGGCTCCATCACATTCAGTTCCAGCTGCCCGGCCTCGGCGGCCAGGGTGATGGTCACGTCCTTGCCGATGATGTCGAAAGCCACCTGATTGACGACCTCGGGGATCACAGGGTTGACCTTGCCCGGCATGATGGAAGAACCAGGCTGCATCCGCGGCAGGTTGATCTCGTGGAAGCCTGTGCGAGGACCAGAAGACAGCAAGCGCAAGTCATTGCAAATTTTTGAGATTTTTATGGCTACCCTTTTCAGGACACCGGATGTCTGCACATAGGCGCCGGTATCCCACGTTGCCTCCACCAGGTTGGTGGAGAGCCTGACAGGGATATCACTGGTCTCGGCCAGGCGGACGACCGCAAGCTGCGCATAGCCCTGTGGCGAATTGATGCCTGTCCCGATGGCTGTGGCGCCCAGATTGACCTCCAGCAGCAGCTTCTGCGCGTCATGGATGCGCTGGATATCTTCTCCTATGGTCGTGGCATAACTGCCGAATTCCTGTCCCAGGGTCATGGGCACAGCATCCTGGAGCTGTGTGCGTCCCATCTTGACGATGTGGGAAAACTCCACGCTCTTGGCCGCAAAGCCCTTTTGCAGGGGAAGCATATGCTCCACAAGGTAATCCAGCAGCCGGAACAGGGCCAGCCGCAAGGCTGTAGGATAGACATCGTTGGTCGACTGCGAGCAGTTGACGTGATTGTTGGGATGGCAATACTCGTAGGCCCCCTTGGGATGCCCCATGATCTCCAGCGCCAGATTGGCGATGACTTCGTTGGCATTCATGTTCGTGGACGTGCCGGCCCCGCCCTGGATGCAGTCCACAGGGAACTGGTCGAGCATGTTCCCGGCCAGGATGTGATCACAGGCGGCACAGATGGCGATGCCGATATCCCGGGGCAATACCTGCAACTCCATATTGGCCAGGGCACAGGCTTTCTTGACACAGGCCAGGGCCCAGATCATTTCCGGAAACTGGGAAAGCGGCGTCCCGGAGATATGGAAATTGTTCATGGCCCGCAGGGTCTGCACGCCATAGTACACCGAATCGTCTATGGTCAATTCTCCCAGAAAATCATGCTCCAGCCGGCTCATGGGACCTCCTGTGGCTATACCGAAAAAGACCACGCCACGCAGCGCGGATACCGGGATCCTGATTCAAAGCCTACCGGGATGCCGGAGCAAAGTCCACTGCTCCCCTCCGCGCAGCTCTTGCCAGCGGCAGCAACGCGCTGTAGGTTCGCCAGAGAAGAAAATCTCGGAAGATACAGGAGAGAGCAGCATGATATTCTTTTGCAGAAAGACCTCCACAGCCGACGGCAGGACACGCTGGTCCGTGTGCGTACCGACCCTGATGGGATTCACCACCATCGCCTGGTTCTACTCGGAATCCCTGGCGGACAATTTCATCCGTCATCTGGAAAGCAATGAAGAAGACCGCCATCTGGCCAGCCTTGATGCCTGGCGTGAATTCCAGTTCCGCCTGGACTTCATCTGGAGCGAAAAACTCCAGCAGGAGCGGGGTCTGCTGGAAAACCACTGGCAGGATATCCAGAAGGTCCTGGAAGCATACAATCAGCGCATTCGTGCGCTGCTGCACGATACGGCCAGCTATCACAGCGAAGCCTTCACGGCCATCTGGAATGAAAGCTTCCAGGAATTGGGGGCCATCCCCGGGCTGGAGAAACTGGCCCAGACCCTGCATCAGCAAAGCCGTGTCCTCCACAGCCTCAAGACGGAGATCTCTGCCCGGGTGCAGCCGGTCATGCCTGCAACGCCGCAACGTCTGAACTGATCCTTTCCTCTATGCAAAAGGGCACACCGAAGGTGTGCCCTTTTTTTATTCATCGACAAAAAATACACCGCGTCAAATTTCGATTTAAGACGCTAAAAAATTTTTTCCGACCCCTGACTCTCAAAAAGCGTTCTTTTGCTCTCAGAGGAAATACGCGCCTTTTTCTGTTGTGGGCGCTCCTGACCCTTTTCCAGACCCGCCCGCTCCTGCGCTGACAGACCACAGGGACGCACCAGGGCCCATGAAGCAAAAAAGGCCACCCGCAAAGGTGGCCTTGGGTCATCCCCCACTGAAGAAGCTAGCCGGCATGCGCGGCCAGCTGGGCCTTGGCCTGACGGGCCTCTTCCTCCAGCTGTCCCTTGCGGGCCTCGGAGATCTTCAGGGCCGCGGCAAGGGCATCAAGGTAACTGCGCTCCATAAAATGGTCGATGTCCACGATCATGCATGACAGGCGGTACAGGTCTTCCCCCTGCTCTGCGGACCGGATCTCCGCAGCCAGAGCAGCAGGATCGATGGGGGCATTCAGCAGCTGCCCCAGCAGGGCATTGGTATCCTGGCCGGGGGCCATCTGCGCGACGACCTTGCTGATACGGTCCTGTTCCGTCGCATCGATGTGCCCGTCCGCCCGTGCGGCGAACACCATGGCGCGCAGCAGGAGCCGGGCCGTAGGATCAAGCTCCGCAGAAGCCACAGCCGCCACCGGCTGCTGGACAGGAGCTGATGCCGCAGGCTGGTTTTCTTTCTGGGCCTGCGACCACTTCTGGTAAAAATTCCAGGCTACCGCACCCGCACCGACCAGGGCGGCGTTCTGCAATGCTCCCTTGGACATGAAGGATCCCAGCAGCGCCCCTAGGGCACCAGCACCCATCAGGCCACCAACACCACCGGGCGCGGCCTTGCTCAGACCGGAAGCCTGTTCTTTGGCCGTATCCATAAGAGAACCAAGCGTCTCACCAATATTCTTTTTATTGAAGATGTCGAAAAGGGACATATATACCTCTCATGTTGGTATCCGGTACAGGGGTATTTTCCCGATATTCCCTGTGCGTGAACAGCGTGTGTCGGAGTACAGATAAGGTCAGGCAGCAAGAAGTCAAGAGGGATGGCCCCTGCCCTGCTTGCCGGTGGTCTTTTCCTTTCTCCATGCAGCCAAACCTTCCTTGCCAGGCACAATACCGTGACAGGCATGAAAGCCGTGGGCCAGCGACCGAGCCACGCCGTATCCGTATTTTTTCTCCTGCTTTCATACTGTTGGAGTTACATACAATCGTCACACAACAGACACGCTCACGTTCCTCTTTTTGTCTAGTGTGGCTTCTGTAAAGGCAAGGCTTTCTTTTCACTCCAAGGAGAAAGATCATGACCAAGAGAAAACAGCCTCCCATCGAATGCCGCTTGCGCCCCAACTATACGAAAAAATGCATCGCCTGCGGACACGGCCCGGTGGTTGATGTCTATACGCGAGATGGCCATTTCGTAAACAGCACGGCCATGTGCGGGGCGTGCAGCTTCGGCAAGGAAAAATACGCCGACCCTGAAAACTGGTAGCCGACACTGTTGGAACTCCCCAATCCCTTCCTTCCCCCAGCAGGAAAGACGCCATGACAAATACTGTCACGGCGTCTTTCATCCATGTCGCACAAATCCATACTAAATTCGATAATTACGACATGTTGCCATATATATACCCCTGACAGGCCGCCTCAGGACAGCATCTCCAGAAAGGCTTCCAGCCGGACCTTGAGCTGTTCCGTATCCGCACCGGAATAATCCGTCACCACCTGCAGGAAGGGCAAGCCCAGCTCTTCGCGCACGAATTTTTTGACGCTCCAGGATTCGACATCGTACGGCTGACACCCCTGCCATGTCAGATCGACCACGGCATCCACGGCAAAGTCCCGGGCCAGGTCCCGCAGGACACTGTAGCGGTGGGGGTTGGGCGACATGACGGCACAATGCATGTCCAGATAGCGGCGGGCCAGGACATCCAGGGCATCCCCCTCCTCTGCCATGTCCAGCAGGACTTTCTTGTAACAGGTGCAGTTGTCGATACAGACCACGCTGGCGCCGCATTCTTCCAGCAATTGCACCACCTTGTGCGATCCCATGCCTGTGGGGACGCCTGTCAGCAGGATGCGGGGCGCATCAGCAGCCACGGCCGCCGGGGCATCCTGCAATTCCGCATGGATAGCCTCCAGCAGCCGGATGGCCTGCTCATAGTCCGGCATGAATGAGGCCCGGAAGCAAATATCCAGCAGATCAAGCCCCCGCAAGGGCGACGGACGGCGGCGGGCCAGATCCAGCACCTTTTTCAGGGCCTGCCGCAGGCGGGAGGTCAGATCCATGGCAGCCCGCAGCTTTTCTTCCGTTATACGGACGCCAAAGTCCTCTTCCAGGCGCGCCACCAGCAGGGCGTACTGCTCACGCCAGTAGGCATGGGCGCGCTCGTCCTGGATCTGCGGCAGCTGCAGGACCATCACGGGCTTGTAGGCAGCCAGCAACTCATACATCTTTTTTTTGCCATCACAGGTGGCATCCGCCACCACGATGTCCGAAGCTGCCAGATAGGGGCAGCTGTCCTGCAGGGCAAAGCCGAAGCTGCTCTTGATCAGGGGGCACAGACAACGCGGCAGGACCTCTTCCGCCACAGGGATGGAGTCCTGCTTCGTGCCGCACAAAGAGACCGGCACGGCATCCGCCGCAAGGGCAATCTCCAGCGGTGAATAGATGCAGAACTGCCCCACGACCTTGCGGCCTTTTTCCCTGGCTTCCTGCAGGGCCAGCACATTACGGCTGGTCACATCCCGAAAATGTTCAAGACTGGCATATGTCATCGTGATTCTCCCATGCGCCCCGGCGCCTTGCCGGTGTACGCCGTTACGTTGTCAGCGGGCCGCCACAAGGGCCGCTCCCAAAGCCCCCACGGTCTGGGGATCGTCAGGTACATTGACCGGAACGCCCAGTTCTGCCGCAAGCAGCCGGCTGAATGCCGGACTTGTGGCCAGGCCTCCGGTAAAGGTGCATTCCCGCCTCAGCGGGACACGCGCGGCCAGCCCCCGCATACGGCGTGCTATGGACAGGAACACCCCCGCAGCGATATCGGCCGGTGCTGTTCCCTGCGCCAGCAGCCCGATGATCTCGGTCTCGGCAAACACAGCGCACATGCTGGAGATGGATACGGGCTTGCCCGCAGCGGCGGCCAGTCCCAGTTCCGGCAGCTCCATGCCCAGGATACCGGACACGACCTGCAAGAAACGTCCTGTCCCGGCCGCGCATTTGTCGTTCATGACAAAATCCTGCACGGCGCCGTCTTCCACGGCGATGACCTTGCTGTCCTGTCCGCCGATGTCCAGTACCACCCCTGTGGCGGGAAAAAGCCAGGAGGCACCGCGCGCATGGCAGGAGATCTCGGTCACGACCTTGTCGGCAAAGGGCAAGGCCACACGGCCGTAACCTGTGCCGACCACACGCCGCAGGGCCGCCGTTTCCACTCCCGCAGCGCGGCAGGCGGCCTGCATCACCTGTTCCCCGGCTTCACGGCTGTTCCAGCCGGTGGGCAGGACGGCCCGTCCAAGAACGATCTTTTTTTCCTCGTCCAGCACTACGGCCTTGGCGGCCACAGAGCCCACGTCTATACCAGCTACCGGCATGGACAGCCTCCTGCCTCGCTTTTCTGTTCACTGCGCATGCCAGCACCCGAATCCAGCATTTCCAGGATGGACGCCGTCAAACGCGCATAGGCCGGATCGCCACGGTGGCGGGGCCGGGGGATGTCCACCGGTATGACAGTACGGACCGTCCCCGGACGCGCCGACATGACGACGACCCTGTCGGCCAGATACACGGCCTCGTCCACCCCGTGGGTCACGAAAAGGATGGTGGTCTTGTGATGTTGCCAGATGCGCAGCAGTTCCCGTTGCAGCAGGATGCGGGTATGCGCATCCAGCGCGCCGAAGGGTTCGTCCATCAGCAGCACATCGGGCCTGTTGGCCAGGGCCCGCGCGATGGCCACACGTTGCCGCATGCCGCCGGAAAGCTCATAGGGCATGGCACGGGCAAATGCGGCAAGATCCACCAGCTCCAGGTATTCACGCGCCACCTTGCGGCGCTCCTCACGGCCTGTCCCTGCAAATTCAAGTCCCAGCGCCACATTGTCTTCCACCGTACGCCAGGGCAGCAGGGAATATTCCTGGAACACCATGCCCACTTCACGGCGCGGTACCTTCACCGGCTGGCCCCGGTACAGGATCTCGCCCTCACTGACAGGCTCAAGTCCGGCAGCCATGCGCAAAAACGTCGATTTGCCGCAACCGCTGGGCCCCACGATGCAGATGAACTCATTCTCCTGCACATCCAGATCCAATTCCTTCAGGGCCAGTATCTCACCTTCACGCAAACGAAAGCGTTTGCGCACCCTTCGGGCAGAAAGCACAGTCTCCGTCATACGCGCCTACCGGGAAAACTGTTTCCAGGCGTACTTGCGCCGTTCAATCCACTGGAAGGCCATATCCAGCAGGGCCCCCACCACGCTGATGCTGATCATGCCGGCAATGACCACGTCCGTACGCCCCACGGTATAGGCATGGGTGATCAGGTACCCCACCCCGGAAAGACTGCCGGGCAGCATCTCCGCAGAAACCAGGCACATCCACGCCACCCCAAGGCCTATACGCAGGCCGTTGACGATGGATGGCGCCGCGGCGGGCAGCAGGATCTTGGTGAAGATGTCCCGCTCGGACGCCCCCAGCACCCGGGCCGAATCAACCAGCGTACGGTTGACCGTCTGCACACCATGTACGGCGCTGGTCAGGATGGGGAACAGCGCACCGATGAATATGATGAACAGCATGGAAATCTTCAGATTATTCAGATAATAGTATAATTCGCTCCGCGGCAGGCCCATGACCGTCGCCAGGCTGCTGACGCCGAACCAGGCCAGCACCAGCGGTACCCAGGCCAGCGGCGGGATGGGGCGGAACATGCCCAGGAAAAGATTGAGCAGGCGATGCAGACCGGCATAATAGCCCATGGCCACGCCCAGGGGCACCCCCAGCAGCACGGCTACCGCATAGCCGCAGAGGACACGCACCAGGCTGATGCCGATGTTGCCTGCCAGCGTGCCCATGGCGATGACATTGTCCAAAGGGTGCGCCAGCAGGGCCCCGATCTCCTCCAGCGGGGGAAGGATAAGGCTGTTGCCCACCAGTGTCGCCATGAATTCCCATATGAGAAAGAAGAGCGCAGGCACCAGAAGAGGCGCCGCCCAGAAGATGATGCGTCCCGGCATAGTCGACCTGCAAGCGATGGATGACCTGCGGCAGAGGATCCTCCCCCCTGCCGCAGGAAAAGAAACGGCAATTACGGACAGTCCCAGCTATTTTCCGCTATCAAGGAAGGATTCGTCGAGCAGCAGGGGCCGGGCCTGTTCCATGGTCTTGTGACGCAGGCTGCCGCTGAACTTGTTCATACTGTCCAGGATACGCAGATAGGTATCCGCGCCGCGCAGCCAGCTGTCACTGAAGTTGCCCAGGAACACAAGGCTGGACTTGCGCCCGGCTTCGGGCGGCAGACCGATCCACTGGGCGGCGATCTCACCGGCCTGCTGGGGATGGGCATTGCACCAGGCCCCCACGCGGGAGATCAGGGCCACGAAGGCCCGGACGACTTCGGGATGCTTGGCGATCATCTCTTCAGAAGCCACCCCCACACAGCAGGGGAAGTTGGCCCACTGTCCGGCGGGGGGCAGTTCGCCCAGATTGACCAGCACCTTGCCGATGCCGCGGGTCTGGGCCACTTCAGGAAAAGGAGAAGGACCGACAACAGCTTCCACCTGGCCGGCGGTCAGAGAAGCCAGCAGGTTGCTGGTCTCCTTCAGGTCCACCAGCAGGACGTCGGCCTTGCTGTCCGAAGGATCAAGCGTCACCTTGAGCCCGGCTTTGACCAGCGCGCCTTCCAGCACGATCTTGGGGGCGCTGGTAGGCGAATGGAAGCCGATCTTGACAGGTTCCTTGCTTTCTTTCACGCGCTGCAGCAGGCTTTCCCAGCTGGTCAGGGAAGAATCCCTGGGCACCACCAGCGCCATACCTTCCGTCTGCAGAGGGCAGACGATCTTCATGGGCGTTCCCTTGTCGATACCGGCCATGATGGCCGTGATGGAGGCGATGCCCATGTCCAGATGCTTCTGGGCAAAAAGCGTGGCGGTCTCGGAACCGCTCTTGGCCACGACCAGATCGAGGATGGCAATGGGTTTGCCGTCCTTGACGAGCTCATAGCTCTCACGTTCCACAAGGGGTTTCAGATAGACGCCCAGGTCACGGAAGGCCTCGCCCCGTGATGCCGCTACCTGAAATGGGGAATGGTGGGTGGTGAAGATGAAACCGGTCTTGAAAGCCGGCAGTTCACCGGCAACGGACACGGAACACAGTCCCAGCACAGCGATGCCGGCCACGGCCAGCCTGCGCAGGATGGACGAAACGAACATGGGCAACCCCCTTTTTGTGATGATGTGACCACCACGGTCACGAAACGGCAGGCCATGCTGCCGTCGGGCACAAAAAAACCGCGCGAGACTGCGCGGAAGTGATGGGGTGTTGCGAGCTTGCCCGGAGAAAGGCGACGAAAACAGGCGTCAGCAAACCATCTGCGGTGACAAGGACATACAGCCCCACCACAGACAGCGTCAGGTCAGACCAGACGAAAGCGTACGCCAACTATCCATATTCTCTCCAGATATATGATGAGCATACGGAGGAAAGAACAGAAAGTAAAGTCCCCTTCCCTGCCCTTTGAATTTTTGCACGTCACAGACTGCCAAAGGGCTTCATCGAGCCTGCAAGGCCGGAGGGCCTGCAGAAAAAAAGGGAGGCGCCCCAAAGCGCCCCCCTTGTGTCGGTGTATCCGCAAGCCGGTACAGATCAGAACTTGATCTTGCGGTATTCTTCCAGAGCTGCGGCCTGCTCCTCGAAGGAAGCGAAACCGGCCTGATGCAGCGCATCCTCCACCGTGCTGCTCCAGTCCCAGGTCGCGTAGATGACGGGCTTGTGGAACATGGAGCGGAAGCTTTCCAGCTCGGTGCGGTAGAAGGATTCCTTGGGCGTATCCAGATGTTCGCGCAGCTGTTCATGACGACGCTGCAGCTCGCCTTCGTACCATTCCTGGATATCCTGGGGCAGCGTGTACTTCTTCAGGATGTGGCCGTAACCGGCCTCCTCCATCAGCTTGGCCAGGCGCTGGTGATGCTGCTTGCCCAGCCATTCGCCCAGCTTGGACGTGGGGATGTTCTCGGCTTCCACAGCGGCGATGTCGAACACGGTCTGGAAGTAGGTATCCGGCACCACAGAAGCGGAAACGATACCGGCGATGGCCACCAGGCCGCGCAGGATCACACTGTTGGAGATGCCCTGGCCGCAGAAGCCCACCTTCTTGCCGTATTTCTGCCCGGTGAAGATGCTGACCAGAATGGCCCAGACCACGGCGGGATCTTCTTCATCATAGATGTGTCCCAGACGGGCATTGTCGCGGTCCGTAGCCAGGACCATCTGGGTCATGTCGTTTGAACCGATGGAGAATCCGTCGAATTCCTGGATGAACTCCTTGGCCAGGATGGCGTTGGAGGGGATCTCCGACATCTGGATGATGCGCAGGCCGTCCTGACCGCTGGTCAGCTTGTGCACCTGGCTCAGGTAAGTCCGCATGGAGCGGGCCTCTTCCAGGGTACGCACGAAGGGCAGCATCATCTGCAGGTTGGAGCCGCCGTACACGCCGCGGGCCAGCTTGAAGGCCTCGATCTCCCAGTCGTGGATATTGCGGGACACACCGCGGTATCCCAGCATGGGGTTGTCTTCGTGGTGCTCAAAAAGGTTGCCGCCCAGCAGGTTGCGGTATTCGTTGCTCTTGAAGTCCGTGGTACGGTACACGATGGTCTTGCCGTAGAAGGCCATGGCAAACAGGGCCAGGTTCTGCGCCAGTGTCTGCACATAGTGTTCCTTGCCGGTGCGGAAGCCGCGGGACTTGATGATGGACCGGATCTTGTTGGGCAGATCACGCACATCGTCCATTTCCTTCTTCAACCCGCCGCGCAGGCTCACTTCCTCACGCAGACGGGCGATATTGCCCAGCAGCGACGTCACTACAGGCAGGTCCTTGATGCGCTTCACGTGCTCTTCCACCGAAGCTTCGATCTCGGCGATACGCTTGGCCGATTCGGGATCGGAAGGCGAAAGCAGGGCCAGCTCGTCGTCGTAGCCCATGATGATGCGCACATGGTCGGCCAGATCCACGGAAGTCTTGAGGATCTCCAGACGGCGGGAAGCCATTTCCAGGTGCTGGTCGATCTTGTGGTCGAGCTCACGCATCTTGCGGTGCTGCAGCAGCACTTCTTCGGCGCTGAGGCTGCGGTCGGTATCCACCAGGGCGGCCACTTCCGCGCTCAGGCCGGTCACTTCCGCCACATATTCACGCAGGTTGAAGTTGAACACGATGAGACCGGCAGCCATCTGCTCGCGCAGGACCTTGGAAAGGTTGTCTTCCAGTTCCCTGAGCTTGCCCTGCACCACATCTTCCAGCTCCCCGTTGTCGAAGGCTTCCAGCGCCTGGGGATGGATGCTGATGTTGCCCAGCATGAACTCGGCGCGCAGCAGGCCCACTTCGAACTGCGGGAACTCGCGCAGGCGGGAGAGGAACAGGGCCTGGCCCACGTCCGCCAGCACCAGACCGACCTTGGTCTTGGTGACGGGCAGCTGGGCCACGTCCATCTCGCCGCCCACTTCGCGCAGGGGCAGCAAACCGCGATACACCCGGCCACGGGTACCGTCGACGGTCACTTCCACGCCATCCAGGGCGCGCAGCACGTCCAGACGCTGGATACCGATGACGGCGGCGATGCCCAGTTCACGCGAAGTGATGGCGGCGTGGCTGGTATCGCCCCCCACGTCGGCCATGATGGCGGAAGCCACGCGCATGCCGGGCACCATGTCGGGGTCGGTACGTTCGGCAGCCAGCACGTCGCCCTTGGCGACCTTGTTCAGTTCCAGGGCCGAGCGCAGGAAACGCACGGTACCGTGACCGGCACCGCGGGAGGCGCCATTGCCTTCCACCAGCACTTCGGCGGTGGCAGCAGCCTTGGCATCCACTTCGCGACGGCGCATGAAGATGGTGGTGGGATGCAGTTCCAGCTCTTCGTTCCAGCGGGTCTCGGGACGGGCCTGCACGAACCACAGCTTGTCGTTGGCGTCGATGCAGAATTCCGTATCCATGATCATGCCGCCATACGCCTTGCTCACGGCGCGCACGCCCTTGGCCACGCGCTCGGCCTGGCTCAGGGACAGGGCCCAGCGCAGGGCTTCCAGCTCGGGCACGGGCACTTCCCGGGTACCGCCACGCTCGTCATAGACGATCTTCATGTCCTTGCAGCCCATCTGGCGGATGACCACTTCACTGCCGTCATCGCGCTGGAAGACATACAGTTTGTCGGGGGTCACCTTGCCGCCCACCACAGCCTCACCCAAGCCATAGCTGGTGTCGATGCTGACCAGATCCTTGCGGGAGGTCCCGCGGCAGCCGGTGGACGTATCGGCCGAGAAGGCCGTACCGGAGATCACGGGGTTGATCATCTGCATCATGCAGACGGAAAGCGAGGTGTTCTCGATGGCCCATTCCTGCTTGGCATTGACGGCAATGGCTTCATCACCGGTCTCTTCGGCGCGGGCGATGGCATCCAGGATGGCCTCGCGGCGGTATGTCATGGAGCGCAGGTTGTACGCGGAAGCACAGTCCCAATGATAGGCTTCCACGACCCTGGCCGGGCCCACCATGTTGAGGTAGGTATCCTGCAGGCCGGCAAAAGCTTTTTTGCGGGAGTCCTCACCGGCAGCCGAAGAACGCACGGCCACGGGGGTCATGTCGTCGCCGTTCTCGTTGCAGATGGAAAGGTACGCGCCGCGCACGGCCTCATCCACATCCTGGGGAAGATCCACGGAAAGGATGGCGGCCTGCACCATGACGGAGCGTTTGCGCAGCTGGTCGATACCTTCAGGAGAAGTGGCGAAACCTTCCACGATGGTGTTGATGAAGGTCCGCAGCTTGGTGTGGGACTGGTCCCCTTCCGCAGCGGCAGCGTCGTGGATCTGCTTGCCGAGCTGGCGGACGAACTTCTGCAGGAAGTCGGGGTCCTGGTTGATTTCGGGATCATTCCAGTCGATACGGCCGTACTCGCGGTCGACGACCGCGCGAACGATACGCCCGGTAACCTTGGTCTCATCCAGCACCTTGTGGAAGGCGAGCGAAGAGATGGCGCGGAAATAAGGCGCCTGGATACCTTCTATCTGGCTGATGAGGGCCGTGTTGTAGTTCTTGCCACCCACAAGCAGCTCGGCTTCTTCGCCGATCGCCACGATGTCGGCACCGGTCAGCACCAACTTTTTGCGGATAGCTTCCGGGGATTCCTCTTTCTTAGTGGCAGCCGTTTTGGCCATGACTTCCTCCGTTATACCAGGAAAGAAAGCTTTTGATTGCAATCATCATACCCTAGCAGACACATTCTGTCCATAATGCGGCACAACTGCGCCACACGACTAGATCACGCGGGATCCGCAGTAGGGGCAGAAGGAGACATTGTCCATGGGAATAGGCTGTGCGCAGGCCTCGTTGCTGCAAATTCGCGGCACGGGGCCCAGCTCGACGAGCAGCTCGCCTTCGCGCACAGATACCATCTGCTTGTTTTCCTTGAAGTCGGCCGTCTTCAGCACGCGCTTCACCACACCATCCACAGGAGCCAGCACGGCCTTTTCCTGCTTCATGATGGACACATTGAACAGTTCCTCGCCGGCCTTCACGATGTCGCCGGGGTGGACATACATGACCCACAGGTCGCCGTTGCTGGGCGAAGCCACATGATACTTGTTGGCAGGGTCCGCCATGGTCAGGCCCTTGGACTTCTGGCCCGTGGGCTGGGCGACCTGCACTTCGCAGCTCATGATCTCGGAGTCCAGTACATAGCGGCAGATGACGACACCGGCATCGTTGGGACGGGAGATGCTCAGCAGCAGCAGATGATGGGGCTTGCCGCTGCGGTCATTGAAATAGAGATCCTGACCGGGCTTGAGGCCTTCGAACCAGACATGCAGGGGCAGATTGTTGGGATCACCGTACTGCATGCGGAACTGCATGGTCTTGAGGGCATCGGCCGGATGGTTGAGGTAGAGGACGAACTCTTCCTTGGTGGGCTTGCGCTTCAGCAGTTCGGTGCAGGCGGCCTCTTCGGCGGCCAGGTTCACGTCCGGCAGGCTCTCCAGGGGAGAGGCCTCCGTGCGGTTGGCAATGGCGCTCTTCCACTCGGAACCAAAGGCGCTCTCGTAGACCCAGTCCGCAGGGAAGCCCAGCGGCAGACGGCCGAACTTGCCCAGCAGCAGCTTGCGGAAGGCATCGTTGCAGTCCTGGTAGATGTTCAGGCGGGCCTTGCGCATCTCGCTGGACAGCTCGGATTCGGGCGTCCGGGTGACTTCGTTGAGCACTTCCAGCAGGAAGCGGACCTCTTCCTCACCGCCGCGCTTCCAGGCCCCGGTGACCGCCAGGAAGGCGGTGTTCCAGGTGATCTGGGAACCGGGCGTCACGTCGTGGTAGCGGACGATCTGGCGGGTCCCTTCCAGGAACTTGAGCATGTAGGGCAGCAGGTGGATGTAGCCCTGCTTCATGGCGCCCTCCTGCGAGGAGGAGGTGGCACCGCCGGGCATGCCGTGGCGGGTCACATCATAATCGATGCCCTTGAAGTACGGCGAGCAGTAGCGATCATAGTACGGCATGATCTGCTTGCAGACGAAGTTGGCGTCGCGGATGGCATCCTTGTTCAGGTTGCACTTCAGGCCCAGCTCGTCTTCCATGTAGGCCACCGTGGCCAGCACGTCGCCCTGGCCGTAGGAACGCACGGCAGAGCCCAGGCCCACATCGATGATGTGGGCGCCAGCCTTGGCCGCGGCCCCGCAGGAGGGGATGAACAGGCCGTCAGTGCAGTGGCGGTGGTAATGCAGCACCAGTTCGGGCCAGCGTTTGCGCAGGGCCGTCACCAGCGCGGTCATGAAGCGCGGCGGGCAGACTCCGGCCATATCCTTGAGGCCGAGGATGATGCTGCGGGCAGCGGCCTTTTCATCGGCGCCCATGATGTCGGCCATCATGTGCAGGATGTTCTCGGTCACCCCCAGGTAATGCTCGACATCAAAGCCCTTGGCCCACGAAAGGGAGAGGGCGGGCTGGAAGACCACGTCCTTACGATCCATGACCACTTCGGCGATGGGACGCATGTTTTCCACATGGTTCAGGAAGTCGAAGCAGCGCACCACTTCGTAATGATCGCAGATCATCTCGCCGGTGAGGCGCATGAGGTTGCGCGGCTGCGGCGTGTAGCCCAGCACGTTGGTGGAACGCACCAGCAGCTGCTTGAGCGTTTTGGGGGCAAAGCTCTTCCATTCCTTCGCCTCGGTGAAGGGATAGGTCATGTTGGCCAGCATGGCCACATGGAAATGGGCCCCGCCGCCGTTCTCGATGGAGAAGTAACCGGCATTGTCCAGATAGGGACCGATCAGGCGGTCTTCTGCCAGGCGGAAACGGTTGCCGGAGTTGGACTGGGTGAAGTCACGCGGCGTGGTGTCCGTGAAATGCACGTAGCCGCTGTCACGGATGAAGTCCAGCAGGGCGCGGCGGTCGCCCTGGGGATAGGGGGACGGCTGGCGGCGCAGCTGGCTGGAGATGGGCGGCAGCACGGGGTCGAAGACACCCAGCCGGGGCGTGGTGACGGAACGGTATTCCCCCAGCTGCACATGGGGGTTGTAGCCCTTGGCGGAGATCTCCGCCACCAGACGGGCCAGACGCTCGCTTTCGGGGGCCACGTCCCGGTACTGCATGAGCTCGGGATGGTTGGCCACGAAGTTGGTATTGATCTCGCCCTTGCGGAACAGGGGGTGCTTGAGGATCTGGCGGTGGAAGGGGATGGTGGTCTTGATGCCGCCGATGATGTACTCGCCCAGGGCGCGGTCCATGATGCCCAGGGTCTTTTCCCAGTCATGGGCATAGGCGATGAGCAGGGAGCCGGCCGAATCGTAGTTGGCCGGGAACTCATAACCGGCGCTGATGTTGGAGTCCAGGCGCACACCGGGGCCGCCAGGCGACACATAACGGGTAATCAGGCCGGCATTGGGCGTGAAATTGTCCTGCGGGTTCTCGCAGTTGATGCGCACCTGCATGGCACAGTAGGAAGGACGCAGGTTCTCTTCGCGATAGCGCAGTTCCGCCCCGAAGGCCACGGCGATCTGTTCTTCCACCAGGTCGATGCCATAACGGCATTCGGTGATGCCGTGCTCCACCTGCAGGCGGGTGTTGACTTCGATCATGTAGGGCGTGCCGTCGGGCATGACCAGGAATTCCACCGTAGCCAGGGAATGGTAGCCCACGGCGCGCACCAGACGGCGGGCATAGTCCTTGAGCTGTTCGCGCAGCTGGCGGGTCATGCCCGGCCAGGGCGAGGGCGTGATCTCCACAAGCTTCTGATGGTTGCGCTGCACGGTGCAGTCACGTTCGTCAAAGGCAAAGACGTTGCCGTACATGTCGGCAATGACCTGGATCTCGATGTGGCGCACATCGGCCAGGAACTTTTCCACGAACAGGCGCGGATTGCCGAAGGAGGCCTGGGCCATGGTGGAAGCCTTGAAGAAAGCGTCTTCCAGTTCGGCCTCATTATGGATGGCGAAGATACCGCGCCCCCCGCCGCCGCCTTCTGCCTTGAGCATGATGGGCAGACCGATCTCGGAGATCAGCTGACGGGCGGTGGCGATGTCCACGGCCCCGTCAGAACCCGGCACCACGGGGATGCCCAGCTTGCGGGCCACGGCACGGGCCTGCACCTTGTTGCCCAGCAGATTCATGGCCTCGGCGGTAGCGCCGATGAACGTGATGCCGGCTTCCTTGCAGCGCTGGGGGAAACGGGTATCCTCGGAAGCAAAGCCCCAGCCGGGATGGATACCGACCACGCCGCGCTGGCGGGCCTTGTCGATGATGCGGTCAATATCCAGGTACGCGCGGGGATCGGGCCCGAGCAGGATCAGTTCCTGGGCAGTGGACGCTGACGGTGCAGTTTTGTCCACATCGGTGGCTGTCATGGCCGCGACGGCGTCAAAACGTTCGCGGATGGAGCGACAGATACGGCGGGCGGGAATGCCACGGTTGGCGACAAGGATCACCTTGCCCTTGAGAAATTCCTGGACGTCTGCAAAGGATTTGTTGGCCATGCCTTTTTGCCCTTTAGTGATGATGCGAAAGACGCAGGCTTCCGCTGTAAAAAACCTCCTGCCGGCCATTGCGCGACAGGCACAGTCCTCCGTCGTGGCACAGCCCTGTCAGAATGCCCTCGACGACCTCATCGCCATCGTCGAGACAAACACAGGACCCGCGCCAGAGCAGGAAGCTCTCGGCGAGATCCTTCCAGTTTTTCTTTAGAGAACCGCCGGTACTATACTCGCAAAACAGGCAGTTTACAAGTTGATACCACAGGCTCTCGGCGGTAAGAAATATTTTTTGTGATTTTTCCGGCCCCGGAACCAGGGCCTTCGCGGGCATGGCGGCCCCGGCGCGCAGGGACTCTGCCGGGGGAGCCCAGGCCACATTGATACCGATGCCGGCCAGCAGGACGCCCGCCCTTTCCTCCAACAGGATCCCCGCCACCTTGGCAGGAGCATCCCCATCCTGCACGACAAGATCATTGGGCCATTTGAGGCGTACCGCGAAACCCAGCTTTCCCAGGGTGGCCGCCAGCATGGCGCCGGTCACGGTCGATGCCGCTGAACCGGCGAACGGTTCCTGCATGGGGAGCCGCAGCGCTGCATAGATATTGCCCGCGGGCGAGACCCAGTTCCGGCGCAGCTGCCCCCTGCCCTGCCGCTGGCTGCTGACCAGCACGCTCTGCCAGGGGGCCAGCAGGCCGCGCCGGGCCAGGGTATGCCCCACATCCAGAGCGGACGAGACCTCGCCGAAGCGCCAGACCTCAGGGCGGACGGCCCTTTGCTCCCGGGCCCCGTTATGGCATGATGACGTCATGAAGACCTACCTTGTTGGCGGTGCCGTCCGCGACATCCTGCTGGGACAGGCACCGGTTGAACTGGATTATGCCGTGGACGGGAACGCGGCCGCCTTCCTGGCGGCACACCCCGATGCCGCCCGCGTGGGAAAAAGCGTCCGGGTCTGCCTGTGGCACGGCTGCGAGTTCATGCCGCTCCGGGATGGGAGCCTGAGCGCGGATCTGGCCGCCCGCGACCTGAGCATCAATGCCCTGGCCCTGGATGCCGACGGGCATCTGCATGCCCATGCCACGGCACTGGAGGATCTGGAACGCGCACTGCTGCGCCCGGCCTCGCCCGATGCGTTCCGCAAGGATCCCCTGCGACTGTTCCGGCTGGCCCGCTTCGCCTGCCGTCACCCGGGCTGGCAGCTGCACCCCGATTGCCTCCGTCTGGCGGCGGAGATCCCGGAAAGCGCCCTTGCGGCCATCCCGGCGGAGCGGGTCGGCAGGGAGCTGCTCAAAGCCCTGGCCCTGCCCTGCCCCGGTCGTTTTCTGGAAGTCCTGGAGCGGCTCCACCTCTGGCGGCCGTGGTTCACGGAGCTGGAAGCCATCGCCCGCATCCCCGCGGGACCTGCGCGCTGGCACAGCGGTTCCGTCCTCCGGCATACCGTCCGGGTCATGAACGCCGTGGCGGGAGACAGCCTGGCCGTCTGGATGGCCTTCTGCCACGATCTGGGAAAACTGCTGACTCCCGGGGAAGAACTGCCGCACCATTACGGCCATGAACAGCGGGGACCGGCAGTGGTGCGTCTGCTGGTCAGGCGTCTGCACCTGCCCGCCCGGCAGGAAAAGGCCGGACTGCTGGCCTGCGAACTGCACATGAAGGCCGGACTGTATGACCGCCTGCGCCCCGGCACGCGCCGGGACGTGCTCTGGACAGTGGCCACTCGCGGTCTGGCAAGGGAGTTCTGGAAAGTGGTGGACGCCGACAGCAAACAGGAGATCAGCAGCCGGGCACTGGCGGATACGGCCCTGCTCCGCACCATAGGACTGCCCCCTCAATGGAGGAACAGAGGAACGGAATCCGCCCGCAAATTGCGGGAACTGCACTGCCAGGCCCTGGCCGGCAGCAGGACGGCCTAGTTCCAGACCGCCGCCCCGGCCCTGCTCCGGCACCAGTCACACAGGGCATCCATCTCCTCGCCGTGGTCATAGCCGGCCAGATGCCCCACGGAATGCGCCAGCAGGCGCAGCAGATGTTCTGCCGGATCCTGGCCGTACAGCAGGCATTCCCTGTTCAACGTATCCAGTGAAAGGAGCATCACCCCCGGCAGGCTCTCGTCACCGGGGAACGACAGTACATTGGTCGGGCCTGTGCAGCCCATATAGCGCCGATTGGCCCGGGCGATGCACGCATCATCCACCAGATGGACCTCCACAGGGCCCAGCGGACAGCCGGCCTCCCGCGCTGCGGAGGTCAGGGCATCCAGTATCCCGGCTATCTGGCGCGGGGGCACGGGCAGCAGCCAGGCCCCCGCCGGACAATGATCGATGACCCGGACAGCCATCATTCCCGCCCCGCCTGTTCCGTACGGGCCAGCTGTTCGGCTTCCAGCTTCTCCGCAGCTTCGACGGCGGCGGCATCATGCACACGGCCGTGATGATGACCGCTGTGGCCGTTCTCGGCTTTCTCTTCCGCCTCTTTGACGGCCGGGGCATTCTCGTGCCCCTTGGCTTCGGCCTTGCTTTCGGCCGGGCGGGCATCCGCGTTTTTGGCTTCCGTGGCCTTGCCTTCCTGCCTGCCTTCGTTCTTGGCCGGCGGATAGGCGATGCGCTGGTGGAAGATGCCTGTCAGGATGCGCTGGAAGTTCTCACTCAGATAATGCAGATCCTTGAAGGTCAGTTCGGACTCGTCGAGCTGGCCTTCGGAGAAGATGCCCTTGATGATGGTATCGATGTGCGTCCTGATACGGGCAGGCGTGGGATCCGTCAGCGTCCGGCTGGAAGCCTCCACGGAGTCCGCCAGCATGAGGATGGCGGCCTCCTTGGTCTGGGGCCGGGGACCGGGATAGCTGAAATCCGACTCGCGCGGCCGCTCGCCCATATTGATGGCCTTCTGATAGAAGTAGCGGATGACCCTGGTCCCGTGGTGCTGGCGGATGATGTCGATGATCTCCTGCCCCAGCTTGTAGCGTTCGGCCAGCTCCGTGCCTTTCTTGACGTGGGACGTGATGATGAGCGCACTCATGGAAGGAGCCAGCTTGTCATGCTTGTTGGGACCGCCGAACTGGTTCTCGATGAAATACTCGGGATAGGTCAGCTTGCCCGCGTCATGATAGAGGGCCGCCACCTTGCACAACAGGCTGTTGGCCCCGATGGCCTTGGCCCCGGCCTCCACCATGTTGGCCACCACCAGGGAATGGTGATAGGTGCCGGGGATGGTCACCATCAGTTCCTGCATCAGCGGGTGCTCAAGACTCATGAGCTCCATGAGGCGGAAGCGCGTACTGTACCCGAAGGCCAGCTCCAGCACGGGGCTGACGGCAAACAGCAGGATCAGGGACAGGAGGCTGTTGATGGCCACGGCCCCCAGCTGCATGGGAAAATCGTTGGGGGGGATCTGCGCCAGCAGGGCCATGCCCAGCCAGATGAGCGACTGCCCCACCGTCAGGGGGATGATGCTCCAGACCACGTCCTGCCGGGTCTGGGCATTGGTCACCAGCCAGGTGGCCAGCATGCCGCCCAGAAAATGGTACAGGAAAAAGGTGTAGTCCGCCTGGAACATGAGCATGGCGAAGAAGCTCAGCAGCAGACTCATGGTGCAGTAGCGGCGGGCGGCAAAGACCATGGCCACCAGCCCTACGCCCCCGGCGATGGGAAAGGCGACGGCATAGTTGGCCATCAGCGTCAGGCTGTCGAAACGGGTGGCAAGGCAGAACGCCCCCTTGGCCCCCACGCTGAACAGGAACAGCACCAGCGAGATGAGCAGCATGTCCTTGCAGCGCAGCGGCGTACCGGGCTTGCCGCTGGGAGCCACGAAAAAGCCGATGGACAGGATCAGGGAGAACAGGAACGCCCCCAGCACCACTCCCCAGCGAACGGGATCAGCGGCGCTTTTGTACAGGGTCTGCAGTTTGAGCTGCTGTTCGCGGCTCACCCTGTCCCCCTTGCGCACCACCAGCTCCCCTTTCTGGATCTGGTAAAAGACGGGCTCCACATTGGCCACCACGGCTTCTCCCCGGCGCTGGGTCGTCTCGCGGTTGAGCGTCAGGGACGCCGGGACCGTCGCGGAGAGCAGGATGTTGATGGCCCGGCGGGAATGGGCGTTGAGGGAATCCTCCTGCCGCAGCAGGGACGAGATCTCGGCCAGGAAGGACTGCACATCGGGCAGCGTGGTCACTTCGGGACGCAGCAGCTCCGAGCCGTTGTCGAGGTTGCGGATGACGACCCCGGCCCGCCCTGCCCTGGCGGAACGGATGTCACCCACAAGGCCTTCGGCCAGGCGATCCCGGATCAGGGGCATCAGGGTCTTGAGAAGGTATTGCTGCACTTCCGGCAGGGCCAGCTGGGGCAGCACCTCTTCGGCCACCCGGGGCGTCAGTTCTTCCACCAGACGGCGGACAGAGGCCTCCCCTCTCGGCAGGTCCGACAGATCTTCATCGGCCCTGGGCAGGGGACGCTGCGCAGCAGCAGGCGCGGCAGGCGCAGGCGTGACAGGCGCTTCCCCGGTCTGCCCGGCAGTGGGGCCGGTCTCCGCCGTTCCGGGAACCGCCGGAGCGGCTTGCTCCGGCACGGGCTTGACGCTCTGCAATCCCTTGTAGTCGGCCATCACGTTCAAATGATGCAGGATCCCCAGGATGCGGTTCTGGAACATCTCATAGGGCTGCATGCTCAGGTCGTAGACCGAGGGCTGGAGCATGAGCACCTGGCGCTGCCGGGCCTTGCTGGCCTGCACGTCCTCCACCAGGATGTCGCGGTCGGCGATGACGTCGCTGTCCGCCACCTGCCCCGCCACATAGACACGGCTTTCCGGCGTCAGGTTGGCGCCGGCCAGCAGCGAGAGGAAAAGCAGGGTCAGGATCAGAACCAGCAGGCCGCGACCGCAGTGGTGACGCGTTCTCAGCGTCTGCCACAGGGCCACCATGCTGGAGGGTCTAGCTGTCTTTTTCGGCGTTGTCGTAGGCATTGACGATGGCTCCCACCAAAGGATGGCGCACCACATCAGCCTTGCTGAAGTGGTGCACGGCAAGACCGGGGATCTTGTCCAGGATGGCCAGGGCATGGACGAGCCCCGAGCGGGCCCGCCCTGAGGACGGATTGACGGGCAGGTCGATCTGCGAGGTGTCGCCCGTGACCACCACCCGCGACCCGAATCCCATGCGGGTCAGGAACATCTTCATCTGCTCGTGGGTGGTGTTCTGGGCTTCGTCCAGGATGATGAAGGCATCATTGAGGGTACGGCCGCGCATGAAGGCCAGTGGGGCCACCTCGATGGTCCCCACTTCCAGCATGGACGCCACCTTGGGCTGGGGCACCATGTCGTGCAGGGCATCATACAGGGGGCGCAGGTACGGGTTGACCTTGTCCGCCAGATCGCCGGGCAGGAAACCGAGACGCTCCCCTGCCTCCACCGCAGGGCGCGTCAGCACGATGCGCTTGACCTGATGCTGCTGCAGCATGGAGATGGCCATGGCCACCGCAAGATAGGTCTTGCCCGTGCCGGCAGGCCCCACGGCGAACACCATCTCGTTCCGGCGCAGGATATCCAGGTACTGCTTCTGGGCCACATTGCGGGCCGTCACCGTCTTGCGCGGCGTATTGACGAAGACGGCCTCCTGGAAGACCTGCCGCAGATTGAGACCGGGATCGGCCGCCAGCATGGCATAGGCCCGGGACATGTCCTGCTGGCTGATGCTGATGCCGTTGCGCAGCATGTCATAAAGCTGCACGAAAAGCCGGTACAGGCACTGCAGGACGGCGCTGTCCGGGCTGGAGAAAAAAACGGAGGCGCCGCGGCTGCCTATCTGGGCGCCGCTGGCCGCCGCCAGCAGATCCAGATGGGCATTGCGGGGACCAAACAGCTGATTGGCAAGCAAAGGATCATCAAAGTCGATCCTTTCCTGGGAGGATGAAAATGAAGCCATGATTTTTGCCTAGCGTATTTTGGGCTTTCTGTCCATGAAAGGGCGACCGGATCCGGTGCCCCATTTTTTAAAGTATAACTTTAACTAATAAAAACCTGTTTTCAAAAAAATAAGGGGGCACCCCAGGCGCCCCCTTACGAATCTCTGCACTCCCAGGCTAGCCGGCCAGCTTTTTGGCCAGCAGCTCATTGACCAGAGCGGGGTTAGCCTTGCCGCGGGTGGCGCGCATGACCTGCCCCACAAAGAAGCTGATGAGCTTGGTCTTGCCGCCGCGGAAAGCTTCGACCTCGGCGGGGTTATCGGCCAGGACCTTGTCCACGGCCGCTTCCAGCGCGGAGCTGTCGGAGATCTGCACCAGGCCCTTTTCCTTGACGTAGGCTTCGGGCATGGCGCCGTTTTCCATCAGATCGGCAAAGATGTCGTTGGCGATCTTGGCACTGATGAGGCCCTTGTCCACGATGCCGACCAGTTCGGCCAGCGCTTCGGGCGTCATGGCGCAATCCTGCACATGCAGGGAGCGGGCGTTGAGCTCGCGCAGCAGCGGGCCAAGGATGAAATTGGCCACCTTGCGGGCATCGGCTTTGGCCGCCGCCGCTTCAAAGAAGTCGGCCATGGCACGGCTCTGCACCAGCACTTCCGCTTCGGGTTCGGGCAGGCCCGTCATGGCGATGAAGCGCTGCATGCGGGCGGCGGGCAGTTCGGGCAGTTCCTGCTGCCAGCGGCTGAACTCCTCGTCGGTGATGGTCACGGGCAGCAGATCGGGATCAGGGAAATAGCGATAATCGTGCGCTTCTTCCTTGCCGCGCATGGAGGCCGTGATATTCTTCGTGGCATCGTACAGGCGGGTCTCCTGCACGATCTCTTCCCCGTCTGCCAGGGCGTCCTGCTGGCGGGCGATCTCGTAATCGATGGCCCGCTGCACGTTGCGGAACGAGTTCAGGTTCTTGAGTTCGGTACGGGTGCCGAAAGCGGTGCTGCCCACGGGACGGATGGAGACGTTGGCATCACAGCGGAAGCTGCCCTCCTCCATGTTGCCGTCGCAAACGCCCAGGTAGGTCACGATGCCGTACAGGGCCTTGAGGTAGGCAACGGCCTCGGCGGAAGAGCGCATGTCCGGCTCGGAAACGATCTCCACCAGCGGCGTCCCGGCGCGGTTGAGGTCCACATAGCTGACGTTCTCGCCCTGGGGATGGATGTTCTTGCCCGCATCGTTCTCCATATGGATGCGCGTGATGCCGATGCGTTTTTCAGCGCCGTCCACCGTGACCGTCAGATGGCCGTGCTCACAGATGGGCAGGTCGAACTGCGAAATCTGGTAGCCTGACGGCAGGTCGGGATAAAAATAGTTTTTGCGGGCAAAGATGGAATTGCGGTGGATGCTGCAATTGGTGGCAAGGCCCACCAGGCAGGCGTAGTGCACGGCCTGCCGGTTGAGCATGGGCAGGGCGCCGGGCATGCCGCCGCAGACTTCGCAGACATTGCTGTTGGGAGCCTGCCCGAAGCTGGTGGGGCAAGAGCAGAAGAGTTTGGTGGCTGTAGCCAGTTGGACATGGACTTCCAAGCCGATGACGGCTTCATATGCAGGCATGAAAAACTCCGTGGACCAGATGTTAGGAACGGCTGATGGTCGCGTCGAAATATTTGCCGACGCCGTACTCGCCACGCCGTGTAAAGCGGGCCGGGTCGGGCCCGATGATCTGCATTTCCCTGTTTTGCCGCTGCACGTCCAGAGCTATGCGCATCTCCTGGGTGCAGCCGGTGGAAAAAGTGGCATCCTTGCCGGACCAGATGGGCGGGACCTTGCGCCCCATGAGCCGGAAGCTTTCTTCGATATCAGCAAATGTCTGGAAACGCCAGACATCGATGAAGCCGCTCCGCTGTACGCGCTCCCACATGAACATCAGGTCGTCCCCGTCCATGCCCTCCACGAAATGCTCGGCAGGATTCACGATCAGGACGTTGTCCAGGCGCTTGCGCAGATCCCCCACAAAGATCCGCGCCAGTGAGATGGCCGTCTGGGTCTCGCCGGGGATGCTGCCGATGATGCAGCTGTAGAACATGACCGTACGGCCGCTCATGCGGGCCTCGCGCATGCGGGCGATGATGCCGTCGGCATGCGCAGCCACATCCTGTTCTGTCAGTTTCTTCACCCCCGGCGCATGCCGACGCAGGGCCAGATGCATGTCCGTGCCGTCATGCCAGTAGCAAAGGATGTCGCGGGTGAACTCGCAGCTGGTGCCCAGCAGCATGTCGGCCGAACGCCAGCCCTTGGCCAGAATGAGGTCAGCCTCTTTCCAGGCGCGGGAAAAGCTGATGGAGACCCGGTACAGATTGAGCCGTTCGCGTGTCCCGTCACTGATGACCAGCAGACGGTGCTCGCGCAGATGACGCAGCAGCTGATTCTTGCTCAGCTGGGCGTCACGGACGATATAGTCCTGTTTCAGCTCCTCGCGCAGGACAGGATCCTCCTCCACATCGTCCATGGTGGGCGCATAGAAGAAGAAACCATCCTTGACGGCAAAAATGACACGATGCTGCATGCGCAGCAGCTTGCGCACCACGGCCAGATCGAAGATCACGCCGCCATCGGCATCGCACAGGTACAGGATGGTCCGCGGCCGGGAGGCCAGTTCATCCATGTATCCTTCCAGCTCTGCGGCCTTCTGCTCCGCCCGGTGGAACTCCCCTTCCAGGAAAGCTCTGTCAGGGACGGAGGTCTCCAGCTCCAGGGTGTAGGCGGAAAGGAAGAGATGACGGAGCAGGCTGCAGGCATCCAGTCGGGCACGGGCTGCTTCGAGCGTGTCCGGCAGCGGTGCCGCCGGCATGCCTTCAAGGGCGGCACGCACGCTCTCCGAGCGCAGGATCTCGCGCTGCAGGATATTGAGCGCATGCCGGCGCTGCTGCCAGGGGTCTCCATCGCCCAGCCCCTGGGCCAGCACGATGTTGGTCATGCGCTTGATGAGCCGCGGCGGCAAAAGCGTATGCTGGGCAACGGCACTGCGGAAACGGTAACGGCAGAACAGCAGCAGCGCCCGGCGCTGCATCCTGTCCGTCACGAGAGAACGCACAAGACGTACGAGGATGCGCCAGGCGCGGTTGTATTCCTTTTGCAGCTTTCGGGGCATGTCCTGCTCGCACAGCAGGGCGAACATGGCGTCCGAACAGGGCAGGTAAACGCTGCCGGGACCGCCGGCCACCATGAACCTCAACTGTTCGGGACTGACGACGATGTGCGGATTGAGATCATGGACGAGATTGTTGTCGATGAACAGATTGTACAGCCATGCGTCGAAGCAGGCATCTTTCCCCAGCCGGACATCAGCCATACGGCGCGGCGTGTTTCCATCCATGCGGATCTCACTTGTGTTTGGCACCTGATGCCATATCCGTCACGAAACCGCGCGTCCGCAGGCGTTCAAAAAACGGCATTTCCTTGCCCACAAAGCAGACGGCGTCTTCCAGCCCCGTCACTTCCACCCGGTCGCCGACCTGGAGCAGCAGGCCTTCCTGTCCGTCCACTGTAATGTAGGTCTCGGTGGTGCCGGGCAGCAGGTCGATGCCAAAACGGGTCGCCTGCGGAAAGACCATGGGAGGGATGGTATTCAGGAAAGGACAGATGGGCGTGAACACCATGCAATTGAGGCTCGGGTACAGCAGCGGGCCGCCGGCGGAGACGCTGTAGCCCGAGCTGCCGATGGGCGTGGACAGGATCACGCCGTCGCTGCGAAGGTGGCACATCTCCTGGCCGTCCACACCGATATCCATGTTGACGAGCCGCGACAGGGCCGCCCGGCTGAGGACGACGTCATTGACGGCAACACCTTTGGCAAGCGTGCTGTCATTGCGCACGACTTTCCACTGCAGGGCCATGCAGGTGCGTTCGGGCGTGATGCCTGCCAGGGAATCGGCAAGGCCCTTTTCCCACTGTTCCGGCTGGATATCGGCCAGAAAGCCGACCCGGCCGAAATTGATGCCCAGCAGGGGGATGCCCCTGCCTGCCACACGACGGGCCACTCCCAGCATGGTGCCGTCCCCTCCCAGGACAACGGCGAAATCCAGATCGGGCAGAGCATAGGCGGGATCGTCGAACCCTCCGCTGATGGCCGTGACAGAGTGTCCCCTGGCGCGCAGCCAGGCACCTATTTCAGCTTCGAGACGTGCCGCACGGTCACTGTTGGCCTTGCGGACCACGAGAATATGGCGGGCTTTGCTTTGCATCCTTTTTCTCTACGTTATAGGCGCGCGCAGTGCAAGTGGGAAGAGGCTTTTTATCTTGTCAGGGCAGTGGCTTTGTCTTAAAAATGGTACGGCCGCAGGCCATGCAGGACGACATCATGCACACAGCGCAGGACATCATAACCACATACCGCCGGACAGGGACACGTCTGCGCGAGGCATTCTTCAAAGAACGGGCCTCCCTGTTGCAGCAGGCGGCCCTGCGGATGGCCCGCTGCCTTGCCGACGGCGGCAGGATTCTTGTCCTGGGCGAAGGAGATGCCGCCCTGTGTGCCCGCGCCACCTCCCGGGCATTCCTTGACCGGCTCGATTTCGACCGGCCGGCGCTGCCCGCCATCCTGATCCCGGCCGGGGACATGCGGGGGCAGGCCGCAAGCAACGCCGCCCTGCGGCAGCTCGAGGCACTGGCCCGGCCCGGGGATGCCCTCCTGGCTTTTTTTCCCGACGCGGCACTGGCGGCCCCGGGGCCCGTGCTGGCACTGGCGCAGGAGAGCGGCCTGTCCTGCATCACCCTCTGCGGGCGCCCCGCTCAGGGCCTGTCCCTGCCCGGTCTCGTAATCGAGGTCCCGGATGCTTCCGGGGCCCCGGCATCCCTTGTCCATGAGCTGCTTTTTGCCGCCGGCCATCTTGTCTGCCGGCTGGTGGATTACTATCTTTTCGAAAACGTGACGGCGATCCAGACCGTCGATCCGCAGTAAGAGGTTACACGACCATGCCCATCTACGAATACACTTGCACCAAATGCGGCAAGGATTTTGAGGAACTTGTCTTTGGCGATGCCCTGCCCGCCTGCCCCCATTGCGGCGCTGCCGAGACCCGCAAGCTGATGTCCCGCTGCGCCCACTGCAGCGGCGGCAATGGTGGCGATGACTCCTTCGCTCCTTCCATGCCCGCCTCTTCCGGCGGCTGCGCCGGCTGCTCCGGCGGTAACTGCGCCACCTGCGGCCACTAGGAGACGCCATGCGCAAAAATCTCGTCATCGCCACCCGCGGCAGTCAGCTGGCCCTCTGGCAGGCCGGACACGTCAAAGCCTGCCTGGAGTCCCTGGAACCGGGCCTGAACATCAGCCTGCGCGTCATCAAGACCCGCGGCGACATCATCCTGGATGTCCCCCTGTCCAAGGTGGGCGGCAAGGGCCTGTTCGTCAAGGAGATCGAGGAGGCCCTGCTGGACGGTTCCGCCGACCTGGCCGTGCACAGCATCAAGGACGTGCCCATGATCCTGCCCGACGGCCTGGTCCTGGGCTGCGTGCCCCGGCGTGAGATCTGCGTGGACTGCCTGCTCTCCAGCCGGTACGGCACGCTGGACGAACTGCCCCGGGGGGCCCGCGTGGGCACCAGCAGCCTGCGCCGCCAGGCCCAGCTGCTCAACCTGCGCCCCGACCTGGAGATCCTTTCCCTGCGCGGCAATGTGGATACCCGCCTGCGCAAGATGAAGGAAGGCGAATACGACGCCATCGTGCTGGCCTCCGCCGGGCTCAAGCGTCTGGGGCTTTCCGCGGACCGCATGCAGCATTTCGAGGCCGCCGTCTTCGTGCCCGCCGTGGGTCAGGGCGCTCTGGGCATCGAATGCCGTGGCGATGACAGTGACGTGCTGGAACTGCTCTCCCGCATGGAGCACCGCCCCACCCGCGTCTGCGTGGAAGCCGAGCGCGGTTTCCTGGCCGGTCTGGACGGCGGCTGCCAGGTGCCCATCGCCGGCCATGCGGAGATGCTGGACGACGACCGCTTCATCCTGGACGGCCTGGTGGCCGAAGTGGACGGCAGTGTCATCCTGCGTGAACAGCAGGAAGGTACGGCCGCCACGGCACGCGAAACGGGCTTTGCTCTGGCCCGCCATCTTCTGGACAAGGGCGGCAAGGACATCCTTGACCGCCTGTATGCTGAAAACCGGTAGTAATGATGCCCAAGATCCTTCCTCTGCCCACATCGCGGCTGCACGCGACGTTCGACCCCGGACGCATCCCCTGGCAGGACAGCCGGGAGATCCCCTTGCCCCGCAACGGGGCGGGCAGCCGCAACGCTTTCCAGCCCCGTGCCATGCAGGCGCTGGACATGGCCCTGAACATCAGGGCCTGCGGTTACAATGTCTATGTCTCCGGTGATGCCAATCTGGGGCGCAGCTATACCCTGCTGTCCTATCTTGGCCCGCAGGCCCGCAAACGGCCGACGCCGCCGGACCTCGTCTATGTCCACAACTTCGACGATCCCGACCGGCCGCGCCTGCTTTCCCTGCCCGCCGGTCAGGGCAGGAAGTTCAAGCAGTGCGTGACCTCCACCGTGGATGCCATCCTGCACGAGCTGCCCCGCCGCTTCGAAGCCGCGCCCTTCGTCAAGCAGCGTGCCCGGCTGGTGGACAGCTTCCAGAAGGTCCGCAGCGGCCTGTTGAGCAAGATGACCTCCGTGGCCCAGCACAAGGGCTTCCACCTTGATATGGACGAAGGCGGCAGCCTGACCCTGTATCCCCTGGTCAAGGGCAAACGCCTGAGCGAGGAAGAGTTCGAACATCTGGACGACAGCCTGCGCATGACCCTCAAGCGGCGTGGCGAGACCCTTGTCCAGAGCATGGCCAGCTTCATGCGCCAGCTGAGCAAGGCCGAGGAAAGCTTCCATGACGACGAACGCAATCTGGAACAGACCGTCATGGCCCAGGTGCTGGACGCCCTGCTGCTCCCGGCCCAGAAAAAGCTGCTCAAGGCCTGCCAGAGCGAGGCCCTGGAGCAGTACTTCACCAGCCTGCGTGCGGACATCCTGAAGAACACCGAGGCCTTCCTGCCCCGGGAGGCCGGACAGTCCGGCCCGGATGTCCCCCACGCTCCCCTGCCGCCGCAGGGAGATCCGCTGTACCGCTATGACGTCAATGTCTTCGTGGACAACAGCCAGCTCAGCGGCGCTCCCATCGTGATGGAGGACCATCCCACCTCGTCCAACCTGCTGGGCTGCATCGAGCGGGAATCGGAACTGGGGACGCTGGTGACGGACTTCACCCTCGTACGGGCCGGGAGCCTGCACAAGGCCAATGGCGGTTTCCTCGTCCTGCGTGCGGAAGACCTGCTGCAGCATCCCAACGCCTGGGAAGGCCTGTTGCGGGCTCTGCGGGCCAATTCCCTGCGCATCGAGGACGGCGCGGAAACGCCGGATGCCGCCATCCGCACCAAGGGCATCAACCCCGAGCCCCTGAAGCTGGATCTCAAGGTCGTGCTCATCGGTACGGAAGACCTGTACGAGGCCCTGGTCCTCAATGAGGACCGCTTTGCCAAGCTGTTCCGCATCAAGGCCCAGATGGCCGAGCGCATGGACCGCAATGCCGCCGGCGTCCGCTTCTATCTGTCGGTCATCGCCCGTATCGCGGAAGAGTCCGGCCTGCGGCCCTTCGACCGCACGGCCCTGGCCTGGCTGGTGGATCTGGGCTCGCATCTGTGCGAGGACCAGCGCCGCCTGTCGCTCAAGTTCCCGCTGCTGCGCGAGCAGATGATCGAGGGGGATGCCCTGGCAGGCATGGAGGGCGCCGGGATCGTCACCGGCGACATCATGGAACGCTCCTATGCCGCGCGCACCTACCGGGCCAACCTGGTGGAAGAGATCTTCATGGAAGAGTACGACCGCGAGATGATCAAGGTCTGTACGTCGGGCAGCGCCATCGGCCAGGTCAACGGCCTGTCGGTCACCGGCTACGGCGATTTCGAATTCGGCCTGCCCCATCGCATCTCCTGTACCGTGGGCGTCGGCCATGAAGGCATCATCGACCTAGAGCGGGAAGCCGAGCTGGGGGGCCCCATCCACACCAAGGCCATGATGATCCTCAAAAGCTACCTGACCAACCTCTTTGCCCGTAAAAAGCCTCTGGTCCTGGCCGGGTCGCTCTATTTTGAGCAAAGCTATGCGGGCATCGAAGGCGACTCCGCTTCCGGTGCGGAACTGGTGGCCCTGCTCTCCGCTCTGGCGGATGTGCCCGTGCGGCTCGACCTGGCCTTTACCGGCGCGGTCAGCCATTCCGGGCAGATCATGGCCGTGGGCGGGGTGACGCGGAAAATCGAGGGGTTCTTCAAGGTCTGCGCGCGGCACGGCCTTACCGGCAGCCAGGGGGTCATCATCCCCCATGACAACGTGGATCACCTGATGCTTTCCCCCGATGTGCTCCAGGCCGTGGAGAAAGGGCAGTTCGCCATCTACGCCGTCCGCAGCATCGAAGAGGCCCTGACCCTGCTCACGGGCCTCCCTGTGGGACGCCGCCGCAAGGATGACACGTTCACCCCCGGCAGCCTCTACGATATGGTGGACCGCCGCCTGGAGCGGCTGGGGGATTACGCCCAGAACTCTTTCCGCCGTACGCGCAAAGGATAGGCGGCATGCATTGACTTGCCCTCATTGAGCGAGTAAACAGTTCTGGTCGATTGTGAAAAAGACGCTTAACCCCCGCAATGACCATGACTGCAAAAAATAAGAAAGAAGCCCTGCTCCAGGCCGCCAAGGAACTTTTTGGTGAATGTGGCTATGTGGAGACCACGTTCAAGAAGATTTCCGACCGGGCTGGTGTGGCCCTTGGACTGCTGACGCACCACTATGGCAACAAGGAAAAACTGTTCCTGGCCTCGGGACTCGATGTTCTGGAGCATTTTCTGGTCAAGCTGCGTCAGGCCACGGCCGATGCCGCCTGCGGCTATGATGCCGTCATGCATTTTTGCAAGGCCTATCTGGACTTCTCGGTGGACAAGGACTCCAACTGGCTGGTGCTGGTGCGCTGTTCTCCGTACAGCGACATGAAGACCAAGACGGACAGGGAGCAGATGGACTCCATGTTCGCCCAGGTGCATCGCGAGCTGGAAGAACAGATCCAGCGCGGTATCCGGGACGGCAGCATCGTCAATGTGGACAGCAAGGCCACGGCGCAGGTCATCATCTCCCTGATGGTGGGTGCCAACCGTACTCGCGTGCTGACCCCCTATGCCCTGCCGGAGCTCTATGACGAGACGCTGGACTTCGTCTCCCGCTCCATCCGCAAGAACTAGTCTCCCATCCTGAACAAAATAAACCGATCCCCGGCAGCGTACTGCCGGGGATTTTTGATGACCTCTGCTCCAGTGCATATTTTTTGCAGGGAAACCCCTTTTTCCTGCCGGGTTGCACATCCTGCTGCTGTTCCCGGGCGGCACGTGTGCCCGCGGGTGCGGGCAAGGCCTTTGCCCTGCTTCAGGATGTCCTCCCTCCCCGCATACCTCTCTGCCCCGCCTTGTGCATCCGTGATACAAAAGGGCCTGCCCCTTTCAGGACAGGCCCTTGCCCGGTCTTGTGCCGGTTTGGTGCCTAGTCGGCGCGACGGCCGATACAGAAATAGGCGAAGCCGCGGGTGCCCATGGCGGCAGGTGAATAGAGGTTGCGGCCGTCAAAAAGCAGCGGCGCGGTCAGCAGGGACTTGATGCGGTCGAAGTCGGGATTGCGGAACTGGTTCCATTCCGTCACCACCAGCAGCGCCTGGGCGCCATCGCATACGCCGTACTGGTCGTCCACGATCTCCACCAGGGGGTTGTCCCGGAAGATGCGGCGGGCGTTATCGGCCGCCACGGGGTCAAAAGCCCGCACCTTCATGCCGGCTTCGGTCAGGGCGTTGACGATGTTGATGGAGGCAGCTTCGCGCATGTCGTCGGTGTTGGCCTTGAAGGCCAGGCCCCACAGGGCCAGGGTCTTGCCCTTCACGCCCCCCTGCGGCGCGAAGTATTCCTTGATGCGCTCGGCCATATGCAGCTTCTGGCGGGCGTTCACGGCTTCCACGGCATTGAGCAGCTTGGGCTCCATGCCTGCGGCTTCGGCCGTATGGATCAGGGCCTTCACGTCCTTGGGGAAGCAGGAGCCGCCGTAACCCACGCCGGGATAAATGAACTGGTAGCCGATGCGGCTGTCGGAACCGATGCCGTTGCGCACGTCACGCACATCAGCGCCCACGCGTTCGCAGATGGTGGCGATCTCGTTGATGAAGGAGATCTTGGTGGCCAGCATGCAGTTGGCGGCGTATTTGGTCATCTCGGCGCTGCGGATGCCCATGACGATCACCTTGTCACGGGTACGGGCAAAGGGCGCGTACAGTTCGCGCATGACGGCAGCGGCCTTGTCCGACGAGGTGCCGATGACCACGCGGTCAGGCTTCATGAAGTCGGAGATGGCGTCGCCTTCCTTCAGGAATTCGGGGTTGGAGACCACCTCAAAGTTGAAATTCCTGCCGCGGACGGCCAGCTCTTCGGTGATGATGGCGCGCACGCGGTCGGCAGTACCCACCGGCACCGTGGACTTGTCCACCACGATAAGGTCGTTTTCCATGGTCCGGCCGATCTCGCGGGCCACCTGTTCCACATAGTGCAGATCGCAGGAACCGTCTTCTCCGGGAGGGGTACCCACGCAGATGAAGGCACAGTCGGCACCCACCAGACCTTCCGCCAGGCTGGTGGTGAACTTCAGGCGCCCGTCGGCATGACTGCGGCGCACCATGGGCTCCAGTCCGGGCTCGAAAATATGCACGGAGCCGGCATTCAGGCGGGCCACAACATCCTTGTTGACATCGATGCAGGTCACGGAGTTGCCCATTTCTGCAAAGCAGGCGGCGCTCACCAGGCCCACATAGCCGGTGCCGACAATACACAATTTCATATGTTTTCTCCCTTGGGGCGCTCTTGACGCCCGACAGTGATAACGTCAAAACAAATCAATCGGTGGCGCACTATAGCGTTTTTTTTCTTGAGCTTCAACTGCGGGGGCGGACATGCTGGTGGGACTGGGGATGGATCTGGCCGACATAGGGCGCATGGAGCGGGCCCTGCAACGTCATGGCGCGCGTTTTGCGAACAGAATCCTCGCACCTGCCGAGCAGGAGGTCTGCCCGGAATTGCGCCCCGCCTTCGTGGCCGGGCGCTGGGCTGCCAAGGAGGCCGCCGTCAAGGCGCTGGGCTGCGGTTTCAGCCTGGGGATCGGCCCCCGCCATATCGAGATCCTGCCCACACCGGCAGGCAAGCCGGAGCTGCGCTTCACCGGCCCGGCCCTGGAACGTGCCCGGCACCTGGGCGTGCGCCATATCCATGTCTCCATCACCCATGAACGAACCACGGCAGCTGCGGTTGTCGTACTGGAGGCCTGATATGAACAGGGAATGGTGGTCCGCACTGCCGCCGCTGCCCCTGCCGCACGAGATGCAGCAGTGGGACAGGCAGGCCGCGGAATTGGGCATCCTGCCCGAGATCCTGATGGAGAATGCCGCAGCCGCGGCGTTCCGCCAGTTGAGCGCCCTGTGTCCCCGGCTTGCGGGGAAGCAGGTCTGGCTGCTCATGGGCAGCGGCAACAATGGCGGCGATGCCGCCTGCCTTGCCCGCTATCTGCGTGACGCCGGAGCCTGTCCGCATGTTTTCCATACCCGGCCGCTGGAACATTACCGGAACGAGACGGCCTATCATCTCCAGACGGCCCGGGCCTGTGGTGTCCCCTTCCTGCCGGTGGCCGCGCTGACGGAGACGCCCCGCGCTCTCCCCCATCCCCACATCCTGGTGGACGGGCTGCTGGGGACGGGTTTTTCCGGCCAGCTGCGCGACGATGCCCGACGTCTGATATCCTTCGTGAACGGGCTCTCTCCCCGGCCCCTGATCCTGTCCCTGGACGTGCCGTCGGGGCTGGATGCCGCCAGCGGTCTGCCCTGCCCCGATGCCGTCAGGGCGGATGCCACGGTTACGTTCGCCGCCGCCAAGCCCGGCCTGATGCTGCCCTGGGCCCGCCCGTACACCGGGGAATGCCATGTGGGCCCCATCGCCATGCCTGCCAGGGTCCGGGAAGAAGGGCCCTGCTCTTTCCGCCTGCTGGACAGCCATGCCCTGGATCTGCTGCCTGCCATGACAGCCGCGAGCTACAAGAACACCTACGGGCATATCCTCATCATGGGGGGGCGCCCCGGCATGTGCGGCGCAGGGCATCTGGCGGCCCGGGGGGCACTGCGCACCGGTGCCGGTCTGGTCACGGCAGCCATGCCCGCTGCCGGTGAGGAGCAGGTGCGCATGGGCTGGCCCGAGATCATGACCCTGCCTCTGGGCGACACCGGGAACAGGAACTGGCCCGCCCAGATCCCGGACGACCTGCGCCGGCGTCTGCATCAGTGCCGGGCCCTGGTCATCGGCCCCGGTATGGGACGCGGAGAAGACAGCCACGCTTTTCTGGCAGCTCTTCTGAAAGAGCCTGGACGCCCGGCCTGTGTGTTCGATGCTGACGCCCTGATGCTGCTGGCCGGAGACCCCTCCCTGCTGGCGGCCCTTGGCCCCGGGGACATCCTGACACCGCATCCCGGCGAGGCCGCTGCCCTGCTCCACTGCCCGGGCAGTGCCGTCCAGCAGGACAGGATGGCGGCCCTGAAGGCCCTATGCGCGGCCGTCCCCGCCGCCGTCGTCCTCAAAGGCGCGGGAACCCTGGTCGGCCAGCGGGACTGCCCCACAGGCCTCAGCCCGCTGGATGTCCCCCAGCTGGCCGTGGGCGGTTCCGGCGACGTGCTGGCCGGTTGTGCCGCAGCTTTGCTGGCCCGCGTGCAGGAAAGCGCCCGGCCGGCCCATCAGGCCGCCTGCCTGGCCGTAGCGCTGCATGCCGCTGCCGGGCGGATACTGGCCCGCACCCATCCCCGCCGGGGCAATGTGGCCGGAGAACTGGCCGATGCCCTGCCCCGGGCCATGACAATCTAACCGGATAGCCCCGCTATGGATGCCTTTACCTTTCTGCTCGAATCCCTGGACGATACCGCCTGCCTCGGCACCTTGCTGGCCGATATGATGCAAAGCGCTCCCCAGGTGCGCGCCCTGCTTCTGCAAGGAGATCTGGGCAGCGGCAAAACGACCCTGGCCCGCTCCTTCGTCGCGGCCCTGCCGGGTGGCGGCCAGGCCGAAATCTCCAGTCCGTCCTTCACCATCTGCAACGAGTATCCCACCTGTCCGCCGGTCCTGCACTGCGACCTCTACCGTTGCCCTGCGTCCCTTCCCGACGAGGTCTGGGACGCTCTGGACGCCGATGCAGGCATCTGCATCGTGGAATGGGCCCAATACATCCCCGAAGCGGCCCTGCCCAAGGAATTTCTGGACATCCGGCTGGACTCGTGCGAAAAAGGAAGATTCCTGACGGTAATGGCGCATGGGCAGGCGTCTCAGGCTCTGGCGCAGGAGCTGCATACAGCCTGGAGCGCTTCCGGACGGCACGGCTCCCGGACGGAGCTGCCCCTTTTTTCGTGAGACAGGTGCATCAATGGAATCTGGCATGAAAATCTTAGTTCAAAAATTCGGTGGCACTTCAGTGGCAAACCTGGAGTGCATGAAGAAAGTGCGCGAAAAAGTGCAGGCCGGGTTGAACAAGGGCTACAAGATGGTGGTCGTGCTTTCCGCCCGTTCGGGTGAGACCAACCGTCTGCTGGCCCTGGCCTCCGAGTGGTCCTCCACCCCGGACCCGGCGGAATGTGACTCTCTGGTCTCCACCGGGGAGCAGGTCTCCATCGCGCTCTTCACCATGCTGCTCAAAGACGCGGGCATCCGTGCCCGCTCCCTGCTGGCATGGCAGATCCCCATCATTACCGATGACGATCATGGCAACGCGCGTATCAAATCCATCGACAGCCAGCACCTGCGCGGTTATCTGGATGAATACGACGTGCTGGTGGTCGCCGGTTTCCAGGGATGCACGGAGTCCCAGCGCATCACCACCCTGGGCCGCGGCGGCTCCGACACCTCGGCCGTTGCCCTGGCCGCCGCCCTGGGTTCGGTGGAATGCGAGATCTATACGGATGTGGACGGTGTCTATACCACCGACCCCAACATCTGCTCCAGCGCCCGCAAGATGGATCGTGTCGCCTATGAGGAGATGCTGGAAATGGCCAGCATGGGCGCCAAGGTGCTGCACATCCGTTCCGTGGAATTTGCCAAGAAGTACAAAGTGCCTGTGCGCGTCCGCTCCACGTTTTCCGACGACCCCGGCACGCTCGTTACCCAGGAGGACTCCAGCATGGAAGCTGTTCTTGTTTCCGGCATTGCCTATGATAAGGACCAGGCTCGTGTGACCCTGCACGACCTTCCCGACGTGCCCGGCGTGGCCGCCGCCATCTTCGGCCCCCTTTCCGAAAAGGGCGTGCTGGTGGACATGATCGTCCAGAACACCAGCCTTGACGGTCATACCGACATGACCTTCACCATCTCCCGCAAGGATCTCAAGCAGACCCTGGCCATCATGGAAGAAGTGAAGGAACGCACCGGTGCCACCGACGTGGTCTCCGATGTCAACGTGGCCAAGGTCTCCGCCATCGGCGTCGGCATGCGCAACCATTCCGGCGTGGCCGCCCGCGCTTTCTCCGCCCTGACCCAGGAAGGCATCAACATCCTGATGATCAGCACCTCCGAGATCAAGATCACCATCCTGATCCAGGAAAAGTATGTGGAACTGGCCGTGCGCATCCTGCACGACACCTTCGGCCTGGACTGGGACATCAACTAGTCCTGCTCCTGGCAGCCGGCTGTCCGGCCACGGCCTTCTGCCGGAAACACTGCCCATGAAAATAAAAACGCCCGGGTATCCTGTGGATACCGGGCGTTTTCTTTACATATGCACATCTGTCGTACACAGGCCTTTCTGCGCAAAAGAGCCTCTCCGCGACACGGCCCCTGCCACAACCACGCGTCATCCCGTTCTCATCCGCTCAGGGCAACGCCCCGCCCTAGTGGCGCATCTCGGCCCCCAGGGCCAGCAGGGTCGTCTGCAGATCCGGCATGCTCTGGCAGATATAGTCAGCATGGACGGCCTCCAGCTCCTGGCGGCTCCCATAGCCGTACAGCACGCCCACGGTCTTCATGCCCACCGCATGCCCGCCGACCACGTCATGGAACCTGTCGCCCACCATCAGGGAATGGGACACGTCGGCCCCCGTCTCCTGCAGGGCATAGCGCAGCACATCGACCTTGTCGTTGCGTGCCCCGTTCAGCTCGGCGCCGGCCACGAAGGAGAAGTAACGGCTCAGCTGGAAATGGTCCAGGATCTGGCGGGCGAAGACCTCCGGCTTGGATGTAGCCAGATGGATGCGATGCCCCTGCTCGATCAGGCGTTCCAGCATCTGGGGCACACCGGGATAGACCCGGTTCTCGAACATCCCCTGCCGCCGGAAATACTCGCGGTATTTTTCCACTGCCAGCGTGACACGGGCGCTGTCTCCCGGAAAATACCGGGCAAAGGACTGCTTGAGCGGCGGGCCGATGAAGAACAGCAGGCTGTCTTCTCTGGCCCTGATACCGAAATGGTCCAGAGCGTAAAGAACGGAGTTGATGATGCCCTGCTTGGAATCGGTGATGGTGCCGTCAAGATCGAAAAAGAAAGAAGTATGGGCCATAGGCGTACAGGGGGTTGCGACGACGAAAGGTGCTGCCGGACGTTTTTTATTACTATTGCCTCTTGCGGCCTACTGGTCAAGCAGTCCCAGGTGATCCAGCACCAGGGTCGGCTGGCGCTCCAGGCCGGGAAGATCGGAACGCCGGGCCTCTCCGCTCAAAACCAGCAGAAAGTCGATGCCGGCGTTCTCGGCCAGCAATTTGTCGGTGGACAGCCTGTCGCCCACCATCAGCATGTTTTCCGGCGCATAGCGCTGCAACAGGCCGGAAAGCAGGGTCGCATCCGGCTTGCCGAAGATGCGTTCCGGTCTCCTGCCTGTGGCGGTGGCGTACAGGGCCAGGAAACTGCCCACATCCGGCAGGGGACCTTCCGGGGAAGGACAGACCAGATCAGGATGCGTGGCCAGAAAGCGCACAGCCTTATTTTGCAGCAGCAGAGCGGAGCGCGCCAGTTTTTCGTAGGTCAATTCCGTGTCATAGGCCAGGATGACGGCCTGCGCCCCTTTTTCCTGCTGTTTCAGTTCGGGCATGCGCTGGCGCAGGTCGGAAACGAAATCCCGGTTGCCGACCACATACGCCGTATGGATGCCTTCTGCCTTCAAAAAGGCTACCAGGGGCGTCACCGGCGAGAGCAGCTGCTCCCTGCGGGCGGGGATGCCCATGCCGTTCAGCTTTTTTATGTAGGTTTCCGGCGCCTTGGAGGTGTTGTTGCTCAGAAAGAAAAAATCCACATCCTCCCAGTGCCGCTGCACAAAGGCCACGGCCCCCTTGATGGGATTGTCCCCCATATAGATGGTACCATCCATGTCCAGAACGATGCAACGCTTGTCAGGAAGCCGCATGCCGTGTCTCCCAAGTTTCAAAAATGAAAAAAAATGGCAGCAAAACAGCAAGATCCCATCCAGCTCCTGCTCCCATCGCCGGGATTCTACACAGCCGGATGCCCTGCTGCAAGCGGCCTTTTCCCCCGCCTGCCGCCATCTTGACACAACAATGTCCTGTAAGTAGAGGAAAAGGACGACTTCTCCGTATAATTTCGCAAACGAAGATTCCAAAGCTATAATTGTCGCTCCTGTGAGCGGAGGACAGTGTGAAAGAAACCACAGTGATCATCATTGGCGGTGGTGCGACGGGTATCGGCATTCTGCGCGACCTGAGCATGCGCGGCGTGCCCGCCCTGCTGCTGGAACAGGGGGGACTGGCCCACGGCACGAGCTCCCGCTTCCACGGCCTGCTGCACAGCGGCGCCCGGTACGCTGTCAGTGACAGCGAATCCGCCCGGGAATGCATCGAAGAAAACATGATCCTGCGCCGCATCGGCAGGCAGTGCGTGGAGGAGACCGAGGGCTTTTTCGTCCGTACCAAACTGGACGACCCGGCCTTCGAACCCCGCTGGGTCGAAGCCTGTGCCCGTGCGGGCATCACCGCCGAGCGTATCGACGTGGCCGAGGCCCGGCGGCTGGAGCCCAGCCTTGCCCCCAACATCTGCTCTGTCTACCGCGTGCCGGATTCCTGTGTCGACGGCTTCCGCCTGGTCTGGCACAATGCCCTGTGTGCCCGGCGCTACGGCGGTGACATCCTTACCTATCATGAGGTCATCGCCATCAAACAGAGCAACGGCAAAGTCACGGGCGTCAGGGCCCGCAACCGCATCACCGGCGAGGAACTGGACATCGCCTGCGAGTACGTGGTCAATGCCGCCGGTTCCTGGTCCGGGCAGATCGCCCATCTGGCCGGCCTGGACGTCAGTGTGTCGCCCGACCGCGGGACGCTGATCGTCTTCAACCATCGCTTCACGTCGCGTGTGGTCAACCGCCTGCACAAAAGCTCCGACGGCGACATCTTCGTCCCGCACGGTTCCATCACCATTCTGGGGACCACGTCGACGCCTACGGACCGCCCGGACAACAATACGCCCACGACCGAAGATGTCCTGCGCCTGCTGGATATCGGCGAGCCCCTGTTCCCCGACCTGCGTTCGTACCGCATCCTGCGTGCCTTTGCCGGTACGCGCCCGCTCTACACGCCCAACAATGCCGTGGGCCGCGCCGCTAGCCGCAATTTCCACATCGTGGACCACAAGCAGGACGGCCTGGAAGGCATGGCCAGCATCTTCGGCGGCAAACTGACCACATACCGTCTGATGGCGGAGCGCATGAGCGATCTGGTCTGCCGCTGTCTCGGCAACAACCAGCCGTGCCGCACGGCGGAAGAACCCATCATGGAGGATCCTTCCCCCGAACTGATGCAAAAGGCCGCCAGGGTCTTCCCGCTCAATGGTGCCGTCCTTGCTGCCGACCGTCTGGGCAGCACCTTTGCCGATGTGGTGGAAAAGGCCGCGTCCGAAACGGACAACGAGCTGCTGTGCGAATGCGAGATGGTCAGTATGGCTGAAGTGGAATATGTGGCCCGCGATCCCGCCACCCACTCCCTGCACGATGTCCGCCTGCGTACCCGCCTGGGCATGGGCACCTGCCAGGGCACGTTCTGCTCCCTGCGTGCCATCGGCGCCCTGACCGAGCGCAATGTGCCGCTGGCCTTTTCGCCCACGGAAGACGTCTCCCAATTTCTGCAGGAACGCTGGCGCGGCCTGCGCCCGGCCCTGTGGGGCAAGCAGCTGAAAGAAATCGAACTGGGGCGTGCCATCTACGCGGCCACCCTCAATCTGGATGGAGCCGGCAATGAACAAGAGAAATAGCGACGTCCTGGTCATCGGCGCCGGCATGTCCGGCCTTGTGGCGGCCCTTGCCGCTGCCCGGCGCGGCCGCAAAGTGACTGTCCTGTCCCGGGGCGTGGGAGCACTGGCCATCGGCAGCGGTTGCGTGGACATTTTGGGTTATGTCAACGGCCAGGCTGTTTCCGGCCACCCTCTGGATGCCATCGGATCCCTGCCCGCTGCCCACCCCTATCGCCTGCTGGGGCGCGACCGTGTGGCCGAGGCCTGCTCTTTCCTGGAAGAAGTCTGTGCCGCTCAGGGCCTGCCCCTGCTGCCCATGAAAAATGGCAACCGCCTGGTCCCCAGCATCATGGGCACGCTCAAGCCGAGCGGCCTGTGCCCGGCCAGCGCCGACGGCGATCTGCTGCTGAAGGCCAGGAAAGTCGCCGTCGTCACCATCGGGGGACTGCGCGACTGCCAGCCCAATCTGATCATCAAACAGTTCCGCCGCTATCCCGCGCTCAAGGGCATCGACTTCACCGAGGTTGTCCTGTCCTCGCCTCTGGGCAAGACGCACCGCAATATGACGGCCCTGGATCTGGCCCGCTATGTGGATCGTCCCGAGGGTGTTTTCTGGCTGGCCGATGCCCTGAAGAAGGCCTGCGGCCGGCAGGATCTCATCCTGCTGCCGCCTGTCTGCGGCGTGCGCCACTTCCTTTGGAAAAAACTGGTGGGACTGCTGGATTGCCCGGTGGTGGAAATGCTTTCCATCCCTCCGGGAGTCAGCGGCCTGCGTCTGCGCACCTGTCTCCTGAACGCCCTGCGCGAGCTGGATGTCACCCTGCTGGAAAATACGACGGTGATCCGTGCCGACATCGAGGGCGGGCATTGCCGTGGTGTGATCACCTCCGGTCTCGATCACGAGCACTTTTATGCTGCTGACCAGATCATCGTGGCCACGGGCGGCTTCATGGGAGACGGCTTCGAGGCAGAACCCGGCAAGATGCAGGAAAGCATCTTCCGTCTGCCCCTCTGTCTGGAAAATGGCGGGATGCCCTCTGCCAATCCAGCGGACTGGTCGGAAGAAAGTGTCTTTGCCCGCCATGCCTTCGCCACCCTGCGCGTCCGCGTCGATGCGGAGTTGCGTCCCTGCTCTGCGGAAGGCCCGGTGCTGCTGGACAATGTCCGTTTTGTGGGCCGCTCGCTGGGCGGCTATGACTTCGCTACTGAAAAAAGCGGCAACGGCGTGGCCCTGGCCACGGCCTGGCATGCCGCCCAATGCGTGTAAGGCAGGTGCATGATGGCTCTCAAACATCCCAACCCTGATGCCTGTATCGCCTGCACCACCTGTGTGGTACAGTGCCCGGTGGCCCAGGCCACCACGAACTTCCTCGGCCCCCGCATGATCGGCCCCGCCTACGAGCGTTTCCGCCTGCTGGGGCTTGCCGAGGAAGAGTCCCTGCACTATTGCGCCAACTGCAAGAACTGCGACATCGCCTGCCCGCAGGGCGTCCCGGTCTCAAGCCTGAACATGATGGCCCGTGCCGAGCAGTGCCGCAAAAAGCGCCCGCCCCTGCGGGACTGGATCCTTGGGCACGGCGAACTGATGGCCAGGCTGCTGCGTTACGTACCTGCCAGGCTGAAGAACTTCGGCATGCTCAATCCCGTGACGCGCTTTGCGCTGGACAAGCTGGGCATCTCTGCCAAAGCTCCCATGCCGGCCTTTGCCGAAAAGAGCTTCCGGCAGCAGCTGAAAAAAATCTGGCAGCCCCATACCAACAAGTATGTCGTCCTTTTCCCCGGCTGCTTTCTGGATGTCTACGACCCGCAGACCGGGCTCGATCTTGTCTGGGTGCTGAACCAGGCCGGTTATCATGTCATCGTTCCCAAAGAATTCGTCTGCTGCGGTCTGCCCATGGTCGCCAACGGATTCTGGGATGACGCCCGCGCCAATGCCAAAAAGAACATCGCGGAACTGCAGCGCTGGCGCAAGGAAGGCATCCCGGTCATCACCGGTTGCCCCAGCTGCGCGTTGATGTTCTCTTCCGATCTGCCGGAATACTATCCCGACCTGATGATCGATGGCGTCTCCACGACCCTGCTGGATGCGCAGGCCTTCCTTCTGGACTGCGTGGATAAGGGCGAACTGCGTCTGCCCGAAAAAACCGTGGACAGTTCCGTGGTTCCTTCCGAGCTCATCTACCATGCTCCCTGCCATTTGCGCGCCCAGGGCAATGGTCTTCCCGGCCTCGATCTGCTCCGCGCCCTGCCCGGCATGCATGTCCGCAACGCTGATGCCGGCTGCTGCGGCATCTCGGGCAGCTATGGCTTCAAAAAGGAAAAATACGCTATCGGCATGCAGGTGGGGTCCGCCCTTTTCGATGCCGTGCGCAAAAGTCCGGCGCCTGTGGCGGCGTCGGAATGCGGCACCTGCCGTGTCCAGATCAAACACGGCTCCGGCAAGGACTGTCTGCACCCTGTTTCCCTGTTGCGGCGCTGGCTGGAAGCCGCCCGCTAGTTTCAGGCCCCCCACGTTACGGTAAAAAATCAAAACCACCCGCAAAGCGGGTGGTTTTGATTTTTGTGCCTGCGGCGTGCTCGACAAACCGACGCCATGAGAGGAAAGCCCCCGCACAGAGGCCTTTTTCACTGCCTCACGCTCGAGGCAACATTCAAAGCAATGGAGAAAGTCGCGGACAATGCTTCAGAGGATCCGCATCCTTCATGGGGCCCTGCCGCGAGAGGCAGAATCCGTCCGCGCTGCTTCCCTGCATGCGTCCCGGGCCGGTCAGACGCCCTCTCCCCATGAACGCGATGAAGCCCTGCCGATTGCCGGCAGGGCTTTTCTATCGTCCTGCCCAAACGCTGCGGACGGCACCTTATGGCAGCAGGGTTTCCAGCGTATCCACAGCATCTGCGCAGGGAGAGTATTCGCGCGAACACCAGACGACACGTCCTATGATGGAAATGCTGTCGGCGTAGTCATCCGCAGCGACCTTGATGGTGGGAAAGCTCGGATCGTGGCATTTGAGCAAAATCTGCCCAGGAAGCGTATCTATCCGTTTGAGATAAAGAGATTTTTCAAATTCGACGCCATAGAGCTCACCTGGGATGATGGCCCGCATGCTTGTGTCGATCATCACGAGATCATTATTGATGATCTCCGGTGACATGGAGTTGCCATAGACCCGGATGACGACCATGGCTTCCGGCCGTCCGAGCCGGAGCAATTTTTCCAGCGTGAACGGCAGGCGCGGCAATGCATCCAGATCTATCTCGTCGAATTTCTTCCCGCTGTTGAAAAAGGAATCCAGAAAAGGACAAAAGGCCAGCTGGGGCGGTGTGAGCGTAGTGTCTTTCGGCATGGCATAGCCGAAATATATCCAGTCCGCCGACGCGTTGAAGCGTTCCGCAGCGGCAAAAATCCAGGCAGGGGGGATTTTTCCCTTGGTCTTCGCGCTGTAGACGGACTGGGGGGAAAGGCCGAGCGCGTTTGCCATTTCCGATGCGTTCTTGCTGCCGGTGGCCTTGATGAGCCGCTGCAGGATATTTTCAAAAGTATCAGACATAGCTGGTTATTTTAGTTTGGAGACATTACGGAGAGAAATTTCTGACATGCGGAAGAGGCGGACGATCTTCCGCCCCCCTGCTGTCTCAGCCTGACATTGCCTTGTATGCAAGGAGAATGCCGTATTTTTGCGAAAAAGAAAATATAAAAAAAATAAATTTTAATTTGTTGACATGGATTTTTTTAAAGTTTAATTTTAAAAAAAATAAACTTTTATAGTTATTCTCTGCCGCGAAAAGGAGGCTCCCGATGCAGCTCACTATGACTAAGCGCTTTGAATACAAGGACTTACCTGATATGGCTTCCATCTTTCACGAGGCAGAGAAGATTGCAGGCAGGATCTCTGTAGGAAAGACACTATTTTTTGAAAAATACGGCGTATCCAGCGAGTGGGAATACAAAATTGCTGCTATGCGCAACGGTACCATTTGCAAGCATTCTCATATCGGCTGGAATTCCTGGGACGAAACAGCGCGCAACGTCGAGTACATCTACAGAGAGCTGGAGCGACGCAACAGCTATATCACTCGCATGGGCTTCATTTTTGACTGGGTCATGGGGGTTCCCGCAGAATATCGACGCAACATGCAGCGTGGGACAGGACTGATTTTTGAAACGCCCGACGAATGGAGGGAGCTTGGCCGTATCGCTCCTATCCAGCCCCACTTGAGCGACCACATGATCGGTGCTCCCAATGCCCTCGAAAATACCGTGCTGGGACTTCAGGCCGGTGTAACATCAATCGGGAACGTATCCCACTATTTTACCTATGAATATCCCGGCATAGAACTGGAGCGGGAACGTACTGTCAACAGTCTCGTGGCCTTTGCCCTGATGGGCAAGATCCCGGGCACCATCATACACTCCAACCTGGATGACGGCTACGGGAACCAGATGCATGACCTGGCCAACCTTGTCGGCTGGGCCATGATCGAACGCTACCTGGTGGAGGGACTGCTCGGCGCATGCATGACGTTCAGCTACGGGAACCTGTTCAGCGATCCCGTGAGCCGCATCGTCTTCAACATGGCGATGGATGCGGGGAACACCAAGGGTGTACCCGGGACCATGACGTTCGGCAACACCATTGATTATGGCCTTGATCTGAGCCGCAACTACGGGGCGTTGAGCTCCTTCTCGCTGGCCGATGCGGTCTGCCAGCGCCACAAGCCTACAGGGCACGCCGTCAGCGCCGTGCCCGTTTCGGAAGCCCAGCGCATCCCCACGCCGGATGAGATCGTCGACGCGCATCTGTGCATCGACATGATGATCGAAAAGTCGCAGTTGCTCGAACCATACATGAACTGGAGCGCCATTGAGGCCAGACGCGATGTGCTGGTCGCTTGCGGGAGCGTCTTTTTTGAACGTGTCATGAACGGCCTGGATGATTTGGGGGTCGATACCCGCCATGCCGGCGAGGTCTTTGCCTGTCTGAAAAGCATCGGAGCGGCGCAGCTTGAAGAAAAGTTCGGTGTGGGGCGGCGCGAAAAGACAGCCTTGCGAGGGCGGGTTCCGGTCTGCCCCACGGATATCGTCCGTACCCTGCAACAGCGGCAGACGAGGATCTTTTCCGGCATGGACGCTTCCCAGCAGCTTACGGGCATGAATGTCATCGTAGGATCCACAGACATCCATGATTACGGCAAGGAGATGATCAAGACCCTTTTCCTGCGGGCAGGCGCACATGTTTTCGATCTCGGCACCTATATCACAGCACAGGAAGTGGTGGACAACGTCATCGAAACGGAATGCTCTGTGGTGGCCATCAGCACATATAACGGCATCGCGCTTTCGTTCGGCAGGGAACTGATGCGACAGCTCCAGGAAGCCGGATGTCATCCGTTCTGCATTTTTGGCGGGCTGCTCAACGAAAACCGCAATGGCGGCCTGCTGGCAGAAGATGTCAGCGAAGAATTGCGTGCCCTCGGCATCAACTGTGACAATGACATGGAAAAGATCGTTCCTGCCATCCTCCGGCATTTCAGCAAGGAGAGCGGCGATGCGCACTGATGCTTATGCCGTGCTCGTCGATTTTGGCAGCACCTATACGAAGGTCGTGGTAGCGGATCTGCGCCAGGGCGATATCGTGCTGACCTGGCGGGAGCCTTCGACGGTGGCGACGGATGCCACGGTGGCCTTGACACGCTGTTTTGCAAAATGCCGTGATACCATAGGGGGAGCGGCATTCGAGGCGGCACGGAAGCTGGCTTCCTCCAGTGCCGCCGGAGGCTTGCGCATGGGGGTCGTGGGCCTGTCCCGCTCCCTGAGCACAACGGCCGGACGCAATGCGGCCTTCGGCGCGGGGGCGAAAATCCTTGGGACTTTCTGTGGACACCTGACAAAGGAGGACGTGGCGGCCCTGTCCTCCCTGCCCCTGGAGATCGTGCTTTTTTGTGGCGGCTATGATGGCGGGGGAGTGCGGACCCTGCGCCATAATGCCGAGATGCTGGCGTCAAGCCGGCTGCATATCCCCTTTGTCTATGCAGGGAATACCGCAGCTGCGGCAGACGTGCGCAGTATTTTTGGCGCGGCACACAAGGAGATTTTTGTTTCACATAATATCACGCCCTGCGTTGGCGGCATGAATTCTGCACCGGTGGCAGCCGTTATCCGGGACCTTTTTCTGCACCGCATCATCAATATGAAAGGTCTGGAAAAAGTCGTGCCCCTGCTGGACCGTGTTGTCATGCCGACCCCTGCGGCAGTTCTGGCCGCAGGAAAACTCCTGGCCCAGGGCACAAATGCCGTCCCCGGCATGGGCCCCCTCATGATCGTGGATATCGGCGGGGCAACGACAGACATCCATTCCTTCATTCAGCAGGAAGCCTGCCAGGGTGCCAGGATCGTGGGGGCGCCAGAGGAATTTGCCCGCCGTACGGTGGAAGGGGACCTGGGGATGCGCGAGTCTTCCGGCAGCCTGCGGCAGGAAATGGGGCCAGGTGTCCTGGAAGCCGACGCCGGGGTATCCGTTAAGGAAACCAACACCATCCTGGCCCGCTGGGAACGGGAACGTGCCAGCTTGGCGGAAAGTCCGGCAGAACGCCGCATCGACGATGCTCTGGCCCGGGGGGCTGTACGCATATCCGCCCGGCGGCATGCGGGGCGTGTCGAGCGTGTGCTTGCCGCAGGCGTTGAGCGTATCCAGCGCGGGAAAAATATCCAGGGCGTCACACGGATCATAGGGACTGGGGGCGTCCTGGTGTCACATGCCGCTCCCGGAGGCCTGCTGGCGGGGGCCTGCCGTACCCCTGATGAAACCGATGTGCTGCTGCCGGAGCAGGCAGAATATCTGGTCGACAGCGAGTACGCCTTTTATGCCGCTGGTCTGCTGAGCACGGAATATGAAGACACCGCCTTGCGTCTCATGCATCGCAGCCTGCGCTCCGCGGAACACGGCGAATGCTGCTGAAAAATGTCTATATTAAAAAATTTATTTAAAAAATCATCTTGACAAAATAATTTATTTTTTAAAAAATAAATATTATTTTTAAAAATAAATTTTTTTTTACGTCTACCAGTGGCGAGGGTACCCAAACTTCCCATGGAATGAATCTGAAAGGAGACTAGCATGCCGAAGTTCAGCAAGAAGGTTGCCATCATCGGGCTTGACTGCGCGCAGCCACAGCTCATGCTGGACATGATCAAGGACGGCTATCTGCCGAACATGAAGAAGATCATTGACAACGGCTTTTTCGCAGATGACTGCCTGTGTCCGTTACCCACCATCACGCCGCCCAACTGGACGACCATCGCCACCGGCGCGTATCCCGGGACCCACGGCGTAACGGACTTTCATTACCAGATTCCAGACACAAATCCCGAAAATGCCAATACCCGCCAGGCATGGGACAGCAGCCTCGTCAAGGTAGAGACCCTGTGGGATGCCGCCGCCCGCGCCGGCAAGAAGAGCGTTGTGCTCACCTTTCCCGTATCCTGGCCGCCCAAGAACGAGAATGTGACCATGTACGGCGGCTGCGGCATGGTGCCCGGCGAAATGCGCTACGGGCTGCCGTTCGAAGAGATCGAATTCGCCCTGTGCCAGGACTTTGTCGTCAGCACCGATTATCTTCCCTTCTCCGTCCGGGGACGTTTCGAGGATGCGGAAGATTGGCTGAATGCCCCTGACCTCGGGGAAGATCCTCTCGAAATGAAATTCGATGTGCCGTTTTTTGATGCACTGATCGAACCCCGGCAGACGACGTGGTACGTCCTCGTCACCAAGTCCCCGGGCTCGGATGCCTATGACACGGTGACGCTCTCTCCCGACAAGGACTATTCGCATGCCTTTGTCACCGTCAAGAAGGGGGAATGGAGCCCCAAGTTCTTCCCCGTCATCGAAATGGCCGACGGCAAGCAGTATGAGACCTTCACCCGGGTCAAGCCTTTCATCCTTTCCGAAGATGCCGACGAGTTTTGCCTGGTGGTCGGCGCTCTGGTGCCTACGCAGTGTCCCTTCACCACTTCACCGGAGACCTTCGCCAAGGTGGCGCACAGCGGACGGGGCACCGTGCACCGTGGCGGCGGCATCTACCTGTATCTGAGAGAAGTCATCGATGTGGACACCTGGCTCGAAATGACGGAAAGCCTGAGCACCTTCCTGGCGGAAATGGCGGAAGAGGAACTGGCCCGCGATGACTGGTCGGTGTTCGCCATGCATTCGCATCCCATCGACTGGTTCTATCATGTCTTCAATGATCCCTTTACCAGTGAAGATCCCGAGATCCGTGCCGCCACCTGGGAGATTCACCGCAAGCTCTACTCCATCGAAGATGCGCTGATAGGCCGTGTCATGAACGCCTGCAGCAAGGATACGCTCATCGCGGTGGTGTCCGACCACGGCTGCACGCCTGATGGACCGCCATTCAGCCCTCTCCGTCCCCTGGAAGAAGCGGGCCTGTGCCATACGTATATCGCCGAGGAATCCGGCCCCAAGGGCGAACTTGCCGAATACGAAAAGCGCTGCATGGGCTTTGGCAACTCCAGGGTGGACTTCAGCCGCTCTCTCTGCTCGCCTTCCCGGGGGCTCTATGTCTACGTCAACCTCAAGGGGCGTGACCCGGAGGGTATCGTGGAGCCCGAAGACTATGAGAAGGTCCAGCGCCAGATCATCGACGCGCTGCTGACCTATGTCGATCCCGCAACGGGCAAGCGCCCCGTTGCCATGGCCGTTACCCGTGACGACGCCCGGCTCATCGGCCTGTACGGTGATGACGTGGGGGATGTCGTCTATGCCATCTATCCCGAGTTCGGAGCGCAGCACGGTCCTATCCTGCCCACAGCGCACTTTGGATATGGGCGTCTGAATTCGCTGCTGGCACTCATGGGCAAAGGTATCAAAAAGGGCAGCCGCCTGAAGAAGCCTTGCCATCTCGTGGATCTCATCCCCACGGTCTGCTATGTGACGGGACTGCCGGTACCTAACGGCGCGGAAGGCGCGGTACTGTATGGGGCACTGGAAGACCCGGAAGCCCCGTTCCATCAGATAGAACGCCTGGAAAAGTCGCTGGACAAGCTCGAAAACGCGTTGAACAAGGAGAAGCGCCCCATTTGGGAGCATCATGATTGTATTTAACCCATGAAAACAACGCCCGCGCCGCTTTGCGCGGCGCGGGCGTCCGTTCCATGCAACCATTCGGGGGACAGCATGAAGTTTTTCGATCCCGGACGATTTCTGATTGGAGGCATCTTTCTCGCTTTTGGCCTATTCATGCTGCATCAGACCGTCATCTTTGAATGCTCATTTACGCCAGAACCGTTCAGCCTGCATCCCATGGATTTTCCCAGGGCAGTGCTTGTCCTCTGGTGCCTGCTTGCCGTCATCTATATCGTCGCTCCACGCGAACCCGTCGTCTTCATCCCTCTGAAGCATGTTGTCCCGCAACTGCTCAAGACGGTTCTGGCCATCATCTTCTTCATTCTCACCCGTCGCCATGTCGGTTTCGTTCTTTCCGGAATCCTCATGCTGCTCATGATCTTCTATGCGCTGGACTACCGAAGCTTCCGAAAGGGAATCCCCATTGCGGCATTTTCCATCGTACTGATCTGGGCCATTTTTGTGCATCTTCTTCAAATACCTCTGCCGCACTTTGCCCTGATGTAAGGAGGGGATATGGATGTCGTTCAATTGACGCTTGAGGCCTGCGCTCTTGTCTTTACGCCCCTGCCGCTCATCCTGCTGTTTTGTGGCGTCCTGTTCGGTACGCTTCTGGGGGCCCTGCCGGGGCTCGGTTCCATCCTGGCGCTGACAGTCTGTCTTCCGTTCACGCTCATGCTGGATCACATCCCTGCTTTTGCCCTGATGCTCGGAACCTATGTGGGCTCGCTCTACGGCGGCAGCATCGCTTCCATCCTTATCAATGTTCCCGGGACACCGCAGGCGGCGGCTACCAATCTGGACGGCTATCCCATGGCGCTTGCGGGCAAGGCCGCTGAAGCGCTGGGCTGGGTGACGGTATCTGCTGTGGCAGGGGGTATTTTTTCCTGTTTTGTGCTAGCTGCGGCTGCCGGCCCCCTGGCGCATCTTTCCAACAAGTATGCCGGACCTCTGGAAATCTGCGCACTGATTGCCATGGGGCTGGCATGTATCACCACCCTTTCCGAAGGGAACCTGATCAAGGGCCTGTTTTCCGGCTTATTCGGTGTGCTGCTCTCCACTGTGGGCATGGACCCCATCTCATCGGAACTTCGCTTCACCTTTGGCTTCATGAGCGTTGCCTCCGGGATCGACATGCTGCCTTTTATCATAGGGTTGTTCCCGCTCTCCGAAGTTTTCCACCGTATCTATGAGATATATACCCTGCCCGATTATGTGATTATCCAGTGCCACAAGATCCGTTTTCCCTCGTTGCGGGAATGGTTCGCCAGGAAATGGGTTACCCTGCGTTCCGCAGTCATTGGGACTTTCATCGGCATCCTGCCCGGCACCGGCGCATCGCCGGCGGCGTTCATCAGCTACTCCATGGCCCGCGAGGCATCATCCCATCCTGAAGATTTCGGCAAGGGGGCTGTGGAAGGGGTCATCGCCCCTGAAGCCAGCCATAATGCCGTGACCGGCGGCGCCATGGTACCGACTCTTGCGCTGGGCATTCCCGGTGACGCTGAAACAACGCTCATTCTTGCCACCCTGACCATCCACCAGATCACACCTGGCGTCCGCCTCATGCTGGACAACCCCGTCATGGTGCACAGCATTTTTTTCCTGCTTCTGATTGCCTACATAATGCTGACGGTAGCAGCCATCATCATGGTGCGCAGCTTTGGACGGCTCATTCGGCTGCCCAATGCCGTATTGCTGGGCTTGATCATCGTCTTTTCCATGCTGGGAGCCTTTATCGCACGCAACAATTATTTCGACCTGCTCATAGCACTTGCCGTGGGCCTTGTGGCATTTGGTTTCCGTCTGGGCAATTTCCCCCTGGCTCCCGCCCTGGTAAGTTTCATCCTCGCGCCACAATTTGAATACCGTTATTCACAGGTCGCCATTTACCGTGCGGATACCCCCTGGCCGGTCTATCTTGCGGACCACCCTCTGGCCTGCATCTTTCTGGTCGTCGTCCTCTTCCTGCTGATCCGCCCTGTCGTGAAGAGCGTCAGAAAGTGGAGAGAGGTCCTTTCTCATCATAACGCTCCGTAATCCTTTCTCAGGAGGTGTTGATATGAGACGCGTATGTTTCCTGTGGACCCTGGCCTTCCTTTTCCTGTGCGCATGTCTTGCAGCGGGACTGCCCGGCCGTGCCTTGGCCGCGTACCCCGAGCGTACGATCACGATGATTATCCCCTTCGGCGCAGGCGGTGCAACGGACGTCATCGGCCGCTACATTGCCCTGCATCTGGGGAAGAGGCTGGGGCAGACCATCATCGTCAAAAATATCGCCGGATCCGGCGGCGTCATCGGGATGACGGAACTTGCCAAGTCCCGTCCTGACGGCTACACGATCGGCTTTTCCCCTGTGGCTCCCCTGATCATGCAGCCCAATTTCCGCAAGACCATGTATGATCTTTCCAGCTTCTGCTCCATCGCACGCGCCACGAACGAACCTCTGTTCCTGGAGGTTTCAGCGCAAAGCCCCATCAAGGACATGAAGGATCTGAAGAACGCTGTCCAGGCGGCGCCGGACAAATTTTTCTGGGGCCATCTCGGCATGGGAAGCCAGATCCATCTTTCCATGGCCCACATGTTCAAGCTGATGGGCGTCAACCCCAGAGCCATTGTCTTCAAGGACGATGCGGAAGCTATGGCTGCCCTGATTTCAGGGCGCATCATGCTGTATGACTCCCTGCCTTCGCTGCCAGCACGTTATGGTGTCCGGGCCATCGCCTCTCTGAGTGAACAACGCTATCCGCAATTGAATGTGCCGACCTCGCTGGAGCAGGGATATGATCTCCGCTATACGCAGTGGATGTCCCTGATAGGCCCCAAGGGGATTTCTCCAGAATGCATCGCCGTACTGGAGCGTGCTTTTGCAGATGTCTGCAATGATCCTGAGTACATCAAGGATATCGCCAGCGTGCATTCTGTACCGGCTTTTCTGAACAGCAAGGACAATCAGGCATTCATGGAAAAGGAAGAAGCCTACTATAAGCGGGCCATGAATGATATCCTCAAGACTCAGTAGAGTGCAGGGCGACTGGCCACAGTACAGGGAATTCCTTTCCTGATCAACGCGAATGATAGGGGGAACGGATATGTCCGACATTCTGACAGTTTCCTATTCTTTCAAAGATGATGTCCATAGCATCGATACCGGCAGTATCGCACTGCCGCATATCACCATAGACAACAGGGAAATCCCCAAAGATCAACGTGGCGGTACCGCAAAACAGTTACTGGCCGCGGCCTCCCTGTACTGTTACGGCTCCATGCTGGCGGCCGCCATGCTGGCGCGTGATGTGGAATTCGATGATCTTCATGCCACAGCCGAACTGGAAATGGGGAGAAATGAACAGGGGAAAAGTAGGGTGCTCAAAATGACTATCCGCTGTTCAGTGCGCGTCAACGAACGCGATGAGGCCATTTTCCAGCGCGTACAGAAAATGATGGCGCAGGGCTGTCTGGTGACCGGCTCCCTGCATGACGGCATAGCAATGGAATATGAGCTTGAGCCGACATTCTATGACGCATGATGTACTGAAATGGTGACATGTTTTTCACGGAGGAATCATGCTGCTTGTCTATACTGGTGATGGCAAGGGAAAGACCTCCGCTTGCGTGGGGCAGGCCATCCGGGCCGCGGGGCAAGGGCTTCCTGTCGCTTTTGTACAGTTCATGAAGTCGGATGTGCAGGCTGGCGAACAGAAAATGCTTGCCGCCCTCACGGGCATCACGCTCCATATCGGGGGATGTGGTTTTTTTCTGAATGAAGAAAATCGTGCCTTGCATCGGGATGCTGCTCTCCGTACCCTGGAATGGGCGACTCGCCATCTTGACGGCCTGTTCATGATGCTTCTTGATGAGGTACTGTATGCCCTGCAGCTGGGTCTGCTCGAACGCCGGGAACTGGAAAATTTCCTGGTACAGGGCAAGCAAAAGCAAGTCCATCTGGTACTTTCAGGAAGAGCTCTGCCCTCCTGGCTTGAAGATATGGCAGATCTGGTGACGGAAATGAGGGAAATAAAGCATCCGTGGCGCAAAGGCATCAAGGCACAGCCCGGCATTGAATTCTAAGTGCAGAATGTGAATCCTCTATGGATCAATTTTGCAGCCCTATGACACGACAGGCCGCCCTTTTGGGCGGCCTGTGTGATTTACGGGCTTTAGCCTGTTGAGCGTCTGGCAGGCGAGTGCGGCGCGGAGGCGCGCCATACAAAAAAGACCCCCTCGCGCTGAAAGCGGCAAGGGGGTCTCGAACGATCTTTGGCAGCGGCCTACTTTCCCACATGACGTTATGCAGTATCATCGGCGATGGAGAGCTTAACTTCCGAGTTCGGAATGGGGTCGGGTGTACCCTCTCCTCTATGGCTACCAAAGAAATTTGTCAAAATATTGAAACAGGGATGGAAGGTTTTTTCGAGAAACAAGACGCACGGGCTATTAGTACTGGTCAGCTCCACCCCTCACAGGGCTTCCACCTCCAGCCTATCGACGAGGTCGTCTACCTCGGCCCTTCAGGACTTGCGTCAGGGAGAACTTATCTTAAGGCAGGCTTCCCGCTTAGATGCTTTCAGCGGTTATCCCTTCCACACATAGCTACCCTGCTGTGCCGTTGGCACGACAACAGGTCCACCAGTGGTGTGTCCATCCCGGTCCTCTCGTACTAGGGACAGGCCCTTTCAATTCTCCTACGCCCACAGAAGATAGGGACCAAACTGTCTCACGACGTTTTAAACCCAGCTCGCGTACCACTTTAAACGGCGAACAGCCGTACCCTTGGGACCTGCTTCAGCCCCAGGATGTGATGAGCCGACATCGAGGTGCCAAACCGCATCGTCGATGTGAACTCTTGGATGCGATCAGCCTGTTATCCCCGGCGTACCTTTTATCCAATGAGCGATGACCCTTCCATTCGGGATCACCGGATCACTAACACCTACTTTCGTACCTGCTCGAGATGTCTCTCTTGCAGTCAAGCTCCCTTCTGCGTTTGCACTCGACGGCTGGTTTCCAATCAGCCTGAGGGAACCTTTGCATGCCTCCGTTACATTTTGGGAGGCGACCGCCCCAGTCAAACTACCCACCAGACACTGTCCTCTTACCGGGTAACGGCGAAGAGTTAGGGACCTGAACAAACAAGGGTGGTATTTCAACGTTGCCTCCCCCCATACTGGCGTACAGGGTTCACAGGCTCCCACCTATGCTACACATGCAGGCTCAAATCCCAATGTCAAGCTATAGTAAAGGTGCACAGGGTCTTTCCGTCTTTCTGCGGGTACACGGCATTTTCACCGCGACTTCAATTTCACCGAGTCTCTGGCCGAGACAGTGTGGAGATCGTTACGCCATTCGTGCAGGTCGGAACTTACCCGACAAGGAATTTCGCTACCTTAGGACCGTTATAGTTACGGCCGCCGTTTACTGGGGCTTCAATTCGGAGCTTCGCTTGCGCTGACTCCTCCTTTTAACCTTCCAGCACCGGGCAGGCGTCAGTCCGTATACGTCGTCTATACGACTTGGCACAGACCTATGTTTTTAGTAAACAGTCGCCACCACCATTTCTCTGCGGCTTTTCAGGGCTCGACAGAGTGAATCGCTTCACCCTAAAAAGCACCCCTTCTTCCGAAGGTACGGGGTTATTTTGCCGAGTTCCTTGGCCAGAGTTCTCTCGAGCGCCTTGGATTATTCATCCCACCCACCTGAGTTGGTTTCCGGTACGGTTTGCGTGTCCTATACTTAGAAGCTTTTCTAGGCAGCATAGACTCGACAACTTCAGCCCTTGCGGGCACGGACTCGCGTCTCAGGATAGAGAGAAGCGGATTTGCCAGCTCCTCATCCCTACACGCTTGCACCGGGACAACCAGCGCCCGGCTTGCCTATCTTCCTGCGTCCCTTCATCGCGCGAACACACAAGTACGTGAATATTAACACGTTTCCCATCAGCTACGCCTTTCAGCCTCGCCTTAGGGGCCGACTAACTCCGGGAAGATTACCTTTACCCGGAAAACCTTGGGTTTACGGCGAACGGGTTTTTCACCCGTTTTATCGTTACTCATGTCAGCATAATCACTTCTCCACAGTCCAGCATGCCTTGCGACACACCTTCTGCCCGTGAAGAACGCTCCCCTACCAGACCGCTTACGCGGAATTCAAAGCTTCGGTACCATGCTTAGCCCCGTTACATTTTCGGCGCAACGTCATTAGACCAGTGAGCTATTACGCTTTCTTTAAACGATGGCTGCTTCTAAGCCAACGTCCTGGGTGTCTCTACAACGTCACCACCTTAACCACTGAGCATGGATTTGGAGACCTTAGCTGTTGATCTGGGCTCTTACCCTCTCGACGACGGACCTTAGCACCCGCCGTCTGACTCCCATGGTACATCTGACCGGCATTCTGAGTTTGATAGGGTTTGGTAATCTGGTAGGACCCCTAGCCCTGTCAGTGCTTTACCTCCGGTAGACAATCCATGAGGCTATACCTCAATATATTTCGGGGAGAACCAGCTATCACCGGGTTTGATTGGCCTTTCACCCCTATCCACAAGTCATCCAAACCGTTTTCAGCCGGTATTGGTTCGGTCCTCCACAAGGTTTTACCCTTGCTTCAACCTGCTCATGGATAGATCACCCGGTTTCGGGTCTAATCCGCACTACTCATCGCCCTTGTCAGACTCGGTTTCCCTACGGCTCCACTCACGCTTAACCTTGCAGTACAGATTAACTCGCTGACTCATTATGCAAAAGGCACGTGATCACGGAACAAGTCCGCTCTCACAGCTTGTAAGCACCAGGTTTCAGATTCTCTTTCACTCCTCTGACAGAGGTTCTTTTCACCTTTCCCTCACGGTACTGGTACACTATCGGTCGTCGGTTAGTACTTAGCCTTGGAAGATGGTCCTCCCGGATTCCCACGAGGTTCCACGTGTCTCGCGGTACTCAGGTACCGGCTGTGTCGCTTTCGGTTTCAGGTACGGGGCTGTCACCCGCTCCGGCAGAGCTTTCCAGCTCATTTCCCCTGCCTACTCATGAATCACATATGCCGGCCCTACAACCCCGGCTGAACGAATCCAGCCGGTTTGGGCTCGTCCCATTTCGCTCGCCGCTACTTTGGGAGTCTCGTTTGATTTCTTTTCCTTCAGGTACTGAGATGTTTCACTTCCCTGAGTTGGCGCTGGACACTTTATGTATTCAAGTGCCCGCGACGGAGCATGACCTCCGCCGGGTTTCCCCATTCAGACATCCCCGGATCACAGAATGTTTAGCTTCTCCCCGAGGCTTTTCGCAGCTTACCACGTCTTTCATCGCCTTCCGACGCCAAGGCATCCACCCGATGCTCTTGTCAACTTGTCTTCTCGAAAAAAACTTCCTTCCATCCCTATTCAATTGTAAAAGAGCGATCACTTTCGTGATGGCCGGATCATATCCGGTTCGAATGCACAATCCCTTGCGCCTTCTGTCGGAGACGATCCGTGGAGCATGGCGTGGTGGGCCTGGAAAGACTTGAACTTTCGACCTCACGCTTATCAGGCGTGCGCT